>Ga0316208_1000080_pt1:17500-138023 | contig 138023 bp, 133 predicted proteins | sample 3monopyrite_MG_FD_204944 | JGI IMG/M metagenome (GOLD analysis project Ga0316208, IMG submission 204944) | Microbial mat bacterial communities from mineral coupon in-situ incubated in ocean water Damariscotta River, Maine, United States -... | ecosystem: Environmental > Aquatic >... | reverse complement strand
AGCCCCGTCAGGTGGGGAGATCTCGATGGTCAGGCGGCTGACAACCAGGGCTGACCAACCGTCTCACTTCGACTGGAGGCCCGGAATCTGTTCGGGGTTTCCGGATGGAAGACGTTTGACAAGCGCAAGTAGCGCCGGTAGACGACCTTCTTGCCTGCGGCGTTGGTCGCGGTCTGACGCTGGCCTACGAAGTTGTTCCCGCAGTGGTCACAGCGAATGAGACGGGAGAGCAGGTAGCTCACGGGCTGTGAGGTGGCGCGCTTCGACTTGAAGCGGCGACTCTCAGCGAGGGCTCGGCGCTCCTCGAAGAGCTCGCGGCTGATGAGCGCCTCGTGGGCGTCCTCGGTGACGATGCGCTCGTCCTCAGTCGTCCGGCGCCGCCCGTCCCGGCCCACCTTCCGCGACTTCATCCAGACCTGGTCGCCCACGTAGACCTGGTTGTTGAGGATGGCGTCGAGGGTCGAGCCGTTCCAGTGCTTCGACCTCGGGGCCGGCGTGCCCTTGCTGTTCAGGGCGTTGGCGATGCGCTTGCTCCCGAGTCGGTGGTTCGTGGCCAGGTTGAAGATCTCACGGATGACGGCGACCTCCTCGTCGGGACCGGGGACCAGCTTGCGGTGCTCGCGCCCGCCGACGGTGACCTTCTCGAGCCGGTAGCCGTAAGGGATGCGCCCGCCGTTGTGGAAACCCCGCTCCGCGTTCTCCCGCATCCCCTTCAGCGTCTCGGTCGCCAGGTTCATCGAGTAGAACTGGTTGATCACCTCGATCATGCCCTCGTACAGGAAGCCCTGGGGTGTCTCGGGGTCGTAGGCCTCGGTGATCGAAAGCACCGTGACCCCGTGCTTGCGGAGCAGGCTCTTGAAGAGGATGGACTCCTCACGGTTGCGGCTGAAGCGGTCGAGCTTGTGCACCAGGATGTGGTGGACGTCGTTGCGGCGGCAGAACGAGATCATCTCGCAGAAGCCGGGGCGCTTGTCGGCCGGCGCGTAGGCGGACTCGCCCTGGTCCTCGAACTCGTGGAGCAGCGAATGGTCGGGCTTCTCGTCGACCCAGCTGCGGAGCGCCTTGCGCTGGGCGGGGATGGAGAGGTCCTTTTGCGCCTGCTCTTCCGAGGAGACGCGGCAGTAGGAGATGACGTTGACCATGTAGGGGCTCCGTGAGCGAAGGGTTCGATTCGGGATGGGCTTGGTCCCGAACGCCACGACTGCAACAAAGGTGCCAGGTTGATCCCACTGTCAAGGCCGATCTTCAAGAAGTCTGACTGACCGGATCGAGCCAAGCCGGCTCCTGAAAACGCGCCACGGTCGACCCATCGTGCAGGGGGTTCGTCCCATCGGAGGCGTGAGTCGTGCCAACGACGGCTCAGACCGCGCCTTCGACGGCGCGCATCGACTCACGGGGTGGCGCGACAGCCCCACCGCAGGGTGTCGCTCCAATCGTAATGCGCTGATTCACCAGAGAGCACCTTGGCTACTGGGTTGTCGTGCTCTGGCACGAAGCCTGCGTTGGAGTCGGTCGAGCCCGCTGATGGGCCGCTCTGCCGAGGCGCACAACGTGAAGCCCAAACTCACCATCAAGGTCGTCCCCGTTCCTACGGAAGACGCCAACCGCGCCCACGCTGGCTTCCTGAACGTGTTGGCCGACGCGCTGGCCGAGCGCCTGGTGGCCCGAGCTCGCGCCGCGGTCGCTGCCGAGCTCGGCGTCGACGAGGCCGGCATCGACCGAGAGGCCAGCCGGGACGCCCGTGAGGCAGGGCTCACGCTTGGGCTCACGGGCTTCGGGGAGCGCTCTTGAAGCCCGGCCTCGACATCGCCCCCGTCCTGGACACCGGGACGCTGCGGGCCACCGCTACCTTCCAGGACCCCGACGTGCGTGTGCGGCACCCGGCGTCCACCGACGAGCCACCCAGAGTCCTCATCGAAGAGGGCGGTGTCGCCGTCGAGCTCGAGTTTCCCGACTTCGGGTCGCTGCGTCGCTTCCAGCGGCGTCTGGCCCGGATCCGCCTGCCTCTTCGTGACCGCGAATGAGCCCCTCATCACACCAGGAGCGGTCCATGACTGACCTCATCCAGCTGAGAGAGACCTTCAAGGGCATGCCCTTGACCACTGTGACCATCCACGACCGGCCCGCCTGGAATGCTCGGGAGGTCGGCGAGGCTATCGGCTACGCCCAGCGCGGCAAGCGCTTCGCGTCCCAGATCACCGGTGAGTGGGCCGACGAGTTCATCGAGGGCCAGGACTACAAGGTCATCGGAGGCAAGGAACTCCAGGCGTTCAAGGCGCTGTATTTCAAAGGTACGGGTTCCGTACCTTTGGCGAGCAACCGCGGGATGCTCGTTCTCTTCGAGTCGGGGCTGCATCTGGCGCTGGTGAAGACGCGCAAGCCCAAGGGCGTCCAGCTGCGTCGCTTCCTGGCGGACAAGGTCCTGCCGCAGCTGGTTCGGACCGGGTCCTACCGCGCCGAAGCCGAACCGCAGCTCCCGGACCTCCGAGAGCAGCGCCTGCAACAGAAGGCCGACCTCGAGGCCCGTCGGGTCGCAGTGCTGGAGCGCAACGCCCAGGCCGAGGCGCTCCGGGAGGCGGTGCGTGCGCTGCACAACCTGGGACAGATCGATGCTGCCACCCTCGCCGCCTACGAGGTCCAGGCCGCCGAGTTGGTCACCGGCCGGGACCTGTCACACCTCAAGCCGGTGGGGCCGACCACCTGGCTCACGCCGACCGAGATCGGCAGGAAACTGGGGCTCTCCGGGTACAGGGTCGGTCGGCTGATCACCGAGCTCGGGCTTCGTGGTGATTTCCCCGGCCTGGCTCGCTCGTACCCGCACACGCGGCCTCACATGGACCGGCCCGTGCAGTGCTTCGCGTACTCGCCCGCGGCCGTTCGTCGCATCGAAGCCGCCGCGCTGGCGGGGGCATGAACATGGAGGAGCTACGACGATTCCTGGGATGGCTGCTGCCGAGACACGCGGCCTTGGGCGGTGTGACCGAGCTCCGCATCATCGGGCGCGGTGGGTGCTCGGGCGTGTGGGCCTGCCTGGTCGGACCGGACGACCTGGACGACATCGTCGAGGCGCTGACGCCTGGTGAGGATGGCCCCCGCCCACGCATCTCCGCTGGGGACCACCCGCGCTCGGGCGAGGCGAACATCTACTTCAGCCTCCAGCCGGTGCGGCCACCGATAGGGCGTGAGCTTGGCGTGAGCCTGGTACGCGCTCGCCGCACTACCCGCGACGACGACGTACTTGCCTACTCTTTGATGGTCGTCGACATCGACCCCGAGCGTGAGCCCAAGGGCCGGTCCGCCAGTGACGCTGAGAAGGACGAGGCGCGCGCAGTCACCAAGAAGGTGCGGGCGTGGTTCCGCGAGCAGGGCGTGGAGCCGATCATCGCTGACAGCGGCAACGGCTTCCACCTGCTGATTCCGCTTGTGCCAGCGACCGGTGACGATGTGCGCCAGGCCGCCAAGGACGCGCGGACCCTGCTGCGCTGGCTGCACGACCGGTTCTCGACGGCGGGGGCAAAGGTGGACACGTCGACCTTCAACCCATCTCGGATCCTGAAGCTCTACGGCACCCTCGCGGTGAAGGGCGAGGACACCCCGGACCATCCGCACCGGCTCGCGCGTATCGACCTGGCCGAGATTCCAGACGACGTGGACCTGTTCGGCCGCGTGGCCCCCATGTTGGCGCCGGCGCCCGTCGCTCTCCCCCTCCCAGCAACGACGACCAGCTCGCGGCCCGAGGCTCTGGTGGACTGGAAGGCTTGGCGGGCAGAGGCGCTGGCGAGGCTTCCCATCGAGCAGGTCTACGGGGGCTGGCTCACAGGTCGGAAGAAGGAGAGCTGGTTCGAGTGCCGCGACCCGAGCGCGGCGTCGGGTGACCGGAACCCCTCCGCCGGAGTCGCCGATGGCTCTGGTAGAGCCGAGCGGGCGTCGTTCCACACCTTCAGGACGGGCTCGACGCTGAGCGTGTTCGACTTCCTCGTCCAGCAAGGCCGAGCCTCCGACTTCAAGGCTGCCTGTGCAGTGGTTGCGGAGCTCTCGGGCGTGGCGCTGCCTGGGTGCCGGCATCCAGCAGTCGACAGGCTCGCTCAAGGGTGGCGGGGGCTGGAAGACCAGGACGCGCGTCTGACGCTGCTCAAGAGCGTGGTCGGGGAGCTCATCGACCTGCCCGCCTTCAAGCGAGAGCCCCTGTTGGCTCGGGTTCAGCGGATCACCGGGCTCTCGGGCCGCGTGTTCCGGGGCACGTTGGCGGAGGTGCGGCGGTCGCAGCGTCAGGATGTCGTCCGCGCTGCCGCTCCCAAGGGCCGTGTGGTGGTCGAGTACCTGACCAACCAAGACACGGTGGAGGACCTGTTCGCGGCTGTGATCGCGGCCATCAAGCCCGCTCAGCGGTTCTTCCGGACCGAGCGCGATGTGGTCTTCATCCGCGAGGGCGTCGGTCCGGTGCTGGTGACCGAGCGCAACCTGTCGGGGCTGCTGTCGACGCTCATCGAGATCCGCTTCCTGCGCATGGGCGAGGAAGGACCGACCTTCGTGCGCTACGGCGTGCTCCCCGGCGAGCTCACCCGCGCCCTGGCGGCCAACACGCTGGTGTGGCGGGACCTGCCCGAGCTGCGCCTGTACTGCCGCTCGCCTCTGTTCGACACCAAGTGGCGCTTCATCGGCACGCCAGGGTTCCACGGCGAGAGCGGCGTCTACTACGACGGGCCCGCGGTCTCTCCGACCGACCACGGCCAGCCCGAGCTCCTGCGTGCGCTCGCCGACTTCCACTGGAAGGCCGAGCCCGACCTGGTGAACTTCGTGGGCGTCCTGCTCACGGCGCTCACCATGCCCCACTGGGGCCGCGGCCATCCCTTCCTGGCGATCAACGGCAACAAGCCCGGCGTCGGCAAGACCACGCTCGCGCGGGTGCTCGGGGTGTTGGTCGAGGGCAGCGACCCGAACACCGTGTCCTACACCGCCGATGACGCCGAGTTCGAGAAGCAGCTCGCCACGCGGGTGGAGGCCGGCGACCGCGTCATCGTGATCGACAACGCCAAGGTGCAAAGGGGCATCGAGAGCGCCGTACTCGAGCGATGCATCACCGACACGCGGCTCACGTTCCGACGCCTGGGCAGCAACACCGCCATCACCCGGCCCCAGAACGACGTCCTGTTCTGCCTGACCATGAACCTCACCAACCTGGGGACGGACCTGCGGCGGCGCGCGCTGCCGGTGAACCTCGTGCTCGAGGAGGACGTGCGCAAGACGACATACGGGCTCACGGACCTGGTGGGCTTCGTCGAAGCGAAGCGGCTGGCCATCGTGGCCGAGCTCGCCGGGATGGTGAAGGCTTGGCTCGAGGCGGGGCGGCCCGAGTGCGAGGCGCCAGCGCAGCACAGCACCAGCCAGCTCTGGGCCGGGACCATGGATGGGATCCTGCGGCTGTCGGGCTTCGATGGCTTCCTGACCAACTTCGAGGAGTCGGCTCACGCCTTCGACCCTCGCTACGAGCTGATGCTCGATGTCGCCGCGGCCCACCACGGGCGTCGGGCGTCAGCGGCGGCGGGCTGGGTGGAGGCCCTGGAGGAGCTGCTCGCGGATCGGTTCAAGGACCGTCGCGGCAACCCGAAGTCGGCGCGGGCCAAGTCGACCATCGTGGGCAACCTGTTCCGGGAGTACCTGGACACCGAGTTCACCGTCGGTGACCGGAAGTGGCGGCTGGTCCGGAGCTATCCCGAGGGCGAGAAGCGCAAGCCCACCTACGGCTTCGAGGTGGTGTCGTGAGGGGCGCAGACCTGGCAGACGTGCGCAGACCACAGGTTCAGACCCCGGTGGTGGCTGATTGCGTAGGCGTGGAGCCGAATCTCGGTGGTGCGCAGACCTCGCGACTTGGTGGAAGGGGGTCAAGGGCAGATGGGGGCTTCCTCTCTCGGAGAAGGTGGTGGGGTCTCCATAGGGAGATCCCGTATCTAGTCTTCGAGGTCTGCAGGTCTTCTGTTCCATGGGTTGGTTCGGAGTTTTTTGGCGCAGACCTGTTTCGCGCTGAGGTCTCACGAGGTCTACCAGGTCTGCGGGCTGGAGGTGCGCTGTGAGGCGGCTTCCGGTGGCGCGACCCATGGCACGGACCGTTGGAGAACGGGTTCGACGCGGGCGGGAGCTGCGCGGGTGGCTGATGGACCTGGTTGTGCTGCGTTCCGGCGAGCTGCCTGTGGATGTCGGGGCCTGGCCAGACGACTGGCGATTTCAGTGGGACGAGCGCGCTGGGATCATGGAGCACTCTGGCGCGCTCTCCCGTGCTGACGCTGAGCGCGAGGCCGAGAAGGTCGTACGGCTCGAGTTCGCAGGCCGCGACGCCCGAGGGCCGCCCCAGCGGCTCTGATCACTTCCCTCCGCTCCTCGTCGCACCACGCTGTCGCAAGCTTCCAAGGCGAGGGGTACCCCCGGCCCGGCCGTCCGTATGGGCGGTCGGGCCACTCCCGTGGGCATCGTCGCTGTGCCTCGTGATGGGGCACCCCATCAGAAGGCGGCTGCTTGACCTTGACCGGCGCCATCAGTACCTCCTATGAGGCTTTCGCTTATGGAGATGTCGTTCTGCCCGATCCCCTCTACACACGGTTCGCACTGCCGGACGACCCGGATCTGGACACCTTCACGAGCGGGGTGTCAGAGGTGGACGACTACTTCCGGACCCGTCAGTGGTTCAACGTGGGAAAAGGCGTTGCTGCTCCGCCGACGTACCAGTTCCTGACGGAACCAGACGGCGATGTCGTTGGCTACGCTGCGGTCGCGTTCAGGAACTGCGACCATCCTCATGATGGGGCGACGGCGCGGGCTCGATACCTCATGATTTACGTGGCCGGCCTGCATGCGACCAGCAAGTGTCGCGTCGACCGTGCGAAGCGGTCGAATCGCCACACCGCGACCAGGTCGAACTTCCCTCCGCGGGCGTCGGCCATCATCTGGTCCAGGGCGGGCCTGCTGTCGGTGGAGCCCGAAACGCCGTCGTCTACGAACTCGGTGGCGACCCAGCCTCGCTGGCTGGCCACCTGACGGAGCTCGTCGAGCTGGAGACCCACATCTTGGCCGTGGCCGGTGGTGGAGACCCGAGCATACAGCGCCGCGCGGAGGGGGTGAGTGGTGGTCATGTGGCAGCTCGCGAAGCGCGTCGGTCGAGGGCACCCTGGACCAGATCGCGAAGGTGGGGACGGTGTCGGTGGATGAACCCGTCCAGGTAGGCCAAGTCAACCCCAGCAGGTGGCCGAGTTCGCAAGACGGAGACAGCGGCTTCGAGGACATGGTCAGCGCTTTCGGGCGGAACCGCCTGGACCATCAGGCCGAGCTGGCGCCGCCGCCGGTCGAGAGCGTCGAATAGACGCGTCGTTGCCGTCCCAGCTCGCTTCCCGCGTGGGGGACGTGCCGCCCGCAGGATCTCCTCGAAGCCCGGTAGGTCCTCGGGCGCGGCCTGTTCGACGATGGCGTCGGGTAGGGCCTCGACGTGTGCCCTGAGCGCGGCGTGGCGAGCACTGGAGCTGCGCCGCACCTTCAGGACGTTCCATGCCTCGACCCACTCCCGCAGCGTGGCCCCACGCAGCCGAGTCCCCGGTGTGGCCCAGCCCTCTCCCTTCCCGCAGCTCCGACAGGACGCCCCACAGGTCGCCCGTACCCGCCTGCTCTCGGCCTGTGCCTCGGCGAGTTCTGTCTGTGCCTCGACCAGCGCCTGCTCGAGCTTGACCACCCGAGCCAGCGCAGCCTTCCCGGACCGCGACGACGCGCGAGCCTGCTCGAGCTTCCGCTCCAGCTTCGCGACCTGTTTCTCCTCGTCGCTGGGCTTCAGCTTGAGCCCCAGCACCTTGGTGACCATCACAGCGATCGCGGGCAGTAGGTGCCCGGTAGCGTGGCCCAGGTCCTCTCGGGCCGCGACGTACTCCTCGCTGTGGCCCTCCCCCATTCGCCCGTCCAGGTGCGTGAGCTCGTGGCAGGCAACACCGTGGAGGTATGCCGCGATGGCTAGCGGTCGCCGCTTGTGCGCCTTCACGACCTGGGCGAGCCGGTCAGGGTGGATGTACACGACGCCGAGCCCTCGGGAGGTCGAGGTCGTCAGCCCGAGGAGCTCGTCGTCGAGGACGAAGCCAGGCTTGAACCTCCGACGGATACGGGCCTCACTCGCGATCAGCCGAAGGGTCGCGTCCCACGCTGTCAGGTGCGGGATCCAGCGCTGAAAGTTCTTCTTGAACCGAGACGCCTTCCGACGGTCGTAGTTCTTCCGGGAGATGCGAAGCCCGGCCAGGCGCCCGAACGGGTTTCGCTTCTGCTTGCGCTGGCGGTCAGCCTGTTCATCGACGCGGAACACCCCGAGCGCGGTGTCGCCCGTGTGGGAGACGGCGGCCGCGTGCAGCAGACCGCCGCCGTTCGGTGACACCGCCACGTCAGCGGCGGCGTCGAGAGCCCGCTGGAGCGTGACGACTTCACGCTCGTCGAGCTGCTCGCCAGCCTCGGCGCGATCGAGAGCCCGGCTCACGTCGGCGGACAGGATCACCGTCGGGTCCTGTCCTCCGGCGTCCTCGGCGATCTGGTGCGCGGCCTCGAGGACCGCGCGCATCAGGGTCGCCGCTTCGGCGGGGGTGCTCGGTGATGCGATGTCGCCCTGGACGGCCACGACCGCGACGTCGATACCGGCTGGGAGCACGACGCCTCGGGTCGGCACATCCTCCGCCGGCCTCGCCTTGGTCCCAGGCGGCGCCAGGCTGGCGACGGGTCGCTCGACACCGGGCTCCTTCGCTCGCTCGGCGTAGAAGTCGGAGATGCCACCGGCGGCTTCCGCCAGCGCCTTCTGGAAGTCGTCATCTTCGAAGGCCTCGGCGGTGAGCTCGGCCAAGCGATCAGCCTCCGCCCGCTCGCTGGCGTCGTCGCTGTCGGGGTCGAAGACCTCGTCCTCGAGGGAGCGGCCGACGCTCTCGTTCTCTCGCTCCACCTCGTCGACCAGGTCGCGGAAGGTCCAGCGAGCTCGGCCCTGGACGCCATCTCGGGCGGCGTTCAGTGGGTACGCCGAAGCGCCTGGCCTCACGGACGTCACCAGGTCCACGACCACGTCGGCCTTGAGGTTGCCTCGCTGCGAGGGCGTCTTGAACTGGAACAAGCCCCCGAGCCGGACGTAGTAGGCTCCCTGCCGATCCCCAGGTGGCCGACGGTAGGCCTTGATCGCCGCTGTAGTCCCACGTCCCCAGCTCCCGTCCACTCCGACCTTGGAGCCGCCGCGTCGACTGAACATCGGGCGGACCTCAGTGCCGTTCAGCGTCAGGCTGACTCCCTTCAGGTCGTTGGCGGCCAGCAGCTCCCGGAGCCGGTCGAGCAGCCCGACGTGCTCCTGCCGGGCGTAGTCCCAGGTCATGCCGAAGCCCTCAGCGACGTCGAAGATAGTGATTCGGGTGCCCTGGAGGAACGGCGCGTCGAAGACCTCGACGTCGCGGTCGGCGCCCTTGCTCACCGCTAGGTTGTCCCGGCTGTGCAGCTCCCAGGAGAACGAGGTCGAGGTCCCGAGGATGACGGCCTTCGCGACGCCGAAGCCGCCGGCGGCCTCCTCGCTCGAGCCCGCTTCGGACTTGCCAGACTCTCCCAACGACAGGAACTTCTCGAGGATGGTCGTCGTGTCCATGCCGATGCCGTTGTCAGCCCAGGTCAGGGCTCTGCGGTCGGCGTCCCAGGTCACCTCGAATCGACCGGCTCCGGCTCGCGTCTTCCGCGCTCGGATCCCGGCCTTGATGGCGTCGACCGAGTTCTGCAGCGCCTCCCGCGTGGCCAGCACGGGAAGGTCGCCGGATTGGTACACCGACGTCGTGAAGTAGCGCCACATCACCGAAGCGTTGGCACCGGGGCGGCCCACCGCCTTGGCCTGCATCGCCTCGATCACCTCGTCGCGACCGCCGAGCGCCCGGCGAAGGGCAGGTCGGTCGATGCGCAGTCGTCCGCGCTCTCGAGCAGGCTGCTCTGTGGCCACGCCACGGAGAAGCTCACGCTGGATCGCGGCTGTCTGGCAGGAGCAGGGCTTGTGCATCAGCCACCAATCGCGGCGCGGATCAGCTGTGCCGCCCCCGCGCCGCCCCCAATGCCGAGCACCGCGAGCCCCAGCGCGACCTTCCAGGACCGCTGCTCGACCTCGGCCAGCCGCTCTTCCATCGCCGTCAGGTGACGCATCAGCTGACGGTGGCGCTCCGCGTTCGCCAGATCGAGCGCCTCCGCGCGGGCCTCCAGCCGAGCCAGCCGCTCACGGACGTCCGCGAGATCCCCAGGCCAGAGAGGCCCGGGTGGTGTGTGTTCGGGAGCCATCAGACCCTCCCCACAGCCGACGCCACGTACCCACCAGCAGCCGGCGCGTGAAGCACCTGGCCTCGGTTCGCGCGCTTGGCGGACAGGCTTACGTGCACGTGCCCGCCGCGCTCGGGGGCGTACCAGATCAGCTGATCGAACGGGATCCCGCTCTTTACGATCAGTGCGGCCACCCGGTCCGAAGCGATGCCGTCGACCACGAGGTCCACGGCCTCGCCCTTCATGTGCTGCGAGGTGGCCGAGCCGTCTACGGCCTCGTTCACCGCCGGTGACCGATACCCGCTCGTCACGCGCATCCTCGGGCCGAGCGCCTGGCGCAGCGGGTCGAGAACGTAGGTGGCCAGGAACTGCAGGGCCTGCTCCGCATCGGGCGTCGGCGTGTTGTCCAGGCCCAGCCGCTTCGCCGCCGAGCTCACGGTCAGCTCTGCCAGGGTGAAGAGCCGCCCGACTCGCCCAGCCACCTCTCGGACCGCCTGCTGCCCACTCGGGGACGTCGCCGCCAGGCCGACGACAACTACCCCCACGGCCACCGCTCCGAGCGCGACCATCGCGCCGCCCCGGTTCATTTCGCCGCCAGTGCGCGACCAGCCGACAGCAGGTCGCGCGGGATCTTGCGGTCCCACCAGTACTCGCCGGCCTGGGCCAGGTCGCCGAACTTCAGCCCGCTCGCCGGGGCCAGCTCGAGGAACTGCTTCCACCCCTCCAGCGTCGGCGGGATCACGAAGGCCCCACGCAGGTGCGACCCCGACGCGACACGCAGCCCGCCGTCGATCACGACGGGCACTCTCTGCTGCTGGGCGTACCAGGAGCTCACGTTGACCATCTGCTCGACGACTTGTCCGCCGTGGCGCGACCACACCCGGGCCAGCCAGGCGTCCGAGGCCAACATCCATCCCAGGGTGGGCCAGGACCCGGAGTAGCGGAGCTCGCCGCGGATGCGCTCCGTGATGGCCTGCTCGGTTCGGGCCTCGTCGTCCCCCGGCCACGAGGGCTCCAGGTTGCCGGGCTCGAGCTTGAGCGCGGCGAGCTGGGTCAGGTCCTGGGGCGCCCACTGGGCCGAGCCGGCCTGTCTCACGCCGATGCCGTTGGCCTTGACCCGGCCGAACTCGGCGAAGTCGGTGGTGTCGGGGTTCCACTGGTTGGGCACACCTATCCGCAGGCCCTCGAACACCGGAGCCTCGCCTTCGATGGGCACCAGCACCGCCTGGTCGCGCACCACGTACATCCACTTCGCCCACGGCCAGGCCTCGGGATCCATGGTGGCGAGGTCCTTCAGCCGCTCCTCGGCCTCGAGGCGGAGTCGCGCGGACTCGGCCGGGTCTGTGGCGCGCTCGGCCTTCCTTAAACGCGCGTTTACAGACCGGAGCAACCGAGCCGCGTCGCCGGCGACCTTCTTGCGCGCGTCTTCGTCTCGACGGGCCTTTACCTGGGCGAGGCGCTCCGCCGTCTTCGCTGGGTCGCGGCTGATCAGCAAGAGGATGTCCTCGGGGCCCATCTCCATCTGAGCGCCGGGGTTGTTGGTGTCGCGCTTCTGGCTGCGCAGCAGCTCTGTCATCCAGCCGAGCTTGCCCTGGATGAGGTTGAACCGGAGCCCGTCTTGGCTGCGCCGGGCGAAGTAGTAGTTGATCTCGATGGCGCCGAGCGTGTTGCCCTGACGGACCCCGCGCCCGTTCCGCTGCTGCAGCGTGGCCGGCTCCCAAGGCAAGTCCAGGTGGTGGATGGCGCAGGTCCGCGTCTGCAGATCGATGCCCTCGTAGGCGATGGCGTTGGCGATCACGACGTCGTACTTGGGCGCGATTCCTTCGTTGGGGCTGCCGTTGAAGGCCTTGGCGATGCGCTGCCGGTCGGCGGCGGCCTTGGCCATCGTGGCGTTGAGGATGCCGATGCGGTCCTCGGGCACGCCGGACTTCACCAGCACGCGCTTCGCCCACTGGTGCACGGCGACATTGTCCACGAAGACGATGTGCCCGCAGGTGCGGTTCAGGGCGACCCGCTCGGCCATGGCGTCCAGCTTCGGGCTGTGCGGGTCCACGTTCGGGCTGGCGGCGGTCTTCCAGGTGAAGCCCTCGTCGAGCTGCGGGTGGATGGCCACCAGCGCCATCCGGGCGAGCAGCCCGAGGATCTGCGCCTTGTCCGAGGGGTCGGTGGAGTCCAACGCGTCCTCGATCTGCTGGACGTACCGGTCGTACTTGTCGTCCTGGTCGGCGTTCATGTCGACCTCGACCACCCTGACCGTGGGTTCGGGCAGCTTGAGGCCCACGTCGTCGGCGGTCTTGAACTCGCCGTAGCGGAAGATGACCTCGCGGAGCTCGTGCAGGTTCTGGAAGCCGACGACCGCGCTGCGCTCGACCACCTCCATCTTGGTGTCGACGACGGCCTTGAGCTCGATGCGCAGGTAGCGATCGATGAACTGCTCGGGGTCCCGGATCCCCATGCGGCTCCACGCGTCGTGGTCGACGAACTGCACGAGGTTGTAGAACTCGAGCGGGCTGTTCTTCGCGGGGGTCGCCGACAGCAGGACGATCCCGGACCCGCCCGTGTGCTTGCGAATGGCGGCGCTCCGGAAGTCGAGCTGCCACGCCCGCTTCGAGCCCGTGCCGCTATTGCCCATGAACCGGGGCACGCCGCCTTCACGGGCTTCTGGCAGGTACAGGTTCTTGAAGTTCTGGGCCTCGTCGACGATGAGCAGGTCGACGCCGATGTCGTCCCAGGCCACGCCGGGGTCGTACTTCCACGACTCGGGCAGCTCCATCATCTCGGCGACCCAGGCGGCTACGCCCTCCTTGAGGATGGCCTCCTGTCGCTCGGACAGCGTCTTCGAGTTCGAGGCGTTGCGCTGGCGGAGCTTGACCTCCCGCTGGATGGCCTCGGTCTTCTCGGCGTAGTCGCGCACGGCCCGCTCGTTCATCCGGGTCCTTGCGAGCGCGGTGTAGGTGAGCAGGACCACGTCGAACTCGCCGGCCTGGAAACGGGTCCACTTGCGCGCCCGGTCCTCCGAGGTGTCGGTGACGCTGGTCGCCAGCCCCTTGCGGGCGCCTCGGGTGACGACGGTGCGCTTGCTGCCGATGACTGCGATCCGGTAGTCGGGCAGCACCCGGCGGATGTCGGCCTCCCACTTCCACACGATGGAGTTGGGCACGAGGATGACGGGCCGGCGCACCCAGCCCTCCTGCCGAGCTCGAGCGAGCACGGCGATGCCGGTGTAGGTCTTGCCGACCCCGACGTCGAAGGCGAGCAGGCCGCCGCGGTTGGCCAGCAGTCGGCGCGCACCGGCGACCTGGTGGGGATGCAGGGCGATGTCGTCCTTGACCCAGCGGGCGATGGACAGCGGCTCTGAGGAGTACGCGGGCGCGACGTAGCCCTTGAACTGGCGGTTGTAGGCCTCTTCGACACGGGCGCGGCGGTCGTCGTCCGAGCCCACCCAGGCGCGGAAGCTCGCCTGCCAGTCCTTGGCCTTCTTGACCCGGATCTCGTCGATGTTCTCGTCCCGGCGCTTCTTGGGCCGGAAGACCGTCTTGTCGTGGTTGATCCACCCGACGCACCAGCGGGCCTCGGCGGAGAGCTCGTAGCTCTTGCCGATCCGCTCGTAGTCGACGCCCTGGACCTGCACGAGGCCGCGCTCACGGACCAGTTCGACGGTGCCGTAGCGGCTGTTCAGGGTCTCGGACAGCCAGTCCTGGACGAGGCTCAGGGGGAGCCAGCCCTGTCGCGGCGATACGCCCTCGATGTCGTCGAAGACGGCGGGCTCGATGGTCTCGAGCAGGCGGCGAGTCTGGGTCGCGGCGACTCCGTCTCCCTTGCGTCCGCGAGCGGCGGCGCGGTCGTAGCGGGGCCACAGGTGCCCAGAGAGGTAGTCGGCCATCGGCAGAACGCGGTCCCACCGCTCCCCGTCGATGGCCCAGCCGCCGTCGACGATCGCCTCGATGACGGCGTCGGAGGTGCGCAGCGGGCCGCCCTGCTTCTTGTGAAAGTTGAGCAGCTCGCCGGTGCGGAGCTCGCGGGAGGTCCGGTAGAGCATCTCGGCCTGGGCGACGACGTCGTCGGGGCGGCCGCTGTACCGGGGCGTGTAGGTGGGCTTGGTGCGCAGGCCCGCGATGAGCTTGCCCGTCTTCTCGAAGGCCGAGAGGAAGCGCTCGGCGCCGGTGTTGCCCTTCTTCACCAGGGCGCGGAGCTTGCGGCTGCTCCAGGGGTTGCCGTTGGTGGCGTGCCAGGCGGTCAGCGCCTCATGGAGCTCGTGCCACAGCAGCTCGGGTTCGCGGGAGTCGGCCGCGGCGACGGCGGCCAAGTAGGCGTCCACGCGCAGGCCGAGGCCCACGGCGGTCGCGAGGGGTGCGGGCAGGCCATCGGGTTTGGCTTGGGCCCCGCGGGACAGGCCTGCGCGGGGGCTGGGCTTCGCCTTGGGAGTGTCGATACCGATCACGCAGGCCTTGCAGACCTTGCGCTCGACGAGGTCGGGCAGGCGGGTGAACTCGCTGACGACCTGGTAGCCCCAGCGCGGCTTCTTCGTCTGGTCGTCGCCACCGGCGTCCTTGCCGACCTCGGTTCCGAGGATGTGGGCCGGGAACTCCTCGAAGTAGCGTCCCTCGAGGATGAAGGCGTCGCCGGGGTCGACGGACCCCAAGGTACCGCCTCGGGACCTTAGGAAGAGCAGGTCGGTGACGAGCTGGGCGCCGGGGAACAGCTTGGACGGCAGCCGGTACGCGGCGGCGAGGTGGTGGCGCTTGAGCACCTTGTCGCGCAGGGCCTTGTTGCGAGCCCCCATCCCGGTGAGGAACCCGCTGGGGATGAGGAACACCCCGAGGCCGTTGGGGGCGAGCAGGTCGAGGGCGCGACGGAGGAAGTAGGCGTAGGCCTGCTTCTCGCGGTAGGCGCGGACGGGGTCCTCGGTGACCGACGCGCCGCGCGCGCCGTAGGGCGGGTTGGCCACGACGAGGTTGAGGCGACCATTGACCTGGTCACCGTGCTCGCGCACCCAGCGCTCGAAGGGGCCGTTGTAGACGGTGAGGTCTGGCCGGATGGCCTGGAGCATTCGCGCGGAGAGCTCGGACCACTCGATGACGTTCCAACGCAAGGACTCGAAGCCGGGACCCGACAGCGAGTGCACGAAGCGGCCAATCCCGGCGGAAGGCTCCAGGGTGAGGACCGCGCCGTCGGGGCCGGCGAGCTCTGGGAGCAGCGGACGGATGACACGGGCGACCTCGTCGGTGACCTTCGAGGGGGTGTAGTACTCGTGGATGAGCCCGCGGGCCTCGGGCACGGGGAAGCCGGTGGGGAACTTGGCGGCGGCGTGCTCGATGGAGAGGCCGCCCCAGCCCGAGTAGCCAGCGAGGGTGCGTCGGTCTGCCGCGGTGAGCTGTTCCGGGGAGGTACTCGCGGCGACGCGCATGGCGGCGAGGTTGGCGGCCGTGCGCTTGGATGGGGTCCACAGCTCGGGCGGGGGCTCGACCAGGCGCGGGCGCTTTCCGCGCCGGCGAGCGGCGAGGTTGCGCTCGAGCACCGAGACCAGGGTAGGCCGGTGACGGTGCAGGAAGCCGTCGAGGTACGCGGGGCTGATCCCTGGGGGCAGGTTGCCCCGGACGGCGGCGGCGATCTGATTCAGGAGTTGTTCGGGCGTTGCGTTCACGTGTGGTCCTCAAGGACCAGAGTGATCGCCCGGGATCGGCGGGGCCAGCGGAATCGTCTCCCCGCGGCGCCTCCCCGTTTCCCCGAACCGCGGGGAGGCGGGAACGGGTCCACTCGACCATGTGCCGCTCACCATCGCGCAGGCTGACCACGCGGACTGCTCCAGCTCGCCGCGCGGTCGATGGGCCAGCTACTGGTGGCCCAAGTAGCGCCGCACGAGGCGTCGGGTGAGCTGCTCGCCCCGGTCACTGATGGCTCTGATGTCTTCAGCTGACATGGGAGCGAAGTCCGTCGGGTAGTCGACTACTCGTTCCCGCGGCACGTCATCTGCCTGGCGGAATGGCACGCGTGCGTCACTCTGTCCGAGGTACGGCATGATGAACGCTCCCACGCGACCCGCCTCCACATGTCGGTGCAGGCGGGCGCGAGTGTCGTTCTGAACGCGTCGGAAGGTGGTGTCGAAGCTCGCGTACATCCTCGCAGGCCACCAAATCGGAGCCTGTCGTGGCTCCATCACGCCGACGCCGGCATCGCAGGCGACGATGATCTCGGGCGAACAGGTGTGGATTGACACGTCTGGATTGCGCCCTGGCTCAAATGGCATCACCCCGAGGTTCTCGTAGATCCCACCATCCGTCAGCAAGACACGCCGTGGGGCCTCCTTTCCCGCAGTCTCGAAGCTCCAGGTGCGATCGAGCGGTGGGAGGAGCACGGGATACGCAGCAGAAGCGGCGACCGCCTCGCAAACGCGGACGTCGGTGCCCAGAACTCCCTGTCGATGGCCGCCCGACTTCTCACTGCCGAACCGGAACGCTGTGCCCGTCAGGAGATCGGTCGCGTTTATGATCATCTCCAAGCCGTCGCGTTGGACGGTGTCGAGCCCGCGGTCGAGACCCAATGCGGCGAGAGTCGCTGCGAGTGCGTCGGTCCGAGTGAACGGCCTCGTTGGAGCGTCGACCGGCCCGGAGGACAGCCCCAACCAGGCCGCTGCGCGCCTGCAGCCGTACCATGCTGTGGCGAGAGCGGTCACCGTCACCGCCAGCGCCCCTCGGATTGCTCCGAGAGAAACCACGGCTCTCTGGAGAATCGACGATGTCAGACCGTTCTTGAGGAGCGAGGTGACTCGAACCTCGAAATCACCGAAGTCATCGTCGGCATACGCCCACAAGGCGCCCACCACCGACCCTCCCGAGACGGTTGAGAGCCACCGAACCCGTTGGAGGAGGCCGAGGTCATCCAGGGCCCGCAGGCAGCCCAAGTGGAATGCGATGGCTCTCGAGCCCCCACCTGACAACGCGAGCCCGATGTTGAAGTCCTCGTCGCCCTCTCCAGAGGGGCGCTTCGCCAATCTGCGGGTAAGCGCGGCGAGAGTCATCGATTCTGGGCGCCCTGACCGGAGCTCGTGTCGCTCGAAGACAAAGGCGCCCACGTGTGGACGGTCGGTCGTGGTGCGACCGAGAATGACCATGGCTGCCGCTCGAGGGTTCGCACCGAAAGGCGAGGTCAGCGAACGCATGGCGGCGACGTCGACGCCGCTCGGGACCGCCGTCGATTCGGGGTGGCTGTGCCACATGCCGACGTAGGAAACCAAGTCGTCGCCATAGACCTTGTTTATCCAGGCCAGCTCGTTGGCGACGCCCGCCGTCCCGCAGATGAAGCCGTGGGCAGAGTGTTGGCTGTCAGGCGGGGGGCCCGACGCCTCAAGGACCCAGACCGTCTTCATCGAGTGGTCGATGACGCCGAACAGCAGACCCCCGGTTTCGACCCTGGGCCCGCGAACCCTCGCGGACCTGGCGCTCCATGCGCGCATCTCGCGAAGAGCGGATCGGCGAATGCGTACTTCGTAGCCGCTCCTGGCATCCACTGACACGGTGGCCGGGGGGAAGGTGTAAGAGGCTTCCGCAACGCTCGGGATCGCACTCACGAACCAGCTGCGAGCGTCTGCGGGACCCTCGAGCAGGAACCCCATCGCTCGGTTCAGCATTCGAGCAGCGAGACCGGCGACATCTGTGGCTGCGCCGATGAATGTCGGCGAGGAGCAGCCAGGCTCTGGCTCGAGCGGGGGCGTGGGGTCGTCCGGCCAGAACGCACGGAGGAGGTCCCGCCGACCCGCCGCCACAGCCAGGCGAGATTGCAGCGAGAGATCGAGTGGGCCGCCCGTTGCCTCCGCGCCCGCGGCCGTGCACAGGCCCAGGCGAGCTTCACCGTCGATGACCATCGAGATCACGGGAACGACACGCTGGCCCCGGCGTCGGCGCAGCTCAAGGTGGTGGCTGACGGGATTGGATGCCGAAGCATCGATGACCAGATGGGCTCCGGCCGTCCAGTCGTCATCCTGCAGCGCGCTCGCATGCAGGTCGCCTTGATGTTCCACGACCTCGAGGTCTGGCCGGATCTTCCGGAGCGTTGTGGCGAGCGCCTCGGTCTTCGGGCGGCCGATCTGGCCGTCGTGGTATGGCTGGCGTGCCAGGACACCCGGCGTGACCCGGCTCTTGTCATACAAGATCAGCTTCGCCACGCCGGCGCGGGCCAACCAGACGGCAGCGTGTCCGCCGAGTGCGCCACAACCCCAGATCGCGACGGTCTTGCCTCGGACCAAGCTGACAGGCCGGCCTGCATCACGCGGTCGCGTCACCTCGGGCCGAGCCTCCATCACCCGAGTCCACTCCGCGTCCGCAAACGTCGTCCACTCCTGGAAGATCTCGATGCCTCGCTGGCCGATGGCGGCGATTTCGGGGTGGTCCGACGCTATGTTCGTGCCGAGCTCCAGGCATGATGCCGGGAGACCGCCGAGACGCCAGCATGCGAGGTGCTGTTGTCTTGCGCCGGATCCGTCGCCGCGCATCGGAGTTCCGAGGAGGACGAAGAGTGGGTTTTCCTTCGCGTTTCGGGAGGCGGTGAGAAGCAATAGTCCCTGAAGAACACCTCGACTTCCACCCGCCTTGACCAGCTCGTCCAGGAGATCAGCGACTTTCTTGGGGAACTCGTAGGGCAAGTCGCCTTTGAGCAACAGTGCGGCTCCGAGGCTCTCGTCTTCGTCGAGGTCGAGCTTGTCACCGAGCTTGTGCCATCCCACCACCTCGAGGCGGTCCGCCACAGCGCGCATCCGAGCCATCCCCAACCACGGCCAGTGCTCGGCGCCCGGGGTGTTGGCTCGCGGAACGACGACAGGCGTGTCCTCGGACGGGTAGGCGATCGGGGGATGAAGTGGGGCGTCACCCTCGAAGAGTCTTTCGTTCGATGAGGAACGGCGCAGCCACTCCACGAGCCGCTCGACGAATCCGAACATGCCGTCGCTTGGCGACCACTCGACGGCGGGTGCGCGATAGAGGCATAGATAACGCCCCCATTGGACGTGGGGTTGGCGCGCGAAGCGGCGATCTCGCGTCCATGCGAAAGGAGGTCGGAAGGGGAACGTTGCTGGGACGACGATGGCAATTACTTCGCGCTTCCGGAGCTGCAGACCGCCATCCACGCTGGGCAGACCGGCGCATGAGATCGAGAGCTCCACCTCCAGCCTTCCTTCTGGCGTGGTGATGCGGCGGACCTCGATGGCGCCTTCAGAGGCTTCGTCGATGGCTTTGCACTCCGCTATGGCCTGCAGCTGGCCTTCGGTGAGGCTCACTCAGCTGTCTCCGAACCCGACCTGGCCCGTCGGTGGCGCCGAGCCGCCTCGCGCTTTGGCGATCGCCGCCTTCAGATCTTCCTCGTCTACGTCTTCCGCCTCGACATCTTCAAGACTCAGGCCATCCGGGCCAACCTCGAGAACGATGGGCTCGGGCGCTTCCGCCGTGGGGCGCTCCATGGTGCACAGGAAGTCCGTCGGGTTCATATCCAGGTAGCGGTTCTTCGCTTTCGCGTGCGGCGGGTTGTCCCCGGACGAGTTCTTCTTCGGAACCGGATCGCTGCTGCTGATCACATAGGCCGGTGTCAGAGCGGCGTTCTCGATCAGCGTCATGATGTCCTGCTGGAGTTCGTCGACCCCGGTCTCGGCGTTGCGCGTGTACATCACCTTCTTGGAGCAGTGATGTGGCGCCAAGAACACGTTCCACGCGACCTTGGCGGCATCGTCTGTCTCGTCGAAGATCCGCTTCAGGCTCTCGTATGCCAGGTCTCCGAGCAGCATGTACTTCGCGCAGTTCTCGCCGTTGGTGAGTGTGACCTGCATGGCGAGGCTCGAGTCATTGCGCTCACCGTCCTCGGTGTCCTTCTTGAACGGAGCGTGCAGAAACGCGGTGAATGTCGAGCTGCAGTCTTCGCCGTCGAGATCGGTGACCTCGTTGCCTGGGATGGACAGCTTGGACTCCGGGAACCCGTCGAATTCGCCCTTCTTGAGGATGTCCGCCCAACCGACGATGCGAACGCGATCCCCGGAGTCGGGCTCTCCCTCGGCGTCGATGGTCGCCTTGACCCGGCGCTTCGCCTCGGCCTGAAAAGCCTTCGCGTCCTCACAGAGTTCTTCCTTGGTGTCCTCGAAGATCCTGGGCGTGAACCACAACTCTCCGATGTTCACCTGGTCGAGGAGGTCAGCGAATCCCTTGCAGTGATCCAGGTCCGCGTGCGTAAGGGCGAACACAGCGAGATACGGCTCGCCGTCGACTTGCGGGAGCAGGCCCACCAACTCGTCGATCACCTGCCAGGCCGGCTCCTCGTCGTCGTCGGCCTTCTTCATGTGATGCAGGTCCACCTGCATCACGATGTCGCTGCTGACCGCAATCGTGGTCGAGTCACCGGTGCCGACGGGCCAGTGCACCACACCGATTTCAGGGAGGCTGTCCATGTCGTCTTCTCCTGTCGACATGCGCCGACCTCTGCGTGTAGACACGGGCATTTCGGCCGTCAAGCTGAGGATCACCGTTGCCGGACAGAAACTGTCCGGGCGGCCGGTCCATGTCGGTGGGGCGGCCGTTCAGGCTTCGGCTACCGGAATGCTCGCCCGCCCAACAGCTGTTCCATGGCACTGCAGAAGACCTCCCAGTTCGCTGGGTAGGCGTTGAAACCGCTGGACCTAATGCCGCGCTCGCCCCACTCGATGACGACTTCCCAGCTCGTGCCATCCAAGACACCCTCGTCTTCGTAGGAGTCCGCCCACTGCCAGACTTCGAGCTCATCAAGTCGGGCCGCGAACCGCGTCCAGGTGGCCGCGGCGACCGATATGGTCTCGTGGTGATCGAACTCTCGGGCGTGGGCGCTGCTCGCGTAGTGGAGGGATGTGGCACGCAGCTGGACCGTGAAGGACGAGCCCATATAGCCGCCGACATCGGCCTTGAGTATGGTCGGGAAAGGGCCACTGGCGGGGGCGCTGCTCATGGTTCCATGATGCCATAGTCCCAGCCGGCCCTTATGAATACAGCGATGACGACACAGTGGCGCCTGGTGGGGTCTTTCCGTGCTGCCTACGCCGCCGCTCCGACCGCGGCCGCGATGGCCGCGCTGAACGCGTCAATCAATGCCTTGTCCTTGTCGGTGTCGACCGGGTCCAAGCTGGCTTCCGTGTCGATGTCGCTGGCGAGCAGCCTGGCCTCGACACGACGACCGCGCTTCCGACCATCGGCCAGGAAGGTGACCTTGTCGGTGGGCCCATAGCCACCGGATGGTGTCCGGCTGACCGCTCCGGGCAGTTCGTTGAACACCACTCGGTCCCCGACCTTGAACGGCTCCCAGCCTTCGGGCGTGAGCACCTCCGTGAGCTTGCCCTCGATGTAGTTGATCCGGTCGTAGATCCGGCTGGCCTTCGATGACGACAGTGTCGCCGCCTGCTTGCCAGCCTCGCCCAGGAGCTCGCGCACCACGTTGTGGTGGCCTTCGCCGACCCGTGCGTCCGCCTCGGACAGGAGCCGCCGCGCGTAGTTGTACACGCTCTCCGTCTTCTTCTTCGGCATCCGGTCCAGCCCAACTGGCTGCGGCTCCTCGCTCACCTTCGGTCTCGAGGTGTGGGCCGTCAGCGACATCTGGCCCGACGCGCAGCTCCGCGCCGCCTTCGCCGCTGACAGGGCCACGCGCTCCCCGATCCGCCGCAGCGTCTTCAGGGCGTCCCAGGACCTCCCCTCGAGGATGGCCGTCCGCGCCTCCTCGTAGGCCTCGCTCGCTCGCTGAACAGCCTCGAGGGCCTCCGCCTGGTCGCGCCCCTTGCACTTCGGCGACTGCGCCATCGAGCTCGCGTACCGGATCAGCTTCCGAGCCCGCTCCATCATCGCCGGCGTGCTCGTGAGCGAAGCCTGGAGCAGCTCGATCTGCCGCTGGGCCTCCGCGTACACGGCGGGGTCGGGGTCGTCGTCGTGAACGGTCTCACAGTCGCGCAGGTCCTTCTTCAAGGCCTGGATGAACTCACCCACGGGGTAGGTCGTGGTCGCAGCGTAGTCAGTGATGGACTCGCCCAGCCCCTGGAAGCCGTTGTCGTCGAACCACACCGCGATGTCGGTGGTCGGCGTGGTCTCCTCCCACAGCCAACGACGCCCGGTGAGCTTGGCCAGGGCGTCTCCTTCAGCGGTGGCCACTTCTGCCATCCGCCCGAGCGCTGCAGCGGTCTCTGGCACGTCGGGCGTCGGAGTCCCGTCGTCCACAGGCTTCGGAGGCGGTGCCGACCGGCGGGTGCGGCCACGCCTCCGCTGCTTTCCGAGACGCTCGGTGGGGTCCTGCATGGGCTTCGGCGGCTTGATCGGGTGCTTGGTGGCGTACACGGCGTCGTGTGCCGCCCGCCGCCGGGTGTCTCGGAACGAACAGGCCTCACGAACCAGCGACATCGCCCCGAGCACGCCGCCCTCGATGGCCTCGGACAGGGTCGCGTACCCCCCGTGAGACTGCTCGCCGGGCTCCGCGAACCACTTCTCGGTCCGTTCGAAGGACCACGACCAGCCGACGCCCGGGTCGGAGCGCACCCAGAGCGTCCCGTAGGTGGACAGCTTGCGCTTCAGCTCCATCCTCGGGGCGCCGTCGTCGCACTGGAGCACACCCGTCCAGCGACCGCGAAGCGTCGTGGGTCCCGCCTTCGGCAGCGCCTTCTGCTCCACCTTGATCAGCTTCACGGCGTCGGCCGCTGAGATCGGCGTGTCGGGCTTCTGGAGCGTGTCGCCGACACCAGGGCGGACCTCGGCGAGCTGGCCGTCCTCCGAGAGCACCACCTCCACGATCTCCCCGTGGTAGGCGCTGGTCGGCAGCTCGGGCGATGGCGTGACCACCGAGCCGGCGTGGCGGCCAGACTCGATCCGGAGCCGCGTCTGGCCGTCGCGCAGCACAGTCGCCTTCACGGGCTCGCGGTCGCCGGCGTCTTCGGACCGCCACATGAACGCCCCGTCCTTCTTGGTGATCAGCACCAGGACGGCGCGGCCCTCGGTCGGGCGCATCACGAGAGCGAACTCGCCGTCGCAGGCGCGTCCATAGGCGCGAATCAGCCGGGGCTGGTCCTCGATGGGGCCGACGAAGGACAGCCGGAATCGCTTCGGTTTGGTCGTCTGGGCCATCGATTCACCCCGCTCTCTTCATCAGGATCGGCACCGCCACAGCTGCGGCGGCCAGGGTCAGCCCTCCGAGGAGCCAGACGCCCATGCTGCGGGCCTCGTCCACCGGGTTGGGCTGCGGTGGGATCGACGACGGCGGCAGCGTCCGGCCGCTCCGGCTCGCCTCGATGCGGGCCTCGAGCTCCTTCTCGAGCAGCCCGGTGTGCTCGCGCAGGTTCACCGCGTACTGGTAGGCCGCGACTGCCCAGGCGACGCCGGCCACGCTGATCAGCACACCAGCGACCACCACGCCGCCGACCACCATCGGCGCGACGCCCACGGTGTCGGCGGGCTCGGCGTCGGCGTACACCCCGGAGGCGAGGGTCGCGTACCGGGACTCGAGCTCCTGGGCCTTGGCGCGCAGCTCCGGGTCGTCGACGGTGGCCAGCTGGGCCTTGATGCGGTCGAGGCTCGCGCGACTCTCGGTGAGCAGGCTGACGAAGGCCACCACCTTCTCCCGGTAGGCGCCGGGATTCGCTCGGATCGCCGCGTCATAGGTGGCCTTGGCGCGCTCGTGCAGGCCGGTCCAGGTCGACGACCAGCTGCTCTTGATGTCGGTCCAGCTCATCATGGTCATCTCCGGTGCTGGCAGTCGCAGCCGTGTCCGGCGACGACGGTCTGGTAGTCCTCGGGCGACACCCACGGCGCCGGGGTGGTGGGACCGGTGAGCCGCCGCGGAGCTCGACGAGGTGGCGGAGGCTCGTACACGACCTCGGGCTGGGCCTGGCGCTGCTCCTTCATCCGGCGCTTGAGCGCGCGGTTCGCCGCCAGCATCAGGAGAGGCGCGAGCAGGGGCACGACGCCGATCTGCGGCCGCACCATCTCCTCGGGCACTTCCGCGACGATGAACATGCCGGGCTGCAGCTCGACGACGGCCGCGCGATGGCCACGTCGGGCCTGGACGCGCATGTTGTCGCTCAGGCGGGTGAGCGGCCCCCAACCCTCGTCAGGCGGTGGTGACGGACTCGGAACCGGTGAGCCAGGGATTCGCTGGAGCTGGGCCTCCGCCACTCGCCGCTCGTCAGGGAAATACTCGGGTGCGGGCTCGCGGCGGCGCCGCCGCCGACGCCGGTTCTTCTTGCGGAAGGGTCGAAAGCCCATCTCATCTCCTCGAACGGCGCTCATGGGGAGCGCCTTCTGAAAGCGGTTCATGTCGGCCTCCCTGGCAGCGGCATGCCGAGCCGGGCGCTCGGGTCGTCGCGATGCCAGCTGCGGCCGACGCGGTAGCGCACGATGCAGTGGTACTGGCCGGGGCTGTGGTGCCCAGACGCGGTGATCAGCAGCACCTCGGCGGGGATGCTGGTCATGCGACGACGCCGGGCCTCGGCGAATCCGGGGTCCCTCCGCGAGAGCGCCTTGTGGCCGCGCGCCAGCAGCTCTCCCGCGCGCGCAGCGGCCAGACCGTCACAATCCTCGTGGCCCGCGGCGAGCAGGTTCAGGTAGTCGCACCAGGTCTCGTCGGTCTCCCGTCGGTAGCGCACACCCGAGGCGTACAGGCCCGGCAGGTCGGGACGCGCGCGCAGAATGATGGCGTTCTCCTTGGCGAGCCAGTTCAGCAGGCGAACCGCTCCTCCCTCGTCGAAGGCCAGCTTGACGGCGATCTTCACGCCAGCTCCAGCCGGAATGAGGCGTTGGCGAGCAGCTTGACCTCGACCTCATGGTCCAGGCCGGCGCTCGAGGTCCGGGCGCGCACATAGGGGCCGAGCACGATGACGTCGGTGAACACTGGCAGCTCGCTGACGGCGACGGGCTCGGACACAGGTGCCCAGCTCACGCGGTCAGTGCTCGTCTCGACGACGACCGTGGCGATGGGAACGGGCTCGGGCTCGGGCTCGGGCTCGGGCACTTCGTCTTCTTCGACGGGGACCTCGTCCGCGGGACCTTCGGGTTCGTCGTTTGGCGCATCGTCGGTGGGAGCGACAGGCTCACCGACCTCGGGGCCTGGTACGCCGACGGCCACCGGCGCAGGTTCAATGGGTGGAACCGCCGCTGGGACCGGGGCCACCACGACTGGCGAAGCCACCGGCGCCGGATGCACTGGACAGACGCAGTCCTGACCCGAAGGCAGGCCCGGCAGCGGCACACCGCGGATCACCGGAGGTGGAGTGGGCAGCTGCACCATCAGGCGGAGCTCCATCGCGTAGTCGGGCGTGGTGTCGCTGTCCGAGGGCAGCACCGCGTAGACGGGGCCGAGCTGATCCGTGGTGGTGCCGCTCCTCACGGTGAGCAGCGGGCGGACGTGTCGAAAGAGGCTCATGGTGTTCTCACAGGGTCAGGTCGAAGACGAGACGGAAGTTGGTGGTGCCAGTGCTCACGATGTGGACCTCTCGGGCTCCACCGACCAGCACGCCGGGATGGGGCTGCACGTCCGCCGGGACGCGAGCGCGCAGGATGTTGTCGCCGTCCACGAGCCACAGCTCGGTGGAGGCGGTCAGGGCGGGGTCGGCCAGGTCGACACGCGCGCAGCGCGCGAATGGGGGGATCTGCACGATGACGGGCGCGGCTGGCGCGACCTCACCGCGCACCTCCCACTGGTTGTGCGTCTGGGCCTGGCCATCGGCGACGGTCACGCCGACGGGGTTGTTCTGCTCGCTCAGGTTGCGGGCTCGGATGCGTAGGCTGCGTGCGTACACCCCGATGCGCGTGGCCTGCGGGACGGACACCAGGGCCTTGGCCCCGACGCCCTGTCCCGCCGACCACGCCAGCTCGATCTCGAACGGCGTACTCGAGCCGCTGAACACCTCGACGATGCGCCAGGTGTCCTCGTAGGCCTCGGCGAACAGCAGGTCGCGAAACCGGCTGGCGTCGGCCGTGCCCGGCAGCGTGAGCTGGTCCGAGCGCGTCGACAGGGCTGTGGGGTTACCGAACATCGATCAGCTCCGGATCAGCAGCTGTGACGGACGGGCTTCTTGCCGGTCAGCGTGGCGGTGAAGACGCCAGCGTCGGGCAGGGAGCCGTTGATGGTCACGTCCAGACCGGCGGAGAGCGACTGGCCCTTGAGCAGGCCGCGCAGGAAGCCGTTGGAGGCGAACACGCTGACGTCGATGCCGTCGGGCGCGGACCACACGACGCGGTCTCCGAAGAAGATGCTGGTCACCAGGGCGCCTGCCGAGGAGCCCGTGAAGGTGACGTCATCGGCTCGGAAGTCGTGCTGCAGCCGGATCCGGACCGAGGCGCCACCGGCGGCGGTGAGCGTGTCGGTGCCGCCCACTGCGGTCATGCCCCAGCCCTTCTCTCCACCCTTCTTCTTGGGGCGGTCGTCCTCTTCCTCGTCATCCAGGCCCCACTTGTCCGACTTGCGGTCGAGGCGGTCGGAGCGGCGCTTGTACTTGCGATCCACGCGGGAGCGCTTGCGGGACATCCGACGCTCGCGGCGGGCCTTCTTGCGCTCGGGGTCGCGGCGGAAGAGGCCGAAGTCGTCCTCGTCGTCGTCGTAGCCCTCGAAGTCGTCGTCGTAGCCCTCGAAGTCGTCGTCGTACCCACCGAAGTCATCCGTGCCAGCGAAGTGCGTGCGGCGGAGCGAGTCGGTGTCCACGACGAGGTCGCCGGTGACGGGGTGGCGGTACACGCGAGCGTGTCCGAGTGGGGTGAGCTGTGTCATTTTGGAGTTCTCCAGGTGGAAGGGGGTGATCAGTCGGTGTCTTCATCGAAGTAGGGGTCGAGGTCGTCCTCGAGCTCGAGCTCGGGCTCGATGGGCTCCTCGTCAGGGCGGTTGGCGCGCATGAAGCGACCACGGCGACGCATCCGGCGACCTCGGCCACGACCGCGACCGGAGTGCTCCTCGCCGTCCTCCATCTGCTGGCGCCGGCGGCGCCGGCGGCGACCTCGGCCACGTCCGCGACCGGGCTGCTCGCCGTCTTCCATCTGCTGCCGGCGGCGGGCCATGCGGCGACGCGGTCCCTCGAAGTCGTCGTAGTCGAAGTCGCCTTCGATGCCGCCCTCGGGAGTGAGCAGCACCTCGCGGAGCGGTCCCTGCAGGTCGGTCTGAGCGAACGGGTCGGGCGGAGGCAGGAGGCCCTGCACCGCGCTCGGGGTGATGGTCACGGGCGCCGGCAGGCCGGGGGCGTCCGGAGGGGTGCCGTCGCGCTTGTCGGCGAGCGTCTTGCCCGCACTCACGGCGACCGAAGCGAGCCAGGAGCCCACCACGCCGTTGCCGAGTGCCAGGGCGTGTCCACCCATCGCGGCCTTCCCGGACATCGCCTCGTACAGCCCGTAGCCTTGGGCGAGCAGACCGACCGGGGCGCGGAGGTCCACGCTGCCGATCTTCAGCTTGTCCGCGCCGAAGTAGCCCTCGGCGAGCGAAGACAGGAACAGGCTGCCCTGCGTCTCCGCGGTGTGCACGACCATCGTGCCGGTCTCGACCATCGCCTCCTTGGAGCGCGCGGCCCGCTTGGAGAGGTTGGCGATCTTGTCCACCGCCTGCGACAGGGCGCCCTGCGCCTGGCGGTCGGTGACCTTGTCGCCCTTGATTGCTTTCTGAAGTGCGGAGCCGTCTCGCGCCATGGGTTGCCTCTCTCGCCGGGGGTGAAGGCCGACGGGGTGTCGGTGTCCGGCTTCGAGGTCAGATTAAGCACGCTAGATCCGGGTCATCCAGCGCAAACGTCTCCCCGTTTCGTCGCCTGAGCGGGGAGGTGAAAACGGGGAGATGAGGAAGCTCGAGCGGGGAGACGGCACCTCCCCGGGGAGGTGGGTGCGGGGAGACGATTTTGAGGCGTCTCCCCGGCTGATCGAAAAGCACGCTTCCCCGCGTGGATAGCTCCAAGATCACCTTGGATCGGACGCTACGGGGCCCGACATGAACGCTTGTCCAGTGGGATCTGCCGGTCTACTTTAGGGGTGCGACAGCGGAAGGAGGCCCGTGGGGCATGACAAGTTCTCATTCGAGAGAATCGAACCGCTACAAGACCGAATCCAACGACTCGCCCAGGACGCCGCGTACGTTCAGGTGTGGGACCGCACCGACAGGAAGAACGAGCAGAACCTCGGCCGCTTCGACCTGACGGCGACCGACGCGCTGCCGTACCTGACGGAGCGCGCGCAACCGGCCCCGCTCGAGATGGATGACGACGGACCCGCCGACCCCTACGAGGGGAGCTTCGGCGCCTACGACGAACTGGAGGAGGACCTCGAGGACCCGGAGCCTCACTACGAGCCGCCGACACCGCTGGAGATCGCCCAGGCCGCGTGTCGCTGGATGCGCGAGCTCGCCATCGGCAACACGGTGGGCGAGGCCTGGTGTCGCTTCCGCGTGAAGGTGTTCGGACCCAAGGGAATGAAGGTGCTGCACACGGGCACTTTCATCTGCCGCAACCACGACTTCGACATCGAGCTGCCCGTCCCCGAGGCGCTGCGAGACCTCAAGATCCCGTCGCCCAGCTTCGAGGAGTCGGCCAACGCCGGCGCCGCGAAGGGCATCAAGGCGCTCGGTGACTACTACGCCCAGTGGGGCCGCATCGTGCTCGGCTCGGTGGGCCAGCTCCAGGGCGTGAACAACGAGATGCTCGGTCGCTTGCACAAGCAGCTGTCCGAGAGCCGAGGCCAGGTGGACCAGCTCGTGGCGTCCATCTTGGAGAACCGCTTCAACGAGCTCCAGATGGTCGAGGAGCGCCAGGCCGACGAGCGAGCGGATGGTGCTCGACACGCGCTGGCTCGCGAGGCGCTGTCGCAGCTGGGCGACGCGGCCAAGGCCTTCCTGACCGCGAAGGGCGTGAACCCCGAGATGGCCGATGTGCTCGGAGTGCTCGGGAGCAGCCCGGAGCTCATGGGCGCGCTCAACGACCCCGACGTGCGGGTGCTCATGCAGGACCCGGCCAACCTGGGAAGCCTGGCGCAGATGCTCAAGGCCGCCGCCCACCAGGCGCGCGCCGCCCGAGAGGCGAGCACGGCACCGCCGACTGGCCCAGCACCACAGCCCGCCGCGGGCTGACCCGACCCTTCTTCAACCCGCGGCCGGTGCGTCTTCGCGCCCGGACCGCACACCTATGGAGGCAGTGATGCCCCGATTCCCGAAGGCGCAGAAGCGCCCAGACAACACGCCGACGTTCCTCCTCACCGCCAAGAGCATGTACGGGGAGGCCTTTGGCCCGCGCCGCCAGGCCGAGCTCGCCGAGTCCATGGCGGACTGGGCCGATCTCACCGATGAGGAGCGGTCCTTCACCCAGGCGCACCTGCAGTACCTCAACCTGGTGGCCCAGGCGGGCACCCAGCGCCTGCTGCTCCAGGTCTGCGAGCTGCTCGCCGAGATCGAGGACGGCGTCAGCGAGGCGCTGGACGAGGCCGTCGAGGCGGTCCAGTCCCAGGCCGACACCAGCGGCAGCGACGACGCAGCGTCGGTGTTCGAGCCCCCCGTCACTCCTCAGCTGCCTGATGTCGCGCCCCCCGCGTTCGAGCTGGACGAAGATTTCGATGGAGCGGGTGCGGACCTCGAGGACGACGAGTTCATCGATGAGCCCGACGACGGAGGTGAGGAATGAACCGCGCTGTTCCCGTGACGGTGGGCAAGGAGCCGGACGACATCCGCATCAACCTGGCGCTGCCGGTCACCCGAGTCGGGTTTGGGCCGTTCTCGTTTGATCCGCTCGAGCACGCGATCGGCGCTCCCCTCGTCGAGATCCTCGAGCCGCTGATGACGGGGCCGACGTACCGGCGTCCGTCCGCGACCGGGCCGGCGGTCGAGGTGTACCCGCTGGCGTTGCCCGATGGTGAGGGCGCCGCGGTGCCGCTGGGAGCCTGGGGCGAGCTGGGCTTCCACGCCGAGGGCGGACTGCTGGTGCTCACGGTGCCGCTGCAAGGCGGGACGTGGGTGGAGCAGAGGCTGGCCGGGGCGATTGTGCGCGGGCCCGAGCAGGGGCTGTCACTGGATAGGACGGCGCGGGTCGTGAAGTACTGGGTGCGGCTGCAGCCGGGGATGCGCGCGAGCTTTCCGCTGGGAGCGCTGGGCGAGGTCGGCGTCGAGGCACGTTAGCCTTGGCCCGGTCTGTTCCCGTCGGACGTTCGTTCTCGGCGAGTCAGCTGAGGTCCGGGGTCATGATGCGTCTGGTCCACCAAACCTCACCGACCTGGGAGTGTTGGTTGCACTCGATGAGCACTGGGCCTGGGCCGGAGCTGCCGGCTCGTCGCTCGATCTGGCACCCGCATGGCAGCTCCATCGACACCCAGTACTCGGTGCCGTCGTGCCAGAGTCGCGGATTGAACGGCAGGTCGAAGCACTCGCAGGTGAACCAGGCGAAGGCGACGTTCTGGCATGTGGCTTCCATGTCTCCCCCGGGTGCTGATGACTTCTACTCGGGCCAGTTCGGCCCGCCAGACGAAACCGTTGACCGGCTGTCAACACTTTCTCGCGGGTGGCGACGCGCGGACCTGGTGGGCGATCGTCGTGCAGCCTGACGGGTCGCCTTGACGCGATCTCTCGACCTGCTCTCGCCACAGAGTCCGCGATCCAAAAAATCTCCGTGCCAAGGATCTCGTTCCGCCGCTGATCGTCGGGCGGTGCGGACAGAGTCTGGCCGTGGAAGCTGGATCCCCTGCACTGAACATGTGTACAGTATTCAGCCGTGCCGCGATCAGGGGCCGGCCCTCGAGTCGCAAGGGTTCGAGGAACCCCTCGGGGACAATGCGATGGGAGAACAGAACGGGGACGTCGACAAGGAATACTGGGGCAATCGGCTGGAGGTCAACGCCGACCTGGTGATCGAGAGGCACGCGGATCGGCGCTATCTCGACACCTGGGTTCGCAAGCTCAGCCGGATCGCCAGGCAGCTGCTCGTACACCACCTGGGCATGGACACACAGGCTGCGGCCGGCCAGCAGCGACTCCAGCTGCTCGCCATCCCGGGCCAGCTCCTGCCGGTGCTCCTCGTCGCGGCAGCGACCTCCGGTAAGCGCAGCACTGCCATCGTCGAGGTCGCCCGCCAGCGCCTGGAACCCGACGCGGTGAACGCTTGCCGTGGGAAGGCCGGTCGCCATGACCGCTTGGCCCTGATGTGGCAGCTCTACTGCGCGGATCGACGCAACCTCGAGCTGGTGTTCCACCTCGACCGCGTCCAGAGCCGGGGCGTGGCGAGGATGGTCCTCACCTCCCGGCCGCGGGGCATGGTCTCGACCACCGCCGCCTTCTTCACCAAGCCCAACATCCAGGGGCTGCTCGACGACTACGAGCGGGCCACACGCTCACGCCGCACCTCCCTGTGCTCCGAGATTCTGCGCACTCGCCACGAGCACTTTCAGGTGTTCATCAAGCGCGACTACAAGCCGGCCTTCGTCAGCAAGGGCGCCCAGAACACCTTCGGCTTTGCGCCGGAGTGGATGGTTCTCGAGTTCGAGCCCGACCTCCACCGAGTCCGGGTGAGCTCGCAGTCCACCGACGTTCCCGCGACCCTGGCCAACCAGATCGCCACTGCGTTCTTCGGAGTCCCCTCCGAGTACGAGAACGAGTCCATCTACACCCACGCGGACAAGCTGAAGGGGTTCCTGTCCACGCTGATCCGCGACCCCGACACGCTGCCCCTCGTGGAGTTGGTCAGCGTCTCGACCAGGCTCCTGCAGGCGCCGGTGCTTCGCCTGAGCGACAGGCTCAACCGCTCGCTGGCCCCCACCGTGCGCCACTTCGCCAGCGCCTTCGGGAACCCCCTCGATGACGTAGAGGGGATCCGCTACCTGAAGGTCCTGTGGCTGCAGCATCGTGTGAAGCTCGTCTTCGAGGAGGGGCGGACCCACAACACCTTCGTCGTGCGCTACCTGGACCAGCCGCTCGGTGGCGACGAGCGCCGAGAGTTCGAGCGCATGATGCGCGACCGCTATGCCATCACCGTGCTGTCCACAGAGAAGCGGCATGCGGCGTGATCTGGTCTTCAAGGAGGGCGTCATCCTCGAAGCGCCCAACGAAGAGGTCCTGGCCCTGACGGCGTTCCTGGAGGAGATGGAGCTCCTCGAGGTCGAGCAGGCGGAGGTGGTCCGCTGCATCCACTCCCGCGATCTGGACCAGGGCGACGTGCGGGACCACTGCTGCCCAGGCGTCTGCGTTCTGTCCGACGAGCTGGACGAAGAGAACCACGAATTCCGCTGCCAGTGCTGCGCGCGCGTGCTGTTCCCATCCCAGAAGCAGTCCTTCCACCAGGTTCGGCTCTGGCCCCAGCGCGAGTCGATGGCGATGTTGGTCGAGGACGAGCTGCGCAAGGTCCACCTGGGCGCGACCCGGGCGGTGACGGGCCTCTGGCGAGTGCCGACGCCAGCCGGCGAAGTGGAGGTGTGCCTGGTGGACGTCTGCCCGGACAGGAGCGTGCTCCATCACGGCTACGCCAGGGCAGGCATGGTCGTGTTCGTTGTAGGCAACCTGCGGGACTTCACCAGGTTCCTCCCTGCGGACGTGCCGGTCGTCTCTCTCCTGGACCTGGCGTTGCAGGGGGCGGCTGTGCTGCGGGCAGTCGTGATCCGCCTCGGCCGGGCAGTCGCGGCGGATCCAGGGCTCCTCTGCGTGGCCGAGGGCATGCCGCCGGTCCCGTACCAGCCGAGGCCGAGCCCGTTTCCCGGCGTGCAGACCCACCAGGCGCCTCGAGGCACCCGCTGGGGTCAGGTCAAGGTGTACCAGGTCGACGGCCTCACGGTGCAGCTCCACGTGCCGGGCCGGCGCCCCCAGTCCTACACAGCGGCCGAGCTCGGGATGGCGAGCAAGCGCTCGAAAAACCGGTCCGTGACCAAGAAGTGGAGGATCCTCATGGCCCTTTGCGAGGGCAATGGGACCTGTGGTTGGCGCGGCTTCGCCTCGTCCTTCGACGCCTTCAAGGTGCAGGTGTCGGCGATGCGCCCGCTCCTGAGCCACATCTTCGGTATCGACGGGGACCCGTTCATGGCCTGCACGCGGTCGGGCGGGCTTCGCGCTGCCTTTTTAGCCGGGCCTGTCCCCGAGGAGGAGGTCTACGTCGGCGATGTGGTCTGGTAGGTGAGGGGCTCGTGGAAGACGGGAGTTCCTTTCCGTGTTGCTGCCTACGATGGCCGGTAGTAGATGGACGCATGGCTCGCTCCGCAGAACTCGAAAAACGGGTGCTCCGCTTTCTTTGGCAGGGCGAAGCACGGTCCATCCGCCAGGTCCACACTGAAGTGGGCAGCAGCCTGGCCTACACCACCATCGCCACGGTGCTCTCTCGTCTTCACTGCAAAGGAATGGCAACGAGGACCCGGCGAGGCGGAGCATGGATCTATCGGGCTGCTCGGGCACATCGGGACGACGTCGCAGACCGGGTCGCGAAGCAGCTGGCCGAGCTCGATGTGGTCGACGAGGCGGCTCTCGTCACGCTTCTCCGCCGGCTGGAGGAACAGGATGCTGCGATCATCCCCCGCCTCGGGCGCGTCCTGGCCGGTTGGTGTCCAGCGGGCTCCCAGCCCCGATAGAGATTTCAGAGTCTCTGTCTGGTCAGCTGCTACGATGGGCGATAGTAGGGTTCGGGAACAGCGTTCGACTTCCCTGGGAGTTCCGGTTTGAATCCACTCGGCGATCTCGAAGCACTGGTCATGGACGTGGCATGGGGGCACTCGGCACTCACAGTTCGCGAACTCTCCAGCCACTTGGAAAGCGAGCGAGAACGGGCCTACACGACGATCATGACGACGATGGACCGGCTGCACAAGAAGGGCCTTTTGACGCGGGCCAAAGACGGAAACGCCTGGCGGTACAGCCCGGCGATGTCTCGCGACGAGTATGAGCACACCCTCGCCGATCAACTCGCCGCCGAGATCGTGACGGTCCACGGCGAAGTAGGACTGGCGGCGTTCGTGGATGCAGCCAGCGCCGAGCCCGAGATGCTGGACCGGCTGGAGGCCATGATCGCAGCTCGAAGGCAGGGCCGATGACGGGTTGGTTCGCAGGCTCGTTGGAGGCGGTCGCGATCTCGGCGTCCCTGGCGGTGCTGACTTCCGTCGCGGTGACCCTGATCGTTCCACGTGTCGCCGCGGTCCGGTCAGCGGCTCGTCGGGCGGACGCCGTCTTCCTGCTCGGCATGCTGCCGATGGCCGTCGCGGTCATGTCGTGGGTTGCCCTGATGCTCCCCTCGGTGCTGCATGTCACCGGCCTGAGGGTGGATCACTGCGACCTGCACAGCCACCACGCGCACCTGTGCGCCCTTCACTCCGGCGGGCACCACGTGACGCTGGTCGTTCTTGGCGCGCTGGCTGTTGTCGTCACCGGGTTGCGCGTGTTCAGGCTTTCGCACGCCCAGCTGAAGTCGACCCGTCTCCTCTCCCAGCTAGAGGCCCTGGGCCTGTCGGACGACGAGGGACCCTTTCCCGTGGTCACGGTTCCCGGCTCGCCCTGGCTGTGCGTGGCGGCCGGAGGCTTGCGGCGACGCGTCGTCGTGAGCGGGTCGCTGGCCCATCAGATGGCCCCACGCCACGTCCGGGCCGTCTTGGCGCACGAGTATGCCCACCTAAGTCGCAACGATCCCTTCATGAAGGTGCTGCTGGCCTGGGCAGGGCTGTTTGCGGTTCCCGTCACGGCTCGCGTGGTTCAGGACCACTTCGCCGATGCCGCCGAACAGGCGAGCGACGCCGAGGCGGCGTATGTCGTGGGAGCCCTCGATCTGGCCGAGAGCCTGGTGTCGGCAGCGCGAATCGTCCGCACCGGCGTGCCTGCAACCGGCATGGCCTTTGGTGGCTCCTCGCTGGAGCGACGCGTTGCCACACTCCTCGATGATGTCTCGGATCCGCGTCCGAGTCGGGCCGTGGTGTTGGGGTTCGGGTTGGCGGTGGTCGGCGCTGTGGCGATTCCACTGGGCGCTGACACCATCCATCACACCGTCGAGACGCTGCTGGGCTTCTTCGCGTAGGTGCGCTCGACCCCAGCCGCTTGACGCGCGCTACTACCGGCGATAGTAGATTGGCCTGCGTTCGGGACTGTCTCCCCGACCGAGTCGAGAGGAGCACTGTCCGATGCCCGATTCGTCCACCATCACCGTCGCCAGGGTCCTGCGAGCCCTGGTCGTCTCGGCGGTCATCCTCTCGCCGTCGCTCGCGCTTGCGCACGGAGTTGGCGACGGCGACCAGCTGTTCATCGAGGAGAGCACCGGAAGCCAGCTGATCCCGTTTATCTACCTCGGCGCGAAGCACATGGTGACCGGGTACGACCACCTGCTCTTTCTCGTCGGGGTCATCTTCTTCCTCTACCGGATGAAGGACGTGACCGTGTACGTGTCGCTGTTCGCAGTGGGGCACAGCATCACGCTCCTGTATGGCGTGCTTAGCGGCACGAACGTGAACCCCTTCATCATCGACGCCATCATTGGCTTGTCTGTCGTCTACAAGGGTCTCGACAACATGGGGCTGCTCGAGCAGTGGTTCGGACGCCAGCCGAACACCAAGGCGGCCGTGTTGATCTTCGGCCTGTTCCACGGTTTCGGGCTGGCCACCAAGCTGCAGGACTTCTCGCTGTCCTCCGAAGGCCTCGTCGGAAACATCCTCGCGTTCAACGTCGGGGTCGAGTTTGGGCAGCTGCTCGCGCTCGGCATGATCCTGATCGCCATGAGCTACTGGCGTCGCACCGCATCTTTCGAGCGGCGAGCCTGGTCGGCGAACGCGGCCCTCATCGCCGCTGGCCTCGCTCTCGCCGCGTACCAGATGAACGGCTTCCTGAACTCCTGACTCGAGGTCACCATGAACACTCCCCCCAAGGTCGACCTGAACGACCTGCCTTCGCCCCAGGAGCTCCGGAAAGCGACGATTGGCGCCGTCGTCGTCGCCGTGGTGCTCATCACGACCGCCGTGCTTCCTGCAGAGTGGGGGATCGACCCCACCGGAGTCGGAGACTTGCTCGGGTTGACGCCAATCGGCGAGCTGAAGACCGGACCCGCCATCCACGCGGAGCCAGCTGCCGCTGATACGCCTGAACCGGTGGGTGACGGCGAAGCGCCGGCGTTTCGAACCGACGAGCTGAAGCTGACGCTCCAGCCAGGCGAGGGAGCTGAGATCAAGGCGGTGATGCGCGAGGGGGACCAGCTCGTCTACAACTGGGCTGCCGACCGTGGAGAGCTCTTCTTCGACTTCCACGGAGAACCGAAGGGCGCTCCCTCGAACGAGTTCACGAGCTTCGAGAAGGACACAAAGGCCGCGGCCAAGGGAGAATTCGAAGCCCCATTCGAGGGCACCCATGGCTGGTACTGGAAGAACAAGACCGACGCGCCCATCACCGTCGACCTGAAGACGAGCGGCGTCTACCAGTCTATTGGTCGCAAGTAGGCCCACATCCCAACCTGGAGTCCATCATGAAGTTCAATGCACTGGCAGCCCTCGCCCTCCTTGTCTCGGGCGTCGCGTCTGCCCACCCCACCCACGACGAGTGGGAGCGTCGCGTGCCGCCCAAGGCCGAAGAGCCGGCGCCCACACCGATCCCGGCGACGTACCCGGAGTTGGTCACTGCCCTCGGTGAACAGCACGCTGCCGCCGACACGGCGCTGGCTGCGACCAAGATCGCCGACTTCCACCGTGCGTGCAGGCTGCTCATCGAGTTCGCGGCGGCGGTTCCCACGAAGACGAGCGCGCTGCCCAAAGACGGCCAGGCGACGGCGGCGGCCACGGCGACGACGCTTGGTGAGAAGGTCGCGGAAACCGTGGCCAAAGCCGACAAGGGCGACCTCGAAGGGGCGAAGGCTGACCTTGCCGCGATCAAGGCGGATGTGGACGTGCTCAGTGGGCTGATCAAGTAGGTCGTGATCCGCCTTGACGGCATCTACTATCGGCGATAGTAGATGGCTCCACTCACCGGAGCGCACATGCGACTGCACCCCGCGAGGCTACTCTTTGCCCTGGCGATCATCGTCCCCACTCTCGCGTGTGTGGGGCCTCTCGGCACCTCTGAACACGCCGCCGAGGAGGCTGAAGAGGGAGACGGCAGGCCGGACATCGCCGTCACCCTGTACGAGGGGCCGCTCGAGCTATTCATGGAGCATCCGGCCTTTGTCATCGGCAAAGAGTCACCGCTCATCGCGCACTTCACAGACACCCGCTCCGACGAAGCCTTCGAGTGGGTGACCTCGGGTCGGGCCATCGCGCGGCTCGCGTACGAGGATGGTGGTGAAGACACCTTCGTCGCAGAGGAGCTTCTTCGGAACGGGATCTTCAAGCCCATCGTCGTACCGACGAAGACGGGGCGTGCCAGCTTCACGCTGACGCTCGAGGACCATCCAGCGGCCGGAACCATTGTGGTCGGCGACGTCACGGTGTTCGCGTCGATCGAAGAGGCGGCCGCCGCCGTGCCCGAGGAAGAGGGCGGGGAAGCGACGGTCGGCTATCTCAAGGAGTCTCAGTGGAAGACGGTGTACGCAACCGCGCCCGCCGAGGCCCGGCCTCTGCGGGGCGGGATTCGGGCCACCGGCGACCTCAAGCCGGTTGCGGGGCAGGCTGGCGAGCTGGTGGCCCCATTCGCGGGACGGGTCGTTCCCGGTCGGCGGGTTCCATTCGTGGGCATGAAGGTGGGGCGTGGTGAGCTCCTCGGCCACGTGGTGCCGATCGGAGGCGACCGAGCCGAGTCGGAGCTCGCGCTGAGCCGAGCGGAGGTCCGCGTGCAGCTCGCGGAGCATGCGGCGGATAGGGCCGAACGGCTTCATCCTGCGGTGATCTCGGCCCATGAGCTGGAGATGGCCAAGGCCGATCTCGAGGTGGCAAGGGCAGAGCTCGCCGCGGCCAAACGCCAGGTGGCCGCCTTCACGGGCGGGGCTGGGGCGGGGGTCGGCTTCGAGCTGAGGGCCCCGGTCGACGGTGTCATCACCTGGGCAGATGTCGTCCCCGGACAGGTCGTCGACGCAGGCGAGAGGCTGGTCGCTGTCGTCAACGTGGACCGCCTGTGGCTCGAGGCCCAGGTCTTCGAGACCGATGCTGCAGAGGTGAACGATGCCGTGGGTGCCATGTTCACGGTGTCCGGGTCCGATGAGACCGTTGTGTTGGACGAGGACAGCGGGTCGCGTCTCGTTGCCGTTGGCGCGGCGGTAGACCCGATCACCCGGACGGTCCCGGTGATCTTCGAGTTCCCGAACACCGACATGTTGAAGCCGGGCATGTACGCAAAGGTGACGGTCTTCACGGATGACGCCCGGCCCGTGCTCGCGGTGCCCGCCCAGGCGGTCGTCGAAGATGGCGGGCTGCCCGTCATCTACGTGATGGAGGGGGGCGAGTCCTTCTTCAAGCGGCGGGTGACCCTCGGCGTTCGCGACGGTGACTACGTCGAAGTGGTGGCCGGCGTCGCCGAAGGGGAGCGTGTCGTCAGTCGGGGCGCCTACGAAATCAAGCTGGCCACTGCTTCGGGAGCGATCCCCGAGCACGGCCACCAGCACTGACGGGAGCTCCTGTGAACCACCTCATCCATTGGTGCGTGCGCAATCGACTCCTGGTCGTTGCTGCCGCCATTCTCTTGCTCCTCGTCGGCCTGTTCATCGGTCGAAGGATGCCGGTCGACGTCTTTCCGGACCTCACCGCGCCCACGGTCACGGTCCTCACCGAAGCCCACGGGCTCGCTCCTGAGGAAGTCGAGACCCTGGTGACCTACCCCATCGAGACCTCGGTGAACGGCGCGACCGGCGTGCGCCGGGTGCGCTCGGCTTCAGGCGTGGGCATCTCCATCGTCTGGGTCGAGTTCGACTGGGGCACCGATATCTACACCGCCCGACAGATCGTGAACGAGAAGCTGCAGCTCATCGGCGCGCAGCTACCGCCGGACATTCAGCCGCCCTCGATGGCGCCCATCTCGTCGGTGATGGGGGAGATTCTGTTCCTGTCCGTCGCGCGGGACGATCCCTCCTTGAACCCGGCGATTCAGGAAGCCGAGTCCATGGAGGCGCGGACCTTCGCAGACCACGTGCTGAGGAAGCGCCTGCTCTCTGTCGCCGGAGTGTCCCAAGTCATTCCCATCGGCGGCGGCGTCAAGCAGATCCAGGTGTTGCTGCGTCCCGAGTCCATGGCGGGGCTTGACGTGACCTTCGAGGAGGTCGCCGAGGCTGTTCGGCACGGCAATGGCAACGCGTCTGGTGGCTTCTACACCGAGAATGGCCAGGAGATCTTGCTCCGTGCGGTGGGCCGAGCTGCGGATGCCTCGGAGATCGCCGAGACCGTAGTGACGACCCGAAATGGCCAGCCCATCCTCGTGCGTCATGTGGCGGATGTTCGGGTCGGGCCGAAGATCAAGCGCGGGGAGGGCTCCGCGAACGGCAAGCCGGCGGTGGTCCTGGCAGTGCTGAAGCAGCCCGATGCCAACACCCTCGAGCTGACCGGAAAGATCGACGCGATGCTTGATGAGATCGAGCCCGGAATGCCCGAGGGGCTCACGCTGGACCGGCACATCTTCCGCCAGTCGGAGTTCATCTCGCTCGCGGTCGAGAACGTCACGGGCGCGCTACGGGACGGCGCCATCCTGGTCGCCCTCATCCTGGTGCTGTTCCTGGGCAACTTCCGCTCGTCGATCATCTCGCTCACGGCCATCCCGCTGTCGCTTGTGGTCGCGATCCTGGCGCTGCACTTCATGGGACTCACCCTGAACACGATGACGCTCGGGGGCCTGACCATCGCCATCGGGGCCGTCGTCGACGACGCCATCATCGGCGTGGAGAACGTGTTCCGACGACTCAAAGAGAATCGGGCAAGACCGGAGGAGGAGCGCAAGGACGAGTACGAGGTGATCCAGTCTGCGGCGGCTGAGATCCTCAACTCCATCGTGTTCGCCACGCTGATCATCATCCTGGTGTTCGTGCCGCTGTTCTTCCTGTCCGGACTCGAGGGGCGGATGCTCGCTCCCCTGGGCACGGCTTACGTCATCTCGATCGCGGCCTCGCTCGTCGTCGCCCTGACGGTGACGCCGGCCATGTGCGCCTACCTGTTCCCTGGATCGACATCCCTGGACCACACCGAGAGTCGGGTGATGCGCTGGCTCAAGGCCGGCTACGCACCTCTGCTCCGGTCGGCCCAGAAGTACCCGTCCGTCGTGCTCGGGGGCGTTGCCATCGCGTTCGTCGCGAGCATGCTGCTGGTGCCCTTCATGGGGAGGAGCTTCCTGCCCGAGTTCAACGAGGGCACCCTGACAGTCAACATGGTGACGCTGCCGGGTACTTCGCTCGAGGCGTCCGATCGGCTTGGTCGTCGCGTCGAGGAGGCGCTGCTCTCGGTTCCCGAGGTGGTCGCGACCTCACGGCGAACCGGGCGCGCGGAGCTGGATGAGCACGCCCAGGACGTCAACGCCGCCGAGATCGACGTGCGCCTCGACCTCAGCAGCGGTCGGCACAAGGAGGAGGTCCTCGCAGATACCCGCGGCGCTCTGGCGCAGATCGGCGGCGCGCTGTTCAACGTGGGCCAGCCCTTGTCCCACCGCATCGACCACATGCTCTCTGGTTCTCGGTCCGCCATCGCCTTGAAGGTGTTTGGCGACGATCTGGAGACCATGCGTCGCATCGCGGAGCAGATCGAGGAGATCGGAAAGACCACGCCTGGAGCGGTGGACGTCTCCATCGAGCAGCAAGTCGACATCCCCGAGCTGGAGATCCGCGCAGACCGAACCGCGCTTGCCCGATATGGGCTCGGTGCGGGGGAGCTGGCGGAGTCCGTCGAGCGTTCCTTCACGGGCGAGACGGTGGGCCAGTTGCTCGAGGGGCAGCGCACCATCGACGTGGTCGTGCGCATGGATGACTCTGTGCGCGAGAGCCTGTCGTCGCTGCGGGCCACGCCGATCGATACGCCCTCCGGCGCGCGCATCCCACTCGGCATGCTCGCCACCTTGTCGCGTGACACCAGCCCGAACACCATCACCCGAGAGGGCGTGATCCGGAAGATGGTGGTGCAGGCCAACGTGTCGAGCTCTGACCTGAGCGGGGTCGTGGACGCTTTGCGAGAACGCATCACTGCCGAGGTCGACTTCCCCGAGGGCTACTTCGTGGTCTACGGCGGGCAGTTCGAGAGCGCTGAGGAGGCCACCCGGACCATCTCGCTGCTCACGGTCGCGGTGGTCGTCGGCATGTTCCTGTTGCTGACGGTGGCCTTCCAGTCGACGCGGAATGCGGGCCTGATGTTGGTCAACCTCCCACTCTCCCTCATCGGCGGAGTGCTCGCAGTCGCGATGACCTCGGGGGTGGTGAGCATCGCGTCCCTGGTCGGCTTCGTCACCCTGTTCGGCATCGCGACCCGCAACGGGATCTTGATGGTGAATCACTACGACTACCTCGTCCGCGAGGAGGGGCGGACCATGACCGAGGCTGTCTACCAGGGCTCCATGGAGCGGCTTGCTCCGGTGCTCATGACGGCCCTGACGGCCGGCTTGGCGCTGGTTCCGCTGGTGCTCGCAGGAGATGAGGCCGGCAACGAGATCCAAGCCCCGATGGGCGTCGTGCTGGTGGGCGGCTTGTTGTCGAGCACCGTGCTCACCATGTTCGTGGTCCCCGTCCTGTTCGAGCGGTTTGGCCGCGTTGGAGAGTCCTGATGTTGTGGCTGATGATTTCCATGGCTCTCGCGGCACCCGTCGACGCTGGGACTGCGGTGCAGGCCGCGCTAGAGAGCGCGCCCGAGGTCGCCGCCGCTGAGGCTCGACTCGAGGCGGCACGGGGTGCCCAGCACCAGGCCACTGGCCCCCAATACAACCCCGAGCTGCAGGTCGGAGCCAGCGTGGATGGCAGTCGCCTGCAGGGACAGGTGGTGCAACCCCTGTCGATCACCGGTGAGGGGCTGCAGGACCGTCGGGCTGCCCGGGCCGAAGTGGAGGCTGCAGAGGCCGGACTGGGGCGGAAGAGGCTGGAGACGGCCGCTGCAACGCGCCACGCGTACGCTCGCCTCTCTAGAGCAGAGGCAGCGCTGCAGGTGGCAGACAAACAGCTGGGCGGTGCCACCAGGCTGAGAGAAGCGGCAGAGCTGCGCCTCGAGGCTGGCGAAGCTCCGGAGCTCGATGCGCAGCTTGCTCGGCTGGAGGAAGCGCGAGTAGTAGCGATGTGGCTTGCGGCCCGGAAAGAGGCGGTCGCTGCCCGCTCGGAGCTCGTGGCCCTGACGGGGCTTGCGAGCGATGTCGAGGTCGCGAGTGACCCCCTGGATGCTGCGGCGGGCCTCAGTGGGGCGCTGGGCGACGGGGCGCGATCCGACGTCACCTCGGCCGAGGCAGACGTCCTGTCGGCGCGCGCTGGCTTGGCGAGCGAAAGGGCTGGCATGCTCCCGCCTGTCGGGCTGGGTGCGTTCTACGAGTCCAACGGCGGTGCCGTCGTGGCGGGGCCCATGGTCACGATGCAGATCCCGGTCTGGAAGCAGAACCAGGGCGGTCTGGCGGCGGCAAGAGGCGAGCTGATGACGGCGGAGGCCGAGCTCGACGCGACCCGAGGGCGAGCCGAGGTGCAGGCAAGTTCGCTGAGCGGCAGCCTGGAGGCGGTGACCCGAGCCGAGGGGCTGCTCGCGGCAGGTCTTGCAGATGACGCCGCCACGGCGCTGGCCGCCGTCGAGCAGGCGTACACGCTTGGTGAGACCGATCTGAACACCGCCCTGCTGTTCCAGGCACGCATCATCGACGGAGAGCTCGGCTGGTACACCGCTCGGGAGAGCATGGCGGAGACTCGAATCGACGTGGCCCTGGCTGCCGAGGATGGATCTCTGGTCGGACCGCGTTGAGCGAATACGGCCATCAACGGGCTGGGTGGGGGCCGATTGGCTGGTGCTTGGCCTCGGCCGCGCTGTTCGGGGCGTCGACGCCAGCCTCCAAGCTCCTCCTGGACGGTCGTGTCGGTCCGCTCACACTTGCTGGGCTGCTGTACCTGGGGGCGGGGATTGCGACCCTGCCGTTCTCGTTGTCCGGGGGCTCCGCAGAGAGGCGTCGAGACGGCGCGAACCTGCGTCGGCTCGCCGGCGCGGTCTTGTTCGGCGGCGTGCTGGGGCCCATCGCGCTCCTCGTTGGGCTGCAGACCGCGCCATCCGCCAGCGTATCGCTTTGGCTGAACCTGGAGACCACGGCGACAGCGCTGCTGGCTTGGGCCTTTTTCCGGGAGCACCTCGATACCCGCGGCTGGGTTGCCAGCGGCATGGTGGTGGTTGCCGGCATGTTGCTCGCAGCACCGGAAGGGTTCGCGGTGGCGCCCTCTGCCTTGCTCGTGCTGTTGGCGTGCGTCTGCTGGGGACTCGACAACAACCTCACCGCAATCATCGACGGATACACGCCAGCGCAGACCACGATGGTCAAGGGGTTTGTCGCCGGGACGGTGAACCTGGGCCTTGGGGCGGTCGTCGAGGGCGCCATGCCATCCCTGCTCATGGTGGTAGGGGCGCTGGTCGTCGGCGCCCTCGCATATGGGGCGTCCATTGTGCTGTACATCCGAGGCGCTCAACAGCTGGGGGCCACGCGGTCCCAGATGCTGTTTGCGACAGCGCCCTTCCTCGGCGTGGTCATCGCCTGGCTGGCTGTCGGTGAGCCGGTGCTGGGCGTGCAGTTGCTCGCGACCCTGATGATGGCTGGGGCCCTCGCCCTGCTGTTCAGTGGCAAGCACGACCACGCCCACACGCACGCGGCGATGATCCACACCCATGCCCATAGGCACGACGATGACCATCATGGGCACACCCATCCAGACCTACCACCAGAGGTCTGGCACACCCACGAGCATCGGCACGAGGCCGCCAGCCACCGCCATCCGCACGTGCCGGATCTCCACCACAGGCACGGTCATGAGTAATCGTGGCTCCACAGAAGCTGTGGCGCGCCCCATTACCCAGTGGGCCCGAGCGAAGTCGAACAGCGGCAGCTCTCGGGGGCGCCATGCCGGATCTCGTATTGCTGCAGGGCCCTGGTAAAATTTACCTACCAGTCGGGAGAAGAAACGCGATTTTCCTCTTCGCCGTAGCCCAGGGGGAAGAGGGCCTTTCAGGCGGTCGTCCTGGAGCGGCAAGGGCTGGCGGTAAGTTCTTACCCATCTCGGTTGGACAGTCGCCAGCGAGGGGCTGTCCCGGAGATCGGGATGAACAGGAACCCCAGGAGCAGGAGGAGAGGGCCCAAGGTCCGCGTACCTGTGCACGGCATCATCGGCGATTGCTCCGAGATCCGGCAGATGCTCCGCGAGATCCGCAGGTACGCGAAGACGAGCCTGCCGGCGCTGGTGCTCGGGGAGACGGGGACAGGCAAGGAGCTCGTCGCCCGCGAGTTCCACAGGGCGAGCGGGCGCGAGGGTGAGCTCGTCGCAGTGAGCTGTCCGAACTTGCCATCTCACCTCGTCGAATCGGAGCTGTTCGGCCACCGGCGGGGGGCGTTCACGGGTGCGGTCGGGCACCGGACCGGGGCCTTCGAGGCTGCGGACGGCGGGACTCTGTTCCTCGACGAGATCGGCGACATGCCCCTCGAGGTCCAGGCCAAGGTGCTGCGCGTGCTCCAGGAAGGCGTCATCCGGCGGCTGGGCGAGACGCGGGAGATCCGGGTGGACGTGCGGGTGGTCGCAGCGACGTGGCGGGACCTGCCCCAGCTGATCGAGGAGGGGATGTTCCGCGAGGACCTATACAACCGTCTGGCGTACTGCGTGGTTCGCGTGCCACCTCTTCGCGAACGTGGGCACGATGTCGTTGCGATCACCAGGGCGTTGCTGGTCAAGGCGAGGGTGAAGCATGGGCTGCCACGGCGGGCGCTCTCGGGTGAGGCGATCGAGGTGCTGCGGGGCCACGCCTGGCCAGGCAACGTGCGCGAGCTCGAGCGGGTGCTGTACCGGGCGGCCGCCACTGGGTCCGGAAGGTCGCTGCGCGCAGATGACCTGCGTCGAGCGCTGGGCACACCACGGCAGCTCGTGGTCGCAGCGGAGCCCACCGACGAGCCCACCGTGGAGAGCGTCCTGGCTGAGCACGGCGAGATGCTGGCTGGCGACCTGCGGGCCGAGCTGGGCGTGTCGAAGTCGACCCTCGGTCGGCGGTTGGCCGAACTGCTCAACCAGGGGCGTGTCGTGCGGGAGGGCCAAGGCGCCGCCACTCGGTATCGCCTGGTGAGTATGCCTGCCGTCCCGCACCAGGACGCCCGGTGGATGGTCGCGCTGAAGCTCGTTCGGCAGGATGGCAGAGTCACCCGCGGTGAGCTGGCCTCGGCACTGGGGGTGTCGGACCGAACCGCTACGCGCGTGTTGTCGGCCATGGTGCGCGCGGCGGTGCTCGTCGAGGACGGAGGGCGGGGCCGAAGTGCCGGCTACAGGGCTGTTGGCGCCCGTTGAAGACCCACCCGGCTCCGGGCCAACGGACTGGTCCTACTGCACGATGAGGTCAAAGCTCACCTGCGCGTCTGTGTCCCCAGGTATGGCGTCGAACCCGCTGGCAGCGACGTCATCGGCCAGGCTGCCCGTCTTGACGGCCGTGTCGTTCTCCGGCGGTAGGTGCCTCAACGTGACCGTGAACGTGCCGGTGCCAGTCGCCTCGGTGACGACCACGTTGTCCAGGCCGACAGGGAAGCCGTTCGCGTCGGTGTCCGCGTAGGCGTGGGAGATCACGGCGTCGGGGTTGTCTGCGGTGGCTGGGCCCTCCACGGCGGTGCCCGTGAAGAACACCTGGTGCTCGTCAGACTCCGCTTGGACCTCGTCGGTGATGTCCTCGGCTGGGTCCTCGAGTTCGTTCAGGAACGACACGGTGACTTCGTAGTCATCGCTGTCCAACAAGATGATGTCGTCGATCTCCGGGCTGCCGTCGTTTTCAGGGTCGGCCCACCGGAACTCGAGGACATCGCCACCCGTCTGGGGCGTGAAGGCCAGCACGACGGTGGTGATCACTTCGTTCTCGTTGACCTCCTGGGGGTTCTCCGTGTCCGCGCACGCAGAGGCGGCGAGCGCGATGAATAGGAGTGCGGTGGCGTGGTGGTGCTTGGTCATGTTCATTCCTTGGGTTGGGGAGGGTCAGAAGTCGAGGCCGAGCCTCAGGCGCAGCTCGCGTCCTGGTTCGTCGGCGAAGTAGCGAAGCAGGCTCGTGTAGTCTCGGTAGCGGGTATTCAGCAGGTTCGTCCCTTCGAGGCCGACCTTCAGCGTCTGCCCACTCCGCAGCAGGACCTCGCCACGCACTGATGCCCCGAGCAGGAAGTACCCGTCGGGCGGCGGAGCGAGGTCAGTGCCTTCCACCACACGGGTCTGGCGAGCCACGTACTCGGCGGACAGCTCCGCGGAGTTCTTGGCGAACGGACCGAATCCTCCGGGCCGAGCCAGAGCGGCCAGCCGCACGCGATCCGGAGGTGTGAACAGCAGAGGTTCGCCTGAAGTCCGGTCATCGGCCCGCACGAGGGACGCCTGCGCCGCCAGGCCGATGGGCGAGTCGGGCCCCAGCGTCAGCCCGCCATCGAAGCCGTAGAACACTGCGTCCAGGGGTCGAAAAGCGAACCGCGGATATGCCCCGCGGATGGTGACATCGAACTCGGGCTCGCCGTCGCTCCCAAGGGCGGGCGCGAAGTAGATGTAGTTGTCTATGAGGTTGACGTAGGTGGACGCCTCTCCCTCCAACCAGTCCAGCCGTAGGCCGACGGTCCCCGACGTCCCCCACGTGGTCTCGACCCCCAGGCTGGGGTCGCCGAGGGCGTACACGGGTGCCGTTGGGGCGCTGCCGTTCATGTAGAGCTCGTCGCCGTTGGGAAAGCGGCTTGCGGAGGACAGGTCGAGCTTCAGCTCCAAATGGTCCTTTGCCGCGTGCACCAGCACCCCCGCGGAGACGCTCGCCGTGTCAAAGCCAAGCCCGCAGCGGGCGGCGCTGTCATTTGAGCGGTCGCAGTCGTCCTCTTGGAGCGTGTCGCGAGCCAGATGCCGCTCCAACGCCGAGTCGGTGAGGAACGACGTCCTCGATTGGTGGTCGTACCGGCCGCCAAGCTCCACATCGAGCCTCTCTCTCGACAGGCGTTCGAAGGCGAAGACGCCAACGCTCCCGGTCCTGTGGTTCGGAATCAACGGCAGACCTGCGTACACATTCTCCTGGAACGAGCCCGACAGTCCTGTGCTGCCCGCCAGGGTCCCGACTGCGTCGAGGTCGAGCGCGCCATGTTTGGCCTCGAGATCGAGGCTGTGGGTACGCAGCGTGAAGTCGTACTGGGATCCGGTGACGGACTCGCGCGCCGGCTCGTACTCCTCGCGGCGGTTGATCTGCAGCGCGTAGGTCGCTTTGAGGACACCACCGCCGCGCAGCGCGACAACCGCGCGGGCCAACGCCAGATCGTGGGCCACCGACTGATAGGGCCGATCAATCGGGTAGGCGACGCCCCAGTTCTCGGCTCCCACGGGGGCATCGGCCTCAAGCTGCCCGAGAAAGTCCCCGATGGTGCTGTTCTGCACGCAATAGCAGAGGCCCGCCCGAAGGTCGTAGTGGTGGTAGGCCAGCGTGACGGTGGTGAGGTCGCGGTAGTAGCGCGCCCTGGCCCCGACATTCCATTGCTGGCTACCGGTATTACCAAGCACATAGTCGGGCGTGGACAGGGCGGCGCCACGCGCGTAGTTGCCCTCCACTCTGAAGGCCAGACCCGGTGCCGCGGCCGGCGCGACATCGAGCCGCAATGCGCCGATGCCTCGCTGACCGTTCGAGACGCCGATCACCTGCGCACTCCCCTCGACGCCTGGTTCGAAGCGGAGCGGTGGCGGGTCTACAAGCACGACTCCACCGATCGCGTCGGGTCCGTAGCGCACGCCCGCAGCCCCCCTGATCACGCTGATCTGACCCGCGGAGAGGGGATCGATCTCTGTGGCGTGGTCCGCCCCCCACTTCTGTGACTCGAGGCGGACCCCGTCGAAGAGGATGAGCAGGCGCCGCTCGTATTGGCCACGAATGATTGGCTTGGTGGAATCCCCCGTACCACGTCCCACAGTGACGCCGGGCACCTGAGCGATCGACTCGGCGAAGTCCTGTCCCCGAGTGCGCTCCAAGGCCTCGTCCTCGATCGTCGTCCGAGCGTGGGTGTCCTCTGATTCCACGCGGCGCCCCTCGACCACGATCTCGAACGCGACCTCGTCATCGACTGGATGTGGCTCCATCGGTGGTGCGAAGTGGAACGTGACAACGATGGTCGCCTCGACTGGCTCGCCATCGCGTTCGGCGGGGTCGAACAAGTGCTCGCGCGCGGCGTCAGTAGCCTCGAGAACGAAGGCTTCGGGACCCGACAAGGGCTCCACGTGGGTAACGACGCCCGTTACACTGACCGTCACCGTGAGTTTGACTTCGGCTTCGCCCACGGCGCCATGGGGGTAGACCGGGCTTACTTGGTTGCGAATCTGCGGTGGGACGAACGCAGTGGATTCTGGCGCGGCGTCATCGTCCTGAGGCGCATCCTGAGCATGTGCGGACCCACCGGCCCCCGCGGTGAGGAGAAGGGCCACGGACAGGGCGAACCACCACGCGAGGCGGGGCGTCGGCGTGGGAAGAGTCGGCTCGCGGATAGCAGGATCGAAGATAGGGCGGCGAAAGCCAGTTCGTGTTCTCGGTAGTGCGCTTGACCACTTCCCAGGGGTTCCTGGGCTGGACCGGATCACGACATCGAGTCCCACCGGATTCCGGAGGGGTCGAGTCGACTGCGCGCGTACTTCGAACATCCTGACTGACATCGCCACCCGCCCCTCGAACGGGGAGATGGGCGAATCGGGCACGTTGGTTGCCTCGTCGGACGTAAGGAGGTGCAGCCGTCAACGGACGGTTACTGGAACGCTCTGCTTACGTGGCGATGGGAGGCGATGTTTTCGGCGCATATGCCAGGGGCGGGCCTCGCGGAGCGCCAACATGGACGAACGGCGACGGCTCGGCGAACTTGAGGACGTAGGCAAGCCCAGGGGCCGGAGCGGGGACCAGCGCCGCAGAACTGGGGATGCACTCAAAGGGGCATTCCTCGCCGTGCGAGGACTTGTCCGCGGAGAGGATCGACGGTCCTGAATCATGGGCCGATGCGACGTCGGCGGTATCTGGAGCATGCTCCAGCACGCCATGCTCCGGGCACATGATGTGCGTGTACATGACATCGTGAAGCTGCGTTCCGCCGGACCCCAATATCCAGAGGACGCACGCCCACCCGATGAGGATGCGGCGAAGCGGCATTGGAAGACGGAGGAGCATGACGAATCATTATGCCCGCATCGCTACAAGGGGGCAACACTGGCAGAGGCGATCTTGCTCCTGCCGTGAGGGCGGCAAAACCGGCAGGCCTACCCGCCAGCCTGACGTCGCACGTGGGTTTCAGCCGAGGTCAGACCAGGTGTGACGGCCCGGGACGGGACGAGCCCCCGAGTTGCGCCAGGCGAGGTACGCGCCCCGAGCCCTGCGGTCCGCTTCGGCGAAGTCCCCCTGAGTCTTCCCCCCCGATGTTGGGAAGGCCTCGACGGCGTCAACGACGCTGTCCAGCGTGACGATGAAGGGCTCGCCGCCGTCGATGGTCGCGATAAGACTGTCCGCGTGGGCAGCCGTGACCCGCACTGGCGCCCGCCAGACGACGGAAGGATCGATCGCATCCCGCCAGACCAGCATCCACACGAGATTCTGGCCGGCGGTCGCACGCAGGTCGGTCGCACGGCGACGGCCGACAGGGTTGAACTCCACCGTCGGGCGCGGCGAGACCTGTGCGCGAAGCACCTCGTTGACGACGGCGTGCAGGGGCACGTTCTCGGCTGCGGCGCGGGCGCGAAGCCGCTTGTGGATGTCCTGCTCAACGTTAACGTTTGGCATGTGATATCTCCAATGTTGGTGAGGATTCGTGTGAACTTTTGTAGAGTGACCTCAGAACAGGTGAAGATCAACAACTATCTTCGACGCGTTTTATGCCAGCAGCTCCACGCCTCCAGCTGCGCCTCCCGCCCCCGCAGCTTCGCCACCTCCCGCAGCCGCCGATCCGTCACCCCCTTCGGCAGCTCGGCTGCTGGTACATCCACTGCCGCGATGATCTCCGGCTCGAGCTGAAGCAGCAGCAGGATCTGCCGGATCCGAGCCCCGGTGACCCCCTCGGACCGGCCCATCTCCTCCAGCGACTCGAACTCTTCGGCCTCCATCGCCGCGTGGTACCGCCGCGCCCGCTCGAACAGATGCTGGAGCCCCTTCTGTGGAGGCCGTCCGCGCGTCGCGCCACGCGCTGGCGCCCGACCCGCAGCCTCGGCCCCACACAGCCGCTGGTACTGGGCGAGCTGCCGCTCGGGCGACTTCACCCCCGCGAGCTTCCGCAGCTCCACCTCCCGCGGCACCGGCCCGACACCATCCTCGTCCTCCAGGTCGGCCAGGACGTCGGGCGCCAGCTTCAGCAGACGGAATAGCTGGCTCACCCGAGCCCGCGTCAGTCCTTCACGCCCAGCGATCTCGGCCGCGTTCTTCACCACGTACCGATCGATGTCGTGCCGGAACGCCCGAGCCCGAGCGATGTGCCCCCTGAGCGCCGCACGTCGACCCGCCCAGGGGTCCTCGACCTCGACGACCGACCCGTGTCCCGATTCCAGTGGCGCGTTTCCAGGACCCGTGTCCCGATTCCCGCCGGACCCGTGTCCCGATTCCGCTGTCCCGATTCCTCGACCGGTGTCCCGATTCGAAGAGATCCCGCTCCCACCTTGATCAGAATCGGGACAGCCCACCCGACGGCGGCGCCCGAGGGCCTTCCAGGAGGGCGGTGGGCGCTGCAGCCCGAACCCCGGATGAGGGGGTAGGTCCGACGACACCAGCCACGTCGTGAGCGTGTCGTTAAACGGAAAAGGGCCGCGTGGGTTTGTGTTCCCACGCGGCCCAATATGGCTCCCCTTGCGGGACGCTACGGCGAGTCGCAATGGCCGCTTTGCCTGGCAAAGTGGCCATTAGAATCAAGGGTTTGCGGCGTGCGCCTCTTTCCGGGGCTGGTTGCGTGAACCACCGAGGGCTTGGAGAGCGCGAAACGCTACCGCGAGGCAAGACACCTGGGCTGCCGCAATTGGTCAAACGAAGATCTCTGCGGCCGGCTTCGCGGCCTTGAGCGCGAACCAGGGGCTGGCGGTCGCTTCAGCGATGAGCTTGAGCTGCCACTCCATGAGCTTCGTCAGGCGCTTGCCCTGGATGGAACGCCAGCGTTGGGGCGGATCCGTGGCTCCCGAGACCGCCTTCTCCCATCCGTCCTGGAACAGCTCGCCAAGTGCGAACCCGATCGCCGACATTGGCGTTGGGAAGACGTTCGGGTGTCTCGGGACCGGGAAGCCGTGGTCCGCTGAAGAGAAGGTGTGGAAGAAGCAGCCCGGTGCCTTGGCATCTCCGAGTTCCATCTTCCAGCAGGCAACCGGCTCGTCACCACCTTCGTCGTAGACGGAGATGACGGTCGAAGCGAGCCCGGTGAAGCCGATGAGCAGGGTGTCCTTCGCCTTCTTTCCAGGGCGTTCCGGATTCTTGACCTTGTGCTTGGCAGCTTCGATCTCCCAGATTCCGGACACCTCAGCGAAGACTCGACGCTTCGCGGACTTGGCCGCAGGCTCGAACTCGCCAACGCTCACCCGCGTTCGGAGCGGTCGGTCCACGGGGATCTCAAGTGTCAGGGTGCCGCCCTTCTGCGTCACGAGGCCCTGGATATCACCGGCGAGTTGTTCGAGTTGGTACGAAGTGGGGTCGAGGAAGCTCGCCGACAGACCTTTGAGAGCTTCGATCTCGGAGAGTAGATCGGCGGGACGAAAGAGGAGGTTCGCCATGGTCACTCCTCTGCGTCATCGTCGTCGTCATCCGCGATTCGCTCGCGGTCGAGCGGATGAACGACGGCCGCGAACTCTGCGTCGTCCCTAACGCTGGCAATGGTCGCGTAGGCCGTGCCGGCGTACGCAGGCCAGAGGTCTGGCACCATCCGAACAGCGTCTTCGAGACTGCAGAGCTCGTCGGCAGGGGACAAGTCGCGTTCGATGCAGACGACCGGTGACGCGATCTCAAGGCGCTCGAGTTCTCCTCCCGCCCGTTCCTCGAGCTTCTTGTGGAAGGCGTCTGGATCCCGTGCGCCCTCAGCGCGGATGCCCCATGCGTACTGCTCGACGCCAGCTCGCCACCATCGTGTGCCGAGGAAGCCGCTGAGGATCCCGTCGTAGCGGCACGCGTTGATGTCCGCTGCGAGGTCCGATTCGCCGTCGAGAACGGCACGCAACGAGCCTGGCGTGATCCGAAGTCGGGCCGCCACCCACTGCTCCGCCCATAGGAAGGTCGGGTACGGCAAGACCGAGTGCAGTAGCCACCGTAGAAAGAGCAACCCGTTCGTGCCAGCCGAGAACTCCGACAACGGCACCTGGCAGAGCACGACGTCATCGAAGGCGCGTGAGTGCCAGAGCACTTCGCCGCTCAGGCCCAGAAGGCGTTCGAGTGCGGCCTCGACGCCCCCGTCCTCTACCTCCTTCCATGAACCGGAGATGACCCGGACAGCCGAGCCAAGTTCAGTCGAGCGCTCGAAGCGAGTCCCATCCGACTTGTCGAACACCCACTCGAGGTTGTTCAGACGAGCGACCACGTGAGCCGCCTTGTTCGAAGTGTGAAGGCGACGTGAGATCTCGCCCACATGACCTGTGTGGATAGCGAACGCTGTGTAGTCGTCGCCGTCCCCATTCTGGCTATCGGCGTGCTCCCGCAGAACCGCCGCGAGTGCGAGCCCATTCGGCGGGCGGAGGGCGACTTGGTCGAGGGCCTCGCGGTCGTCCCAGTGCTCGATCATGAAGTCCATGAGGACGAGATCGGCCCAGTCGAGGTCATCCGCCTCGACGTCGTTGGGATGCCTGGCCCGGGACTCTGCACGATCCTGGAGTCCCAGCGCATGCTGCGCGGCGTCGACGTCATCCACGATGAGGATGCGAGGGAGATCTACATCAGCCATCGGCTTACCTGTCTCCGGGGAAGGTGATCTGGACAGCCGTGGCGAACGACGCGTCATCTGGCCGGACGAAGCGTATCTCGGCACCGTAGTCATCGAGCATGCGACGGGTGATCGGCAAGCCGAGACCCATGCCTTGGCCGAGCACCGGGTCTACTTCGGCGGTCGTAGACTCGAAGGGGCGGAACCAGGTCTCGGCCTGTGCGAGGTCCACCGCGACGCCCGTGTTCTGCACCACCACGTGCACCGCACCGTCTTCGTCTCGGTGCGCGCCGGCGTGGACTCGGCCGTCGTTACCAGCCGCTTTCACGGCATTGCTGAGTAGGTTGGTGAAGACGGCGGTGAGCTCCGCGGGAAACATCGGCGGCGACTTGATCGTCTCGGGAATCGCGTTCTCGATCTGGATGCCTCGCCTCTCGGCGGTGTGGGCGACCAGCCTGCTCGCAACGTCGAACCGCTCGAAGAGTTTCTGCCGCGAGCGCCGTCGGCGAGCATCGGGGGTGACGATGTCGGTCAGGTAGGAGGCCTCGCGCTCAAGCCCCCGTCGAAGGTCACCGATCGCCTGCAGGACCTTCTTCAGCTTCCGCTTCTGCTCTCGGGGTAGGTCTGCATCCGAAGCGAGGCTCTCGAGCGCGTGCTCCACCGCCTGGCTTGCTCCGAGCAACGCGCGGATCTCGTGGACGAAGGCGGACATCTGGGTCCCGACCGACGCGAGGACCCGAAGCAGAGACTGCTCCGAGATCATCTCCTCTGCCTGGTCGGCCTCTGTCTGCAGGCCCTCCAGCGCCTCGTCCAGCTTCGCGGCTAGCTCGGCCCCCTCCTCACCCTCCGCAGTAGACACAACGTGGGCGCGCGCCTTCGCGAGGGCCTCCGTCGCATCCTGCAGCCTCGCTTTCAGCGACGATGGACTCGACGTCGACGGTCGTTCCTTTGGCGACGGCTGGTCCTGTCCCGTGTCCGATGGCTTGTTCCGGCGGCGCTCCTTCCGGGCCTTGCGCTGATGGTAGGACGCTGACGCGTGGACACGCGTGCAGAGGTCAATTCCCATGCGGACCAGCAGAACGAGGTGATCGTAGCCGCCCTCCGGCACAAAGCCCTCTCGATTGACGAGCATGCGCAGGTTCTCTGCATGCTCATGCACCAGGAACACTCCCCCGAAGTAGTTGTTGTTGGGGAAGAAGGTCAGTGCCGCGTCCTTGTCGTCCTCCTGGTCGAGGTCGTCGAGGTCCCAATTTTTCAACGTGTCCAGTGTGCGGGACCGCCGGGTGTAGTCCGCGTCGAGCTTCAGCCAGTCGTTCTGGGGCTCGCCGTACGGCAGCACCCGGAACCCCTCCATGTACACGCGGACGCCGCTGGACCGGGTGGCCCAAGTGCGCTGGTCGCCCTTGGCCGAAAGCTTGCCGACGCGAAGGAAGATCCTGGCGTCGAAGAACGGGCCGTTCTCTGGATCTGGGTGGTCATGGTCCGCGGAGTAGGACTTCGCGTCGGGAAGCGACTTCAGCGTCCGCTTCGTCGGTGCGATGGCATAGTGAACCTTGGGGTCGCCCGGCCGACACCGAATCTCGATGACCCACGCCGCGTGATCCTCCATCAGCCGCCAGTAGTCATCACCCGATGCGAACTCGCCCTCGAGCTTCACGGAGAACTGCTGCCCCTCCGTTTCCGCGAGACGCACGAGCGGCTCGGTGAAGAGCAACTCCTCCTTCAGGACCGCTCGCCGGAGCTGGCTGGTCAGGAAGGTCGGTGGGGCGAAGGACTGCACCTCGGCGAAAAAGCGCGCTCGCTCGGCCTTCGACCAACGTCGCCGCAGCCTCGAGAGCCGAAGCACCGTGCCCGATTCGGCGGCCTCCGCAACGGGGTCATGCTCCACGGTGACGGCGTCGGATTCCCCGATCTCCTCGAGCGTTTCGAACTTCTCGATGGCGTCCCAGTCGATCCTGGCTTCAACCGCTTTGCGTTCGTCCTCAGCCTCCTCCTCGGGATTGACCCAAGGAATGCTGTTCACCTCGAGCAGCTTGGCGAGTTTGTGGGCGGCGAGGCGCCCGATCCCCTTCGCGCCTGTGTACCGACGCTTCAACCGACCCGACCGTCGTTCACCGTCGTCCTTGAGCCGCGAAGCGACACGCAGGAACCCTCGCTCGAACTGACCGGGCGTCATCCCGGTTCCATTGTCAGTGATGACGATTAGGCCCTTCTCCGGGTCGCTGAGGTGCTGACCAAGTACGACGACCTCCGTCGCATCCGCATCGTACGAGTTCTTGATGAGCTCGATCAGCGCCGTCGAATCTCGACCGACGAGGAGCTCTCCGAGTTCGCGGAACAGATGGGTGTCTACGGTGAAGTTCGCCATGATCAGGACCCCTTCGCGTCAGGAATCCGCTGCCGGACCAGATCCTGGTGTGCGCGGCACATGCTCTCAATCGCACGCTTGGAAAGCCCAAGTCCATCCTGCAGAACCGCGCGGTCGGCGATCAGGCGGGCCTGGTCCTCGTTGCCCTCGCGAAGTGCAGCGTTGGCGTCGGCAAAGGCGGAAGAACACTCCGGCACTACCGGGAGCGGCAACTTACCGAGCGTCCCGAGGTCCAGCTTGAGCACTCCACCGCCATAGCGACGCCCGTTGAGCTCGGACCACAGCGCGACAAAGGTCGTGAGGAAGCCGAGCGCGATGCTCTCGGGAGAAACATCGTCCTCGAGGTTGAGCCGCACTGCGTAGAGCGCGTTCGTGCATCGATAGCTCGTTCGATTCAGCACCAAGAGTGGAGGCCCCAACCGAGTCGATGTCACGAAGGCATCTGGGCGAGGCGGGAGGTCGACCCTGAACCAGGGCTCGCGCTTCGCACACTTGTGATGCTCATGGACCCCGGCCTCCTCCCCTTCGGCGACCCACTGCAGCACGCCGGCGTGTTCCTCGACGGCAGGGGTTGGCCGAACGAGAAAGGCCCTCGAACCAGACGCCACTACGTCTTGGTGGTCCGCCTTCGTAAACTCGAGGCCCGAAAGCCACTTGGTCCGCGACACGATCCCGGTCCGCGCTCTTGCTGGGACCCCGAGGTTTTCGAGGTCCTTCGCCGAACGAATGAAGTGGCTGTTCGCACCCGTCACGATGCCGATCCGAGTCGTAGCCAGCTCATCGAATCGGATCGTCCGCCCAGTCGCCTGTACCAACTCGACGGCCTTGAGAGCCTCGGGAAGCACCCGTCGGCCGTTCGCGAGGGTCGTGTGCGGCCGGGCGACCTCGACCCCCCTCAGCAGCGCCTCCAGCTCGGCCGCGGTGTCCAGGGAGTGGACCGAGAGCTTTCCGGGCTCGCCAAAGCCCTCACCAGCGACGACCACGACGGGCTCATCCGTGTCATCGAAGAGCCGCTCGCGAAGGTGTACCAGGCGCACCCGACGGAAGCTCGACTCCAGGACACTCCGCACGGCATCGGCGTAGTCGGCCTGCAGGACCGCCTCGGGAACGAGCAACGCCAGGCGCCCTCCCTCTGCCATGAACGCCAGCGCATGCACCACGAAGTAGGCCCAAAGGCTCGCTGTCTCCGCCAAGACCACCGAGCTCTCGTCGGCAATCCGACGAGCGACAGTTCGCTTCTCGTCCTTCACCCAGTGATGGCGGACGTAGGGCGGATTTCCGACGATCGCTCGAAACGGCGCACCCGAAAGGTCCGAGGGTGCCAGGGCAAGGAAGTCCTCGAACGTGCAGTTCCGCTCCCGGAGCCGCGAGCTGCTCCTGACGTACTGGATGCAGTCAGCGTCGACATCGACGCCGAAGACCTTCGCGCCCCCCGCCTTGCTGCCCAGTTCCTCCATGACCCTGGCGCCCGCCTCGAGAAACGCACAGCCTCCAAAGCTCGGGTCGAGAAGACTCCCCGGCTCGCCATCGAGGGCCCAGCGAACGAGCACCTCGGCGACTGCCTCCGGCGTGTAATAGGCTCCCAGGAGCCGTTGGCGCGAGATCGACCGTCCGTTCACCGTCGGAGCGCCCTCGACGGCAGCGCTGTATGCGCTCCCGCTGGTCTCTGAGCGAAGCTGCTCTAAAGCCGTACGCGTAGTCATGGGTGGCCTCCGTCGAGTCGCTGCTCCACAGAGGTAGAGTCCGTGCACGCCGCCGATGAGACGCCTGCGCCCATGCGCACACCGGCCCCCTTGAGGCTCGGCATGGCTGCATGTGCTGTTGGCGTGGTCATCCGGTCGAGCTCCCTTCAGTAGTACTGCACGATGTAGCCGTAGGCCTTCTCGAACAGCTCCTTGTCCGAGTGGAGCTTGTACTTGAAGAGGGTGCCGCGAAGCGCCTTCTTCACCTCGCGCTCTCCGGCCGAGGTCTGCTGCCAGCCGGGGAACCGCACGACGCGGACGATCTCGTCGATGTCGTCGACGACGCGCTTCACGACGACGGGCGTGTCCTCGTTCTGGACCTCCTGGAAGAGCTCGGTGAGGGCGGCCTTGCCGCGGTCCTCGTCCTCTTCCGGCGGCGTGTCCTTCTCGGCGATGAGGACGTCGCGGGCGATGTCGAGCAGCTCCTTGAGGAAGGCGATGCTGTGGAGCTGGCCGGCCTCGTGCCGCTCCTTGAGCTTCTCCAGGCGCTCGGACAGCGCCTTGAAGCGGGGGTTGCCGAGGTGCTTGCGGAGGCGAGCGGCGACCTTGATCTCGATCTCCTTGGCCTTCTTGTCGGGGTTGGGGGAGCCCATGATGGCCTCGAGTACGTCGGCGTCGACCACGAGCTCGTCGAGGTCGTCGCGGATCTCGCCGACGTGGATGTTCTCGTGGATGAGCTCGATGGTCTTGGCGCCGAGCGCGTGCCAGAGCAGCGCACCGTTGCCCGTCGACGGCTTGACCGACTCGTAGACCTGGGAGAGCCAGCGGTAGTCGGTCCGGTGGTCCTCGAGGATCGGGTCGGGCGACAGGGCCTCCCAGAGCTTCGAGACGACGGAGTAGTCGGCCGCGAACGCGTCGCGCGTGTCGTTGTTCGGCAGGCACTCCTGGGCGGCGATGAGCCCCTCGTAGCCGCCGATGGTGCGGTCGACGCCGGCGAAGTACGCGAGGCACTTCTGCATGGCACCGGGGAGCTTCTCCTTGAGCGCCGCGATGTTGCCGACGACGTTGCGGAAGCCTTCCTCGTCGAACTCGAGAGCCTTGGCGACATCGTCGAACACGCCCAGGTAGTCGACGATGAGACCGTGGGTCTTGGAGTTGCCGTAGGTCCGGTTCGTCCGGCAGATGGCCTGCAGCAGCGTGTGGTCGCGCGCCGGCTTGTCGAGGTACATGGCCTGGAGGATGGGCGCGTCGAAGCCGGTCAGGAGTTTCGCGGTCACGACGAGCAGCTTCAGCGGGTCGTTCGGATCGCGGAATCGATCGAGGAGCTTCTCCTCGGCGTCGCGGTCGCGCTTGTACGCCTTGTAGCGATCGTCGTCCTTCTCCTTGCCCGACACCGAGATGACTACGTCGCTGGCCTCGGGAGGCAGGTGTTGGTCTAGGGCCTCCTTGTAGAGGAGGCAGCACTCCTGATCGAAGGTGACGACCATCCCTTTGAAGCCGTTCGGCTCCACCTTGTCCTGGAAGTGGTGGGCGATGTCGGCGCAGATGGCGGCGATGCGCTCAGGCGCCTTCACCAGCACGGCCATCTTCGAGGCCGTCTTCGCGAGCTGGTCCTTGTCGAGGTCGGAGAGCTCGCCGGTGAGGCTTGCGTAGGCCTCGTCGATACCCTCCTTGTCAATATGCAGCTCGATGAGCCGCGGCTCGAAGTGCAGCGGCAGAGTCGCTCCGTCGCGGATGGACTCCTCGAATCCGTAGCGGCTCATGTACCCGCGCTCGTCTTCCTCGGCGCCGAAGGCGTAGAAGGTGTTCCGGTCGCGCTTGTTGATGGGCGTGCCGGTGAGGCCGAAGAGGAAAGCGTTCGGTAGGGCCGCCCGCATCTTCATCCCCAGGTTGCCCTCTTGCGTTCGGTGCGCCTCGTCCACGAGCACGATGACGTTGTCGCGATCGTTGAGCACCTCAGTCTCGGCGGACTCGGCCTGCTCCACGAGCTCGTCCAAGTCTTCAGGTTGCATGGCTGCGTCACCCAGCTTGCCGCGGTGCTTGGCTAGCCGCTTCTCCAAGCGGCTCTTTGGGTCGCCCGGCTCAACGGTCTCAGCGACGGACTCGGCCCGGCCCAGTGCGAGCCATGCCAGGTTCACTTCACTGGCCGAGAGCATCTCCTCAGACTTCTTGAGGAATCGCTTCGCGGTTTGCAGTGGCGTGTCGTCCCCGAAGCGGAAGATGGTCGTGATTAGGATCTTGCGGGCGTCCTGGCGGAGGGCAGCGCGCAGCTCTTGCCGGGTCTTGGCCTTCTCAAGGTTCGGGATGTCGGCGGCGTGGAAGGTGGCGCTGATCTGACTGTCCAGGTCAATGCGGTCAACCACGATGAGCACGGTGGGGTTCTTCAGCTCCGGTGTAAGTCGCAGCTTCTGTGCCGCGAACACCATGAGCAGCGACTTGCCGGAGCCCTGGAAGTGCCAGATGAGCCCCTTCTTCGGCTGCCCCGCGACCACTCGCTGCACGATCCTATTGGCGGCCTCGTACTGCTGATAGCGGCAGACGATCTTGAGACGCCGCTTCTTCTTGTCGGTGGCGAAGAGCGTGAAGCTCGAGAGGATGTCGAGGACCGTCCTGGGCGCCAGGAGCCCGGACACGGCGCGCTGCAGGTCCGACAATCCCTTCGGGGCCGCAGCCTCATCGACGCGCCAGGGCCCCCAGAGGTTGACTGGCATACGAATGGAGCCGTAGCGAAGCTCCTTGCCTTCGCTGGCGACGCTGAACACGTTGCAGGTAAAGAGTTCCGGGACGTACTTCTCGTAGTCGTTGTGCACCTGAAGCGCGCCATCGACCCAGCTCACCGATGGGCGAACCGGAGTCTTCGCTTCTATCAGGACGATTGGGAAGCCGTTGATCAGCAGGACGAGGTCCGCACGACGTTCTGCGGGCCCGGCCCGAAACGTGTACTGCTGAGTGACGACGTACTCGTTCCGAGAAAGGTCGTCGAAGTCGATGAGTCGGACGGTTGTGTGCTCATGGTTCTTGCCAAAGGGCATCGAGCGGTCGCCGCGCATCCACGCCGTGAATTCCTCGTTGGCTTTGATGAGCCCGTCACTGCGTACGGAGAGCACAATCGCGCGAAGCTTGTAGAGAACCTCTTCGGCGCGGTCCGGCTGAACCGCGATCTCCGGGTTCAGACGAATGAGCGCATCTCGCACGAAGGATTCGACGAAGACGTCGTGCGGCTGACGCGGCACGTTGCTGGGTGCGAGGTAGTGCCAGCCGAGGCCACTGATACGACCAGTTCGACGAGCGAGACCGGGCCCGATCGCGGTGTGGTGCGTAATCCCGCCGCAGAGGAGGTCCCGGAGATATGCCTCTACCGTATTCGCCTCGTTGAAGCTCATGCACCACCCCAGATCGATGCAAGGTAGGTGGATTTCACAGTGCGACATGCGCTGGCCCGTTCTGCGGCCTCGCTCGCCGCGCTGCGCAGCGCCGCAGTCCGCTCGATGGCTTCCCGTTGCAGCCCTAGCGGGGGGACGGCAATCCGAACACGCTCGAAGTCACGCAGGGTCATGCGAGGCCGAGTTGTTCCGGGAGAAATTCGAACGAGCTGTTGCTGCCCCCAGTGTGAGTTGAGCACGAGTACCAGATACTCGGGTAGCACAACGTCGCGGTTGACTCGGGCTCTGATGAGATCCGCCTTGATGATGCTTGGAGGCCAGCCCTCTGGGACGATGCACGCCTCTCCTGGTGGCCAACCCATCTCGGTGACCAACACGTCTCCTGGAAGCGCTTCGTGGCTGGACAACTCCCTGTGTTTCTGAGGGGAAATGAACTTCTGGGAGACATGAGCAAGAGAGTAGCGCCGGACATCAGCGACGAAGAGTACAGGCGTCCCCTCATCGAGATGGCCATAGTCCTTGACTGTGAGAGAACTGCCGAATGGCCCAAGTGTCAGACCTGAGTGGGGGCCGTCACAAAGCTCCCTGGTGGTCAGAAGACGCCATCCCGAAGGCAACCCCGCTGGTAGAACGACCCCTCGCTCATCGACGTTGCGGTGGCCTGCGGTCGCCCACCATTGGCTCTCCGCAGAAAGCGCTTCTTCGGCCTGATGTGCGACCTCTTCTAGCGCAACCATCGCGGCCTCGATGGCGACTAGGCGCTCAGCAATGGATCGTTGCGCTTCCACCGGAGGGAGCTTGAACTCTTGCTTGGCAAGCGTCTTCCAGTTGATCGTCGGGGACAACGAGCCGACCGAGATCTTCAGGGCGCGATCCATAAAGAGATCAGACTGCATGAAGAACGGCAGAAACTCGGGCAGCGCGACATTGCGCTTAGCGCGAAGAACAAGGGAGTGGGCAGACGCTATGCCACGAAACTCTGCGACGCCGAGCTTTCGCTGGTAGGCACGCCGCCGCCCGAAGATGATGTCGCCAGGCTCGAACAACAGCTTCGTCGCCGAAACGTCTTCCGGTGAGCCCCAGCGACGTATGCGGAGACTGTCGGGGTCCAAGTGCTCTAGGCCCACGTAGTGGTCGACCCCCGAAGCGCTGGGATCATCAACACGGTCTTTGACGTTGAGGGCGATCTGCTCGAAGCGCCAAGTCCTCCACGCGGTATCGAGTTCAGCCATCGAGCACCTCCGCGTCGAGCGTGCTACTCACGGTGTCAACTAGGACATCCATGTGCTGCCAGAATTCGCGGCCCCGGTCTTCCCATTCCGTCCATACCTCTTCGAGCGAGCGCCCCTCACATTCAACATCGGAATGCCGCGTGCGCTTGACGTACAGCGGAATCGACAGGCTGTACCCTTCGGCCGCGACGTCCTCCGTTGACACCACCTTTGCGAACCCCGCCTCACTAGCGAAGGCTTCGTAGGTGTTGTGTATCCGCTCTTGGTGTGCCGCCCTCAAGAAGCTCACGCCCCGTTCTCGGGCGATCTCGTTGACCGCGTCGATAAAGAGAATCCTCTTCCGGCGATCGGCGGGCTTGCTGCTACGGCAGAAGACAACGCACGCCTCCATTGGCGAGTTGAAAAACAGGTTCGGCCCCAGCCCGAGAACACACTCGACGAGGTCTGCCTCAACTAGCTTTCGGCGCATCTCGGCTTCCTCTCGACGGAAGAGCACTCCGTGGGGGAACAAGACGGCGCAGCGCCCGGTACTCGGATCCATGCTCTTCAAGATGTGCTGGAAGAAGGCGTAGTCCGCACGGCCCTGGGGAGGCGTGCCCAAGAAGTTGCGACCCCACGGATCGGATGCGAAGGCATCGCGATTCCAACGCTTGATGGAGTATGGCGGGTTGGCGAGAACGACGTTGAAAGTCCGAAGGCGGTCGCCTTCGGTGAATACGGGCCGATCCAGGGTGTCGCCGCGCTGGATGTCGAAGTCCTCAACGCCGTGAAGGACGAGGTTCATGCGCGCGATGGACGACGTCATGTGGTTGCGCTCTTGGCCGTAGAGCTTCAGCGTTCGATGCTCGCCGCCGGCTCGCTTCACTTCGGCCAGTGCTGACAGAAGCATTCCACCGGTGCCGCAGGTCGGGTCGTAGATGCTCTCCCCTGCCTTGGGGCGTAGCATCTGCGCCATCAGGTGAACGAGAGTGCGGTTGGTGTAGAACTCCTGCGCGGTGCTACCGCCGTCATCTGCGAACTTGCCGACGAGGTACTCGTATCCATCGCCGAGTGAGTCCTCGGGAACCCGCTCGATCGAGAGCAACTCAGTGGAAAAATGCTCAAGGAGGTTCTTGAGCGTGCGGTCAGGGAGGCGCTCCTTGTTCGTCCACGGTGCGTCGCCGAAGATGCCGTCGAGGCGTCCCGGGTTCGCTGCCTCGATCGACCTCATCGCATCCTGGATGGCCCGGCCAACGTCCTTCGGAACGGTGCGGACGTCGTTCCAATGGGCTCCCTCGGGGATGCGAAATCGCTCATCCGCTTCGGCTTTGGCCAGCTCGTTGGCGCCGTCGTAGGCGTTGAGTGCGCGGGCGTAGTCCTCATCCCAAACGTCGGAAAGTCGCTTGAAGAAGACCAGTGGGAAGATGAACTGCTTGTAGTCTCCCGCGTCGACGAGGCCGCGCAGGATGACTGCCGCGCCCCAGAGGTATTCCTCGAGCTCTTGGTTCGTGATGGTGGTCACAGGCCCTCCAGCTGTCGTCGCATCTCGACTTCCGCTTCGCGCGCGTCCTTCAGGGCCACCTTGAGATCGCGTACTGCAGCTTCGACGCTCTTGGGGGGCGCCGCCGCGCCCTTACTGGCGTAGTTCAGGGCATTGTCATTCCAGATGTAGAGGGCCGGGTACAGGCTACCGCCGTTGGCCTTGAGCTCCTTCAGGGCCACGATGCGACTTCGTCCGGGCCGATCTTCCATAGGTCGGTACCAGCGGCTGATCGCCGCGGCGTGCTCGTCGGTCAGTTCATTCTGGTTGCGCAGTGACTGGAACTGGTCCGACGCATCGACGAAGTACACACGCTGTTGGAGCCCGCGGGCCTTCTTGCTCCGGCAAACCACGATGCACGCCGGGATCCCTGTCCCGTAGAACAGGTTGTCGCCAAGAGCGATCACGCTTTCGATGAGGTCCGCCTCGAGCAGCTTCTTTCGAATCTTTCCCTCAACCCCGGTGTGGAACAGGGCGCCGAGCGGGAGCACGACGGCCATGCGCCCGGTACGCTCGGCCATCGACTTCACCATGTGTTGGACCCACGCGAAGTCGCCGCTCTTGTCCTTCGGCAGACCCGCGAATGCTCGGCCCCACGGATCGCTCTCCCACACCTCTCGTCCCCACTTCTCCAGTGAGAATGGAGGGTTGGCGATGACGACATCGAACGTTGCGAGTCCCCCAGTGCTCGGGTCGCTGAACACCGGGCTACGGAGCGTGTCCCCGCGCTCGATCTGGAAGTCCTCGACGCCATGCAGCAGCAGGTTCATGCGCGCGACCGATGAGGTCGTGAGGTTCTTCTCCTGGCCGAACAGCTTGCCGAAGAAGGTGCGCGGGTCGCCACCAGCGACGCGGACGTGCTCCACCGCCGCGAGCAACATTCCGGCCGTCCCGCACGCCGGGTCGTAGATGGTCTCCCCCTCCTGCGGGTCGAGTATGTCGACCATCAGCCGAACCACGCTGCGAGGGGTGTAGAACTCGCCAGCCTTCTTGTTGGTAGCGTCGGCGAACTGCTTGATCAGGTACTCGTAGGCATCGCCGATGACGTCGTTCCGGACCGACTTGTTCCCGAGGGACAGCGCCGAGAAATGCTCCATGAGGTCTTTGAGCAGGTCGTCGGGGAGCCGGTCCTTGTTGGTCCACTGGGCGTCGCCGAACACGCCGTAGAGATGCTGGTGGTTCGCGCGTTCGATGCCTCGCATCGCATTCCGGATCGCACGGCCGACGTTCTTCGGCACCGCGCGTACTGAGTCCCAGTGACACCCGGCATGGCAATCCGCCTTGTCATCGTGGTCGGGGCAAGGTGTGGGGCAGCCGTCGTCGGGAACCTGGAAGCGGTGCTCATCAGCGAAGTCCTCGCCGTACTTCTCCACCATCTGGGCGTGCTCTTCATCCCACACGTCGCAGATGCGCTTGAAGAAGAGCAGCGGCAGGATGTAGCTCTTCCAGTCCGTCCGGTCGACTGGACTGCCGCGGAGGATGTTCGCGGCTTCCCAGAGGTGGGACTCAAGCTTCGAGAGCGTCAGACCGCCGTTCTGTTCGAAGAGGTTCGCCTGCATCAAGCCTCCTCCTTCGACTCGTCAGCCGAGGCACCGCCGGCCTCGATCCAGGCGTCGACCTGCGAGAGCTTGAACTTCCAGAGGCGACCGACCTTGTGGGCGGGCATACCCTTCGACTCGATCCACCGGTAGACCGTGTCCTTCGCGATCCCGAGGTGTTTCGCTACGTCGTCGACTGACGCCCAAGGCTCTTGTTCCGACATCGCCTCTCTCCGGCTTGCGGTGTTGCTGCGGGCGCACCGCCTCCATTCTGGCCGGCGAGAAGCTATCACGATCCGGGTGAGACGCTCAAGCGCGGACAGGATCGTCGTGAGTCGGAAAGAGTCGGCACGCTGCGTGCCGCAGAACTACCCCGCGAGCTCGGCCTCGGGCCGCAGCTCCACCCACGCCGCCCGCTGATCCTCCCAGCACAGGCTGGCCAGCACCCGGCGCAGCGTGCGCTCGGTGACGGGCTCCCTCCCCACCGGGAACTCGAGCGCCAGCACCTCCTCCTGGATGTCGGGGGCGAGGAGCAGGAGGTTCATCAACTGGGTCAGCCGGGCGCGGGTGAGCCCGTGGCGGCGGGCGACGTCGGCGTAGTCCTTGTACCGGCCGGCCTCGATGTCGGCGGCGATGCGGTGGGCGAGCGCCAGGCGGCGGGCGACGCGGGCAGGCCGGCACTCGGCCAGCTGGCGTCGCCGCCGCTTCACGCGGGCCTGCGTGCGCCGCTGTCGGGGCCGGAAGGCGATCGTCTCGGCGTGCTGGGTCATGGGCTCGCCTCCATCGCCGGGGCCGACACGGGGGCGCTGGTGGCCACCGTTGGCACCTCGTCGTCCGGTGGCTCCTTGTCGTCCGGTTCGTCCTCGGGCTCGGTCGCCAGCGGCTCGAAGGGCGCGGCCAAGTCGTGGAACTCGAGGTCGAGCTTGCCTTCGGGCTCGTTGACGACGACCCGCTTCACAACCAGGTGGACGAGGTCCTGCTTCTCGGCGGCCTCGAACTCGTCCCAGACGGCGTCGAAGACCTCGAGGATGTTCACCGTGGCGCGGACCTGCTCGGTGGCGTTCTGCAGGCCGCGCAGCTGGGCGTCGAGGGAGCAGCGCTCGGTCGACAGTATGTCGAGCTGGGCCTCGATCTCGCCGATGCGCTCAGCCAGCAGCTTGCCCTGGGTACCGGTCTCCGACCCGATGGCGTCCATCAGCTTGCGGCCCTCGGCGTGGAGCTTCGCCTCGTCGGCCACGATGCGCTCGCGCTCCGAGGTGATCGCGGCCATTGCCTCGACCCGGCCGCCCTGCATGCGGGCGACGATCTCCTCGCGCAGCAGCGGGTCGCTGCAGCGGGCCTTCACCCGGCTGACGACCAGCTGCTCGAGCTCCTCGGCGCCGAGGCGCGGGTGGTCGCAGCCGTCGCGCCCCTTCCGCCCGCGGTTCGAGCAGACGTAGTAGCGGTAGACCTCCTTGTTCCGCCCGCGGCCGGCCGTGGTGGTGATGCGCTTGTCGCAGAGCCCGCACCAGGCGATGCCCTGAAGCAGGTACTCGGGGTTGCGCCCGCGCCGCCTGCCGCGCCCGCAGGCCTTCGACGTGAGCACCGACTGCACCCGCGCGAAGAGCTCCTCGCTGACGATCGCCTCGTGCTCGCCCTCGTAGAGTTCGCCGTTGAACTCCACCTTCCCGAGGTAGGTCACGTTGCGCAGGATGCTGTGGACGTCCTTGTCCCGGTACTGCCGAGGCGGAGTCACGCGTCCGGTCTTCGCGCGGTACCCCTTCTTCATCCAGCCCAGGTCGTTGATGCGCTTGGCGACGGCGTTCACCGAGCCGAGGCGCAGGTACATCCGGAAGATGGTCCGCACCCGCTCGGCCTCCTCCTCGCAGACGACCAGCTGCTTCTTGTCGCGGTCGCCGAGGTAGCCGTAGGGCGGCCGCGAGCCGAGCCACTTCCCGCGCTTGCGGGCGGCGGCCATCTTGTCGCGGGTGCGCTCGGCGATCATCTCGCGCTCGAACTGCGCAAACGAGAGCAGGATGTTGAGCGTGAGCCGCCCCATCGAGTTCGTCGTGTTGAAGTTCTGCGTGGTCGAGACGAACGTGACGTCCTTCTGGTCGAAGAGCGCGAGCAGCCTCGCGAAGTCCATCAGGCTGCGGCTCAGGCGGTCGACCTTGTAGACGACCACGCAGTCGACCTCGCCCGCCTCGATGTCGGCGAGCAGGCGCTTGAGCGCCGGCCGGTCGGTGTTGGCGCCGGTGAAGCCGCCGTCGTCGTAGCGGTGCGGCAGCGCCTCCCAGCCCTCGCCGGCCATCGCGCGGATGAAGTACTCGGCCGCCTCGCGCTGGGCGTCGAGGGTGTTGAAGTCGGAGTCGAGGCCCTCGCTCGTCGACTTCCGCGTGTAGATGGCGCAGCGGACCTTCGCCGCGCCGTTGTTCGGGGGTTCGTTCATCCGTCCTCCCCGGCGTCGCCGCGCTTGCGTTTCTTCCGCTTGGTCAGGCCGGCCCAGAGGAAGCCGTTCCAGCTGGTGCCGGTGACCTCGCGGGCGATGGTGGAGAGGCTCGTGTAGTGGCGGCCCTCGTACTCGAAGCCGTCGTCGAGGACGGTGATCTCGTGGACCTCGCCCTTGTGGGCGCGGTGGATGACGGTGCCCACCGGCGGCAGCCGCGGGTCGCGGGGCCTAGCCGGCGGCTCGGGCAGCGGCGGCGGGTCTCCCTCGTCACGCAGCCGCACCGGCTCGTCCTCGCCGAGGTCGGCGATGCGCTGCTCGGCCTCCGCGCTCAGGCTCAGCCCGGTCATCAACTCCTGCGTCCTGTAGCTCAGGCGCTTGATCAGCCAGGGCCGGTTGCGGGCGCGCGTCGCGCGGCCGTGCAGGTCGTAGTACAGGTCCTGCAGCTCGCTGACCGGCATCGCCTGGATCTCGGCCAGGCGCTCGCGCAGCCGCTGCTGCGCCTCCGCGCCGGCGGGACGCGCTTGCTCGACGGTCGATCGGCTCATGCGGTCCTCCATGGTGATGGTTGTCGTGGCGCCGAGCCGTCGTGCTCGGCTGTCGGCATGCACGCTTCCTTCCGCGAACCCATCAAGCCGATTCCGGAAGCAAAACAAGCATTTGAGACGCGGTGCACAGCTGGCAGATCAGTCGTCATGCCAGCCCCCGCCGTACCCGCCCGCGCTGTTGGGCTCGTCCTGGGGGAAGTCATCGACGTCGAGCAGCCGCTTGACCGCCTCGAGGTCGATGAAGGCCGCCCGGCGCTTGTCGCCGCGGGTGCCGAAGGTCGTCGCGCGGCTGACCTCGGTGACGTAGCCGCCGCGGCGGTGGTTCTCCTGCAGCTGGCGGACGAGCGCCTTCTTGTCGAGGACCTCGCCCTCGTAGCCGATGCGCCGGCAGTGCTCGGCGTAGGCCGCGTGGCACGAGGCGACGTGCAGCGCGAGCTGCCCGCTCGAGTAGGTGTACTGCCGGTTGTGCTGGATGCCCCCGCTGACGGCGAGGCTCGAGAGGATCTCGAGAAAGTAGTCGAGCCCCGTCTTCACGGTGCGCCCGCCGCTCTCGAGCAGGTCGTCGCACTGGGCGGCCACCAGCGCGGCGACGTCGAGCTCGGGCAGGCGCACGCCCAGGCTCTCGGCGTAGCCCTCGAAGTGGAGCAGCCCGCACACGGTGGCGATGAGGTTGTCCTTGATGCGCAGCGGCACCTCGCGCCCGGCCAGCGTGCCCTCCACCACGCGGGTGGCGACGGCGAGGTCGGCCGCGGTGTCGCGGGCGAGCAGGTGGCGCAGGATGCCGCGCGTCAGCAGGCCGAGGTCCACGGTCTTTAGCTTCTGGAAGGCGCGCACCATCTCCGGGCGGTCGGGCAGCGTGTCCTTGCTCGGGTTCGCGGTGACGATGCGCTCGACCAGCGCGGACTCGATGGGCCGGGTCTCGCCGGCGAGGCAGAGCGGCGCGTGCAGGCGGTAGCTAACCACGGTCTGGTCCGCGCGGCCGCGGCTCTCGACCTCGCCGGTGTAGAGCCGGCGCATGTAGCGGTGGAGCGTGTTCCGCCGGTACCGCGGCATGTCGAAGGGCTTGTACTCGTCGATGAACACCGGGACCGAGTTGGTCGACGAGAGCAGCTTGAGCAGCGCGAACTCGGTCTCGGTGGCGCTGAAGGGCTCGGCCGATCGGATGCCCATGAGCGGCCAGAACACCTCCATCACGATGCAGCTCTTGCCCGAGCCCTGGGTGCCCCACACGCAGAGGATCGGGAAGTGGCCGAGCGCCTTGTGGATGCGGGGCTTGAGCGGCGCGGCGAAGAACCAGCCGAGGATGGGCAGGATGACCTCGGGCGTGTTCAGCTCGAGGAGCTTCGGCAGCACGAGCGCGGCGGTCGCCGCCTCCACCGCCGGGTCGACCGGATCGAGCCGGCGCAGCCGCTTGTGGAGCGCATCGCCGGAGTCGACGAAGAGCACGTCGTCGGGGAGCGCGGCGCCCTCGGGGCCGACCACGCTCTCGGGCACGACCCAGATGGGCTCGCCACTGATCTCGGCGTATCCGAGGTTCGTGATGCCGCGCATCGCGGGCACGTCCCGCTCGGCCACGAGCTTCAGCACCCCCTGGACGTTGTCGTCGGAGCCTGTCCAGAGCATGTCGGCCGACTTGAGCACCCGCAGCAGGTGGCGCTTGCTGTGCCACGCCTCGCGGGGGAAGCGGACGCCGCGGTAGACCCGGCCGCTGGTGGTGGTGACGTCGGCGTCGATGATGTCGCCGGCGTCGGTGGCCACGCGCCGCACCGGCTCGATCTGGAAGCTCGAGATGGTGACCGGCTCTCCTCGCCGGCCGAGGATGTAGTAGTGGTCGGTGTCCTCGAGGACCTCGCCCTTGAGGCCGACGCCGGGTGCGTAGTCCTCGTCGTCCGTGTTCTTCCGCGGGGGGGCTGTCTCTCGCAGGAGCTGGCGTACGGTCTGCGCGCGCAGCTTGAAGCGGCTCTTGATGAGGTCGGCGTAGCCGTCGCGGAGCACCGGGTCGGCGGAGCGGATCAGCGGCAGCACCTCGCGCAGCCGGGCGCTGACCTCGCGCTTCGAGGCGTCGGCGGGGATCTGCTCGATGAGGTGCTCGCACCAGTCGGCGGCGTCTCGCATGACCCGCTCGAGGGCGGCGGCGCCCCCCTCGGCCACGAGCTCGTTGAGGTCGACCTTGTCCTTGCCCTCGGGCCGCGGGATGCGGGCGATGCGGACGATCCGCCCCTCGGCCTGCAGCGCCGCCGCGGTCTCGGTCGCGCCAGCCTCGCCGGCCCCGCTGTCCTCGGAGTCGTTGCAGATCACCACCTCGGAGACGCGCTCGGTCAGGGCGATGAGCTTGGGCAGGTCCTTCTTGCGGAAGCGGACGGTGACCGGGGAGATGCACGGCACGCCGGCCTGCATCGCCGAGATGCAGTCGGTGACGCCCTCGGTCACGAGCAGCTGGCGGACACGGCCGCGGGTGGCGGCGTCCTCGTTGTAGAAGGTGTCGTTCTGGACCAGCGCCGAGACGTAGGGGTGCTTGTCCGAGCGGGTGAGCAGCTTCTTGTACTTGGCCTGCTCCCAGGGCGCCTCGGGCGTGAGCTCGGTCTGCCGGGCGATGAAGTACACGACCCGACCGCGCCGCCAGTACGGGAACACGAGCCGCTGCTGGAAGAAGTCGGTGACCCGGCCGTCGCGGAAGCGCACGAAGAGCCCGGTGGCGAGCGCCTCCTCCTCGGTCGCGCCCACGACACCGACGAGGTGCTCGTAGAGGTGCCCGTCGGCCCAGCCGAGCAGGAGCTTGTCGACCGTCTCGTCGGTGAAGCCGTAGCGGTCCTTGTACCAGGACCCGCGCAGCTTCGACGGCAGCACCTGGTGGTAGTAGCGGGCCGCCTCGGTGAGCAGCCGCTCGAGGCGGCGGCGCTCGGAGAGCCTGTCGAGCTCGTCGCGAAGCTGATCGTCTTCGCGCCCGGGCACGTCGACGCCGGCCTCGTCGGCGAGGGTGTGCAGCGCCTCCCAGAAGCCCACGCCGTCGCGCGCCATCACGTAGTCGAGGCAGTCGCCGCCGTCGTCCGAGGCGCCCGAGAAGTCGCGCCAGGTCTGGCTGTGCGGCCAGACCACGAAGGACGGGTCGGCGTCGTTGCGAAACGGCGAGCTGCCCTTGAGCACCGAGCCGGCCTGCTGCAGCTCCACGTCGCGCCCGACGAGGCTCACCAGATCGGTGCGGTCGCGGACGGCGTCGACGACGGCGCGGAAGTCGTTCATGAGCGGACCTCCGGTCCGCGACTTGAGACCTGGGGCTTGAGTCCTGAGTTCGCGCCCACGCAGCCCTCAAGCCTCAAGTCGCAAGCCTCAAGACTCCCCAGGACCTTGCGGTAGGCCCGACGCCGGGCGGCGTGCTGGCGGCGCGCCATCGGGTGGTCGTCGACGAGGTCGTAGAGGATGGGCGTGCCCTTGTCGGGGTGCGGGCGCATGAGCCGACCGAGGCGCTGGATGGTGCGGCCTTCGGCCCGGGCCGGCGTGGCGAGGATCAGTCGCTCGAGGCGGGAGACGTCGAGCCCCTCGTCGGCGAGCGAGGTGGCGCAGACCACTGCGAGCTCACCCTCGCGGAAGGCGTCGAGGATGGCGCTACGCTTGGCCTTCGGCGTGCGGCCGGTCAGGGCCGCCGCGGCGACGTCGTCCTCGCAGAGCTTCGTGGCGAGGTGCTCGCAGTGGTCGACGCGACCGGAGAGCACCAGCGTCGCCTTGCCGCCGAAGGTGCTCTCGGTGGCGAGGTCGAGGAGCTGGGTGTTGCGGCCAGGGTGCCGTACCAGCCGCGAGACGAGCTCGCTGTGGCTGTCGGCGGGGACGTTGACGCCGGTGTGGACCGCCACGACCTCGGGCACGACCAGGTGGCCGGCGTCGACCAGGCGGCCGTGCTCGATGGAGAACACGGGCTCGCCGAGGGCGAAGCGCAGCATCGGGGTGAGCCCGTCGCTGCGCTCGGGGGTCGCGGTCAAGCCGAAGCGGTAGACCGCTGGGAGCGCGCCGACGACCTCGCGGAAGGTGGTCGCCGGGACGTGGTGGCACTCGTCGACGATGACGCAGCCGAAGCGTGCTCCGATCGCGGCCAGGTGACGCGGGCCCAGGTTGGCGAGGGTCTGGACAGTGGCGACGGTGATCTCGGCGGGCGCGAGCTTCCCGTCGGCGATGACGCCCGGCTCTACGTCCAGGGCGGCGCGGAGCGTGTCACGCCACTGCTCGAGCAGGTCGTGGGTGTGGACGAGGACCAGCGCGGGCTGACCGCAGCGAGCGATGGCGCCCGCCCCGATGACGGTCTTGCCCGCCCCGCAGGGGAGGACCGCCGTGCCCTGGGTGTGTCGGACCAGGGCGACGACGGCCTCCTCCTGGTAGTCGCGCAGGGTGAAGGAGAACGGCAGGCCGAGGGCCTCGTGGCGCACGCGCTGGTCATCGAACGCGAGCTCCGCCCCCGCCGAGGCGACCGCGGCACGCAGCGTGCCGACGGCGCCCCGCGGGAACACGAGCCGCCCCTGGTCGTCGCGGTCGATGAGGCAGATCTCCTCGGGCGTCGCGCCCGTCCACCGGCCCGTGCGCTGGCGCATGACGAACTCGGGGTTCGGGAACGAGAGCGCCCGGTGGAGGGTCGCGAGCGACCTCGGGGGCAGCTCCGCCTCAGCGAGGCGGATCACGCTGTCGACGATGGCGCGCACCATGCGGCACCTCCTGGCTCACGCGAATGGGTCGATGGAGTCGTCCTCGTCGTCCGCGGCGCGCATGGCGGCCTCGAGCCGGTCGAGGGCCTGCTTGGCCTTGGCCACGTCGCTCGCCTTCAGGTCGCGGACCCGCTTGACGCCGAACTCGGCGAGGAAGGCGTCGACGTCGGAGCGCGGCAGCTGCTTGAGGCGACCCACGAGTTGGCTCGCGTCGCGGGGATCGATGGGGCTGCCGCTGCTCGGCTTGCTGGCCGGCTTGTCGCCCCCCTTGTCCGCGTTGGCGTCGCCGCTCGACAGGGCGGCGAGGTCGTGCAGCTCGGCGTCGGCGATCTGACCGCGGAGATCGTCGTCGAGCTTCTCCTCGGGGAGGATGCTGTAGGTGGTCTTCGGATCGCCGGCCTCGCCGTGGCGCTCGATCTCGAAGAGCCACTTGTCGAGGCCGTACTTGTCGCGGACCTTGAGCACGTCCTTGAACCAGACCGTGCCGCCCTCGATGACCTTCATGTCGCCCTCGGCGGGGACGAAGAAGTTGAGCATCACGCGGAGGCTCGGGCGCTTGTCGGTGTGGACCGACGGGTCGTAGGTCTCGTAGCGCTCACCGGTCCAGACGACCTCGCGGGCGAAGGGCTCGCCGCAGAAGGCCCCGACGATCTTGTCGCCGTTGCTGGTGAGCCTGACGAAGATGCCGCCCTGGTTGGCGTGCTTGTCGGCGAGTCGGGACGCGGTGTCCCAGGCGTTCGTGGTCATGTGTGTTCTCCTTGGGGTTCGAAGGGCTCCTTCAGCCCGATGGGTTGTGGTCAGTGCGCGTTCACGGCGGTCTCGGGCGCGGCCTCGAGCTCATCGAGGAGGCGCTCCAGGGCGAGCTTTCCCTTCGCGCCCGGCGGGCGCGGTGCTCCGCCATAGGGGGGCGCGCCGATGTGGCGGCGGAGGATCGACTCGATCTCTTCGGCGGCGTGCTCCACGAGCTCGGGCTTGGCGTCGTAGACCTCGAAGAGGCCGAGCAACGTCATGGTCAGCTCGTGGAAGGCGCTGCGGATGCTGGCGTTGGCGGTCATGCGTGGCCCTCCGGGTGCAGGCGACAGAGGTCGCGGTCACGTAGGAGGAGAGCCGCGCGGAACGACGCCTGGGACAGCGGCGAGTCCGCCAGCCGATCCCGCAGCCGCTGCAGCAGCCGGGACCGGCGACGCCGCAACCGGCCGTACTCGCGCACCAGCTCGTCGCCCTCGAGGTGGGGGTTCTGCTCGCGCACCCAGTCGATGAGCGGCTTGCCCGTGGCGTGGGTGCCGAGGACCAGCAGCAGGTCGTCCTCGGTCTCGTCGCGCAGCAGGTCCTCGACCCAGTCGCGGATGCGCTCGGGCTGCAGGATCCGGTCGGCTTCGCGGGCAAGCGCGATGCGCTCGGGCGACGGGTAGTTGCCGCCGAGCAGGTCGTCGGCGGCGTCGGGGAGCGGCGCCTCCCGGTCGGCGCGTGCCGTCTCGCGGGCGAGGTGCTGCCAGGCGCTCTTGCGGGTGCCGAGGATGAGGTTCACCACCGCGAGGCGGCCCTGGGTGGCGAGCGGCAGCGTGCTGACGGTCTCGAGGAAGCACTCGACGAGGAGCGCGTTGAGCTCGTCGCAGCGCAGCCCGGCCGAGGGCTTCATCGTGGCGCGGATGCGCAGCAGGCCCGGGAAGTAAGCCAGCATCAGCAGGGCCGACCAGGTCGAGCCCTCGCCGCGCTGGGCCTCGGCGATCATCGCCGCCGTGACGGCGCTGCGGGCCTGGCAGCCGTCGGGGCCGCGACGGTTGAGGAAGGCGATGGCCGCGTCAGGGGTGTCGAACTCGGCGAGCGCGGCGTGGCGGTCGCGGCCGGCGAGGAAGGTGTGGTGGGTGTCGTGAGAGCGAAGCTGTTGTGCGAGCGCGTGTCGTACGGTTTCCAGGCGCATGAGAGGTCTCCGGCGAAGTGCCGGACCTGCGGGCGCCGCCCCTGCGGGGGCTTTCTTCGGCGCTGGCGGACCTCTCGGGCCTCGGGTCGCGGTCGGGTTGTTCGTTGTTGGGTTCGTGTTCTCCAGTGGGTGGCGGCCTACGCCGCCGGCCTCGGCTGCTCCGCCGGCGGGGGCGGAGCGGAGTCGGTCTCGTTGAGCTCGGCGCAGCGCGGGCAGACGGCCATCACGTGGCCGCGGACCACGAACTGGGCGCGCTTGTGCTTGACGTGGACGCGGCCGGCGCGTCGGATGCCGAGGAGTGCGCCGCACTTGCGGCAGCGCCACTCGGTCTCTTCTTGGGGCTTCATGTGAACCTCCGGGTCAGGTGTTCGCGAGCCGACATGGCTCAACCCGGAGGCGCTACAGGCCGCGTTGCAGGTGCTACATCAGGCGTAGCGGCAGATTTTTTTTCGATCTGGGGGCAGAAAGATCCCATCGAGGGCGGACGACCGCCCTCGAACATGCCCCTCGCTCCCTTGGCCGGAGCCGAGTGCCGGCGCTACAGCACCCAGTGCGTGTTGGTGTCGCGGTACTGGAGGAAGAAGCCGGTCTGGATCTGCAGCTTCAGATAGTCCGCGAAGGCGGGGTGTTCCTTGCGGACCGCCCGAATGGCGCGCGTGATGGCGTTGGACACGGACGTGCGCGCGCGCTTCTGCTCCGGGGACTCGCGCCGGGCCTTGCCCCCCAGACCGGCTTCGCGGCGAACGTAGTCCTCGAGCTTCTCGATCTCACCGCGGAGCCGCTCGGCCTCGGCGTAGTCGTAGTACTCCTCCGCCTGGGCGAGGTCGGCCTGGAGCTCCTGCATCTTGCCCCTGACCGAGCTGAGGGTCTCCTCGTCGATCGAGAAGGATGTCGAGAGCGCGTGGCTGCCGATCTCGCGCCCCTCATCGAGGTCGATCAGCGCGAGGGCTGTCAGCTCCTCACCGGGGTGCCGGAGCAGGAAGCTGATGTAGTTCAGTCCCTTCGTGTGGTTCATGATCAGCGGCTTGCCGCCGCGGTACTTGAGCGTCCAGTTCTGCCCCTGCCGGCGAAACACGTGCTTGGCGTCCGCCGGCACGATCTCGAGCGCCTCCTCCTGTTGCTGGGGGCACCCGGACGCTCCGAGGCCACGCGCGCCCAGGAGCGCGGGGAGGCTGTCGGCAGGGATGCCGTTCGGCCTCCGCAGCGCCCGCAGGGTCTCGGGGTCGAAGAGCGCCGCGATGGCCCGGTCGACACCCTCGCCATGGCGTTTGTGCACCTCGTACACGCGGCGGAGAGCCTCGTCGGCGTCGACTCCGTAGCGCTCGGTCAGGCCCGGGATCGCTCGCGTGACCTCGGGGTACCGGTGCTGCAGCTGGAGCGGCGAAGCCAGGTCGCGGAAGCGGTCGGCCGCGTCGACATACCCGATGATCATCGTGCGGTCGCGCTCTTTCAGGACGTCCGTCTCCCCGCTGGGATGCTGACCCCGGAGGATGTCCACCGCATAGGCTTCGGCGGGGTCATGCTCGGCGAAGCCGGCGGCGAGCATCGAGATCCTGCGGTCCACGCACTGGGAGCAGACGCCGCAGTGCGGATGCATCGTGCTGCTCTTGTGCACATGCGCGCAGCTGACGGTCTTGCTCAGCAGGTCGATGGCGCCGGCGTCGTTCAGCCTCCCGGCGACCTCGGCTCGGCTGAGAAACTCGAACGGATTCTCGACCCGCATGGGCTGCGGACTCAGCAGCGAGAGGATCTTGGCGAAGCCGCGGAGCACCTCCGGGTGCGTCGTCCTCGTCGCCCGGGTGCCGATGACCTGCGGCAGCACAGGGAGGTTCATGCCGACGATCCCGTTCTCGTAGAACCGGATGAAGTCGAGCCCCACCAGGTTGGCGACCGTGCCGGCCAGGGCAGCGTACAGGAAGGACCGGGAGCGCTGGGTTCGCTCGCGGCGAAGCTCCTTCGCGTGCTTCGCCATGTTGACCGCGACGTGGAGGACGCGGCGAGACGGTGCTCGTTGGCGAAGGTCGTCGATCAGATCTCGCTGGAGCTTCCAAGTCTTGGACGCCGACCGGTGGCTCACGAGGATGACGTCTCGATCGTTGCCCAGGATCTCCTCGGCGGCTCCCGTGAACGAGTCCATCCCGCCAGAGAACAGCTGCACCGACTCGAAGCCTTCGAGGGGGAGGAAGGGGTCGTCGCCGACGGCGCCGAAGTTGAGCTGCTCGGGCTCGGAGTCGAGCTGGGGCACGAACTCGAAGCTGAAGAAGTCGTCGGTGAGGGTGTGCAGCGTCGACTCCAGCACCTGTCGCATCTCGTCGCGGTCCCACGCGTCGAGGTCCTCGACGCCGACGACGAACTTGAAGTCTCGGCGCCAGCGCTTCCCCAGGTCGAGGGTGTCCTCGCCGCCGCGGCTGACCGCCTGGTCTGCGACGAGCACGTAGGACGCGAGCCGAATGAGGTCCCGGAATCGCGGAGCGACCCGAGTCATCAGCTGCTGGTCCAGGCCCGCGATGTCCACGCTGAGGCTCGGCGACGTCCCGTGGAGCTGCAGGCACAGCGCGGCCTCGGGGGCGCCGTGAGCGGCGCTCCCGCAGGCGACGTGGTGCACACTCCGAGGCGGGGACGACGACATCAGTCCCCCCGCTTCAGCTCGCGCCGCATCTTGGTCAGCGCGTACCCGATGAACCCGGCGGTGCGCTCGGGGGTAAGTGTCTTCTCGAAGCGGCTCTTCGAGTACCAGGTGCCGGCGAAGGTCTCGACGATGCGCGAGGCCTGCTGGCAATGAACGTCGAGGGCCTGGTTGAACGCGTCGTGTGCTGTCAGCTCCGGGAACGCGCGGTCCCGACCGACGTGCGATGGCAGCTCGCGGCTCGTGTAGTAGGTGAGGAACCGCTGCGAGAAGTCGGCGAAGAACTCCTTGGCGAGTGAGCCGAACTGCTTCTCCGTCGCGAGCTTGGCGACCTCCGAGCGAACGTCGTCGGGGGTGGTCCCGAAGAGCGTCGGCACACGGGACTGCAGCAGCCCTGTGAGACTCTGGACGGCGGCGAGCTGCGCCATCTCTCCGAGGTCAGATTTGTTGCGCTGCGCCAGCGCGTGTCGGTCGATGGCCTGAGTCAGCGCGGCGCCGAGCTCGGCGACCGAGGGGGCGCCCTCGACCTGGACCCCGAGGTCACGAAGCGCGCTGGCGAAGTCGTCGCTGCGGGCTGCGTCGGGGAGCTGGGTCAGCAGCCAGAAGGCGTGGAGGACGGCTGGGTCTTGGGGGGCGCTACGTAGGTCGGCTTCGGCGGCATCGAGGGTGGCGGCGGCTACCGCAGCGGAACCCGCACCAAGGCCCAAGAGGTCGACGACCTCTGCCCAGCGCTTCGCGCGCGGTAGTTTTCCAAGCCGAATGTGGCCCATCTGCCACCCTCATGAACTTCCGATGCATGTGTTGCGAACGCAGCAGCTGTCTGGAAGCGCATGGTGGTGGTGACGTCGGGGCAAACGTGCAGGACCTCCGGGGCCTCAAGACAGAACGTCCCGCGCCAAGGTATCCGTCACGGAGTCGCCCGGTCAAGGTCGACAAGCCCCGGAAAGCCTCGTCAGTACGGCCATCTGGAGCCGGCGATGGAGAATGGCGCCGACGCAGCCTCGGCTACGTCAACCACCGCGTCTTGATGTCCCGATACTCGAGGAAAAAGCCGGTCTGGATCTGGCGCTTCAGGTAGTCGCCGAAGCCCTCGTCCTGCTTCTTGATGGCGCCGATGGAGCGGCGGATCGCGTTCGAGACAGCGTTCCGCAGGCGCTTCTGCTCTGGCGACTCGCTCCGGCGCCTGCCGCCCAGCCCCGCCTCCCGCAGCACGTAGGCTTCGAGCTTCTCGATCTCCCCGCGGAGCCGCTCCGCCTCGTCGAGTCGGGACAGGCTCTCTGCCTCCACGAGCTCGCTCCGAAGCTCGCGCATCGCCGTCCTGACAGCATCGATCGCCTCCTGGTCGGCGGCGAGAGAGGTCGCGAAGGGGTGGTGCCCCGGTGGCCGCCCCTCGTCGAGGTCGACCAGCTCACGAGCTGTGATCTGCTCGCCCGGGCGCATCAACAGGAACCGCATGTAGCGGAGTCCCTTCGTCTCGTTCATCAGGAGCGTGCGCCCACCCTGGTACCGCAGCGCCCAGGCTTCGCCGTGGGGCCGGAACTGGAAGCTGGCCTCGGTCACCTGCGGCTGCTGCCCAGAGGCGTTCGTCCGATACACGCCCGCTGGCTCCGCGACGCCCATCGGCTGCGCGCAGACGAGGCGGTCGCCGTCGAGCTGAAGCTCGTCCTCGAGGAAGACGACCGACACCGGGCCGGTGGCGAAGTGGGTGTCGACGTCGGGCGGCGTGTACCGGGTGCGGGCGTGGGCGAGCACGAGCGTCGGCTGCTGGCTCGCCTGGCGGGCCAGCAGAAACGCGAGCGGCGCGGCGCCGTTGAGGTCGGTGCAGAGGAGCACCTCGCGGTCGAGCCCGCACCAGGTTGCCCGGCCGAGGCGGTGGGCGCAGGGGAAGACCTCGTCGCGCAGGTTCGCGGGGCCGCGCACGGCGTAGAGCTCGGAGAGCTTCGTGACGAGGGCCCGGCGCGAGGTCTGCCAGGTGACCAGGTCCTCGGCAGCGAGCCGCACCGAGGGGCAGCACACCTCGGCGCTCGGTGGGATCGCGACGAAGGGGAACGCGTCGTCGCCAGGGTTCTCGACGATCTCCCGGGGGCAGCTCGAGCCGCCGCGGGGACACGGGTACCGGGTCGCCGGCGCGCCGCGGGTCAGGAGGCCGACGCCGATGAGCCCGGCCACCGTCTCCTCACCGAAGCGCAGGTCGAGCACCGATCGGATGCCGGCGGGGAGCTGGCCGCCCTGGAGCGCGTGGAGGAAGCGATCCATCGGCGCCCTCACACCAGCGCCCGCTGGTAGCTCACGGTGCGATCGGGGTGGCGCAGGAACCCGCGGGCGAAGAGGAACTCCCGCACCACGTCGTCGCCGGTGCGGCGGTCGTAGGAGAGCTTGTTGGGCGGGTTGATCGAGACGATCTTCGGCCGCTTCTTCCCGGTGAAGTAGAGGGCGAGCTTGGCGTAGCGGACGGTGCGGCCACGCCGCAGCAGGTCGGGCAGGTCTTTCGGCAGCACGGGCTTGAGGTCGTTCGCCTTCCACACCAGCAGGTCGTAGGGGTGGTCGCACGCCTCGAGCGCGATCTCCCGGAGCGCCACCGTGTCGAGATCCGCGACGCCGTCCACCGAGAGCGCCTCCTCGGCGTCGTCGAGGAGCACGTCGCAGCTCAGCACGGCGTGGGGCTCGAAGTGGTCGTCCTTGCCGAAGAACACCTTGCCGAGCACCTGCCGGTAGAAGTCGTTCTCGGCCGGGTACTGGGCGTTGATGGACAGGCGCCCGGTGGCCTTCTCGAACACGACCGTGTCCTGCTTGTCGGGCACGAACGAGAGGCGGTCGCGGCTGAACGCCGAGGTGATCACCGACATGTTCCGCGGCGTGCGGCCGTGGATGATCAGGAAGGTGACCTCGGCGTCCGTCTCGGAGATCCGAAGGTCGACGTACTCGCTGCGGTTGCGCTTGGCGAACCAGCGGCGCAGCTGGCTCACGACCAGCACCCGGCGGGACTCGCTGCCGTAGTTCTCGAGCGGTCGGTGGTCGCGGGGGAAGAAGTCGACGAAGCGCCGCGCCTCCTGCGACTTCACGCGCGCGTGCGAGGCCGCGAAGAGATCGCTGTGCTCGAGGAAGAGCTTGAAGGCGAGGTCCTCGGCGCTCATCTCGCTGCCCGGCGCGAAGAGGGTCAGCTGGCGCTCGCCGGCGAGCTCGAGCGCGAGCTCGTGGCCCTGGTCGCTGGCCAGGTCGGCGACGTCGAGCAGCGCCTGCTGCAGGTCGCCCGGCATCTCCGGGTCGACGGTGATCAGCACCTCGTGCAGCGCGCCCACCCAGGCGTGGTCGTGCTTGACCCCGTCGAGGATCACCTGCCGCGCGGTGAGGTAGTCCTCGAAGGGCCGGAGGAAGCGCACCAGCAGCTCGGGCGACACGCGCTCGAGCAGCGAGAGGCGCACGAGGCTCTTGATGGTCGGAAGCTTCGCAGCCATGACGCCCCCGTCACGAGTAGTCGCGACGGAGGCCGATCACCTTGCCCTGCAGCTGCACGCGATCTGCGGGCAGCGTGAGAGGCTCATGGGCCGGGTTCTCCGGCTGCAGAGTGACGCGGTCGCCGTGGCGACGGAGGCGCTTGATCGTCGCGTCTTGCTCATCGATCAGCGCGAGGACGATGTCGCCATCTTCGGCGACGGGCTGCTGGCGAACGATGACGAGGTCGCCGTCGAGGATCCCGGCGCCAGTCATGGAGTCGCCGCGGACGTGGAGCGCGAAGACGGTCTGCCCCTCGCGCACGCCTGAGACGGTGAGCCAGCCGTCGATGTTCTCCTGGGCGAGCAGCGGGGCCCCGGCGGCGACCTGACCCACGATGGGGATCCTCCGCTCGGCCTGGCCCGACACGACCGACGTGGGCCGCCACGAGCGGCTCTGCCCCTCGACGTGGACCAGCGCGCCCTTGCGCTTGATCGCCATCAGGTGCTCGTGGGTCGTCGACTTCCGCAGGCCGAGCCGCTCGGCGATCTCGGCGACCGACGGAGACACCCCGTGGGCCCGCCAGTGGCGCTCGATGACGGCCAGGACGGCCTCTTGTTTGTCGGTCAGCTGCTCGCTCATCCGGGTCCTCGTCACATGCCCAAGAGCTACACCGATCCACGACACCCGGTCAAGCGTTCGGGTGAACATCTGCGCAGCATCCCGCAGAACCCCAAGAAACACGCGGGGATCTTCCCGGGGCGTTCACCCGAGCGGCCGGGGAACGCCTGGGTTTACGCGATCGCAGGGGCCAAAAACCCAGCGAGCACGGGCACTTGATGGCGATCGGGTCTGGGGGAACGCCTTTCTCACGGAGGGCTGGACATGTGAGCGCGTTTTTCTCGAGCCGCTCATCGGGACGCCTCTCTCATGTATAGATATAGAAATTTTGGTGTTCCCCCGGAGGGAAATCGGCCGTAAGTCCTCATTCGGACTCATGAATTGGGTCGCCATTTCCGCGTAAACCCAACCGCCGCGGCCGCCCGATTCCGGCGCAACCCCTTGTCCTGGCTCGGTTTCCGGGTTCCCGCCTCTGGCGTGTCCCCGCGGCCCCGAGGCGTTCCCCCGGCCTCATGGCGCGTCCCGTCCAGGGACCTCACCCGGCTCTACCCGGTCGAGGACCACTCGCACCGGAGCCGCCATGCGCCACCAGCCCGATCGCCTGTCGCCCGAGGACCGCCGCCGCCGAGTCGCGGACCTCTTTGCCCGCCGCCTGAACGAGCTCGCCGTCCGGGGCCTCATCGGCGACGTCGAGGTCCAGGCGCGACCCGCAGACGCCAGGGAGCCAGCCCGGCTCGAGGAGGTAAGCGATGGGCCTCGCTGATCGCTTCTCGGGTCAAGGCCCGATCGCCACGCCGGAGATCACCTGCCCGCGCTACGAGCCGAAGCCCGGCTCGAAGCGCTGCAAGCACTACCTCAAGGGAGGCGCCTGCGCGCTGCCCGAAGAGTTCATGTGCGTCGAGTGGCTCAAGGCCAACGGCCACGCGGTCCCCGAGCCGCTCCCGCCCGTCGAGGTCGAGCCACCGCCACCGACGCCTCCGCCGAACTCCGCGCCGAAGGTCGACCGCGATCTCTTCGGCCAGCCCGTGGAGCGCACCCGGACGCCTCGGCCCCAGCACGACGACGCACCCGAGCCGCGACGTGCTTCCGACCAGGAGGTCCCGGTCGTCCGCAACCTCACGGACGAGGACGTCGCCTCGTTCAAGGCGCTCGGCGTCGAGGTGTGCCTGGCCACCGAGGGCTGCGGTGAGGTCTGGCTCGTCCCCGAGTACACCGGCCGTGACGACCGCAAGGAGATCAGCGTGCGCGACGCGGCGACGCTGGCCGCCGTCTGCTCGGCCTTCCCGGGCGCACGGGTCACCACCTACGAGCGCCCGGCAGCCGACGACGCCTCGTAGCCCTGTCCCAAACCGAGCCCAGAGCCGGCTCTACCCCGGTGGAAGAACACGCACCTCCGCCGAGGGAGAGCCATGCCGCGCTTCAAGAACCAGCACCTGTCCTACTCGCGCCTGTCTCGCTTCGAGCAGTGCCCGCTCAGCTTCAAGCTGCACTACATCGACAAGAAGCAGGCCGAGCCCGGCGTGCCGCTGCGCTTCGGCAAGGCCGTGCACGCGGTGCTCGAGAACCTCGTGCGCGAGCACATGGAGGAGGAGCGCGAGGGCCCGCTCTCCGAAGACCGAGCGGTGACGCTGTGGCAGGAGGCGTGGGCCGCCGGCGAGCTCTCCGGCATCGAGGTCTTCGAGGAGGGGCTCACCATCCTGCGCTCATACGTGCGCCGCCAGGGCCACCTCGACCACCAGGACGTGCTGGCCATCGAGAAGCGCTTCGAGCTCTCCGTCGGCCCCTTCACCGTGCTCGGCTTCATCGACCGCGTGGACCGCGTCGACGACGAGACGGTCGAGGTCATCGACTACAAGACCAACCGCATGCTCTTCACCCGCGAGGAGGTGGACACGAGCCTGCAGATGTCGCTCTACCACCTGGCCGCGCGGCAGCTGTGGCCGTGGGCGAAGAAGGTGCGGCTCACCTTCGACATGCTCCGGCACGACATCCGGATGACCACCGAGCGCGACGAGGAGCAGCTCGCCGCCGCCCGCGCCTACGTCGAGACGATGGGCCGCATGACCGAGGAGGCCCGCGAGTTCCCGGCGCGCCTCAACAGCAACTGCGTCTACTGCGACCACCGACAGGACTGCCCGACCTACGCTGCCGCCCTCCGCGGTGAGCGCACCGTCGTGTGCGAGGACCTCGAGGACCTGGAGCTGGTCGCCCAGGAGCGAGAGGAAGTCGCCCGGCTGGCCAAGGTGCTCTACGCCCGCAAGCGCGAGCTCGAGGGCGTGCTCAAGACCCGCCTCGAGGACCAGGACGAGCTGGTGCTCGGCGGCGTCCGCTACCGCATGTTCAACGCGGCCTCGAAGGAGTATCCGCTCGAGCGCACGCTCTCGGCGCTGGCCTCAGCCACCGGAGACAGCCCCGAAGCGCTCCTCGCCCAGGTCGGATCCATCGACAAGAAGTCGCTCGACGCCCTGGTGAAGAAGCTCGCCAAGTCGATCGGCAAGGACCGGGTGACGCTGCTCAAGGCCGAGCTCGACGCCATCGCGGAGAAGCGCTTCTCGCAGCGCTTCTGGGCGAAGGAGGTCGCGTGATGGACCTCTGCTTCGTCGACGTCGAGACGACCGGGCTCGACCCCGTGCGCCACGAGCTGATCGAGCTCGCCGCCGTGCGCGTCGACCGGCACACCCTCGAGCCCCTCGACCACGTCAGCGTGAAGGTGCGCCCCGAGCGGCTCGCCGACGCCGACCCGCGGGCGCTGGAGGTCAACGGCTACAGCGACGACGCCTGGCGCGACGCCGTCAGCCTCGGGGCGGGCCTGCGCCGCGTAGCCCCGCTCCTCGAGGGCGCGCTGGTGGCCGGACACAACGTCGGCTTCGACTGGGCCTTCCTCGCCCGCGGCTTCATCGTCGCCGGCACGCCCATCCCCGAGGTGGATTACCACCGCCTCGACACCGCGAGCCTGGCCTGGCCGCTCTTCGCCTCGGCGGAGACCGACTCGCTCTCCCTCGACGCCGTGTGCAAGGCGCTCGGCTTGCACAGGCCGACCCCGCACCGCGCGCTCGCCGACGCGATGGCCTCGCTCGAGGTCGCCCGCAAGCTGCGCGACCGGGCCCTCGTCGGTCGGCGGGTCGCCAACCTCGTCGCCGACGAGCAGCCCATCGTCGAGGCGCTCTTCGACCGCATCGAAGGCGGCCGCGACGAGTACGGCCCGTGGACGGTCGACGACGGCCGGGACTACCGGGCCGAAGCCTTCGCCGAGGTCATCGACGGCCTGCACTACTGCGCGGCCGAGCTGGTCCGCCTGGGGCGACCGCGTGTGCCCCGCATCCGCCGACGTCGAATCTACGTCTGCCACCCCTACCGCGACGCGCCCGAAGCGAACGTCGCCCGCGTGACGGCCCTGTGCCGCACGCTCACCGAGGACGGCTTCGCCCCGATCGCGCCCCAGCTCTACCTGCCGGCGTTCCTCGACGAGGCCACCCAGCGAGACGAGGCGCTGACCCTCTGCCTCGAGCTGCTCGACGCCTGCGATGAGCTGCGGGTGTACGGCGAGCGGATCAGCGAGGGCATGCGGCTCGAGATCGAACACGCCGAGGCGCGGGGCATCCCCGTGCGCTTCGCCCAGCCTGGAGGCGACCCATGAGCGGCGCCCGCTCCAGACGAAAGGGAGCCGCGTGGGAGCGCGAGCTCGTGCACCGGTTCCGCGACGCCATGCCCGGCGCCGACGTGAAGCGCGGGTTCCAGACCCGCTCCGGCGAAGAGGCCGCCGACGTCGAGTGCCCGGTGTTCTGGGTCGAGGCGAAGCGGGGCAAGAAGCCCAACATGCGGGCCGCGCTCCGCCAGGCCATCGAGGCGTCGCCCGACGGGCGCCTCCCCATCGCCGTGGTCCGCGACGACCGCGCGGCGCCCACCGTCACCCTCCTGCTCGATGACTTCCTCGATCTGGTCGGCGAATGGTGGGAGCTGCGCAGCCGATGAGCGGGAAGAAGCAGCCTACCAGCCGCCCGAAGGGCCGCCCGCCGAAGGGCGCTCCGCCTGCGCTGCCCGCCGAGGAGGTCGACCGCCTGCTCGTCTTCGGCGAGGTGGTGACCTGCGACGACGGCGAGTCGCAGACCGTCGTGTACCCGAGCTACCGCGACCTGGCCGAGCGCTTCGAGGTCTCGACGACGCTGATCGCCAAGTACTCCAAGGAGCACAACTGCCTGCGGCGCCGGAAGCAGGCCAAGGCGCGCATCCAGGCCCAGGCCGACCAGAAGCTGGTGGAGCTGCGGGCCACCGCGGTCGCGCTCTCGAAGGACGACGAGCTGCGCATCATCGACGGCTTCCTCGCCGGGTTCGAGAAGGCGCTGGCCGAGGGGCGCGTGCGCTTCGACAACCCTGGCGACTTCAACACCATGGTGCGGCTCAAGGAGTTCGTGCTGGGCGGCGCCGACTCCCGCCAGGAGATCCACGCCTCGCTCTCGCTCGAGGACATCCAGGCTCGCCACCAGCGCATGCTCCGGGTCAACCGCGCCGCCGACGCGGCGGTCCGCGGCGAGCTGCCCGACGACGGCGAGGTGATCGACGTCGAGGCCGAGGGCCCCGCTCACCCCCCGCGCGCCCCCTCCGACGACGCCGCTGGAGATTTGAACGTTCATTTAGGGGAGCCGGCGCCGACCTCGAGCTCGGCCGACGAGCTCCAGGAGGTGGTTCCAGGTCACGAGTCTGTGGCCGCCTCTGACGCGCCTGCGCGAGCTCCTGTGGCCTCGCAGGAGGAGCCCGCGAGTCACGCCCGAACCGGCGCAAAGCCCCGCGACGCGGGCGCTTCTCGCGATCTGGCGAGGCCAGGTGAGGCCTCGGCGCGTGTTCTTCCACGGCCTGGTGAGGGGACTGTGCTCGATACTGAGCCTGGTGCTCCCTCGTCGCCCGCTGGCGAAATGAACAGCGACGAGCGCGTTCACTTGGAGGACGAGCAGCAGCACCGGGGCGAAGAAGAACACGGGGCCGGCGGCCACGAGGCCGATGACGGCGGTGGCGCGAATGGCCGATAAGGGTCGAAAGTGGCCATCCGCCTCGCCGCCGCCACGGTGTTTCGCGGGTTTACGGGCGCTCGGAGGCCCCCTCGACCCGGAGCCGAATGGCCGCTTTCCCTCGTTCACGGGGGCGGGCCTCGCCTCGGCCTCGAGCTCAGGGGCCTCTCCCGCCGCGGGGCGGGGGGGAGGGTCGAAACTCCGAGCCGGGGGCGAAAACGGAGAGGGTGCCTGGTCGCGATTTCGACAGGGGTCGGGTGGAGAAAATGAACACCCGAGCCCCGAACAAGTGAACGCCCCGCGAGGGGGCGCTCGGCGAGGCGGCGTTCATTTTCTCGCTGCAGGTGGCCACGAGCCCTCAGCAGGTGAGCTGCTGGAGCGACCGGATCAGGTCCTCGTCGGTGGGGTGCGTGTAGATCGCCGTCGAGGTGATCGTCTTGTGGCGGGCGAAGCGCTGGGTGAGCCGGATGTCCCGCGAGGCGCGGTAGAGGTTGGTGCAGGCCGTGTGGCGCAGGGCGTGGAAGTTGAAGGTCCGGTCGAAGCCGGCGCGCTCCTGCCAGCGCTTGAAGGCGTGGCGGGCTTGCCGGGTCGAGAGCCGGTTACCCTTGCGGCTCATGAAGAGCGGCGCGTCGTCATCGAGGGGCTGCCCGGCTCGGCGCTTCCAGGCGTAGAGCTTGTCGAGCTTGGCGCGGACGTTGTCGGGGAGGATGACCTCCTGGCTGGCGACGTCGTCGTTGCTGCGCTTGAAGACCCGCAGTTGCACGCGCCGCCGGGCGCGGCCATCGGTGAACACGTCGCCCACATCGAGGGCGAGGAGCTCGTGCTCGCGCAGGCCGGTGCCCAGGGCGAGGCTGTAGATGACGTGGTCGCGGAACCCGTCCTTGTGCTGCCCGGTCGCGGCGAGCAGCGCGCGCTGCTCACGCTCGGAGAGGGTTCGGGGGGCGCGGGCGATGCGGTCGGCGTAGGCGGTCATGGCGTCTCCGGGGTGCTGGTTCGTTCTGTCGGGGCCATACACGCTTCCTTCGCGGCGCCCATCAAGCAGCGTCCGAGGCAAAGCGGCCATCTCCACGACGGAGGCCCGCGATGCTGACGGTGGTGAAGCGCACGCCGCAGGAGCTGGGCGACTGGCTGGCCACCGAGGCCGGGTTCATCGCCGGGCTCTGCTCCTACGACGGCGAGCCCATCGTGCTCGAGCCCTACCAGGTGGCCTTCCTCGAGAACCGGTCGCGGTTCCGGTGGATCACCAAGAGCCGGCAGGTCGGCTACTCATTCATCGTCGCCCTCGAGGCCCTCGCCCGCTGCCACCTGCGGGACGGCTACACGGCGGTGTTCGTCAGCTACAACCTCGACGACGCCAAGGAGAAGATCCTGCTGGCCCGGCAGGTCTACGAGGAGCTGCCGCTCGCCTACCAGAAGAAGCTCGTGGTCGACTCGAAGACCGAGCTGGCCTTCGAGCCCATCGGCAAGAGCGGCCGGCTGTCGCGGATCCTCTCGGTCCCATCGAAGCCGCCGCGCGGCAAGAAGGGCGACATCGTCCTCGACGAGCTGGCCCACTACGTCAACGACCGCCAGGTCTACACCGGCTCGACCGCGCTCATCCTGCGGTCGAACGGGCAGCTCACCGGCTGCAGCACGCCGCTCGGGCGGCGCGGCATCTTCTGGGAGATCGCCCTCGAGGAGCTGCGCCGCTACCCGCACCACCGCCGGCAGGAGGTGCCCTGGTGGCTCTGCCGCTTCTTCTGCCGCGACGTCGAGGGAGCCGCCCGCGAGGCGCCGCTGATGGAGAGCGAGGAGCGGGTCGCTCGCTTCGGCCGGCAGACGATCATCGAGCAGTTCGACTCGCTCCCGCTCGATGACTTCCAGCAGGAGCTCGAGTGCCGCTTCGTGGACGAGTCGTACAGCTTCTACTCCTACGACCTGATCCTCCCGTGCACCCGGGAGAACCTCGACCTCTGCGACGACTTCACCGACCTGCCATTCCCGGAGGGCCGCCTGGTCGCCGGCTTCGACGTCGGGCGCAGCCACGACCGCTCCGAGCTCGCCGTGTTCGAGGAGGTGGGCGGCCGCTTCATCTGCCGGATGCTGCGCAGCTACGACCGCGTGCCCTTCGCCGAGCAGGAGGCCGACCTGCTGCGGATGCTGAACACGCTGCCCATCGCGCGCCTCTCCATCGACAGGAGCGGCATCGGCATGAACCTCGCCGAGAACCTGAGCCGGGCCTTCCCACAGGTCGTCGGCGAGGCGTTCACCAACGCCAGCAAGGAGCGCTGGTGCACCGACTTCAAGATCCTGCTCCAGCGCCGCGACCTCGACCTGCCGCGCGACCGCGAGCTCGTCTCGCAGATCCACAGCATCAAGCGCCGCTTCACCCCCTCGGGCAACGTCAGCTTCGACGCCGAGCGCACTGGCCGCGGCCACGCCGACCGCTTCTGGGCCATCGTGCTCGCCTGCCAGAAGGAGCGCGGGGCGAGCCGACGGGCAGAGGCGGAGGTGGGCGTGCGGGTGATTGGCTGATACGATTCTTGACCAAACGAACGCGCGGAGTTAGATTCGATTGGAATCGTAGTGCCGCGCAGTCGGTGTGACGATTCTTGATGAAGCCGACGCCATGTATCGTTTTCGCGGAGAATTGTAGTCCATGCGGGCCGAGCAGTACATCGACTCCCTGGCAGCGAGTGGGAGGCATCACTTCACGACCTCCGACGCCATCGAGGCGATCGGAGGCAACGACGACGCGGTCCGCGCGCAGCTGCGGCGGCTCAAGAAGCACGGACGCATCGCGAGCCCGATGCGCTCCTTCCACGTTGTGGTCCCGCCTGAGTACCGACGCCTGGGGTGCCTGCCCGCCGAGCACTTCATCGACCAGCTGATGGAGTACCTTGGCGAGCCCTACTACGTCGCGTTGCTTTCGGCGGCAGAGCGCCACGGCGCCGCGCACCAGCGACCGCAGTCCCTTCAGGTCATGGTCACGAAGAACCGGCCCCCGGTGGAGTGTGGCCAGGTCCGTGTTCTCTTCGTGGCGCGCGGAGATCTCGAGCAGGTGCCCGTGAGCACCTTCAACACCCCGCATGGCTACATCAAGTACGCCACCCCGGAGATGACCGCGCTCGAGTTGGTCGGCTACCCGCAGCACGCGGGAGGGCTCAACAACGTCGCCACTGTTCTTGCAGAACTCGGCGAGGAGATGGACGGCGACAAGCTCGTCGAGGCCGCCGCGCTCTGCCCCATCGGGTGGTCGCAGCGGCTGGGGTACCTGCTGGAACTCGTCGATGCACCGGGACTCGCGACTGCCCTCGAGCCTCTCGTGGCCAGGGAGGCGAACAGCTACATCCCGCTGCGCCGCTCCGAAGATGTCGCCGGGGCCTCTCGCGACAGCAAGTGGAAGGTCATCGTGAACGTCGAGGTGGAGCCAGACGAATGATCCCCAAAGCCTTCATCAACGAGTGGCGCGAGCACGCGCCCTGGCGCATCGACGCGCAGGTCGAACAAGACCTCGTCATCAGTCGGGCGCTGGTCGACATGTACTCCGTCCCCGAGCTGCGCGAGCGGCTCGCGTTTCGTGGAGGGACCGCGCTCTACAAGCTCCACCTTCTCCCACCGGCTCGCTACTCGGAGGACATCGACCTCGTCCAGGTCGAGGCGAAACCGATCGGCGAGACGCTCGACATCGTCCGAGGCGTGCTCGACCCGTGGCTCGGGACACCGCAGCGCAAGTTCAAGGAGGGCCGCGTCAACCTCGTGTACCGCTTCGAATCCGAGGACTCGCCGCCCCTCAAGATGAAGCTGAAGATCGAGATCAACACCCGGGAGCACTTCACCGAGCTTGGCCTCGCGCGCGTGCCGTTCACCGTCGACGGACGCTGGTTCCCCGGCGCGGCCGACGTCACCACCTTCGATGTCAACGAGCTGATGGGGACCAAGCTCCGCGCGCTCTACCAGCGCAAGAAGGGGCGCGACCTCTTCGACATGGCCTACGCGCTCCAGCGCGACGACGTTGACCCTGCGGTTCTGCTGAGGTGCTTCGATCGGTACATGACCGAAGGCGGCCATAGCGTCACGAGGGCTCAGTTCGAGGCGAACCTCCACGAGAAGTCGACCGACTCGGACTTCCGCGACGACATCGAGGCGTTGCTCGGGCCGACGATCCCGTGGGACTTCGAAGACGCCATGCAGATCGTACTCGAGCAGGTCGTCGCGAAGCTGCCCGGCGACCCCTGGAAGGGGGACGGGGCATGAAGAGCATTTACCTCGACCAGAACGTCTTCGGCCACTTGCTCGACAAGGGAGACTGGAAGACCCATCCGATCGGGAAGGTCCTCGATGACCACGACGGCGACGTGGGCGTCTGGGTCTCTCCCACGCACGTCATCGAGCTCTCGCAGGCCACGAACCATGCACGCCGATCCGCGCTCGCTCGGCTGATGCTCGAGCTGTGCGGCACGCGGCGGATGTGGCATGGCTCCGACTTTCACCTCATCGAGATGTTTGGTGCCTTCCTCAACAGCCACATCGCGGACGCTTTCGATCCATCCCCTTTCTTCGCCACCTACAAAGACGACGCCGCGCGGATGTGGCTTGGCTATCTTGGTCTGCTGGCCGCCGTCGAGGACTACGAACTGGGGCCTGGCGGAGAGATGGTCCGACGCTGGAAGCGTGAAAGCCACCTGCTGCACAGCCGCGTTGCCGCCGACCCCAAGACACAGATCGCCAAGCTCATCGCTGCAGCCCAGCAGCTGGCCACAACGCCGGATCCGGATCCCATGGGCCTCGGCAACCTGAGTGACGCCGAACTGGAGACGGAAATCGCCACGTGTCGGGCGGCGGCCGCGAGCGTCCCGAAGAAGGACATCAAGGATGCGCTGAGCAAGATCCAGAAGCATCGAAAGGAGGTGGCGCGCGTCTACGGCGCCATCGACATCGGCATGGCCTTGCAGTCCGTGTTCAAGCTTCCGTGTGATCTGGACTTGACCTTCAACGCCGAGGCCCTCGTCAACGGTTGGCCCTCGCTACAAGCCGCGACCGGGGTTGGGCCTCTGCCTGCTGTCGTCACATCGGTGCCATCCGCTCAGCTGCGAGGTGACCGGGTGGCGCTCATCATCATCCTGAACGCCGCTATCGAGGCGGCGGCCAACGCCGGCCTGGCCGCGACGTCGATCGGCTACTACGCGCTCCTCCGGGAGCTCGAAGTGTGTATCAACGGAGGCGGTGTCCCGACCGACGGCGCAGCGCTGGACGTCGATCATGCGACCGCGGCGGTGAGCTACTCGGTTTTCGTCTGCCGCGACCAGAAGCTCCAGAAGAACGTGAGCACCTTCCTGAGCGCGTTCAAGATCGATGGACACTCGGCGGTGTTCAACGCGAAGCAACTGGAGAAGGCCATCGGCGCGTAGGCGTCCCACTTCCCACCCACCCGCGGCTCTACTCCGGTGAACGAGGCCGACCTGGCCCCTCCACCGGAGCCGCCGCATGCCGCATCGCCACGACCTCAAGGTCTTCGTCGTCTCGCCCAAGCATCCGGCGGGGCCCACCCGCCCGGGACCGACGCTGAGCGTCGAGGCGCCGACGCTCGACGGGCTCCTGCCCGCGGCGAAGCAGGCGCTGGCTGAGGCGGGCTTTCACCGCGAGCGCGCCATCTCCTTCACGCCAACGGGGCTCGTGGCCTACGTCGAGGACGAGGGATGAGCGACGCCGGCGCGGCCCAGCGGGCGCACGCGCGCCTGCAGGCCATCCTCAAGGCGGTGGTCGTCGGGCAGGACGTCTCCGACCCGGCCAGCCGCGAGGCCGGCGAGTCGACGACGCTCTTCTCGTCGGCCGGCGCGCTCGAGCCACCCTACGACCCGGCGGCGCTCTGCCTCCTGGTTGAGCACTCGAACGCGCTCCGGCAGAACCTCGACGCGTACGCGGTGAACATCGACGGCTTCGGTCATCGCCTGGAGCCCGCCATCGACTTCGAGGCCGAGGACGCCGACGCCCGGGTGGCCGACGCCATCTTCCTCGAGCGGTCGGCGGCCCGCGAGCGCGGCGAGCTCGAGGATGGCGTGGACCTGGAGCCCACCGACGAGGAGGTCGCGGCGCGCAAGCGAGAGCTCATCCACCTGGCCCGCGTCGAGCGGGCGCGGCTGCACTCGTTCTTCGACTTCTGCTGCTTCGACCACTCCTTCGTCGACCTACGTCGCCGCACACGGCAGGACCTCGAGACCACGGGCAACGCCTACTGGGAGGTGCTCCGCGACGGCCGCGGCGAGATAGCGCGCCTCGTCTACGTGCCCTCGCACACGGTCCGCCTAATGCCGCTCGACGCCGAGCCGGTGGAGGTCGAGGACCGCGTCCAGGTTTCGCCGGTCGCCTTCGAGGCGGTGCCAGCGCGCCGCCGGCTGCGTCGGTACGTCCAGGTGCAGGGCACCGACCGCGTGTACTTCAAGGCCTTCGGGGACCCGCGCTTCATCTCCAAGCGCACCGGCGCGGTCTTCCCGTCGGTGGAGGCGCTGCGCCGGGCCGAACAGCGCGACGGCCCCGCGACGGAGATCCTGCACTTCGCTATCCACTCGCCGCGCACCCCCTACGGCGTGCCGCGCTGGGTGGGCGCGCTCCTCGCCGTGCTCGGTTCGCGGCAGATGGAGGAGGTCAACTACCTCTACTTCGAGAACAAGAGCGTGCCCCCGCTGGCGCTGCTGATCTCGGGCGGCCGCCTCTCGGAGTCGTCGGTGCCTCGCATCGAGCGCTTCATCGAGGAGAACCTCAAGGGCAAGACCAACTTCCACAAGATCCTCATCCTCGAGGCCGAGGGCGGCCAGGGCGAGAACCGCGCCCGCATCGAGCTCCGCCCGCTCACCGACGCGCAGCAGCAGGACGCGCTCTTCCAGGTCTACGACGAGCGCAACATCGACAAGGTCGGAGGCGCGTTCCGCCTGCCCCGGCTGCTCCGCGGGGAGAGCAAGGACTTCAACCGGGCGACCGCGGAGTCGGCGCTGCGCTTCGCCGAGGACCAGGTCTTCCAGCCCGAGCGCGACGAGTTCGACTACCTCATCAACCGCAAGCTCCTCGCCGACATGGGGATCCGCTTCTGGCGGTTCCGCTCCCAGACGCCGGTGACCCGCGACCCCGAGCGGATGACGGCGATGGTCGAGAAGCTCGTGCGCGTCGGCGTGCTCACCCCCGAGGAGGGGCGCTTCCTCGCCGGCGACATCTTCAACCGCGAGTTCCGCAAGATCGGGGACGACTGGACCAAGCGGCCCATTACCCTGACGCTCGCCGGCATCCAGACGGGCGTCCAGGACCTGCGGGCCCAGACCGAGAAGGGCTCGCTCCTCGACGACGCCCGCCGGCTGCTGACGCTCCGCGAGGAGCTCGCCACCGAGAAGGCCCGCCTGGCCGACCGCCGGGTCGACCTCGCCCGCCGCTACCTCGACGAACACGCCGAGCGGGTCCCCGTGCCGCGCGAGGAGTTCGACACCTGGTTCGATCCGGAGGCCCGCGATGACGCCTGACGCTCTCTCCCGCGCGTGGGCGAAGCAGGCCCAGCTCGACGCCGAGCGCGGCGTCATCGCCTGTCGGATGTGCCGGCAGGAGGCGGGCCTCGACGAGACGACCACCCTGTGGCGCAACGGGCACCTGGTCTACGCGCTCTGCGATCGGTGCGCTGGCGCCCACGACGTGCTGATGCGGCCGACGCCTGACGGCATCGAGGTCCGAGCGCGCTCGAGGACGCCGCTCATCGTCGGAGGTCACGGATGAGCCACCCACTCCGCGTCGTCGCCAAGCGGCCATGCCGGCTCGACCGCGGTGAGCTGCGCCGCGTGTCCCAGGACCGTCGGCAGCTGCTCATCGCCTACCACCTGTGCTGCCCCCGGTGCGGCTTCGTCAACGCCGTGTTCCACCAGCACCAGGGCCAGCTCATCACCGAGAGCGAGGACGGCGAGCGGGTCAGCTTCTCGGCACCGGTGCGCTGCGTGTTCTGCAACGTGACGCTCCACGTGACCGACTCGGTCGCCGAGCTCGAGGAGGGCCCCGATGTGCGGAACGTGCGATACCGCTGAGGCCCTCGCCGTCGTCGCCGAGGCACACCGCGTCGCTAGCTCGCTCGCGGCGGAGCTGCTCGGGGAGCCGGTGGCCAAGGCGATGGACCTCGGCACGGCCCGGGGCTTCGACCGAGCCGTCGCGTCGCTCGCCGCCGAGCTTCGCCGGCAGGCGGGACGCTCGGAGCGGGACGCGGTCCGCGCCGCGGTGGACGTGCTCGACGTGGACTGGCCTCGGACGACGCCTGCCGAGCGTCGCCGGCTCGTCTCGGAGGCGATGAACGCCGCCGGCCGCGCGACCGCCCTCATCCCGGCGCGCATCCAGACCACCCTCGGGCCCGCGGCGGACGAGGTCGTCTCGGCCACCCGCAGCCACGGCCGCCGCGTCCACAACCTCGCCATCGGGGCCGACTTCAACGCGGTCGACCGCCGGATCACCGCGCACGTCGTGCGGACGCAGGTCAACTTCGTCACCGACGAGCTCGGGCGGCGGCTCGATGGCTTCGGCGCAGAGGCGCGCCGCATCGTCGCCGAGGGGCTCAAGGCGGGCCTCGGCCGCGACGACATCTCCGCCGCGCTGCAGGTCGCGGCCCAGGACACCTTCGTCGCGCGCTCCGCCTTCTACTGGGACGTCGTGGCCGGAGCGTTCATCGGCAACGGCCGCACCTACGCCCAGATCAGCAGCTACGCCGAGGCGGGCATCACCCGCTACCTGATCGAGGCGGTGCTCGACGAGCAGACCACCGAGATCTGCCGCTACCTCCACGGCAAGGTCTTCGAGGTAGGCGACGCGCTCCGCCGCTTCGACGCCCTCGACCGCCTCGAGCAGCCCGAGGACGTAAAGGACGCCCAGCCCTGGGTCCGTGAGTCCCTCGACCCACAGACCGGCAACCCCGTGCTCTTCGTCGAGCGCGGTGGGCTGCGGACGCCGCTCGTGGAGGTCACCCGCTCCGGCGTCGGCACGGTCGACGACCGGGGGGAGCACGGCCGGGCCGTGAGCAACCGCGAGCTGATGGACCTCGGCGTCGGCTTCCCGCCGTACCACGGGCTCTGCCGCACGACGACCGTGCCCGAGGTGTGAGCGTCGGCGTCGTGTCCCACTCGAAATCGGTCCCGGCTCTACTCCCGTGAAGACCTCTCCGCCGACTCGGAGCGAACGGGAGCCCGCGCATGAGCGCCTCGACAGAGAAAGCCAAGACCCCCACGGCCCGGCAGGTCGCCGCGTCCCTCAAGGCGCTGGGCGGCCGGCTCGTCGCCGTGGTCGACAAGCTCAACCGGGCCGGCGACGTGCCGGTGCCGGCCGACGCCGCGAAGGAGCTCTCGGACCTCGCCGCCGCGATGCGGCAGGCGGTGGAGCCCGCGCCGCCGTCGGCGACCGAGAAGGGAGCCCCCGCCGACGAGGGTTGGCCCCGCGACATGGCGGCCGGCGACGCCGCCGAGCTGACCTGGGGACGCGACCCGGAGGCGCTGCGCCATGGGTGACCGCGTGCAGGACGCCGTGGACCGCGCCCGCGCGGTGCTCGACGGGCTCGGCGCCGTCGGGGCGGACGGCGCGCCGGTGGAGAAGACCATCTGGGGCTCGCCCGCCGGCAAGAAGCGCCTCGCGCCCCGGCTCGTGAAGCTGCTGCCGAAGCACCGCGTGTACGTGGAGCCCTTCGCCGGCTCCGCCGCGGTGCTCTTCGAGAAGGAGCCCGCCGAGGTCGAGGCGATCAACGACGCGGACCCCGAGATCGGCAAGGCGTTCCGCATCATCCAGAAGCTCACCCCGAAGAAGCTCGAGAAGCTGGGCGGGATGACCTGGACCGGCGACGAGGCGACGTTCAAGCGCCTCCTCGACGCCAGCCCCCGCGGCGAGCTCGAGCAGCTGCACCGCTTCCTGTACCTGACGCACTTCTCCTACGGGAAGATGCGCGGGCGGACGTTCAGCCCGAGCGTCCAGGGCATCGAGGCCAAGACCATGGCTCGCCTCGAGCGGCACGCGCCGCGCCTGGCGAAGGTCAAGGTCCACTCGGGAGACTACGAGCCCGTCGTCCGCAAGTACGACGGGGCCGACACCGCCTTCTTCCTCGACCCGCCGTACCCCGGCTACAACGTCGACGTCGGCGAGTCCAAGTTCGACGAGGAGCGCTTCTTCGAGGTGCTCAAGTCGCTCAAGGGCAAGTGGCTGATGACCTACGGCATCCGGGGCAAGCTGCCGAAGCTGCTCAAGGACGCCGGGTTCCACATCAAGCGCATCCGCACCCCGCGGACCATCGGGGCGATGCGCGGCGTGGGCGGGCCCTCGGTGCTCACCCAGCTGCTCGTCGCCAACTACAAGTTCGTCGAGAAGCACGCGGACGGCCAAGCCTGGCTCGAGGACTGGGAGCCCGCGCCCGAGGCGCCTGCGGCCCCGTCCATCGAGAAGGTCTGCACGCTGCTCAAGGACGTGGACCCCGACGACGAGCGCTACGTGCTCGGCGTGGTCCTCGAGCCCGAGCGCGTGGACGCCCAGGGCGACATCTACTCCCACGAGGAGGTCCGCCAGGCCGCCCACCGCTTCATGGAGGAGTTCGGCGGCCTCGGCCTGATGCACCAGCTGCGGGTCAACGACCACGTGAAGGTGCTCGAGAGCTACGTCGCGCCGACCGCCTTCCAGGTGGGCGACGTGACCATCGCCAAGGGCACCTGGCTGCTCGCCGTGCGCGTGCTCTCCGATGACCTCTGGCGGCGCGTGAAGGACGGCGAGCTCACGGGCTTCTCCATCGGAGGCTCGGCCCGCCGCGTGCCGGAGCCCACCGCCACCGAAGAGGCGGCGCCCTCGGGCGCCCCCGCCGAGGAGGCCGCATGAGTGACCCGCGCAAGGCCGACCGATCCGTCAACCGCCTGCTCGACATCGTCGTCGAGGAGGTCTCGCTCGTGGACCGCGCGGCGAACGAGCACCGCTTTCTCATCGTGAAGAGGGACACGCCCATGGCCGATCACGCCGACACCGACACCCAGGAGCAAGGCGCCGAACCCTCGGCCGATGCGCCCGCTACCGAAGAGGGAGCGCCTGCCACCATCTCGGACGACCCGCCCGAGGCGACCGCGCCCGATCCGCTCCTCGCCACCGCCGTGGCGGCGCTCGAGGGGCTGACCAGCACGGTCGAGCTGCTCGGCGCGATGGGAGCCCAGGCGGCCGACGCCCGGCTCGCGCCGCTGGCGACCGAGCTCAAGACGACCGCCGAGGCGCTGCTCGCCCGCGCCGGTGTGGAGCCGGCGGCGACCGGCGAAGGCGACACGGACAGGGAGTCCACCGAGGAGCCCTCGGACGCCAAGGACGGCGACGCCTTCGCCGAGCACCTCCAGGCCGCCCGCGCGGCGCTGACCCAGCTCGCGGCGCTGACGAGCACGCCAGCGTCGGAGCCCGAGGCCGAGGCCGCGCCGACCGAGGCGCCGGCCAAGCTGCCCGACGAGCTCACCACCACGCTCGCCGCGATGGGGGAGTCGTTCCGCGCGCTCGCCGACACGGTCAAGGAGCAGCAGCAGCGGCTCGCCCGCGTCGAGAAGCAGTTCGGCCTGCCCAACAGCAGCCAGAGCCCCGAGTCGGTGCACAAGGCCGCCCCCGAGGAGGTGGGCTGGCCGATGGACCTCAACAACCCGATGGATCGGGAGAGCGTCGACAAGGCGGTCTCCTTTCACGACCTGTAAGGAGCCCCCGCCCATGAGCTACACCGACAACCGCACCATCTTGCAGAAGGCCGACCTGGCCCTCGCCGACCTCACCGCCGGCGGCGGCCTGCTCAAGCCGGCCCAGGCGCAGAAGTTCATGCGCCTGCTCATCAAGGACTCGCCGCTGATGCGGCTGGCGACCGTCGTCCCGATGCAGTCGCCGAAGCAGCAGCTCTCGAAGATCAAGTTCGGCAGCCGCGTTCTGCGTCCAGGCCAGGAGGCCACGGCGCTGACGCCCGCCGAGCGCTCGGCGCCCGACCTGTCGCAGGTCGAGCTCGACGCCAAGCTCTTCAAGGCCGAGGTGCGCCTGTCCGACGAGGTGCTCGAGGACAGCATCGAGCGCGGCGAGCTGCGCCAGACGATCATGGAGATGATGGCCGAGGCCATCAGCCGCGACATGGAGGAGGTGCTGATCAACGGCGACACGCTGTCGGCTGACCCCTTCCTGGCGGTCATGGACGGCGTGCTCAAGCAGGCGACGAGCAACATCGTCGACGCGGCGGCCACCCCCATCGCGAAGGACCTGCTCCGCGACATGCTCAAGACGCTGCCGTCCGAGCACCTGCGCGACAAGAAGGCGATGCGCTTCATGACGAGCGTCGACGCCGACCTCGACTACCGCAACACGCTGGCCGACCGGGCCACCGTCGCCGGCGACCGGCTGCTCGAGGGGGACACGCCCGTCCTCTACTCGGGCGTGCCGCTGCAGCCCATCCCGCTCTTCCCGGAGAACCTCGGCGCCGGCAGCGACCAGACGGTCGTCCTGCTGTGCAACCCGAAGAACATCCACGTCGGCATCTGGCGAAACATCCGCGTCGAGTCGGCCCGCGACATCTCCGAGGGGACCCTGAAGATCGTGGCCACGCTGCGCTTCGACGTGAAGTTCGCGGAGGAGCCCGGGGTCGCCAAGGCCATCAACGTCCAGCTCTGAGCCACGGAGAACTGACCGATGCAGACCCTGCTCGTCCGACTCAAGCCCTACGACCCACGCCGGGGCTTCGTCCTGCGCCGCTACACCTACCGCGGCATCAAGTTCCACGAGGAGCGCGGCTGGTACCGCGTCGACAAGGACGTCGGCGAGTACCTGCGGAGCGTCCGCCAGGTGCCCGGCGACGAGCACGCCCCGCTCGCCTTCGACGTGCACACCGAGGCCGAGGCCAAGGCGCTCGAGGCCGACGAGGCCAAGGCGACCACGCGCAAGAAGGCCACCGATCCGGTCGAGGCCAGCACCGCCGTGACCACCGCCGACCTCGAGGAGAACGAGGCCAAGCCCGACAGCTCCGGCTCCAAGCGCCGGACCAGCCGCAGCAAGTAGGAGGCCCCCGGTGTACGCCACCGTCGCCGATCTGCGCGCCGAGGGCGTCACCGTGGCACAGGCCGATGACGCCCGCCTCGAGGCGCTCATCGACGCCGCCACCGCCGAGATCGACCGCGTCACCGGGTGGTTCTTCGAGCCCCGGGCGCTGACGCTGGCCCTCGACGGCCGTGGCGCGCCCTCGCTGGAGATACCGGCGCCGCCCATCCGCCTCGACCGCGTCGCCATCGACGGCGCGGACATCTCGCTCTCGGCCGACGAGCTGATCGTCGTCGGGGCGCCGGTGGACCCAGGCTTCGACGCGCCCAGGCTGACCCGCCGCTTCGGCCGCTTCCCTCGTGGCCAAGGCAACGTCGTGGCCCTTGGACTCTTCGGCTACACCGAGCCCGACGGCACCGCCGAAGGGCGCACGCCCGCTGCCATCCGCCGCGCGTGCATCCTGCTCGTGCTGCGCTGGCTGCACCCGCTGGCCGACGACGGTAGCTTCGACTTCCGCAACCGCTGGCGGATCATCGAGGAGCGCACCCGCGACCAGAGCTACAAGCTCGACCGCCCTGGCAGCGGCGGTGGCCCGACCGGCGACCCGGAGCTCGACGCCATCCTGCTCCGCTACCGGCGCCCGGCGCCGATGGGAGCGGCCTGATGCGCGGCCGGCTCATCTTCCCGTTCCTGGCCGAGCTGCGCCGGCTGGACACCGCCGCGATGGCGAGCACCGACCCCGACGGGGCGGGCCCGCTGACCGGCGGCTTCGACCCTGACTTCAAGGAGCCGGTCCTCGTCGACCGCGACGGCGACGGCGTCGCCGAGCGTGAGCGCACCGAGCTGCCCGCGATCCGGGTGCCGTGCCAGGTCGAGCCGAAGGTCTTCGAGGACCTCCGGATGCTGGCGAGCGGCGACTCGCCGCGCTCCGATATCGGCCTCGTCTTCCACTTCAAGGACCTCGAGCGGCTCGGCCTGGTCGACGCGACCACCGGCGACGCGCTCATCCGTCCCAACGATCGGCTCGCCGGGCTCTATGACCTTGGAGGACTGCTCGTCCAGACCATCCGCACGCCGCCCGGGCTCTACGTGACCCAGGCACAGCCGCGCGGGTTCGGGCTGGGCCGAAGCCGACCCCGTCGCAACCTGCTGCTCGTGACCTTCGAGGCCCGGCAGCTCGCGCCCACGAGGGTCGAATGAAGCACCTGATCGCCACCGCCGCCTTCACCGCCACGCTCTGCGCGTGCGGGCCCATGCACGTCTGCGCGCCGACCGAGACCCGCTGCGCTGGCAGCTTCGTCGAGGTCTGCGACGCCGATGGGCGGTGGTCGCCCGCCGAGGACTGCGCCGGTGTCGTGGGCGCGGACGAGCCGGCGTGGGTGTGCTGCGCGGTCCCGGCCGACGAGCTCGGCCCGGCTGGTCACGCCTGCCTGCCCCCTGACGTCGACTGCCCGGCGGAGGAGGAGTGAGCATGCCCATCGAGCCCACCTCCGCGCACGTCACCGCGTTCTGGGACGCGATGCAGGCCCGCTACGGGACCCGCATCATCGACAAGTCGAGCGCGGCCGAGATGCGCCTCGTCGGCTGGTTCCTCGAACGGATCGGCGTGCTCGACGCGGCGACCTTCCTCGAGCGCTTCACCACGACCATCGGGCGGCGGATCTACGTGCCGTTCACCCCCGGCACGCCGACGCCTCGCCACGGCCTGTGGAGCCAGATGGTCATCTGCGTCCACGAGCACCAGCACGTCGAGCAGCAGGACCGGGACGGCGCGTTCACCTTCGCGTTCCGCTACCTGACGAGCCGCGCGGCGCGGGCGGCCTACGAGGCCGACGCCTACCGCTGCAACCTCGAGCTTCACCACTGGCACACGGGCACCATCCGGAGCCCCGGTGAGCTCGCCGAGCGCCTGCGCAGCTACGGCGTGCGCGAGGCCGACATCGACGTCGCCGAGACCACGCTGATCGCCGCCGCGCGGACGGTGAAGGCCGGCGGCCTCATCACCCCCGCGTCGAAGGTCGCGGTGGCCTGGCTCCGGCAGCACGCCCCAGAGCTCGAGCACCGGAGCGGCGCATGACCACGGTGACCAAGACCGGCGACTGGAGGCGCGCCCGGGCGCTGCTCGCCGCAGGGCCCGTGCGGCTCAAGACCGCCATCGCCGTCGCGATGCGTCAGGAGGCCGAAGCGCTCCGGCGCGAGATCGTGCAGGGCCTCACCCGGCAGGCGCCAGGCGGCTCTGCCATCGCGCCGCCGAAGGAGACGACGCTCGCCGCCCGGCGCCTCAAGGGCTTCGGCGGGAGCAAGTCGCTCATCGTCCGGGCCGACCTCCGCAACGGCGTCGCGGCCATCGTCCGCGGCGACGAGGCGTTCGTCGGCGTGCCCCGGACCGCCCGCGGCAAGGACGGGCAGAGCCTGACCAAGATCGCCGAGGTCCAGGAGTTCGGCTCGGCGCCCATCGTCATCCCGATGACCGACGCGATGCGGCGCTTCGTCTTCGCCGTGCTGCGCGAAGCTGGCGAACCCATCGGCAGCGGCGGAAGCGGCGGAAGCGGCGGTGGGCGCGGCGTGGTCGTCGTCCAGGTGCCAGCGCGGCCCTTCCTGCGGCCCGCTTTCGAGAAGTTCAAGCCGGGTGCCCAGCGGCGCTTCCTGGCCCGCGTCGCGGCGCTCACCGGCATGGGAGGGGCGTGATGGCGGTCCCGATCCTCGACACCGTCACGCCCGCCGCCGGCCCCACGAGCGGCGGGGACCTCGTCCGTCTCATCGGGCAGGGCCTCGCGGCGCAGGTCGCGGTGCGCTTCGGCGCGGTGCCCGGTCAGGTGCTCTCGGTCCGTCAAGAGGCGGGCCTGTGGATCGCCGACGTACGCACGCCCGCGCACCCCGAGGCGCTGGTCCCGGTCACCCTCGAGAACCTTGACGGCGCCCGCATCCCCGTACCGGGCGAGGCGGTGACCGTCGCCGACGCGTACCGGTTCGAGCGCACGGCCATCGTGGCCGAGGCCACCGTGACCCGGCTCGTCCGCACGTTGCTGCGGATGCTCAAGTCGCAGGTCGTTCAGAACACGAGCATGACGGTGGCGCTGGACTACGACGCCACCCCCGAGGACCAGCTCCGCGTCGTGACCATGGCGACGCTGCCGTCCCTGGTGCTGTCCGGGCCGACGGTCCGCGCCAGCCGCTTCTACGCGAGCAACGTCCCACACGAGGACGTGGTCACAGGTGTGAGCGGCCCCGAGCTGCAGCGCCGCCGCCCGGCCTACACCGTCGACCTCGCCTTCACCCTGACCGCCGCGTCGGACCGCACCGCCGAGCTGCTCAACCTGATGGCGACGGTCGCCTCGTTCCTCAACCGCAAACGTTGGCTCGAGCTGCAGCGTGACCCCGCTCGCCCCGAGCTCGGCGCGGTCCGCTGGGAGATGGACCCCGACGGAGACTTCCGCACGAACCTGCGCGGCCGCGACGAGATCCGGGTGTTCACCTGCGGGCTCGTCGTCCGGGGCTTCGACATCGACGAGGGCCTGCCCATGGACCTGGGCAAGGCGGTCGCCGACGCGCCCGAGCTCGACGCCACCCCCATCGGAGGCGCGCCATGACTGTGACCCTCATCAACCGGAGCGGGCGCTGCCTCGCGCTCAACCTGCCGCACCGCTTCGTGTGCTCCGAAGACACGTGCATGTGCGTGCCCCCACGAGACCCGCGAGGCCGCGCCGTGTGCCGGTCCATCACGCTGCCCGCGGGGCACGCCGCCACGGCGCTGCCCGAGGCCGTGCTCGCCGCGCCAGAGGTCCTCGCCGCCGCCCGCCGCGGAGACCTCGAGGTGCACAAGAAGGAACCCAAGCCCCCGGCTGAGCCCGCGCGCTCGCCGAAGTCCGGGTCCCGCGACAAGCGGGCCCGCCGCAAGCGAGGAGGAAGCCGATGAGCGGTCAGCTGCTGTCGTCCAAGGTCGTCGTCGTCGAGGAGGAGCCGCGGGTCCGCGGCATCCCGGCCGTGCCCACGTCCATCGCCGGCGCCGTCGGCGTCACCGAGCGAGGCCCCATCGGAGAGCCCGTGCTCTGCTCGTCCTTCGAGGAGTTCGAGGCGCGCTTCGGTGGCTTCACCGCGGACTCGGACCTGGCGCTCGCCGCCATGGGCTTCTTCGAGAACGGCGGCACCCAGCTCTGGGTGGTCCGCACCGTCCACTACGGCGACGTGCAGGATCCCGCGACCCACACCGCCCTGCGCGGCTGGGCCTGGCTCACCGCCGGAGCCGCCGATCCGACGCCGGCCGAGGTGCTCGGCGCGCCGGTGCAGCGCGTGTTCGTCCAGGACGGCGACACGCTCGTGCTCTCGGTAGACGGCGGCCCGCTCGCGACGGCCACGGCGGTCGCGACCCAGGCCGAGCTCGTGAGCGCTGGCGTGTTCCCGACCGGGTTCGCCGGCGGCGAGGTGCTCGACGTCCGCGTCATGGGCATGGACCAGACCGTGACCTTCGACGCCGCGGACCAGAGCGTGGAGCAGGTCGCCGCCCGCATGAACGAGCAGCTGCAGCTGGTGAGCGTCACCGTAGACGCGGGCCAGCTCCGCGTCCGCACCGACCTCGGGGGGACGGACATCCGCCTCGAGGTGGTGGGAGGCGACGCCAACGCCGCGCTCGCCTTCCCGGCGGGCGAGGTGGCAGGGGCCGGCAACGTCGCCATGTCGGCCGAGGTCGGCCTCGACGAGATCGCGGCAATCGTCGCCGCCGACGTCCCGGGCGTGGTAGCCGAAGAGGTCGAGGGGGCGCTCCGGCTGCGGACCGTCTCGACTGGCGCTGCGGCGTCCATCCAGGTGGACCCGGCCTCGACGCTCGATGACCAGCTGGGCCTCGACAACGACCCGCACCTTGGCGCCGAGGGAGGCGCCGCCAACGCGCTCCGCGTCGAGGGCAAGGACCCGGGCGCCTTCGCGAACCGCCTCGAGGTCGAGGTCCGGGCGCCCACCGGAGGCGAGGCCGGCTTCTTCGACCTCGCAGTCATCGAGGACGGGGTGTACCGGGAGGTCTTCGCCAACGTGACGATGACGCCCGGCGAGTCCCGCCACGTCGAGGCGGTGCTCAACGACGCCCGCAGCGGCTCGGTGCTCGTGCGGGTCATCGACCAGGCGCTGCCGGGCTCCCCAGCGCTGGACATCCAGACGGCCTCGCTCGCCGGCGGCGACGACGGCCTTGTCGGCCTCGACGACAACGACTTCATCGGCTCCGAGGTCGGCAAGACGGGCCTGCGCGCGCTGGACACGGTGCAGGACCTGAGCCTGCTCCTCGTCCCCGGCCGCGCCACCTCGGCCACGCACAACGCGATGGTCAGCTACTGCGAGCAGGTCCGCGAGGGCCTCGTCTTCGCCGTGCTCGACCCGCCCGCGGCGATGAGCGCGACCGACATCATCGACTACGTCACGACCACCGCCGCGCTCGGCAACATCAGCGAGCACGCCGCCATCTACTGGCCGCGGGTGAAGGTCCTGAACCCGTCGCGCAGCGTGTTCGGATCGAGCGACCAGATCGTCGTGGCGCCCTCGGGCATCATCGCTGGCGTCTGCTCGCGGGCCGACGGCGCCCGCCCCGGTGGCGTCTACGACCCGCCGGCCGGCATCGACAAGGGGCGCATGTTCGGCGTGCTGGGCTTCGAGACCGACGAGGTGCTCGAGGAGCGCAAGCGGGACCTCGTGTACCCGAAGCGCATCAACCCGCTGACCACGGGCCCCGGCCTGCCGCGCTACATCGACGGCTCGCGCACCCTCAAGGGGGACGGCAACTTCCCCTACGTGGCCGAGCGCCGCGGGGTGAGCTTCATCGAGCGCTCGCTCAAGCAGGGGCTGCAGTTCGCGCGGCACAAGAACAACACCGAGGGCCTGCGCGCCCAGGTCCGCCGGACCATCACCGCGTTCCTGCTCACGCAGATGAACAACGGCGCCTTCCGCAGCCGCGAGCCCGACAAGGCGTTCTTCGTCGACGTCTCGGACACGCTCAACACGCCCTCGGTCATCTTCGCCGGCAAGCTCATCGCCCGCGTGGGCCTCGCCACGAACAAGCCGGCCGAGTTCATCATCCTCCGCATCAGCCAGGACACTCGCGCCCTCGAGGCCGAGCTGGCGGCTGCGGGCGCGTAAGGAGGACGACCCATGACCGTCATCGGCAACCCCCGCAGCTTCCACAAGAAGTTCAAGTTCATCGTCGAGATCGACGACGTCGCTCACGCTGGCTTCCAGAAGTGCAGCGAGCTCTCGGTCGAGGTGGCGAACGTCCAGTACTTCGAGGGCGGCTCGCTCATCCCGAACAAGAGCCCCGGCCGGCTGACCTTCGCCGACGTCACCCTCGAGCGCGGCGCCACCCAGGACCGCGACCTCTTCGACTGGTTCCAGGACGTGGCGATCACCTCGAGCGGCCTCGGCCTCACCGACGTGAACTACAAGCGCAACCTCGACATCGTGCAGCAGGACCGCGACGGCACCACGCTGCGGCGCTGGTCGCTCTCCCGCGCCTGGCCCGTGAAGTTCGTCGCCGGCGACTGGGACAACGAGAGCGACGAGAACGTCATCGAGTCGGTGACGCTGACCTACGACTTCTTCGAGCTGATCCAGTAGCGCCCGCTCGTCCCACGCCCCCACATCCTCGGCTCTACTCCGATGGAGGCCGTGCACCTGCCGTCCTCCGACGACCCGTCTCATCGGAGGAGAGCGCATGTCCCACGTCATCACCTGCCCATCGGGGCTCACGGGCCGCATCCGCGGCATGAAGGTCCGCGAGGAGCGTGTCCTGGCCGACCGGAAGCTCGCCAAGAGCGGCGGGCAGGTCGACGCGCTGCTCGGCGCTTGCTGGCAGGAGACCCTCGAGCCGGGGCCCTACGACTTCGGTGACAAGGACATCGACTGGGGCGCGGTGCTCCAGGGTGACCGCTTCTTCGCGCTCCTCCAGGTGCGGGCGCTGACCTACGGGCCGACCTACGCGTTCGCCCTCGGCTGTCAGAACGAGGGGTGCCGCGCGCGCTTCGAGTGGGAGCTCGACCTGACCGAGCTGCCGGTGCGGCCCCTGACCGACGAGAGCCGCGCCGCCTTCACCGACGGGAACCGCTTCGAGACCACGCTGCCCGACGCCGGCGTCCGTGTGTGGTTCCGGCTCTTCACCGGCACCGACGAGCGCAAGCTGCCGCAGCTCCGCCGCAACGCCGGCGAGCGGATCCTCTCCGCCATGCTCGGCTGGCGCGTCGTCGAGGTCGAGGGCGTCTCGCCCAAGGACAAGCGCCGCTTCCTCGAGGACCTCAGCATGCGGGACGCCGACTTCCTGGTCGACGAGTTCGATCGGGTCGACTGCGGCGTGGACACGGCCATCGAGGTCGAGTGTCCCGAGTGCTTCACGCTCCAGGAGGTGGAGCTCCCTTTCGACCGGGGCTTCTTCCTGCCTGGGAAGGCGAGGACGGCGAGGCGGCGGGACCGCACCAGCTCCTCCCTCGCGTGAGCCTGGAGGGCTGGCGCGAGGGGCTCTTCCAGCTGTGCTGGCGACAGCACGGCGGCTCCGGGCTCGGAGCCACGCTCGCCGAGGCGCTCGAGCTCTCCACCGCAGACCGGGACTGGCTGCTCGAGCGCATCGGGCAGCAACGCGAACGCGAGGCACGCGAGATCGAGAAGGCAGGCAGACGAAGGTAGACGGACATGGCGCTCAACAACCTCGGACTCGGCTTCGTCTTCACCGCGCGAGATCTCGCGTCGGCGAAGATGGCGCGGCTGGAGAGGCGCTTCTCAAGCCTCGACGACCGCGTGTCGGCCGGGACCGCGCGCATGTCCACCGCCTTCCGCCAGCTCGGGGTGGGCCTCGCCGTGTTCACCGCGGGCGCGGCGGTGGTCGCCGGGAGTTTCGCGCTCGCCAACGCCGCGGGCCGCTTCGAGCAGGGCATCGCCGCCGTCGGGGCGGTCACCCGCGCCACCACCGATCAGCTCCGCCTGCTCCGGGAGGCCGCCATCCAGGCGGGCATCGAGACGCAGTTCTCGCCCGAGGAGGCGGTCGAGGGCCTGCAGTCGCTCGCCACCGCCGGCCAGACCGCCGAGCAGGCGACGCGGACCCTGGTGCCGGTGCTCAATCTCGCGGCGGGCTCCCTCGGGCAGCTCGGCGTGGCGCAGGCCGCCGAGGCGGTGGTCGGCACGCTCAACGCCTACGGGCTCTCGGCCGACCAGGCCGCGTCGGTCACCGACCGCCTGCTCCGGATCACCCAGCTGACCAACTTCCAGACCCGCGACTTCGAGGCGGGGCTCGCCAAGGCCGCGGCGGCCGGATCCGTGTTCGGGCAGTCGCTCGACGACGTGCTCATCACCATGGGCCTGCTGCGGAACCGGAACATCGACGCGTCGTCGTCTTCGACGGCGTTCCGCGAGGCGGTGCGTCGCCTCGGCTCCGACAGCCGAGCGCAGCAGGCCATCCTCGGCGCGGGCGTCCAGGTCTTCGATCAGCAGAGCGGCAGCATGCGCTCCGTCGTCGACATCATGGTCGACTTCGCCGACGCGACCCGCGGCATGACCGAGGAGGAGCGCAACCGACGGGTAGCGACGGCCTTCGGCGCCCGCGGCCTGCTCGCCTTCAACGCCATCCTGAACGCGTCGTTCACCACGATGCGCGACGGCCGGCAGGTCACCCTGCAGGGGGCCGAGGCCATCGAGGCGCTGCGCCGCGAGATGTCGAACGCCGAGGGGACCGCCCAGGGCTTCCGAGAGCAGCTGCTCGACACCTTCGAGGGGCAGAACACCCTGCTGCGCGGCACACTGCAGACCTTCGCCGTCGTGCTCGGCGAGCCCTTCGCGGCGGTGTTCAAGCCCATCGTGCGCGCCGTCGTCGAGGCGCTCAACGCGGTCCTGCGGGCCTTCCAGGCCATCCCCGCGCCCATCAAGAAGATCTTCGCGGGCCTGGTGGTCGGCGCTGGCGCCTTCCTCACGCTCGTGGGCGGCGTCATCGCGGCCAAGGCCGCCATCGCGCTCCTCGCCATCGGCTTCAAGGCGCTCGGCATCACCCTCGGCGGGGTGTTGGCGACGTTGCTGCCGGCCATCCTGATCCTCGCCGTCCTCGGGACGATGGTCGCCGGCTTCGTGGTCGCGTTCCGCCGCAACCTCGGCGGTGTCGGCGACTTCGTCCGGCGCACCTGGGGCCGGGTCCGGCTCTTCTTCCAGGGGCTCACCCAGCTCTTCGAGCAGGGCGGCTTCAGCGGCGCCGTCCGCGAGGAGCTCAACCGCGCCGAGAACCTCGGCCTCAAGCGCTTCCTCATCTCGGTGTGGCAGGTCGTCTACCGCATCCAGCAGATCTGGGAGGGCTTCAAGGACGGCTTCACCCGCACCATCGAGGAGGCGCGCCCGGTCTTCGAGGACCTCGTCGACGCCTTCTCGGTGCTCCAGGAGGAGATCGCCGGGCTCTTCGGCGAGTTCGCCGGCGGCGCGGCCTCGCTGCCGTCGTCGGAGTTCCGCAGCTTCGGGGCCGTGGTGGGATCGGCCATCGCGTCGATCGTGAAGTGGTTCGTGAAGCTGTGGGCGGTCAGCGTCCGGATCACCGGCGGCATCATCGGCGGCTTCCGCTCGATGCTCGAGTACATCCGCCCGGCCTTCCAGGTACTCAGCGACGCCATCGGCCGGCTCCGAGAGGCGTGGCAGCGGCTCACGGGCACCACCGACGAGGGCACCGGGGCCGTCGGCGAGTCGACCAACGCCTGGCGCTCGCTCGGGGAGTTCCTCGGCCAGGTGTTCGGCGCGGTGGTCACGGTCATCACGCTCGCGCTGTCGACCCTCATCGACGTGCTCGCCGTGGTCATCGACGTCGTGCGCGTGGTGAAGGACGCCTTCGTCACCGCGGGCACGTGGATCGGCGAGACGGCGGCTGCCATCTACCTCTGGTTCACCGAGACGTTGCCCGAGGCCATCAGCGGCGCCATCGCGGCCATCGGCGGCTTCTTCCGCGGCATCGGCGAGTTCTTCGTCGGCATCTGGCGCTGGTTCGTGGGGATCTTCCAGGCCATCGCCGACGGCATCATGACCTTCCTGCAGCCGGTGGTGGACTTCTTCCGCGGCGTCGGCCGGGCCATCCAGTCCGTGTTCGACGCCATCAAGGACATGGTCATCCGCATCCTGCGGAACATCCCCGACGCGCTGCTGCCGGAGAGCCTCGAGCGCCTGAGCCGCCAGCCGCTCTCCACCGAGGTCCGCACCGAGGACTCCTTCGCCGCGGTCGGGAACACGCAGGACACGGCGACCCGCGCTGAGGCGGCGACGTCGGCGATGCCGTCGATCGCCGACACCACGACCCGCATGAACGAGTTCGCCCAGCTCGAGGCCAACCTGCAGCGCTTCGCCAATGACCGCGCCACCGCGAGAGGCCAGGCGCCCCCATTCCAGATCAACGTGCAGGTGGACGGCGAGACCGTCGCCCGCGCCACCCACAACGCCAACCAGGACAACGCGAGCCGGGCCTTCACGCCCGTGCCCGCCTACTGACGAGGAGCGCCGGATGACCTTCGACACCCGCCCGCCGCGCTGCTCCCTGGTCAACGTCGTGACCGGCGAGTCCATCGAGTGCCTGTTCAACCCGACGCAGCTCGTCGAGAAGGTGCAGGTCAACTGGAACCGCCTCGCCGTGCCCGGGCTCTCGCACCAGGTGTTGCAGTACCAGAGCACCGGCAACCGCGAGCTCAGCGCGGTGGAGTTCTACCTCGACCGCACCTTCGCCGCCGAGCAGCCGGGCGACGTCGACATCATGGAGTTCCGCGCCTTCCTGCGGGCGCTGACCGTCCCGCCCGAGGCCACCGAGGGGGTCGCCGCGACGGCGCCCCCGCGCACGCTCTTCATCTGGCCGGGTGTGCTCACGGTCGAGGCGGTGCTCACGGGCGTCGAGTTCCAGTACCGCCAGTTCGGCAACGACGGTCGGGCCCTGGTCTACGCCGCCAACGTCAACTTCGAGGAGATCCTCGACGTCCGGGTCACCTCCGAGGCCCTGCGGGAGGAGGTCTGACCATGCCCCCGAAGTCCGGCTCCCGGCACAGCTTCACCTTCGGCACCCGCGACGAGGCGGCCCGCCTCTTCCTGAGCGAGCGCGAGCCCTACGACTACCGCGAGCTTGCCGACACCCGGCGGCACACCGTCGTGCAGGGCGACTCCCTGTGGGGGCTCGCCGGGCGCTACTTCGCGCCGCTGCCCAGGGCCTGCGGCTTCTGGTGGGTCATCGCCGACTTCCAGCCCGATCCCATCGTCGACCCGACGCTGGTGCTCGAGCCTGGGCGCGTGCTCTTCGTCCCGTCGGTCCGGGTCCTCACCGACGTCATCCTCTCCGAGCAGCGGCGGAGGGCGGCATGAACCCCATCCTCGACCGCAGCGCCCCCGGCGTGCGCATCACGCTGCTCCCCGACGAGCAGGCCGAGGGCGGCGAGCCCCTCGACCTGGGCGACCGCATCATCGCGTTCACCTTCGAGGACGCCGAGCGCAAGGCCGACCAGGTCTCCATCCAGCTCGACAACTTCGACCTCTCGCTCTTCGACCGCGAGGACGTCGCGGGCGGCGCGGTGCTGGAGGTGAGCTGGGGCTACCCGGGCAACATGGCGCCGCCGCGCCGCGTGGTCGTCCGCAAGCTCAAGGGCTTCACCACACTCACCCTCGAGGGCCGCGCCACCAGCGTGCTCATGGACCGAGAGTCGAAGACCCGCGTCTTCGAGAACATGAGCCGCGCCGACGTCGCCAGGGCCGTCGCGGAAGAACACGGGTACGAGGGCACGCTGGTCGACGTCGAGGACACCGGCGAGGTGCTCGAGGTCATCAACCAGACCGGCGAGACCGACGCCCGCTTCCTGCGCCGCCTCGCGAGCCGCGAGGAGTTCGAGTTCTACGTCGACGACGGCGGCTTCCACTTCCACGAGCGCCGGCAGAGCGCCGCGCCCACCCACGTCTTCACCTGGTACGCCGATCCGGGGCGTGGCGACGTGCTCGCCGTCAACGTCGAGAGCGACCTCGGGCGCCGGGCGGGCCGGGTCACCGTGCGCGGCCGGGACCCGCTTACGCGCAGCACCATCGAGGAGACGGTCAACAACGACTCCGCCGAGCGCGAGACCCTCGCCGAGGTCGTCGAGGTGGTGGACCCCGAGACCGGGGCGACCACGCTGGAGACCCGCAACGCGACGGCTACCGTCGCGCCCACGTCGGCCCCGACGAGCGAGCGCGCCGGTCGGGAGGCGCAGGCTCGCTTCCGCCGCTCCGAGCGGGGGACGGTGAAGCTCTCGATGCGCGTGGTGGGCGACCCGACCCTGCACGCGAAGAGCATCGTCGAGGTGCGCGGCATCTCCGGGCTGCTCTCCGGCAAGTACTACGTCACCGACGTCAAGCACGTCGTCTCGTCGTCGGGCTACGTCTGCGAGCTCAAGCTGACCCGCGACGGGAGCGGCCGCCGTGCTCGCCAGGTCGCCCAGGAGCAGCGCGGTGAGCGGAACCGCAGCGAGCCGACGGCCGGCGGCTCGATGACCGAGGTGGAGGTGGTCGATCCTGAGACGGGCGCCACCCGCGTCGAGTACCGCCGCGACGGGCAGCCGATCGGCGCCGAGGACCCCGAGGCCCAGATGAGCGTGCCGCTCGACGCGGGAGGGAGCTGACCATGTTCTCGACCTTCGACGACGACATCCGCCGCCACGACACCCGCCTGCTCGGCATGTACGTCGGCTACGTCACGCACCGGCGCGACCCCGACCAGCTCGGGCGCGTGCGGGTGTGCATCCCCGGCGTGGTCGAGCCGCACAGCGCGTGGGCCTGGCCGCTCGGCACCGCCGGCGGCGGCTTCAAGGACCGGGGGCTCTTCGCGGTGCCCGAGGAGGGGGCCGAGGTCGCCGTGTTCTTCAACCAGGGCGACGTCGACGCGCCGTACTACCTCTCGGCCCACTGGGGGAAGCCGGACGGCGAGAGCGAGGTCCCCGAGGAGGCGCAGAAGGACCCGCCCGACAACCGCGTGCTCGCGACGCCGACGTTCCGCGTCGAGCTCGACGAGTCGAAGGACGCCCGCCGCCTGAAGCTGACCAACAAGAAGACCGGGGACCACCTCGTGTTCGACGCCGAGGAGAACAGCGTGACCCTCGAGGCCACGAGCGCGCTGACCCTCCGAGCTGTCGGCGCCATCAGCATCGAGGGGCTGCAGGTCACCATCGCGGGCCGCGTCGTCCGGCCCATCGCGGACCCGATCTAGGAGGACGACGTGCCGCTGCCCATCTGCATCGAGATCCCAGAGATCCCCGACCCCTTCCAGATCACGCTGCCCGGCGGCGTGACGATGGAGCACATCAACCTGATGGAGGTGATCCAGCCCGCGCTCACGCCGCTGGTGCCGCTGTTCAACATCATCGATACCGTCGTCGCGGTCTTCAACTGCATCAAGGCCATCCCGGACACGCTCGGGCCGCCGCCGGACCCGACCGCCATCGCGGCCTGCATCCCCGAGCTCGCCGAGAAGGTGAACGCGCTGCTGCGCCTCATCCCGCAGCTCTCGCTGCCCTACACGATCATCGGGATCATCGACCTGGTCATCGACACGCTCCGCCAGGCTCGCAGCCAGCTCCTGCACCTGCAGCAGCAGATGGTCCAGATCCTCGGCGCCATCGACCGCGCCACCGAGCTAGAGGACGCGGGCCTGATGGCGATCACCAGCTGCGCCCAGGCCAACGTCGCGCAGGAGGCCGCCAACGTCGGCAAGAGCCTGGCGTCGCTCGGCAAGCTCATCGGGCTGCTCAACCTCTTCCTCGGCATGGTGGGCGGGCCCGAGGTGCCCGACCTCTCCGACCTCGCGGGCCGGCCGCTCGACGACGCGATCGCGCCCATCGACGCCATCATCGAGACGCTGCAGGGCGTCCGCGACGCGGTGCCGGTGCCGTGATGGAGGACGCGATGAACGAGCTCCACGGGCTGCTCACGCCGTTCCGCCGCGACCGCAAGCGCGACTTCGCGTCTGGGAGCGGGGCCGAGCTGCTGCGCAGCAAGGTCCTGCAGGCCCTGATGACCGAGGGCGCGACGCCGCGCTCGTCGGGCGAGCTGCCTTGGCGCACGAGCTTTGGCGCAGGGCTGCACCTGCTGCGTCACCAGCGCAACGACGAGGTCCTCGCCGAGCTGGCGCGCGTCTACGTCCGCGACGCGCTGACCCGCTGGATCCCGAGCGCGCGGCTCGTGGCCCTCCAGGTCACACGCGAGGACGCCTCACTCGTCCTGCGCCTGCGGGTGCGCGACAAGGCCACCGGCGCCGAGGCCGCGGCGGAGGTGCGCCCATGAACCTGCTGCCCCAGGCGGTGGACTACACCGACAAGGACTTCGACGCGCTGCGGACCCGGCTCATCCAGCTGGTGAAGAGCGTGTTCCCCGACTGGACCGACTTCGAGGTCGCAAGCTTCGGCAACGTGCTTATCGAGCTCTACGCCTTCGTCGGCGACGTCCTGACCTTCTACCAGGACAACCTCGCCCGCGAGTCGCGGCTCGTGACCGCCACCCAGCGCAGGAACGTCATGGCCCTGGCGCAGATGCTCGGCTACCGCCTGCAAGGCGCGCGGGCCGCGACGGCCGAGCTGGCCGTCGCCCTCACTCGCCCGCCGACCGCGAACGTCGTCATCCCCGCCGGCACCGTCGTGAGGACACAGGAGGTGACGGAGCCGGTGCGCTTCCAGCTCCTCGCCGACGCGCTGATCAGCGCCGGCCAGGAGCCGCCCACCGCCACCGTGGTCGCCGAGCACTCGCGGCCACACCAGCAGCTGGCCGAGGCGCGGGGGCTCAAGGGCTTCGAGCTGCTGCTCGACCGCGCGCCGTACCTCGACGGCTCGGCGGAGGTGTCGACGCCGACGGGCGCGTACACCGAGGTGGAGAGCTTCCTCGACTCGGGCCCGAACGACCGGCACTTCCTCGTCCGCGTCGACCAGAACGACCGCGCGTCCGTCCGCTTCGGCGACGGGCGCAACGGGCTGCCGCCGACGGGCACGGTCACGGTCCGCTACAAGACCGGTGGCGGGACCGGCGGCAACGTCGACGCCGGGCGGCTCGTCGTCATCGAGGGCGCGTTCATGGACGTGCACGGGCGCCCGGTCCAGGTCTCGGTGACGAACCCGCTGCCCGCGACCGGCGGGACCGACCGGCAGAGCGTCGCCTCCGCGCGGCTGCTCGCGCCGGAGAGCCTGCGCGCGATGACCCGCAGCGTCGCGAGGGAGGACTTCGAGATCAACTCGCGGCGGCTGCCCGGTGTGGCTCGCGCGCTCATGCTCACCTCGAACGAGGACCTGAGCATCGACGAGAACGCCGGCGTCCTCTACGTCATCCCGCAGGGCGGCGGCGTGCCCACGCCGGCGCTCAAGAACCTCGTGCTCCAGCAGGTCACCGAGGTCTACCCCTGCACGCTGACCTTCCAGGTGAGCGTGCTCGACCCGGTCTACCGGCGCCTGGACGTCGCCGCCCGCGTGTTCCTCCGCGCGGGCGTGTCAGGCACCACGGTCCGCGCCCGCGTCGTCGAGAACCTGCAGGCGTACTTCCGCGTCACCGAGCCCGACGGCACACCGAACCGGCGCGTCGACTTCGGCTTCAACCTCAAGGACGCCGAGGGCAACCCCGTCGGTGAGATCGCCTGGTCCGACGTGTTCAACGTCATCCGCGACACCGAAGGGGTGCGCAAGATCGGCGACGCGCCCGGCGACCTGACGCTCAACGGGCTGCCCGCCGACGTGCGGCTTCGCGTCCAGGAGTTCCCGGTGCTCGGCACGGTGACGCTGACCAACGGCGACACGGGAGGGCCGCTCTGATGCCGGTGCTCAACCCCAGCTTCGAGGACGCGGGGCTCCTGCCCGGCGAGGCCGAGCACTGGACGCTGGCGTCCGTGGCGAGCCTCGAGTCGATCGCCGGGTTCGGGGCCGACCCCGAGCTCGCCTGGGAGGGCTTCGAGCGCTGGGTCGCGCTGTGGCTCGCGCTCGAGGACGTGCCCGTGGTCCGGGCCTTCTTCGACACCTCGCCGGAGGGGCTCGAGGACTTCGAGGAGGTCTGGGAGAACGACCTCTACCTATGGGAGCTGCCGCCCGCGCAGCAGCTGCCGGCGAGCTTCGGACCCGACGACGTCGAGGACTGCGAGGGCGGCTGGGCCAGCGACAGCTACGCGACGTCGTGGGCCGAGGTCGCGGGCGTGGTGGGGGTGTTCGATGTCGAGCCGCGGGAGGACTTCGAGGACCAGTGGAGCGGGAACCAGGCCTTCGCCTGGGCCTGGGGCGCGGTGACCAGCGCGACGGCGCTCTTCGACGCCGGGGCGCAGGCCCGCGAGGACTTCGAGAACGACTGGGACCCGGCCACCACGATCTGAAGGAGAACACGCGATGGCATCGACAGACTGGACCTTCCTCAACAACGGGCTCGACATCGCCACGGTGGACCGGGGCGTGACGGCCGGCGTCGCGCGCCCGCCGGGCGGCGGCAGCTTCCTCTACGCCTTCAACTCGCTGGCCGCCGTCGAGGGCTGCGTGGCGCTCTTCGCGAACCTCGTCGACTTCGCGCCCATGGCCAAGGGCGGCTCCATCCGCGGCGTGGTCCAGCGCGGGCCGGGTGGCGGGCCGACGGGCTTCTCGCCGTTTCTCTACCTCTGCTGCCAGGGCAACTCGGTCAACGACCAGGCGTACCTGCTCGGGCTCTCCGACGATGACCCGCACCGCGTCGTGCTGCGCAAGGGCACCGTGACCACCGGGCTGCCCGACGCCGACGGGCCCGGGGTGCTGCTCAAGTCGAGCGAGAGCTTCGCGCAGGAGACGTGGTTGCACCTACGCCTCGACGTCATCGTCAACGCCAACGGCGACGTCGTGCTCAAGGTGTTCCGCAACGACCTCGACGCACACGCCCTCGGCACGCCCCCCGACTGGCAGCCGGTGCCCGGCATGACCGAGTTCATCGACGACCACCTCGGCATCAACAGCGGCAGCCAGCCGCTCACGTCGGGCCGTGGCGGCTTCGGCTTCTCCGTCCGCGACGTCACGCGCCGCGGCTTCTTCGACCACCTCGAGCTCTACCGGCAGGTCTGACCATGGCGCGCACGGCCTTCAACGCGCGGCTCGGCACGAGCCAGGGGCGCCTCGAGGCGGCGACGGCAGACGGGACGCCGGCGCCGTCCGGCGACTACGTGTTCGTGCTGGGCGACGCTGAGGCCGGCCGCTTCCACGAGCTCACGAACGGCGACCACGTCGAGGTGCGCCAGGCGGTGGACCTGACCGACGCCGACTTCGTGCGGGCCCAGCTCCGCCTCCGCGTCCCGGAGAGCACGCTGGTTGGGTGGCGCTGGGTCGCGTCGATCCGCGTCGACGGCAGCCCGCTGGCTCAGGCCACCTGCGCGCCAGGGCGAGAGCGGGTGCTCACGGACATCGCCGCGAACGTCTCCAAGCTCGCAGGCGTGCGGGACGTCACCATCCGCCTCGCCCTCGAGGAGGTCTGACCCATGCCGTCCTTCGAGCTGCCCGCGCTCTTCGTCGACGCCGTCGCGTCGGTCGCCGCCCTCGACCGCCCCGTCCTGGTCAACCGTGACCCGGGCCCCGACGAGCTCGCCGTGCCCATCGACGCGAGCGTCGCGCTTGAGCTGGTGGACCCGGGGCCCGACGGGATCGACCGCGCGACAACGCGGGTGTGGGTCGAAGGCGCGCTGGCCTTCGTCGGTGGCGGCGCACCCGAGCTTCAGCCTGGCTTCGATGGCCCCGACGCCAGCGTTGTCCAGACGGCGGACACCCTCCGCGTGGTCCTCCACCCGACCACGTTCTTTGCCAGCCAGGCGCTGGTCGTCGTGCGCGTCGTCTCCGCGACGGTCGGCGGGGCACACGCCCTCGACGCCACCTACAGCTTCCGCATCGAAGACCGGACCGCGCCGAGGCTCGTGGGCGGGCAGGCAACCGGGCAGCACGCGGTGGACATCGCGTTCGACGAGGCGGTGCAGGTCACCGACGCGAGCGGCTTCTCGCTGGTCCCGCTTGACTTCCCAGCGGTCCCCGTGACGGTCGTCGCTGCCGAGGCCGACGGGGCGATGGTCCGCCTCACGGTCGACCCGGAGATGACCCCGGACGTGCGCTACGAGGTCGCGGCTGTGGGCGTCGCCGACCTCTCTGGCAACCCCGTGCTGCCGCCTTTCGACCGCGTCATCGTCCAGGGCTTCCGGCCTGCACGGCCCGCCGCCCGCCGCTTCGACCTCTGGTCCATGCTCCCCAAACACAACCGCCGCGAGGACCAGACCGGCGACCTGTGGCGCTTCATCGCCTGCCTGCAGGAGGTGACCGATCTTCTTCTCGCCGAGGTCGACCGCTTCCCCGAAGTGTTCGACATCGAGCGGGCGTCCGAAGCCTTCGTCGACCTGATCCTCGCCGACCTCGGCAACCCGTTCCCCTTCGACCTCGACGAGCTGGGCAAGCGCCGGCTCGCCTCCGTCCTCGTCGAGATGTACCGACAGAAGGGGACCGCCCGCGGCATCATCAACGCCGTCCGCTTCTTCCTTGGCGTCGAGATCCAGGCGGTGACCGCTTACGCCGGCGAGGCGCTGGTCCTCGGCGAGTCCGAGCTCGGCGTCGACTGGATCCTCGGCCCCTCGAGCCGCTTCGCCCTCTACGCCTTCGACGTCATCGTCGGTGTCCCGCTCACCGACGCCCAGCGCAGCCAGCTCCGGGCCATCGTGGAGTACCTCAAGCCGGCCCACACCCACTTCGTGAACCTCATCGAGCCCGCGCCGCCGGCGTTCATCGACCACTGGGAGCTCGGGGTCAGCGAGATCGGTGTGACGACGGACCTGCACTGACGGCGCGGTCGATCACTCTGGCCACCAGTCTTCGTTCACGAAGCCCGCAGCGAAGAGAGCATCGAGTGGCACAGCATCCCAGCTGTGTTGGACGAGCCAGGATCGAAGCAGATCCTGTTGCTTCGCGTCGAGCGTCGGCAGGACCCGGCGGGTCAGGAAGCCGGAAAGCTGCTTCCCAGCCATGCTCGCCAGAGCTGCGACCAACTCCTCGTCGATCTGGATGGCGTGCTCTCCGGCAACGAGCATGGGAACTCCAGTCCAGCGGGCCACACGAACTTGTCCGGTCGGGCCGTCTGGTCGTTCGTCCACAATTCTGCCGTATCTCTCCGCTACGAATTCCCGAGCCGCCTGCAGGGCCTCATCCCGCGACTGGCCGGTGTGATGGTTCACGCGCCCGTTGTAGAGCGTCGAGCACACGTATTGATCAATCGGCGAAGAGAACGAGAGGAAGGCACGACAGACATATCCATCATTCCCGTGCACGAGCCATGTTGCTTTGTAGGTCATCAGCGTCTCCCAGAAGTGTAGCGAATCAGCGAAGTTGACTCGCACGAAGGTCAACACCGGCGCTGCGAAGACAAGCTGTCCCAGCCCACCTAACGCCCGGCTCTACTCCTGTGGGGCAAGCCCCCGTGACGAGAGCCGTGCGGTCCGCCCGCGCGGAGCCACAGGAGCCGAGCGCGCATGGCCGACCGGGTCGATTTCTACTTCAGACAGCGGGTAACCGAGGCCGAGCTGGATCTCGCGTGCGAGCTGCTCGAGCAGGCCGATCGGGACCTGGCCGCTGACATCGGGATCTACGGCATCGTCACGGGGGCGGTCCCGACCCAGCACAGCCCCGTCCCCGACCTGACGGTCGACCTGACCTCGCCGACGCGGGCCTACGACCGCCTCGGGCAGCGCATCTTCATCGGAACCGACCAGACCGTCGACTGCTCGGTGGACCTGGTCGGCATCCCGACCGCGGTCGCCACGCCGGGCAACGAGCGCTGGCTGGCGCTCTTCCTGCGCTTCGACCGGCAGCTCTCCGACCCGCGCACGGACGGCAACGCCCAGCAGGTGTACTTCCGTCGCGACGAGTCCTTCGAGATCGTCGTGCGCCAGGCGCCCGAGGGGGCGCTCGGGGCCGGCACCAAGGTCGCGCTCCAGCAGGACGAGCTGCTCATCTGCGACCTCCGCCTCGTCCACGGGCAGGGGCAGATCCTCGACGCCGACATCGATCTCGGCCGACGGCAGGCGTTCATCTTCGCCGAGGGTGACGCGGTCGCCGTGGAGAGCGGGACCTGGAACACCCTCCAGCCCCTGGTCGAGACGGTGCAGGCCGCGCTCGACGAGACGGACGCCGAGCTCACCGACCACTTCACCGGAGCGGCGCGCCGCCACCCGGCGACCGCCATCGACTTCGCGCCCCACGCCTTCATCGCCGCGGTGACCGTGCAGGCCGCCCTGGTCGAGCTGCTCGACAAGCTGCTCACGACCGCCGCGGGAGACCCGGGGTCCAAGCGCGTCGGCGCCGACGCGGCCGCCGGCACGCCCCACGCCCTCGGCCCGGGCACGGTAGACAGTCAGCTCTCGCAGCTGCTCGCCTGGCTCAACGCCCACGTGGGCGCCATCAGCGGGGCCCACAACGCGAGCGCCATCGCGGCGCTGCCGCACAACTACGTCTCGGCGACCAACGTCCAGGCGCAGCTGCAGGAGATCGTCGACGACCTCGAGTCGCGCTCGTCCACACGCGGCGCGGCCCTGGTGGGCAACGCGACGATGTCCGGCTCGCCGCACTCGCTGAGCTCGAACTCGGTGCGCAGCCACCTGACGTCGCTGCTGTCGCTGCTCAACGGCCACATCAACGGCGGCGACCACGACGCGCGCTACTACAACGTCGGCAGCCAGGTCGACGACGCCGACACGCTGGACGGGCAGCACGCATCGGCCTTCGCGCTGGCAGGCCACGACCACGACGGCCGCTACATGCGGCGCACCTACCTGCAGTCGGACGTGTTCGCCGCGGGCCAGTCCCGCGTGATGACCACCCTCGAGGACCGGCCGGACCTGGTGACGGTCTCCTACAACTACCTCAGCAGCGGGGTCCCGCAGGCGACGACGTACATCCGCGGCGCGCTCACGCCTGACATCCGCGCCTGGGTCACCAAGCAGAGCGCGAGCGGCGACAAGGACTACCAGGTCACGGTCCAGAACCTGTCGTCGTCCGAGCTCTACATCAACGTCGCCGCGTATCGGGTGGGCACATGAGCAAGGAACTGACGACCCGCATTCGCGTGCCGCGCGAGTCGCTCTCGACGCGCATCGGCTCGCTTGGCCTCTCGAAGGCGAAGGCCTACGCCGACTTCCTCCGCGATGGCGATCCCGACGGCCCCATCCCGTGCTGGGGCGCCATCACGTCGCGCTTCGTGGAGTCGTTCTCGACCGACGAGGAGCGCCTCGCGGTGCTCGACCAGCTCATCGAGGAGGGCGACCGCCGCCCGCTGCTGCTCTTCATCGACACCAGCCGGCAGCGCCCGGAGCTGCTCGCGGCGATGTGCGAGCGCGTCGACGAGCTGCCCCTGACCGTCCAGCGGGCGCTGGTCGCCACGCCCGAGGCCGCCTCCTTCGTCGAGAACGCC
>Ga0316208_1000079_pt1 | contig 138069 bp, 118 predicted proteins | sample 3monopyrite_MG_FD_204944 | JGI IMG/M metagenome (GOLD analysis project Ga0316208, IMG submission 204944) | Microbial mat bacterial communities from mineral coupon in-situ incubated in ocean water Damariscotta River, Maine, United States -... | ecosystem: Environmental > Aquatic > Marine >... | reverse complement strand
AACTACTTGATTCGCTTGGCTATATGATAAAGGTTTGATTCACCAACCAGGTGAACGCAAACTTTTTCATTACGCCAATCAAACCAATTACTTGCACTCTATTCTCGCGTCCAACTGATCTTTCTAGCTTTAAGGCTTATTGTTGCGGGTTGTTGCGCGTTGCCGTGGGCGGCGTAATATATGTATTACATTGATTCATATTTTTCCTCTAGTTTTCAGCGTCTTATATTGATAGTTAGCGGTAAAAGAGGTATTTACACTGTGTTATTTAAGTGTGTTATAGTTTCCGGCGTAAGTGCATTTACTTTTAGCTTTCTTGCTTAAATTGATGGATTAATAATAAACGATTGTGCATGCTGTGTTTTTGATCTGAATAAATATGTGGGGCATTCAGGTTGTACAGTTAGTTGAAAACTAATCGCGTAACTAGTTGAAAACTAATGGCGTAAACGCATGTGGCAGCGAGGTTTAGTGTGCGAAAAAATATCCTGTATCCAATAATACTCATTGTCTTTACGCTGGGTTTGTATGGCTGCTCCTGTTCTCAGTCGGTCAAAAATCCATCGAATACGCCCGGACTTTATCTTGACCAGTTAAGCGTGGTCGAAGGGAATAATGGCAGAGCGACCGTTACTTTAAGGGTGACGCTTGAGCGTGAAAATACCAGTGACGTAACGGTTAATTATGCCGTTTCCGCCATTGACCCTGAAGGGCGGTTAGCTGAAGACGTGGCAGATTTTGCCGTGGTTGGGGCCGATAGCAGTGACCCTGAAGTGGACGTTATCGCCAAAACCGGTTCAGTCACCTTTTCGGGTGGAAGCACCGTTGTGCAGGCTGACATTGAGCTAATCGGTGACACCTTTTACGAACACGATGAAAAGTTTCTCGTCACGCTCAGCGGTGCAAGCGGCGGTGTTCGTATTATTGAGGGCAGTGCTGAAGTTGCCATCGCAAATGATGATCCTGTTCCAGTTGTTGAAATGACGGTTTCATCAACGAACCTTTCAGAAGTATTCAGCGGGCTTGGCACATTAGCCAGTGCTTCTGTGCTGAGCACCGGTGGCAATAGCGCTGACATTACACTGACGCTGGATAAAGCCAGCCGGGTTGATGCCGTTATGCGGCTTTCCGGTCAGGGCACGGCTGATTTTCTGATTGATTATTTCTTATTGCAGAATGCCCAGCCTTTGTACGAAGTATCGTCGATTATTATTCCTGCCGGAGAGACGACGGCGACTGTGACAGTTGATGCGGTTGATGACGGACTTGTAGAGGGCGAACTTGTTGAGGGCGAAGAGTCTTTTCTGCTGACACTTGTCAGTGTCGAAGATGTGACAAATGGGGCTAACGCTAAGCCACTTGCTTTTACGCTTGCTGATAATGATAGCGGTGCAGTTAAGCGCAGTCTCGTTAATGATACCGGGCTGACTGAAGTGTTCGTGCCGCTTGTTGATTCTCCGCTTGTTGACGAAGTTGACGCAAAACTTGGGCTGGATAAAGCATTGTCGAGCGCGAGTAAGATTGGCGGTGGCCAGGCCGGATTTGATTATACCAAGTATGATGAAAACGGCGAGGTAGTCGCTGTGGGTAGCGCTGCCGCTGAATGTGTTAAGGATAATATCAGTGGTTTAGTCTGGGAAGTGAAAACGGCCGACGAGGGGCAGCGTTCAAGCATTCATAACTATTATTGGTATGACCCGAATATTTTAACCAATGGCGGAGTCAGCGGCCAAAAAGGTAATTCTGTGTGTGAGGTGAGCCCGCTGGATAGTCAGGCAAACAGTTGTAATACGGCGCATTACGCGGCTGTGATTAATCAGACGAAACTTTGTGGTATGACAGGCTGGCGCTTACCCACAATTGAAGAGTTACGCAGCCTGATTAATTATTCGGCCCCGCCGCCGGTTACATCGCATAATATGAGTCCGGTGGCTTATGATGCCAGTTATTTTTTTGGTTCGGTCTCTGCTTTTTACTGGTCATCCACAACTGATGCGGGCAACCTCACAAGGGCGCGGACTTTGCGGTTTCTTTCGCCGGGTTTTGAAGAGTCAAGATCAAAAGATAGCGACTCGTTCGCCGGCATTCGTCTTGTGAATGATTCTTTATTAAGTGTACCGTAGTAAGGAGATGTTGATGCAAAAATGTGTTGTTGGTTTACTTGCACTGTTGTCACCTTTTGTGGCGGTTTATGCAAACAGTGATGCTGCTTGCCGTGACAGTTCGATTGCGATGCCGGCATCCACACCGTCAAATCAGTTTACAGATGTCAGTGACGTGGCGGTTATTGATAAAAAAACCAACCTGATGTGGGCGCGTTGTACCTGGGGGTATGACTGGGATGCCGTAAACGGCACATGTGCGGTTGGTGCGCTGGGTAACGGCGCATCTATCGAGTGGACCGAGGCATTGCAAAAAGCGTTAGATACAAATGATGGAACGGGTACATACTTGAATTATAGCGACTGGCGAGTACCAAATGTGAAAGAGCTGGCTTCCATTGTTGAGCGACAATGCACTGGGCTTTCGATTAACAACGCGATATTTCCGGGTACGGAGGCTAGTGAGTACTGGACGAATACGCATGTCGCTGGATCCGTCTCTGAGATCAGGGTTGTTGATTTTAATGGTGGTGTTGTTGCTAATTCCGTTTCGTTGACAAGCAAGCGGTTGTTGCGTTTGGTGCGTGATAATAATTAACCATAATTAACCATAATTAACCATAATTAACCACAGGCGTCTCTGTTTGAACAAATAAGAAAAGGGTTGGGGGAACAACCCTTTTCTTATTTTATGCGTGAAACTCTTCGTCTTCGGCGTATTTGTCATTCACACGTTGTAAAAATCCCGATACCATTTCACAAAATTCGCAATCCCATCTTCAATTTTCGTCTCAGGCTTAAACCCGACATCCCTCATTAGCGCATCAATATTGGCGTAAGTTGCCGGCACGTCACCTGGCTGTAAGGGCAAAAAGTTTTTCTTGGCTTTTTTACCGATACACGCTTCAATGACTTCAATGTAGCGCATTAATTCTACCGGCTCATTATTACCGATGTTGTATATGCGATAAGGCGCTTTACTGCTCGCTGTTTCAGGATTTTCACCTGACCAGTTTTTGTTGGCGGTGGCGTTGTTATCCAGGGTGCGAATCACGCCTTCAACAATGTCGTCAATATAAGTGAAATCGCGCCGGTGTTTGCCGTGATTAAAGACATCAATCGGTTTGCCTTCAATGATGTTTTTGGTAAACATAAACAAGGCCATGTCCGGTCGACCCCAGGGGCCATAAACCGTAAAAAAGCGTAAGCCGGTGGTGGGAATATCGTATAAATGGCTGTAAGTGTGCGCCATTAACTCATTCGCTTTTTTACTGGCGGCATACAGGCTAACCGGGTGATCAACGTTATCATCCACCGAAAACGGCATTTTTTCATTCGAGCCATAAACCGAACTACTTGAAGCATAGACCAAATGCTCAACGTCGTTGTGACGACAGCCTTCCAGCACATTGGTAAAACCCATGATGTTTGAATCAATGTAGGAATAGGGGTTGATCAAGGAATAACGCACGCCAGCCTGAGCAGCCAGGTTAACCACTTTGTTAGGCTTGTATTTAGCGAAGGTTTCCCGCATGGCATCAGTGTCTTCAATGTTGACGCGGACATCGGTGAAGTTCGGGTGATCCTTGATTTTTGCCAAACGCGCTTCTTTTAGCGAAACATCGTAATAGCCATTGAGGTTATCAATGCCAATAACTTCATCGCCGCGCTCAAGTAAATTTTGGGCGAGTTTGTTGCCGATAAAACCGGCAGTGCCTGTGATTAATACTTTCATTTTTTGCCTTTGAATAACGGGGTTGCTGATTTTTATTGTCCGGTGTTGGTCTGTTCGTTACAATCGGCCATCAACCTTATCTTTGGGTAATAATGATTTTACGTCATACAAAACGGCATCAGGTTTTCCTAATGCACGAATCTCGTCAACGCCCATTTTTACGAACTCTTTATGTGCAACAGCAAGCACAATCGCATCGTATTCGCCGGCGTCAGGTGTCTCTACCGGCGTAATGTCATATTCATGTTTGGCTTCGGCTTTATCAACCCATGGGTCATAAACGTCGATGTCGGCGTGATAGCTTTCTAATGCGGCGATGATATCGACAACGCGCGTGTTCCTCAGGTCAGGGCAGTTTTCTTTAAACGTCAGGCCCATGATGAGGATTTTAGAATCAACCACCTGGGTACGGTTTCGGGTCATTTTTTTGATGACCTGCCCGGCAATATAGCCCCCCATATTATCGTTAATTCGACGACCGGATAAAATAACCTCGGGGTGATAACCGACTTCGATGGCTTTGTGAGTGAGGTAATAAGGGTCGACACCGATGCAGTGACCGCCAACCAGGCCTGGGCGAAAGGGTAAAAAATTCCACTTGGTTCCCGCGGCTTCAAGGACTTCAATGGTATCAATGCCCATTTTATTAAAAATTAACGACAGCTCATTCACCAGTGCAATGTTGACATCACGTTGAGTGTTTTCAATCACTTTGGCTGCCTCAGCCACTTTGATGCTGCTCGCCAGATGAGTCCCGGCGGTAATGATTGTTTTATAAAGATCGTCGACAAATTTTGCGGACTCTGGTGTGGAGCCTGATGTGACTTTTAAAATATTGGTGACCCGGTGTTCTTTATCGCCGGGGTTAATGCGCTCTGGGCTATAACCTACAAAAAAGTCTTCGTTAAAGGTTAAACCAGAACCTGCTTCAATTAATGGCACACAATCGTCTTCCGTTGCGCCGGGATAAACGGTTGATTCAAAGATGACAACATCGCCTTTGCTGATAACGTCAGCGAGCATGCGTGAGGCACCAAAAAGCGGGCTAAGATCCGGGCGCTTATAGTTATCAATGGGGGTGGGCACAGTAACGATGTAGACATTACAGGTTTTTAAGTCGTCTTTGTTTGCGGTGTAAGTGAGTTTGTCCGCTGTTGCAAGTTCTTCCGGCTCAACTTCCAGCGTGCTGTCTTTACCTGATTTTAGCTCATCTATACGCGGCGCGTTGATATCGAAGCCAGTGGTAGGGAATTTTTTACCAAATTCCACCGCCAGCGGCAGACCAACATATCCCAGGCCGAGGATACCGATGTGTGTATTTTCGAGAGTAATCATATTTTTTTCCTTGTTAGATGATTTACGTATGACAAATTATGAACCACATTGGTCGCATATTGTATCGGGTTTCTAAAGAGAAATTAGAGATTTATTATGCGCTTTTTTTGCTTTTTTCCAGTTTTTCTTGATTTTAATGAGGTGTGTTCGATATAGGTAGTGTGTTGACGATTAAAAAATGGTGATCTTGTGTTTGTTGTCAAAGAATTATTGGGCCACCCCTTATTTAAAGAGGGTGTGCACTGGAAAGGTGTGACGTTTAAAAAAGATGAAAAAATCGTCTCATTGGGTGATACCAGCAAAGACCTGTATTGGCTAAAAAAAGGTGCCGCTCGCGTGCTTGGTTCGGTTGATGTCGGTGACAGCCGTCGAATACAGCCGGGGGTGTGTGATATCAAGGTTGGTGATGTGTTTGGTGAGTTGGCGCTTTTTGATCAGCAGCCGCGTTCCGCGACGGTGATTAGTCTTGAAGAAACTGAAGTTGTTATCATAGATGGTGATGAGCTTATGCTTTTTCTGGAAAATAACAGTGACATTGGTTTTGGTTTTATGTGTGACATGATGGACACAATGGTTAAGCGGCTTCGGGCAAGTAATGAAAAGGTGTTTTCATTGTTTGCCTGGGGTTTAAAAGCGCATAAAATCGACGAGCATTTACCTTAGGGTGTTCTCCTGAATCATAAAAGCTGAAAAAACTTTCATCCTTCCCCGTGTTTTCATCAAAAAAATGGTTATAATGCCCGCATCAGGGATGCTGGCATCTCGTTTTTTTAATTTTGTCGTTGATGTAAGGTCATAAACTGTCACAATGATTCGACTATTTAAGCATTATATCCCCAGGTCTTTGCTGGTTCTCGGCCTCGTCGAGTTTTTAGTCTTTCTTTTTAGTGTTCAATTAGGCTTCGCGGTTCGTTTTTCTTCGGGACTTATCGGTGATGATGCGCATTTAATAACGATAAAGTCGGTGGTTTTTGCTGCGGTTATGTATTCCAGCATGATAGCAATGGGGTTATATCAGCGCCACTTGCGAGATGGCCGCAAAGGCATGTTTATGCGTCTGGTTGCTGCCTTTGCCATCGGTTTTGTTGCGATGAGCCTTCTTTTTTACCTCTTTCCTCATTTGCTTCTTTGGCGTGGCACGTTTGCCCTTACCCTAGTATTTGCATTTGTTGGTGTGGTTTTCGCGCGTCTGGTTTATATCAAGCTGGTCAACCGTGAAGATTTAAATCGCCGTATTCTGGTTGCCGGCGCGGGTAAAAAAGCGCTTTTGATGGAAACCCTATTAAAGCGTCGTACAGATCGACGCGGATTTACCGTGGTTGGTTTTGTGCGAATCGGTGATGAAGAGGTCTGCGTTGATGAACAGAAGTTGATTCCCCACGAAACACCATTAAATGACCTGGTTCAACAGCATGACGTAGATGAAATTGTACTGGCCATCACTGATAGGCGAAAAAAATTCCCCGTCGAAGAATTGCTTGATTGCAAAATGAGTGGGGTAACCGTCACTGAAATAATCTCCTTTTTTGAACGGCAGAGTGGTCGAATTATCCTCGAAATGTTGCAACCCAGTTGGTTGATTTTTTCTGACGGGTTCAGCCATGGCGCATTTCGAAACGTGTCAAAGCGTATTTTTGATGTTGTTGCCAGCCTGATATTGCTGTTAGTCACATTCCCATTTATGTTGCTGGCGATGATATGCATTTATGTTGAAGACCGCGGGCCTGTCTTTTATAAACAGGTGCGGGTCGGGCAAAACTGGCGTTTGGTGCAGGTATTAAAATTTCGCAGCATGCGAACAGATGCTGAAAAAGCCGGCGCTCAATTTGCCACAACGAATGATGATCGGGTGACTCGTGTGGGTCGATTTATTCGCAAAACCCGCATTGACGAATTGCCGCAGTTATTTAACGTGTTAAAAGGTGAAATGAGTTTTGTTGGCCCCCGTCCGGAGCGACCACAGTTTGTTGAAGCGTTTTCCGCGCGCATTCCTTTCTACGCTGAAAGGCATCGGGTAAAACCCGGTATCACCGGTTGGGCGCAAATTTCTTACCCTTATGGCGCGTCAGAAAAAGACACCATTGAAAAGCTGCAATACGATTTATACTATGTCAAAAACTACAGTTTGTTTCTTGATTTAACTATTTTGTTTCAAACAGCTGAAGTGATCTTGTGGGGCAAAGGTGCTCGTTAGTCGCCAGCATAATCCTCAAGATAATTGTGTAATAGATTAGTGTATTCATGGAAATAAACATCGGCATAATCAGTTATTCGCTCGCCGCTTTTTTGTTTTTTGTTTTAGGTGTATTGCTGATTAGCCGTTGGCGCGGCCGTTTAAACGGCGCTGTTTTTGTTTTATTTATCACCTCCGTTGTTGTATGGGCGCTTAGCGCGGCATATTCCTCCCAATTTGATTACACCATCACGCATATCACGATTTCGCTTGAATTGTTACGTAATGTTTTATGGGCGGTATTTTTGATCCAGTTGTTTGGCAGCCTGGGTGAAAAAAAAGATGAGTCACCGCTTTATAGAGTCGTCGCCCGCATAGCCTGGCTTGTGCCGCTTTCTATGTTGATCATTACTCTGTATATGGGGCTGACGAAACAATCAGTGCCCCTGATTGGCTTTGATTTACGGGTGCTGGCGAATGTATTAACCGTGATTGTGGGTCTGTCACTGATTGAACAAGTTTTTCGTGGCGCTGGCTTTGAGCAGCGCTGGGCACTGAAATTTTTGTGTTTTGGTCTCGGCACAATGTATGTGTTTGATTTTTACCTTTACAGTGATGCCCTGCTTTTTAAACGCATGGACCCGGAATTGTGGAATGCGCGAGGTTTTGTTTACGCCGTTGCCATGCCACTCATTGCCATTGCGGTGTCAAGAAACCCCGCCGGTGAGGCAAAGGTGTCCATATCTCGAAGTGCTGTTTTTTATACGACGGCAATTGTTTTTACCGGCCTTTATTTGTTGATAATGTCAGCCGGTGGTTTTTATCTTCAGGCTTTTGGCGGAGACTGGGGTGAAATTCTTGCGATTGCCTTTGTTTTTAGCGCTATCATATTTTTGTTGATATTATTTTTTTCCGGGCATATTCGCGCTCGGGTCAGGGTTTTTATTGATAAGCATTTTCTGGATTACAAATACGACTACCGGGAGCAGTGGTTAGGTTTGATTCGTGAGTTGTCGAGTGTCGGTGAAAAAACTAAACTCGAAGACAAAGCCCTGCATGCCATACTGGAAATGATGGATAGCTCGGGTGGCAGTCTCTGGGTGCGTAAAAATCCTCAGACATTTGCGTCGGCCGCCAGTATTGGTATGGATGAAGTGCAGAATGAAACTGTGGAAACAAATGCGTCTCTGGTTGGCTTTTTAGAAAACTGGCAGTGGGTTGTTAACCTGGATGAGTATGGAAATGAACCTGCTTTGTATCAGGAATTATCTTTGCCAAAGTGGCTGGAAAGCAGTGAGCGGATCTGGTTAATCGTCCCGTTAATGCTGCAGTCTAAGCTGTATGGTTTTGTGTTAATTCAGCATCCGCGTGCGCCCAGGGAGTTTAACTGGGAAGACATTGATCTGCTTAAAACGGCAGGCCGGCAGGTTGCAATTCATCTGGCCCAAAATCGTTCTGCACTTGCTTTGGTTCAGGCGCGTCAGTTTGAAGCCTTTAATCGCTTTTCTGCATTTGTGGTGCATGATCTTAAAAACCTGGTGTCTCAGTTAGCGCTGGTGGTAAAAAATGCTGAAAAGCATAAACATAATCCGGCATTTATGGATGATGCTATTTCCACCGTAGACAATGCCGTGGAGCGAATGAATCGAATGCTGGCACAATTACGTAGCGGTGGCGTTGTCAATGAATTATCTGAAAAAATTGATTTATCGGCATTGATGCAAACCGTCATTAAAGAAAAATCCAATGGGTTGCCAAAACCGGAAGCCTTAAATTCGACGTTAGGGCTGTTTGTTAAAGGCAATGAAGAAAGACTGACCTCGGTGATCGGGCATCTGGTTCAAAATGCGCAGGATGCTACATCGGACGAGGGCTGTGTCAGTTTGCGCTTGCATCAGCTTGAAAATAGTGCTGTTATTTCGGTAAAGGATAATGGTGCGGGTATGACCCAGGCATTTATCGATGAGCGTTTGTTTAAACCTTTTGATACAACAAAGGGTCTGACCGGGATGGGGATTGGTGCACATGAGTCACGCTCGTTTATTGAAGAGCTGGGTGGGAATATTGAAGTCGAAAGTTCACCAGGAAATGGCGCGGAATTTACGGTAACGTTGCCGTTATATAGAGAAATGCCTCAGGGGGAGTAGGTGTCAAAAAAAGAAATACTGCTTGTAGTTGAAGATGATCCGGGTATTCAAAGCCAGTTAAAGTGGAGCTTTGATGATTATAATGTCGTCATTGCCGGTGATAGAGACGATGCACTTATTTCATTGCGCCGTCATGAACCTAAAGTGGTTACGCTGGATATGGGGCTGCCGCCAGATCCGGGTGGCACCAGTGAGGGCTTGGCAACACTTCAGAAAATTTTAGCGCTTTCGCCATCCACTAAAGTGGTTGTTGTGACTGGCAATGATGATCGCGAAGCCGCCGTTAAAGCCATTGGCATCGGTGCATACGATTTTTACCTAAAGCCGATTGATGCAGATATTCTCAGTTTAATCGTTAATCGTGCTTTTCGCGTGCGTGAGCTTGAAGATGAAAACCTGCGTTTGAGTAGTGCCAACTCTGTCTCGCCGCTTTCTGGTTTAATCGCCAGTAGCCCAGAGATGCTAAAAGTCTGTCGCACTGTGGAAAAAGTAGCACCGACAAACGCGTCTACCCTTTTGCTTGGCGAAAGCGGTACTGGTAAAGAAGTGCTTGCCCGTGCTATCCATGAGCTAAGCCCCCGATCAAACAATGCGTTTATTGCCATTAACTGCGCCGCCATCCCTGATAATTTGCTTGAAAGTGAATTGTTTGGGTACGAAAAAGGCGCGTTTACCGGGGCGGTGAAACAAACGCTGGGTAAAATTGAAACTGCAAACGAAGGTACTTTATTTCTGGATGAAATCGGTGATTTACCGATGTCGTTACAGGCGAAGTTATTACGTTTTTTGCAAGAGCGAGTCGTTGAGCGTGTCGGTGGCAGGCAGGAAATTCCAGTTGACGTTAGAATTATCTGTGCGACTCATCGCGGCCTGATTGATATGATTGAATCCGGCGGTTTTCGTGAGGATTTGTATTATCGCCTTAGCGAGTTGACCATTAATATTCCCGCTGTACGTGAACGTGAAGGTGACGCTGTTTTACTGGCGATGACTTTTCTCGAAAAATTTGCGAAAGAGCATGGTAAAAAAATCCCGGCGTTTGACACAGGGGCCTTATTAGCGATTGAAAGTTATCAATGGCCGGGGAATGTGCGCGAGCTCGAAAATAAAATAAAACGCGCGATAATTATGTATGAAGGAAACCAGATAACCGCCGAAGATCTTGAGCTGGAAGAAATTGACGAGCAGGGTCTGGCATTTAATTTAAGAGAAGTACGCGAAAAGGCGGAAAAAAAGGCGGTATTGCGTGCGTTGAATCATGCGGCTAATAACATTGCACATGCTTCGGAGCTGCTGGGTGTTAGTCGACCGACTTTGTATGATTTGATCAGGAAATTGAATGTTGAGGTCTAGTGTTTGCGGTAGGTGATTTTTAACCGCAAAGGCGCAGAGGCGCAGAGACGCAAAGGTTTGTTAAAAGTAGTTGCGAATTAATGATAGAGGTTTGAGGCGGCTGATTGGGGTCGTATAAATTGTATTTGAATTGATTGTCTGTTTTAAGTATTCAGTATAAAGACAGTTAACAATAAACATATGTATCGAGAATGAGAATAATGAAAATAAAACGATCAATTCTGGCTGTTTCCATTTTACTGGTGTTGAATATCAGCTCCCTTTATGCGGCATCGGTTGAGACTTATATCAATGACGCAGATAAATACATCCAGAAAAAGGATTTTCGGGCAGCGGTTATTCAACTGAAAAATGCACTACGACAAGCACCGGACAAAACAGATGCGCGAATGCGACTGGGTAATCTTTATCTAAAGCTTGGTGATGGGCCTTCAGCAGAAAAAGAATTCAGACGCGCCCGTAAGCACAAGGCCGCGCCAGAACAATGGTTGCCAGGCTTGGCTGATGCCATGTTGATGCAGCGAAAAGCAGATGACGTATTAAGTGATTTCAACGTTAAATCTGATATGTCAGCCACATTTAAGGCGGATATTTACGCCAGACGTGCGCAGGCGAATTTAATTTTGCAAAACCCGAAAGAGGCTGCCGAGTTATTTGATCAGGCACTCAGTGAAAATCCGGATCACGTTTATTCTCTTTTAATTGGCGCACGAATGGATGCCCAGGCTAAAAAGTTTGAATCAGCAGCGCAAAAAATTGCCAGGGCAATACAAATAGAGCCAGATAACGTACGTGCATTAACGCTGGATGCCGAACTGGAACATCAGCAGGGTAGGCGTGAAGTTGCAAAAGCAAAATTCGAACTCATATTAAAAAAACAACCGGAGTATATTCCTGCGATGTCTGGTCTGGGTTCCGTGCTAATCGCATTGAATAAACCCGATGAAGCATTGGTATTAGCCAAAAAAATATTGGCTATTTCACCCAATAACCCGAGCGCTAATTATCAGTTTGGATTGGTTCACGCGCAAAAGGACAACGTGGCGTTAGCCGAAGATGCATTAAAAAAGGTGTTGGCGGTTACTGATAAGCACATGCCAAGCCTTTTATTGCTTGGCCGTATAAAATATCAACAAAAAAACCTTGAGCAGGCTGAAAAGTATTTGAATCAGTTTTATGTCATTTATCCTGCCCACATGCCGAATTTAAAATTACTTGCGGCGACGCGGCTTAAACTGAAAAATTTTACCGGCGCAAAACAGGTGCTAGCCAAAGCCGAGAAGCTGAACCCCGATGATGCTGATGTTTTAAGTATGCTCGGTATGGCTTATTCGCAGACAGGTGAGTTATCAAAAGGCACGGAATATTTTGAAAAAGCGGCAAAGATATCGCCTGATAAAGCCAATATTAAAGCCCAGCTTGGATTGAGCTATTTGGCGGGTGGTGATCTTGATGATGCGATAAGTAGCCTTGAAGCGGCGGTTAAGCTGGACAAAGACTTTGAGCGTGCGGACATCATGTTAGTGTTGGCGCACTTGAAAAAACGTGATTATGACAAGGCGCTAAAAGCCGCAAAAGCCTTCGCAAAAAAACAGCCTGACAATCCGGTTGCCTATAATTTTCAGGGAGCGGCATACGGTGGCTTAAAAGACATGGCGAATGCCCGAAAATCCTTCCAAAAAGCACTTAAAGTAAAACCGGATTTTAGTGTGGCAGAAATCAATCTTGCTAATCTCGATATTGAGGAAGGTAAAATTGCGAGTGCAAAAAAACACTTCAATCATATTCTGTCTTACGACAAGAAAAACATAAAAGCCTACCTCGGCATGGCAAAACTGTTATTAAAGGAAGGTGAAAAAGAAAAAAGTCTTGACTGGGTAAAACGGGCACAATCCCAAAACCCGAAAGCCATAGAGCCGGCCTTGATTCTCGTTAAGTTTTATCTGGCCGATAAGCAGCCAGTTAAAGCACTGGATGTTGCTGAAAACACTGCCGTGCTTCATCCGGACTCCACAGCTGTGCTGTTTTCACTGGCCAGTGCGCAATTCGCCAACGAGGATATAAAGGCAGCAATCAGTAGCTATGAACAAATAGTAAGGCTATTGCCAACCAATGCCACTGCGCATTTTCGGCTTGCATTAGCAAAACTTGAAAACAAGAATACCAGTGGCGCCAAAGAAACATTACGTCAGGTTTTAAAACTGAATAAAAATCATATTGGCGCATTGTCGACGTTAGCCAGGCTTGATGTTCGAGATAAAAAATTCAAATCAGCGTTAAAAAGCGTAGAGCGTATCAAAAAAGCGCAGCCGGATAACGCCACAGGTTGGGTGGCGCAGGGTGATATTTATGTGGCGCAACAGCGGTTTGAAAAGGCCATATCATCTTTTAAGCAGGCGATGACCAAGAACCCGAATAGTAATAAAATTGTTTTCAAATTGGCAAAGGCGTACAAGTTTGCTGATCAGTTTGATAATAGTGTGAATACTTTAAATGACTGGTTGAAAAAACAACCGAAAGATATTTCAGCGCATATGATGTTGGCGCAGTTTTATCAGAGTAAAAATATGAATGATAAGGCCGCCAGGTCTTATGAAGTTGTTATAGCACTTAATGATAAAAACCTGGTTGCTTTGAATAATGTGGCCTGGATTTATGCTGAACAGGAAAATTCTAAAGCGGTTAAATATGGCAAGTTGGCTTACGAGTTGGCTCCGAATAACCCGAATGTTATCGATACTTATGGATGGGCGTTGGTGAGGGGCGGTAATAAGCAAAAAGGACTGACGCTTTTACAGGAAGCCAGTATGAAAGCCCCTCATATTTTAGATATACGTTATCATCTAGCTGTTGCGCTTAAAGAAACGGGGAATGTTGTAGAAGGAGATAAAGAGCTTTCTCGTTTAAAAAAAGAAGGGTATTCATTTAAATAGAGAGTGAGAGTATAGTTATTATCAAAATAACTGGAATAAACACACCTGAATTCAAGTCATATTACAATACTTAGGGAATTAATTAACGTTATGATTATCCGCCAAAATTATTTGAGATTTCTTTGGTTCATGAGTCTCTTTTTTATCGCAGCGTGCGGTGAAAATTTAACCGACCTGGAGTATATGCAGAGAGCTAAATCGTATCTCGATAGTAATCAGCTAAAAGCCGGTACAATTGAACTTAAAAATGCACTAAACGTTAACGGAAATAATACTGAAGCGCGCTGGTTGTTAGGGAAAGTGAATGTGCAACTGGGAGATGGCGCTAGTGCCGAAAAAGAACTATTGAAAGCACAGAACCTGGGTTTGGGTGCTGAAGCGATAGTTGTCCCGTTAGCGAGAGCATATTTGCTGCAAAATAAACTTGATGAAATTGTGGGGTTATCTGAAAATGGGCTGGATAAGTTAAATTTAGCCGAATTAAAATATCTAAAAAGTAAGGCATATATTGGATTAAAAGATATTGATGCGGCGAAACGGGAACTAAAACAAGCTATTGAGCTTGGTGGAGAATCGCCTGTTGGTAATATGAGTCATGCTTTTAATGAATTTGTTGACGGTAAGTTTGATGAATCACTTGTTTGGATAAAAAAAGTTTTAGAAGAAGATGGAAAATATCTAGATGCTTTAATTTTGTCTGGTGACATTTACTTAGCCAAGAGCAAATATCAAGAAGCCCAAAATTTTTATCAAGAAGCATTAAACATCCAGAAAAATTCCCCGATCTTAAAAATTGCTTTAGCTATTGCGCAAATTAATAATAACCAACTCGACGACGCGATAAAACAATTAAGCTTTGTTCTTCGATATTTTCCTGAGGATGTAACAAGTAACTATTACCGTGCTTTGGCTGCTTTTCGAAAAAATGAATATCAGGATGCGCAGTTTTATGCTGAAAAAGTATTAAACAGCCAGGCCAATCATCTGGAAAGTAAGTTGATCGCGGCTGTTTCCAGTTATAGCCTTAAGCATTATGAAAAGGCGCTTAAGTACATCAGTTCTTTTTTAAGTTTTATTCCGGACTATGAGTCTGCAATTAAGTTACAAACTGCCACGTTACTGGCATTGAATCAACCTGAACAAGCAGCGAAGAATGTTAGTAAATTTAAAATTAATACTGAACAGGATGGAAAAATGTTAGAGGCGATAGCGATTTCCCTGGCGCAATCAGGGGACGTAAGAGCAGGTAGTGTGATGCTGGAGCGGGCAATCGAGCATGCTTCAGATAAAGGTCAAGCGTACGCACAGCTAGGTTTAATGAAAGTGTCTCTCGGTGACAAAAAGGCCGGTGTGAAAGAGCTGGAAAAAGCTGTCGAGTTAGTACCTGAGTTGACGGGTGCGGATGTGATGTTAATCATTAGCCACATTAAAGAAAAGAATTTTGATAACGCTATAGTATCGGCTAAAAATCTCCAGGAAAAACAACCGACTAATCCTGATGGGTTTACCTTGGAGGCCATTGCTCAGTTAGGGAAGAAAAATATTGATGAAGCAAAAAAACTGCTAAAAGAATCACTTGAAATAGCACCGGGAAACCCAAATGCCAGCTTTAACCTGGCGTCGTTAGCGCTAGAGGAAAGAAATGTGAATGAGGCGAGGGAGTTGTATTCGAATGTTTTAAAGTACAATCAAGGCAATCTTAAGGCCTTGCTTCTGCTATCGGATATAGAGTTTCGGTCGGGGAACCAGGAGTTAGGCTTACAGTTGCTCGAAGAAGCAAAAAACAAGAATAAAAATGCAGCTCAACCCAGAGTTGCGCTTGCTGAGTGGTATGTGAGAAAAAAACAACCGGAAAAAGCATTGAGAGTCGTAGACCCAATAATTAAGAAATTCCCTCGTTATGTCCAGTTGATTGATATTGTCGCTCAGGCGCAATCACTTACTGGAAAGACAGAGCCAGCAATCGAAAGTTATCACAAGCTTGAAAAGCTTTTACCGAAAAACGCCGATGTTCAATACCAGTTGAGCCGTTTGTACAGGGTCAAAAAAGACTTAAGCAAGGCTATGGTTCATGCTGATAAAGCGCTGTCAATTGATGCTAATAGCCGATTAACTTTGCTTCTTGTGGCAGATATTGCTGTTCAAAAAGGTGATTATAATCGGGCAAAAGAAGCATTGTTAGTGTATAAAAAAAGCAACGAAGCTAATGCTGGAGTTTATGAATTAGAGGCCAAAATTGCATTGGCAGAGGGCGACCCTAAAAAGGCAATAACGTTTTATCGAAAAGCCTTCGACAAAGCTGCCAACAACTTGATCGTCATTCAATTAGCCAAGGCGTACCGCCAGGACTCAAAAGTTGAGAAAGCAAATCAAGTGCTTGTGGATTGGTTGAATTTAAACCCCGGTGATGATTTTAGCCGAATGTTTTTAGCTGACAGCTATTTGTTGGACAACAAATTTACAGAAGCAATCAAAGAGTATGAATTAGTAAATAAAAGCCAGCCCCGAAATGTTGCAGTGATTAACAATTTAGCATGGTTACAAATGCAATTTGAAAATTACTCAAAAGCACTATCGTTTATTAATGCCGCACTAAATTTGGCGCCAGACTCAACAGCGATTCTTGATACCAATGCACAAATATTGTTGGCTAAAGGGGATTTGGGTGGTGCAATTGCCAAGTATGAAGAGGCGGGTAGAATAGACCCGAACAACCTGGACATTCAATTTCAATTGGCTAAAGTGCTAAAACAAGGTGGAAAAACTGAAAAAGCAGAATCTATCCTAAATCGATTGATTGACACTAAAACCTTTGGCGGCATTGAGAAAGCAAAGTTGTTACTTAGCGAAATGAACTAATAGTAAATAGTAAATAGTAAATAGTAACAAGGTACTTAAAATAAACGACATAGAAAATATGTCGTTTATGTTTCTGGTCTGATAAACATTATAGATAAAAAGACTTTAATCCACCAAACTTAAAAAAGTTGACAAGATTGTCTAAATCGTCTGCATGGTATGCGGGCAGTTGCTTTTTCATTTTAATTATCTCGTTACCAATCTTGTCGTCATATTTTCGGCGTATATGGCTTTTAAATGCGACCATGTATGGCACTAAAAACGTATGCTTTATTGAGGCTCTTGATGAAATTGCCGAGCTGTTTTGCTTGAAGTCATTAACTGTAAACGCGGCTTTGAGAGAATTCAAATAGTCTATTGTAAAAAGCTCGGGTTGTTGATCAGCGTATTGGTGAGCAAAGTAATTCATTGATTTCTCGCATTTTAGCCGCCCAAAATCTACAAGATATAATCCTCCATCAGGTTTCAGGACGCGATTAATCTCATTAAACATTTGTTTCAGGTGAGTTGTGTCGGGTAGGTGATGAATTGCCATAGTGGAATATATGGCATCTACCGACTGATCATCAAGCATCGATAGCTCAGTTATACTGCCGTGTATGAGTTCAACATTTTGTAGTTTTTGCTGCCTAACCAAATCTTCGGCATGAGTTAGCATTTCTTTTGAGAGGTCAATGCCTTTGAACTGGATATTGGGGTTGATTCTGGCAATCTGCCCTAGTTGGTTTGCCGGCCCGCAAGCCAAATCCAGCACAACATCACCTTCTTTTATTACTTCGCAAACCTGAGAGCAATGAAAAAGGTAAACTGGTGCCATGACTCCGTCCTCCAGGCCGGCTGAGCGATAAGACTTAACTTGTTCCGGGTCATTCATCACTAGTTCGGGTTCGGGTACTCGCTCGGTTCGCTGACGGGTAACTACCTCTCTGGCCAGTGTTTTAATTAGTTCCTTTTCTATCATTGTTTATATCCCTTAGAACGTAGAGAAGATTGGTGGCACCGGGTGTTGATGGTGAATAGTTAATTTTAAGTGGCGGCAACACCCCCGATGTTATCATAGCGTAGCCCTAATACAATATGAGATCATTGCCCAAGCCATCAGTTAGAACGTGAGATAATCATTGCGGGGTTTCAATGGAGTTGGTTTTTTGTGCTGCGCGGCCTCTTCAGCGCCTAAGACGGTCGCGCGCGATGTTATTGGGTCAACTTGTTTGATAATTTTACAGTCTGTTTTAGTTGCTACATGTTGTAATTGTTAGTTAAATCAGCCGGTTATGTTTTTTTTTTCTGATTTTTCCTGGTTTATTCCCTTGTTTGTGTCGGTATTGTTTACAGTATTTATCTTATTGATTGTAGATACCGTATTTGATCTTGGTAACTGATTGTATAATAAAGAGAATTATACTATGGCATGTTATTCGCTTTGATAACGGTGAGTCAGACAATAATTGCGTAAGTAAACTTTGGAGAATGAGATGAACTTTAAAAAAACAACAATCGCATTGGCCGCTGCCAGTGTATTATCAATAGGATTTGCGTCCAGCGTTAACGCTGGCGTGTTGGCGACATCTATAATTGAAATTGAAAATTTGACATTTACAGATGCCCAAGGCAATGCTCTTGATTTTGATACCGATTTTACATTGCCTCCAGCGTATACCACGACGGCTGATTCTACAGCTGCGCTTGGGGCGATCGTTGATGCCAGTGGTAGTTTGGTTGGCCCCAATATAGATGATCAAGTCCGCTGCGTTGGCACCTGCGCTGCTATCGTTGATAATGTATTTCCTGTTGTAACCTCACCACCAGTAGCAACTTATGCGGCTGCAGATCAGCTTGAGTTCGGTGCTCCCGTTCTTAATGCGCCAGATGGATCAGGTGGTGTTTTAGCGCTTGGTGCCACAGTTAGTAGTGCGACATATGTTTCCTTGGCTGGCGGTGATATAGATGGTAGTTCCACTGGTAATAATCAAATGGGGTCGAGTTTTAGATTTAATCTAGCTGGGTCAGGCGCTGTGACCATGTCGTTTGATGCTCAATCTTATTTGGAGGCGTTTATTTCTGCGGACGAGTTCGCACCAGCGAACGCTACTGCAGACTATTCTGTATATTTCCGTATTACAGATTTGACTGCCGGGGGTGTTACTGTGTTTGACTGGAACCCCAACGGGACTATAGCTCCTAGTAGCACAGACGTTGGTGTAAATAATGAGGTAGATGCGTTTAGCCTGAACGACAATCTCGCACTAAACGCACCATTTGGTGGTTTTGGTATGGATGTTGGTCTTCAAAGAACTGGTTTGGGTGATGCCGGATGCTTAGCCGCGCTTGCGGGTTCTGATATTGGTAAAAATTGTGGTGCTTTCTCTGCGACCACTAACGCGTTGACTGCTGGCACACTCTATCAATTAGATGCGCGTATAGAGTCTAATGCTGATGCTCGTACCGTTATTCCTGAGCCAGCGAGTATTGCGCTTATGGGCTTAGGTTTGTTAGGTCTTGCTGGCGGTGCAGCTTCTAGAAGAAGACGTAAAACTGCTTAACCTGTGTCTTTTGGCTTTGCTTGGTTTGGGTAAAGTAAAAGCACAGTAGAAGTGTAGAAGTGTAAAAAGGGCGACAATGTCGCCCTTTTTTATTGGCACTTATAAGCTTGTTATAAACTTATCAACAGATTGTCTTATTGCCGTACCTTTCATTGGTATCCCTTTTCCGACCCTAAATAACATGGCGCAGGTAGCCGAGTCCGGGTTCGGCCTAAATTCATTTATTATTTCCTTTATTACCGTTAGTTGTGTTTGATGGCTTTCTGTAAATATGTCTTTATTACTTGAAAGTTGATGTTTTCGCTCCAAATAAGCCGCAACAGGCAGCGGTTGAATTTCCAGTCCTAAATGTTTAGCGTTGACCCATAAGCTTTCAATTATGCGCCCGGTTTCAATCCATTGTTCCGGTGAATCTTCATTTATCCATACGCCGACCAAGCCACTGCTTGCTCTGGCGAGAAATGCGGTTTGTTCGGCCAGCATGTGTGGCGCTTTGATTTTGTTAAGGTTTTGCATGCGTGACCAAGAGCTTAAAAACTTCATAATATATTTTGCCCCCGGCCCTGCCCCTAGCCGGTCTATTTCAAGCCCGGTACGAAGCTCTTCTGCCTGTTTTTGGCTGTAACGAATTTTATCAAATAACTCATTGTGTATTTCCGGGTGGCTCCAGCGGATAATATCGGCAGATTTAATGGCTTTTACCCATTTCTTTATTTCATTTTTATTTTTATAAATGACGATTTCTGAAGTATTGCTGCTGCCTACTTCAATTAGCTCTTTCCATGTTGAATCAGGCAGCTTGTGCGGGAGATACGGCCTGCGATTTACCGTTCTTGCTCGCATTGATTGATAAAAATCTGGCAGCGGTGGATGTTTGTAAAAATGAGGTGTGAGGGTGATGGTTGCTTTTGTAAACTCACCACTGGTTGCGTTAATTATTTTATAGTTTAATTGGCTCAGATAATGTCTGGCGGCAATTTCCATGTTTTTGATTACTGCACCAATAGATATATAAGTCGCAGCATGATTTACATCAAAAAAACTTTTTGCATTTTTGTTATCAATACTTATTTCGAGTTCATTGTCATTAATGACTAAAAATTTCCAGGGTTGGCAATTATCCCCTGACGGTGCTCGAATGCCTGCTTCTATAATTTTGTGAATAAATGCCGAGTTGCTTGGGTTTGTAAACTCTTTAGTTGAGATTTTGTTGGAATCATGCAAAATAATTTTTCTGGCGATATAAATCGCGACTTTTTGAATCGGGTTCTTGTTTCCTCCCGGCCGCCAGGTTTTCACATACTTGTTGTTGAATGCATCAAAGTGCAGGCCTTTCGGGGCGTAGATAACTTTTCCTCGATCCAGTAATATTTTTAATACCTGAGTTGCGGCGATACCGGCGCAAATATCACAGGCCATCGGTGTGGAAGGGCCTTTGTGTTTGATGAAGTCAACGGTACTTTTATCGGCCAGATAGCTTCGCTGGAGCATTGCCGGTGATAAGCCCACAAGAAAGCGCAGCAATTGCTCAAATTCGTCGTGACCTTCCATGCAGAAATACTCTTCAAAGGTCATTTTTCCGGGTAGAAAATTTAATACGGCAGACCCCATGCCGAGAGGTGCGGCCGTAACAGCTGGTATTTTAGCTTGAGTGCATTTGTTAAATACTAAGCGGCGAGCGCTGACGGCAAAAAAATCAAGGCCATCAAGATAGAGATCAACGCCATTTAAGAATTGGTCAACATTGTCCTCATCTATTCCTTTTTCAAAGATCGTTATATTAAGTTCCGGGTTAATGTCTTTTGCCATTTTTGCCAGCGTTTCTGACTTGGGCTTGTTTACTGTGCTGATAAAAGCACCGGCCTGGCGGTTAAAATTAGCCACTTCAAATATATCAAAGTCAGATATATGGAAGTTTCCTACTCCCATTCTGGCAAGTGTTAGCAAGTGAGCACCACCTACGCCCCCCATACCGGCAATGGCAACGGTGCTGTTCTTTAATATTTGTTGTTCGCGGTTGGTGACCCAGCCGATGTTTCTTGAGAAAGCCTCTTCGTAGTCAAAGCTCAAATGATTCACCTATGTCTTTAAGTGTGCAACTTATTAGTAATAAAATTATAGTCTGTTTAGCGACTAAGTTGATAATAAATTGAATATCTCATATTGCTTAATTAATCGCATTATTAGTCGATATCTAAAGTGGATATTAATAATTTGTTTGAGACATAGAATGGCTATTACAATAAAAGTGGCAACAACAGCTTCTGAGCTGGACGATGTGTATCGGGTGCGGTACGACGTCTATGTAATAGAAGACGGTAAATTCCAGGGTTCTGATGCTGGTGAGGCGCGTATTCTCGACCGTTTTGATGCGGTTTCTTCCGCGGCTAATATTATTGCCTATGAAGATGGTTTGCCAATCGCCACGCTGCGTCTAAATCGAGATTCGGATGTGGGTTTGCCGTCAGAGACGCATTTTGACTTTTCCGGGTTTCGCGCTGAAGCAGTAAGAACGAACGCAGATGCCGTTTTAGTGAGTTGTGGTATGTTGGCTATTCGTGAAAAATGGCGAAGACGGCGCGATGTTGTGCAAGCGCTGTTTAAAATGGCGATTGGTATTGGTTTTCATTGGCATACGACGCACAGTATTGCTGCAGTTAATAAAGATACCGTTTCGATGTATGGTCGTATGGGTTACACCGAGTTGTCAGAGCCAGTTTGGGTGGAGTCTATTGGTAATTTTATTGTGCCCATGGTCGCAGATTATGAGCAAATTCACGCCTGGGCATTTAACGGTTTACTGGACTCCTCTTTGGACAGGTTTTGGCTGGATTCGTTTTCTTCGCATTTCGAGCGGATACTGTTAAGCCCGGGAGAGGTTTTGTTTGATCAGAATGACGAGGCTGATGAAGCATTCATCGTTGATGCAGGGTGGGTGGCATTGTCGCGTTTGGCGATGGATGGACAAGAGCTTGTCATAGCAAATTTACCCCGAGGTGCATTATTTGGTGAGCTTGGACTGCTGGATGGTCATCCCCGCTCGGCGAAAGCGGTTGCTAGCTCACGTGTGGAACTTATTAAGTTTAATCGCGATACGTTTAATGAGCTGGTTCAACGTCATTCCAATGTTTGTGATAAGTTATTGAAGGTTTTTGCACAGCGAATACGTAATGCGGATGAATTGGCGACGGTGATGGCTTACGCACCGCAAACCGGTCGTGTTAAATTTGCGTTAAATAAGCTGAAAAAAACCGCAGTACCACATAGAAAAGATAACACTATGCTGACTTTGCAAATTAGCCTGGAAGATATTGCCAAAACTGCCGGTGTAAGAGGACATGAGGTGCGCCGGGTCTTAGAGCTGGCGCGTCAGGAGGGGGAGCTGGATTATAGCGATCGTTGGATACATTTTTTTGAGAATCCTTAGTCGTTTTTTCTGGGTGCTGATGACAAATGTTGGTATTTATTTTGGTATTTATGATTAACTTATACAAAGTAGGTGTTAATATTTGTGTTGCTCCTGGTTTGGGTTCGGTATCAGGCCAGGAGCCTGTCGGACTTAGACTTGGATTGGCATTATTTCTAAAATTGTTTTTTGTTGAGGGGAACGTAAATTGCAGTACCTCAATAAGATGAATCTTTGTACTGATTCTGTTTAATTGTTGTTGGAGTTATTTATGTTTGATGAAAATTTTGAAGTATTCTTGGCCGATGATGCGGCAAGTAAGGCGATACATTTTAATATCCGGTATCAGGTTTATTGTGAAGACAAAAAATTTGAAGAGGCGTCGCAATTCCCCGACGGGCTTGAGCGAGATGCGTATGATCAGGAAGATGCTGTTCATTTTATTGTGAGGGATAGACTAAGCGGGGAGTGGGCAGCGGCGATGCGATTGATAATAAATGAAAATTGTCAGCTGCCTGCGTCCGAAAAGTGTGAGTTCAACCCCGATTTTGATGCGGTTGGGCAACGCGTGATCGAGATATCGAGGTTGTGTGTGTTAAAGCAATATAGAGGGGCTATTCGGCTCAGTAACGACAAAAAACGTTCAGATGATGCTCATACCGTGAAAGATAATGTTTATAAAATACACAAAGTCGATACTGCAAAAAATAAAGGGCAGGAAATATTTATGGGGTTGATACGTGTGGCCTATCAATATGGTCAGCACAATCAAGTCTATTTTGGTGTTGCACTGATGACTCGGCCGCTTGCCAGAATGTTGCGTTTTATCGGATTAAATGTGAATCCGGTTGGTTCGCGTTGTGAATTTAATGGCACAAGGTATCCTTTCAGATTTGACCTGGTTAATGTGGTATCTGATATGATTCGCATGCCGAAAAAACTGCAGGACTTTTTTGTTGGTGGCCCGGTTTACAAGTCGTATTCGGCGCAATACACCCCCCTGTTACTTAGTTTAACTCGTTGATTTTTTTGTTAGTCTTTACCGAGCCGCTCCTGGCTGAGTGATAATAATTATTCTAGATGTGACCTGACCCATACCTCCTAAATACGCTATAATGCTAAAGTTTTTTCAAGTGTTGGCCGAAATATTAGCCAGTGCATGAGTTTGCAGCGTTAATTTTGGCAAAAATCGAGATGTTTTATTACCGATGAAAGGAAGCGAGTTGTGTGTTTCGGGTATAAATATAAAATAAAAAAGCGTGCACTAAAAATAATGCGCGGCGGCTGCGTTGTTCTTGTTGGCCTGCTCCTTGTGTCGCCAGTGTCACCAGTGTGGGCGTTTGAGGACGATTTAGACGAGTTTCCTGCCGCTGTTGTTATACCTCCACTAACTCCCCCTGTCGTTAAAGAAGCGCCGCTATACATTATTGGCCCGCGTGATAGTCTCAATATTTTTGTCTGGCGCAACCCTGATCTGAGTCAGTCTGTCTCCGTTCGTCCTGACGGTCGAATATCCATTCCGTTAGTTGAAGATTTACCCGTTACCGGTAAAACCCCGACACAATTAGCCCGTGATATTGAAAAAGTATTATCCGTTTACGTAAAAGACCCGGTAGTGACGGTGATTGTGGGCGGTTTTCTCGGGCCTTATCAGAAGCAGATTCGCGTGATTGGCGAGGCGACAACACCAAAAGCCATTCCCTACTACGAAAAAATGACTTTGCTTGATTTGATGATTACGGTTGGTGGGATAACTGAGTTTGCTTCCGGTAACCGATCAATTATTTATCGGGTGACTGACGATGGTAAGCAGCAAAATTTTATTGTGCGTATTGAGGATCTGATTAAAGATGGCGATATAACCGCCAATGTCGATATGTTGCCGGGTGATATTTTGATTATTCCAGAGTCGTGGTTTTAAATTTGTCAAAAATGAATAAAAAGAAAAATATATAACGGCTTAATTAATAGCTCATAACTGGTTTAATTATATGCAAGAAATCTTTGAACAAATCTGGGGTTATGTACGGGGAACCTGGCGGTTTCGCTGGTACATTTTTTTGCTGGCGTGGCCTATTTGTATCGGCGGCTGGTTGTTTGTTAATCAGATGCCTGATCAGTATGAATCCAAGGCCAGGGTATTTGTCGATACTTCTTCTGCACTTCGTCCTTTATTACGAGGTCTTGCTGCACAGAGTAGCGCAACGGATGGGTTGACGATGATGACGCGTACATTAATGAGTCGGCCTAATCTTGAAAAAGTCGCGCGCATGACAGACATGGATTTGGGCGTGACAACGCCGGAAGAGATGGATGATCTTATTACGCGCCTGGGTAATACGATAAAATTTAGTGGTGGCCGGGGTAACGACAAAATGTATTCTATCTCGTTTGTTGATAAAGACCCTCAGCTGGCAAAAGAGACCGTGCAGTCGCTTTTGACTATTTTTATTGAGTCAACACTGGGTGACACGCGAAAAGACAGTGATTCCGCAAGAAAGTTTATCGATAGCCAGATAAAAGATTATGAGCAACGTTTGGTTGAAGCCGAGAACCGCCTAAAAGAATTTAAGCGAAAAAATGCCGGGAGAATGCCGGGGGAAGGGCAGGGTTATTTCGGGCAAATTAAGTCTGCCAGGCAGCAGTTGGCGGGTGCTGAATTACAGTTGAGTGAGGCAAAAAATTTGCGTGATGAACTGCGCAGGCAAATACAAGGTGAGGAGCCTGTGTTTGGTATCGTGCCTTCGACGACATCAAACCGGCTGGTTTCGGGGCCACATCCTCTTGATGCTCGTATTAATGCGTTGGAAGCAAACCTTGACGAGCTGTTGCTAAAATATACCGATAATCATCCTGATGTTTCAGCAATTAAAAATACGTTGGCACGTTTGGAGGCTAAGCGAGATAAAGACTTGAAGGAGCAGCAGGCGATTGCGCCTCAATATAGTCGGCCTGCTGGGTTGAACCAAAATCCAGTCTTTCAACAATTGAAAATCAGCCTGAGTCAGGCTGAAGCCAAAGTTGCCTCGTTGATGCCACGAGTTAAAAGTTATCGAAAAAATCTTCAAACACTGGAAAGCCTGGTTAATACTATTCCTCAAATTGAAGCGGATTTTAAAAATCTTAACCGTGATTACAATATTAATAAGAAAAATTATGAAGTTTTGTTATCCCGGCGGGAGTCCGCAAAAATGGCAGAGCGAGCGGAGTCATCAACAGATGAAGTGAAATTTCGGATTATTGACCCACCACGTGTGCCTTTTGAGCCAACCGGTCCCAATCGTCCTTTGTTTGAGACTGTTGTGTTGGTAGGTGGTTTGATCGCAGGTGTTGTTTTTGCCTTTTTTCTATCGCAGATCAGGCCTATGTTTGATACACCCGATAACCTGAAATTGCAAACCGGGATACCGGTGCTCGGGCATATTTCACGGCTTTGGACTGCCGAAGAGAAGAAAAAACGCCGAATAGATGTTATTTCATTCGCCATTGTTGGTTTAGTATTGCTTGGTTTGTATGCGGGCATGTTGACGGTAGAGATTATGGAGATTGATCTCGTGGATAAAGTCATGAGTAAAATACCGGGTGACCTCCTATGAGTACCATTGAAAAAGCCCTGGATAAATTAAAAGCAGATTCGGGAAAAGGCCGTCCATCTGATGCATCACGCTCACGAGATGGGCGCTCTGGTTCCAGGGGGAACGTAGAATCTGACTCGGTTATTTCATTACCCTGGCCAGAGATGGAGGCACAAGGCATGTTGACCCCTGATGGTGGTCGTAGCGAGATTGCAGAAGAGCTCAGGGCAATTAAGCGGCCTTTGTTAAAAAATGCGTTTGCGCACGATAATTTTGCGGCTAAACGCAGTAACTTGATCATGGTGACCAGTTCCGTACCTGGTGAGGGTAAAAGTTTTACCTCAATTAATTTGGCGATCAGTATTGCGATGGAGCTTGATCGTACTGCGTTATTAGTCGATGCTGATGTTGCGCGGCCATCAATTGCACGATATTTGGGGTTTAAAGCGAAAGCTGGTTTGGTGGATTATTTGTTGGATGACAATATAGCGTTGTCGGATGTTCTAATAAAAACCGATTTACCTAAACTATCGATATTACCCGCAGGTAAGCAGCATCATTATTCCACCGAATTGCTGGCCAGTGAAAATATGAATATTTTACTTGATGAACTTGCCACGCGTTATCATGACCGGGTTATTATCTTCGATTCGCCGCCAGTATTGGCAACCAGTGAGGCGCAGGTGCTTGCGACGCAAATGGGGCAGGTCGTGATAGTGGTTGAAGCCGTCAAAACGTCTCAGTCTGCGCTTAAAGAAGCGTTATCAAAAATTTCTCAGGTGAACATAGCTGGACTTGTGTTGAACAAAAGTCGCGTTAAAAAAGGAGGCTCACATTATGAGTATGGCTATTATGGGCACAAGGGCGAATAGGCGGGCGAGTATAGGTCAATGCGGCATCAAACTCACAAAGCAGTTTTTTGCTGTCTGTTATTGTTTTCGGCGAGCGCTTTGGCTGAAAAGTGGGAATTTGAACCTCGGTTGTCGGTGACGGAATCGTATTTTGATAATCTCACACTGGTTTCAGATGAGTCGGGTGAAAAAAATGGAGAGCTGGTGACGCAGCTCTTGCCAGGTTTTTCACTGACGAGAAAAAGTCGCCGATTACAGTTAAATGCGCTTTACACTTATGGCTACATCAAATATTTGGGGAATGAATTTTCTGATCGTTCGTATAACCAAGGCAGTTTAAATGCGAGCGCTGAACTGATCCGTCAGTATTTATTTATGAATGCGATTGCTTCGGTGTCGCAACAGGTTTTTGATCCTACTCGTGCTTTTTCTGCAAATACGGGTGGTAATTTAAGTACTAGCCCAGTTTATGTGACAAATAATCAAATCGAAACAAGAACAATTGGTTTGCAACCTCGGTTGGTTAACCGCTTTGGCCCTTATGCGAATAGTACTCTGAACTACGATTACAGTATTTTAAATTACTCTGGTTCGGCTATTTCAAATTATCAGCGTTCGACCTTGACGTATAACTTGTCTTCCGGGCGATGGTTTAAAAATTTATCCTGGAATGCAAATGCCACTCAATCGTCATCCAGCCAAACGAATGCGGAATACCTTTCCAGTTATATGAGGGTTGACTACGATCTTTCTCGGCACTGGGCGTTATTTACGATGATGAGGGCGCAAAAATACAGCTATTTAAGCCTTGCGAATACGAGTCCCTATTTTATCAACCCTGAAGCCGGTATCGTTTGGACAGCCTCACGAAAACTGAAAACCGAAGTCGGTGGTGGAGGCGCGTTAAATGCGGGGGATTTGTCTAATAATAAAATCACGTTTGATCAGCGCACCTGGCGGGTAATTGTTAATTTGCAGCCAACGACCAGAACACAGTTTTCTTTGGGGCGGACGGCTTCAGTGTATGGTGACCAAAAATTTATGAATTTTTCTCACCGGGTGCGTCGTGGTGATTTGTCATCAAGTTATTCTGAACTATTGATTACGCCACAACAGTTACGTAGTTCGACAGCGTTAACTGGTGGTGCGCTCGGTGGCGGTGGTTTTGGCTCAACGGGCGGCTTCGGTGGTGGAGGTTTTGGCGGCGGTTTTGGTGGTTCGGGTGTCGCAGATAGTGCTGGAATATTGGGCCGAATAGTGACGGATGATGTGTTGTTGCGTAAGCGGCTTAACGCTAATATCAGTTTAAGTTATAAAAAATTAACCTTGACGGGTGGTGGTTTTTTTGATGAAGGCGAATATCAAACCAGTAAGGTGAGAGATAAAAGATATGGTGTGAACAGTGGCGTGGATAAGCGAATCGGTAGGTCAACAAACTGGTCAAATCAACTTTCTGTTCAACGGTATTATTTTGAGAACGGTAACCGTGTAGATAATATTTCGACCTTTACTTCAACACTGTCAAGGCAGGTTAACAAACGCATAAATACCAGTTTGACATATCAATGGCGAAATCGAGATTCCAGTTCCGGTATTGCGAATTACACCGCGCAGATGTTGATTGCCCGGTTGGATGCGACATTTTAAATAATAGAGTAGAGATCACTAAATAATGGATTCAACAGAAAATAAAGAAATATTATGTATTGTAGGTGCCAGGCCTAATTTCACTAAAATTGCCCCTATCATTGCTGCAATGAAGTCGAAAGGGAAACGTGTTTCTCCTTATTTGTTACATACCGGCCAGCATTATGACGAGGCGATGAAAGCCTCTTTTTTTAAACAGTTGGGTATTCCCGAGCCGGATGTCGATCTTGAGGTTGGCTCAGGAAGTCACGCCGTCCAAACTGCCGACGTCATGAAAAAATTTGAGCCAGTACTGGATGAAAGAAATCCGGCTGCCGTATTAGTGGTTGGTGATGTTAATTCCACTATTGCCTGCGCGCTGGTGGCTGCCAAAAAAGGCGTACCTGTTATCCATGTAGAGTCAGGTTTGCGTAGTTATGACAGAGGCATGCCTGAAGAGATCAATCGAGTGCTCACAGATCAAATTTCCGATTTGTTATTTACAACCGAACGCTCAGCACTTGATAACTTGAAAAAAGAAGGGGTTGAATCTGACAGGGTGGTGTTTGTCGGGAATGTCATGATTGATACGTTGATGAAAAACGTGGAAAAGGCGATTCCCATGGCACAGACTTTATCTGATGCGAATATAGCGGCAAATTTTGAAAACACCGAATTTGGTTTAATAACAATGCATCGACCATCAAATGTCGATGATGAGGTTGTGCTATCTTCACTGATTAATACATTGACTAGTTTATCGGAACAGTTACCGATGATTTTTCCTGTTCACCCTCGTACAAGGGGTTATATCGAAAAATATGGACTATTAGATGAAATAGAAAAAAGTAATATTACTTTATTGCCCCCGTTGGGTTATTTGCACTTACTGGGTTTTATGAAAAAAGCAAAAGTGGTGTTGACAGATTCTGGTGGAATACAGGAAGAAACAACGGCGCTTGGTGTTCCGTGTATTACCTTACGGGAAAACACCGAGCGACCAATTACGATAGTTGAAGGTACAAACACCATTGTTGGCTCTGATCCTGAGAAAATCATAAATGCCTTTGATGACATTATGTCGACGGGCGGGAAAACGGGTTGTGTTCCGGAGTATTGGGACGGTAAGGCCGCTGAGCGCATTGTTGAATATCTCGACGACTGGGTAAAATAGCAATTATTTATGAAAACTAATGCGATGACGGTTGATGTCGAAGATTATTTTCAGGTTTCTGCATTTGAACCTTATATTGAAAAAAATAGTTGGGATAGCCAGGAGTGTCGCGTAGAAAAAAACACACATCGGTTATTGGATCTTTATGATCAATATAATGTGAAAGCGACATTTTTTACCTTAGGCTGGGTGGCAGAGCGTTATCCATCGTTGGTAAAGCGTATTGTGAATGATGGCCACGAGCTTGCCAGCCATGGGTATGATCATGTGCGAATTACCAATCAAACGCCGGAAGTTTTTAAAGCGGATGTGATTAAAACAAAAAAAATACTAGAAGATGTTTCCGGGGTAGAGATAAAAGGTTATCGCGCGGCCAGTTATTCCATCAAAAAAAATAATTTATGGGCGTTGGATATATTGTTTGAAACAGGGCATAAATACAGTTCAAGTATCTATCCGGTGAAACATGATTTATATGGCATACCGGATGCGCCGCGATTTAAATATTATCCCAGAGGCGAGTCAGGGATTCTGGAAATACCAATTACCACCTTAAATTTGTTTAATAAAAACTTGCCGGTGGGTGGTGGTGGGTTTTTTCGTTTGTACCCTTATGCTTTTTCACGATGGGCGCTGAATCGTGTGAATGCAAGCGATAATGAATCGGGTATGTTTTATTTTCACCCATGGGAAATCGACCCTGGTCAGCCGAGAACTGACGGGATAGATGCCAAGACACGATTTCGGCATTATTTGAACCTGGATAAGTTTTATGGGCGGCTTGAGAGGTTGTTGCAGGACTTTGAGTGGGGTCGGATGGATCGGGTTTTTGGGGTTGAGTGAGTTTTTTTGTTAACCGCAAAGGCGCGGAGACGCAAAGAAAATAATATAGAATTAAAAAGGTAGGTTGTGAGTGATACAAGAATTTTACAGTTACATGTTAGCTCGGAGTCATTTTGTTTTTTCTTTAAAAAACCTTTGAGCCTCTGCGCCTTTGCGGTAAAAAGCAGACCATGCAAAGAAAAGAATATAAAATTAAAAAGGTAAGTTGAGAGTGATACAAGAATTGTATAGTTACATGTTAGCTCGGAGTCATTTTGTTTTTTCTTTAAAAAAACCTTTGCGCCTCTGCGCCTTTGCGGTAAAAAGCAGACCATGCAAATAAAAGAGCTAACAAAAAACAACATAAAAGACTGGAACAATTTCGTTTTCAGCCACCCCGACGCCACTTTTTTTCACCGTGCAGAATGGAAAGACGTTATCGAGCGTTCTTTTTCACAGCCCATGTATTTTTTCTTCGTTGAAAAAGAGGGAGAGGTGACCGGCGTCTTACCGTTAGGGCACATTAAAAGTCGACTATTTGGCAATTCGTTAGTGTCTTTGCCGTTTTACGTTTACGGTGGAATCCTCGCAAAAGATGAAAAGTCTCACGCGGCGTTAACTGAAAAGGCTGTATCATTGGCAAAGTCATTGAATGTAGATCAGTTGGAAATGAGAAACATAAAACAACAGTATACCGATTGGCCTGTTAAAAATGATTTGTACGCCAGGTTTAGAAAAGAAATCGACCCGGATGTTGAAACAAACTTAAGTAACATTCCGCGTAAGCAACGAGCGGTGGTAAGAAAAGGGATTAAGGCTGGTTTAACCAGTAAGTTCACTACAGATGTCGATGCTTTTTATGAATCTTATGCGTTGACACTGCACGGTCATGGCACCCCCGCATTTCCAAGAAAGCTATTCCATATTTTAAAGGAAGTTTTCAAGGATGATTGCGATATTCTGTCAATTTATAAAGATGAGACGATGGTTGCCTGCGTCATGAATTTTTACTTCAACGACGAAGTATTGCCTTATTATGCAGGTACAAGCTTCGACGCGAGAAAATATAAGGCCCATGATTTTATGTATTGGGAACTTATGCGCCTTTCTTGTGAAAGAGGTTATAAATGGTTTGATTATGGCCGAAGCAAAGTCGGTACCGGGCCATACAGTTTTAAAAAGAACTGGGGCTTTGAGCCCGAGCCGTTGCATTATGAGTATTACCTGGTGAATGCGACCGAGATTCCGGAGATCAATCCGAATAACCCGAAATACAGTTTATTTATCAAAGCCTGGCAGAAAATGCCGTTTTCGATGACTAAGGTGATTGGGCCGGTGATTATTCGTCATTTGGGGTAACTGTTTTTACCGCAAAGGCGCTGAGGCGCAAAGGGAAAAAGTGTAAAAGACTGGTTGGATATTTTCAGGGAATATTTTTAAATTTCGTCTTAGTGTCTTTGAGGCTAAAAAATGCTTGCAACCGCTCAAAAAATAAATGCGCTAAGTCGCCATGTAATTGGTGCTGCAATTGATGTGCATAGAGAAATTGGCCCTGGATTACTTGAATCGGCCTATGAAGAATGTTTGTGTTATGAGTTATTGCAAAAAGGCTTGAAGTTTCAACGTCAGGTCGAAGTCCCGGTGAATTACAAAGAAGTAAAATTAAACTGTGGTTACAGGGTTGATATACTTGTCGAGGATGTATTAATACTCGAACTTAAAACAGTTGATAGAATTCATCCAATCCATGAAGCTCAATTGTTGACCTACTTGAAATTAATGGATAAAAAACTCGGCCTACTTATTAATTTTAACGTTCCTGTACTCAAAGTCGGAATAAAACGAATAGTCAATAATTTATAACCTTTGCGCCTCAGCGCCTTTGCGGTGAAAAAACAAAAAGTGAAAAAACTACTCTACCTGGTCCACCGCATCCCCTACCCGCCAAACAAGGGTGATAAAATTCGTTCGTTCCACTGGCTAAAAGGCCTGTCGGCGCAATATGAAATATATCTCGGCACATTTATCGACGATGAAAATGACTGGCAATACGTCAATCAATTAGATGGATACTGCAAGGCTGTGCATATAGAAAAGCTGGCGCCATCCAGGGCAAAAATAAAAAGCTTAACAGGATTGTTAAGCGGTGAGCCATTAACCATTCCCTATTACGCCAGCAAAAAAATGCAGCAATGGGTGAGTGAAACCATAAAAAAAGAAAGTATCACCGATGTACTGGTTTTTTCCTCTTCGATGGCTCAATTTGTTGATCATCAACAGTTTAACAATTGTCACCGAGTCATTGATTTTGTTGATATGGACTCCGATAAATGGATGCAATACGCCGAAAAAAAACAATGGCCAATGTCCTGGGTTTATCAGCGCGAAGCCAAAACCTTGTTTGAGTACGAAAAGGCGGTTGCCAGGAAATTTAACAACAGCCTGTTTGTTTCGAATAAGGAATCTGATTTTTTTTCAACAAAACTAAATGACGACGCTGTGCAAGTAGATTATGTCAATAACGGCGTTGATACGGCTTATTTTGCCCACGATAAAAACTTGGCTAATCCATTCGGTAAAAATGATAAGGTGATTGTATTTACCGGTGCGATGGATTATTGGGCGAATGTTGACGCGGTTAAGTGGTTTGCGAGTGAAGTTTTTCCTGCGGTATCAAAGCAGCTTCCAACGGCACGTTTTGTCATCGTAGGCAGCAAGCCCGCACAAGAGGTGTTAAGCTTACAAACGCTGGATGGTATAACCGTCACGGGTTTTGTTGATGATGTGCGGCCATATATCCAATATGCAAATGTGGCAATAGCGCCCATGAGAATTGCACGTGGTATTCAAAATAAGGTCCTGGAGGCGATGTCGATGGGAAAAGTCGTTATCGCGTCAGCCCAGGGGCTGGAAGGAATTAATGCTGAGGTTGGAAAAGACTTGATGCTTGCGACTGCACGGCAGCAATGGATTGATCAAGTGGTTACGCTTATAAATCAAGCAGATGAGTTGATGGAGAAGAATGCCCGCGAGTGTGTGCTAAAACACTACAGCTGGCACTCAAACATCGTAAAATTAAGCCGTTGTTTTAATCAATCGTTGTTTTAGAGAAATAATAATGGAAGAAACCCGTACAAGCCAGGCCGCACTTGCCGATACATGGCGCTTACCACTCATATTAACTGGTAGTTTGATTGTTTTACTCTTACTAATATATTACCCCACAACGATATCCATTATTCATATTTGGAACACCTCTGAAACCTTTACCCACGGCTATTTGATTTTACCGATTTCTATTTGGTTGGTCTGGCACAATAAACATCATTTCTACGGTATTCAGCCTAATATCAATTATTACGCCATTCCACTTATCTTACTGGTCAGTTTTGTTTGGCTTGTTGCCTATTTTGTTGATGTAAATGTCGTTCAGCAACTCACACTGGTTGCCATAATACCGCTAATGGTTTTTGGCGTTATGGGCTGGCAGGTTGCAAAGGCTGCCGCTTTTCCACTGTTTTTTTTAATCTTCGCCGTGCCTATGGGCGAAGCACTTGTTCCGTCGTTAATTGAATTTACCGCTGATTTTACTGTGGCTATGGTGCAAATGACAGGTATTCCCATTTATCGTGAAGGCACGTTTTTCCAGTTGCCGACGGGTAACTGGTCGGTTGTTGAGGCTTGCTCCGGTGTACGTTATCTAATTGCCTCCGTGACGCTTGGTTTTTTATATGCCTATTTAACTTATCAAAGTCCTTATAGAAGGGCGGCGTTTATTCTAGCTTCAATCATTGTGCCTATTATTGCAAATGGTCTAAGGGCATTTATGATCGTGATGATCGGTCATTTTAGTGGTATGAAGCTCGCGGTCGGGGTGGATCATCTAATTTATGGCTGGTTTTTTTTCGGTATCGTTATCGCCATTATGTTTTACATTGGTTCTTTTTGGCGTGAAGACGAAAAGGAAGGAAAGTCACCACCTGCAAGCGTAAATGAAACGACCCGAAATCAGGATAAAAAGCCATTTTTATTGATGTCCATCTTTTTGGTGATTATTGTGGCTTTGTTACCGCTCAAGGCGTATACCGATAAAATAGAAATTAGTCGTGACCCAATTATTATACAAACGCCTGAAGCTGACGAGTGGAAAGCAACCGATAAGCCGGTTAGTGACTGGGAGCCACGTTATAAAAATATGGATGCCGCGCTGCATCAGAGCTATCAGAAAGGCAGTACTAATGTTGACTTGTTTATTGGGTATTATCAGGTGCAACGAGATGATGCTCAATTGGTTACGTCAACGAATGTGCTCACTGAAGAAGACGATGATTGGCTGAATATAGGTCAATCAACTGTTCAAATGGGTTTGTCGAATGGAGCAGTAAAAATACCGGTTGCGCACCTTAAAGGCGGAAACAAAGAAATTTTTGTCGCCTATTTTTATTATCTCGGCGGTGAAATAGTAACGAATGACTATCTCGCTAAGTTGATTGAAGCAAAGGCGCGTTTATTTGGTGGTGATCGTTCATCGGCTATTATTGCCATTTCGTCAGAGCTTAATGATAGCCGTGGTCAGACTATTTCTGATATCCAGTCTTTTGCTGAAAATATGGATAGAAAAATAGCCAGGTCGATTGATAATGCCGGGCATGCGAAATGACACCGCGTCCATTCATTGTACACATCATCTTTCGTCTTGATTTTGGTGGCCTTGAGAATGGGCTGGTTAATTTGATTAATAATATGGCGGATGACAAATATCGGCATGCCATTATTTGCGCCAGTGATTTTACTGATTTTAGAAAACGAATTAAAAATCCGGATGTTGAGGTTTATGCTTTACATAAAAAACCAGGAAATGACTTTGGTGCATATTTCAGGCTTTGGAAATTATTGCGCAAGCTAAAGCCGGACATTGTTCATACCCGTAATCTCGGTACGATTGAATATGTTATACCGGCGATCTTAGCCGGTGTAAAGTATCGTATTCATGGTGAGCATGGTCGGGATATGTCCGATATAGATGGCACTAATAAAAAATATATTCTGTTGCGCCGATTTTATGGGAAGTTTATCTCCCGTTTCATTGCCTTGTCTAAAGATTTGGAGCACTGGTTAATAAATACGGTTGAGATTCCGTCAAGCAAGGTGGTTCAGCTATACAACGGTGTTGACTTGACACGATTTCAGGAAAAAGATGCATCAACCATTATTCGTGCTCAGTTACCGGGTGTTGATGACGATGATATTCTCATTGGCACGGTTGGCCGATTACAGGCGGAAAAAGATCAGGCAACACTGGTAAACGCATTTGCTTCGCTTCTTTCTCAATTATCTTCTGAGCAAAAACACATCAAATTGTTATTGATAGGTGACGGGCCTGATCGGGAGAAGCTTGGAGTTCTCGTCGAAGAAAGGCGATTAACTGAGCGGGTTATTTTCCTTGGTGCCAGAAACGACATACCTGATCTACTGTCGGCATTGGACGTGTTTGTATTGCCGTCTCGTGGGGAAGGAATTTCAAACACTATATTGGAAGCAATGGCCAGTGGCTTGCCTGTTATTGCCACCCATGTGGGAGGCAATCCAGAGCTGGTTGCTGAGAGTCGTACAAATAGTACAAGTCTTACAAGTCTTACAAATAGTACAAGTCTTACAAGTCTTACAAATAGCACAGGGATATTAGTTCCGCCCAATGACGCAGGAAAAATGGCAGAGGCACTGTTGGTGTATCTCAATGATATGACATTGGCAAAAAAACACGGCAAAGCGGGTCGCCAAAGGGTCGAGGCGTTGTTCAGCATGGATAAAATGATCGAAAACTATGTGGGTGCATATGACTCAGTGCTTGTTAACCACAGAGGCGCAGAGACGTAGAGAAAAACCGGATAAAAAACTTTGCGCCTCAGCGCCTTTGCGGTTAAAAAAACTAAAACCCTCTGTGTCTCCGTGCCTCCGTGCCTCTGTGGTTAAAAAAACAGTATGTTGTGTTAGCCATAAAAAAGGAACCACCCTGTCATGAAAAAAGACAAAGTACTAGAAGTGCTTACTAGATTAAAACCTGAATTAATGAAAAAATTTGGCGTGACCCGTTTGGCATTATTTGGTTCAACAGTTCGTGATCAGGCGCAGCCCGACAGTGACGTTGATATTGTCGTCGCTTTTGATGGTCCTGCAACTTCCAAACGTTATTTTGGCGTCCAGTTTCTTTTAGAAGACGAATTAGAATGCCCCGTTGACCTGGTCACAGAAAAAGCACTAAGGCCCGAATTACGCCCATATATTGAACGAGAAGCAATAAATGTCTGAACGCGAATGGTTGTTTTATATTGAAGATATGATTAGTTTCGCGGAGAATGTGTTGATTTACACGTCTGATATGGATAAAGAAACGTTTGTCTCTTCTAAATTGAACTATGATGCCACCCTGCGTAATTTAGAATTGATTGGTGAAGCTGCGACTCACATCCCTGATAAAGTCCGAAGCACAAATGATGCGATTGAATGGCGATTAATCATTGCAACTCGTCATAGGTTAATACATGGTTATCTTGGAATTGATAATGATACTTTATGGAGCATTATTAAAGATGATGTTCCCCATTTGTTGCTGGAGTTAAGGAAAATGGATTTTACACTCCTTAATAAGTAAACAGGTCGTATCTTTTATCCTTAAAAAACTAAAACCCTCTGTGTCTCCGTGCCTCTGTGGTTCAAGAAAACAAAAAATAAGCCTTTTTCAATAACAGTCGATAAAGATATAATACCCAAATAACTAAAAGGAATTAAACACTTAGATGTGCGGAATAGTCGGAATATTTGACACACGACAGGCCTCAGAAATTGATCGTGGCTTGCTCAATGCCATGAACGAAAGCCAGCATCATCGTGGCCCGGATGCCGGTGGATTGCACATCGAACCCGGTATCGGCTTAGGCCATCGTCGTTTATCCATCATTGATTTGTCTTCCGGCAAACAGCCCATGACCAATGAAGATGAGACCGTCTGGGTAAGCTTCAACGGCGAAATATATAATTTCCCTAAGCTTAGCGAAGAACTCAAAAAGGCCGGTCATCAATTTAAAACCCATTCCGATACCGAAGTTATCGTTCATGCCTGGGAAGAATGGGGTGAAAAATGTGTCGATCGCTTTCGAGGTATGTTTGCCTTCGCCATTTGGGATAGAAATCAACAAAGTCTTTTTCTCGCCAGAGATCGCCTCGGTAAAAAGCCACTGCACTACGCCATGTTACCTAATGGCCACCTGATATTTGGTTCGGAATTAAAATCGCTTTATGTGCACCCATTGCTACAAAAAGTCATCGACCCAAAAGCCGTGGAAGAATATTTCGCATTTGGATACGTTGCCGATCCGCGATCTATCTTTAAAGGCATAAAAAAACTACCACCAGCCCATACGTTAACGGTAAAAATTGGCGGCTCACTACCTGAACCAAAAGAGTATTGGGATATTCCCTTTCAGACCAACAATGAAAACCTTTCAGAAAAGGAAGCTGCGGCGCAATTAACAGAACGGTTTCGCGATACCGTCAATTCCCGCATGCTGTCAGAAGTACCGCTTGGTGCTTTTTTATCAGGTGGTGTTGATTCAAGCGCTGTTGTCGCCATGATGGCAGAAAACTCAAAAGACCCCGTTAATACTTGTTCAATTTCATTTGATAATCCGAAATTTAATGAAGCAGAATTTGCCAAAATGGTCGCGGACCGTTACAAAACCAATCACCATGTTGAAATGGTGAACCCGGATGATTTTGATTTAATTGATAGTTTAGCTAACATTTACGATGAGCCTTACGCCGACAGCTCAGCCATTCCGACTTATCGTGTTTGTGAGTTGGCAAAAAAACACGTCACGGTTGCTTTGTCCGGTGATGGAGCAGATGAGTATTTTTCTGGCTACCGCCGTCACCGCTGGCACATGAATGAAGAAAAAATACGCGCCATATTACCATATGCCATACGCGGCCCGGTATTTGGTTTTCTCGGAAAAGCCTATCCAAAACTGGATTGGGCACCAAAGTTTTTACGCGCAAAAACTACCTTTCAATCCATTGGCCGAGATAGTGTCTCTGCCTATATGCATACCATATCAATTCTTGATGACGATATGCGTAATAAACTTTTTTCCAGTGAATTTAAAAAAACTTTACAAGGCTATAATGCAGTAGAGGTGTTCCGCCAGCACGCGGCAAAATGTCCATCACAACATCCGTTGTCACTCATTCAGTACCTTGATCTAAAAACTTATCTGGTTGGTGATATTCATACAAAGGTAGATAGAGCAAGTATGGCAAACTCACTGGAAGTACGTGCGCCGTTACTTGATCATGAATTAATTGAGTGGGTGTCAGGATTAAATCCTGATTTAAAACTTCACCGCCAGCAAAGCAAATACATTCTAAAAAAAGCCATGGAGCCGTATTTGCCACACGATGTATTGTATCGGCAAAAAATGGGTTTTTCCGTGCCGTTAGCGGAATGGTTTCGTGGCCCGCTTAAGCAACGCGTGAGAGATTCATTACTTGGCGACGCAATGCATGATAGCGGAATTTTTAACATGGGCTACGTCAAGCAAATTGTAAATCAGCACCAGTCGGGTGTCAGGGATTTTAGCGCATCAATTTGGACATTGTTGATGTTTGATGCGTTTCAGCGACAAGTCATGATTTAAGGGTAATTTTTATATGTTAAACGTATTGTTTACCGTTGATGTAGAATTGTGGCCCCAAAAATGGGACTTGTCTCATAAAAGCATGAAGGTGGCATTTGATAAGGATATTTTAGGTAAAACGGCTCGCGGTGAATATGGTTTACCCTTTCAGCTAAAAACGTTTTCTGATTATGAAATTAAGGCAACTTTTTTAGTTGAGCCCTTTTTTTCAGTACAAATGGGACAAGGCAGTTTGCAGGATATTACCGGACTGATTTCAGATCGAGACCAAAAAGTTGAGCTTCATTTGCATACCGAATGGGTGGACAAGGTGAGTCCAAATATTATGTCGGGAGGCGAACGACTTAATATTAATGAGTTCTCCCTAGGTGAGCAAACCGAGTTGCTTTCTATAGGGCTTGAGAGGCTAAATCTATGTTATGTCGAAAACATCACGGCGTTTAGGGCCGGAAATTACGGGGCGAACTTTGATACGTTAAAAGCATTGAAAAAAGTCGGGATAAAATATGATACCAGTTATAACGCAGCGTATCTTGGTCACACGTGCGATCTTCATTTTGGTAGTACATTGATGCAAGCTGTGGATTACGATGGAATTACTGAAGTGCCAATTTCTCAGTACAAAGATGGTTTTGGCAGGCGGCGGCACGTGCAGTTAAACTCCATTTCTTTTGAAGAAATAAAAATATTGCTGGAGCAGGCTAGTGCTCAAAATTGGGAAACATTTGTGATTGTTTCTCACAGCAACGAATTGCTGACGTCAGATAAAAACAAGGGTGATAATATCGTTATTCGCAGGCTTGAAAAATTGTGTCGATATTTGAGCGATAACACTAAAAAATTCAGAACATGTTTTTTTGATCAAATGGATAAAGATAAAGTGACTGGTGTTCGAGCTGAAGCGTTATTAAAAGCCGATGTTTATTCAACGAGTAAGCGTATTTTGGAACAAGGGTACAGGCGGGCGTTTTTGTGAGTTTGCATTGGTCAGATGAAGTGATCCCGTTAAAATATTATCTTGGTGAAATTGAGTTATTTGATGCGTCCCTGAAGTTGTCTGTTCTAAAGACTAATTTGCACAGTATTTTTTTATTAAAGGATCGTGAGGTTGATTTGAAGCCGAGTGTTTCTGGTGAGACAGAATTATTGTTGAGATCGTTTCCTGTTGCGATATTGCAAGAAGAAAAAAACAAGCGGGAGACATTTTTTTTTTATTGTGCCGATGATTACAAGCGTTATTATACGAAAACAATTGGTAGTTTTGATGATTATCTATCGAATAATTTTTCTTCCAAGAGTCGCTCTACATTTCGAAGAAAAGTTAAAAAATATCTCAAAGGCCAGCCTGATGATTGTTTTAAGGTCTATAAAACTGAAGATGAAATAGTTGACTTTCATCGATTGGCAAGAGATATTTCAAGCAAAACTTACCAGGAAAGATTGCTTGATTGTGGGTTGCCTGAATCAACAGACTTTTTGGAAAGTGCAAAAAAACTTGCCCGTGCAGACCAGGTTAGAGGGTATTTGTTATTTCGGGATGGGGATCCTGTATCTTATGTTTATTCTCCTGTCGTTGAACGCGTAGCAACTTATCAATATGTGGGCTTTGATCCATCGCTTTCAAAACTGTCTCCTGGCGCTGTATTGCAGTGGTTTATCCTAATGTCGGTTTTTGATGAAGAAAATATAGACTATTTCGACTATACAGAAGGTGAGGGCGGGCATAAGTCCTTGTTTTCTGATGGTTACGTTGAATGTGCCGATGTATATGTGCTTAAAAAAACATTGCGAAATAAATTATTGATCGTTTCGCATAAGATGAACCGTAATTTTAATGCCTGGCTAGTGAGTTTTCTTGATCGTTTGGGCATAAAAAAAATATTAAAAAAAATGATACGACGCTTTGTTAACAAATAGTTGCTTATTAAATTGAAATTTTTGAAAAAAACAATTCAGCTAATATTGGGAGAGTACAATCTCTATCGGATTTACCTTTTTGAAAAGATAGGCGAAACGTTGGGGTGTGATGGAGTTTTTGTTGACGAAGAGTTTATCAAAATAGGTGAAATAACGGATGCCACTGTCTTTAGTGAATCCCATGATAGTGATATAGCTAATTTGGCATCATATGGCGGCGAGGGTGCTTATGGCTTTGGAGCATGGAATAGTGCGGGGGAATTAGTGGCAGCATGTTGGTTTTGGGATGAGGCAAGATATCGCTCTCGAAATTTTTGGCCGTTAAAAAAAGGGCAAGCAAAGCTTGTTCAAATTAATACATCCAAAGGTTACCAAGGGAAGGGTATCGCAAGTAGCTTGCTTTTGTTTGCAACAGAAAAGATGATTTGCAATGGGTTTAAACAGATCTACGCAAGAATTTGGCACTCAAACACACCTTCCTTGAAAGCGTTTGAAAAAACGGGGTGGAAGTATGTTGCCTTTGTTGTGGAGATTTTCCCGCTTGGAAGAAAAAAGCCGTTTCGACGGGTTGTGTTTAAATAGGTGGGTGTTGCTGTGCTGAATTTTATAAAAAATAAAAACGAAAATAGCAGGTAAAAATGAAGATACTTCACATCCTTGACCACTCCATACCACTACACAGTGGCTATACTTTTCGTACGCGTGCCATACTTGAAAATCAAAAAAAACTGGGTTGGCAAACTGAGCACTTAACAAGTCCCAAACATATTCAAGCAACCAATGAAAATATAAAAGAAGAAACGGTCGATGGTTTGCACTTTTATCGAGCGCTACCTGAAATAGGCTTGTTTTCAAAGTTGCCGATATTAAATCAATGGTCTGTAGTTACGGCAGTAGAAAAACGACTTGAAGAAATAATCGATGAAGTAAAGCCGGATATTTTACATGCGCACTCTCCAGCATTAAACGGACTTGCCGCGGTAAGGGTTGGCAAACGCCACGGTATTCCTGTGGTGTACGAAATACGTGCTTTCTGGGAAGATGCTGCAGTGGATCATGGCACTTCGACAGAAGGTAGTGTGCGTTATCAGTTAACAAAGTCACTTGAGACTTACGTTATCAAGCAGGCAAGTGCAGTTACAACCATTTGTGAAGGCTTAAGGAATGATATTATCAGCCGTGGTATAGCATCTGTAAAAATTACGGTAATACCGAATGCGGTAGACCCGGAAAAATTTACTACCGATGGTATTGTGGATGAAGCGCTAAGAGAAAAGCTCGGCCTGTGTAATAGAAAAGTATTGGGTTTTATTGGTTCTTTTTACGCATATGAAGGGTTACCGATTTTAGTTAAAGCGTTACCACAAATGCTGTCGAAAAATGCTGATGTGCGATTACTGCTAGTGGGTGGTGGCCCGCAGGAAGGTGAACTAAAAGCACTGGTTCATAAAATGAACCTGGACGATAAGGTTGTTTTTACCGGCAGGGTACCTCATGACGAAGTGCAATCCTATTATGATCTGGTCGATGTTTTTGTTTATCCTCGTTTATCTATGCGTTTAACCGAATTGGTAACACCGCTAAAACCACTGGAGGCCATGGCTCAAGGGTGTTTGCTAATTGCTTCTGATGTGGGGGGGCATCGAGAATTAATTAAAGACGGTGTAACGGCTGATTTGTTTTCTGCTGCTGAAGAAGATGATTTAGCAAGCAAGGCATTGTCGCTGTTAGCGCACCCGGAAACATGGGATGAAAGGCGAAAAAATGCAAGAGAATTTATTGAAAGAGAACGAAGCTGGAGTGTCAGTGTTAGTCGGTACGAGTCTGTTTACGATAAATTAGTTACTCGAACAAAGTCATAGCAACATGGCGCCAGAAAACACCAATTCACCCAGATTACCACGAGTATTTGTATTTTCAACGCTTTTCCCCAACCCAAATCAGCCAAATGCGGGTGTATTTATTCGAGAAAGAATGTTTCGGGTTGGTCAGAAACTGCCTTTGTTTGTCATCGCGCCCGTAGCATGGTTTCCATTGCAAGGACTTATTCGCCTAATCAAGCCCCATTTTCGACCAGAGGCACCGAAAAAAGAAATGCAGCAGGGCGTGGAAGTCTTGCACCCACTTTTTTTTTCCATACCCGGAATGTTTAAACGTTTTGATGGCTTTTTCTTGGCGCTTAGTACTTACGCGGTTGTAAAAAAACAGCATCAAAAAAATAAAATTGACATCATTGATGCACATTTTGCCTACCCGGATGGCTATGCGGCTACATTGTTAGGTAAGTGGCTGAATATCCCCGTTACTATTACTCTCAGGGGAACAGAGAAACGACACCTGGAATCGGCATTAAAAAAACCATTACTGAGAGCATTGGATAACGCTACACGTGTGTTTTCTGTGTCGGATTCCTTAAAACAGCTCGTTGTTTTGGCTGGTGCTGATGAAAAAAAGATCCGGGTTGTGGGTAATGGTGTTGATGTTGAAAAGTTTTATGCCTTTCCGAAAAATGAAACGAGGCAATTACTTGACTTACCCGAAGATGCAAAAGTAATCGTCACAGTCGGTGGGTTAGTCGAGCGAAAAGGTTTTCATCGAGTGATTGAATGTTTGCCCGCGCTTATAGAAGATCATCCTAACTTGAAGTATTTAATTGTTGGTGGTGCAAGCGCAGAAGGAAACTGGGAAAATAAACTCAGGCAGCAAGTGGTTGATCTCAAACTGGAGGCTCATGTCAACTTTTTAGGAACTCAACCACCAGAAAAATTGAAAACAATTTTATCTGCATCTGATATTTTTGTATTGTCTACACGAAACGAAGGGTGGGCAAATGTATTGTTAGAGGCTATGGCATGCGGTTTACCCATCGTAGCGACAGATGTTGGTGGTAACGCAGAAGTCATTTGTTCAGAAAAATTGGGCACCATTATTCCCTTCGATGATAAAGCGCAATTAAAGCAGGCAATTCATCAGGCATTAGTAAAAGACTGGGATATTCAGTACTTAATTGAATATGCTAAAGAAAATTCATGGGATAGGCGGGTAGAAATTTTAGTTGACGAATTTCAGTGCATTTCTTCCCAAAAGGCTAGTTAGAAAATGATTAACCTATATACAAAAATAGTGACAAATCTGATTTTCCCCCTGCATGAGCGGTTAAAAAAACATGATACTGTCGCTATTAAAAACAAAATGGAACAGTCCCAGTGGTGGACATCAGAAGAAATACTTGATCTTCAATTACAGCGCCTTAAAATATTACTATTAAATGTTAATAAGCACGTACCTTATTATAAAAAAATGTTTACCGAAACAGGGTTTAACCCAGAAAGGATCACAAGTGTTAATGATTTACAGTTACTTCCGTTTTTAACAAAAGAAGTGATTCGGGAAAATATGGAAGCCCTAAAAGCTGATAATGCCCTTGGCTTGTCTCGTTTTAATACTGGCGGCTCCAGTGGTGAACCACTCATTTTTTTCATTGGAACAGAACGCGTCAGCCATGATGTGGCTGCAAAATGGCGTGCAACCCGATGGTGGGATGTGGATATAGGCGACCCGGAGATCGTAGTATGGGGTTCCCCCATCGAACTGGGGGCTCAAGACCGGATAAAACAAATAAGGGATAAGCTGCTTAGAACAGAGTTAATTTCTGCGTTTGAAATGTCCGAAAAGAATCTGAACATATTCCTGCAAAAAATTATCGACTTTAAACCCAAGATGCTTTTTGGCTACCCTTCTTCATTGTCACTAATCGCAGGTCATGCCAGGAAAAAGGGGATAGATGTATCGGGACTGGGAGTCAAAGTCGCATTTGTCACATCCGAAAAGCTATACGATCACCAAAGAGAAAAAATAGAACAGACATTCAATTGCAAGGTCGCCAATGGCTATGGCGGGCGTGATGCCGGGTTTATTGCTCATCAATGCCCGGCTGGGAGTATGCATATCACAGCGGAAGATATCATTGTTGAAATTGTTGATAACGAGGGAAACAATTTACCTGCTGGAGAAGCGGGTGAAATCGTAGTTACGCACGTTGCAACAAAAGACTTTCCGTTTATTCGCTACAAAACGGGGGATGTTGGTGTTTTAACGAATGACAAATGCCGCTGTGGTCGAGGTTTGCCCGTTTTAAAAGAGATTCAGGGTCGGGCAACAGATTTTGTTGTCGCTGCCGATGGTACGGTTCTTCACGGGCTTGCTCTTATTTACGAAGTAAGGGATATAGCAGGCGTTGTTAATTTCAAAATTGTTCAGGAAAATATTAAACATACCATTGTACAGCTCGTTGTAAATGACATGTTTGATTCTTATTCAAAGGAGCAAATCTCAAGCGGAATAAAAAAACGCCTTGGAGAGGATGTCAATGTGGAAGTTGAGTTGTTACCTCACATAAATAAAGAAGCATCTGGCAAGTATCGTTACATTGTTAGTAAAGTGAATGTAACTTAGGGGCGGTGGAAATACCATGCGAGACTTGATAATCGTATTAATTGTCTTCGGCATGCTGCCTATGGTGCTGATGCGTCCCTATATTGGTATATATTTGTGGTATTGGATTGGCTTGATGAATCCGCATAAGCTTTCTTATGGTTTTGCCTTTAATTTTCCGTTTGCCCAGGCAATTGCTATAGCCACCTTGTTGGCGATGTTCAATAAAAAATACCGACATTCTATTCCTTGGGATACCGGGCTGATATTAATGATTGTTATGTTTATTTATGTGACGTTTACATCATTTTTTGCCTGGAATCCTGACGCCGCATGGGAGTACTGGGATCGTGTACTTAAAATATTCTTATTTTCTTTTTTATCTACTATGTTAATAACCGGGCGTGTACATACCAGAATATTATTGCTGGTTATTGTGTTGAGTTTGGCTTTTTACGGTGTGCGCGGAGGCATATTTTCGATTATTACCGGTGGTAACTATCGTGTCTGGGGACCTCCTGGTAGAGTTTTCATTTCCAGTAATAACTTTCTTGGTTTAGCTATGATTATGGTGTTTCCGCTTTTGTTTGAGCTTGCAAAAGACTTTAGTAAAAAATGGATAGTTTATTTATTTTATGGAATGGCAGGGTTAACGGCGATAGCTATTATATTTACCTATTCCCGGGGAGCGCTATTGGGTTTTCTAAGTATCTGTGCACTTATGATTATGAAGTCCAAAAAGAAAGGGCTTATACTTTTTATTCTGATACCGATTATCGCTGTCGCTGCAGTTAAGTTCGTACCTGAAAAATTATATAAACGGGCAGAAACAATTGAAACTTTTGAAGAAGATAGCTCGGCAATGCAAAGAATACGAGCATGGCAGGTTGCATTTGCCATTGCGCTTGAAAGCCCGTTTACGGGCGCCGGTTTTGAGTTTGAGTCAGGAAACGAAGCAAGATGGTTTGGATACCTGCCAGACGCACATGTGTCTGAGCTGGGAGATACGGCTCACGTAGCACATAGTACTTATTTTCAGGTATTGGGACAGCACGGATTTGTGATGTTAATCATATACCTATGGTTATTGCTTTATATAATAATGAAGTGCCAACGGTTTAAGCGATTCTCAAAGCAGAATGATGAAGTGCAATGGATTGGGAACTATGCAACGGGTATTCAATATGGAGTGATAGGGTACATGGTTTCTGGTGCTTTTTTAAATGTCGCCTACTTTGATTTGTTATACGCCTACGTAGGGGTGGTCGCTATATTGGGCAGGGAGCAAAGAAAATATCTAAAACAAAAGGCTGATGAAGAAAAATCAAACTTCAATCTTGATGGGCAAGGGAGTTTCCGTGAATATAGCAAGTAAAAAACAAGATCCTAATACGGTTGCATTTCTTGCTATTTTAACTGTGTGGTTTTTAACTCGATTATTGTTATGGCTTTGGTATAGCCCAATGGAATATATGGACACTGGCACCTATAAACAGCTTGCATCCCAGTTCGCTGCATTTGACTTTTCAGCGTACAACGGCCAAAGAACACCGATTTACCCGTTAATGATCGCATTGTTAAATCAAAATAATAACCTGATTTGGTTTGTTCAAAGTTTAATGGGTTTAGGTATCGGGGTATTTGCCTACTTAATATTGATGCTTGAAAAAGTAGATTGGCGCTGGTCTTTATTCGCCGCATTGTTCTCGATTTTGGCATTAAATGCGTTGTTTTTTGAGCCAGTAATAATGACAGAAACTATCAGCGCCTTTTTTCTTATGGGGGTGTTGTACTATTTTTTGCTGACGGTAAAAACAGGATCAGGCGGAAAAAAAGTTGTTGTTTTAGGGCTTTTAGTTGGATTGCTGGTGTTAGCGCGGCCTCAGTTTATTGTTGCTATTCCCATATTTGCTTTGCTTTTTCTGATTTATGCGCCTCAGAAGCGACTGAAGACAACGGTAATTTACCTTTTAATCGCCATTATGCCTATTCTCGGTTGGGGTGTGTTTAACAAAATACACATTGGTAGTTTCACTATGACCACATTAACCGGTTATAATTTATCTAACCACAGCGGTGCGTTTATGGAAAAAGCACCTGATGAATACGCCGAATTGCGTGACATATACTTGAAATATCGAGCACAGAAAATAGAAGAAACAGGCTCCCATGCAATGACAATTTTTATTGCCCGGCATGAGATGATGCAAAAAACAGGCATGTCAGAGATTGAGCTGGCAAAAGCATTTCAAACCTTATCGGTGACGCTTTTTTTGGCCTATCCGTTGGACTACATGGCAAATGTGGCCAAATCCTGGGTTAGCTTTTGGCCTGTGCCAAACTACTGGAGACTCGATCATTTCGAGAACAAAACAGTTGCGAATTTGTTAGGCTTTGTTTGGAGCATTGAGCACATCATAATCAGATTAATGAACGTGTTTTTCTTGCTGGCATCTGTTTACCTGTTCTGGAAAATAATAAAAAGTAACGAGCAAAATAGAATGCCACTATTGACTCCTTTAACATTAGTTCTTATCGTGCTTGGTATTTCTGTTTTGCAGGCCCTTGTTGAATACGGTGAAAATTCCCGTTACTACATCCCAAATCAAACGGTTGTTATTGTTTTGTTCGCGTATTTTATGCCGGCTTTTTTAGGTGGTATTCGCTCCAAATGGGGCGAAAAAAGTATTCAACTAAAACGAATTGAACATGAATTTAAATAAAAAATGAAGAATAATAATGCAATATAAAAAATGTGAATTAACGTCATGGAGTCGTTACCCTGCTCAAAACTGTACGCTATATCGCCCCGAGCGTTATTCGGGTTTTCATCCTGTTGGGAGTTCATCAATCGCGCGAGGAGCGGGTTTAAGCTACGGCGATGCCGCATTAAATGAAAATGGCAATGTTGTGCTCTCTGAAAGAATCAACAGGATACTCCGCTTTGACGAAAAAATTGGTGTAATAACAGCCGAAGCTGGTGTGACGCTAGAGGAAATACTGAATGTTATAATTCCAAAAAGGTGGTTTTTGCCCGTCACACCGGGAACTCAATACATCACACTCGGTGGCGCAGTGGCGGCAGATGTGCACGGAAAAAATCATCACCATGATGGTGCCTTTAGTCAATTTATTGAAAAACTTGAGGTAGTCACGCCTGTAGGTCGAATGAATTGCTCAGCCGAAGAAAATGGCGCACTTTTTTGGGCGACCGTTGGCGGAATGGGCTTAACAGGTTTTATTAGTGAAGTCACAATAAAGCTTCGTCCAATTGAAACTGCATATATGTCTGTAAAGCATTTTGGGGCAGAAAACTTAACTCAATTATTTGAGTGTTTTTCTGATGAATCCTTGGACGATCAATATTCTGTTGCCTGGATCGATTGTCTCGCTTCTGGCAACGAGCTTGGTCGAGGAGTGTTCATGAGTGCTCATCACGCCCGGATAAATGAGCTCGAAGAAAAAAACAAGCAATCACCGTTGACGTGTGATGACCGAAAACCGTCAGCCATTCCTTTTGATTTTCCTGGCTGGGCATTAAATTCATTGACAGTTAAGGCGCTTAACTCTTTTTATTACAAGAAAAACAGTAGTAAAGATTCTCCGTTCATTAGCAATTACAAAGAATATTTTTATCCGCTTGATGGTGTCAATAACTGGAACCGAATGTATGGTAAAAAAGGTTTCGTGCAATATCAGTGCGTTATACCAGAAGAAAAAGCGGCAGAAGGCATACGAAAAATACTGGAAACAATATCATCAAGCAAGCAGTCTTCATTTCTTGCTGTTCTTAAAAAAATGGGGCCGGAAAACAAAGGCTTTCTTTCTTTTCCAATGGCCGGTTATACGCTGGCATTAGACCTGACAATTAATAATGAAAGAATATTTGAGATATTGAATCAGCTTGATGAAATGGTTGTTAGTTATGGTGGGCGAGTCTACCTCGCAAAGGATGCCCGGCTAAATGAAAAATCCTTCTTGTCAATGTATCCTGATTATCCAAAATGGAAAAAAATAAAAAATCAGTTCGATCCCGATAACCTGATTAGTTCAAGTTTGGCTCGTCGCTTGGGGATAATGGGTACAGGTGAAAAAAAATGAAAAAATGGGTTCTAATTTTAGGGGCGGCTTCTGCCATCGCTCAAGGCGCTTCTTCTGCATTTGCAAAACGGGGATATAACCTCTATCTCGCTGGTCGTGATAATGACGAACTTGGTCGACGTGCTTCAGACTTGGCTATTCGTCATAATGTAAAAGTTAAATACGGTAGTTTTGACGCAGAAAAAACGGACGGACACGAAGCTTTTCTTGAAAACGTATTGGCTGAAACAGACTCGTTAAGTGGTATTGTTTTGTCCGTAGGTTATATGGGAGACCAAATCAAAGCACAAAATTATCCCGATGCAGAAAAAGTGATGAAAATTAATTTCACAGGGCCTGTTTCAATATTATCTCGCTGTGCTAATTACCTGGAAGACCGAGGTGATGGTTTTATTGTTGGTATTTGCTCTGTAGCGGGTGATCGTGGAAGGCAGAGCAATTATGTATATGGCGCATCAAAAGGTGGCTTGAGCCTGTATCTTCAAGGGTTGCGTAACCGATTATATCCGCAAGGTGTTCACGTTATGACAGTTAAGCCGGGTTTTGTTGACACTGCAATGACATTCGGCATGCCAGGACTGTTTCTGGTGGCCTCACCTGAATATGTCGGTGAAAAAATCGCATCAGGTGTTGATAAAAAAGCCAACACGCTTTATGTGCCTTGGTTTTGGCAGTTTATTATGCTGATTATACGTTCAATTCCCGAGATGTTATTTAAGCGTCTTAAACTGTAACTCTTAAATTGTAAGCAATGAACCCCTCAAAAAAAACAATAGTCGCGGCATTTGATTTTGACGGCACATTAACGCGTGGTGATAGCCTGCTACCGTTCTTGTTGCACTATGCCGGGGTGATAAAATTTACCCTCGGAATGCTAAAGATGTCACCAGTGCTCGGTGGTTATGCGCTTAGGCTAATACAAAATGATGTAGCAAAAGTCAAATTACTCAAGCAGTTTCTGGGCGGGGTTAATATTTCAATTATTGAGCAATCAGGTCAAGTGTTTGCAGAAAGCAAACTTCCGAAGCTAGAGCGAGAAAATGCCATGAAGCGTTTACGCTGGCATCAAGCCCAGGGGCATATGTGTGTGTTAGTCAGTGCATCATTAATACATTATCTTGAGCCATGGGCAAGAAATGCAGGCTTTGATCACATAATTGCTTCACGCCTCGAAACGGATGCCAGTGGGCAAATCTCGGGAAACTTGAGCGGTGGAAATTGTTTCGGTGTGGAAAAAGCAAAGCGTTTAAAGAAACTATTGGCAGATGAGCAGACTTATTCAATATATGCTTACGGCGACAGTCGCGGAGATAAAGAGATGTTGGAAATGGCCGATTATGCCTATTATAAAATAATGCCAGAGGATTAAGGCAAATGAATCAGTTGATTGATCTCATCAAGTTATCACGCCCCCATCAATGGGTTAAAAATGTATTTGTTTTTACCGGATTTATCTTTGGTCATGCCTGGGGCGACATGGATATGCTCTTGCGCGTTGTTGTGGCTGCTGCTGGTTTTAGTTTAATGGCGAGTAGCGTCTATGTATTAAATGACATCGTTGACCGGGAACAGGACGCGAAACATCCCAAGAAAAAGAATCGCCCATTGGCCGCAGGACGAATATCCGTAAAGCTTGCCGCTGTGTGGGGAGTTGTTGTTGCCATAATTGGGCTTGGCTTAGGCTTGTGGGTTTCACTCGAAGTTTTTTATATGCTGTTAGCATATAGCATTATGAATGTTGCTTATTCACTGCATTTTAAACATGTTGTATTAATTGATGTATTTATTATCGCAGCGGGGTTTATGTTAAGAATCCTGGCAGGAACGCTCGGCCTTGGTATCCCGCCCTCTCAGTGGTTGCTGCTTTGTGGTTTAATGATTACTTTATTTCTTGGTTTTACCAAACGTCGAGCTGAGCTAATTACAATGGGGGAAGACAAATCTTCGTCACGAAAAGTGTTGGAACACTATAGTCCAGTGCTGCTCGACAAAATGATCGGGATAACAGCTTCAGGTGTTATTATGAGCTATAGTCTTTATACGATGAGTCCTGAAACGATTCGTATTCACGGTAGTGAATATTTGATTTATACAGTGCCTTTTGTCATGTATGGCATATTTCGTTATATCTATTTGTTGCATCATCAGCAAGGTGGAACCGATACCGCTCACGACTTGAAGCGTGACCCCTGGATGATTCTGACTGTGTTGGGCTGGCTTGGTACAACATTATGGCTAATTAGTTAACATGAGTCAGTCGTTTTCACCTTCAAGTATTCTTACACCTTCACGTTTAAAGGCACTTATATGGATCACAATACTCAGTAGTTTTACCTATCTGGTTGTTTCAATATGGGTTGGCTGGAGTGACGTCGTCGCCTCGCTAACGCAGGTTGGGCTGATTGGTGTGTTGATTATACTGGCACTTTCGCTCGTAAATTATTTGCTGCGCTTTGTTCGTTGGCAGTTTTTATTATCACTGCTGGGGTACAGGGTCCCGGTTCTTGATAATTTGCGTATTTATATCGCAGGCTTTGGTTTAACCATCGTACCCGGAAAAGTGGGTGAAGCTGTTCGTAGCATTTTTTTAAAAGACTACAATGTTGGCTATAGGCCAAGCTTGGCTGTATTTTTTTCTGAGCGATTATCTGATTTATTAAGTGTGTTGATTCTTGCCGGTATTGGCGTGTGGTCATACGCAGCGGCAAAACCGGCATTGCTCGCGTTTGCCGTTGCATTAACTGTTTTCATATTATTGTTACGCAATAAAAAATTGCTCGATAAGCTGCAACAACTAACGGCAAAAAAAGCACCGGAAAAATTCAAGACTGCGATTGATTCATTTGTAGATATTATTCGTCACTCCGGCAAATGCATGGCACCAATAGCAATGCTGGCAGGGCTCAGCTTAGGGGTGGTTGCATGGGGGGCAGAAGGCTATGCCTTTTATCTGGTGTTAGACTGGATGGAATGTGGGATAGACTGGCAAACTGCCATGTTTATTTATGCGTTTGCCATGATTGTGGGTGCAGTCAGTTTTTTGCCCGGTGGTCTGGGTGGGGCAGAAGCCACAATGATTGGCTTGCTTATATTAAACGGTGTAGATGAGCCCACCGCAGTAGCAGCAACGTTGCTTATTCGCATAGCAACATTATGGTTTGCTGTCTTTTTGGGGTTTGTGGCGCTATTATTTCAATCAAAAAATATCAAACGAGTCAAAATAACATAAGCAATTTATAACTGGTGCGATGTTAATTGAAAAAATAAAAAATAAAAAATAAAAAATAAAAAATAAAAAATAAAAAATAAAAAATAAAAAATAAAAAATAAAAAATAATGACGAAAACACAAAAAGTATTTAACGGTGCAATCCTCACAGTAGCCATGCGTTGGTCAGACAGGCTAATTGGCCTGGTTAGTATGATCATACTCGCCCGTTTACTTGTGCCAGCTGATTTTGGTGTGGTTGCAATGGCCGCATTGGTCGTCGGTTTTATAGACGTGCTGCTGGATCTTGGTGTTAGCCAGGCACTCATACACAATAAAGAGGCAAAAAAAGAAGACTTTGATACGGCCTGGTCTCTTCGTTTAGTTCAAGCCACTCTTGCAGCAGGCATAATATATTTTTGCGCACCGCTGGCTGCCAGTTATTTTAATAATGTGCTAATTATAGATGTGCTTCATGTTATGGCCATTAGTGTGTTTATCGGCGGGCTTGAAAATATTGGTATTATTAATTTCCAGAAAGAAATGGACTTTGGTCGTGATTTCAAGTTTTTCTTTTACAAACGCCTATCGGGTTTTGTTGTTACACTGATTATTGCAATCTTGTTTCAAACTTTTTGGGCTATGGTATTAGGAACACTAGCGGGGCGCATTGCAGGCCTTATACTAAGTTATCGCATGCATCCATTTCGACCGCAGTTTTCATTTGCAAAAATAAAAGAAATTTGGTCGTTTTCTCAGTGGGTCTTGTTTAAAAATATTGGTGCATATTTTGATGCTAGTATGGATCGTTTATTGGTGGGAAAAAGCTTGGATGCCAAAACACTAGGTGGTTATACAGTTGCAGGTGAGGTCGCATCTTTACCGACAACCGAGTTGTTAGCTCCAATCGGGCGGGTATTGTTTCCGGCTTTTGTTGATACACGTCATGACCCAACAGCTTTTGCTAGACGTATTTCACTTGCTATCGGTGTTCAAAGTTTGGTCGCAATTCCAGCATGTTTGGGTTTGATGTTTGTTGCTCCTGATCTTGTCTATGTACTTTTGGGTGAAAAATGGATGTTTGTTGCTCCAGTCATCCAAGTGTTAGCAATAAGTAATTTAATTGGTGCGTTAGCGCATTCTTGTGGTTATGCATTGTTAGCAATAGGTAAGGTGAAAATATTAGGGTTGATAGCGTGGTTTCAAGCAACACTCTTCATTATGATAGTTTATATTGTTTCGTTAGATCTTAGTATTTCAGAGTTCGCACAGGTCCGTTTAATAGTAGTTGGGGTTGGCTCAGGCTTAATTATATTCGTAGTTCTGTATCAACTTCCAAAATTATCCATACGAGATGTATTTATGCCATTAATCAGACCATTTATTGCTGCATTTTTGATGTTGGCAGCGCTTGAAGCTTTATATTTGATTGTTTCGTCGTTTAGTCCATTTATGCGATTGTTAAGTGAGATTGTTGTTGGTGGAGGGGTATATGTTAGTTTTATCTATATTTTATGGATGTTATCAAGCCGGTCCGATGGGGCTGAAAGTTATTTAGTGAAAAATATTTTATATAAGATGAAAAACTAGATTAGTCGTTAGGAATTGAAAATGACAGAATATGACACGTCTGAGCCGCTAATAACCGTTATTATTCCAACACTTTGTAATCTTGAGCGAAAAGACCAGTTATTATGGGCTATCGAAAGTATTAAAAATCAGGGTGGAGTAAAAACGGAAATTCATATCATCGTAAATGGATCTGTATTTGATACTAAGTTGTATGATGAGCTTAGGTCTGATTATGAGTTGAGTGTTTTTCATATAACTGAGGCAAGTTTGCCAGCTGCTATTCGTTACGGGAGAAGTACAGTGAAAACCCCGTATTTTTCTTTCTTAGATGATGATGATGTGTATGTTGCCAATACTTTGTCAAAACGATTGTCTCCATTGTTAGAAGATAATGAATTATCCTTTACAGTTGTAAATGGTGAGTTTTGTCGAAGTGATAGTTCGTATCTTCTATTTGAGAATATCGATGAACTTGGAAAAGACCCGTTTACAAGTCTGATGAAAAATAATTGGTTAGCTTCTTGCGGTGGAGTATACCGTACAAAAGACATAGGTTTAGGTTTTTTTGATGGAAAGACTAAATATTTCGAGTGGACGTATCTGGCTTTTCTATTGTGTCTTGAACGTAAAAAAAACATATTTATTGATATTGTTGGTTTCAAAGTTCATGACACTGAAGGCTCGATATCAAAAACAGATGAATATGTAGTTAATTATCAACTATTTGTTGAAATGCTCCTCCAGTTTGAGGTCCCCGATAATATTAGAAGGTTGCTAAATATAAAACATGTAGAATCTCTGCATAATACATCGGAATATTTTATGTTTAAAAAAGAAAACGCGAAATCATGGTTTTATCATTTGCGGTGTCTTATGACGTTACATGGTCTTCGATATGTTCCATTTACGAGACACCTTTTAAAGAGCAGTTTGTTATTATTTCGTGATGATAAATAAAGTTAGAATGTTGTTTTATTTTTAGAAATTGGAGGCGTAATTATGGAGTCATTTAATGATATTCCAGAGCAGAAAAAATATTATGATAATTATTGGTCTCGTCGGGATTTTCACTTAAATCGTCATGAGTTATATCGTTTGTCTGAGATTATCAAAGCATTTTCGCATTTTGAGCTAACGCAGAAAAACACGGGTGTCAGTATTTGTGATCTAGGTTGTGGGCTTGGGTGGTTGTCAAATGAATTAACCAAATTTGGAAAGGTGTACGGTGTAGACTTATCAGAAGAAGGGGTGACATTGGCGGAAAAAAGGTGGCCAGCTGTTGAGAAATTTGAGGCGCAGGATATATTGAAGTGGGATCCAAAGGAAAAATTTAATATTGTGGTTTCCTCAGAAGTGATTGAGCATATTCAGGATAAAACAATGTTTATGAGTACAATCGATAGAATATTGGAGCAAGATGGTTATCTCATTTTGACAACGCCAAATGGAAAGGTTAAACAGGCATGGGACGAGGGAAAACAAGGTGCTCAGTTAATCGAAGAATGGGCAACTCCTGTTGAATTGAGGGACTTGGTGGAGGGCAAAATGAATGTTATATATCACTCTACATTCTTGAATGATTTTGCTTATAATCGAGTGTTCCGGGTGTTGAGTGCACCAAAAGCCCTTAAGCTCATTGAATTTCTTGGATTGATGCCTATTTATGATGGTGTTCGAGATTGTCTAAAAATTGGATTGTATCAAATCATTGTTGCTAAAAAGAAGTAGGATGAAGATTGGTGTTGTAGTATGAATATTAGACCAATAAAATTGGGGAGTTGTCCAAATTAAGACAAATATGTACAAGGAAGAAAATTGAAGCTGTTTTAATAAGGGTGGTTTTACAATCTATTAATTGGTTTTACATTTGGAATGAAAGATAGATGTCCTTCAATCGACTTAGTATTTTAATTTATCATCGGGTGCTTGATAAACCTGATGCATTTAATCCGCATGAAATTGATAGAGTCGACTTCTATCTTCAGATGAAATGGGTTAATCGAATATTTAACGTGCTGTCACTAGATGAGGCCGTTATCAGGCTCAATAACGGTACCTTACCGCCGCGCGCATTGTGCATCACTTTTGATGATGGCTACAAAGATAATTGCACTAATGCATTACCTATTCTAATTGAACATGGATTATCAGCGACTTTTTTTGTAGCCACAGGCTTTTTAAATGGTGGCATTATGTGGAATGATTCTATTATCGAGGCTTTTCGAAATACAAATCAGCAGTTTTTGGATTTGAGTCGTTTTGGTTTTGGTCAATATGCATTGTCTTCAGATAAATCAAAAGTGTTAAATGAGGTTATCGAGAAAATTAAATTTTTGAATTTTTCCGATCGCCTGGCTGCAATTGAAGATGTTAAAGTACAGCTTAAAGTAATAGACCCAATAGATTTAATGATGACAGATGACGAAGTTCGCTATTTGTCAGCGTCGGGCATGTTTATTGGTGGACATACTGTTCGCCACCCGATTCTTTCTAAGCTGGAGGTCGATGAAGCGAGAAGCGAAATTGTCCAGGGTAAAATTGAGTTGGAAAAAATTATTGAGAAAGAAATTAAAATATTTGCTTATCCCAATGGGAAGCCGGGCAGAGATTATAAAAAAGAGCATGTTGAGCTAGTACGTGAAGCTGGCTTTGAAGTAGCTGTAAGTACGGCATGGGGTGTTGCATCCCGTCATTCAGATATTTTTCAATTACCCCGATTTACACCTTGGGATAAAGGCATTGGAAAATTCCTGTTAAGGCTTTATAAAAATAGATTTTCTGCCAAGGAAGACTTAGTTTAATTGTTGTGTATCAACGTTGGCATAAAGCCATTCTTCTAATACGGCAATGACCCAAACGAAAACACCGTAATATCCAGCATGCTGGGTTCGGTGTTTGTCAATAATTTCATCGACGAAATTTTCGTTTAATATGTTTCTGGATTTGAAATTATTCAGATTTTTGTAGATGTGGTTTTGTAATTCGGGTGATTTTTTCAGCCACTCGCCAAATGGCAGGCCGAAGCCATGCTTCTTTTTATTGATAATTTCATCGGGCAAAAAGTCTTTGATGGCTTCTTTGTAAAAATAACGCAATGTGTTGTTTTTGATGAGCAGGTTTGGAGGGATCTGGCTTGAAAACTCTACAACATCTTCGTCAAGAAACGGGTATTCGACGTTGATGCCCGCTAGTCTGCAGGCTGTGTTGACTTTTTTGAGGTCGTTATCAGCCAGAGTGAACTTCCAGTCTGAATACAGCATTTGCTGTAAGAAGTCGGCATTGGTGTCTACTTTATAGGTTTCTTCTATTGCCTTTACAGGGGCAGATGTGTCTATCTTTTGTAAAAAGTCCGAGTTAAACATGGCTTCGTGAGGAAACTGGTTAAGTAAATTGTAGGTTTCCATGCGTTCAGGCATGGGTACTTTTGCTTGCTCGATGTAGCGGCTTATTTTTCGTAAAACTGGCAGCTTTGGAATAAGGGGGGCTTTTAAAAACAATGGTTCCAGAAGCGTCGTTTTTAGGAGGGAGGGAATCTTATCATAGTGGTTAAACGTGAGTTGCCTTAGATATCGTTCGTTACCGGCAAACAATTCGTCTCCACCATCACCGGCAAGAAGCATTGTTTTTCCTTGGTCTTTGGCAAATTTTGCACAAAGGTAAGTGGGAATGATAGAAGAGTTCCCGAAAGGTTCGTCACATGCCTGGGTTACGTGTGAAAAAGCGTTAGCGACATCTTGTGGGGTTACATAGTAGTGATTTAAGTTGACGTTAAAATGTTGCGCTGCGGCTTCGGCAAATTCGGTTTCGTCATATCCAGCCTCTTCAAACCCCATAGTGAATGCGTCAGCTTTTTCAGGCATGATACTGGAAAACATACCTGTGATTGTTGAGCTATCCAGGCCACCACTTAAAAAAGAAGCGCTGCTGGAGTCGGGGTTCGAGTTGGTTATGGCTTTTTTCAGTTTTTGTTTAAGCTCGGCACTTTGTTCAGGTATGTTTTTAGATGATGTGTGCCTGAATTGTGGCTGCCAATAAAGCGCGGAAGTTATTTTGCCGTTTTCCAGTTTTAAACAGGAACCGGGTTCGAGTTTTTTAATCTCGTTAAATATCGTCAGTGGGCTGGGTATGCAATGAAAATAAAAATAGTTAAAAATGGCTTGCGGGTTTATGGTTAATTTGCCGTTTACGGTATTTTGAATTTCTTTCAGTGAGTCAGATACAATGAGTTCGTCCTCATTGTTAAAATAATAACAGTCTTTTTTTCCGATTTTATCTATTGCGGCAAGAAAAACGTCGGTTTTACTGTTATGTATGCCTAAAAAAAAACGCCCTTTTAATTGAGCTAATGCTGATGTGAGTGAGGTAGTGTTTATGTTGCCTGTGATGTTATCAATGGCTTTTTCTGTTGTTCTATTTTGCTTGTCTCTTATGTATCCTTGGTGGAAGTAGCTGTATTCATTGTTGATCCCTGTCTGGTAGGAATTGGTGTTGTTTAAGGCAAATAATGAGGTGCTTATTTGTTGGTACTTGCTGTTGTCTTTGCTGGCTTTTGTCCAGTGCTGGGCTGCGTTTTTTGATTTGGGTATGATGATTAGCATTGTTTGTTTTGTTTTGCTTTAGTTGTGTTTTAACATTGTAACCTAATCACTAAGGCAGGTTATTCAACTTGACTAATATGTGCTTAAGTATTGGACTGATTTGTAATACTGGTAATGTAATGTAGCTATGTACCTGATTTTATTTCCAATAAGTGTTTTTATACCTTAACATGGATAGAGTGTCACGATAGTAGGTGTTATTATTATTAATGAAAAAAATTCTCATATTATTCTTGCTTTTTTATTCGTCACTTTCAAATGCCTTGTATCTTGATGTGCCGGGCTGTGGAAATCTGGAAAACGCATATGGCCCGTTTGATTATACTAACCCGATTGATCTGGCAAAAAAACTGGCAGTTGTTGAAAAACACCATTTTAGACCTGAAACCGAGCGGTTGATAAAAATACGGGGTGGTAATGAGGTGATTGATGATTTGGATTACACATTAAGGGCGTTTCCAAATCACCACAGGGCGCTAATGGCGATGGCTCGTTACCGTTTGATCACCCCTTGGTCGATTGAGAATCCCCGCTACAGAAGTGCTGATTGTTATTTTAAACGGGCAATTGCCATGAATCCCGCAGATTCTGTTGTTTATATGATTTATGGTATTTATAAGCATAAGTTAAAAAAATATGATGATGCCGAAAAGCTGTATTTGAAAGCGCTTTCAGGTCTATCTGCCAGCGCTGAATTACAATATAACCTGGGGTTGCTGTATTTTGTTAAGGAAAATTATGAGAAATCGAGAGAGCATGCAAAAAAAGCTTATGGTTTGGGTTTTCCGTTAAAGGGGCTGGAAAACAAATTAAAGAAGAAGAAAGCTTGGTAGTTGTGTTTGTCTCTTTGCTTAATTTAACCGTAGAGGCTGATTTATGCCGAAAGTTTTAATGATTGCGTATCATTTTCCCCCGGTGGGTTTTAGTAGTGGTGTACATCGCAGCTTGAAGTTTACTCAATATTTGCCTGAGAATGGCTGGGATCCTGTTGTTTTGACTGTAAACCCCGGTGCCTTTGAACGGGTGGACGATTCCCAGTTAAAGGATGTGCCTGCCAGTGTGCCAGTTATTAGGGCGTTTGCATTTGATTGTGCGAGACATTTTGCCGTTGCAGGGCGTTATCCGGGTTTTTTGGCGCTGCCTGATCGCTGGAGCAGTTGGTGGTTGAGTGGTGTGTTGGCCGGGCTGAGAGCAATTAAAAAATATAAGCCTGAGGTCATTTGGTCTACTTATCCTATTGCGACGGCACATTTAATCGGATTTACTTTGCACAAGTTAACAGGTATTCCGTGGGTGAGTGATTTTAGGGATTCAATGACAGAAGCCGATTATCCTGTTGATGCGCGAAAAAGGAAGGTGTTTCGCTGGATTGAGAAAAAAGCCGTATATAACAGTTCGAAGGTTATTTTTACAACACCGGGGGCGGTTCGTATGTATGCTAACCGGTATCCTGATATTTCGTCAAAATGTTGGCAGATTATAGAAAACGGATATGATGAAGAAAAGTTTCAGGAGGTTGAGCAAGTTGTTCCTTCTTCCGCTGGTCCCTGTGGTGAAATTGAAAAAGTCACGTTAGTACATAGTGGTTTGTTGTATCCGAGTGAGCGAGATCCTCGTTGTTTTTTTCAAGCGATTGCGGCATTAAAAACTGATGGTGTTATTTCTGCTGATAACCTTCGTATTATCTTGAGGGCAAGTGGGCATGAGGAGTTTTATAGCCCCATTATTAATAACTTGTCTATTGATGACATTGTGGAGCTGGCTCCACCGGTAAGTTACGGCGAAGCGTTGAAGGAGATGCTGGAGGTTGAAGGTTTGTTGCTGTTTCAGGCGTCTGCGTGTAATCATCAAATTCCAGCTAAAGTGTATGAATATATCAGGTCTCGAAAGCCGGTGTTCGCTATGACCGACAAAAGTGGTGATACAGCCTCCGTCTTATTGGATGCAGGACTTACGTCTATTGTTTCTCTTGATTCGATCGATAGTATTAAAGAAGGGCTAAAAGAATTTGTGTGCTCTATCATAGAGTGTAGAGCGAATGTAGCTGATGACTTGGCCGTAGAGCGACATTCCCGAAAGCATAAGGTGAGAGAACTTTCCAAAATATTTGATAGTCTGATCGTGAAATAATGTGGCCATTCCATTTCGACAAACTTTGTACGGCACGTAATATTTTTTGGTAGTAGTTAATGATGAATAAGTTTAATGGTTTATTTCATGAGCTGGGTTATTTGGGTGCTGCTATCTATCTTTTGGATAGGCTTTTATCAAAGTTAAGCTTTGGGTCTGTTCGTGTTTTTCAGTTTCTTCTTTATTATCAACCTGTTTCAACCGTTCCTCTGTTGCCGCCCAAGCGCGGTCACAAAATTAAAATCTCTGTGCTATCTGGTGGCGATTTAAATGTGTTGGCTTTTCCTCGTCCGCAGAAGGTGTTAGAGCAAAGGCTGGCTTCGGGAGACAAGTGTTTTTTGGCATTTATGGGGGAAGAGCTGGTCGGCTTTTCCTGGCTTTCATTCTGTCAGTACGCTGAAGATAATGTTCGTTGTAATTATGAGTTTGGCAATGATGTGGTGTGGGACTACGATATTTATATAGAGCCTAGATACAGAATTGGTTTTGCATTTGCCAAATTGTGGCAGCACGTTAATGAATATATGCTTGAAAACGATATTAAAGGCTCGATGAGTCGGATTTCTGCCGAAAATACACCATCTATTCGAAGTCATGAAAAACTGGGGGGGGTGAAAATAGGTTCGCAGATTTTTGTAAGGATTGGTGTTGCGCAGTTGATGCTTTCAAGTAAGAAGCCTTTCTTCCATGTTTCGGTCTTTTCTTCCAGTCGTCCTCGGGTTTTTCTCTGTGTTCCCGATAATCTTCAGAAATAAGGTTGTAAGCAGCCTGTTTTAACGTAGGGTCACTGATTGTAAGGTTAATATGTTGGGTGTATGCTGCACACTGATGAGAAGTGTGTGATGTTTGTTCGCTAACGTTTGACTCATTGTAATAAAAATAGATTATTTTTAATTTGGTCTGTGAGTTTATGCGGAAGCGTTGATTATAGTATTCTTCCCGGTTTTTAGTATCTTAATTACGACGAATATGGCCTCATTTATGAGGTTGTTTTTTTAAAAATTTTGAATTATAAGAAAATTTCTTATATGGCTTGATCTTTGCCTCACGAAATTGTCAGCGTGTTGATAGTTTTGACGATTCTTAAATTTAAGTTGGGTAATCTGTTTATGTGGTTTTGCCGGTTTTTGTTGTTGAGTGCATTAAGTGCATTAAGTGCTTTAAGTCTTCCTAATATTGTCTTTGCTGCGCAGGATGTAGCTAAGTATGCTTCACTTCCCTATGATGTTGTTTATGTGAGATGCCCGAGAGCCGAAGAGCCTGTTAAATGGTTTGATAACCGTGAGCTTCTTAATTGGAATGGGGTTAATGACATTTGGTTATCTGCGTCAAATAATGTGTACCAACAACCCGGTTGCGATTTGGTTTTGCATCATTCCGAGCCCAACTATAACGGTGGTTTGCCAATAGGAGATCGCGGGCGGGAAGAAGTGTTGGTTAATTGCGATGAGAGTGATTCTACGAAGGCTATTTGTACTATTGCTGATCCCAATGTTTCCATGGATGGTAAAGTTGTAATTTATACTAAGTTTCTGGATACACGGAATTTTGTGAACAATATTGACGTCCTTGCAGCCTATCAATTTACTCATTCCCAAACTCGAGTGGATTTGTACCCGAATGGTAATGGGCCCAATCCATATGGTGGTGCATGGGGCAGGGCGGTAGAAACGCCTGTACCCGTTTTTGATTCTCCTGGATTAATTTTTAAATACGATTTGGCAACTGGAATAGAAACCCAGGTTTCCCCAAATAGTGAATATTTTAAAGGCAGGGCGATTCCCGGTAAGCTTCCTGAGTGGTCGGTGGCATTTCCTGTTATTGATAATGGTGCGGTTTTTATGGATGAAAACACGATCGTATTTACTTCTAACAGGGACAGTGTGTTACACAAGTTTAAGTTGTTCAAAATGGATATTGATGGCTCAAATTTGGAATTGATTGGTCAGCGGACCATGAATCAGCAACTTCACCCTTTTGCGTTAAAGGACGGGCGGGTGTCATACACAAATTTTGACCCTATGATTCAGAAAGTTGCGAATAATCAATATTCTTTGTTTACCATTAGAACTGATGGTGGAAATCCGTTTATTCTGGCTGGTAAGCACGACCCATCTGGCAGCAGTTATCATTTTGCTACTCAGCTTTCGGATGGTGATATCGTTTCTACGTTGTATTACAACAGGAATAATAAAGGTTTTGGTGGGTTTCTTCGTTTTCCTGTTGATCCCCCGGGGCCTGATTTTGAACATCTGGGGTTTGACGGTACGTGGCGAGAGGGGGCGTATATGCAGCCATTTTCGCGTGTAGGTGAGTTTGATCTTACGCCCTTTGCGCAACGGTCCGATTTTGCTGCGGGGAAGTATAAAGATACGAATGACTACTGGATCCATCCGAGCCGGACGTTAGCCGGTGACGTCAAGACTATTACTGAAGGGCAGGATTTTTTTGTTAATAAGTCATTGATAACAATGTCTGGTAAATTCTCACATCCTGCGGCAGCCCCTGATAATAATTTAATCACCACGTATGCAATTGGGTCTGTAACTTCATTAAATGGTGCCTATGCTTACCCGGCATTGGAAGAGGTTCTGGAGCGAATAGGTAAAGATGCGGGGATCTGGTTTTTTCCACTACAGGCAAATGATAAAACACCGCTACAGCATGTTGCCCTTGATGGGCAAATTATCGTGGATTTTCCAGAATACCATGAGATTATGGCGCGTGCGGTGGTTTCATATGAAGCGATATATGGCGTAAAAAAGCCAGGATTATTGGCAGATGGCGGCAAAACAGAAAACATTGCACCGATTGCTAATCTCGGCCTCAGCGATGCGAGGCTGAAAAAAGGTGAGCCTTACGGGTTGACAGGAGCGGCGACTTTGTATGATAGGGAAACCCGCTCTTTAAATGGTGTACCTTGGGCGATGACGGATGGTGGTGGCGCTATGTCTGGTCGTACATATATGAATTTGGCTACCAGCGGTGCGGATTTGGCAATTTACGGTAATGATGAAATTGCGGGTGTTCGTGTTTTGTTGCCGTTGCCAAGTTACCCCTATAATAATTACGGCGGAATTGAGCAGTGGGTTGGCTATCAAACGCATCATATGCGAATTTTCGGGGAGTTTCCGGTTAGAAAAACACTTAATGGGCAGGTGCTTTTGGATGCGTCTGGAAACCCGGATACCAGCTTTGTTGTTAAATTACCGGCCGATACTCCATTTTTATTTCAAAGTATTGATAAAAACGGGATGGCGCTGGATATCGAAACTACTTCGCGTACAGTGCACCGAGGTGAGCAGCAGTTTTGTGGTGGTTGTCATGTTCATACGCGGGTTAGTCTTGATCCGTTTAATTCTGTCGCTAAACTGGATGCTTCACCTAAGGAGCGTTATGAGTTGGGTAGTGCGTGGTTGTTTGACTCGTTAGATGAAAATGGCCAGCCTGTCTCGAAACGAGCAAATGTTATGTATGGCGAAGCCGATTTGCCGGGTGTGACAACACGGAACAGTGTTGAGGTATTTTGGGACAATGGAGACCCTGCGGATGTGACGGAAAAGGTTGGGGTTTCCCAGATTTTTGAAAACCGTTGCAAGTCATGCCATGGTGAAGGGCAGAGTGCACAGCAGTTGACAGGTTTGCGTTTGGATGGTGACGACCGAACTTACGATTTGTTGATAAGAAATACCTATTTTAGGGAAGACGGTATTCGAATTGGGGCGGGAACCAAACCTGGAGACGGCTTGTATGATGTGATAAATGAAACTCCTGAGACTGATAGAATCACTCGGCGTGGGCAATGTTGTACGCCTTCTCGTTGGGTCTCTCTTAACAGTGCACGTTCGAGTATGTTGACGTGGGCTTTGTATGGGGAGCGCTTGGATGGGCGTAATCCGGCAACGGGTCGGCCTTGGGGAGCTGAAGGTGAAGAAATTCCTGCTGATAAGCAAGGTCTTGCAGGCGTGCTGGTAGATAATACAGGTAAGGATCTGGCAGAAGTCTGGCCAAGAGTTGGTGAGCATTTAGCTTATGTTACGGAAATGCCTGAGTCAGAAAAACGCTTGATTTCACGGTGGCTGGATTTGGGTATGCCAAAGCGACTTATTCACGTGGATAATATGCGCCCGGTTTTGACGATAACACCTGAAACGGACGGCAACACAATTAGTACAATTTACCTTGGCTTATGGGATGATTCTGCCTTGGATTATTCACGATTTTCGGTTAAACGAAATGGTGTTGAAATTATGAATGGCGATAATATTTCCGGGTCACCGGATGTGGTTACTGTTGCTTTGCCTGTTGCGATTGATGTGAGCAATGCGGCTACCGAGGAGTATGCATTTGAAATCTGGGATAAGCCTTATTGGATTGGTTCTAATACGCCTGCAAACATCGCAAACCGTAAGCGGCGTACTATTAGTGGCTTGGGTTTGCTGAGAATGGCGGGTGCGGTGGTAAATAGCCCGCCTGATTCTGCTAGCGCGGTGGCTACTACTGAACAAAATTCGAGTATCAGTTTTTTCCCTAAAGTCAATGACCCGGACGTTGGTGATAGTCATTTTTACGCAATTGTGTCTCAGCCTGCTAATGGGTTTGCCGAAGTGGCAAATAATAAACTGGTGTATCAGCCGAATTCCGGTTTTCTTGGTCAGGACAGTTTTGAGTTTACTGCAACAGATCTAAGTGGTGCTTCAGTGCAAGGTTTGGCAACGATTACTGTTATTGAAAGAATCAATAAGGCACCATCGATTAAGGTGCTTTCTTTAGCCGGTTACCAAAACCAGGTGCTTTCGGGGACACCTGTTGTGCTTGATCCGGATGCTGGTGATAGTTATACCTTGAGTATTGTTAATTCAGCCGCGAGCGGTGAGGCGCAAGTATCGGGCAATAATGTGTTTTATACGCCGAATACTGACTTTAGCGGAGCCGATAGTTTTGTTGTTCGGGTAACTGATGCGGCAGGTCTTTTCGCTGATGGTATTGTGAATGTAAATGTTCAAATGCTTTCCTCTACAGGAAAAGAGAACGTAGCACCTAGTGACGTTTCGGCTAGAATAGATGTCTATTCCGGGCAGGCGGCAACAGTTTTGGTTTCTTTTCTTGATCCGAATATTGACGATACGCATACGCTAAGCATCGTTTCCCAGCCAGCGAGTGGCCGCGCAAGTGTTGTAGACGATAAGTTAAGTTACGTGTCGGTTGCCGGGTTTGTTGGAAATGATGACTTTACTTTTCGTGTTACTGACAATGGTGGGCTTTGGGGTGAAGGTTTGGCGTCTGTTGTTGTAAACGCTGCAAAAGTGCCTGATGAACCTCAAATAGAACCAGCAGAGCCTCAAGAACCAGGCCCACAAGTGCAGCCTGACCCTCAAATAGAGCCGGAACCTCAAGCTGAGCGGGATACCTTGGCTGGTACCAATGATATCGATCCAAGCGCTGCTACCGTGCCACCAGTTTTACGAGCTAATGATGGGGAGCTGGGTAGAAAAGCATCATTTATTGGAGCCTTTTCTTTAGGAGAGATAGGTTATTTTATTGGTTTGATGTTATTGCTTCGATATTGCTCTGTTTGGCGTAAATATTCTGTTAATTATCGAGTGTAGGCATTAGAATCCACTGTTTTTAAATATAATATTTAATTTGGCGGAATTCTCTTTTATGTCTATTGAAACAGAAGTAAAAACCATATTGGCAGATGTTTTACAACTTGGTGATGCAGTTAATGAATTTGATACGGGTACTCCGTTATTAGGTAGTATCCCCGAATTTGACTCAATGGCAGTTGTCGGTGTCATCACTGCGTTGGAAGAAAATTACGGCTTTTTTGTTGATGATGACGAAATCGATGCTGATGTGTTCGAAAGTATCGGGACTTTAGTTAGTTTTGTCGAATCCAAAATGTGAATACTGTTACGCCTATTCCTCAATTTATTGATTCGTTCGGGCGACGAATTTTTTCTCTTTATTTCCCTGCCATTTCAGGTGGGGAGTCTTCCGTGTTGTTGATCCCCCCGTTTGCGGATGAGATGAATAAGTCTCGTCGTATGTACAGTGAGCTTGCCCGAAAGTTGAGTAATAACAACCTTAATGTATTGATGTTCGATTTTTATGGTACAGGTGATAGTGAAGGCAGTTTGGAAGAGGCAAGCTGGCAGCATTGGTTGGAGGACATTAAAAGTGGTTTGTCGCATTTGCGCGACAAGGTTGGTGGAAGTATAAATTTGATGGCTATGCGTACTGGTGCCCTGTTAGCCGCTGGGCATTTAAACGCTGCCGATACACCAATAAACAAACTTTTGCTTTGGCAGCCTGTTATTGATGGCAAGGTGTTTTTTAATCAATTTATGCGTTTGCGGTTGGCTTCTTCCATGATGAGCACCGATAAAAACAAGGAAACCAGTAAAGACCTGAAAGTCGTACTGGATAGTGGTGAATCATTGGAAATTGCCGGTTACGAAATCACCCCTGGATTGGCCAGTCGTCTTGAAGCCTCTTCGTTAAAATGTTTCCAACCGGATACCGAGTTGGAAATAGCCTGGTTTGATGTCGTGGCTGATGAGCAAAAAGAGCCCCCCGTGATGAATCGCAAGCTGGTGGCGCAGTGGCAGAAAGCCGGTGTTAACGTCATGCATCAAAAGGTAACTGGAATGGCGTTTTGGAACAGCACCGAAATTGTTGAAATATCGGCTTTAATTGATAGATCCGTGGTTTTTATTAATAACGATGGAAGCGGGTAATGGAAGTCCCTGTCATTTTTGAATGTGAAGGCGAGCAGTTAGTCGGAATATTTTCTGAAGGTGAATCTGAAACGGGAGTATTGGTGGTGGTGGGTGGCCCTCAATACCGGGTGGGGAGTCATCGCCAGTTTACCTTGTTGTGTAGATATTTGGCCGAAGCCGGTATTTCGTCTTTACGTTTTGATTATCGCGGTATGGGTGATAGCAGGGGTGAAAATCATGATTTTGAAGATGTGCAGCAGGATATTAAAGCCGCTGTTGATCAGTTGTTTGCCTGTTCTCCCGGATTAAAACAGGTGGTACTGTGGGGGTTGTGTGATGCAGCGTCGGCTAATCTGTTTTACGCTTATACCGATCCAAGGGTTTCTGGCCTGGTGTTGTTGAATCCCTGGGTGCGTACCGATGAGGGCGAGGCAAAAGCTTATTTAAAACATTACTATGTGTCTCGCTTGATGGATAAGGCTTTGTGGCAAAAAATCTTTTCCGGTCAGTTTGATTTTAAACAGTCGATTGCCTCGTTAGCGGGAATGGTGATGAAACTAGTGAAATCAAATACCAATACAGGGGGGGGGGAAACCTCAGCCGTGCAACAGCAACTCACTGGCAACCTGCCTGAACGCGTGTTGCAAGGCTTAAAAAACTTTAATGGACAAGTCTTGTTGATTCTCAGTGGTGATGACTTAACGGCTGATGAGTTTCGTGACTTGGTTGCTTCTTCTGCTGACTGGAAACAGACTTTGGCCACTAAAAAGATAACGCAGCACACCTTGAAAGAAGCCAATCATACTTTTTCTTGTAAAGTATGGCGAAATCAGGTTGAACAATGGACTGCTGATTGGGTGTTAACACTGAGTGATGAACACAAAAAAAATTAAAAAAGGCATTGTTTATTATTTTGCGGTTGCGGGTGTTGCGGCGCATGTTGCATTGGCGGCGGGGGCAGTTTATTTGTTTAGCACTTATCAGCTGACATTTCGACAATTCTTGGTAAAAGCAACTGAAAAGTCTGGTATAGATTCGCCTTTGCTAACCAAAGCAATTTCTGCATCATCTATGTTTCCAGATCATCAAATGGATGGTCGGTTAATTGTTAGTTACCCTCGTATTTTGTTATCACATTCAGCAACTGTTACAACATCTACTATTCTTCAAGATCGCGTGCAAAGTTTTAAAGAGCAGGGTATTTCCGTTGAGAGTCCCTGCAAGAACGGCTCTATGGTGGCCCAAGCGGCTTGCTGGGCTTTAACTGCGGAAGATGCGGTTGCTAAAAAAGTGATAGACCAATTGAAATCCTATCAGTTGGTTACGCCCGATGTGCAGGCAGAATACGGTAATGTGTGGCAGCTCGCATTTGCATTCGATCTTGTGTCAAATTATTCAGGTTTTAGTGAAGACGACAGGGTGATTGTTCAACACAAATTAAAAAAATCATTGAAAGAATATATCGCCTTGTTGAACGAAAGCGGCCCATCGCTGTGGCATGGACGAACAACACTGGCATCAACTGCCTGGCTGGTTGCAGTTGTACTCAATCCGGCTGATAAAGAAGCGGCCAAACTGGTTACCCAGGCACAAGCGCATTTTCTTGATGTAATTAAGGCAGCTGAATTAACCGAAGCCTGGCCGGAAGGCTTTAATTATTGGATCCAAAACCGTGCGTTTCTTTTGGCATTGGCGGCCAATGCTTATATTAATGCGCTGGATAACAGTATTAACAAAAGTCGTATTAAACATTTACTTGAACGTATTGGTTTTTGGCATATTTATGCCACACGGCCGGATGACCGCATTGAAGGGTTAGGCGACGAAGGTTCTCGGGTTGATTTAAAAGATGAAACCCAGCGTGTTATCGATTTGATTGCTCAAGCCACGAATAACCCGATATTCGTGCAGTATTCGCGTTATATCAGTTTGCTGCACGGTAATCAGGCATATTATCGGGATTACCGTTGGGGTAAGCTATTATTTGCCGATCCAGATATTTTATCTTTACCTCAAAAAAATAAATCCCTGTCCAATTTTAGTAGTTTGCCCACGGTGGATGTGTTTGGCAAAGATGCTTTTAATCAATTTTATATTCGCTCGGGTTGGGGTGATAAAGATACTTTTATTAGCTTTCGTGCGGGCCATACTTTTACTCATCACGGGCATTACGATGCAGGGCACTTTTCTATTTTTAAAGGAAAACCGTTAGCAATTAACAGTAGTTCTTATGGAAAATTCACTGGTGAAAACCGATTAAATTATTCAATAAGAACAATTGCGAAAAATAGTCTACTCATTCTCCGGCCGGGTGAAAAAGTGAAACCCAATCGCTTTTTTACTGAAAACGTTGCTGATGGTGGTCAGAGAATTGTGATGCCAACGGGTAGTACGGTTGATAATACAGCTGACTGGTTTTCCAATTTAAACAAGGGCAACCATTACGAAGCGGGCAGGCTTGTTAGCTTTGAGTCGAAAGAAAACGAGTTTACTTATATAAAGTCGGATTTAACAGGTGCATATAATAATACGTCTTTTGATAGAGGGGGCCGTGGTGGAAAGGTTGAAAAAGTTGAGCGAGCTTTGTTGTATTTGAATAAATCTGATCAACTCATTGTGTACGACAAGGTGACTGCGACAAAAGCGGGTTATACCAAAAAATGGTTGCTACATTCGGTTAATAGACCGAAAAGCAAAAACTTGAAAGTATTACGTGGTTCAAGTTCGAATGGCATTTTATCTACTGCTGCTGACTATGCTTTGATAAAAAATGATAAGTCTTTTTTGCATGTGCAAAGAATTTTGCCTGGTGACGCAGAGTTACGCCTGGTTGGTGGGCCGGATTATCAATATTATGTTGAGGCAGATGGTGACGATACTGAGCTTAATGGCAAAAACATGAGTCAGGACGCGTCAGAAAACCCGTGGTTTGATATTGGCATGTGGCGTATGGAAATTCAGCCAGCGACAAAGCGTAAGTTTGATGAGTTTCTTGTGGTGATGTCGCCACGTTTTTCGAATGCGAAACCGTCACCTGCTTTGGATGTGGATTTGTCCGGTGGCCACAAAGGTGTTTTGCTCGATGATCAATTAGTTTTGTTTGTTGATGAGAAAGGTGTCCGACGCTTAACGATTGAATTGCCAAAAACAGTACGACAGTTATTGTTTGTAAACCTGCCTGTGGGGCAGCGTGTGACTGTGGTGAATGGTACCCAGCGTTTCAATCAAATAGCGACTTCGAGCGGGGTGGTGAGATTTGGATTCGATCAAGTTCAGGGCTTTTATGTGGGTAGTAAGCTTAATGTATCGTGGTAGCTGGCGTAATCTGTGGCTCCATTAAGCGTGGGTGATCAGTTGCTTATTTTTAATTCTTATATCGATAATTAAATTTAGCGATAAAAATATTCGACTCTTCGCGTGGTTAGTGGTTATTTCTTCGTCGCGGTTGTTTTTTGTTCGCTCCCTTCAAGTATTTTATTTTCTTATAATAATCAATCTATTATGCTGAAATATCGGTGTGTTTAGCTTTGTTATTTTCGAATGTTTTAAGTTTCAAAGAAAATAAGTCGATATTATTCCTGCTTAAAACAATGTATTTGAAATACGTGAGCGTTCAGTTATCAGTTATTCTTATGTCTGTATTAGGGCGTTAAATGAGTTATATTTAGTGAACATCTAAAATCAGGATATATTCTCAATGACCACACTTACCCATCTTCAGCGACTTGAGGCTGAGTCGATTCATATTATGCGCGAGGTTGCTGCAACCTGCGATAACCCGGTAATGCTTTATTCGATTGGAAAGGATAGCAGCGTGATGCTGCATTTGGCTTTGAAGGCTTTTTACCCTTCAAAATTGCCTTTCCCTGTCATGCACGTCGATACGACCTGGAAATTTCGTGAAATGATCGAATACCGTGAGCGCTTTGTGGCGGAAAACAATCTGGACTTGATCGTTCACATCAACCAGGAAGGGGTGGATATGGGTGTCGGCCCGTTTTCACACGGTTCTGCTGTTCATACCGATATAATGAAAACGCAGGGCTTGAAGCAGGCGCTTGATAAATATAAGTTTGATGCAGCTTTTGGTGGTGCCCGTCGCGATGAGGAGAAATCGCGAGCCAAGGAACGCATATTTTCCTTTCGTTCGGCTCAACATCGTTGGGATCCAAAAAGTCAGCGACCCGAATTGTGGAATATTTACAATAACCGGATACAAAAGGGCGAAAGTATGCGGGTTTTTCCTTTGTCTAACTGGACTGAGCTGGATATCTGGCAATATATTCACAAGGAAAATATTCCAATCGTCCCCCTGTATTTAGCGAAAGAGCGTCCCGTGGTTGAACGCGATGGTATGTTGGTTATGGTTGATGATGATCGTATGCCTTTGCAGCTGGGTGAGGAACCCGAAATGAAAATGGTGCGATTTAGAACCCTGGGTTGTTATCCGCTAACGGGGGCTATTGAATCCAATGCGACAACGTTGACCGAAATAATACAGGAAATGTTGTTGACGAAAACATCAGAGCGCGAAGGTCGGGCGATTGATAAGGATAGTAATGCATCGATGGAACAGAAGAAGCAGGAGGGCTATTTCTAATGGGCTCGAATTCACAGAATAAGTCATACGAAGTTCAGCAATCCGATCAAATTTCTGAGGATATTGAAGGTTATTTAAAAGAGCAGGAACATAAAAGTTTTTTACGTTTTATTACCTGCGGTAGTGTGGATGACGGCAAGTCTACGTTAATTGGTCGTTTGCTTTATGATGCAAAATTAATATTTGAAGACCAGCTGGCGACGCTTGAAAATGACAGCAAAAAAGTAGGTACGCAAGGTGGTGACCTCGATTTTGCCTTGTTGGTTGATGGTTTGGCGGCAGAGCGCGAGCAGGGCATTACGATTGATGTTGCCTACCGGTTTTTTGCGACTGATAAACGCAAGTTTATTGTTGCTGATACGCCGGGCCATGAACAATATACGCGGAATATGGCGACGGGAGCTTCTTCTGCTGATTTGGCCGTTATTTTGATTGATGCGCGCCAGGGTATTTTAACCCAAACCAGACGGCACAGTTATATTGTTAATTTGCTGGGTATTCGTCATGTCATTATTGCGATTAATAAGATGGATCTGGTTGATTATTCAGAGGAAACTTATCGTCAAATTGAAGCGGATTATCGCAAATTTGCATCTAATTTAAACTTTTCCAGCATTACCTGTGTGCCATTGTCTGCCCTTAAGGGTGACAATATCAAGGACCCGAGCACGAATATGGACTGGTACGATGGCTCGACATTGATGAGTGTGTTAGAAACCATTGATGTGTCGAAAAACACGGAAGGAACACCTTTTCGAATGCCTGTTCAGTGGGTTAATCGGCCCAATTTAGATTTTCGCGGATTTTCAGGCACAATTGCGTCAGGTGAGGTAAAGCCGGGTGATACGGTTATCGCGTTACCCAGCGCAAAAACCAGCAAAGTAAAAGCGGTAGTGACCTATGATGGCGACCTGGATGTTGCGGTTGCTGACCAGGCCATTACGATTACGTTGGAAGACGAGATTGATATTTCCCGTGGTGATGTGATTACAGAACTGGAGCATCGGCCGGAAATTACCGACCAGTTTCAGGCGCATGTTATCTGGATGCACGATAGGCCTTTGATGCCCGGGCGCCCCTATTTGATTAAGACAACGAATAAAACACTTACCGGTGAAGTGACGGAGTTAAAACACAAGATTAATGTCAATTCCCTGGAGCATGAAGCGGGTAAAGTGCTTGAGTTGAATGAGGTTGGTGTTTGTAATTTTAGCCTTGATGCGCCTGTTGTCTTTGATCCGTATCGGGAAATTCCCGCGATGGGATCATTTATTGTCATCGATAAAATGACTAACACAACCGTTGCTGCGGGCATGATTGATTTTGGCCTGCGTCGTGCCACAAATGTGCATTGGCAAGCGGTAGATGTGGATAAAGCTGCCCGTGCTGATCAGAAGCGGCAGAGGCCGGTGGTGTTATGGTTTACCGGGTTAAGTGCATCGGGTAAGTCGACAATTGCGAACCACATTGAAAAGAAACTGCAAGTCTTAGGCAAGCATACTTATCTTTTGGACGGAGATAATGTTCGCCACGGCCTCAATCGAGGATTAGGTTTTGTTGAGGCTGATAGAGTTGAGAACATTCGCCGGGTAGGTGAGGTCGCCAAGCTGATGGTGGATGCTGGCTTGATTGTATTAACGGCTTTTATTTCGCCTTATCGTTCCGAGCGTCGTATGGTGAGGGACATGTTGGAAGATCACGAGTTTATTGAAGTTTTTGTTGATACGCCGATTGAGATCTGTGAGCAGCGTGATCCTAAAGGGCTTTACGAAAAAGCAAGAAAAGGGGAAATTAAAAATTTCACCGGTTTTGACAGCCCTTATGAAGCGCCTGAAGCGGCAGAAATTCATCTGCAGATGGCGGAGGGTATGACGGCGGAAGATGCGGCAGACCTGGTGATTGCCAAGATTGAAGAGCGCTATCTTTTGAGCTGATATTTTTCTTAAGCGTGATCAAACAAGCGTGATCAAACAAGTGTGATCAAAGTGGATTAACTTTTGTGAATCCACTTTGATCACTTTGATAGAAAGCTAAGGTTAAAGGTTAAAGGTTAAAGGTTAAAGGTTAAAGGTTAAGGTGATCGAACTATTTACAGCCCCATTATCTGTCGAGTCTGATTTTAGCAGAGAACCTCTAAAGTCGCCGGATGACTCAAAAACCGCTCCGGACTTGCCGTATACCCATAAGCGCCTGACTGAAAAATCACTACCAGATCACCAATATTAGCTTTTGTTAAATCCATTTTATTCGCCAGTATGTCCAGCGGTGTACACAATGGCCCAACGACGTTAACGGTTTCTTTTTCTCCCTCAACTTTGTTGCCAATCATGGCGGGATAGTTTTTTCGAATAACCTGCCCAAAATTGCCCGATGCCGCAAGGTGATGATGTAGCCCGCCATCGGTGATTAAAAAAGTTTCACCGCGTGAGACTTTTTTGTCGATGACTTTGCTGACGTATACGCCAGACTCACCAACCAGAAATCGCCCTAACTCCATCACGATTTCTGCATCAGGTAATTGTGTCTGAACGTCGGGCAACAATGATTTTAAGTTTTCTGCGATGGGCTCAAGTTCAATTCGAGCTTCACCGGGGAAATAGGGGATACCAAGCCCGCCGCCTATGTTTAATAATTTTGGCTGGCAAGGGGCGTGTTCACTCAGGCGAATCGCGAGTTCAAATGTTTTATTATGCGCATCAATGATGCTATCAGCATTGAGGTTTTGTGAGCCACTAAAAATATGAAAACCATAAAATTTCAGGTTGAGTTCTGCAAGCCGTTTTAACATGTCGGGCACTCGCTCAGCATCAACACCAAATTGTTTCGGGCCACCACTCATTTTCATGCCGGAGGCCTTTAATTCAAAATCGGGGTTAACGCGGATCGCGACTTTGGGTGTTAAGCCAAGCTCATCGGCAATGATGGATATGCGTTCCATCTCATTTTCCGATTCCATATTGATGACGATGCCAGAAGCGGCGGCTTGTGTTAATTCTTTGTCCGTTTTCCCCGGGCCTGCGAAGCTGATATGTTTTGTGGGCATGCTGGTGTCGAGTGCAACACGCATTTCACCGGCCGACGCGAGATCAAAGCCGTCAACGAGGGTTGCCATATACTGCACGACGGCTGGCATCGGGTTGGCTTTGATGGCGTAGTGAAAATGGATATCATTTGGGAATATGTTGCGTAAGGTATCGATCTGTTTTTTTATGACGTTTCGATCATAAGCATAAAAAGGGGTCTGACCCACACTGGCAGTTAATTGACTTAAGGGTAGCTGGCCGATTTGCAGTTCGTTGTTGATGATACAGAATTGATCCATCGGAATGTGTTGTGGTTTTTTTTTCATGATTGTGTTTCCTGAAACAGCGTCGCGTATTGCAAAGCCAATTGTTTGCGGTCAATTTTTCCATTCGGGTTTTTTGGCATCTTATTGATGAATTCGATTTTTGCGGGATGCATAAAATTGGGTAAACGTTTTTTACACTCCGTCATTAATGTTTCCGATACGTCGTTTTCTGCTGTGACAATCACAACAATAGCCTGTCCGAGTGTCGGGTGTGGTGCGCCCAGTGCCGCAGCTTCTGTAATTAATCCGGTGGCATAAATCACTTCTTCAATTTCACTGGGGCTAACGCGATACCCGGAGGTTTTAATCATGTCATCCTGGCGGGCGATAAAATAAAGAAAACCGTCTTCGTCCATTTTGACTTTATCACCTGACCATACCGCAGTTTCGGTGAGCGTAAGGCCGTTTTCGGTGTTGGGTGCAGGTTTGAAATGTTGGGCTGTTTTTTTAGCATCATTCCAATAGCCCAGTGACACCAGGGAGCCTCGGTGTACAAGCTCGCCGGGTTCGCCGGGGGCGCATGTGCTGCCGTCTTCTCTGACGACCATGACTTCGGCATTGGGAATGGCTTTTCCCATGGAGTCGGGACGTTTGTCGATTTCTTCTGGCGGTAAATAGGTAGAGCGGAATGCCTCGGTTAAACCATACATGAGGTAAACATCTGTTTCAGGTAACGCGGCACGCAATGCGTTGAGGGTGGCTTTCGGCATTGCACCGCCGGAATTGGTAATATACGTTAACGATTCAGTGTTTATTGTGCGCCAGTCCAATTGTGCCAGTTGGTTCCAAAGTGGTGGAACGCCTGCAAGCCCAGTGATCTGGAATTTTTCGATCGCTTTTATCACGTCGCGAGGTAATAAATAATCCATTAATGTTACTGTCGCGCCAACATGAAATGCGGTCGTTAATTGGCTTAGGCCGTAGTCGAAACTGAATGGCAATACGGCGAGTAAGTTGTCATTAGCGGTATTTTTTAAATATTCAGCAACACTTTTAGCGCCCATGATCATATTGCGGTGGGACAGTACAACGCCTTTGGGGTTGCCAGTGCTGCCGGAGGTGTAAAGGATGGCGGCGACGTCGGTATCAATTCGGCGGTGCCCCGGCTTCTTTTCTGAATCAAGTAAATCCTGCCAGTGTATTGATTGAAAGTGTATTGATTGACAGTGTGTCGGTGTCACGTTTTCGGTTTTGTTATTTACGTCCACAACCAGCATGAGGTCGTGGCAGGCGCTTAGTGTTTCATTGAGTTGTTTGATTCTATCGTGTGACGAAATCAGGACGCGTACATTGCAGTCTTTTAAGATGTATGCAACTTGCTCGGGTTTAAGCAGCGGATTGACCGGGACGAATACAGCGCCAGCGCAGTTGCTTGCAAAAAAACTGACGACGGCTTCAAAACGTTTTGGCAGGTAAATCGCAACTCGTTCACCGGCGTTTAAGCCAAGTTTACACAGTCCTCCAGCGATGCCGGTGACTTGCTGAGAAAGTGACTGATAATCGTAGCTGGTTTTTTTGTGTCTCAGTGCGACTGATTCTGGTGCTTTATTGGTCGAGTTTAGGATGAATTCGTGAAGTAATTTGGGCATATTGGAATCTACGGTTGTATAATCGTGTCTGCTGTTGAATTATGCTTCAGATTTTATACCTGAAGCTGCGTTACGTTATAATATTTTTTGTGTTTATTCCAGTAGGTTGGCTAGTAGGTTGGCGTTTTTTACCTGCGATTTACCGAGTAGTATGAATAAAAACAGAAAAACAGAAAAACAGAAAAATAGAAAAATAGAAAAATAAGAGGTCTAAGTGAAATACAAAGGCATTATCCTCGCCGGTGGATCCGGCACCCGTTTACATCCATTAACGCTCTCTGTCAGTAAGCAGCTGATGCCGGTTTATGATAAACCGATGATTTATTATCCGTTATCAACGCTGATGCTGGCCGGTATACAGGATATATTGATTATTACCACCCCTCAAGACAGTGGTTTGTTTCAGCAATTGCTGGGTAGCGGTGAAAAGTGGGGGATAAATCTGGAATATGCGGTTCAACCGGAGCCGGCCGGTTTAGCTCAGGCGTTTATTATTGGTGAAAAATTCGTTGGCAATAGTCCGGTGAGTCTGGTGTTGGGTGATAATATCTTTTACGGGCACGGGCTTGAACAAACGCTGATTAAAGCCACGCAAAGCGAGAGTGGTGCGACGGTTTTTGGGTATTTTGTCAAAGATCCTGAACGCTATGGCGTAGTGAGTTTTGATGATGAGGGTCAGGCGATGGACCTGGAAGAAAAACCGGCAAACCCAAAATCAAATTATGCGGTTACCGGTTTGTATTTTTACGATAATCAGGTAGTTGATATCGCCAGGCAGATTACGCCGTCGCACCGTGGTGAGCTGGAAATTACCGATGTGAATATCGCCTATTTGAATCAGAAAAACTTACGAGTGGAAAAGCTCGGGCGTGGTTCTGCCTGGCTGGATACTGGAACACATGATTCTTTGTTGTCCGCTGCCAATTATATGCAGGTGATTGAAGAGCGCCAGGGCTTAAAAATCTGTTGCCCCGAAGAAATCGCGTATCGCAAGGGCTATATTAATGCCGAGCAACTTGAAGTGCTTGCACAGCCATTATTAAAAAATGGCTATGGACAATATTTAGTCAATGTTTTAACCCACGAGATTTAATTAATGAAAGTGATTCCAACCAGTTTGCCGGATGTTATCGTTGTTGAGCCTGATGTATTTGGTGATGAGCGCGGCTTTTTTTTAGAGACGTATCATGCGGATCGGTTTCGTGAGGTCGGTATTAACGAAACATTTGTGCAGGACAATCATTCCCGGTCACGACGAGGTGTTTTGCGTGGGTTGCATTATCAACTGGTGCAGCCCCAGGGGAAGCTGGTGAGTGTTGTCCGTGGTGAAGTGCGGGACGTTGCGGTGGATATTCGTAAAAATTCCGCCACGTTTGGTCAGTGGTGCGCGGTGACGTTGAGTGATAAAAACCATCGGCAAATGTATGTGCCACCGGGGTTTGCTCATGGCTTTTGCGTGATTTCGGACGAAGTCGATTTTGTCTATAAATGTACCGATTATTACCATCCGCAGTCTGAACGGGGCATTATGTGGAATGATCCCGCGTTAAATATAAACTGGTCGATTCCGCTGGATGATGTCATTTTGTCTGAAAAAGATAAATGTCATTTGCCGTTGTCAGAAATGGCCGAGAAAGATTTGCCCGCATGACTCAAATGATAACCCCTAGAATAATGATTCTCGGTGCTGGCGGTCAGTTAGGTAAAGAACTTTGTGCATTGGCGGCTAACTGTGAATTGGCGACTAACTTTGAGGTTGCTGCCTATGATCGCCAAGCGTTGGATATTACGGATGCTGATGCAGTATTGCGGGCGGTTAAAAAAGAGCGACCTGATTGCGTGATTAATGCAGCTGCTTATACCGCCGTTGATAAGGCGGAATCAGATGCCGATAATGCCTTTCTTATCAACGAAACCGGAGCAAAAAATATTGCGTTGGCCTGTGCGGCAGAAAATACCCGATTAATTCATATTTCCACGGATTATGTTTTTAACGGCCAGAAAGACTCGCCTTACAATGAAAAAGATGAAGCTGATCCACAAAGTGTGTATGGCCTGAGTAAATACAAAGGTGAGCTGGCGGTGCGAGAAGTGTTGCCGCAGCATATTATTTTACGTATTAGTTGGGTATTTGGTTTGTATGGACACAATTTTGTGAAATCAATTTTGCGACTGGCGGGAGAGCGCGATGCATTGAGTATCGTCGCGGATCAATTGGGTTGTCCAAGCTCAACGGTGAACATTGCCAATGTTATTTTGCAAATTGTGCCTCAGCTTTGTGAAGAAACCTTTAAAGAAAAAAAGTTTGGCACTTATCATTATTGTGATGCACCGGAAACCACCTGGTTTGGTTTTGCTTCGGCGATTGTAGAGTCTGCGCGAGTGGCGGGCGAAAAAATGAAAGTAAAACAAATTATCCCCATCATGACCCACGAATACCCCACGCCGGCAAAACGCCCGGTGAATAGTCGACTGGATACTGCGTTAATAGAAAAAAACTTTGGCATAAAACGGACGGAGTGGCGGCCGGAATTAGACGTAATGATCAAAGCACTTATTTTAGGAAAAAATTAAAAAATGACTTACCAACCTCGTAATATTTTAGTCACCGGCGGTGCCGGTTTTATTGGCTGTAATTTCGTTCGTTATTTGTTAGCGAAGGACGATCAGGTCAATATTATTAATCTCGATAACTTGAGTTATGCCGGTAGTACCGAAAACTTAAATGACCTGCCATCGCCAGAGCGTCACACGTTTGTTAAAGGTGATATTTGTGATAAGGCACTGGTTGATGAATTATTTGCTCAACATAATATTGATACGCTAATTCACTTTGCCGCTGAGAGTCATGTTGACCGATCAATTACTGGCCCGGCGGCGTTTATTGAATCAAATTTGGTGGGTACGTTTGTGTTGCTTGATGCTGCGCGAAAATACTGGCTGGATGAAAAAAAATGGGATAACACCCAGTGTCGTTTTCATCATATATCAACCGACGAAGTGTATGGCACCCTGAGCAAGGACGATTCACCGTTTACAGAGGAAACAACGTACGCGCCAAATTCCCCATACTCGGCTTCAAAAGCAGGGTCTGATCACATGGTTCGGGCTTATTTTCATACCTATGGTTTGCCTGTGACAACAACAAATTGTTCCAATAATTACGGTGCATACCAGCATGGTGAAAAGTTTATTCCCACGGTAATTCGATCCTGTCTGGAGAATAAATCGATTCCAATTTATGGCGACGGTACGAATATTCGGGATTGGTTATTTGTGAATGATCACTGCACGGCGATTGATAACGTGGTGCGTGAAGGCAGGTTAGGCGAAACCTATAACATTGGTGGCAATAACGAGTGGTCAAATAATGCGATTGCAAAAACCATTTGTGAAATCCTTGATAAGAAAGTGCCTGCCGATAAACCTTACGCTGAGTTGATGACTTTCGTAACTGACCGAAAAGGCCACGACTGGCGTTATGCGATTGATGGTCGCAAAATCACGAACGAGCTAGGTTGGCAACCTGACGTGCAGTTTGAAGAAGGTATTGAAAAAACCATTGACTGGTATCTGAATAATCGCGATTGCCTGTAAGTTAGAGGTGGGGAGTGATAAACATTACTCTCTGCCACCACGCCTGATCTCTGGATGAAAATAAGGCAAAGCCCAGGCAAACATGGCGACCATTACGTCCGTGATATCGGCACTTGTGTTTTGCAAAGTGAGTTGCTGCCATTCCAGTAATAAAGTAACAATTCCAATTAGTGATAATCCGATTAAGCCATTTTTTTTCACGTTGGCTTGCTTGATTGATAGCGTAAAAAAACTTAAGGCTAAAAATATCCAGGCGATATTTAATAGCTCGGTGACGCGGTTGATGCGTTTTGCGTCGCTATCAAATGGCAGCCAGTTAAACGCATTGAAATTTTCGCTGAGTATCTGTGGCGGGTGATTTAGCTGGCTAATTAAATATGCCAGAAACAACGCATACATCACCAGTTTTGTTCGCGAATTTATGGATTGTTTTTGTGTGACAAAATAAAAGCCAATACCGGCAATGAGTCCCCAGACGTATTCTGGGGCGAGGCGAGTGTCTGCGACGGGCAGTTTCAGATAAATGACGACACCGGCAAACACCCCAAACACAAACAGGCTTGTTGTTTTGTTGTTTAAGATGAATTCGGTGATGAGAAACAAAGCCACTATTTCAAAAGCGAATGCGGTTATTGTAAAAAAATTCAGTCCTGAATAGGCGAACAGATGCTGAGTGAAATTGCTGTATTCCACGGCGATCAATTCAAATTTGATGGTCGGCGCCAGGGGGCTGATTTCTGATAGCGCCCAAAGTCCGATAATTACCAGTCCCAGTTCGGCATAACGCCCTTGCCTGAACCATTTGTAGCGAATGTCGCGTAGATAATTTCCGGATTTTGAGTGTTTTTTTGTGAAATGGTGTATTAAAGCACCGGCAAATGCGCCGGAGGCGTTCATACTTAAATCAATAAATGAATGGGCCCTGGGCGGAATAAAAAGTTGCAGCGCCTCCATTATTAGGCCAAAACCTGTCGCAATTGCTGTGCTGGTAATCAAAAGCGGAAAATAATTGATTTGTTTGCGTAGCAGTATTGATATCAGCAGCCCCAGCGGGATATAGATTAAAAAATTAATAATAAAATCGCTGCGGGGCACGTATCGCATGGAGTGTTCGAATGAATTCAGCCAGTTCCCAGGTGCCGGCCACTGCCAGTCGGTGAATGGGTATGTGCTGCCAATGAGCAGCAGTAGCACGTAGGTGCTTGTGATTAAAGGGATTAAATAATGTTTTTTTGATGACATTAATTGTTTGCTTCTGCGAGAATACTCATATTGTCGGAATATTTTACGTTTGGATTTAATGGCGTTTTCACCATTTTGGCCTTGCTTCCCGTTAATGTATTGATCTACGGGGCTATAAACCCTTCATCAATGCGTACGATAACAATATAACGCATTGTGGTGCGGTGTATATGAGTTGGCTTGATCTATTTGAACGGTATATAATTTGGCGGTCATATTGTTACTTGTTATGTTGTCGCTTTATTTTACAGGTGGGTGGTTCGGGTTCAAAATAATAATAATTGATTACGAAAAATATGTATTAAATTTATATTTTTCAGGTTCTTATGTTTTGTGTTTGCTGTTGGTTTAAATATTGCAATTGCTATAAAATACTACCTTAATATATATGGGCTACCTTTAATAGTGCGTTAATAGTACGTTCGTAGTAATGACATGTTTTAAAGGTTGGATGCTTCATGACTAAAAATAATTCAGAAATAAAAAAATCTCAGGATACGAGTAAAACTGCCGTTGATTTGTCACGTCGCCGTTTGGCGAAGGCGGGATTGATAGTCGCGCCCATTTTGTCTACGTTGCCGGGGAAACCTGCAATGGCGAATTATGTAAAAAATAACTGTACCGTTTCAGGTAATCTTTCTGGCAATATGTCGCATAATGTGGGTGATACAGATCCTTGCGACAGTTATGTGGGTGGTAAAACGCCGGGTTATTGGGGGCAGCGTCCTCAGGACTGGCCATTGTCTTTCTCCCCAGGGGCTTGTTTGTCTTCACCTCATCCGGTGACGGGGCTTACCACACCCGGATGTCAGGATTATGATGATACTGGAACCAAATTTCATCCTTATTTTGGTGGAGTTCGGCAAATGAGTGGGATGACTTCCCGTACTATGATGCAGGCTATACATCTAACTGGGAATGAGGATACCTATCAACTCGATGCGCACACAGTTGCGGCTTTGTTAAATGCTGAAACCTGGGGGCAGGCCATTTATGGTTACAGTCCTACAGAAGTTGTTGATTTGTATAATCAATATCATTTCATAGACCCTGTGGCATTAAGAGATACGTTTAAATATTTGAATGAATTGAATCCGTAAATTTAGATTGTGTCATTGCTCGCCTTTTAGTTTGGTTTCTTGTGTGTTTCTTCGTCGATCTTTCAATTCTGGCTTGGCTCAGGCTATGTGCAAACCTGCCGATACGGTACACAGTGGAAAGGTGATCACTGCTTTTCTTTTAACTGTGTTTTTTATCAAATGAATCCAGCTACTACTAACGCTCAATCACTTTGGTCCCTTCATCAATATTTCAAACCTCATATAAAGCACTGGGGTGAGGATTATGTGTTATTTGATGAGGTATCTGGTAATACCCATATTCTGGGCCCGCTTGCGGGATTTGTTCTGGATAAGCTGACAGTCTCCGCAGAAAGCGTTGATTCTTTGTCAGATAAATTATTGACCGATGATGATTGCACTCTGGAAGAGCTAAAATCACTGATTTCAGACGTCCTGTCTGAACTGGCTCGGCTTGACTTTGTGGAAAAGGTAGTCACTTGAGGGTTTCTGCTTTTTCTAAAGTTGAGCTTGCCGATTGCTTAAAAAAACAGGGCTTGTGTATCCGTGTTGGTTCGTTTTCAGTAAAAATTCACTCCTCAATGTCTGTTGTCGTTGACGGGATATTTGCGCTTTATTCAGATTACGCCCTGGCTGACGACGATTACGCCGATTTTCATATTGAGATTAATCCGCCCCGCAATGCTCGCCGCTGGTACCGTCCACAGGTCGATTTTTATTTTGACGGTTATCGTCCGTTTAAGCCGCTGCCTCAAGATCAGGCCTTTGCGTTGTTTGAATGGTCGTTTAACTGGTGTATTGCCTCCAACTGTCACACGCATTTAATATTACACGCTGCTGTCATTGAAAAAAATGGCAATGCCGTTATTATGCCTGCGCCACCGGGGTCGGGTAAAAGTACGTTAACGGCGGGTTTGGTCTCTAAAGGTTGGCGGCTGTTTTCTGATGAGCTGGCAATGCTTTCACTGGATAACGAAACCGTTTGTGCTTTACCGCGCCCGGTTAGTTTAAAAAATGACTCTATCGAAATAATGGGTGCGTATGCGCCCGGCTCGATTCTTGGGCCGATTGCTTTTGATACCAGCAAAGGCACCGTTGCACATATGAAAGCGCCATCGGAGAGTGTTGCGCGCGCGCTGGAGCCTGCAATACCGCGCTGGGTAATTTTTCCAAAATATCAATCTAACCAGCAGGCTGTTTTAGCACCGATGAAGCAGGCGCAGGCGTTTATGCATTTAGCCGAAAACGCGTTCAACTATCAGGTTCTCAGGCAGGCTGCATTTGAAAAGCTGGGTGAGGTCATTGATCAGTGTCAGGTTTATCAGTTTACTTATAATAATCTTGATGATGCGCTCGAAATTTTTGATGGTCTTGATTAGTGATGAGCTTTAATCACAAAAACCACCAACTCATCTCTGCCGTTATTCAAAACCCGGCGTCTACGGCTGGCTTTTCTAAGGCGGACTGGGATATTTTAATTCGTCAGGCGCGTCGGGCGAATATTCTCGGCATGCTGTTTTATTTTTTGCGCGAAAAAAAAATAAAACAGGCTGTGCCTGCGTTTGCATTTAGACATTTTCAGGCTCAGGCGAACCTGGATGAAAATTATCGGGATGCGGTTAAGCTGGAGTGCCAGAGAGTCAGTGATATTCTGGCGTCGATTAATACCCCGTTAGTTGTTTTAAAGGGGGCTGCGTACGTTGTAGCTGATTTGCCTGTCAGTCATGGTCGATTATTTTCTGATATTGATATTCTGGTGCCTAAGTCGGGCATTGCGGAAGTTGAACAGATATTAAAGCTGCATGGTTGGCTGGCAGGTCAGATAGACGCGTATGATGATAAATATTACCGGCAGTGGATGCATGAGATACCACCACTTCATCAAATAAAGCGTGGTACATCGATGGATGTGCATCATGCGATTTTGCCTGAAACGGCAGTACTAAAACCGGATAGCGCCTTATTGTTGCAGGCTGCCGTGCCGGTGTCCGGTTACGAGAATATCCACGTGCTGGCGCCGGTGGATATGGTATTGCACAGCATGACGCACTTGTTTCATGAGGGTGAGTTTGATCACGGTATACGTGATCTGATTGATCTGGATGGTTTGCTGAAATATTATGCCGAGCGTGATACTGATTTCTGGCCGTGTCTGTTGGCCCGGGCAAAGACGCTGGATTTGTCTGTGCCTTTGTTTTATGGGCTGCGTTATTTGAAACGCCTATTAAATTCTCCTGTTCCAGGTCATGTGATGGCCGAGTCTGAGGAAATTATTGGCGGTCGAAAAAAAATTATGGACATTCTTTTTGACCGGGCGCTTTTACCTGATCACAAATCCTGCGATGACTGGTTTACGCCTGTTGCACGATGGTGTTTATATGTACGATCTCACCATTTGCGTATGCCTGCATATTTATTGATTCCGCATTTGTTACGAAAAGCCTATATGAAGCGAGTGGCAAAAAATAGATCGCCCGATGATAAAATATAAGCCTGATTAAAAAACATACATGGCGTTTAAATTGTCAGGTTTCTGGCGGCGTAAATGCGTTAATGCTTCCCTTATTTTGCCTTCTCCAAAATTAATTTAATTGACTCAGCCTTTATTGATTGATATATCTTTACATCGCGCGCCACATAATTAAAATAACGTGCTTCAAGATTTTTTCAATAGTAAGTTTGCCGATCAACTTGCTTGATCAATAAAGAGACGGTAAGGGATTTTTAACGATGATAAAAACATTAAAAGCAGTATCTGTGTTGTTAGCTTTATTTTCTGTTTCAGGGGGAGCGTTTGCGGGAGGAGATGCTAAACTGGGTGCAAGTAAATCAGAATTATGTCAGGGTTGTCACGGTGCTGATGGAATGACTGTTAACCCAGAGTGTCCGAATCTTGCTGGTCAAAAACCGGGTTATATTTTTAAACAGGTTGTCGATTTTCAAAAAGGGCTGCGTCATAACGATACAATGACGGCAATGGCAGGTCTGGCCGGTAGCGTACAGGACTTAAAAGATATCGCTGCTTACTATGCAAGTCAGAAAGTCATGGAAGGCAGCCGTTACATGATGGGTGCGCCAACGGATGCGAAGAAAATTGCAGAAGGTAAGAAGATTTACTTAAATGGTAATCCACGTACCGGTTTGTATGGCTGCGTTAACTGCCATGGTAAAAGTGGTAAAGGTAAATCTGAAACTAACCAGATTTTTCCTGTTATCGGAGGTCAGACTAAAGAGTACCTGGCTAAGCAGTTGAAAGATTTTCGTGCCGCTGATCGTACTAATGACCCGGCGAATATGATGATGGACATTGCGAAAAAACTGACTGACAAAGAAATTGACGAGTTGACGGAATACTTGGGTAGCCGTTAATACTGATATTCTCAGAACATAAAAAAACGGGCTTCGGCCCGTTTTTTTATGTTTGCTACCGCTTAAACGCAATTAAGTGATGCAGATCCAGCTTAACGCCGATTTCTTCGCCGATATAGTGGTCATGATGGCTGGGGAATGCACAAAGCAGTTCACTGTGCTCACCTAATGAAACGGTGTAGAGAATTTCTGAGCCCTTGAATGCCTTGTGGGTTACCGTGCCTCGTATTGTGCTTGTTTCGTCGGGTAAGACGTCATCCGGGCGGACTAAGACGTCAACTTCTGTGCCTGCTGACCAGTCGTACGCTCGATCACCACTAAAAGAGCCCAACTCTGTTTCGATAAGCCCTTTTGACGGCACAGTGCCGCGTGGCTGCACAGTGCCGCGTGGCTGCACAGCGCCGCGTGGCAGCATAGTCCCACGTGGCAGCATAGTCCCACGTAAAAACTTTCCCTGGCCGATAAAGTCGGCAACAAAGCGGTTGGCCGGGTCATGGTATAAATTGTAAGCCGTGTCCCATTGCTGAAGTTTGTGCATGTAAAGCACGCCAATCATATCGGCAACAGCAAAGGCTTCAGCCTGGTCGTGGGTGACCAGGACGCCGGTGACACCCTGTTCTTTTAGAATGCGACGTACGTCATTGCTTAAACGTTCTCTCAGCTCTACGTCGAGGTTGGAGAACGGTTCATCCATGAGGATGATTTTTGGTTTTATGATTAAGGCTCTGGCAAGGGCGACACGTTGTTGCTGACCACCGGATAACTCGTGGGGATAGCGGTGTTCCAATCCTTTGAGGCCAACGATCTCTATCATTTCACTGGTGAGTCTTCTTTTTTCTGCCGTCGAGTGCTGTCGAAGCCCAAAGCGGATGTTTTCGGTGATACTCATGTGTGGAAACAGGGCGTAGTCCTGGAACACCATGCCAAGGCCGCGCTTGTCTGCCGGCAGTGTTGAGGTGCTGCTGGAAATGACCTTTCCGTTAATGGATATGCTGCCGCTTTGGATGGGCTCCAGCCCGGCGATGGCACGTAAAATAGTGCTTTTACCGCAGCCGCTGGGGCCGAGCAGGCAAACCAGGTTACCTTCGCGTACCCGCATAGAAAAGTTTTTTACCGCAATCTCGCTGCCGTAGCGGCACTCAATGTTTTTTAATTCAAGTAAGGCGGTCATGTTTATTGAGGCGTTTCACCTTGCGGTGTAGCTTGTGATGTCGGCAGCGTACCCATTAAAAATTCCAGCAGGGCTTTTTGAGAATGTAAACGATTTTCGGCTTCCTGAAATACGACGCTTTGCGCGCCATCAATAACCTCGGCACTGACTTCTTCGTCGCGATGAGCGGGCAGGCAATGCATAAACAAGGCGTCTGAATTCGCTTGCGCCATGACTTTAGCGTCGACCTGGTAGTTGGCAAAGGCTTTTTCACGTAAACGTTGTTCTTCTTCCTGGCCCATGCTGGCCCATACATCGGTGACAATTAAATCTGCATTTTTTGCGGCTTTTAACGGATCTGATTCGAGCCTGACACGGTCGCCTGCTCTGGCGACGATGGCTTCATTTGCCCCGAAGCCTTCGGGTGTTGAAATCACCAGCTGAAAGCCGAATTGTTTTGCCGCGTTAATATACGAATGACACATATTGTTGCCATCACCAATCCAGGTAACGGTTTTACCGCGAATATCACCACGATTTTCAACATAGGTTTGCACGTCGGCGAGTAACTGGCAGGGGTGATAAATGTCAGTTAGGGCGTTAATGACCGGTACGGATGAATATTTTGCAAAGGTTTCGATTTTGCTGTGTTCAAAGGTGCGAATCATAATGATATCGACCATGCTTGATAGCACCCGTGCAGAATCTTCAATGGGTTCGCCACGGCCTAATTGTGTGTCGCGTGGGGATAAAAAAATAGCCTGCCCGCCAAACTGGATCATGCCGGTTTCAAACGAAACACGGGTGCGGGTAGAGGATTTCTCAAACACCATCCCCAATACTTTATTTTTTAATGGCTCATAAATCTCGCCGTTTTTTGTCATGGCTTTCAATGCTTGCGCGCGATCGATAATGGCTCTGAGTTCGTCGCCGCTCAGGTCGTTTAGGGTAAGGAAGTGACGTAACATTTTATTATTATTTTCCTAGGGTAAAGGGTTGAATGCGTTGATCAGTTCGCAGACGATGTCAATGGTGCTGTCTGCCTGTGCTTTGGTAAAAGTTAAAGGCGGTAATAATCGAATGACGTTGCCGGAGGCGACGTTAATTAACAGGCCTTTTTTTGCCGCGCCCGCAACGAGTTCGCCGCAGGGTTGATTTAATTCAATGCCGATCATCATGCCTTTGCCGCGAATATCGACAACGTTAGCCTGATCCTTGAGAATGGTTTTAAACTCGTTAAGTATGTAACTGCCCATGTTCGCGGCCTGTTTATCGGCTTTAATTTCCTGCATGGTTGCAATCACGGTCGAGGCGACGTGACAGCCTAACGGGTTGCCACCGTAAGTCGAGCCGTGATTGCCAGGTTGTAATATGTTGGCGGCTTTTTTACCGGCGATGCAGGCACCAATTGGGAAGCCATTACCCAGGCTTTTAGCGAGCGTCATCACGTCGGGTTTGATGTTGTTGTGCTGATGCGCAAACCAGGCGCCAGTTCGGCATATGCCGGTTTGAATTTCATCCAGCATCATTAGCCAGTTATGCTTGTCACAAAGGGAGCGAATCTGGTTGAGGTATTGTGTGTCGGGTACGTTAACGCCACCTTCGCCTTGAATTGGTTCTACTAATACGGCGACGATGTTTTTGTTATTTTTTGCGACGGCGCGAATGGCTTCGACATCGTTATAAGGTACGCGAATAAAACCGGATACTAACGGCTCAAAGCCAGCGTGTACTTTTGCGTTGCCGGTAGCGCTGAGTGTCGCCAGCGTACGGCCGTGAAAACTGGTTTCCATGACAATGATGGCGGCGTCGTGTATACCTTTATTGTGGCCGAATAAACGCGCAATCTTAATCGCGGCTTCGTTGGCTTCTGCCCCGGAATTGCTGAAAAAAACAGATGTTAAACCAGACAGTGCACATAATTGGGATGCGAGTTTTTCCTGTGCGGGAATGCGGTACAGGTTTGATGTGTGGATCAGTTTTGCCGATTGCTCGCTCATTGCCCTGGCAATTGCCGGATGTGCATGACCGAGCCCGCAAACAGCGATGCCGCCCAGTGCATCAAGGTATTTGTTGTTGTCTGTGTCCCACAGATAGGCGCCTTCACCGCGTTCGAATGCAATGCTGGGGCGGCCGTAGGTGTTCATAATATTGTTCATTTTTCACGTCACTAAAATAAAAAAACGGCTATATATAGCCGTTTGAAGCTGCCTGGTTTCTTGCTTAGTCTCTTTGTCGTGTGACTTTGCGTACACAAAGCAGATGAATTCAAACGCTGATTCTAGAACGGAAATGCACCGGACGCAAACAAGGGGACGTGAAAAAGGCGGGAATAAAGGGGAATTCGTACCGAAACAGCGTGTTTATCGCTATTTCGGTACAAAAAATTGGTTTTACTGGTTTTTTGTTACTGATTACTTAGCAAAGTTTGCCGCAACAAAATCCCAGTTAACCAGGTTCCAGAATGCTTCCAGGTACTTCGGACGTGCATTGCGGTAGTCGATGTAATAAGCATGTTCCCACACATCGCAGGTCATTAGTGCAGTTTGGCCTTCTGTCATTGGCGTGCCGGCGTTGCTAGTGCTTGCTAAGGCGATGCTGCCGTCCGCATTTTTTACCAACCAGCCCCAGCCAGAACCAAAAGTGGTGATGGATGTTTTGGAAAATTCTTCTTTAAATGCGGCAAAAGAACCAAAAGTGTCATTAATTGCTGCTGCTAGTTCACCCGTTGGCTCGCCACCACCATTTGGGCTCAGGCAGTTCCAATAAAAGGTGTGATTCCAGATTTGAGCGGCATTGTTGAACAAACCACCAGATGATTTCAAAATAATGTCTTCAAGTGACATTTCTTCAAACTCGGTACCTTTAATCAGGTTGTTGAGGTTGGTGACATAAGTTTGGTGATGCTTGCCATAGTGATATTCCAGTGTTTCTTTTGAAATAGTCGGCGCTAAAGCGTCCATTGCATAAGGTAATTCGGGTAATTTATGTTCCATTTTTGAGCTCCGTGATTAAATGTGTGATACATAAGTGGGACAGAGTCTAGAAAACTCCGGTCAATTTTGCAAGCCTGATTATTTTGCTCGGTTATTTACCCCTTAAATAAATGCGGGATAATTTGTGGTATAAATACACCATGAACCCAATAGAACTGAGCATTTTTTCCAGCCGTATTTCCGCTATCTGTGATGAAATGGGCATTGTGCTGCAACGCGCGGCGTTTTCGCCAAATATAAAAGACCGTTTGGACTTTTCCTGCGCGATTTTTGATGCAAAAGGCGAATTGTGCGCACAGGCAGCGCATATTCCAGTTCACCTTGGCAGTATGGCTTATGCGACACGGGGCATTATTGATCAGGTTAACTGGCAAAAAGGCGATATGCTGATTTTGAATGACCCATTTCTTGGCGGGACGCATTTGCCGGATGTGACTCTGGTTGCACCTGTGTTTTTAAACGATGATCTGCTCGGTTTTGTGGTGAATAGAGCTCATCATGCTGACATTGGCGCCAACTCACCGGGTTCCATGCCGGTTTCTTCTACATTAGCGGAAGAAGGCATGATTATTCCCCCGACCTTATTAATTAAACAGGGGCAACGGGATGAAGTTTTTTTTCAGCAATTGTTAAAACCGGTGGTTAATAAAACACAAAGCCGGGGTGATTTTTCTGCTCAGGTCAGCTCGGTTCAGATTGGTTTGGAGCGATTGCTGGCATTGATAAATGCGATGGGTGTGTCCGTGTATCTCGGTGCGTTAAAATCACTGAATGATTATGCTGAGCGTTTGGCTGCTTCAGCTTTGGCTGAAATTCCTGAGGGTGATTATATTTTTAGTGATGTGATGGACGATGACGGTCAGGGCAATGAAAAAATAAAGATTGCTGCAGCGATCTCGGTTAAAGGAAATCACATTCATGTTGATTTTAACGGCACGGCCAAACAGGTTGACGGCAATATCAATTGCCCGTTGTCGGTTGCGGCCGCGGCGGTTTATTATGTGTTTCGTTGTTTAATGCCAAAACAAACGCCGGCTTGTGCTGGTACGTTCAGACCAATTTCACTGTCTGCGCCAAAGGGATGTTTATTAAATGCAAATCGACCGGCAGCGGTTGCTGCAGGTAATGTTGAAACCAGCACGCGTGTGGTTGATGTGGTGATGGGCGCGCTGGCAAAAGCGATTCCTGAAAAGTTGGCCGCTGCAAGCCATGGTAGTATGAACAACGTGGCAATGGGTGCTAGAAATGAGAGAAATGAGAACGCAAGCTGGGATTATTATGAAACCCTCGGCGGTGGCATGGGCGCTTTTTATCAGGGCAATGGACTAAGTGCCGTGCAAACTCACATGACCAACACTTTAAATACACCGATTGAATCGTTGGAGTTACATTACCCTTTACGCATAACACGATATGAAATTCGTGATGGCTCGGGTGGAAAAGGTGGCTCTGATAAAGGCTTTAGCGGCGGTGATGGTTTAATTCGGGAATTTGAATTTTTAGACGATGCCGATGTGACATTATTAACGGAGCGTCGAACCACAAAACCCTGGGGACTAAATGGTGGCGAAGATGGCGCAGCCGGGGGGAATTATTACGATGATAAACCGGTGGCAGGCAAAGTGTCGTTAAAAGTCAAAGCCGGAAAGCGGTTAAGAATAGAAACCCCCGGTGGCGGTGGTTTTGGAAAATTAGAATATTTAGGGTAGTTATATTATGTGCGGTATTTGTGGTGAATTTCGGTTTGATAAAAATCCGGTTGATGTTTCGTTAATTACATCAATGATGCAACGTTTAGAAAAACGCGGGCCTGACTCGGCTGGTGAGTTTTGTGAAGATAATATTGGTCTGGGGCATCGCCGTTTAGCCATTATTGATTTGTCAGATAAATCAGCCCAGCCGATGTTTGATTCGACGTTAAACCTGCACCTGGTTTTTAATGGCACTATTTATAATTATAAAATTTTACGTGAACAATTATCACAAGAAGGTTATTCTTTTTTTTCCAACGGTGACAGCGAAGTTATTATAAAAGCCTATCATAAATGGGGTGAGGACTGCGTTAAATACCTGCAGGGCATGTTTGCTTTTGCGATTTGGGATAATGAAAAACGTGAGCTGTTTGTTGCGCGGGATCGCATTGGTATAAAGCCGTTTTATTTTTCGCAAACTGAGACGGCTTTTCGTTTTGCGTCAAATATCCAGGCCTTGTTGGCGGCTAAAGATATTGATACCTCGATAGACGCTGTTGCTTTACACAATTTGTTTTCTTTGCATGCCGTCATACCTGCCCCAAGAACGATTTTTAATGGCGTTAAAAAATTGCGTCCGGCACATTATATGGTGATCAGCGAAGATGGTTCGGTAAGGGAGCAACGTTACTGGTCACTGAATGCAACCCGGCCTGAAAACGAAATGTCTGAAGAACAGTGGGTTGATAATATTCACGAGGCATTGCGGCAGGCCGTTAAAAAACGAGAAGAAACTGCAGATGTGCCTGTTGGTGTTTTATTGTCGGGTGGTTTAGATTCCAGTTTACTGGTTGCTTTGCTTGATGAAGCTGGCGTTGAAGATATTCGCACATTTTCTATCGGTTTCGATGATATTGATGATGAGGTCGGCAGTGAGTTTGAGTTTTCTGACGCGGTGGTCGAGCGTTTTAAAACAAACCATCAGAAATTACACATACCCAATGATGAAGTATTAAAACGATTACCAGAGGCCGTAGCAAACATGGCCGAGCCCATGTTTGGACAGGACGCGGTGGCGTTTTATTTGCTGTCTGAGCAGGTGTCGAAGCACGTTAAAGTGGTGCAAAGCGGACAGGGTGCCGATGAAGTGTTTGGTGGTTATTTCTGGTATCCGCGTATGGAAGCGGAAAAAGGCGAGGCGATTGATCGTTTTCGACAACATTATTTTGACCGTGACCATGCCGAGTATTTGCAAATGATCACGCCGCAATATCACGGTGAAGATTACACCAGCCAGCAAATAACCGCGTTATTAAATGAGCCTGGTGCTGATACGTTTATGGACAGCGTATTACGCATGGATACGACCACGTTGATTGTTGATGACCCGGTTAAACGTGTTGATAATATGACAATGGCCTGGGGTTTGGAAGCGCGGGTGCCGTTTTTAGATCAGGATTTATTAGAAATTGCAGCACGTATGCCGCCGGAATTAAAATTAAAATCTGATGGAAAACACCCGTTAAAGGTGATTTCCCGTGGCCTGTTGCCAGACAAGGTAATTGATCGGCCTAAAGGCTATTTCCCCATGCCCGCGTTAAAATACGTGAAGGGTGAGTTTCTGGATTTTATGCGCAATATTCTAAATTCACAGGCCTGCCGAGAGCGGAACTTGTATCAGCGGGATTATGTTGAAAAACTATTAGCGGCGCCTGAAAAGCATCATACGCGTTTAAATGGCAGCAAATTGTGGCATTTGGCCTTATTGGAGTTTTGGTTGCAAACCGTTTTAAGTGAGTGATTTTACCCTCTAAAATTGGGGTTTAAATGCATTTTAAAGATAACCTTAACGCACAGGTGTTTTATTATTGATCTTTTTTGCATACACTAGGCGCATCAAAGAAATTAGCGGTACGACGCTGTCAAAAAACAGGAGTAAACAGTAAATGAGTGAAGAAACATTAGGTCGCATTAAAGATCAGGTAGAAGAGAATCCCGTTGTTATTTACATGAAGGGTACACCACAATTTCCACAGTGTGGTTTTTCCAGCCGCGCTGCGGCTGCACTGGCGGATACGGGTGTTGAGTTTGGATACATTAATATTATTCAGGACCCTGAAATTTTTGAGCACTTGCCAAAATATGCTGACTGGCCAACGTTTCCACAAATTTATATTGATGGTGAGCTGATCGGTGGTTGTGATATTACGCTGGAGCTGGCTGAGCGCGGTGAGCTAAAAACCATGATGGCAGCAGCGGTTGAAAAGGCGAAAGCAAGCTCAGCAGAATAAAAATACCCTCTACCTGCCTGCGGCAGAAAAAAGGGCTTGTCATTCAATGGCAGGCCCTTTTTTAATTCTTTAGCGTGGCTATTTGCTCGTGGATCAACTGATTTTTCTAGGATAAATGTTACCTGTCGATATTGTCGGGTTTTATCTGTTGTCTGGTCTTTAACAGGGTTTGAACTTGAAGATCGATAACGCTTTGCTTGGCGGGTGTTGGTTTAATGTGTTTGATGGTTTTTATTGTCGTACGCAACTGTTTGATAAATGCCCGGCAGTGATGACACATAAATAAATGCATTTTGATTTTCATTTTTGTCAAAAATGGCAGCTTGTTGTCAATGTGATCGCTTGCCAGGTGGCTAATGTCTTTACAGCTTAACATGTTAATTCCCTTGAAATTTTTCGATAGCCTGGAATACTTTTGTGCGGGCTCTGTGTAGCAGAACCCGACTATTAGACTCACTGATGTCCAGAATCTTACAAATTTCTGTCATATTCATGTCGTTCATATCCCGGAGTGATAAAATCGCCTGCTGAACAGGCGGTAATTTATCGATCGCCTGTTGCATACAGGATTGTAATTCCTGGCTGGTGAGTAGCTCGTCCGGGGATTCAATGTTCCACCGTTGTGGCGGAACTGCCCAGTGACCATCGTCACTAAACCGGTTTTCAGGCATGCCTATCACTTCCAAATCGGCGGCATCACCTGCAGAAAAGTGCCGTGATTCTTTACGTAATCGACTTTTTGCGTTGTTGCTGACGATACGTAATATCCAGGTTTTTAAACTGGATCGTCCTTCAAATTTTGGCAGCGCCTTAATGACAGATACCCAGGCTTCTTGCACGACTTCATCGGCAATTGCGGTTCCGACGATGGCGCGGGCGACGTAAAGCATACTGGCATGATAGTCGGTGACAACTTGTTGATAGGCTTTTTCATCGCCGTCGAGTAAACGTTTGATTAGGTTTTGTTCTGACATTTTAGGTGTTTATCGACTGAGTTTGTAACAATCTCATTTTTATCGGGTCTCGTTAATATCAGTGTTAGGCTTGATCACAGGATATCGATTTATGAAGATTTTATATAGCAGTTTTATTCTATTATTCTAGAAAAATTAGTTGATCCACGAGCTAGATCGTAACTAATTGATTTTCTTGGCTATATGATAAAGATTTGATTCGCCAACCAGGCGAACGCAAACTTTTTCATTACGCCAATCAAACAATTACTTGCACTCTATTCTCGCGTCCAACTGATCTTTCTAGGATAATGTAACGGCTCACTTTCTTGGTTTGACATCGTATTGGGCGGAGTGAATAGTCACAATAAAATGAAGTTTAATTTTTCAGGAGATACAAATGCACGAAACTTTGCCGTTACTTAAGGCCACGGATTTTCCACCCATTCGACGTAACAAACTCGAAACCCTGCAGGTGAATTTGGGTTACCGTTGTAATCAGCAGTGTTTGCATTGCCATGTAAACGCTGGGCCAAAACGCAAAGAAAATATGGATGAAAAAACCGTTGAGCAGGTTATTAATTATCTACAAACAGCGGATATCAAAACCCTGGACTTAACCGGTGGCGCACCGGAAATGAATCCACATTTTCGTCGCCTGGTCAAAGCCGCAACAAGTTTAAATATTAAAGTCATTGACCGCTGTAACTTAACTATTTTGTCAGAGCCCGATCAGGAGGGGCTTGCTGAATTTCTGGCGGAAAACAAGGTGGAAGTCATTGCATCATTACCCTGTTATCTCGAAGAAAATGTCGATGCCCAACGGGGGAAAGGGGTTTTTGATGCCAGTTTGCTTGGCCTGGAAAAATTAAATGCATTGGGTTACGGTAAAGCAAATACCGGCTTAACATTAAACCTGGTGTATAATCCGCAGGGGCCTGTTTTGCCGCCATCACAGGTTGAGTTGGAAGCCTCGTATAAAAAGGTTTTAACAGAAAAATTCAGTATTGAATTTAATCATCTGTTCACGATTACGAACATGCCCATTAAACGTTTTGGCAGCACATTAATTTCGAAAAAACAATTTAAAGATTATATGCAATTACTGCGTGATAATTATTCTGCATCAAACCTTAATGGTGTGATGTGCTTGAGTACCGTTAGCGTTGATTATAACGGCGAATTATTTGACTGCGATTTTAATCAAATGCTGGCGTTACCCTTGAAGGGGAAAAGTCAGCGCACCTTGCATATCAGTCAATTGAGTCAAGAAAATATTACTAATAAATCGATTGCGATTGCGGATCATTGTTACGGTTGCACCGCGGGGCAGGGGAGCAGTTGTGGTGGTGCGCTTGGATAACACTGATGCCTGGTCGCCGTATTGATAAAATTAGTATTATTATTCCTGTTTTAAATGAAAGTGTCTCATTGGGCTCTTTTTTGTCTGCATTGCAAATTTTTCGTCATCAACACTGTGAAATCATCGTCGTTGATGGCGGAAGCCATGATCAAACCTGTCAGATAGCAGAAAAATACTGTGATTTGTTGCTGTCTTCCAGCGCGGGTCGGGCAAGGCAGATGAATGCGGGCGCTAATCATGCATCCGGTTCGATACTTTTATTTCTGCATGCGGATACCATTTTACCTGCAAACTATTTTGACTTGATTTTTCACCAATTAAGTGAAAAAAATAAATCCTGGGGGCGTTTTAATGTGGCGCTCTCCGGTGATGCGCTGATGTTTCGGCTGATAGAGTCACTGATGAACTTTCGCTCGTGTTTTACCGGGGTTTGTACCGGTGATCAGGCGATATTCGTTTCTCGTGAGCTGTTTATAAAAACCGGCGGCTTTCCTGATATTGATTTGATGGAGGATGTGGCTTTTTCGAAAGTGCTGAAAAAAATAGAGTCTCCGCTTTGTTTAAAATCCCGTGTTGTCACGTCAAGCCGGCGCTGGGAAAAATATGGCATCTGGAAAACTATCTTTTTAATGTGGCGATTGAGGTTGGCTTATTTTATGGGGGAAAGCCCGCAAAAACTTAAGCAGAAGTATTTGTGACAAAATTACTCACAAAAAATGCGCTCATTGTTTTTGCTAAGCCGCCTGTTGCTGGTCTGGCAAAAACCCGCTTGATTCCTGCTCTGGGTGCAGCGGGGGCAGCGGCGTATCACGCTAAGTTAGTGAAGCATACGTTGGTCAATGTGGTTTGTGATAACCGGAGCGGTAAGTTGTATGAAAACAAATGGGACACGCACTTGTGGTGTTCAGAAAATAAATCACATGACTTTTTCTTGTCCTGCTTATCCGAATTTTCGGTGACATTGCAGGAACAAAGTCAGGGTGATTTAGGTGAGCGAATGTTTCATGCGATGCACTTTATGCTTAAAAAATATGACAAAGTCTGTATTATCGGTTGTGATTGCCCAGTCTTAGATCGAAATAAAATAACTGAAGTGTTTGCGCGTTTAATGTCAAAAAATGATGTTGTTGTTACACCGGCAGAGGACGGGGGGTATGTGTTAATGGCAGTGAAACAACAGCTAATGTCCGAGATGTTTTCCAGTATTCAATGGGGTGGTGCGGATGTTTTTGAGCGTGTGCTGTATAATTTACGGGGGTTAAATTTAAACCCGTTGATTCAACCGACGCTTTGGGATGTTGATGAGCCTGAAGATCTAAACCGTCAGGCTTTAGCGATGCTTCTGCCGCCAGCGTAATTGGGTGTTTCAGAGCCCTGTATATTGTAGAGCGAATCACCGGGCGTGTGCCCGCGAAGAATTGACATCGCCTGTTGGGTGACCTGGTTGCGTAGCGTTAGTGTTGCACCATTGATGGTGTTTAGTCGCTGGCTTTCTTTTGCCTGATTTAGCAGGCTTTGCCAGAGCGGAAAAACCTGAGTTGATTTTTTTGTGTCGTATGTTTTTAAGTAAGTCGAAATACCATCCACGTCCAGCTTCGCACCTTCAAGCTCAAGCAATGATAACCAGTGTTGGTTGAGGGTGTCGATGTCGAGAATAATGGGCTGCTTCTCGCTTGCGAGCACATCGAGAGAGTCTGTGTTTCGCATATGCAAGACATCAAACTCTCTTTGTAGTAGCGTATTTAACTTTTCAGTGAGCATTAACTGTTTTTCAATTAATGCCCTGGCAAGTTCGTGGAATGATTTTTGTGACATTTTATCCCGGCCTTTTTATCCTAGTCTCTGACTAATAAAAGATTCCATTTGAATCATTTTGTCGGCAATACGAGGTGGGTTTATCTCAAATGTGCCGTTGGAAATTTCACGTTTTACGGAATCTACACGCTGCACATCAACCACTGGCAAGCTGGTAAGCTGTTTTTCAAGCGCCTGTAGTTGAGAGGCTGTGCCGGTGATGCTAATGGAGTCAGCCGAAGTTGGTGCGGTGTTACCTGCCTGGGCTGGTGCGTTGCGGTTGATTTCTCGTCCAATCTGACCAGCTTGACGAGTGTCGCTAATATTATTAGTTTGCGCGCCGATAGTACTGGATAGTGGATTGATAGACATTTTATTACTCTCCTGAATGCTTAAAACTGTTACGAATAGGTTCAACTCGGTTAACGACCATTAAATCAAATACTTTAGAAAAAAAACAAATAAATCTAAAGTTTTTTTTCAGCGAATCGAGTCATGCCAGTTGCTGGTGTCTTTAAGTTTTTTTTAATAACTTTATGTTTCTCATTATCTTGTTGAAAAGTAAGGCTAAATTCTCACTTTTACGACGCCGGCCCTAACGGCAATCGCTTCAATTACCTTTTTTGATGAATTATTTTTCACTCTAATTCGTTGTCCCTGGGCACCGTTGCTCATGGCCTTGCCTGTCATTCGAATCGTAATGGCGCTGGTTTTGGCGATAATATCAACACTGTCACCCTTTTTAATAATCAACGGTGGGTTAAGGTGCGCGCTGCTAAAGATGGTGCCGGCGCGTATGCTGCGTTTTGCTATCATGCCAATCAGCTGCTTGCTATCGTTATAAAACCCGCGCCTTAATTTGCTGATGTCACGTTTAACCTGCTGAATATTGTGTTCTGTTATCGTCTCGCCTTTTGATAGTGGGGTTGATGCGACATATAAAGCGGCTATTCTTTTTACCTTAACCGTGACATACAGTGACCAGGGTTTTTGCCCACTGCATTTTATGCCAACCGAAAGCCGGGCATTTTGGTTTACGTCTGATGTGGTAAACGCCGATAGTGGAGACTCACATTTTTTGAGCTTAAGCCGACTGTCTATCGGGCTTACTTTTACCTGTATTTCTGTGTTTTTACTGTGTTGAAGATTATTTTGTACAAAAAGCATGGCCGTATTGGCGATGTCGTCGTGAGCATGATATTCGGCCAGGCTCTTTGCGCTTGCTTGCCCGATCATCATTGTCAGTAACAGTAAAAAGTAAATATATCGCATCTTGCTTTTTCCTTGTGTCGCTGAGAAAAATGCAAATATGACGCCAAAAATTCCGATATTTTCTATTTTTTGAACTAGCAGGGAACTAAACAGGGAACTAAACAGGGAACTAGACACGGAGCTAGAAGGTTTCGGAAATAGTGCAAAGAGGTGCAAAGGAGTGTAAAGGAATGTGTGTCGTCTGCCGATAGAAAAGCACAGTACGGTAAAATTGGTAAAGTGAATGAGCAGTAATACAAATCGAAATGTATTAAATGAAGTTGATGCCCGCACGGATCTTGTTGGTCAGAGCCGACTTGAGCTTTTATTGTTTCGTCTTCAGGGGCGGCAACGTTATGGCATCAATGTGTTTAAGGTCAAGGAAGTTGTTGTTTGTCCTGAATTAACTAAATTGCCAGCGGCTCACCCCTCGGTGTTAGGGCTTGCCAGTATGCGCGGCGTAACTTTTATGATTGTTGATTTACAGGTTGCGCTTGGCATGCCCCCAACGGCCGACTTGTCTAAGTGTTCTATTATTGTGTCTGAGTACAATCGTAAAATTCAGGGCTTTTTGGTTCCGAGTATTGATCATATTATTAATAAGCATTGGGAAGATATCTTGTCTCCGCCAAAAATGGTGGGTAAGGAACACTATTTAACGGGTGTTACCCGTGTAGACGAAGAATTAATTGAAATTATTGATGTGGAAAAAGTGCTTTACGAAATAACCGGGGCTGTTGATGAAACGCAAGCAGAACCGGCTGAAGCTGTCGAGGATGGCGAGTTTTCATCCGTGGCAAGTCGATGCCACGTGCTTGTCGTGGATGATTCATCGGTTGCCAGAAAACAAATAAAGCGCACGCTGAGTAAGCTGGGAGTGGCTTGTACAGTGTGTATCGACGGCCGGCAGGCGTTAGACCAGCTGGAATTATGGCTTAAAGACGATGCCGAAGCGCTTAAACGCCTGGCCATCGTGATATCTGATGTTGAAATGCCGGCAATGGATGGCTATACCTTAACCGCTGAAGTCCGGAAAAATCCAGGGCTTTCAGATTTGATTATTTTATTACATACCTCCTTGAGTGGCGTGTTTGATTCCAGCTTACTGGAAAAAGTGAAAGCAGACGGCTTTTTATCAAAATTTGATTCAGATGATTTAAACGATGAAATAAGGCAGAGGATAATGGATTTTGCTCCCGCACTTGAAGCGCGTGGATTATAAAATGGTTCGCCTTAGTTAGTATGTACTAAAGCTGCAAGTATTAGATGGTAGGGAAATTACATTGAAAGAAAGAGTGATATCAGATCAGGAATACGATAGTTTTTGCCATTATCTGGAAGATGCAACGGGCATCGTGCTTGGTAAAAGCAAACATTACCTGGTGAGCAGTCGCTTAAATCGCCTGATGGAAGAGCGGCAATTGGCGAGTTATAGCGATTTGTTAAGTCATCTGAAAAAAACCGTGAATGCGGGTTTGCGCGAGCAGATTATTGATGCGATGACGACCAATGAAACTATGTGGTTTCGTGATACCTATCCTTATGATGTGTTAAAAGAAACGATATTACCTGAGTTGGCTAAGATAAAAGACAGGCCGGTGAAAATCTGGTCGGCTGCCTGCTCATCGGGCCAGGAGCCATATTCAATCAGCATGATCGTGCAGGAATTTCTATCAACTCAGCCATCGGCATTTCCGCGCGGTCTTCAAATTGTGGCAACGGATATCTCTATCAGCATGTTAAATTATTGTAAACGGGCGAAATATGACGAGGCGGCCATGAAGCGGGGTATAACAGAAGAGCGTCGTCGTAAGTTTTTTAACCAGAGTGATGATTTGTGGGAAGTGCAGCATGACATTCGTTCGCGAGTTTCTTTTCGGTCTTTAAACCTGCAACAAAGTTTTACTTCGCTGGGCAAGTTTGACCTGATTTTTTGCCGTAACGTGCTTATTTATTTTTCCTCCGAGTTTAAAACGGATATTTTGACGAGGATGGGAGGCGCGACTAACCCAGGTGGTTACCTTTATCTTGGCAGCTCTGAGTCGCCAACACGTTATACATCAATTTATAAAATGGTAAGGGCGCCAGGAGGGGTTATTTATCAACATGCGCCGTAACTGATGTAACGTTAACGCATTAGATCATTATAGGTCTCATAGTCTCACTGATCGGCCTTGCATTGCCGCCTACCTCCTGCTGATTGCCACTTTTCCTGTTATTTTTATCTTTTATTTTCATCTTTTTTTTCATTATGCCTTTTTTATTTATATCCCATTGAAATGTATACTGAAAATAATATTTCATTTGTTTGGCATTTGATGGCATATGTATTGCTCCTTGTTAAGGGAAGTTAAAAAAGTAAATCATTTGGAGTAAATCATGCGATTTAATTTGGACAAGGCAATGGCGATGCACGAGGCTGCGATTTATGTACGAGCCAGAAGAAGTTCCATACTGTCTTCTAACCTTGCAAATTCCGATACGCCAAATTATAAAGCACGAGATATTGATTTTCAGCAGGTCTTGCGTAACGCTGCCACAATGAAAAGTGGTGGTGCAATGAAAGCAACAAATGCAAAACACATACAACCTGGTGGTTACAGTGCGTCAACCGCCGAGCTGTTGTACCGGCAGCCGTTTCAAGCCTCAATAGATGGCAACACCGTTGATGCGCAAATGGAAAAAGCAAAATTTGCACAAAATTCAATGCAATACCAGGCGACCCTGAGCTTCTTAACAGGTAAATTTAAAGGCCTTAAATCGGCGATTACAGGAGAGTAATTCATGTCTTTATTAGGTGCTTTTAATGTATCTGGTTCTGCTTTAAGCGCGCAGTCTATCCGCTTGAATACAACCGCTAGTAATCTCGCAAACGCAGAGACGGTGAGCAGCAACCGAGATGCGACCTATCGGGCAAGACATCCGGTTTTTTCGGCGGCGATGAATATGTTTAATGACGATTCGGCGACGGTTGGGGTGAAGGTGGAAGGTGTTGTTGAAAGTCAGTCAGAACTACGCATGCGATATGAGCCCGGGCACCCGTTGGCAAATGAAGAAGGTTACATTTTTTTGCCGAATGTGAATGCCATTGAAGAAATGGCAAATATGATTTCCGCCTCACGATCCTATCAGTATAATGTTGAGGCGATGAACACGACAAAACAGCTGATGATGGCAACGTTGCAGATGGGTAAATAGCGACTCCTGGTGATACAGGGACAGCAGACTGATGAAAAATTCGAAAACAAATTTTAAGATAAATTCAAAGACAAACAATATTGTCCGGGGGACATATTATGGCTGATCGTATTAATAACTCAAATCCGTTAATTGATCAACTTGGGATACAGACAAAAGTAAAAGACGGTTCCAACGCGGATAAAAACAGTCTGGCACAACAGGACTTTTTAAAGCTGATGGTAGCGCAGATTCAAAACCAGGATCCGCTAAAACCGCAGCAAAACGGTGATTTTCTTGGTCAGATGGCACAGTTCAGTTCGGTACAAGGGTTGCAGGATATTCAGGCGAGCATGAGCAGTTTGACGAGCTCGCTTGTATCGAACCAGGCGCTTGAGGCATCCAGTTTAGTGGGTCGCTTCGTCCGTGTTAGCGGTGATCAAAACTTTTTACCTGGCGGTGAAGGTGAGCGTTTTTTTGGTGCAACTGAGCTTCAGCAGTCAACCTCAAATTTGAAAATTGATATTCTTTCACCGTCCGGCGATATCGTAAAAACAATTGGTATGGGTAATCAAAAAGCCGGCGTTGTTCAGTTTCAGTGGGATGGTAAAAATTCTCAGGGCGTGATGATGCCAGAAGGAAATTATAGTATGCGTGCAAGCGCTATTGTGAATGGCCAAACAACCTCATTGGACACCATGGTGATTGCGCCGGTTGAAAGTGTGACCCTGGGACGCAACGGTGGGCAAATGAAATTAAATGTCTCCGGCATTGGTGAACGTACGATGGATCAGGTTAAGGAAATATTATCGTAATTGTTCTGTTTGTTTGCTCAGCCGGTTTGTAACGTGCGCGTTAGCTGAGTAGATACTCGTTAAGTTTAGTTAATTGAGTTGTCATAATCGAGGAGTAGATCTATGCCGTTTCGAATCGCATTAAGTGGATTAAAAGCATCATCAACGGATCTTAAGGTAACAGGGAATAATATTGCCAATGCGGCAACGGTTGGTTTTAAGGAGTCCAGGGCAGAGTTTGTTGATGTATACGCAGCGGCTTATGGTGCGATTGGTTCCATTACCAACGGTAGTGGTGTGCGAACAACCAATATCCGGCAAATATTTTCACAGGGTAATATCGAGTACACCGATAACAGTACCGATTTGGCGATTACCGGTCAGGGCTTTTTTGTGGTTGAAGACGATAAAGGTCGTTATTTTAGTCGTAACGGTACATTCGGATTGGATCGTGATGGCAATGTGGTTAATGGCACAGGGCAGCAGTTGCAGGTGTTTCCACCGATTGTGACGGGGGCTGCTGGCGCGGGCGCGACAACGTTTAATACGGGGTCACTTCAGTCAGTTACCTTAAACAACTCCATTGGCAGGCCGGTTGCGACGAATTCCGTGGATGTGAATGTGAATCTTGATGGTAATATTCCAGTAGCCGATTATTTTGATGTGTCAGCAGGTGTTAATGCCTATGATACCACTTCTGCGCCTGCTCCATTTAACCCATCTGACCCGACAACGTTTAACAGTGTTACCGCAACAACGGTTTATGATTCATTGGGTGGTGATCATGTCGCTCAGTTTTATTATCGAAAAGTTGACGATGGCGCAGGCTCAACTGATTTGTGGCAGGTAATTACGTATATTGATGGGCAGGAAGTGCCGCCGACAGATGATGGTACATTGCCGGCACCTGCCGGTGCTGGTACTGGTACCGCAGGTCGGGCTGGATTGCTTCAGTTTAATAACGATGGCACGTTGCTTGATACCAGCACCACTGCTGACCCGGCATCATCAACGACAACATTGGTTTATGATAATTTCACGCCCACAACAGGGGCAGCTGATGTTCAAATCACCATTGATTTTTCTAAAACGACACAGTTTGGTGATGTCTTTGCGGTAAATGAGTTGTCGCAAGATGGATTTACTACGGGCCGATTAACCGGATTTGATGTTGAAGAAACCGGTGTCGTATTTGCGCGTTATACAAACGGAAATTCAGAAGTGTTAGGCATGGTTGCACTGGCAAATGTGCCGAACCCGCAAGGCTTACGACAAGAGGGTGACTCACTCTGGGTGGAAACATTTGGTGCTGGCGATACCACACTTGGGCAACCCGGTACGGCAAGTCTTGGCCTTATCCAATCCGGTGCATTGGAGGCGTCGACGGTGGAAATTGCCGATCAGCTGGTTAATATGATTATTTCTCAGCGGAACTACCAGGCCAATGCGCAGGTAATTAGTGCGGCAGATCAGTTAACGCAAACATTGTTGAATATTCGTTAGTTATTTTAGTTATTTTAGTTATTTTAGTTATTTTAGTTATTTAAGTGCTTATCTCATTTTTCTGGAAAGCCGAACTCAATTGAGTTCGGCTTTTTTTGTTTGTATTGAAAATAGGCCCGCCTCTTGCAATTTCCTGGTTAATCCAATTACGCATTAGGAAGTTGTCATGGATAGAATGATTTACATTGGTATGTCCGCTGCGAAAGAAGTGATGATTTCGCAGTCGTTGAATAATAATAATCTGGCAAATGTTAGTACAACCGGTTTTAGAGAAGACCTTGCTCAGCAGCGAAGCATGTCGGTGTTCGGGCCAGGGCTGCCAACCCGTGCATTTGCAATGAGCGAAAAAGCCGGCACAAATTTTATTCCCGGCCCGATTGAAAATACCGGCCGGCCATTAGATATGGCAATTAATCAAAACGGCTGGTTTGCCGTTCAGGCAAAAGATGGTAACGAAGCATATTCTCGTGCGGGTGATTTTAGAACAACACCTGAAGGTTTTCTTGTTACCGGAAGCGGCTTGCCTGTGATGGGCGAATCCGGGCCGATTAGTATTCCTCCCTTTGAGACTTTATCTATTGGTGTGGACGGCATTATCACCATTCGACCGGTCGGCCAGACGGCATCTCAGTTGGCGCAGGTTGATCAAATTAAAATGGTGAATCCGCCTTTGTCAGAAATGGAAAAAGGTCGCGATGGATTGTTTCGATTAAAAAATAACGAACCCGCTGATACAGATGTAAACGTCAGGCTAATGCCCGGCATGCTTGAGCGAAGTAATGTCAGCGTGGTAGAAGCAATGGTAAAAATGATTGCATTAACACGCAGCTTTGATATGCAGGTTAAGGTGATGAGTACCGCAGAAGAAGTCGACCGATCTTCCGATGCACTCTTACGTATGAGTTAACGTTTGTTGTAAAAAATATTGATTGGTATAGAGATTGCCTTTCTCTTAACTGTCAGTAAAAACACAAACTAAAAAAACTACCGAGGTATTTATGGATCGCGCATTATGGATTTCAAAAACAGGCCTGGAAGCACAGCGTACTCGCATGGCGGTTATTTCAAATAACCTGGCAAACGTGAGTACGAATGGTTTTAAACGCGGCCGCGGTATTTTTCAAGATCTGATTTATCAAAACATCCGCCAGCCGGGCGGCAAAACCAGTGAAAATACAAACTTGCCTTCAGGTTTAATGCTCGGCAGTGGTGTGCGAACAGTAGCAACAGAAAAATTACACACGCAGGGTAATTTTATTCAAACAGAAAACAGTTTTGATGTGGCGATTGAAGGCAAGGGTTTTTTGCAGATTCAGCTACCCAGTGGTGAAATAGCGTATACCCGCGATGGTTCGTTCCGGCTTGATGAGCAGTCACAATTAGTGACCGCCAGCGGTTACCTGGTGGAACCCGCTATCACCGTCCCGCAGGATGCTTTATCTGTTTCTATTTCAACGGACGGTGTCATTACCGTAGCATTGCCGGGGCAGGCAACAGAAAACCAGGTAGGTAATATTCAGCTAGCGGATTTTGTGAACCCCACTGGGCTTCAGCCAGTGGGCAATAATTTATTTATCGAAACAGTGGCCAGTGGTGCACCCTTAACCGGCACACCGGGACTTGACGGGTTAGGGTCGTTAATTCAGGGTTCGTTAGAAAGTTCAAACGTTAACGTAGTGGAAGAGCTGGTGAATATGATTGAAACCCAGCGTGCTTACGAAATGAATTCAAAAGCAGTGTCAGCCGTTGATGGCATGCTTCGAAACCTGGGCCAGATTTAACCCGAATTTAATGTTGATACAGACAATATGAAAATGAAAAAATTACTGATTATTTTGCCGATGTCGCTTGTTATGTTAGTTAGTGCCTGTGCAACGACTAAACCGGAGCCAGTGTCACTGGAATTTGTGCCAGTGAGGCCGGTTATCGCGACGCCGCCGCCGATTGAGAATGGCGGCATCTATCAAAATGGATACGGTGTTTCATTGTTTTCAGATGTATCAGCGAAAAAAGTTGGTGACATCATTACGATTATATTAAGTGAAAATACCAATGCCAGAAAAAGCGCGAGCACGAATACTGAAAAAGACAGCCAGATAGAAATTGTTCCACCGACGTTGCTGGGTGGGCCGGTGAGTGCGTTGGGTTTGAATGTGCTTTCCAACACCATTGATGGCACGCGAACGTTTGCCGGTTCGGGTGACTCCAGCCAAAGTAATAGCCTGAATGGCCGCATCGCAGTAACCGTTTCAGAAGTGCTGGCAAACGGGCACTTGATGGTGCAGGGTGAAAAACGCATGACATTAAATCAGGGAAATGAGTTTATTCGGTTTTCCGGCATTGTCCGACCGATTGATATTAAGAGTGATAATACGGTTGTTTCAACCAGTGTGGCGAATGCACAAATAATTTATGGTGGCACAGGAGTGATTGCCCAGGCGAACAGGCAGGGCTGGTTTGGCCAGTTTTTGAATAGTAAATGGTGGCCTTTTTAGTGATTGCCGGCTGATTAATGTCCGAATTTTTTTTTATATACTCCACACAAGGAAGATAGAAAATAACATGCGCACTCAAAATTTTATTCGAACGGTTGTTATTTTTCTGTTGTTTTTTACAACGTCTCTGGCTTATGCCGAGCGAGTGAAGGATCTGGCGAGCATCGCAGGCGTGAGGAATAATCAGCTGGTGGGTTATGGTCTTGTTGTTGGTTTGAGTGGCTCGGGTGATCAGACCACTCAAACGCCTTTTACTATTCAGAGCATGCGTAGCATGTTGGCACAATTTGGTATCACCTTGCCAGCGAATGTACGGCCACAGTTAAAAAATGTAGCGGCAGTTACGGTGCAGGCGACTTTGCCTGCATTTTTAAAGCCTGGCCAAACCATAGACGTGACGGTTTCATCCATCGGTAACGCGAAAAGCTTGCGTGGCGGAAGTCTTATTATGACCCCGTTAAAAGGGGTTGATGGAAATGTTTATGCAATGGCGCAGGGTAATCTTATCGTTAGCGGTTTTGGTGCCGCAACGGATGGCTCAAAAGTCACCGTTAATATACCCAGCACCGGGCGAATTCCAAATGGCGCAATTATAGAGCGTGGCGTTAAAACCAGTTTTAACACGGGTAATCATCTTTTGCTTAATTTGCATTCGGCGGATTTTACCACTGCAGATCGTCTGTCAAATGCCATAAATAGTAAATTAGGTGCGGGAACGGCAGCACCAATTGATGGTTCTTCCATTAAAGTGGTTGCACCGAAAATTGCGTCGCAACGGGTTTCATTTATGTCAATTGTTGAAAATATTGAATTGGAGCCGGGTGAGGCTGCAGCGAAAGTGATCATCAATTCTCGCACCGGCACGGTTGTGATTGGTAGCAACGTCAGGGTGAGTGCGGCGGCTGTGTCTCATGGTAGTCTGACGGTGAAAATAAAATCGGGTGCTAATGTAACGCAACCAAACGCGTTGGCTCAGGGGGATACAATTGTCGTACCTGAAGCTGAAATACAGATCGAAGAAGAAAACAATAAAATGTTTCTCTTTGAACCGGGTGTTTCACTGGATGAAATTGTGCGTGCGGTCAATGAAGTTGGCGCAGCGCCGGGTGACCTTGTGGCAATACTTGAGGCCTTAAAGGAAGCGGGTTCTTTAAAAGCCGAGTTGATTGTCATTTAGCTTTCATTTTTTCTTTTCGTCTTTTCTCTTTTCTCTTTTCTCTTTTCTTGTCGAGCGTTATCTGCGCCAGCCTTTCTCTCATTTGTAGTTTTCAAAAAAATTCAATCAACTTATTATTCAAATTTAAAAGTGGCATATATATTGAAGTTACTCCCTATAACCTTCATTAATGTGTGAGCAAGTCATGGCCTCAGCAGTTCAAGATAACTATTATGATTTTTCTGCTCTGAATAAGATTAAACTAAAATCAAAATCAGAGTCGAAAGAGGCACTTAAGTCTGTTGCCGCTGAGTTTGAAACAATTTTTCTGAAAATGATGCTCAAGTCCATGCGTGAAGCCAATATGGGTGATGAACTTATGGGTTCCGATTCGGCAAAATTTTACCGTGAAATGTACGATGATCAGTTGGCGTTAAAATTGTCAAAACAGGGCGGCATTGGTTTGGCTAGTACATTGGTGGAGCAACTCGGAAAATATTTGCCAGCCACAGCGGAGAAAGATCAACTTAAAGTGGGTGATAAAAATGTTTCGGCTGATGCGCGTGCCAGTACAAATGCCGGTACAAATGCCGGTACAAATGCCAGCACAAATGCCAGTGACATTGCACAAGCTGATAAGGCGGAGCTAATTAAAACGCCATCACAGTTTGTGGCGAAACTGATGCCACTGGCAGAATCTGCGGCGAACGAAATAGGGGTAAAGCCCAAAGTCTTGTTGGCTCAGGCTGCCCTTGAAACCGGCTGGGGAAAATATGTTGTTCAGCAGGCCAACGGTGAAAGTAGCTTTAACCTTTTTAACATTAAAGCAGATAACCGTTGGAGTGGAAAAAATGCCTCGATTTCAACAGTTGAGTATTTGGGTAATAAACCCCAAAGCCGGGAAGCTAGTTTTCGTGTATATAAATCTTACGAAGACAGCTTTAAAGATTATGTGAAGTTTTTGAAAGACAGCCCCCGTTACGCCGCTGCGTTGGAAAACACACACAGTGCCGAGGCATTTACAAACTCGTTGCAGCAGGCAGGTTACGCAACTGATCCAATGTATGCAAAAAAAATTCAACGCATACTCGGTGATAAGCCAATGAACGAAGCACTGCTTAATCTTAGAAATATTGATCAAGTCATACCGCAAAATAACATGTCCCGGCTTTAATTTTTAGGTCGGGTCGATAGGAGTTAAATATGTCAGACGGAGATATGTTAGGCGTTGGAGTGTCCGGGTTACAGGCTTTTCAGCGCTCGCTGACGACAATTGGACAAAATATTTCAAACGTGAATACCGAGGGCTACTCCCGGCAACGGGTAAATCTCACGGCTCGATATCCTTCACCGTCCGGCAATGGGTTTGTTGGAAATGGTGTTAAGGCAATCGCAACCGAGCGTTTGTTCAGCGAATATTCTACCGATCAGGTCAGACAAAGAACTGCTACAGCGAGCTCTTTTAATGTGTTGTCGGAATTTGCCTCCCAGGTTGATAACCTGGTTGCCGATCCGGATGCAGGGCTAAGCCCTGCGATTAATGACTTTTTTGATTCGCTTCAGGAAGTCTCGGATGATCCGGCCTCTATTCCTGCCCGAAATGTATTGTTAACGAACGCGGAATCACTGGTTGATCGTTTTGCGACGATGGATTCCTGGCTTTCGAACTTGCAAAAAGCGGTAAACGACAAAATCGTGAACGAAGTTTCAACGATAAATGAAGTTGCAAGTGCCATTGCGGGGCTCAATAAAGATATTATCGTTGCCCGCGGCATTGGTGGTGGTCAGGATCCGAATGACTTACTGGATAAGCGCGATAAGTTAGTCAATGACCTGTCTGAAAGTTTGAGTGTACGAACGGTTAAGGCCGATGATGGTTCGATTAATATTTTTGTGGGTAATGGGCAAAGTCTGGTGCTGGGCACAAAAACCATGAAATTGACGGCAATCGATAACCCGGACGACCCGCAAAATAAGGACATTGGATATGTAAACCCGGTAACCGGTGCAGCCGGCTCGGTGACGAGTATGTTGACCGGCGGCGACCTTGGTGGAATTTTAACGTTTCGTAAAGAGGTATTGCAGCCATCCATCAATAGTCTTGGGCGTTTAGCCTTAGGTATATCAACCACGTTTAACGCGCTGCATGAACAGGGGCAGGATTTAAACGGCCAGTTGGGACAGGATTTTTTTGGTGGTTTTACCGAAATACCATCACTGATAACGGGTAACCCGAATGTCGTGCAGTTATACGCAACCGAAGGCGTTAACAATACTTCACCTGCCCTGATTACGGTGGGTTTAGGTGATGTTACTAACGTCTCAACAGACGAATATCAGCTATCGACTGATGGAGCAAGTTATTACCTCAAAAATTTGTCGACAAATGATATACAAACCCTAACCGTGTCAGCTGCCGGCCCGCCATTCGAATTTAACACGGTTGACGGACTGGAGATTCAGCTGGATTCGTCTCCCGCGATTGGTGATGTGTTTTTTATTCGGCCTACACGAAACCCAAGCGGTCAGATAAATGTGGCAATTACAGACCCGAATTTAATCGCGGCTGCGGAGCCGATAAAAACCAATGCAAACTATGTGATAAATCGCGGTTCGGCTTCCATTTCTGAAGCGACGATCATTGATATCAATAACGCGAATTTATTAGACACGGTGAAAATTGTTTACAGTAGTTCAACCGGTGGCACGGTAGCGGATCAGTTTACGATTGTTGATTCTGCTAATGTGGCAATCCCTGCGGGACAAATCACCTCTCCCGCAGGTGCACAGCCTTATGCCTACTCCAGTAGTGCTGGTGCCTTAATTGAGGTGAATGGGTGGCAGGTTCAGTTATCCGGCGAAGCCTTTGACGGTGATGAGTTTGTTGTTGAGCAGAACGCCTCGGGCGTTAGTGATAACCGAAACGCATTGGCGTTAGGGAATTTGCAGAGCGCAGGCACCATGATCGGCGGAAATGCGTCTTATGGTGATGCCTACAGCGAGCTGGTTGTTCTGGTTGGTAACAAAACCCGTCAGGCCGAAGTGAGTTACGAAGCGCAAAATGCGCTTTTAGCTCAGGCAAAAAGTTTGAGGGATGATTTATCCGGAGTGAATCTTGATGAGGAAGCGGCAAATTTACTTAAGTTTCAGCAGTCCTACGCTGCTGCGGCACAAGTGATTAGTATTGCCGATCAGATATTCCAGACATTGATTAACGCGATAAGGAGATAGTTATGCGTGTTTCAACCAGCGCATTAACTCAAATTTCACTTGACGCGATGCTTAAGCAGCAGACGGATTTGAGTAAAACGCAGTTGCAGGTCACAAATGGGCAGCGCCTTACGGCACCGTCCGACGATCCCTATGGATCAGCCCGCTCACTTAATCTGATTGAAACCGTTAGCCAGAATGATCAGTATCAAGTTAATTCAAGTTATGCGAAAAATCGATTGTCACTCGAAGAAGGCACACTCGAAGGCGTGGGTAATGCGGCGCAGCGGGTTCGTGAGTTGATGGTGATGGCGAATAATGATGCCCAGAATATTGAAACCCGTCGATACATAAAAGAAGAAGTTGATCAGTTGCTCGAACAGGTATTGGCACTGGCAAACTCAGTGGACAGTACAGGTGAATATATTTTTTCCGGGTATCAGGGAAAAACAACGCCGTTTGGTTCGGATGGTTTAGGTGGGTTTACTTATGCTGGTGATGACGGTCAGCGGTTGATAAAAATGAGTGAATCAACCTCAGTGGCAATGGGAGACTCCGGCGTTGATACTTTTTTGAATATCAAAAATGGCAATGGCACCTTTCAAACAAGGGAAGATGTCGCAAATACGGGGACAGGTATTATTGATCCCGGCAGTGAAATTGGACTTTATGTGCCCGATGATTATTCGGTGAAATTTTTACCACCCTCATCAGGTAATTATTACGATGGCCTGGAATACTATGTGCTGGATTCGGCGGGTGACATTATTGTGCCTGCGTCTGACGCGGGCAATCCTGAAGCGACATTTATTGCAAATTACAATGCAGGTACATCGGCGGGCGTGCCTTACGAAGAAGGCGCTGAAATTCAGGGTCTGAATAATAATGGCATGAAGCTGTCGATTAGTGGTAGACCGAATGTAACTTCGGTTCCTCCACTGACTGAGTCAACCCCGTTAGGCACAACATTTACGGTGACGGCAGCGGGCAGCGATGTATTTGCAATCCAGCCAAGTAATAATCAAAGTTTATTTCAAACAATAAAAAATTTTTCTAACACCCTGGTTTCGCCGCAAAATAGCCCGGAAGATCTCGCTAAATTTCATAACGCAATGAATCGGGTGATGGTGGATATTGATGAGTCGGTGGGTCGGGTGCTTGAAATAAGATCAAGGATAGGTGCCAGATTAAATACCGTTGATAAGCAATTAAATATTAATGAAGCATTCAGTTTGCAGATGAATATGACTTTATCTTCTATACAGGACCTCGATTACTCCGAAGCCATTACTCGTCTAAATTTGCAGTTGGTTGGGTTGCAGGCGGCACAGAGTGCATATACAAAAATCCAGGGATTGTCTTTGTTTAATTATTTGTAAACTCTCTGGAATTATCTCCCTTTTAAAAGCGGCAATTTCATTGCCGCTTTTTTTTCAAAGGAATTTTTTTGCCGTAACGCCCCAAATATCTCCGAATAAATATTCATTTTTTTCGATAAATACCTGTGAACACTTATAAATATAGCCATTTTTTAGTTTGTTCTGAAAAATTTAAAAGTTGGCAAGGGCGTTGCAATTTGTCTGATATAGAGTTTTGTTCAGCGTTTTAAATGCGATGGAAAGCTAAAACCATTATCAGGGCAGGAAACTATTTTCCATCGTCTTGCATCAGGAGATTATTATGCCACAAGTTATTAATACCAATATAATGTCTTTAAATTCTCAGCGGAATTTGAATAAGTCTCAAGCAGGGTTGCAAACGTCTTTACAAAGATTGTCTTCCGGTTTGAGAATAAACAGTGCGAAAGATGATGCGGCAGGTTTGGCAATATCAGAACGATTTACTTCGCAAATTCGAGGCTTGACCGTCGCTGCCAGAAACGCAAACGATGGTATCTCTCTTGCGCAGGTTGCAGAGGGCGCGTTAGAAGAAGCCAGCAATATTTTACAACGTATCCGCGAGCTTTCGGTGCAATCGATTAACGCGACGAACTCGCCTAGTGACAGGTCAGCTTTACAATTAGAGGTGGGGCAATTAACTGCCGAGTTAAATCGCATTGCTAAGGCAACCGAATTTAATGGTCAGAAAATTCTGGATGGCACCTTTGGGACGGCCTTGTTTCAAGTTGGATCAAATGCGAATCAAACCATTGTGGCCACAACCGGTAATTTTAAAACCGATCAATACGGTGATTATCGGATTCAGGGCTATGACAGTTTTGTCACTAATGCGAATCGATTTGATGCTGCCGGCACGTTTGTTTTGAGTGGTGCTCAAGGAACGGCTACGGTAACTTATGCCGCTAATACCAGCGTTAGGGAAATTGCGGCTTCAATTAATCTCGTTAATGAGTCAACCGGTGTTACAGCATCGGCATTAACGGCCACCGATATTACCTTTGCTCAGTCCGGTGCTTATAAGTTTGACCTGGTGTCAGAAAATTCTTCCTCTATTAGCGTGGGGTTTAACATTTCAAATGCGTCAGGTGTTCAGGATTTGTCGATCGCGGCATCTGCCTTTAATGATGTGACGGCCAAAACCGGTGTGGTTGCAACGGTTAAAGATGATGGTACCGGTATCACTTTAACAAATTATGACGGTGCTAATATCACAGTAAGTGATACAACCTTTGCGAATGCGGCTAACGTTACTGTAACAACCTCGAATTCATCAACTACTCTAGCTGCAGATACGGTGGCATCAAATGCTATCGTGACGGGGCAAGTCACCTTTGATGCAGTGAAGTCATTTACGATTCAAGGTACGGCAACCGAGGTGCTGTCTGCTGCGTCTGAAGCATCGATTTTACAGAAGGTGTCTGACTTTGATATTAGCACGGTGGATGGTGCGAATCTGGCGCTCACGGTGGCTGATGCGGCACTTCAGCAGATAAGCGGGCAACGGGCAAAATTTGGTGCGTTGCAAAATCGTTTCTCATCGACGATATCAAACCTGGAAACATCGGTTGAAAATCTCAGCGCTGCACGATCTCGAATCAGAGATGCGGATTTCGCGGCTGAAACCGCCGAGTTAACAAGAACACAAATCTTGCAGCAGGCTGGCACCGCTATGTTAGCACAGGCTAATCAGATACCTCAGAACGTGTTAAGTTTGCTTCAGTAGCGATCAATCTAGAAAAATCAGTTGATCCACGAGCTAGAGCACAACTACTTGATTCGCTTGGCTATATGATAAAGATTTGATTCACCAACCAGGTGAACGCAAACTTTTTCATTACGCCAATCAAACCAATTACTTGCACTCTATTCTCGCGTCCAACTGATCTTTCCAGGATCAATCGAAATGAGTAACAATGCCCGGGTATTTATAATATCCGGGTTTTTTATTTATAGCGCTTAAATTCACCGAGTTTTTTTTCTATCTCGATTAAGACAGAATGCCAGGCGTTATCTGTTTTTCTTATCATTTCAACAGAATCATACCATTGGCATTGATTTTTATTCATCCCCCATGGCCAGTCCGGGTTTTTTGGTGTGAGGCACCAGGTCTTTACGCCTAAGGCGCCGGCGATATGGACGTTTGTGTTTGTGACGGAAATGATCAAATCAAGGCTGGCAATGATATTTATCAGGTCGTTGATGCCGTCTTTCTTTGAGTTCAGGAAGGTGATGTTTGGGGCGTAATCGTTGAGTATTTTTTTTTCATTACTCGATATGTTGTGTTGTAAACAGTGAAAATGATAGTTCTTATTGTTGAGCAGGTTGCGCCAGTATTTTAACTGTATTGAACGTTTTTTAATGTCGCTGTACGTTGTTCCGCCTTTCCAGCTGAAGCCGATATGTAATGTTGATTTATTCAGCTGTATTTTTTTTGTTGGTTTAAGGTATTGCCGGGTAATATGTGAATTTTTTGTATGTTGAAGAATGCTACCGGCATAAATCTGATAGTCATACGTTATGTCTAAATATTTGTTGTCATTTTTTTCTATTATTTCAGCAAGCGGAAAGGACTGCTCGAAAATCGGTTTTAGCCGCGGTTCACATAATAAAACGGTCTTTTTTGCGTTAGTGATTATTTGGCTGAATGAGGACGAGAAAAGTATTTCATCACCAAGCCCTTGCTCCGGCAATATGATAACGGATTTGTTGGTCAGATCCTGGCCCTGCCAGGTTGGTATAAGAGGGAGGGCTGTGCTTGTCTTTTTTAATTTGAGGCGGTAATCATACTTATTCCAGCCATCGGTGTAGTTTTCGTTTAGCAGGCTGAGCAGGCTCAAATTCCATTGTATTATCGGATTTTCGGGGGATAGTTTTTCGGCTTCTTCATATAAATTTTGTGCTATTGACAGGTCGCCATAACTTCGTTCAATGTTGCCCAGATTGTTTAAGCACGCCATTCGTTTAAAATTGTGTTTTTCAAGCGCGAGGAACAGTGGCGCTGCTTTCTCATATTTTCCTGTGTTCAGGTAAGCCTCTGCAAGTTCAAACGCAATTACCGGGTTGTTAGGAAGTTGTTTCCAGGCTTTTTTCATTATGTGCAAGCGTTTGCCAGGTCTGTGCAGTTTGTCGCAGGCGATTGCATAAGTTTGATAAGCGGGGATAAATTGGGGGTGCTGTGATAGACATGTTAGCGAGTTATTTAAGCTTTGTTCCAGTTTGTTAGCTGAAATCAGTATTTTACTTTTTCGATTGTAATAGTGTTTGTTCGCGGGGTTTAGTGAGATTGCAATATTAATCAAGCGCTCTGCGACTGTGTTTTTTTTTGTTTTTTGATAACACATCGCAAGCGCATTATATAAATCGGGGTTTGCTTTGTGGCTTGAAAAGGCCTGCTCTAGTTGCTGTATCGCTTTTTCAAATTCTTTTGTCTGGGAATACAGTAATCCCAGCAAATAATGAATATTTGAGTTGTTATTTTGTTTTAGTAATAAAAGGTAGAGTTGTTCAGCATCCTGGTATTGTTGGGCTTGATGCAGCCGGGTTGCGTGATGAATATCTATTTTCATTTTTGCTGGTGTTGCAATATGCGTTTCTCAAGATCAAATCTGATCTTTTTTAATACAGGCGCCCAGTCATGTAAATCCGACTGTCGGTAAATGTAAACTGAGGGATACCAGATGCAAGTTTCGCCACTAAATAACCAGCGCCAGCTTGGTACCTCGGGAATAAGACACCAGGCGGGTACATTCAGGCTACCGGCTAAGTGCACGTTGGTATTTCCAACGGATATCACAAGATCCAGGGCTGAAATTTGTGCACTGAAATCATCCAGTTCTTTGAGTGAGTCGCTATCTTCCCAGTCATGAATTTTGATGCCGTGTTTTTTTTCAAATGTTGTTATTTCACTCTCATGATCACCATATTGTAAATTGATGAAGACACAATCACATGCCAGTATGTCTTTCCAGGACGCTAATGTCATCGAGCGTTTTTTGTGCTCAACAATGGTGCCTCCTTGCCAGGATATGCCCACTTTTAATTTGTTCCCCAGTTGCCTATAACGGTTTTTCCATTTTTCATGTTTATTTTGGTCGGTTAACAGGTAGGGGGATTGGTTAGGAAACTCGCTGACTGAATTTCGAAATAGCCGGGGCAAACTGCCAATGGAAATTTTTTGCTGAATATCGGGAAATTTTTCGGTGATGGATGTCTTATTAAATTCACCGGTATAAATCGTCGTAACCGATGGGAATGAGCGTTTGAACAGCGGTTGCAAACGTTTATCGCATTCTAAAATAATGTGGTTTGTTTGTTTATACAGGTCTGGCAGGCATGAAACAAACATGACCTGATCGCCTATACCCTGTTCTGCCGTGACAAGTAACGGTGTGTTTTTTATTGGTGTTGATTCATAAACCGGAAAGTCATAGGGATCATTGATATGCTCGTCTAACATAAATCGATATTCATAGTCATTCCAGGCTGCTTCAAAGTTTCCGGTGATTAACAGGGTAAAGGTGCGATACCAGTGAGCGATATTTTTTTCTGGTGCAACACCAACAGAAAGTTCAATGGCTTTGTTAAAATATGCCAGCGCTTGATTAAATAATGCGATATTGTGGTGGAGAAATCCCAGGTTTATGTAAGCTTCTATAAACAGCGGGTTTAAATTCACTGCTTTTTGCAAGTGTTGTTTTGCTTCGTCGAAGGATTCTAGTTTGATTAAAATATTGCCCAGGTTGCTTAGGGCTTGAGGGTAATTGGGGTTAATTGCAATAGCTTGTCTGGCCATGACTTCTGCTTGTTTAAATTCATCATTTATTTGAAGAAAAGCCGAGAAGTTATTTAACAGTACGGGGTTGTTCGGGTATCTGGCAATTGCGTAATAGTAGGCTTTATGTGCTTCGGCGTATGTTCCCGTTTCCGCGATCAGGTTTGCTTTGTTTATCAGGGCATTTTCGCCATCGGGCAACAGGGCCAGTGACTGATTTATATGGTGCAGGGCCTTTTCGGCATTTTTTTGCTTGCGGTAAAGATCGCCGAGGTCATGATGAAGTTGTGGAGAGCTTGCCGATAGTTCGAGTGCGTGATGGTAGCTGCGAATTGCCTGATCGAGTTGGTTGGTGGTTTCGTAGGCGATAGCAAGGTTGTGGTGAGCATTAATCTGGTTTGGATTGGCTTTAAGGCTTTCGCTTAAATAGCGAATACATTGTTCAAATTCCCCCATTTGTCCATACAGACTGCCAAGAAGGTATAAAACCTGGCTGTCGCCAGGTAATTGTTTTCTCAATTTTTCATAAATGGCCCTGGCTTCAGCGAATTGCCCTGAATTTTGAAAAATGATTGCCTTTTGGATTAAGCTTTTGTATTTGTTTGGTAATATTTTTTTTTTCATGGGGGGCATTTATTTTAAATTATATTGAAGATATTAGCTTTATAAAGAGAAAACACGAATAATATCAGCAGGTTTTGTGCCGTTATAAGGCTGGGAGACTTACCTTCAAATTTATTAAGAAATTTCAAAATAAGCCTCAAGGAATTTTATCTGTCGCCGATATCATGTGTGGGAGCGGTAAATATCTCGTTATTGTGTAGAGATATATCCGCTGGAAAAAAAGCTCAGTGATGCCTCGGACACAAGGTGTTATTTGAGATTGTTAGGAGGACATGCGAATGCCTCAAGTTATAAATACCAACGTAATGTCGCTGAACTCACAGCGTAATCTTAATAAGTCTCAAGGTAGTCTGGCGACCTCATTGCAGCGATTATCATCGGGTTTGCGTATTAACAGTGCAAAGGATGATGCTGCCGGCCTGGCGATTTCTGAGCGATTCACTTCTCAGATCCGAGGCTTGACCGTTGCTAACCGTAACGCAAATGATGGTATCTCACTATCTCAGGTTGCAGAAGGTGCATTAACCGAAGTCGGCAACATTTTGCAACGTGTACGTGAGCTTTCTGTTCAATCAGCCAATGCGACTAACTCGGCATCAGATAGAGCCGCACTGCAATTAGAGGTGGGTCAGTTAACCTCGGAATTGAATCGTATCGCCAAATCAACCGAATTTAACGGCCAAAAATTACTTGACGGTACTTTTGGTACGGCCTTGTTTCAGGTGGGGGCAAACGCAGAGGAAACAATTGTCGCCACTACGGCTAACTTTAAAACTCAGCAGTATGGTGACTACCGCATCACAGGTGAAGGCACGCAGGTTAGTTCTGCCACTACATTTGCAGCTAATGGCTCTGTTGTCATTAGCGGGAGCAGTGGTACTACGACTGTGTCATTCGGCGCAGCAGACTCGGCAGAATCAGTTGCGGCTGCAGTTAACCTGGTCGTTGACAAAACAGGTGTTACTGCAACGGCTAAAACTGAAGCTGACTTGGCGTTCGCCGCCTCGGGTACCTATCGTTTTACTCTGGCATCTGAAAATACTACAGCGGTTGAAATTAACTTTAATATTGGTGCCACCACTGGCACAGATGCTTTATCTCAGGCTGTTAATGCGTTTAACGATCAACAGGCTAAAACCGGTGTTATTGCGACGATTCAAGATGATAGCACGGGGATCACGTTAACGAATTATGATGGTAAGCAAATTAACGTGAGTGATACCAGTTTTACTAATAGTGGGGCAACCACTGTGACCACGACTGGGGCTAGCAATAATTCACAGGTATTGGCGGCAGACAGTGTTGCTTCGGCAGCGGTATTGACTGGGCAGGTGGTTTTTGATTCAACCAAGGCATTTGTTGTGACGGGTGCTTCAAATACGGTTGTGACGAACTTATCTGAAACATCGTCGTTAGAAAAAGTCGCTGACCTGGATATATCAACTGTTTCGGGTGCGAATTTGGCGTTGTCGGTAGTTGATGCCGCGATTAGTCAGGTGAGTAACCAGCGAGCCAAGTTCGGTGCGTTGCAGAATCGATTTGCATCGACGATTTCTAATCTGGAAACCAGTGTAGAGAACTTGAGTGCAGCAAGGTCGCGAATTAGAGACGCTGACTTCGCTGTTGAAACTGCCGAGTTAACGAGGACGCAAATACTGCAGCAAGCAGGTACGGCCATGTTAGCACAGGCAAACTCAATACCTCAGAACGTCTTGAGTCTACTTGGGTAGATAGGTAACAGGAGCGGAAAATTATTTCCGCTCCTGTTTCTAACCTGTTTTTAACCTGTTTTTAACCTAGGGTAGCTAAAGGAATGACTTATGGCTATCGACGTAAAATCGGTATTAAATTTTTCATCGAACAACACTGTTTCTGATATTTCCCCCAGAGCGGTTCCACCTTCACTGAATACGGATGTTGAGAAAGTGTCTCCTGACCAGCAGGAGAAATCCGTTTCTCGGTTTGAAATGTCCGGTACGCTTAATGCCTCGAATACGTCTAAACCTCAGTTAACAGTATTAAATACTGAGCAGATTACTGCTGCAGTGTCTAAACTTAATAATTATGTTGAGCAGCAACAGAGAGATATTCGTTTTTCGGTTGATAAGGAAACGAATAAAATAATTGTGAAGTTGCTTGATTCTAACAGCGACGTGTTAAAGCAAATTCCGTCGGAGGAAGTGCTTGCTATTCTTAAGGGGATTGAAAGTAATAAAGGCCTGTTTTTAGAATATGAAGCATGATGGCCCAAGTTTTGCTTTTTATCTGTTAGAATTCTGTCGAGTTCTGTTAAGTTAATGTTTGGCTACTGTTAGTGTATTTGGAATTATATTGTCAATGATGACTCAAACGTGTTTAGTCATTAAGGTAAATTAATTATGGGTTCTATTTCATCACTTGGTGTTGGCTCCGGGATTGATATTCAAGGCCTGGTTACCAGTCTGGTTGCCGCTGAAAGCGCGGGCAAATCTGCACGCCTGGATCGTAAGGAAGTTGATTTTCAGGCTAAGTTATCGATTATGGGCTCGGTGAAAGGCGCATTAAAAGATTTCCAGAGTACCTACGGCGATTTAAAATTAACCTCTAGTTTTAAATCTTATACCGCGGTAAGCAGTGATTCATCTGCATTTACTGCATCTGCCAAAAACGGCGCAATTGAAGGCAGTTATTCCATTAGTGTGACTCAAATTGCGCAGGCCAACAAACTCAAAAGTATCGAGCAGGCAGATAAAACTACGTCTATTGGCACCGGCACATTACAGTTCGTGCAGGGAGATGGCACAACAACTAACGTGAATATTGCCGACGGTACGCTCGAGGGCATTCGTGATGCCATAAATGATGCAAATTTTGGTGTTGACGCCAGTATTGTCTATAACGGCACTGGTTATGTTTTGAGTGTGGCGGCGGGTCTGGGTACTGACAGCAGCATATCAAGCATCACCGCGACAACAACAACGACCGGCAGTTTGGCTAATTTTGAAACGGGTGTTGACCCATTAGTAAATTTGACCGAAATACAACCCGCAGCAGATGCGATTTTTTCGGTAAATGGCGTTGGCATTACCGCCCAGAGCAATACAATTACGAATATCGTTGACAACGTAGAGATTGATCTCAAAGCAGCTGACGGCGGCGTTGCAACGAACACACTGACGATAGGCCGGGATACGTCAACGGTGGAAGAGTCAGTTAAAAAATTTGTGGATGGTTATAATGGTTTAATCTCGGGTTTAAACAGCGCCACATTTTACGATGCGGATACTGAGCAAAGTGGTATTTTAATCGGCGACCCGACCGTTCGCGGCATCGTTTCCCAGTTGCGAAATATGTTGAATACCGTAACGGGTGACGCAACCACCGAGTTTAACTCTTTTGCGAGCATCGGCATCTTAACAAAAAGGGATGGTACGCTAGAGTTTGATACGTCAAAATTGTCGGCAGCGTTGATTAGCAAACCGGATGAAATTCAAAATTTACTGGCCGGCGGCGCGGCGACAATTAGCGGCCCAGATATTAATATTGTTGGCATTACGGACAATATTGGTAGTGGTTCCTATCCGGTTGATATTAGCAGCGTACCCTTGCAGGGTTCACTTCAGGCTAACACCTTTACCCCCAGTGCGTTGTCATTCGACTTGTCTGCACAAGCTGACTTAACATTTAGTGTCGTTGTTGACGGCATTACCTCTGGTGCCTTGTCTATTGCCGCAATGGACTATACCGATGTAACAAACCTTGATTCAGGAAAAAAAATTGCTTCAGCTATTCAGGCGGCGATTAACAATGACGCTACAACTAATAGTCGAGGTTATAGCGCGGTTGTTTCATTTGAGGAAAGTAGCACGGTGCCTGGTGACTTCAGTTACAAAATTTCTTCTGCTAAATACGGCGCGGCGTCCAGTCTGGAATTTATTCCGGGTGGCGCAAGTACCATAGGTGCTTTTTTGAGTACCACTGGTAATGCGGGCAGTGCCGGAATAGGGGTTGATGGTGCGGGCACGATTGGTGGCTCTGCCGCTTCGTTTGTCGGCAACCAAATGATGGGTACGGGAGTTTATGCCGGGTTTGTTCTGGATGTTCTTGGCGGCACCACAGGCTTGCGAACGATTAATGTCACCGCAGGGAATATCAACAAAATTGATTCGATGATTAATTCGTTTCTTGAGAGTGACGGGCTGATAACGAGTAAAACGAGTGGTTTAAACGCATCAATTACCGATATTAACGAGCAGCGAAAAGCGCTGACTTTACGAATGGATGCCCTGGAAGCGCGATTAATAAAGCGCTTTAGTGCGATGGATTCACTGGTCGCACAAATGAATTCGACGAGTAGTTTTTTAACGGGTCAGCTAGATCAGGTTTCGGGTATAGGCAGAAAATAACAGTGATTTTTAAGCGCTGTTTTAAATACAGTTTAAATGCGTTTTAACATATACGTTTTAACATATAATTTTAACATATAAATAGTGCAGTAGACGATTGAGGAGTTAAAGTATGAGTTCAGTTAAGGCACGAAGTGCATTAAAGGAATACGGTAAGGTCAGCGTTCAGTCTGGCGCGTCTTATGCCAGCCCGCACCGGTTAATTTCGATGCTGATTGATGGTGCACTTGAAAAAATTTCATCCGCAAAAGGCTTTATGCAGCGAGGTGAAATCGCCAATAAAGGTAATTATATCAGTTGGGCAATTTCCATTGTTGAGGGTTTGAGATTAAGCCTTGATGCTGAAAAGGGCGGTGAACTGGCTGATAACCTGAATAATCTTTACGATTATATGGAACGTCGATTGGTTGAGGCAAACGCAAACAACAATGAAGAAATACTTGATGAAGTTTCTGGTTTGCTTAACAGCATTAAAAGTGCCTGGGAAGAAATTCCGGCAGAATTGCAAGGTGCATCCGCTAACGCTGAATCAACAGTGACTATTGGTGGTGCGCCGATAGAAAGCGGCGTATGACCGGACATGTTGTGCTGAATATGAATTACGATAAGCTCGTTAATGAAGCAATTACGCTTACCCGACAAATGTTGGAGTTGGCAAAGTCGGGTGATTGGGATCAGGTGATTCAGAGTGATGGGCGGCGCAGACGTTTGTTTGATTTAATGGCAAAAACAGACCTGGCTACAATAAATTCGGGTGTGGGTAAAAACCTGGAAATACTTATATCGTTGAATGACGAGCTTACCACATTAAGTGTACTCGAGAAGGAAGCATGTTTTACCAATTTTTCCGCAAACAAGAAAAAGAAAAAAGCATTTAATGCATATATCGCGTGTTAATGTTTTAGATTGTTGATTAAATCCCCAATATACGCCTCATAGTTTCTCCATTTATTGACAGATGTTTTATATATCGGTTGACGAACTTGCCATTTACTGGCTGTTTGTACGATTCGATCCGATTTGTGAAAATTTAGACAATTTTCATTCCAGTCTAGTTCGCAGGCAGTCAGTAATTTTTTTGATTCCGACAGCTGATTTTCAACCATGTTTTCGTAGCTGGTTTCATTTATTTTACCGGGAAAGAGGGTTTTCCAGTGATTCATTAAACGTGAATATTCGTTATGAAACAGGGCCAGGTTTTTCAGCTCATAACTGTATTGATGTTGTCGATCAAAATTTTGAAAAAAACAGGATAAACACGTGTCAACAGAATTTCTGTTGCTAAGGACTACTTTGCTATTAGGGAAAAGTAAAATTATCAGGCCAATGTGTAAAAAATTAATCGGTGATTTATCTAAAATAATGTTAGATGGTGTTTGAAGATTGTCTACCAGATGCTGCAGCTTGTTTGAAAGTTGCGCTATATCATCGGGCCGCATAGCGTGTACGCAGGCTGGGTAGGGTTTGTCAGACTGAATTATACCAGGCAAGTCATCGACGATATCACCAATAAAACCAGCCTCACCGGCACTGTGTACGTCGGGGTGGTTAGCCAGTATTTGTTCAATCAGTGTGCTGCCTGATCTTGGCATGCCGACAATAAAGATAAAGCGCTTATGTGATGAAATTTGTGTTGCTATTTGTAAGTCCTGAATAATAGGCGGCGTATATTGAGCGATTAATTGATCAATATAGTTTTGAAATTGATCTATATTAAATCCGTGGTTCTTGAGATTATTTGCTTTATTATAATATTTAAAGGCATTTTCATAGTTTGATAGATCGTCGTAAATTTTTCCTAATGAAAAATTCAGTTTAATTTCGTCGTTTATACTTTTATTTTTGTTGATGAGCAGTTGTTCTATCTTGTTTGCATAAATTTTGTCCTGCGCGTTAAATTTATATGACTGAGAAAAATTATAATAGGCGTCTGCGTAGTCTGGGGTGATGGTAAATGCTTTTTCCAGAAAAAAATTAGCTTGTTTCAGGTCGCCAAACTGCTGATACGCAACACCGATGTTATTGTAGGCCAGTGCATAATCCGGATTTAATGCGATAACCAGTTTGTAATAATGTATCGCAGTATTAATATCCCCGGCTTTTTGATGAGCCAATGCAAGATTGTATAAAATATCCGGGTTGTCGCCCTTTATAGACACTGCTTTAGTCAATAGCGTCACGGCTATTTGGTATTGTTCAGTTGATATGCAAAGTAACGCCAGGTAATGTGATACTTCGATATTATCAGGTGACAGGGTTAATATTTGTCGATAGAGGTCTTCCGCCTCAGAGAAGTTGCCTTCTTTATGGGCCGAAATGGCGTCTTTTAATAAATCTGATGTGATATCTTGCATTAAGTGTTTCGTAATTACTTGGCGAGTCAGTGATGAGACCCCGTATGTTGGGTTAGCGGGATGTTAGAAAAATACTTGATATCTATTTTCAGTTACTCGTTTCAGTTACTCGTTTCAGTTACTCGGCAACATTCACGTGAGCGCCGTGATTCTCGGACGGCTATCTTCTGGCATTTATTTTGCCTTTTCTAACGTAATTATATTCAGGTCTCTGATTTTTATGAAAGCGGTCATTCTCGCCGGTGGTTACGGCACACGTATCAGCGAAGAAACAACAGTTCGCCCTAAACCCATGGTTGAAATTGGCGGTAAGCCCCTGCTTTGGCATATTATGAAAACCTATTCTGCCCATGGAATAAATGATTTTGTCATTTGCCTGGGTTATAAGGGATATATGATCAAGGAATATTTCGCAAACTATTTTTTGCACATGTCTGATGTGACGTTTCACATGCAAACTAATCAGATGGAGGTTCACTGCAACCATGCTGAGCCGTGGAAAGTGACACTGGTTGATACGGGTGAAAATTCTATGACTGGCGGTCGGCTTAAGCTGGCAAGTCAGTATCTTGATGATGATGACTTCTGCTTTACTTATGGTGATGGACTTTGTGATGTGAATATATCTGCCGCAATCGCGTTTCACCAGAAGCAGGGAACATTAGCGACACTTACTGCGGTGCAGCCACCCGGTCGATTTGGTTCTATTCGATTGGAGGATAAAAAAATATCTACGTTTGAAGAAAAGCCGCAAGGTGATGGCAGCTGGGTTAACGGCGGGTATTTTATTTTGTCTCCTGAAGTTATAAATTATATCGATGAGCCCGGTACTACCTGGGAAAATGAGCCTTTAGAAAAACTGGCTAGCCAGGGACAGTTGTCAGCGTATCAGCATGATGGGTTCTGGCAGCCTATGGATACATTACGCGATAAGCTCGCGCTCGAAAAAATGTGGGACTCAGGTAATCCACCTTGGAAAGTCTGGGAATGAAACTTTTTAATCAAGTTTATCAAGGCTGTGATGTTTTGATTACTGGTCATAATGGCTTTAAGGGAAGTTGGTTGTCTTTGTGGCTAAATAAAATGGGGGCAAATGTTACCGGTATTTCACTTCCCCTTACCGATGATAATCAACATTTTTCACAATTGCAGCTTGGTCTGAACGAATACGACGTTGATATTCGCGATTTTGATGCCGTACACAAAATTTTTCAGGAAACAAAACCGGAAATTGTTTTTCATCTTGCGGCTCAATCGCTGGTTAGACCTTCTTATGCTGACCCTCTGGAGACATGGTCCACGAACGTCATGGGTACAGCAAATGTGCTTGAGGCTTGCCGTAAAAGCGATAGCGTGAAAGCCGTTGTTGTTATCACTTCTGACAAATGTTATGAAAATAAAGAGTGGCAATGGGGCTATCGTGAAAATGACCGACTCGGTGGTCATGACCCTTACAGCGCGTCAAAAGCTGGGGTTGAATTAGTCGCAAAGAGTTTCCGAAAATCCTATTTTGAAACCTCAGCGAATGTTTTGCTGGCCACTGCGCGCGCGGGTAACGTGATTGGCGGTGGCGACTGGTCCCTTGACCGGCTTATTCCTGATGCCGCAAGGGCAGTTAAGCAAAAAAAGGAAATGCTCGTCAGGTCACCGAATGCGATTCGTCCGTGGCAACATGTGCTTGAACCCTTGTCAGGGTATCTTATGTTAGGTGAAAAACTGTTAAGCCGAAAATCGGAATTTGCTGCTGCCTGGAATTTTGGGCCTGATGAACAAGGTAATCGTACAGTGAAGGAAATGCTGATGCGTTTACAGCATAATTGGCAGAGCCTGCGATTTTCTATTGCAGATGAGCCGCAGTTACACGAGGCGGGGTTGCTTAAACTTGATAGTTCAAATGCGCGAAATAATTTGAAGTGGCAACCGGTATGGAAATGGGAAGAAAACATTGACGCGACGGCGAGTTGGTATAATACCTATCTGTTTAATGATAAAATTGTAACAGAGTCACAACTTGAAGCCTATATTACGGATGCACATCGACTTGACTGTGAATGGGTTAAGTTGTGAAAAAACAGGGTACGTCTTTAAGTGGCGTTTATGTTGTTGCGTCGGAAAATCACGATGATTCACGCGGGCGTTTTGCTCGCCTATTTTGCGCAAAGGCACTAGCGCCTATCATTGGAGATAGGTCGATAGTGCAAATCAACCACTCTCAAACGACTAAGAGCGGAACCGTTCGTGGTTTACATTATCAGAAAAAACCCTATTCAGAAATGAAGCTGATACGCTGCCTGAAAGGCGCCGTCTGGGACGTCGCAGTTGATTTGAGAAAAGGCTCTGCTACGTTTCTGAAATGGTACGCACAGGAGTTGACGCCGGAAAACAATCTCATGATGGTTGCGCCTGAAGGCGTCGCTCATGGTTTTCAAACCCTTAAACCAGACACTGAGTTGTTATACTTGCATACCGAGTATTACCAGCCAATCCACGAAGCAGGTGTTAGATACGATGATGCGCTAATTAATATAAGCTGGCCGTTAAATGTTGAAGATGTATCAGACCGGGACTTGTCTTTTTCTTTGATTGATGAACAATTTAAGGGGCTTGAAGTTTGAAATGCCGCCACTGCAAAAAGGTGTTGTCTCATGCCTTTCTTGATTTAGGTTTTGCGCCGCCATCTAACGCCTATTTAACTGAGCCACAATTAGGCGAACCCGAAATGTATTTTCCGCTAAAGGTGAATGTTTGTGATGCCTGTTGGCTGGTTCAGACCGAAGATTATGCGAGTGCAGATCGTTTATTCGATAAAAATTATGCTTATTTCTCGTCTACTTCACCATCCTGGCTTGAGCATGCAAAGTCTTATGTTGAGCAAATTATTCCACGACTAAAACTTGATGAAAAAAGTTTTGTGATTGAAATTGCGTCAAATGATGGGTATTTATTGAAAAATTTTGTTGCCAATCGTATTCCCTGTTTGGGAATAGAGCCGACGACTGGCACCGCAGACGCAGCTGAAAAACTCGCAATACCCGTCATGCGTGAATTTTTTGGAAGTCGCATCGCTGAAGCTCTTGTTAAGGATGATAAACGCGCGGATTTAATTGTCGGAAACAATGTCTTCGCACATGTGCCTGATATTAATGATTTTACTGCAGGATTACGACGTGTGCTAAAGCCAGAGGGAACAATTACATTGGAGTTTCCGCATTTTCTCAGTTTGATAAAAGGGAACCAGTTCGATACGATTTATCATGAGCACTTTTCTTATTTGTCACTGATTTCTGTGTCCGCTATTCTGCAAAAGCAGGGTTTGAGGATGTGGAGCGTTGAAAAACTGTCGACACATGGCGGGAGTTTGCGGCTCTATATTTGTCACCTTGATTCAGCGATATCACAGAACGGATCAGTGTTGAAAGTTTTGCAGGAAGAAAAAGAATTTGGCTTATCGTCAATGAAACCGTACGCCTCATTTCAGCAAAAAGCCAATGCGGTAAAAGATGATTTTCTCAGTTTTTTGATTAACGAAAAACGCAAGGGAAAACGTGTTGCGGCATACGGCGCCGCAGCCAAGGGCAATACCTTGCTTAATTATGCTGGAATTAAACCGGATTTGATTGAGTTTGTTTGTGATGCTGCAATTTCCAAGCAAAACAAATTTCTTCCCGGCAGTCATATACCGATATTGCCACCATCGGCCCTAAAAGAAAAACAGGTAGATTGGGTTGTGGTTTTCCCCTGGAATTTGATTGATGAAATAAAACGCACCCATGCCTATATTTCGGCATGGGGTGGTAAATTTGTCACAGCAATACCGCAACTGGTAATTCACGAATAATGAAAATACTGATAACGGGTGCTACAGGCTTTGTCGGAAAACATCTTGTTCCGGAGCTGCTGCGTAGAGGGCATGCACTTCGATGTGTGTCCCGCGCTGAAAAGCAGGCGAGGTTAATGCCCTGGTATCATGATGTTGAGTTTGTCATTCAGGATATTAATACTGATCTTGCCTTGCATGATTTATTTAATGATGTTGAGACATTAATTCACCTGTCGTGGACTGATCTGGCTAATTATAAATCCATTATTCATATTGAAACGCATTTGCCAGACCATATTCGCTTTTTGCGGTCGGCCGTCGAAGCCGGTGTGAAGCAAATACTCGCGTCTGGCACGTGTTTGGAATATGGAATGAAAAACGGTGAATTAAGCGAAGTTGATGACGTAGACCCTCAAGTACCATACGCTATTGCGAAAGACTCACTTCGGCGATATTTACAGGCCTTACAAAAAGAGTTTACGTTTGAGTTGAAGTGGGTGCGCTTGTTTTATTTGTATGGTCGTTACCAAAGTGAGCGAAGTCTATTGTCTCAGCTGGAAGCGGCAATAGAAAATGATGAAAACGTGTTTAATATGAGTCAAGGTGACCAGCTGAGGGATTTTATTTCAATTGAAAAAGCGACCGCTTACATGGTCGATATTCTGGAAAATAGCCATTTTGATGGAGTTGTTAACTGCTGTAGCGGCAGCCCAACGTCGGTAAGAAGTTTTGTAGAAAAGAGAATGTCAGCACTGAATGCGAGTATCAAACTCAATTTGGGTTTTTATCCATACCCTGACTATGAGCCGATGGCATTTTGGGGAAGTAACGAGAAACTAAATGAAGTGATTAACGTGACGAACGTAAGCCATAAAAAAGGCAAGCCGAAAAAAGGGAAACCATGAAGAACGACATTAATCAGAAATTTTCGCGGGAATGTGAGGATAGAGTTAACGGCTACCCCGATACTGCCATTGAAAAAACCGCCAATGATTTTTTGGCGGCGAGCATGCTTCCTAAGTATTCATATAATTTTCGTTGGTTAGGTAGGCCCATCATACAATACCCGCAAGACATGGTTGCAATGCAGGAAATTATCTGGCAGGTAAAGCCTGATCTTATTATTGAAACCGGTATTGCCCATGGTGGTTCGTTGATGCTTAATGCGTCAATGCTGGCGATGTTAGATTATTGCGAAGCCGTTGACGCAGGAAAGGTATTGAACCCTAAGGCTTCAACGCGAAAAGTGCTCGGCATTGATATTGAATTACGTGAGCACAATCGGGATGCCATCGAAAAACACCCGCTTTCACACATGATTGAGTTAGTTATTGGTTCATCTATTGCTGAGGACGTGGTGAAAAGAGTTCGCGAAATTGCGTTATCTTATAAAACCATATTGGTTTGCCTTGACTCCAACCATACCCATGAGCATGTGTTAAAAGAGCTGGAGGCTTATGCAAATTTGACGAGTGTAAACAGCTATTGTGTTGTGTTTGATTCAGTGATTGAGGATCTTCCTGATGAATTGTTTCCTGGCAGGCCCTGGGGGAAAGGTAATAACCCTAAGACAGCAGCAAAGCAATGGCTGGCGTCCAATCCTGAGTTTGTGATTGATAAAAATATGGATAATAAATTGCTGATTTCAGTTGTTTCAGACGGTTATTTGAAGCGGATTAGGTAAATAAAAATGAAATTTAATATCTCGTACTTTGGTCCTGATCATTTGTTTAATGTGAGAAGAGACTTGATGTTATCGCTCAAGTTCGCGCTGGAAGAGAACGGCCATGATGTCATGGTCTCTGGTAAATATATTCATGCTAATCGGTTTAACTTACTGGTTGGCGCTTATTTCTTGAATGCAAATGATGCACAAAGTATTATCAATTCCGGTGTCAGGTTTTCGCATGTTAACACTGAGATAATTGCAAACGATCTGTTAAATCATAATCCCAAAAAAGTCGATTTTTTGAACCTCTATCTTCCGTTTATGCAGGCGGGTGAATTTATCTGGGAAGTCGTGATTGATAATATGAAAGAGCATGAGCGTTATGGCAATAATGCTCATTTCCTTCAGTTGGGTTACTTGGAAGGGTTGGATGAAATTAATCGCACACGTGAAAAAGAATTTGATTACTATTTTTTTGGCTTGTTAAGCCCTCGACGTGTAGAGATATTAAATAAACTGAATGGTTATGGGTATAAAGGAATAGTGGATGGATTTTGTCCCTATTTTGTGAGAAACGACAGGATTGAACGCGCTAAAATACAGCTAAATCTGATTCAGGATGACATTTACACGCATGTCAATCCGCTGCGAATTGGTTATCTGGCGAATAATGAGTGCGCTATACTTTCTGAGAAGGAAAATGACGAGGTGGGGTATCTTGATTATGCCACCGTAACAGAAACGGATGTTTTACTTGATACGATGACTGCCATGCTGGAGAATGATAATTACCGCCAGCTTGGCAGTGAGAAATACGCTGCGTATAAGAAAAAGCCGATGAAAATTCTTATTCAAGACTTGTTAAACAAGTCTTTTTAAACAAGTCTTTTTAAATGTATTAGTTGTGTCATAGCTATGATGTATTAGTTTCGACTTAATCTTCCCATCCAAGTGTGGCGATATCTTCTAGCAGCTGGTTGATGCTGAGTTTGTCATCCTCAGAGTTTGAAAGTTTTTGTACTCTGTCTTTAAAATTATCCATTGCTTGTTTCTCAGGAAAAATTAAACCCTCGATAAAAAATAAAGCCAGGTTTGGATAAAGTACTTTTGATGACTCAGTTTGTGTCAGTGCGCGTTGACGTAATTCATCCAGTTTTGCTTGATTTTCAATTCTCCATCCGAGCTTGTTAAACATGATTGGCAGCCAGAGCATCTTCAGTGAAAAATTATTTTCATTTTCTTTCATACAAACTCGCTCAAATGCATCTAACCAGATGACTGATAGAATGCTGAATTGATCTCTATTTTCTTCCATGACCTCAAAGATGTCATTTGATAAAAAATCGTCCATGATTAGGTCAATTTCGTCAACTGTATTCGTTTGAGACAACATTAATACAATATAATCAAGAAAGTTTAGAATTTTTTCATCTACTTGTAGTTTAGCTGATTCTGATTCAGTTACTTCTGTCGTGTTTTCAATAATCATAATTTTTGCTCGCAGTTTTCCATTGTTTTACGTTCGTTATGCCATTCTTTTGCGTACTCACAGTTTTTGTACTCCTTAAAGTATGGACCGCCTATTGTAAAATGTACCAGTGAAACATTGTTGTCTGGTTCATCGTATCCCACGAGGTGATTCCATCGATGCGGAATTTCCCCGATTAAATTGTCTGACTCAAGCCATTTGAATTGGTGAAGCTCGAGACCCGATGCGGAATTGACATATTCAGGGGTTAATATCTGGCATTTAGCATTGTTGAATAACATCACGCTGGACCAGTTTTTTTTTTCGTATTTGCTTTGAGGCGCACCAAGAAATTTTGTTGACTCCTCTGGCGTATGGTTATGTTTTACAACTTGCACTGCATATTGATCATCTGCAAGGGATAACAAATTGTTAATGTCGTCCATCACGATCATGTCACAATCCATAAAAATTGACCAACCTTCAAACCCGGACAGGTAGGGTGTAAGGAAGCGAGTGAATGAAAAGTCTGTGGATTGAAGAGGATTTCGTTCTCGTTTATAAATGCCACCAAGCTGATTTAGTGCAAGTGGTGTAATTGAGACAGGGCATGATGCATGTCGCAAAATGCTATGTGCAAGCACACTGTATGTGATTGCTTCTCGTGGGTCGTATCCAATAAACACGCGGATCATTAACATTACCATGTATTAGTTAGTTGTAATAATATCAATAATGCATTAGCTATGCCGACCTTGGTGTGTATTTTAATCGGAGTATAATTCTAATAATATCAAGTAGATATACGCTCGATGAGCCTAAGAAAACCCATTTGTGATAAGTGAGTCGCATTATTTTTTTTGCGACGCGGAAAATATATTCCGCCCGTGTTTGACTTGCAGGACAGCTTATTCCGTTTAGTGAGTCTCCAATATGACGGGGATTTACTTATTCTTTTTTAATGATAGATAGAGTTTTTCTAACGAGCGGGTAAATGTAATGCCGTCAGTGAATTTGTTTTGTTCGATTCTATCTCTCATTGTTGATCGAAGCTTGGACAATTCAGGTAGCGCGCGAGATAAATTACAGGCAATGCTGACGTATTCGTCCTGATTTTTTGCGATCAGTTTATCCAGTCTTAGTTTGTGTAATATGCTCGCGCTCACCCGGGATATATGTGCGCTTCCGCATAGTGCTATTACTGGTACACCCATCCATAATGCTTCGCAGGTTGTTGTGGTGCCATTGTAGGGGAACGGGTCTAAGGCGATATCAATTTCGTTATAGGCTGCCATGTGCGAAACAAAGTTTTTCTCGTATCCCACTAATATTAACCGGTCTCGACTTATGTTAAATGTGTTGAAGCGAGATAATGTAAATTTCCGGATTTCTTTGTCGTGAAATATTTTTGATTTTATCAATAATTTGCTGTCAGGCACTTTTTTCAGCATTTCACTCCAGCGTTCAATCACCCGATTATTGACCTTTGCCATGTTATTAAATGAGCCAAAGGTAACATAGCCATTTTTAATTGCAGGGGAGGGGACTATGTCGGGGCTTTGTTTGTCGGGTGAAAAGCATAAAAATATATCATCTAATCGAGCGAGTTTTTCTGTGTATTGTTTTTCTGTTAGGCCGACTGGGTCGGTATAACTATCAGTAATTCTGTAGTCAATTGTGCGCAATCCAGTGGTGTTAGGGTACCCCAAATAGGTGATTTGTATTGGGCAAACCCTATTGGCAAATACGCCAAGCCGATTACCGGCGCTGTAGCCAGACAAGTCGACGAGAATGTCAATGTCGTCGTCCTGGATTTGCTGGATTAGTTGCTTGTCATCTAGTGCATAAATATTTCGCCAGTGGTGGCAATGTGTTTTTATGCATTCCGTAATCGAATCGCCTCGGTTGTTGTTTGAATAACAATATGTCTCGAATTTCTTATCATCATGGTTTTTGATTATTGGTTCAAAAAAAAATGCGACTGAATGAATATGAAAATTCGCTGACACGTAGGCGATTCGGGTTCTGGTGTTGTGTTGGTGGCTCCTGATCGTTGCGGGTGGTGGAGTGATGTTATATGCCGGAAATAGAGATGCTCTTTGTACGTGCTTTTTGTAGATTTCATCCGCTTCAATGTCAGGTTCGTAGTTGCAAACAAAAAGTTTCTGAGTAAGGCCTGCCTGATTTTTGATATCAGAATCGTGGTACATTACATTATAAATATTGGCTTCTTCAAAATGCCCTGTTAAGTAGAGTGTAACTATTAGGCTGGACAGTATTACACTATTTTTCGGGTCAATGTTCAGTGCGGCTTTCAAAGTATCAATCGCCTGTTTGAACTCTAATTCCTCTAAGAGAAGATTTGAATAAGAACTAATGATTTTAACTGAGGTTGGTTCGAGTTTATACGCTGTCAGGCAGTGTTTTTTGAACTTGTCATGTTTGCCAAGTTTTTTATAGACTTCAGCCAGGCCGCAGTGGGCCAGGGCGTGACGGTCATTTTTTTTTAAAATATCTTTATACGTATTTAATGCGGCATCGAATTGATTGTCTTCCTCCAGTATGATTGAGAGGTTCATCAGTGCATCCAGGTCATCCGGGTTCTGGTTGACGGCGAGCCTTATTAGTTTGATTGCTTCGGTATTGTTTTTTTTTTCGTGCTTAATCAGGCCAAGATAATGCAGGCTGTCTGCATGCTGAGGTATCTGATTTAAGATTAATGAATAAAATTTTTCTGCTTCGTCATAGTTGTGGTTTTCTTGTGCTTGGAGCGCATTTTTAAAGAACTCGCCCAGCGCCTGATTGGAATATGTTGGTTTGCTCATAATTGACTATTCTGAATATTTTAATGTGAGCGTTTCGAAGCATCTCGAGTAGCTGTTTATCAGCTGAATACCCGGTTCTTCTGTGAAGTAAATCTTAACCTCATCATTATTAACATTGACGCCGATTTTGTTAGTTGTTAGGCGAAAGGCGTTTAGTAAGTCGGTAAATGAGACAATATTCGTTAAATTTGATTCGTCAATTAAGGTGTTGTTATAGGACTGTAACAAATAGAGTTGTCCCTTCGGGGGCTGGTTTTTCGGCTCGGTGTTATTGAAAACAAGGTTCGTTCCGTTTTTTAAATGTTCTATCAGTGACGTTATTAGCGGTGTCTCTTCATACCAGATAGTTGTTGTACCTGTGTCACTCGCAATTTTAGATATTCGTTCTATGATTAATTTCAGCATGAAATTTATTTCGCATTTTGCGAGACATTCTTCTTTAATTTCACCGATTGCTTTTAGCCTTTGCAGGAAATGCCACATTAATGTGTAGTTCTCTTTTAGGCTGGCCATACGTGAAGCCTGAAAGTAGACAATTTTGAGTATTCTGTGTCGCATGATCTCGACTGACTCTGGTGGCAAAAATTCCTTAATGCCAGCGACAGATATTTCAATGTCGGCGTTTACATAATCTATAAACCATTGTTTGGTCATATTGGTTGTTAAACTATTCGGGTTTCTAAAGTGCTGAAAAATGGGTTGCTGAACGAAGAATATATCACCGAGTGATAATAACTTGAAAAACAGAGGGACTAAACAAAAACATCGGTCGTTATACATGCAGTGCTGCTGGAATATTTTCCGTCGCATGAAGGGGTGCCCGTCACAAGCTAAAAAATTATCAACTAAGTCCGAATAGTTGCCATGCTTAAAAAATCTCACTGATGTATTTACGTATTCGTTATTCGCACCGATTTCAGTTTGTGTTGTTCCTTGATATTGACCGCTGATGCAAACGGCTGTTGGATTGGCATCAAGTAGGCCTTTCATGAGAGTGAGCGCATTCTCAAAAATCAAATCATCATCACTGAGAATATAGATGTATTCACCACGAGCCATTCGGAGAATGGCATCCATGTTTCTAGCAAAGCCGATATTGTGCGTGTGACGGTGGTAAGCGAAGTGGGTAAACTTATCTGATATATCATCAACCATTTGAGGTGTATCATCCGTTGAGGCGTTGTCGCCAATGATAATTTCAAAATTGATTGAGGTAAAAGTATGTAAATGCAACAAACAGTTTTTCAGCAACATTGATCGGTTGTAAGTTGGAATACAAATACTAATATCAATTAAATTGTTATGATTTTTATCCATCATCACTAAAGCTTAGATTCTGAAAAAAAAACTACTTTCTGTTTTTCCATCACAGGAAAAAAATATGCAACCATCTTTCTGTTCCTCCAGTCTGCAACCCTGACATGCATTAATCCCTGATCAGTCCTTCACCCTAGAAAAATCAGTTGATCCACGAGCTAGAGCACAACTACTTGATTCGCTTGGCTATATGATAAAGATTTGATTCACCAACCAGGTGAACGCAAACTTTTTCATTACGCCAATCAAACCAATTACTTGCACTCTATTCTCGCGTCCAACTGATCTTTCTAGGTTCACGAATTCGTCCAGTGGTCATCGGTGTTTTAGACCACCAGGGTAAATCGTTGTGCGAATCGTAACTATGTCCATTTACCGGTTTTCGAGCACTTACCATAGCTACCCCACCGGTTATGCATTTTTGCCTTTAAATAAGTGGCACAAACAAAACCAGATCATATCAATAGAGGGCTAATCAATAACTCAACAAACGGTTTCACCGAACGAATAGGTAGAGCTTGGGTTAAAAATGTGATCCAATGAAACAGTTCACTTGGGATATTTGAATATCCTTTTGTGCGCATGGCGGTAGTGCGATGATGCCGTTAATGCCAAGCGTGAATTTATTTTTTCCCCTTTTTGAATTTTGAAACTCTAAACTCTAAACTCTAAACTCTAAACTCTAAACTCTAAACTCTAAACTCTAAACTCTAAACTCTAAACTCTAAACTCTAAACTCTAAACTCTAAACTCTAAACTCTAAACTCTAAACTCTA
>Ga0316208_1000077_pt1 | contig 143009 bp, 124 predicted proteins | sample 3monopyrite_MG_FD_204944 | JGI IMG/M metagenome (GOLD analysis project Ga0316208, IMG submission 204944) | Microbial mat bacterial communities from mineral coupon in-situ incubated in ocean water Damariscotta River, Maine, United States -... | ecosystem: Environmental > Aquatic > Marine >... | reverse complement strand
ACCACGTTCTTTTGAGTAGTACATGCGTTGGTCGGCCGAACCGATAAGGCCTTTTTCATCTTTTCCATCTTCGGGGTAGCTTGCGACTCCCATGCTGAGTGAGAGGTGGATGCGGTTTTTATTGTTGCTAAAATCTGAGGCAAATATATTTTTCAGGCGCTCTGCCACATCAATGCTGCCTTCTTTGGTTGTTTCAGGCAAGAGCATGGCAAATTCATCACCGCCATAGCGATAGATGCTGTCACCTTCTCGCAGGACAGAGCCAAATATTTTGGTGGCTTTTATCAGCATCTGATCACCGAAGCTGTGCCCATGAATATCGTTAGCTGATTTAAAGCCATCAATATCAATAATAATGACAGAAAAAGAGCGGCTATAACGCTTGGCACGATTGAACTCCTGCGACATCTTTTTATCAAAATGACGCCTATTAAAAATCCCCGTTAGTGAGTCGGTGATTGCCTGTTTGTATAGTTCATCTTGGAGGTTTACATGTGCGCTAATGTCATCGATGATGCACAGGAATAGTTTTTTTCCATTTTCTTGAATGACATTATATGAAATAGAAACAGACACTTGTTCGCCATTTTTTTTGATGGCAGCTATGTTAAAAGGGTTCTCCGTGTTTGTTTCGCTGCTATGTATAATGGTTTTCAGAGTGGCCGCGAGTTTGGGCCTGTCTTCTACGGCAAAAAATCTATCTAAGGGGGTATTTATGATTTCACCCCTGCCACAATCGAGGATTTTTTCCATCTTTTTGTTTGCATATAGCGCTTCACCATCTTCGTTCAAAAAGACGACACCGCTAGAGTAAATATTTAAAAAATTATTGAGTGTTGAACTTGATATTGGAAAGAGAAAGTTAAGTTTTCCATAATCATTTTCCATAAATCCCCCGCGGTTATTACCTTAGAAAATCAACAACACCTACTTAAAATGTTTTTATTATTTGATACGTCCCGATTACAACTTAGCAGAGATGGGATTAATGTGAAGGCTTTTTGCCTGGAATTTTAAAGTAAATCTTTCGAGCGTGATATCCACATTTCTGTTGCCAGATTAAGGGCGTCTTCGCGTTTGTTGATTTTTCTCATCGTATAAAGGCTAATGGCTAACGTGTTGATCACGGCAGCTTCGCCATAATTATCTTCGCGAGTACCGCGCCATAGCTGCTTAATGTTTTCTATTTCTAGGGTTTTAGGTTTGACAGCTCGGCTGCTGAGCAAGGCAGGCCATTCTTCATTCCGTGTCTGATTGTCATGCACAGACATAAGCTTGCAAGGTGAATCAGGGCTGGCCTCGATCTCACCACCGTCACCTTTGATAACGGCCATATGTGGCTGGCTAAGGATTTGTGCCGCGCCCTGGTGGATTTCCAGATAGCCAGGGTGAAAGATACCCTGCATCTGGTATGGGGCGCCGAATGGATTGAGCATCCTGGCGACGGTATGGACCGGCGAGCGCAGGCCCAGAAGTTCTCGCAGATCGATTAGCTGTTGCAGGCGGGGGCAAAGTTGATCCAGATTAAGATAGGCGAAGTTGTCATGTTCCAGTGTGTTTGCCGCTTCAGCCAGCGATTGGCTGATTGGCAGGCCTAAGTATTCCAATGCCGTGGGGGTGTAGATGCGCTCGTCCTTGCGCCCCTGCAGGCCGTGCATAAATACCTTGTAGCCATTGTCTGCCAACAGCAATACACTCAATACAAACCAGGGTAGATGACGGCGTTTGCCGGCGTAACTGGACCAGTCGATATCAATGATAGGAGCGTTGCCAGGCAGCTGGATATGCCGGCGCACGGCCTGGACGAATCCCGCAACTTCTTCCGGGGTCTCTTCCTTGACTCGAACCAGCATCAGAAAGGCACCTAGTTGCTCAGGCTCAACATGGCCTTCCATGATCATGTTCATGGCCTCAAAGGCGTCATCTTGTGATAACGAGCGTGAGCCCTGTTTGCCACGACCTAGAGTGCGGATGAATCGTGAAAACGGGTGTTGTGCGTTCATGTTCTTATTTTTATATGTTTAAATTCTCAGGTGCAAACAAAAACCCCGGCACTAGGCCGGGGTTTTTACTAATAGCTAAAAAGCGTCTTAATCATCACCGCTGGTGGCACCAATCAAGTGTAGCAGACTGACGAAGAGATTATAGATGCTCAGGTAGATACCAACGGTGGCCATGATGTAGTTGGTCTCGCCACCATTGATCAGGCGACTGGTGTCATACAGCATGAAGCCGGCCATCAGCATGGCAACCGCCGCAGACAGAGCCAGAGAAGCCATAGGCATTGGATAACCAAGCATGCTGGCGACTATCAGCGCCAACATGGAAAAGATGACCACGATCAAGCCGGCCATTAGAAAACCACCCATGAAGCTGAAATCTTTTTTGGTCACCATTACATAACCAGTCAGACCAAGGAAGATAGCTGCAGTTGACCCCATCGCCATGGCAATGACACCGCTACCGTTTGGCATGGCAAGATAGTGTGTCAGCATTGGCCCCAGACCAAATCCCAACAGTCCGGTGATAGCAAAGACCACACCGAGGCCGGCACCAGAATTGGCCGTCTTTGGCAATACGAGCCAAATCAGGGCTAAGGCACCCAGGGAACTGACAATGCCAGTAAACATTGGTGGTTGAATAGCCATTGAAATGCCCGCAGTAACGGCGCTGAAAAGCAGCGTCATGGCGAGTAGGGTGTAGGTGTTGCGAACGACCTTGCTGATTTCAATGCCGGAAGTGGCCGAACCAGTGATTGCGCGTGCTACAGGTCTCATTATTAAAACTCCAGTTGTAGGTGAATTCCATAGGGATACAGCTAACTCTTGTGACCACAGTCTACCATTAAAGGTTCATTTCATTAATAGTTGCCTGAATGTGGTTTTTTTTTGCCCAAGTACTGGAAATACGTGAAAATTTTGGTATCATCTTGCGCTTCTGGAGAGGTGGCTGAGTGGCCGAAAGCACCGGTCTTGAAAACCGGCGACGGGTTAAACCGTCCCAGGGTTCGAATCCCTGCCTCTCCGCCATATGCGCATGTAACTGGCTGAAATTAAATAAGATTATTTTAGTTTGTTGTTTTTCTCACAAACCTATCCAGAAGGGTAAGTAATTTTGTGGATACTTAAAGGCTCAGCAAAAATGCTGGGCCTTTTTGTTTTCTGAAGCACCGGCCCATCAGATGCAAGCCCCAGTCGCAATGAAAACAAACATACGCGGCGCTACAAATGCGCGTCGCTTTCGGCAAACGCGCCGAACCGTGGGTGATCGCTGTGGTGAAACTGTTGAATGGCGGGCAGGATAAGGAAAATAAATCAATGGTGTCTGTCCGTATTGATTTTTTCCATCATATAGCTGATGGAACAACAACCAAACCTCCGTGCTAATAACTGGCAGGTCTCTTTATCAAAAGAGCTCTACACACTGTTTTGAATCTCAGCTGCGGCCTTAAGGTCTTATTGTTCAGACGCACAGCCTTTGAGCGAGTCGTAGTCACCTACGACCAGCTGTTTGCTAGTGCTGTTTTATGCGCTTACGATGCTCGTCGGTTCATACAGCCTTGCCGCCAATCCCGAATTTAGTATCTGGGGCCTCGGCAATCTCGGTGCTGATTTCTTGATCACGCTGCTAACGGGTTACGTCATCGCCGAGGCCACGGGCAATCAAAGCAAGTTAGCGCTGTTTATGGTGATCAGCTACAGCATTGCCCCTGCCATCTACATCATTTCAGAAATCCTTCTGCCCAAGTTGCCAGCTGACATGCAAATGATGATTTATATGGCCATATTTGCCTGGGCCGTCGCCATCATGTTTTTTATCACCTATGTCTTGGTCAAAAGGCACAAGCTAAAGGTCGTGATGATTACCGGCCTATGGTTTTTGATCTCAATGCCCATGGCCGAAATGTCTGAGGGCTTTTGGTATGAAAACTATGTCTATGAGGATGAAGCTGAAGAGACTGAATCTGAACCCATCGATGCAGAGAAGGTGTTTTATTCACAATTCGACCTGCTGGATCTGGCGCTGCAACCAATAAGCCCCGGGATAATGGGCATAGACGACCTGTTCTTTGTCGGCTTCGGTTCATACGCAAGCCAGGATGTCTTCATGAAAGAGGTTGGCCATATTCAAACAGTGGCAGACACCCGGCTCGGCACACACAACCGATCCGTCGCGCTGATAAACAATGCAAAAACCCTAAACGACATACCGCTGGCATCCGCCACCAATCTAGATCTAACCCTGCGTCACCTCGGCAAGCTGATGAATATCGAAGAGGACGTGCTGTTTTTATATCTGACCAGCCATGGCTCTAAGCAACATGAACTCTCTGTAGAGATGCAGCCCCTGGGCCTAAACGACATAACCCCACAGGACTTAAAAAAGCAGCTCGATGACTCCGGCATACGCTGGCGCATCATCCTGGTCTCGGCCTGTTACTCCGGTGGCTTTATCGAACCACTAAAAGACGAAAACAGCATCATCCTCACCGCAGCCGCACATGACAAAACCTCATTCGGCTGTTCCAACAAAAATGAATACACCTATTTTGGTGAAGCACTGTTTAAAGACCTGCCAGCAGGCCCATACCAATTTATAAGCAGTTTTGAGCAGGCCATCACATCAATCCAACAACGTGAAGAAGATGAAGGGCTAGAACCCTCACAGCCACAACTCTATGTCGGCACAATGATGAAAGACAAACTTGATCGACTACAGAGTGACATCAGCCATTACCCAACAGAGCGGTTTCAATGAATTAAACAGCTTATCCATTGCCATGAAGAAGATAATGAAATAGTCTCTATTCATACATAAGAATTAACGAAATTGGGAAATGAGGGGTCATGAACCAACTGTCTAAAGCAATCACAAAACCAGGTAGGGTGGGCACGCACTCTGTGCCCACGCGGATAATTCCGCATCCCCAAACGCACATGAAGATTCAATCCAACATAGGTTGGAACCAATAATGTCACGCTATAGGCGCGCAGATACGGCCGGTGGAAGCTATTTTTTTACGCTTGTCAGTTATCGACGTCAGGCAATCTTATGCGATGACCATATCCGTAAAGCTTTGCGTGAGGCTATAAAAAAGATCCAACTAACATACCCATTCAAAATTGATGCATGGGTATTGCTGCCCGATCACCTACATTGTCTTTGGACTCTATCTGAGGATGATTCAAATTTTTCCCAACGTTGGGCAAAAATAAAACGTTATGTAAGCCTGGCCTGTGGCGAATGTTATAAACGCAGTGAATGGATATCAGAGTCCAAGAAAAAACATCGTGAATCAACCATATGGCAACGGCGATATTGGGAGCATCAAATACGTGATCAGAAGGATTTTAGCCATCATGTAGATTATATTCATTACAACCCGGTAAAACATGGTTTGAGTAGTCAAGCAAATCAATGGCCGTACTCGACATTGCATCGGTATGTTAATGAGGGGAAATATTCAGTGGACTGGGCAGGGCAGAGTGTTGGACTAGAAAGGGCAGGGTATGGTGAATGAGTTAACGCGTGGGCATAAAATGCGTACCCACCCTACATGGCTGTTATGTTTCACTCAAAGTTCTTGGCTTGTCAACTTGCCCCACAATTCGCGAAGTAAACAGTAAGAAAACTTACTAACGCAGGCTGGATGAGATAACAATAGTTACTTAATTTAAACTGGTAAACACTATGCATAGAATTATCAAAACACACTTAAACAAATTTCTGTCTGAAAAGGGAATAGAGGAGAAAGATCAATCTAAGCAATTTGAGTTATTTGTTAACCATTGCGTGGTTAGTCGCTTTTTCTCCGGTAAGTTTGATGTTCGCGATATTACGACTACCGATGAGGATGCTGGAATTGATGGTATTGCAATCATTGCCGATGGAGAGCAAATATCAACGGAGGAAGAGATTGATGCGCTATTCGCAAGCCATAAAAGAAGTATTGAGATAGAGTTTGTTTTTATTCAATCAAAGACCTCTGACAAGTTTGAGAAGAAAGAAATAACAAATTTTGGTGATGGCGTTTTTGATTTTTCAAGTGAAGAGCCTGAGTTTCCGCACGACGATATATTATCTGAAGCAAGTAAAATATTTGAAAAAGTCATTGAAAATGTTGATAAAGTAAAAAGCGGAAAGCCCAATGCGTCTACTTATTTCGTTACAACAGGTGTCTGGAATAACGAAAGAGAGCTTGAAGCAGCTTTAAAGACCACTCAAAGAAAGGTTAAGGGGACTGGATACTTTAATAATGTAGAGAGTAAAATAATCGACAGAGATGAACTAATAAAAATATGGAGTTCAATTCATCAGCCTGTAGAGGCGATCGTAAAGGTTAAAGGCTACGTCCCATACAATGAAATGAAAGGAGTAGAGGAATCATATATTACAATCATTCCCGCCAAGAACTACGTAGATTCATTGCTACTTGCCGAAGACGGAAAAATGAGAGGTGGGATATTTGATGAAAATGTTCGTGCGTACCTTGGGGAAAACAACGAAGTAAACAAAAAAATAAAATCTACTCTTCAAGATGAAACCCTCAAAGACTATTTTGCTCTACTAAATAACGGAATCACAATAGTATCGCCTGATGTAAGAGTTCAAAGTGATTCAATTAGCTTATCAAATTACCAGATAGTAAACGGTTGTCAAAGCAGTCACGTGCTATTTAGAAATAGAGATAAACTCAACGAAAATACTATGGTGACGGCCAAGGTTATTGAGGTAGATAACCCCGATATTGTAAATAGAATTGTTGAAGCAACAAATAACCAAAGCCACGTGTCTAATGAGAAATTCCTTTCATTAAAAGCAAAATCAAAAATAGTAGAAAGCTATTTCAGTAGCTGGAATGAAGACTGCGAAGAAGATTCAAAGATTTACTTCGAAAGACGTGATAATCAATATGCAGGGTTTGGTATAAGTGATACAAAAATATTTGACATACGCACGGTCGCCCGAGCTTTTGCATCAATGTTTCTAGAAATACCGCACACTTCAGCGAGTTACCCTACTCAAATTTTCGAACAATCCGGCGACCAATTATTCGAAGATAGCCAAAATGAGATCGCATATTATGCAGCGACACTAGCACTCTATAAGTTCAATAGGCTCTTCAATAGCAAAAAGTTACCAGGAAACTTTGGTAAGTATAGATGGCATACTCTTATGCTTCTCAAATATGTAATCAATGGAAAAACGAAGGCACCTGAGCGCAACTCAAAGAAAATGAATAAATATTGTATTGCAATAATAGAAGCTCTCAGTGAGCCGAGAGATGATCATCTTGTATATTTCGAGAGGTGCAAGGATATAATTGGAAAGGGTGGTTGGGCATCTAAGGATCGGTTAAAACGTTCCTTGCATACTAGTGAGCTTAAAGAAATTATGCGTAAGGAACTGTGAAACATAACAAGTTCGTAGGTTGGGGTAAGGCACACACCCCAACAAGCGTGGAAGAAAAACAAGTAACCCGGATGGAGAAATTTAAAGGGATAATCCCCTTTAACTGTACAAGTTAATAAGATGCATTATGGCAAACCTGAAAAATCTTGGTTATAGCGATTGCTTTAAAAGTCGTGCAGACAATGAAAAAATGGCTGCTCATGAAATTGCGCGAGTTATTTCTGTACATAAGGACAGCTATATAATTTCCAAGGGGGCCGGGGATGTTTATGCCGAGCTATCAGGCCATCTTTCATATACGGCAGATTCAAGCGCTGAGCTGCCAACAACGGGGGACTGGGTATACGCCGATTTTTATGACGATGATACGCACGCAATAATACATGCTCTATTTCCCAGAAAGTCGTTAATAAAACGCAAGACATCTGGCAAGCTGGTTGATTACCAGTTAATCGCCGCAAATATCGATGTTGCCTTTATTATTCAATCAGCCAACGACAACTTCAATCTGAGAAGGTTGGAGAGATATCTCGTTATGGTCAATGAAAGCGGCATTACCCCGGTCATTCTGTTAAGCAAGTGTGATCTTTTGCCCGCGCAGGATATTAGCGAAATAAGGGCAAGTATCTTGGCGATTGCCCCGCAGGCAACGGTCGTCGCATTTAGCAATCTGTGTGGAGAAAATATAGGCAGCATCAAAGAGCTGCTGCTGGCGGGTAACACTTATTGTCTACTTGGTTCCTCTGGTGTGGGAAAAACAACCTTGCTAAACAGTATTCTGGGTGGTGATCAGTTTGAAACACAATCTGTGAGTAAAAAGGAAAGCAAAGGCAGGCACACCACTACAAGTCGCGAACTGGTGCAGCTTGATAACGGGGCGATGATAATCGACACCCCGGGAATGAGAGAGCTTGGAAATATGTCGGTAGATGCGGGTATTGACGAGACATTTGCCGAAATCATTGAGCTTTCGCAAAGCTGCAAATTTGGTGATTGCTCGCATACCAATGAGAAAGGCTGCGCAATATTGGCTGCAATAAAGAGTGGCGAGCTTTCGGAACAACGCTTTCAAAACTATCTGAAAGTTAAAAATGAATCATCGTTCAATGAGATGTCTTATTTTGAGAAACGTAAGAAAGACAAGGATTTTGGCAAGATGATTAAATCAACTTTGAAGAGTAAAAATAGGTGGTAGCATCTAACAAAAGCATTTAAATAAATAGGTTCAGTCCTTGCGTTACAATAAGGTAGTAAATAAGTGATTTATAGATTTACTGGGACAACTCCCTTCTACTGCTCACAAACTAATAACGTTTATATTTATATCGGTCTCTAATCTGAATGAATCACTGGGGCCAGGCCCTACCTTTTCGTTTCGATTGCTAATTGGTTAAAAAGTCACAAGGCTGATAGCGGCCAGTCGTAATTTCTAGCTTGGTTTTAAAGGTTCATAGCCTGGCTTGTGGTGGACTAGACTAATAAAGACTCTATTAGGGAGGTCATGGAACAACTCATGAAAGCGGTCGTATTCACAAAATATGGATCACCGGATTTTCTTGAATATAAAGAGGTGGAAAAACCTACGCCCGAGCAAAATGAAGTGCTGGTAAAGATTAAAGCGGCATCGATAAATTCATGGGATTGGGAACTGCTGAAAGGTACGCCGTTTGTGAACCGCCTGATGTTTGGGCTGTTAAAACCCAAAAAGATAAACATACTCGGCTGTGACATAGCCGGGCGGGTTGAAGCCGTTGGCAGTCAGGTAAAGCAGTTTCAGCCCGGTGATGAGGTATTCGGTGACTTATCTAGCGGTGGTTGGGGCGGTTTTGCCGAGTATGCCTGTGCCGATGAACATGAATTAACGCCTAAACCGGCCAACCTCACATTCGAACAAGCGGCGGCCGTACCGCAGGCAGGACTGCTGGCCTTGCAGGGACTGCTTAAAGGCAAGATTCAGCAGACACAGAATATTCAGAACCGGCCAAGGCAACGGGTCTTGATTAATGGTGCGTCTGGTGGTTCGGGCACGTTTGCAGTGCAGATAGCCAAGTTATTTGGCGCTGAAGTGACTGGCGTCTGTAGCACCTCTAAAATGGACCTGGTGCGCTCGCTGGGGGCTGACTATGTGATTGATTACTCGCAAGAGGATTTCACCAAAAACGGTCAACGCTATGATCTGATAATTGATGCTCAGGCATATCATTCAATTTTTGATTACAGGCGTGCATTAAGCCCCACGGGCATTTATGTCATGCATGGCGGTTCCAGTGCTACTGTAAACCAGGTGATGTTTCTGGGGCCATTGATCTCATTGATGGGTCGTAAGAAAATGGGGCTGCTGCTGCACAAAGCGAACAAGGAGATGGCTTTTATGAAGCAGATGCTTGAAGGCGGCAAGGTCGTGCCTGTTATCGATAGATGTTACCCCTTAAGTGAGACTGCAGAGGCGCTGCGCTATTTTGGTGAAAGACGTACCCGAGGTAAGCTGGTGATAACTGCAGCATAAAGCCAGCGGCAAGGAGGCACAGGTCAATTTAGGGGGGATAACGGTGGACGTCGTTCAAGTGCAAATCCCATGGATGGAGGCGAGGCGTTATTGCCGGAGATGGAGTGCGGGATCAACATCCCCGACGCATTGAATGGCTACCACTACTACACCTGGGTAGCCACTCAGCGACCCTCCAGCGACTTTCCCCTGGGTATTGTTGCCTATCATCATGAGGCGCGAATCTCGACAGAAAATAAGTTGATTTGTTGGCGGTAGCGCGGCCGTTAACTACACTTATTAGCAGGCGCAGATTCGAGGCTACTCAATGAGCAATCAACGTTCAAGGAAATGGATAACCACCGTAATCGTTTTGGCCGTCGTGGTGGCGGGCATGGCTTACCTATTGCCACTGTTCCAGACACCGGAACTCCCTGAAGGCATTGCTTCCGGTAATGGACGCATCGAGGCCACCGAAGTCGATATCACTACAAAGTATGGCGGACGCCTGGCCGGGGTGCTGAGCAAAGAAGGCGATACGGTCGATCTCAATCAAACGTTAGCGCAAATCGACACCAGAGAACTGGATGCACAAGTGCGCCGAGCCAAGGCCGAGGTACGACGTGCGCAACAGGAGCGTAACGTCGCCATCGCTGTCATTGCACAACGCAAGAGTGAACTTTCGCTGGTGCAAAAGGATTTGGAACGTGCCAAAGGTCTTTACGAAAACGATAGTATTTCCCTGGAGCAGCTACAGCGTGACGAAACTGCGGTGGACACCGCCAGGGCAACCCTGGCGGCAGCACGGGCTCAGGTTTCCAATGCCGAAGCGGCCATCGAAGCCGCCATCGCCAACACCGAACTGATTAAAACCCAGAAGGACGATAGTGTACTCAGGGCGCCCATCAACGGCAGGGTTCTGTATCGCTTGGCCGAGCCTGGCGAAGTCTTGCCCGCCGGGGGCAAGGTGCTTACCGTATTTGATCCTACGGATATCTATATGACCCTGTTTCTGCCTACCCAGCAGGCGACAAGGGTGGCGGTTGGTGCCGAGGCCCGAGTTGTACTCGAAGGCATTGAGGAGTTTGTTATTCCCGCCAGGGTTTCCTTTGTTGCCCCCAGGGCCCAGTTTACGCCCAAAGAGGTCGAAACCCGGACCGAGCGAGAGAAGCTGATGTTTCGCATTAAAGTCCAGCTCGATGCCGAATTTATCATGCAATATCCAGCCTTGGCCAAGACCGGCATCCCTGGCGTGGCTTACATTCGCCTTAATGAAAACGCCGCATGGCCGGCATCATTGCAGTCGGTGGAGCGTCGACAATGAACAGGGTTTGAGTTGTGAATTCGGTAGCGAGGCTCGGTGGTCTTACCCAGCGCTACAAAAAGATTGTCGCGCTGGACGGCATCAATCTCGACATTCCCGCCGGCCGTATGGTCGGCCTGATCGGTCCCGATGGGGTGGGAAAATCCAGCCTGCTGGCACTGATGGCTGGGGTGCGCAGGATTCAAACGGGCACCGTGCAGGTGCTCGGTCGTGACATGCGCCACACACTTTCACGCCGCGCCATTTGTCCGCGCATCGCCTACATGCCCCAAGGGCTTGGGCACAACCTCTATATGACCTTGACGGTATTCGAGAACATCGATTTTTTTGGTCGCCTGTTTGGCCAATCCCGTGCGGAGCGCCTAAGACGCATCAAGGAGCTACTTAACAGAACCGGTCTGACTCCCTTTGCTGACCGTCCAGCGGGAAAATTATCCGGTGGCATGAAACAAAAATTGGGTCTGTGTTGTGCACTAATCCACGATCCGCAACTGCTGATTTTGGATGAGCCCACTACCGGGGTCGATCCCTTGTCACGGCGGCAGTTCTGGGAACTCATCGAACGAATTCGTCAACGTCGCCAAGGCATGAGTGTGATTGTGGCAACCGCCTATATGGACGAGGCAGAACGTTTTGATTGGTTGGTGGCGATGGACGCGGGCAGGGTGCTTGCCTGCGGCAGTCCGGCGGAGTTGAAGGCCCACACCGGCAGCGCGGACCTGGAGACGGCCTTTATCCAACTATTACCGGAGCACAAACGCCGCGGCTATCAAACGTTGACCATACCGCCGCGCCATGTGAAGCAAGGGGCTCCGGCAATTGAAGCCAGCGATCTGACCCGGCGTTTTGGTGACTTCATCGCCGTTGATCGGGTGAGCTTTACTATCGAAGCCGGCGAGATATTCGGTTTTCTCGGCTCCAACGGTTGCGGCAAGACCACCACGATGAAGATGCTGACCGGATTGCTGCCCAGTTCAGACGGCGAGGCGCGGCTGTTCGGCCGTCCCGCTGATGTCAATGACATCGATCTGAGAAGGCGGGTCGGTTACATGTCTCAGGCCTTTTCGCTCTACAGTGAGCTGACGGTACGCCAGAATCTGATGTTGCATGCACGCATCTTCCAGTTGCCCAAGGCGAGGATTGCGACGCGGATGGAGGAGATGATCGAACGCTTTGGTCTGGCTGAGGTGATTGATGAACTGGCGGGTAAATTGCCCCTAGGCGTGCGTCAAAGACTCTCTCTGGCCGTCGCGGTGATCCATGGCCCGGAGATGCTAATCCTCGATGAGCCCACCTCGGGGGTGGACCCGGTGGCCCGCGATCAGTTCTGGACTTTGCTGATGCAGCTGTCTCGGGATGATGGCGTGACTATCTTCATCTCCACCCATTTCATGAATGAGGCCGAGCGTTGTGACCGTATTTCGCTGATGCATGCGGGTAAAGTTTTGGCTCAGGATAGTCCTGCTGAACTGGTGCGTATGCGTGGTGCCAAGAACCTGGAAGAGGCCTTTATTGCCTACCTGGAGGAGGCCGCCGGAAGTGAGCCTGAGTTGGCACCAGCGGATGTATTGCCTGAGCACAAAGATCAATCAGCATCGCCACACTCCAGATCGAGACACTTGTTCATCAATCCTGCCCACACCTGGGCCTATGCTCGCCGAGAGAGTCTGGAAATCATTCGCGACCCGATTCGCATCGCCTTCGCTCTGCTTGGCCCGGTCATATTGATGATCGCCTTTGGCTACGGTATTACCTTTGATCTGGAAGATATTTCCTACGCGGTGCTGGACCAGGACCAGACCCCGGAAAGCCGCAGTTATCTGGAAAACTTTGCCGGCTCGCGCTACTTCTCACAACGGTCACCGTTACGCCAATACAGCGATGTGGAAAATGTTTTGCGTAAAGGCAAAGTAAGCTTCGTCATCGAAGTGCCGCCGGGATTTGCTAAGGATCTGAAGCGTAACCGCCACCCGGAGGTGGGAATCTGGCTTGACGGCACCTTCCCGTTCACTGCCGAAACTGTGCGCGGATACATTCTCGGTGTGCACCAGTTTTACCTGCAACAGCGGCTGCGTGGCGAGCCTGGCCAAGGCCAGCCACCTGCGCCGCTCACCATCGAAACCCGCTTTCGTTACAACCAGGATTTCAAAAGCATTTATGCCATCGTGCCCGGCACCATCATGATGCTGCTGGTGTGGATACCCGCCATGATGACGGCCGCCGGGGTGGTGCGGGAAAAGGAGATGGGATCCATTACCAATCTTTATGCCACCCCGGTGAACGGCTTGGAATTTCTGCTGGGTAAGCAGGCCCCTTATGTGTTGATCGCCCTGCTTAACTTTGCCTGCCTGGTGTTGTTGGCGGTGTTTCTGTTTCAGGTGCCGATCAAAGGCAGTGCGCTCACACTGCTGGCGGGTGGTCTGCTCTATGTCATCGCCACTACTGGTCTGGGTCTGTTGATGTCCTCGTTTATGAAGACCCAGATCGCCGCGATCTTCGGTACCGCTATCATCACCACCATGCCAGCGGTCAATTTTTCGGGTTTTTTCGCCCCGGTTGCTTCTCTGACGCCCGGTGCCCAGGTTTTCAGCCAGGTTTTTCCCAGCGGTTATTTTCAGCAGATCAGCTTGGGCACCTTTACCAAGGGCCTGGGTTTCGAGGCGCTGATGTTCAACCATGGGATGTTGGCGTTGTTGATTCTGGCCTACCTGCTATTGGCCCTGAGTCTGTTGAAGATGCAGGAGAGGTAGACATGAAACGCAGCCTCACCAATATCCTGCAACTGGGAATCAAAGAGTTGTTCAGCCTGCGGGCGGACCCGGTGATGCTGATTCTGATCGTTTATATGTTCACCTTCGCCGTGTTCGAGGAGGCCCAGAACGCCAGCGTAGGTGTCATCAATGCGCCGGTGGGGTTTGTCGATGAAGACCGCTCCCAACTCTCTCGGCGTATCGGCGACGCTTTGCTGCAGCCCCGTTTTCAGACGCCGGTGGCATTGCAGATAGACGAGATAGACGCTGCCATGGATGCGGCACGTTATGCCTTTGTCATCGATATTGCGCCGCGGTTTCAGGCAGACATCCTGGCTGGTCGGCCAACGGTGATCCAGCTCAATGTTGATGCCACCGCCATGGGCCTGGCCGGCACCGGCGCCGGTTATATTCAGCAGATTATTGGCCAGGAACTGAACGCGTTTCTGCAAGGGGGGAGGGAAACACCTGCAGTGAATATCGTCACCCGCGCCCGCTTCAATCCCAACATGGAACCGACCTGGTATCAAGGCGCCATGTCGCTCACCAATAACATCACGTTGATGGCCATGCTGCTCACCGGCGCAGCCCTGATCCGCGAGCGTGAGCACGGCACCATCGAACATCTGTTGGTGATGCCTCTGCGGCCGGTAGAGATCATGTTGGCCAAGGTCTGGGCCAATGGGCTGGTGGTCATCATCGCCGCCAGTCTGTCGCTTTTTATTGTCGTGCAGGGGGCATTGGCTGTGCCCATCCGCGGCTCAATTCCGCTCTATCTTGCCGGGACGCTGATCTATCTGTTTGCGGTAACTTCGCTGGGAATTTATCTGGCGACGCTGGCTCGCTCAATGCCCCAGTTCGGACTGCTCACCATGATCGTGTATGTGATCATGTTGTTATTGTCCGGTGGCAACACCCCGTTAGAGAGTATGCCGGTGGAGCTGCAGGCCCTCATGCAACTGGTGCCGTCGACTCATTTTGTCAGCCAGGCGCAGGCCATTCTGTTTCGTGATGCCGGCTTGACGGTGGTATGGCCGCAGTTTGCCGCCATCGCGGCCATCGGCGGGCTGTTTTTCATGGCGGCGTTGCTGCGATTTCGCAAGACCGTTACGTTGATGCAGGGATGAAAAATATGGCTACAATAAGGGGCAGGGCAATGAGACTTTACACGTGGTTCGGTATCACGGCCATGATGGCTTTGTTGCTGATACCTGCCGCCCAGGCGGCAAAGGTGGTGACTATCGGTATCGTCACCGATGGCCCGATGGAGCATGTCAGCTGGTCACCCGAGTTATTCAAGAATGAACTGTTGGCACTGACCAGGGCTGACTTTGATGTGCGCTTCCCTGCGGCAAAACAGCTCGATGGCGGCTGGTCGGCGAAACGCATCGCCGAGGCGCACAGGCAGCTGCAGGCTGACCCAGGTGTGGACATGGTGATCGCGTTGGGTTATGTCTCCAGTGCTATCGCCGCACTTGACAAACCATTGCGCAAACCAACTTTTGCCCCGTTAATCATGGACGCCAATCTTCAAGGCCTGCCCAGAAAGGGCAACGGCAGCGGCGTTAAGCATCTCAATTATCTCAGCAGTGGTGCTGATTTTGTCCGTGACCTGCAAGTTATGAACAGTGTTGCCAACTGTAAAAATATTGCCGTATTTCTCGGTGAAGCAGACTACGCGGCTCAGCCGGGTCTGATTAACCATGCAAGGGAGGTGAGCGCAGCGGCCGGGATTGAGTTGTTGTTTGCCCAGCAACGAGAGCGAAACGAAAACCTCGCGGCTAAGCTGCCGCCAGGTATTGATTGTGTAGTAATCACGGGCCAGGGGCTACTTAGCCCGGCGGCCATGGACCAAGTGATCGCCACGCTGATTGAGAAGAAGCTTCCCAGTTACAGTCTGCTCGACGCCCAGCTAGTGGAACAAGGGCTGTTGATGGCAGAAGCTCCTGCCACCAACTGGCGGCGGCTGGCGCGTCGCAATGCCCTGAATATGCATGCAGTGTTGCACGGCGAATTGGCCGAGACCCAGCCGGTGACACTTGAAAGCAAACGGCGTTTGACTATTAACATGGCCACCGCCCGAGCCATTGGCATCTATCCCCGCTTCGACATTCTCCATGAGGCCTTGCTGTTGCACGCAGAACCGGAACCGCAAGGACGGCCGCTGTCTCTGGCGGCTGTGGCGTTGGAGGCAGTCGCTGTTAACCTGGATCTGCGGGCGGCGGTGCTGGGTCTTGAAGCAGGGCAGACGGAGGTGGAGGAGGCACGCGCCAGATTGATGCCCCAGCTCAATGCCGCCATCGCTTATGCCCGGCTTAATGACGACAGTACAACGGTGATCGGTGGTGCGGCCGCCGAGCAGTCTACCGCCGCCGAGATCACTCTGAGCCAGTTGCTCTACTCCGATCAAGTACGTGCCAATGTTTCGATCCAGCACTATCTGCAAAATAACCGCGAGGCTCTGAAACGCCAGCTGGAACTGGATATCGTCCAGGAAGCCACTACCGCCTATCTAAACTTGCTGAAAGCACAAACCTTCGTCGCTATTCGCCGTGAAGATATGAATCTCAGTCGTACCAATCTGGAGCTGGCCCGTGACCGTCAGAGGATAGGCGTCGCCAGTCCCTCCGAGAGCTACCGCTGGGAGAGTGAACTGGCCACCTCCCGTCAAGATCTGCTCGCCGCTCAGGCGCAACTTCAACAAGCTCGCGACGCCGTCAACCGTCTGCTGCACCGACCACTTAAGGAGGCTTTTATTGCCGAATCCGCTACTCTGGATGATCCGCACCTGATGGTCAGCCGCAAGCAGCTGTTCGAATATGTGAGCAATGACCGCGCCTTCGAATTAATGGGTGATTTTATGGTGGAAGAGGGTGTGGCAGCGTCGCCTGAACTGGCGAGGATCGAAGCCTTGCTGGCGGTGACCCAACGACAACTTAAAACCAACAGGCGTACCTATTGGTCGCCAACGGTCACGCTACAAGGCGAGGTCACCCATGTAATGGATGAAAACCGGATGGCCGGTTTGTCGGCTGAGGACGATACCGATTGGTCGGTGGGCGTCAATGTATCGCTGCCCCTGTTTGAGGGCGGTGCCCGAAGTGCGCGTCTGTCCGGTAGCCGATTTGTGCTTGATCAACAGCTGTCACAACGGGATGCAATCAGGGAGCGCATCGAACAACGCATTAGGGCAACGCTGTACCGGATAGGTGCTTCTTATCCTTCCATACAACTTTCGAAAGATGCTGCAACAGCGGCACAAAAAAACCTGGATTTAGTCACCGATGCCTATTCCCGTGGCGCTGTTTCCATTCTTGATTTGCTTGACGCTCAGAATGCAGCACTGGTTGCCGAAGAAACGGCCACCAACGCCGTCTTCGATTTTCTCATCGACCTGATGAATCTGCAACGCAGCCTGGGTGGGTTTGATTTTTTTCTCGATGCACAGGGGCTGGATGGCTGGCTGCAGCGTTTGCAGCGCTATATCAAAAATGGCGGCAAATTAAATACACCCATGTACTGAAGGCGTCATGATAGGTGGCTATGAAGAAAATGGGAGTCGATTATTTATTTGGATGGCCCGTAGTGTGCGCAAAAAACACAGTGCAATGATGAAGACCGCATGGAACAGGAGCGATATTCAGGCAAGCCTCGAACCTAATCCTTCAAACGATAGCCGGTTTTGAAGATCCAACCGATCGCGCCAAGGCAAAGCATCATAAATAGAATGATCATACCGAGGCTGGTGGCCACGTCGACATCGGAAATACCGTAAAAGCTCCAACGAAAACCACTGATGAGATAGACCACGGGATTGAACAGCGTGATGGTTTGCCAAGGCTGGGGAAGCATGTCGACGGAATAAAAGGCACCGCCAAGAAAGGTCAGTGGGGTAATCACCATTAAGGGAATTATTTGTAATTTTTGGAAATCGTCAGCCCATAAACCAATGATAAATCCGAGCATACTGAAGGTGATGGACGTGAGTATCAAAAAGGCCAGCATCCAGATCGGGTGGGCTATTTCGTAGTCCACAAACGCACGTGCCGTCACCAGTATTAATAGGCCGAGAATAACCGACTTTGATGCCGCCGCCCCTACATAACCAATGACAATTTCAGCCGGGGAGGCCGGAGCGGATAGTATTTCATAGATGGTCCCCGAGAATTTGGGAAAATAAATACCAAACGAGGCATTGGAAATGCTCATGCCCAGCAGCGATAACATCACCAAGCCTGGAATAATAAATTCGCCATAACTGATGCCGTCGACATCACCCATACGTGAACCAATGGCGGCACCGAAGACGATAAAATAAAGTGATGTCGAGAGCACAGGCGCAGCGATGCTCTCCATTAATGTCCGCCACGTGCGGGTCATTTCAAAAATATAAATTGCGCGAATGGCGTAGAAATTCATGCTGATTCTCTCACAAGGCTGACGAAGACATCTTCCAGCGAACTTTCGCTGGTATGCAAATCTTTGAAGTCGATATTGTGTTCGCCGAGTAGGCGTAATAATTCAGGAATGCCTGAATGTTCTGCTTGGGCATCATAGCTATAAATAAGTGCAGCACCGTTTTGGGCAATAGTTAGCGGCAAGGCGCTGAATGCTGCAGGGAGTTCGTGTAAGGGATTCTGCAAACTGAGTGTTAACTGTTTTTTGCCAAGCTTTTTCATCAACACAGCTTTGTCTTCCACCATAATGATTTCGCCGTTATTGATAATGCCGATGCGGTCGGCCATTTCTTCAGCCTCTTCGATATAGTGCGTGGTGAGAATGATTGTGACGCCCCCCTGACGTAGCTTTCGCACCATCGCCCACATATCACGGCGAAGATCCACATCCACACCTGCGGTGGGTTCGTCAAGAAATAGTACCTGCGGTTCGTGACACAAGGCCTTGGCGATGAGCACCCGACGCTTCATGCCGCCGGATAGCTCCATGATTCGAGTATCCTTTTTTTCCCACAACGAAAGGTCACGTAAAATTTGTTCAATAAGCGCGGGGTTTGATGGCTTACCAAACAAACCACGACTGAAGTTCACGGTATCCCAGATACTCTCAAATGCTGCTGTGGAAAGCTCCTGGGGCACCAACCCCACCCTCGAACGCGCTTCCCTGAAGTCAGCGATAATGTCATGACCATCAATCAATACACTGCCAGAGCTAGGTGTTACGATGCCGCAGATGATACTTATTAAGGTTGTCTTACCGGCACCATTAGGACCCAGTAGCGCAAATATTTCACCGCGCTGAATATCCAGGTTGATACTGCTCAACGCACTAAAGCCAGATGCGTAGGTCTTATTAAGCTTGTTGATAGATATGATCGGCTTCACATCGCCTCCAATACTGAAAAATATTGGAGGCCATTATATACCCATGGGATGTGACGAAATGGCGATTTGTAGACTGAGATGAGACATAAGAATATTTCTTGAAACACATTGCTATTGATTTCTACGAGTATGCCCGCAATGGCCACAATCTTATTGTGGTGAGGATTGAATTGGATTGGGTTTCAAGTTGCCATTAACCAGCGGTGATCGATTTGTTGTCGGTCTGAATATACAGTGTGAAACCAAGGCTAGGTTTGCCTTTAAGGATATTCTTCTAGTGTGGACAACAAACCAGTTATGAGGGCATCAAAACTATTGATGCGGCGCTTAATGTACGTGGCAGGCCCTTAATTGCAGCTGAGCTTGATACGCTTTTGTCTGACGGCTAGAGCAGTGGTTCCAGGCTTGGCCAAATATTGTTCAATATTTGGCGCTGGGCGTTTGCTGTTGGGTGAAGGCCATCTTGCTGGAACAGGTTTTTGTCTTCACCTATGCCGGCGAGTAAAAAGGGCACATGAATCACGCTTTGTGTTGATGCCAGCTGATTAAACGTGTTATTGAATAATTGCGTATAGACAGGGCCATAATTGGGTGGCAATCGTATTCCAACCAAAAGTACAGTTGCAGCTTCGGTCTTTATTTGTTCGATCATACTGCCAAGGTTGGCTCCCATCTGTTTGGATGAAAGGCCACGCAGGCCATCATTGGCACCAAGCGCGAGAATAACAATTTTAGGCTGGTATTGTTGTAGCAGGGCAGGCAGGCGAGACAAACCACCTGAGGTGGTTTCACCACTAATACTGGCATTGATAACTTGGTAGTCATAGTTTTGCCGAGCTATTTTTCTTTGCAAAAGAGCCACCCAGCCCTGTTGCGGCTCTATGCCATAGGCGGCACTGAGGCTATCCCCCAGTACCAACAAGGTTGGGCCGTTGGCAGATGCCGGGTTACAAAAAAACAGGGCCAATACAACAATTATCCAGGCTTTCATTAAATCCTCCGAGACCTTACATTGTAACGCTGTGAGGTTTTTTCGAAACCGTATTAGCTGAGTGAAGACTGGAAATAAATATGAATGCTGTTCTAAAAGTCGAGAGTCTGTCGAAACGGGTGATGAGCCCTGAGACTGAACTGACGCTGCTGAATAATGTTTGCCTCGACATTATGGCGGCAGAAACAGTGGCGATTGTCGGCGCATCTGGGGCTGGAAAATCGACCCTGCTGGGTTTGCTGGCCGGGCTGGATACACCAACTGACGGGCAGGTCATGGTTGATGGTGTTGATCTGTTTGGTCTCAATGAAGATGGCCGCGCCCGGCTCAGGGCCGAAAAGGTGGGGTTTATCTTCCAGGCCTTTCAGTTGTTGCCTAATCTTACTGCGTTGGAAAATGTCATGTTGCCATTGGAACTGGCAGGGCGAAACGATGCCGCTGTTGTGGCACGACGGGTACTTGAACGTGTTGGTCTTGGCCAACGTCAGAGCCATTACCCCAAACAGTTGTCCGGCGGCGAGCAACAGCGGGTTGCCATTGCTCGTGCCTTTGCGCCACAACCTAAACTGTTATTCGCCGATGAGCCGACTGGAAATCTTGATCGCAATACCGGCGCGACAATTATTGATCTATTGTTTGAACTCAATGCCGAGCATGGCACAACCCTGGTGATGGTGACCCATGACAGCCATCTGGCAGGGCGCTGTCAGCGACAACTGGAACTAGAACAAGGTTGTCTGAGGAATAGCGCATGACAGTCTTGCAACTGGGACTGCGCCAGCTGTGGCGTGACTGGCGTGCCGGTGAACTGACGGTGCTGATGCTGGCGCTGATTATTGCGGTTGCCAGTGTTAGTTCGGTCAATTTCTTTACCAACCGTATTCAACTCGCCCTGGAGAGTCAGTCCAATGATCTGCTGGGTGGTGATCTGGTTTTTTCATCGCGCCAGCCTATTGCCGAAGCGCGGCTGGCTGCGGCAGTGGCTGCCGGGCTCAAAACGGCCGAAACGGTTGAATTTCCAAGTATGGTGGTGGCGGCAGGTGCCAGTCAACTGGTTGCGCTCAAAGCGGTTAGTAGCAGCTATCCATTGCGCGGCCGCGTGCATATTGCCAGTGAATTATTTGCTACAGCAACCGCCGTGACAGAGGCGCCTTTAGTCGGCACGGTATGGGTGGGTAGCCAGGTGCTGACCCAGCTTGGCATTGATGTAGGCGATAAATTAATGGTCGGAGTTGCCGAATTGCTCGTGGCTGCCGTGTTAAACAATGAGCCGGAACAATCGGCTGGTACGTTGTTTGGGTTTGCTCCGCGGTTGTTAATGAATATAAATGACCTGCCAGCTACACAGCTGATCCAACCGGCCAGCCGGGTCCATTATCGACTGTTGCTTGCCGGTGATGTAGATAGTGTTGCTGCAATGCAAGATGATTGGCGGCAAGGGCTGGCGCCTGGTGAGAGCCTTCGCAGTATTAAAGATGCCCGTCCGCAGGTTGAAACAGCCTTGCAGCGAGCCGATGCCTTTCTCGGTTTGGCCGCGTTGGTCAGTGTGTTGCTTGCAGCGGCAGCGGTGGCCATGGCGGCACGTCGCTATGTCAGTCGTCATTTTGATAACTGTGCCGTGATGCGTTGTCTGGGGGCAGAACAGCGTTTTATTAGCGGGCTGTATCTGTGGCAGATGATTGTGCTGGGCATGGTGGCGAGTGGTCTGGGGATATTGCTTGGCTATCTGGCACAGTGGGGACTGGTCGCGTTGCTGGGGCCGCTTGCTGATATTGACTTGCCACCACCAGATGCCTGGCCGGTTATGCTGGGTTTTTTGACCGGCATGATTACCTTGTTGGGTTTTGCCATTCCGCCCATTCTGCAATTGGCCGATGTGCCAACCTTACGCGTTTTGAATCGCGACTTGGGAGATGTCGGACTGAATACGGCGACAGCCTATGCAGTAGGTATTACGGCCTTTATCGCCTTGACCTTTTTGCAGGCACAGAATTTCAAGTTGGCAGTCAGCATTATTATCGGTCTGGTATTGCTGTTAGTTATTCTGGTGTTTCTGTCGGCCATGTTATTGCTGTTGCTTAGATGGTTGGTGAGTCATGCGGGGGCATCATGGCGTTTTGGTCTGGTTAATATCAGTCGCCGTGCCGGGCAGAGCACTGTTCAGATGGTTGGTTTTAGTATTGGTTTGATGGCGCTGTTGTTGTTGGCTGTGGTAAGGACGGATCTTCTCGATGAGTGGCAGGGAGGTTTGGCTGACAACGCGCCCAACCGTTTCCTGATCAATATTCAGTCATCCCAGCTTGATAGTGCGAAGGCATTTTTTGTTGCCGAGAATATTGAAGCACCGCTGTTTTATCCCATGGTGAGGGCACGTCTGGTGGGGATTAATGGCCGTGCAGTCATGGCTGATGATTTTGATACTGAACGTGGCCAACGCTTGGCAAGCCGTGAGTTCAATTTGTCATGGGCAGCAGCAATGCAGTCGGATAACGAGATTGTTGCCGGGCGTTGGTGGAGTGAGGCTGAGTACGACAAGGCAATACTGTCGGTTGAAGAGGGTCTGGCCAAAGAGTTGGGCCTGGGCCTGGGCGATACACTGACATATTCTGTGGCTGGCCAGAGTATTAGTGCTGAGATTGTCAGTCTGCGCAGTGTTGACTGGGATAGCTTCAACGCCAATTTTTTTGTGGTTACGCCGCCGCAGCTGCTAAAAGGGTTTCCGGTTAGCTACATCACGGCCTTTTATCTGCCGGAGGCGCAACATGCAGTCTTGAATCGTCTGTTGCAACAGTTTCCCAATATCACCGTATTTGATGTGGCGGGCATTTTGGCCCAGGTGCGTACCATCATCGAGCGCGTCACCCTGGCGGTTGAGTATGTGTTTCTGTTTACCCTGTTGGCAGGCTTGATGGTGATGTATGCCGCCATTCACTCGACCCTTGATGAGCGGATCCGGGAAGCGGCCATTTTGCGAGTTCTGGGCGCCCGTCGAGGCCAGCTACTCGGCAGTATCATGCTTGAATATGCCTGCATTGGTTTGTTGTCGGGGCTGGTGGCAGCGTCTGTGGCGGGGATTGTTGGAATGGTTGTTGCGGAGCGTATCTTTGAGCTTGATTACCTGCCCGGATTGAGGCTGTGGCTTGCGGGTGGCCTGATCGGTGCAGTTGGTGTTGGTCTTGCCGGCACTCTGGGAACGCGCTTTGTGATCAACCAGCCACCACTGAAAACCCTAAGACAATATTGAGGCAGTCGTAACCAAAGCTTCAATAAAAATGAGTTTGCATTTCCTGACTATTGCACTATGTTTTTCATGGGTGCTGGATTGTTTTTCCCGTAAGTGAGGTGTGTTTTTTTAACCATTAATCTTTATTAGGAGAATAACATGACGCAAAAAAGTTCGGGTGACACAGATATGATTGTTGTACTTGGAGCCGCTGCGCTGGTATCGGTGATAGGCGTGTTTGCATCGATCATGTTTTGATGGATCACTAAGCAGGGTTTTAAAAGGGCCACACCATGTGGCCCTTCTTTGTCTCTAAGTGTCGGTGCCTACTTAACTCCCGTTGCCAGCAGGTATTCATGGGGTATTATCAGACCGTTGCTGGTTTGAAACTCGTTGGCAAAGTTAGCGACCTCATCGCGAACATTTTCTCGCTCAGCCTGGGGTAGGGCGTCGAATTGTTGTTTCATGATGTCTGAGGCCTCTATAAGGTCCCAGTATTCTTCGAATGACCGAAATTGGTAGTTGAACTGTTTGCGCTCTGTTTTGAAACGCTTAAAGCCGGCTTGTTGTAATAGCTCTTCCAGTGCACCTGCTTCACCCAGTGAGGTAACCTTGGCTAGGGCAGGGCGGTCTTTTTCCTCAAGTCTATTCTTGAATACCTGGTAGGCCCAGCGCATGGTGGTCATGGTTTCTGCTGTACCCCAGACCGCCAGTGCAAACTGGCCACCGGGTTTGAGTACGCGGAACATCTCTTTAACCCCCTGGAGCGGGTTTTCAAACAGCATGACACCAAAGCGGCAGATGGCCTTGTCGAAACTGGCATCATCGAACTCAAGCTGTTCGGCAGCCATGCAGGTGAATTCCAGATTGTCGAGGTGTGCCGTTTTGAGTTTATTTTGCGCCGCCCTGGTCATGCCTGGAGCAGCATCCGTGCCGATGATCTGGGCATGAGGGTTGCGTTGTGCCAAGGTCAGGGCCGGCTCACCGGTGCCAGAGGCAAGGTCGATGATTTTGTCGCCGGGGTTGACAGTCAGCGATGCCAGCAGCGTTTCGCCGACAGGGGCTATGTGGGGTAGAAACAGGTCGAACTTTTCTGCCAGTTTGTCCCAATCGGGTTGGTTTTGGCTTGTCATTGGATATGCTCCTGGATGTAAATAAAGTGGATCGAGAATATCATAGGAATTATTTGGCCGGCCCGGCCGTGGGTGTTTTTTGCTTAATTATCTTGAGTGTCTGTCAGCTAGTTGCTACTTTGGATGTAAAATTGTGCTGGAGCGAAGATGCGTAGTCTAATTCTTGGTTTAATCTGTTTTGTTTCATTTTCTAGCTATGCTTCTGATCCTAGTCAGAAAGTTGTGCAGGCATCTGCCGAGGTTATCACTATTAAATCGATGATCGGCACTAGCCTGCAAGGTTATGTTGCCGGGCCTGAAGATGCCACGCTGGGGATTTTGATCCTGCATGACCGTTGGGGTATTAATTCTACTATTCGACAATGGGTCGATAGGTTTGCGGCCAGGGGCTATCGTGCCCTGGCAATTGATGTCTTCGATGGGCGCATTTCAAAAAAGATGCGGCTGGCTACGGAGATCATGAACGCGACTGACCCTGAGTGGGTCAAGGCTGATATCAAGGCTGGGTTGGGTTATCTGAAAAAAGACGGGCGTAAGCTTGTAACGCTGGGTGCTGGTTTCGGTGGCTGGCAATCTTTCCAGGCGGCGCTTGCCGAGCCTGATGGCGTGGCTGGTACGGTAATGATCTATGGTGAGCTTGAGGCTGATGTGGCACAGATCCGCACACTGAAGGCGCCGTTGCTGGCTATTTTTGCTCGTCAGGATGACTCGATTACGCTGAGCATGATTGAGAATTACCGTTTATTGGTGAAGAAGAGCCTGATACTCTACAAGAGTTATATTTTTGCGGCGGGACATGGATTTATGGACCAGGCTTATCCAAACTATGACGAATCCCAGGCGAGTGATGCCTGGGCGCAGGTGGATAGTTTTCTGGCTGACTTTGTCGAGACTGGTTAGGAGCTGACGCCAGTCCCACTGGCGTAGAACTGGGCAACAAAACATTATCGAGTTTTGATAGGCATTTAAAAGGCTACGGAGAATATGGCTGGTTGTGCCTCGCAGGTCCAGAGGTCGGGATTTGAGCAAAGATGGGGTAGATTATTTCCTGCAAAAAGCATGGGTTTTGCGCTTTCAAGGGCAATCATGACGTAAATTTGGATTTCTTCAGTGTTTTGTCACACCTTTTGACAAGTTTTGGCGATAGAGCCAGGTTTGTTTTTCGCCTGAGATAAGGCATGGCGACTCCACTTGTGTGAGTTTTGCTAAATTGAGCAGATTCATTTGAAAGTTTGAGGCTCTGCCTCAGATATTAAAATTCTGGTATACTTGCCGCCTTGGTCTAAGAGCTTGACTAAGTTACGAATTTTCATGTAATTTTTGGGCTCATTGATATTTAAAATATTAGAAATAGAGCGACTGCCCGTTTAACGGGCTTTTTCTCTTAGAGAAAAGGTTTTTAGGAGAGAATCACGGTGGAATTAACTGGTGCCGAAATCTTAATCCGCTGTCTTGAGGATGAAGGTGTCGAATATCTGTTTGGCTACCCCGGTGGGGCGGTGTTGCATATCTACGATGCAATTTATAAACAGGACAAGGTTGAGCACATTCTGGTGCGTCATGAGCAAGCCGCTACCCATGCCGCTGATGGTTACGCCCGTTCATCTGGTAAGCCCGGTGTGGTTCTTGTTACCTCGGGCCCCGGCGCAACCAATGCTATTACGGGCATTGCCACGGCGTATATGGATTCCATTCCCATGGTTGTTTTTACAGGTCAGGTACCTACCCATATGATCGGCAATGATGCCTTTCAGGAAGTTGATTCTATTGGTGTTACTCGCCCATGCGTCAAACACAACTTTCTGGTGAAAGATGTGAATGATTTGGCAGTGACAATCAAAAAAGCCTTCTACATTGCCACCACTGGTCGTCCCGGCCCGGTTGTGGTTGATATTCCCAAAGATATTACCGCTGAGAAGTGCGCATATTCCTACCCCAAGCGCATCAATATGCGTTCATATAATCCGGTGGTGAAGGGCAATAAGCGCCAGATCGTCAAGGCGGTTGACCTGATGTTGTCGGCACAGCGACCAATGGTTTACACCGGTGGTGGTGTGATTCTTGATCGTGCTGCCAAACCGCTGACCAACATGATCAGAACGTTGGGTTTTCCGATTACCAATACCTTGATGGGGCTGGGTGCCTATCCTGCAACCGACAAGCAATTCCTTGGCATGCTGGGTATGCACGGTACCTACGAAGCGAATATGGCCATGCATAATTGCGATGTGCTGATTGCTATAGGCGCGCGATTTGATGATAGGGTTACTGGCAATATTGAGAAGTTTTGCCCCACGGCCAAAATTATTCATGTTGATATCGACCCAGCCTCTATTTCAAAAAATGTCATGGTTGACGTGCCGATTGTTGGCGGCGTCAATAATGTTTTGAAAGAGATGATGGCTCTGTTGGCAGAATCTAAGCAAACGCCTGATAAAAAAGCGCTGGCTGAATGGTGGCAGCAGATTGAAGATTGGCGTGCTGTTGATTGCCTTAAGTACGACATGGAGTCTGATCTGATAAAACCACAATACGTGGTTGAGTCACTTTATAACGTCACCAAGGGCGATGCCTTTGTTACTTCAGACGTGGGCCAGCACCAGATGTGGGCGGCCCAGTTCTATAAGTTTGATAAACCATATCGCTGGATCAACTCCGGTGGTCTGGGCACAATGGGCTTTGGTCTGCCTGCAGCGATGGGTGCACAGCTTGCCAACCCTAAGGCGACGGTTGCCTGTGTTACCGGTGAAGGCAGTATTCAGATGAATATTCAAGAGCTTTCCACCTGCTTGCAATATGGATTGCCAATCAAGATTGTCTGTCTAAACAATCGTACACTTGGCATGGTGCGCCAGTGGCAGGAGTTTTTCTATCAGGGCCGTTATTCCATGTCTTATATGGAAGCAATACCTGATTTCGTTAAACTGGCAGAGTCTTATGGGCATGTCGGTATTCGTGTTGAGAAGCCTGAAGATGTGGTTCCTGCAATGGAAGATGCAATGGGTAAGCATAAGAATCGTCTAGTCTTCCTGGATGTAGTTACTGACCAGACAGAAAATGTCTATCCAATGATTCCGAACGGTGCTGGTTTGAACGAAATGATTTTGGTGTAAGTTGATGCGTCATATAATTTCTATTTTGATGGAAAATGAAACGGGTGCCCTGTCGCGTGTTGCTGGTTTGTTTTCTGCGCGTGGCTATAATATTGAGTCTCTAACAGTTGCGCCAACGGAAGATCCTTCTTTATCACGGATGACGCTGGTCACGCGTGGGTCGGATCAAATTATCGAGCAGATAATCAAGCAATTGAATAAATTGATTGATGTGGTCAAGTTGATCGATCTGACGGAAGGTCCGCATATTGAACGTGAAATGATGCTGGTCAAGGTCAAGGCGGCTGCCGCCAGTGAGGCTCGCAATGAGATTAATCGCCTGGCAGGAATCTTTCGCGGCAATATCATTGATGTGACCAGTAGTAGCTATACCATTGAATTGACAGGAACCGGTGACAAGCTGGATGCATTTATTCAGGCGGTTGGTAACGAAGAAATTCTGGAGACCGTGCGCTCCGGAGTGTCAGGAATTTCAAGAGGCGACAAGAGTCTGTCTCTGTAACAAATTTTTAGTTCACAAAGTTAAGTGTAAAAAGGAAACAATAAATGAACATTTATTACGATAAAGATTGTGACCTGTCCATTATCAAGGGCATGAAGGTAGCCATTATCGGTTACGGTTCACAAGGCCATGCTCACGCCAATAATCTGAAAGATTCTGGCGTAGACGTCACTGTCGCCCTGCGTGAAGGCTCTTCCTCTGCTGCCAAGGCTGAAGCGGCTGGCCTGAAAGTAACTAATACCGTTGATGCAGTTAAAAGTGCTGATCTTATTATGGTGCTGACGCCTGATGAGTTTCAGGCTCAGTTGTATAAAGAAGAAATCGAACCCAATCTGAAGCAGGGTGCTGTTCTGGCTTTTGCTCATGGTTTTTCAATCATCTATAACCAAGTTATTCCTCGTAAAGACCTGGATGTCATTATGATCGCTCCTAAGGCGCCTGGTCACACTGTCCGCAATGAATTTGTTAAGGGCGGCGGTATTCCTGATCTGATCGCAATTGAACAGGATGCCTCTGGTCGTGCTAAAGACATCGCTCTTTCATACGCTAGTGGTGTGGGCGGCGGCCGTACCGGTATTATCGAAACAACTTTCCGCGATGAGTGTGAAACAGACCTGTTCGGTGAGCAAGCGGTTCTTTGTGGTGGTGCGGTTGAGCTGGTTAAGGCCGGCTTTGAAACACTGACTGAAGCGGGTTATGCACCAGAAATGGCTTACTTCGAGTGTTTGCATGAGCTGAAGTTGATCGTTGACCTGATGTACGAAGGTGGCATTGCCAACATGAACTACTCCATCTCTAACAATGCTGAGTATGGTGAGTATGTGACTGGTCCTCGTGTTATCAACGACGAGTCTCGTTTGGCCATGCGTGAAGCACTGAAGAACATCCAGGAAGGTAAATACGCCAAGCAATTCATCCAGGAGGGGCAGTCTGGCTATCCTGAGATGACTGCCATGCGTCGCCTCAATGCTGAACACCCAATCGAAAAGACGGGTGCAAAGCTGCGTGAAATGATGCCTTGGATTCAAAAGATCGTTGATAAGAGTAAAAACTAACTATAGTTTGACTCTGCATCAAGACAGGGGTTGGTGCTTTGGCCCAACCCCTGTTTTTTATTCATAGTTTTAAAATGTAATATCCCGAATTTTGTCTTGTTGTCACGGAGTGAACTAACGTCGATGATGGAAGAAGAAAAGAAACGTCGCTACGGTATCTATCTTCTGCCAAACCTGTTTACTACAGCAGGTTTGTTTGGTGGTTTTTTTGCCATTATTGCCGCCATGAGCGGTCGATTTGAGGCGGCTGCCATTGCTGTATTTATTGCAATGTTCATGGACGGGCTGGACGGACGTATCGCCCGTATGACTAATACTCAAAGTGATTTCGGTAAGGAATATGACAGTCTGGCGGATATGGTCTCTTTTGGCCTGGCACCAGCTTTAGTGATTTATCAATGGGCATTGGTGCCACTGGGTAAGGTCGGTTTTGCTGCAGCCTTTATCTATGCCGCCGGTGCGGCCTTACGTCTGGCGCGCTTTAATACCCAGGCGGGGATTGCGGATAAACGTTACTTCCAGGGTTTGGCCAGTCCGGCCGCTGCCGCATTAGTCGTTGGTTTTGTCTGGTGGGGCTATGATGGTGTGTGGGCGCGTGAAGATATTGCTTGGTTGGCGGCTATCCTGACCGTGGCGGCTGGATTATTGATGGTCAGCAATGTTCGTTATAACAGTTTCAAGGATCAGGACCTGAAAGGGCGGGTGCCGTTTTTCAAGATTCTCTTGGTGGTGGTTATCTTTGGCCTGGTGGCGATGGATCCAGCAATTATGTTGTTTTTGATTGCACTTGCTTACGCTGTCTCGGGCATAGTCCTGACTCTGATGCAGTTGCGCCAGCACCGTGCAGATCGCAGGACACCGCCTGATTAAGGCTTGAATTAACAGGGTAGGGCATATATAGTTTTCATACGACGATTTGGAATCATGATGAAAAACGACTTATCACTATTCACCCCTTTCTCTTCAACCGGTAGCGATGCTCTATTGCTGCCAGGTTTGCGTCTGCTGCCTTCGGGCACATAAATATTTTGGCCATATCCGGCCACCATACAACCGAATATTTTTAAACGCGCAGTCAAGACTGTGGTTTGCCGCTGATGTGACCCTGCTGTAATATCAGCATCAGGATTGGAGTAAGAATCAATGAGTGATAAATTAATAATTTTTGATACCACCTTGCGTGATGGTGAACAGAGTCCTGGTGCTTCCATGACCAAGGACGAGAAGGTGCGCATAGCAAAGTTGTTGGAAAAGATGCGTGTCGACGTCATCGAAGCCGGTTTTCCTATCGCTAGTCAAGGCGATTTCGAAGCGGTGCAGGCGGTTGCCAATACGGTCAAGGACAGTACTATCTGTGGTTTGTCGCGCGCCCTGGACAAGGATATTGATCGTGTCGGTGAAGCGCTTAAAGGTGCCAACTCAGCGCGTATCCACACCTTTATCGCCACCTCTCCAATTCACATGGAGATGAAGTTGCGCATGTCGCCGGATCAGGTGGTGGAACAGGCGGTGAGGGCGGTTAAGCGTGCTCGTCAACACACCGACAATGTCGAGTTTTCACCAGAAGACGCTGGCCGTTCTGAGTTGGACTTCTTGTGCCGCGTAATTGAAGCAGTGATCAATGCCGGTGCTACGACAATCAATATTCCTGACACAGTAGGCTATAATGTGCCCGAGCAATTTGGCAGTTTGATCAAGAACTTGATTGAGAAAATTCCAAATGCTGACAAGGCGGTCTTTTCTGTTCATTGTCATAACGACCTGGGACTGGCCGTTGCCAACTCATTGGCGGCGGTGATGAATGGTGCTCGCCAGATTGAATGTACGATAAATGGTCTGGGTGAGCGTGCTGGTAATGCCTCGCTGGAAGAGATCGTTATGGCTGTGCGTACCCGTCAGGATATCTTCCCCTGTGACACAACGTTGGATGCCAGACAGATTGTACCTGCCAGTCGTCTGGTTTCTGGGATTACAGGTTTCCCGGTGCAGCCCAATAAGGCCATTGTCGGTGCCAACGCCTTTGCCCACGAGTCTGGTATTCATCAGGATGGTGTGCTCAAGAGTCGAGAGACATACGAGATCATGCGTGCTGAAGATGTGGGCTGGAGTACCAATCGCATGGTGCTGGGTAAACACTCGGGTCGTAACGCCTTCCGTAGCCGTTTGGATGAGTTGGGTATTAGCTTTGAGGCGGAAGAAGAACTCAATGATGCGTTCAAGCGCTTCAAAGATCTGGCCGACAAGAAACATGAAATTTATGATGATGACTTGCAAGCCCTGGTGACAGATGCAAGTGTTGAGGCCGAGAATGAGCACATCAAATTGGTCGCCTTGAAGGTCTGTTCCGAGACAGGTGAGACACCGGATGCGAGTATTACTCTGAGTGCTGATGGTGAAGAAAAACGGGCCCATTCAGAAGGTAGCGGTCCCGTGGATGCCACATTCAGGGCGATTGAATTGATCATCAATAGTGGCGCTGATCTGCAGCTTTATTCAGTAAACAATGTCACCAACGGCACCGATGCTCAGGGTGAGGTAAACGTGCGCCTGGAAAAGGCTGGCCGAATTGTCAATGGTCAAGGCGCTGATACCGATATCGTCATTGCCTCGGCCAAGGCCTACATCAATGCTGTGAATAAGATCATGGCGGTTGATGATAGGGCACATCCGCAAATCTAGGCTTGAAACGAGTGGGGCAGGCGCAGACAGAACAGCAACGTCGCCAGTATCTGGAGGCGATGGGTATTCAGACCTGGTCGCTGCGCCAGCCCCAATCTCATGCCGTTGATGAAACGCGGCAATCAACAGATACTGTTGTCGCTCAGGCTTCCCAGTCTGAGGTTGCGGTTTCAGAGCAAGGCGCAGACCTACCTGCCGTTGCGACCGACTGGATGGGATTGCAGGCCGAGGTTAATTCGTGTCGGCGTTGTGAGTTAAGTCAGCATCGTAACCAGACCGTCTTTGGTGTTGGCAACCAAAATGCCGACTGGTTGGTAATAGGTGAAGCGCCAGGGGCCGACGAGGATGCCATTGGCGAACCTTTTGTAGGTGCTTCAGGCAAGTTGCTTAATCAAATGCTATTAGCTGTTGGGCTGAAGCGCGAAACGATTTATATTACTAATATTGTCAAATGCCATCCAGGCAATAATCGTGAGCCCAGCCTAGAACATGCTGTTGCCTGCGAGGCCTACCTTAAACAGCAGGTTGCCCTGATACAGCCAAAGGTGATTTTTGCCGTCGGCCGTGTAGCAGCACAAAATCTGTTGAAGAGTAAGCAAAAGGTCGCTGAGATGCGCGGCCAGACATTTGAATATGGTGACACCAAAATCCCGTTGGTTGTCAGTTACCATCCTGCCTATCTGCTGCGCACACCATCGGCAAAGCGCAAGGCCTGGCAAGATCTGTTGGTTGCGCGGCAGATTCTCAATAACTCATAATAGGCGATGTTTGTAGAATCCTGCCACCTGCGTCCCATGATTGAGGCAGATGTCGAACAGGTCATGACGATTGAGAAACTCTCTTATCCGTTTCCCTGGTCTGAAGGCAATTTACGTGATTGTCTCAAAAGTAACTATTATGCTTGTGTGCTGGAAGAAGGCAAAAGAATGATTGGCTATGCTCTGATGTCCATGGCAGCGGGCGAGGCGCATGTGTTGAATCTTTGCATTCACCCGGATCAGCAGGGCAAAGGTTTGGGCAGGGCGCTATTACATTCACTTGAACAGACGGCCCGGGCAAATAATGTCGAGATGCTGCTGCTCGAAGTGCGCACTTCAAACAAGGTCGCCATAAGGCTATATGAGTCGATGGGCTTTAATGAGCTGGGCTGCCGTGAAAATTATTACCCTAATCACAAGGGGCGCGAAGATGCCTTGGTTTTTGCGCAGCACCTAATCTAGAAATCCCCTCTGGATGTTGACTATGTTTGTTGTGATGGGTGATGTGGCAGGTGAGTAGTGAAGGCCGTGATTGAAATGCCAGTGTCCATTGCGCAGTGGTTAATAAAATTGAGGTTGGAGTCTGGCATTCAGTCAGATTGTTTGAGTCTGTACATGACTTGAAATACTTACATCAGGTGTGAAATAGATGAACGGTTTTAATATTTCCGATTTTGTTCCAGCCATTGTTACCACCATCCTTGTGGTAGGTGCGTTTATGGGCAGTAGTCTTTTGCTGGTTCGCCACTACCAGGCCGAACCGACATATCGCTATCGCCTGCAGTTGATTAAATTGACCATTGTCATTGTCGGTATCCTGTTGGTGATCGTGGTGTTGCCATTCAGTGAGTCGACCCGAGGTCAGCTGCTGAGCCTGATCGGGATTGTCTTGTCTGCCACCATTGCCCTGTCATCAACCACCTTTGTTGGTAACGCCATGGCTGGGGTCATGTTACGGAGTTTGAGCAGCTTCAAGATCGGTGACTTTATCCGCATAGGCGAAAACTTTGGCCGCGTCTCTGAAATGGCTTTGTTGCATGTGGAAATACAAACCACGGATCGTGACCTGATGACCTTGCCCAACCTTTATGTGGTGACGCAACCGACCAAGGTGATTCATGCCACAGGCACTATTATTTCTGCCGAAGTGACGCTTGGTTATGATGTCTCACGTGGTGATGCCGAGCGAGCCTTGCTTGAGGCAGCTGAGGCAACGGAGTTGAGCGATCCATTTGTGTTGATCACCAAACTGGGAGATTATTCTGTCACCTACCAGGTTAATGGCCTGTTAGCTGAAGTCAAACAGGTGCTTTCATATCGTTCAACCCTGCACAAAAAAATGCTCGATTACCTGCACCAGGCCGGGATTGAGATTGTTTCCCCCAGCTTTATGAATACCCGCGCCTATCCGCCGGAAAAACAGTTTATTCCTTATCACGGTCCTGAGGAGCACGTTGACGCTGAGGCAGGCAAGGCTGAAGAAATCGTGTTTGATATTGCCGAGGATGCCGCCTCGCTGGAACAGCTGCGCGATGAATATAAAGACCTGCTCAGCGAGATTGCGGTAAAGGAAAAGGAACTGGAAAAGAGCAGTGAAGACCAGCAACGTAAAGAGCTGCTAGTTAAGGCGTTGGGAGCCATTAAACGTCGTAGTGAGCGCATGCAAGTCGCGATAGAAAAGCGAGAAAAAGCAGGCAGAGCCATAACGCGCAATGCCTGAGCGATATTTTTCTGCCTGTTAGCGTTAGATGCTTAATATTTAATCAGTAAAGGCCTGCTGCAGAAAGGTCTGCATATCCCGCCATGAATCTTCATCTGCCTGCTGGTTGTATTTCAGTGGCAAATTGAATTTTTCACCAAATTTATCGGCACCCGGATTGGTAAAACTGTGTTCGGCACCGCTGTAGACGGTGAGTCGATAAAACGCGTTAGCGTTGTTCATCTCGTCGATGAATCCGGTTATATCCTCGGGTTTCGAAAACTTATCGGCACCGCCGTGGGCGACCATTATCCTGGTCCCGATCGCGCCGGTCTGGGCTGGTTTTGCGCTGCCCAAGCTGCCGTGAAAACTGACTACCGCATTCAAATCCAGGCCTTCGCGTGCCATCTGTAATACTACTGCACCACCAAAACAATAACCGATGGCGGCGATATTTGACGTGTCAGTCGCCTTGTGTGCTTTCAATACCGCCATCGCGGCCTCAAAGCGGGCCTTGCCCAGCGGCATGTTGTTGGCAATCGCGGATGAAAACCTCTGTGCATCATCAGGGTGGGCAGCCTGTTTGCCATCGCCATACATATCCACCGCCAGGGCGACGTAGCCTAACTTGGCCAGCATACGGGCACGTTCACGGGCATAGTCATTGTGGCCCCACCACTCATGCACCACCAGCACGCCGGGGCGTTTGCCCTTGGTTGAGTTGTTGTAGGCCAGATAGCCCTTCAGCGTTGTGCCCTCAGACTCATAATCAATTTCTGTACCAACCACCCCGGCTTGTGCCGATGTCGCCAGTCCCAGGCATAGCAGGCCGCATAGTAATAAATGTCTCATTGATTCTCCCTCCCTGGTTGATTGGAGCCGTAGTATGGCTGCAAACATCAATATTGGCGAGATTACTGACGTGGCTGTCGCTGATCAGTAACATCAGACTGTATCGCTTGGATTATTCAGGCATGAAACTAATTCCATATAAAACATATAGATAGAGGGTTAGGTCCAGTCTGTTAAGAGAAATTGCCGAGTGAGCCTCTATTTGTCTGTTTTTTCGGGAATTTTGAGGTAAAATAGCGGCCATTTTTACGCTGTCTGGTTTCGTGCCGGGCGAAATGGCTTTTTATATCAACTTTAGAGTAGAAACATGACTGATCTGACTAAGTACAGAAACATCGGTATTTTCGCTCACGTAGATGCGGGTAAGACCACAACTACCGAGCGTATCCTTAAGCTCACCGGTAAGATCCATAAACTGGGCGAAGTACATGATGGCGCAGCCACCACTGACTTCATGGAGCAGGAGCAGGAGCGTGGTATTACTATCCAGTCTGCAGCAACTACCTGTTTTTGGGATGATCACCGTTTCAACATCATCGATACCCCTGGACACGTTGACTTCACCATCGAGGTTTATCGTTCACTGAAGGTTCTTGATGGTGGTGTTGGTGTTTTCTGTGGTTCTGGCGGTGTTGAGCCCCAGTCAGAAACCAACTGGCGTTATGCCAATGAATCAGAAGTTGCTCGTGTTATCTACGTCAACAAGCTTGACCGTATGGGTGCAGACTTCTATCGCGTCGTTGATCAGGTTAGAAACGTTCTCGGTGCCAATGCCCTGATTATGACTCTGCCCATCGGCATCGAAGATGATTTTGTTGGCATTATTGATCTGATGGAAATGAAGGCCTGGATCTGGGATGAGTCTGGTGATCCACTGAACTACGAAATCGTAGACATACCGGCTGAATATCAAGCCAAGGCTGATGAGTATCGTGAAATGATGGTCGAGACGGCGCTTGAGCAAGACGACGAGCTGATGGAAGCCTATCTGGAAGGCACACAGCCATCTAATGAAGACCTGAAGCGTTGCATCCGTAAAGGAACAATTGCTCTGGACTTTTTCCCTACATATTGTGGTTCAGCGTTCAAGAACAAAGGTGTTCAGCCTATGTTGAATGCAGTTGTTGATTATCTGCCAAGCCCAATTGAAGTTAAACCACAGCCTGAAGTTGATCTGGAAGGTGTTGAAACTGGCGAGTTCGCTATCGTTGATGTTGATAAGCCACTGCGTGCCTTGGCGTTCAAGATCATGGATGACCGTTTTGGCGCCCTGACCTTTATTCGTATCTACTCAGGTAAGCTGAACAAGGGTGATACCGTTCTGAATACCTTTACAGGCAAGACTGAGCGTATTGGTCGTTTAGTAGAGATGCATGCTGATGATCGTATCGAAATAAATAGTGCCCAAGCCGGTGACATCATCGCTGTTGTTGGTATGAAGAACGTTCAAACGGGTCATACTCTGTGTGACCCTAAGTTTCCAGCCACGCTGGAGCCTATGGTCTTCCCAGAACCGGTTATCTCTATCGCTATTGCGCCTAAAGACAAGGCCGGTTCTGAAAAAATGGGTATTGCCATCGGTAAAATGATTGCAGAAGATCCATCTTTCCGTGTTGAAACCGATGAAGACTCTGGTGAAACTATCATCAAGGGTATGGGTGAGCTTCACCTGGATATAAAAGTCGATATCCTCAAGCGTACCCACGGCATTGATGTAACCGTTGGTAAGCCTCAGGTTGCCTATCGCGAAACGATTACTCAGCGCGTTGAAGACAGCTACACTCATAAGAAACAATCGGGTGGTTCTGGTCAGTTTGGTAAGATCGATTACATTGTTGAGCCGGGTGAAGTAGGTTCAGGTTTTGAATTCGAATCTAAGGTAACGGGCGGTAACGTACCTCGTGAATTCTGGCCCGCAGTTGAAAAAGGCTTTAGTGGCAGTATGGTCAAAGGTGTATTGGCTGGCTTCCCTTGTTTAGATGTTAAGGTCACGCTGATGGATGGTGCCTTCCACGCGGTTGACTCATCTGCCATTGCCTTCGAAATTGCTGCCAAAGGCGCTTATCGTCAAACCATGCCTAAAGCGGGTGCACAGATTCTTGAGCCCATCATGAAGGTAGACGTGTTCACCCCTGATGATCACGTAGGTGATGTTATCGGTGACTTGAATCGTCGTCGTGGCATGATCCAGGGTCAGGAATCAGGTGTCACAGGTGTACGCATCAAGGCTGAGTGTCCGCTGTCTGAAATGTTTGGTTACATCGGTGATCTGCGTACCATGACCTCGGGTCGTGGTCAGTTCTCTATGGAATTTGCCCATTATGCGCCATGTCCTAAGAACGTTGCTGAGGACGTCATTGCGGAAGTAAAAGAACGCGAAGCTGCCAAGTAACACGCTTCCTAATAAGCCGGTTAGGGTAGTCATCCATCTGCCCGGTTTTAAAGCCCCTTTAGCCGATGGTTAAAGGGGCTTTTTGTTATGGGACTGTTGAATGTTTTTTAGTAGTGCAACAAAGCAAACTGCCTGGTTATTGTTTGTCAGTTGCTTGACTGGAAACCTCTGTGGCGTCGCCAATCGTAAACGGTTTACCTAGTTACCAGCCAACGTAAGCTATCTTCTGAAGCCTTTCAGGCGAAGTGCCACGTGGCTTCAGTCGTTGGCTGGCAGAGCCTTCAGGTACTCTTGCTTTATGCTGTCTGACGATGATGGCGTTAAGAGAATTTGCTCTCTTTGAACTGGTGCTGAATTTCCTCAACCGCTTCACGCTGTGTAAGTAGGCCATCGACACAGTCCTGATCCAGTTTTTCTCCAGCCATTTCATTTAGTGCGGCAAATGCATCATCGTTGCTCCAGGCCTCTTTATAAGGTCGTTTGCTGGTGAGAGCGTCAAAGATATCGGCAACGGCCACAATACGCGCCTCCAGTGGGATGTCATCGCCTGATCTGCCTTCAGGGTAGCCGGTGCCGTTAATGGTTTCATGGTGATAGGTGGCGATATTGCGCAGGATGTGGGTGTGACTGATGTTTTCCAAGCCAAAGTTCTGGATCAGGTCGTCAATGATCTCCCTGCCCTTTAGTGAATGGGTTTTCATGATCTCCATTTCATCATAGTTAAGGCTGCCGCTCTTCAACAGTATGTGGTCAGGGATGGCGATTTTGCCGATGTCATGCAGTGGCGAGAACATGAATATTTGCTCGATGTAACTGTCATCAAGGTGGTGCTTGTCTGCCAAGGCTTGTGCAATCAGACGGCTGTAGCGTGACATTCTGTCCAGGTGACAGCCAGTTTCAGGGTCGCGCTGGTGGGTGATGTGGCTGGTGGTCTTGATCGCGGCACTGAGTGACTGGACAGAACTGAGTTCGTTGATGACCATTAACGCCAGAAGGTGGCCATACAGATCCAATTCTTCCAGTATCTTTTCGTTGAAGACATCGGTTTCATAAGAGTTGAAAAAGAGGAAGCCAAAGAAATTACCATTATTGAACAGAGGCAGGGTATAGCTTGCCGCATAGCCCTGGCGGCCCAGGCGTCTGATATGTTTTTTGTCGCTGTCCTCGAAGGTCAGCATATTGTTGATGACGCGAGGGATGCCCTTATCAAGTATTTGTTTGAGGGAGGGTGCGTTATCAATGACCGCCTGATAGTGTTCAAGCGGGTTATCTTCACCGCTGCTGTGTAAGTAGGTTTTGAGCAGTCTTGTTGCCGGATCATAGAGGGCAACGGCAATGCGAGCAATAAACGGCAGGTTTTTCTGCACTACTTTATGTGCTGATATGAGCTTGTCCTTGAGGCTGCCTTTTTGATTTAAAAAGGATAGTGCGTCGCTATGCGAATAACTCTTGTCGTCTTCCATATATACCCAATGACAACTCTCAAACCCTTGCAGATTTGATTATATCCTTATACAGAGTCAGATAAATAAATATTTCAACGATTGTTTATGTTCTGTCATTGCAGGGATGACGTAAACCGCTTCAGGATTGTCCTGAAGCGGTTTTTAACCAGGTTAGCCGCTAAACTTTTTGTAGGTAATCCGGTGCGGTTGTGTTGCCGCTTCATCACCCAGACGACGTTTTTTGTCTTCTTCGTAATCGGCGTAGTTGCCTTCAAACCATTCCACATGGCTGTCGCCTTCGAAGGCGAGCATGTGGGTGGCAATGCGGTCGAGGAACCAGCGATCATGTGAGATCACCACGGCACAACCGGCGAATTCCAGCAGCGCTTCTTCGAGGGCGCGCAGAGTTTCAATGTCGAGGTCGTTGGTGGGTTCATCGAGCAGTAAGACGTTACCACCGCTTTGCAGTAGCTTGGCCAGGTGCAGGCGGTTACGTTCGCCACCGGAGAGGTCACCGACACGTTTTTGTTGGTCGCCACCTTTGAAGTTGAAACGGCTGAGGTAGGCGCGTGAGTTGATCTGCATGCCGTTGACGGTGATGATGTCCTGGCCATCTGAGATCTCTTCCCAGGCAGTCTTGTTATCATCCAGTGCGTCGCGGCTTTGATCGACGTAGGCTATTTGCACGCTGTCACCAATCTTCAGTTCACCGTTGTCTGGTTTTTCCATGCCCATCAGCATTTTGAAGAGGGTGGATTTACCTGCACCATTGGGGCCGATGACACCGACGATGCCACCGCGTGGCAGATTGAAATTAAGGTCTTCGATCAGCAGTCTATCACCAAAGCCCTTGTTCAGATTAACTGCTTCAATAACGTTGTCACCCAGGCGTGGACCGGGTGGAATGAACAATTCGTTGGTTTCGTTACGTGCCTCAAAGCTCTGGCTGGCCATCTCTTCATAACGATTAATGCGGGCCTTGCTCTTGGCATGACGGCCCTTGGCGTTGCTGCGCACCCATTCAAGCTCTGACTTCATGGCCTTCATGCGTGACTGTTCGCCTTTCTCTTCCTGTTCCAGGCGAGCTTCTTTTTGCTCCAGCCAGGATGAGTAGTTGCCTTCCCACGGAATGCCGCGACCACGATCCAGCTCCAATATCCAACCGGCGACATTATCGAGGAAATAACGGTCATGGGTCACGGCGACCACGGTACCTTCGAATTCGCGCAGGAAGTGTTCAAGCCAGGCAACCGATTCCGCATCCAAATGATTAGTGGGTTCGTCCAATAACAGCATGTCGGGCGCTGACAGGATCAGTTTGCACAGTGCCACGCGGCGGCGTTCACCACCGGAGAGTTTGCTGACGTCGGCATCCCAGGGTGGTAGGCGCAGCGCCTCGGCGGCAATCTCAAGCTTGCGATCCAGATTATGGGCATCGCCCGCCTGGATGATGTTTTCCAGCTCGGCCTGTTCTTTGGCCAGGGCATCGAAATCGGCATCCGGCTCGGCGTAGGCGGCATAAACGGCGTCGAGACGGGTCATGGCTTCTTTGATGTGGCCGAGGGCTTCTTCAACATTGCCGCGCACGTCTTTGCTTGGATCAAGATCCGGTTCTTGTGCCAGGTAGCCAATCTTGATGCCGGGTTGGGGACGAGCTTCACCTTCGTAGTCTTTGTCGACACCGGCCATAATGCGGATGACGGTGGACTTACCCGCACCATTCAAACCCAGCAGGCCGATCTTGGCACCAGGAAAGAATGACAGTGAAATGTCTTTAATGATGGTGCGCTTGGGGGGAACAACCTTGCTCACCCTGTTCATGGTATAGATGTATTGGGCCATGGTTTATGTCCGTTGGTTTTAGTTGGTCAGATTATACGTCTGTTTATCATTCCGGCGTTGCCGCAATGACGAGGTGTTACTGACTTTGCTCTTCAATATCACGTTGCTGCTGTGCGGCGGCATCCATAATCATTTTTTCTGCTTGCTTGACTTTGTCTAGGGCGTCAGTTTGTGTGTCAAAGAAATGGCCATCCTTCGGTGGTGGCTCATTGGTCGCCTTGTCTACGCTATCGGAACAGCCGCTGACGGTGAATAATGTCAGTACCAATAGACCTTTATTTAGATTCATTGTCTTTGCTCTCATTGATGGCTGGTTTGGTTTGTTAAGCCTAGATGACCCGGTCATTACCGCCATCTATGGGCAGCTGCGCCGCGGTAGTTTTGGCAAACAATGGTCCGCATAATTCCGCTGACAGTTCGGCTACATCATGACTGGTTACTTCGGTTTTTAGAATGTTTTTGCGTTTGTATTCAGCCACTGTCAGCCCGTAGTGTTTGGCTCGTGCCGCCAGCACTGCGTCGGTCCAGATGCCGGTGTCGAAGACGCAGTCCGGGTGCAGGGTGTTGATGCGTATATTTTCGCCGCCCCATTCCAGTGCTGCCACACGGGTCATCTGGGTCAGTGCCGCCTTGGAGGCGGAGTAGGCGATGGCACCGGGGCCGGGGGCGAGAAAGTTTTTTGAGCCCATGGCCACCACCCGACCGCCATTGGGCGCTAGTTTGAGGAATGGGTAGCATTCACGCAGCAGTATCAGATTGGCATCCAGGTTGATGTTCATGACCTTGCGCCACTCTTCAGTACTGAGACTGTCAATACGACAACCACCGGGGAAGATGCCGGCATTTAACACCAGCATGTCGATACCGCCGAAGTGGGCCGCACCTTGTTTAATAGCATCGATCAGCTCTTGCTCGTTGGCCACATCGCAACTGATGCCGAGCACGTCGGCACGATTAAAAAGGGTTGCCACAGCGGAGTTGATATCGAGCGCAATCACCGCCGCACCGCGGGCCAGCATGGACTCAACGCAGGCCTTGCCGATGCCTGAGGCAGCACCGGTGATCAGGGCAATCTCACCCTGGAACACAGGCGGTTTGCCACCCCTGCGTAGCTTGGCTTGTTCCAGGTCCCAATATTCCATGTCAAAGATGTCCTGGGCCGACAAAGCCTGCCAGCCGCCCATGAGTTCGGCGCGGGCGATAATATCCATTGTGTGGTCATAGATGTCGGCGATGATGTTGGCCTCTTTGGCGCTCTTGCCGGCGGTGACCATGCCCAGCTCCTTATCCAGTATCACGCGCGGGGCAGTGTCGAGCATGGTCTTGGGCTCGCGGGCGCTGGCAGCGTTGTTATCAAAATAGGCCTTGTACGCATCCACATAGGCATCAACATCGCGACCAATCATGGGCAGACGTTTGGTGCGGATGACATGATCCGGGGTGGCTGGACCCTGTTGTGAAATCTTGCTGACATCCGCGCGATTACAGAAAGACATCGCTTTTTCATCACGCTGGCTGCGTAGCACCACCGCAAAGCCACCGGCCTTGGAGACATCCAGGCGCAGTTCAGCCAGGGCGACAGGATCAACTGCAGCCTTGGTCGGTGTGTCATAGTTTAGATCCCAGCCATGCTGTGCCTTGATGTAATCCTCAGCCATGCCCACCAATGTAATCATGCGCTCATAGGACTGTTTGGCATCATCGGCAAACGAGAATATGCCGTGGTTCATCAGCACCATGCCGATGGTATTGTCATTGCGCTGTTTTTCAAACTCGATGGCGCAGAGACGGGCCAGATCAAAGCCGGGCATGATGTAAGGGACGTAGACCACCGTGTCGCCATAAATCTGTTTGATCCTTTCCAGTCCGCCCGGCGTATTGGTGATGGTTACCACTGCATCGGCATGGGTGTGGTCAACAAACTTGTAAGGCAGGGTGGCGTGCAGGATGGCCTCAACCGATGGTGTGGGTGCGCCGGCATCGGTCATGTGAGTACGTAGCTCGTTGACCATCTGCGGGTCGCTGAGTGATTCCAGCTGGGCCAGTTTGATCAGGTGATCCAGATTGACGGCAGGAAATCCCGGGGTGTCTATGGTCTCCAGATCCCAGCCACTGCCTTTGACGCAAAGCAGCGACTGCTCTTCGCCAACAATATTCTTTTCCGTTACCTTGACTGAGGTGTTGCCGCCGCCATGTAACACCAGAGAAGTATCGCGGCCCAGCAGGCGTGAGGTATAGACCCGCAGGCCCAGATCACCTTGATATTGTTTGGCTTCGTTATCGTCCCAAAGGCTTTTCATTGCTGCATCCCATCTGTAATTACAAAGCTTGGTATTTTACGGGCTTTGCTTGGCTATTGCGACATTGCTATTGAAGCGTGAGTGGTAAGGTTCTGGTATCGGCAACAGCCTGCCTGACTGGCAGGACAAAGCGAAATTCATTGATCAGTTTTTCCGCCGTGGCGCGATAGGCGGTGAGTTTGCCGCCATAAATGGTCACCAGACGTGGCTCATCCGGCTGGTCGCTATGAAAGATAATGTCACGCGGGCGGGAGAAGGCCGAGCCCGCAGTTCTTGGCAATACTCGTAGGCCGGCAAATGAGTCGACGATGTCATGGTGGCTGTGATGCCGATACTTTGGAAAGTAGTAGCCCAGGGTCTGTAATAAATAATTTTTTTCTTTGGCCAACGGGTGCACCTTGGCTGGATTGCCGTGATAAAGACTTTCGGTGGTGCCGACCATTACCTTGTCCTTCCAGGGTATGACAAATACGGCGCGTCTGTCCTCAGGTGCTTCGATGTAATAGATGCCTTGCGTAACGCTACCTTCAAGGATGATGTGTGTGCCCTGGATAAGATCGACCGCTAGCGGGCTGACCTTTTGCGTGACTTTGTTGAGTACATCATTGACCCATGGGCCAGCGGCATTGACTAGCAGGCTAGCTCGGCATTCGATTTGCTGCCCACCTTTTTGGTAGCGGACGATGTAACTGTGGTTGTCGCGCTCGGCTTCGACCAGTTGCGCGGGCATCTCCAGTTCGGCGCCGAGTGATTGTGCCGAACGCATTACCGCTTCGGTCAATAGCTTGTCGTCGGTCTGGGCATCGTAATAGCGAAATACCTTTTGCAGGCTTTCATGATCAAGACCATCGAGATGGTTCCAGTCGCGTTTGGGGACAATCTTGAAGTGGCTGTTGCCGCTCAGACCAGCCAGGGTGCTATAGAGTGTTAAGCCCGCACGGATTTGCCAGGCGGGGCGACTGGTTTCTGTGTAAATAGGAATATAAAACGGTTTCAGTTTGACCAGTTCAGGGGCATTTTTGAGTAGTAAAGAACGTTCAATCAGGCATTCACGCACCAGACCGAACTGGGCAGTTTCAAGATAGCGCAGACCACCATGAATCAGTTTGCTGGAGCGGCTTGAGGTGCCGGCGGCGAGGCCGAATTGCTCCAAGACCAGGGTTGAATACCCATGTGCAGCTGCGGCCTGGGAAACCCCGGCACCGTGAATGCCGCCACCAACGATGACAACATCATAGTGGTGCAGCGATGCCCTAGGCTTCAACGCAGGCGTGTTTCTGAAGACGTTTGCTCTTGAGCATCTCGACGATGGCCATGGTTTCAACGTAGGCTGCGCCCATATCAGAAAGTTCTATGGCATGGCGGGCGTCGGTGACTTCGTAGAAGGCCCATTTCCACGGTCCTGGCCATAAATTGGTGGCATTTTTTGGGATTTTGGTATGGTTGCAAAAGAGGACGTCAGGCGCCAGTTCGGTGGCGATGACCAGTGACTCATCATTGTATTTTTTTAGGATCCAGCCAATCGATTGAAAGCCCATGGCCCGCGAGCAGCGTAGTGCCAGATTATCATAGCCAATTAGTGTGCAGCGTTCCATGATCGGTTGGCATATCTTGGCCAGCGCCTTGATGACCTTTTCTATGCCGAAGGCATCAATGGCTTCCTGTTTGATTTCGATGAAGGCATGACTGTCTGGCCATTGTTCGAATAGTTCGATAACCGATGCCAGGGTAGGGATGCCGACATTGGCGAATTTTTTGGGATGAAGTTGGGCTTCGTTCACCAGAATTTCGCTAACTTGCGCAAACTTCATACTGATGATGCGCTTATTGGTACCCGTGGTGCGTTTAAGATTGGCATCATGCAAGACGACAGGGACCAAGTCTTTGGTGAACTGGACATCGAACTCGATACATTTGGCACCAGCCTGTAAGGCGGCTTTAAAAGCAACCAATGTATTCTCGGGAAATTTTTTGGCATAGCCACGGTGGGCGATCAGAATAGGTTGTTTCATGGCAATATCTACGTTTCATCCTTAAATACAGCGCTTATCTTTAAAAGATGCTCTGTTTAGTCTCGTTTGCTTGCTTATGCCACCCCCACAGGTTAGTTAACATATTGAATTAAGCAGATTATTTCAAGTTTTATCGGTGATAATTTTATTCAGAGCTTTGGACCATTGCATAAATCGCTGTTCGAGTGCTGGGTTGTTGCCTGCGGTAAACGTTTTTGAATCTTTATACCCTGGCCATTTGAGTGGTCTTGCGGCGACTAAATAGGCCAGTCCAGTGGCGCTTGCTTCGTGCGCTTGCGGGCGTATAAGTTTGATGCTGGACAGATCAGCGATGCGCTGGCATAGACCATCCAGTTTCGATAGCCCGCCGCTGATAATGATCCTATCTGGTTTATCGACGGAGTTTTCCATTTCATCCAGGTTGCGCTGAATCAGGAAGGCGATGCTTTCAATGACTGCCAGCAGCTTGCTTTGAATATCGCCATCACCTACAAACTGTGGCTCGATGTCAGTCCGCCAGTCGGGTGAAGCCAAACCGGATATGGTGTTGATAAACAGCGGTGGTGTGACGGGGCTGCTCAGGCAGTCGGCAACTGTTTTTTCTAGATCCTTGATGGCGTGTTGCTCGGCAAACCACTGCAGCGCACAGGCTGCGCCATTGATTGTGCCTTCAAGAGTATGGCAGTGATATGTATCATCTTTGTAGGTCAGGCTGGTGAGTAGTTTGTTGCTGTGTTTGATTTTAGTCAGGGGACGTTGAACAAAGGCACCTGTGCCGATGTTGATATGGGCTATCTGTGGATTTGGTGTGCCCCAAGCAAATAGTGCGGCAGATTGATCACCAGTGATAACTGTCACGGGGATATTGAGGTCGTCTATGTCGAGTTGGCCAAAGTTGCCGCTGCTGGGCTGGCAGGTTGGCAGGATATCTTTGTCAATGCCAAACAGTTGCAGCAGCGTTTCGTCCCAGTCCTGGGTTTCAAGATTCCATAACAGGGTGCGTGAGGCATTGGCTGGGTCGGCCAGTAAGGGACGTTGTCTTATCAGGTGGTAGGCAAGAAAGCTGGCCATTGGGCCGATGCTGAGATCGTTATCTTGCTGAGCCTGTTTAACCGCGGTGATGTTGTCCAGACACCAGCGTATTTTGCTGGCGCCATAGTGGGGTGACAAAAACAGCCCGGTTTTGTTGTGGATGCGCTCACTTTGATCCTGGAATTGTTGCAGCCATTCAGCCTGGCGTCGGTCTTGCCAGCTGAGGATGGGTGACAGGGCAGCACCGCTGTTGCGATTCCAGCAGGCGACGCTGGAACGCTGGGTGGCGAGCCCGGCGGCCTTTATATATTTCTTGTCAGTGCCAAGCTTTTGCAGGCTAGCTTGAATTGCCTGGAGCGTGGCGTGGATCAGTTGCTGCGGATCATGTTCAACCCAGCCCGGATTAGGTGTATGTGTATCTATTGGGATTTCAGACTGACAAATGATGTTGGCAGATTGGTCAAAGACAATGGCACGACTGGCATGACCGCCCTGGTCGATGGTGAGGTAATGCTCTGGTCTAGCCATTAACAATATTGCGTGGTGTGTCGGCCAGAAAGGCGCTGATGTTGGCGCTGATTTGATCCAGCAGCCGTTGGCGCGAGGCGCGGCTGGCCCAGGCGATATGGGGGGGTGAGGATCAGGTTGGGGATATCACTGGCCAGTAAAGGATTGCTGGAAAATGGTGGCTCCTGGCTGAGCACATCAAAACCTGCGCCCCCTAGATAACTGTCGCGCAGCGCGTCGGCCAGGGCCTGTTCGTCGACGATGCCACCACGGGCGGTGTTGATCAGCAGCGCGCCTTGTTTCATTTGTGCTATTTCTGTTGCACCGATCAGGCCTTTTGTCTCGGGCGTCAGTGGGCAGTGCAGGCTAATGACATCCGATTCCGTTAATACCTGCTCAAACGATGCCCGACCTGGACGAAGTTCACTGCCGCGGTGATCGCTGATCAGCACTTGCATGCCAAAGGCCTCGGCAATGCGGGCCACGGCCTGACCCAGTTCACCATAACCAATAATGCCCAGGGTTTTAGCGCTCAGTTCTTCGATGGGGTAATCAAGCAAGCAGAAGTGTTGGCTTTGTTGCCATGCTCCCTGCATGACTGCGCGGCGGTATTTGCCGAGGTGGATGCTGAGTGACAACATCATGGCGAAGACATGCTGGCAGACTGAGGGGGTGGCATAACCACGCACATTACAGACACTGATGTTATGTTGTCGTGCGGCCTTAATATCCACATTATTAGTGCCAGTGGCGGCGATGCAGATTAGTTTAAGCTGTGGTGCGGACTGGATGGCGTGTTCGTCGATTATGACTTTATTGCTGATGATGATCTCGCTGGCGGCAATGCGTGGGCCTAGATCAGCAGGGCGGGTCTGGCCATAAAATTGCCAGTCATCAATGACATTGTCGAGTGAGCTGAAGTTCAGGTCACCGCGGTCGAGTGAATCGCGATCAAGAAATACACCTAGCATGGTGGTGCTCCAACATTTGTGTGGCTTTACTTTACAATGTTGTTGCGGGAATGTAATTACATGCCTGGATATAAATATAAAGGTAAATTATGGTGAATATACAGTCTATCCTTCATGGCACGGTCATCGTGGCCGATCTTGAGGTATCGCAACAATTTTATTGTGGTGTGCTGGGCTTGAGTATTGATTCTGACCGGCCTGATTTAGGTTATCCAGGACTCTGGCTTGATGTTGGCCAACAGCAGATTCATTTGATGCAACTACCGAATCCTGATCCCGTTGATGGCAGACCAGTGCATGGTGGCCGGGACAGGCACATCGCTCTGGCGGTGGTTGATTTGGATCAATTGCTGCAGCAGCTGGCCGCAGCTGGGATTGTCTATAGCGTCAGTAAATCAGGTCGCAAGGCGATGTTTTGTCGCGACCCGGACGGCAATACGCTGGAGTTTATCCAGGTTCCGCTCAGTGATCATCTTCCTTAATCGATAATAGGCTGGCGTTGCCACCGACGGCAGTGGTGTTGGTGGACAAGACCCGTTCGCTGGCAAAACGCTGTAAATAATGAGGGCCACCGGCCTTTGGCCCGGTGCCTGACAGACCTTCGCCGCCAAACGGCTGCGTGCCGACAACAGCACCAATCATATTGCGATTAATATAGGTGTTGCCACAATGGACGTTACGGGCAATGTATTGCGCCGTCGAATCTATGCGGCTGTGTATGCCCAGAGTCAGACCATAGTGGGTGTTATTGATGGCGGCAATGACGTTGTCCAGTTCTGCGGCATCATATTGAATGATGTGCAGTATGGGGCCGAAGACTTCAGCTTCAAGTTGGTCAAGACTGTCGATCTCGAAGGCGTGTGGTGCAAAGAAACTGCCATCAGCACATTCTGCAGGCAATTCCAGTGCCTTGATCAGGCGCGCTTCTGTTTTCATCCTATCAACATGCTGCTGCAACTTGAGTTTGGCCGCATCGTTGATGACCGGGCCGATATCAGTTGTCAGCAGGGCGGGGTCGCCAATCACCAGCTCATCCATGGCGCCGCTGAGCAGTTCGATAATTCGAGGCGCGATATCTTTTTGTACAAACAGAACCCGCAATGCTGAACAGCGTTGACCGGCGCTGTTAAAGGCTGAGGTCATGGCATCATTGACCACTTGTTCCGGCAGGGCCGAGCTGTCGACGATCATGGCGTTCTGACCTCCGGTTTCGGCAATGAAGGGGATGATGATATCGCGTTGTGCCAGGGCTTGGTTGATTTGTTTGGCCGTTTCAGTTGAGCCAGTAAAGGCAATGCCTGAAATTCTTGGATCGTTAATCAATTTAGTGCCTATTTCTGAACTTATGCCTGGTACAAAGTGCAACACATCATTTGGGATGCCGGCTTGGTGTAGCAGGCTGATAACTCTTGCCGCTGCTAGTGGCGTAGCGGTGGCGGGTTTGGCAATGACGCTATTGCCCGCGGCCAGAGCTGCTGTGATCTGACCGGTAAAGATGGCGACTGGAAAGTTCCAGGGGCTGATACAGGCAAATACACCACGACCATGCAGGCTGAGCTGGTTGCGTTCGCCGGTGACACCGGGGAGTTCAATAGCACGGGCAAAGTCCTGGCGTGTCATGGCAGCATAATAGCGACAGAAATCGATGGTTTCACGCACCTCATTTAAACTATCGCTAATGGTTCGACCACCCTCGCGAATGCATAGGGCTATTAACTCGGTACGATTTTCTTCCAGCAGATTGGCCGCTTGGTCGAGGATCTCTGCACGTTGCTCAGCTGGGGTGTTGTTCCAGTCATTGGCGGCATTGGCGGCCAGTGACAGGGCGTAATCGAGTACTTTTTCATCGGCGTAGGTGACTTCACCAATGAGGTGATTCTTATTGGCTGGATTGCTAATGTTTTGCTGTCTGCCCGACAGTGTTTCTCCACGTACAATCGGTGCCGCTATCCATGATTTCGTGGTTGCCTCATCCAGAGCCTTGCCCAGATCATCCAGGGCAACAGGATCACTAAGATTGATTCCATAAGAATTAAGCCGCTGCTCGCCATAGATTTTGCGTGGCAAGGGGATCGCAGGGTGACGTTTTTGTTTCAGTGTTTCGGTTTCATGCAGCGGATTGGCTATGATCTCCTCTATGGGGGTGTGTTCATCGACAATCTTGTTGACGAACGAGGTGTTGGCACCATTTTCCAATAGCCGCCTGACCAGGTAGGGCAGCAATTCTTCATGGCTGCCAACGGGGGCATAGACACGGCAGTTTTTGAGCAACTGTAACTCGTTGATGGCCTCATGATAGAGCGCATCGCCCATGCCGTGTAGCCGTTGACACTCATAGTCCCTGTCACCGGCCATGACCGAGATGCTGGCCAGGGTGTGGGCATTGTGGCTGGCAAATTGCGGATAAAACACCGAGCCTGCATTGATGATGCGTTGGGCGCAGGCCAGATAGGCCGTGTCGGTTGAACTCTTGCGGGTATAAACAGGGTAGTCGTGCAGGCCCTGTTCCTGTGCACGCTTTATCTCGGTGTCCCAGTAGGCACCCTTGACCAGTCGCAGCGGAATGCGGCGCTGAATGCGTTGACCGAGTTCATTGAGATAATCGATTACATAGATGGCGCGTTTTTGATAGGCCTGTACTGCCAGTCCCAGTCCTTGCCAATCAGCCAGTGAATCATCGCAGTAGACTTGTTCAAAGATATCCAAGGATAAGTCGAGCCTATCGGTCTCTTCGGCATCGATGATCATGTTGATGTTGGCCTGTTTGGCTGCCTGAGCCAGCTGCAGCAGTTTGGCTGAAAGTTCGGTGACGATGAAATCGCGTTTTGAATACTCATAACGGGGGTGCAGTGCAGACAGCTTGATTGAAATGCCAGGATTATCGAATAAGGCGGTTTCGTCGTTTGTGGTTGTGTGCTTGCCAAGCGTATTGATGGCATCCATGTAGGTGGTAAAATATTTATCGGCATCGGTTCGTGTCAGTGCAGCTTCTCCGAGCATGTCGAATGAGTAACGGTAAAGCTGGTTGCCTTTCTCAAGACAGTGTTTAAGTGCTATCTCGATGCTGGTACCCATAATAAATTGTTGGCCCATAATTTTCATTGCTTGTTTTATCGCCGCGCGAATGACAGGTTCGCCGCTCTTGCTGACCAGGCGCGAAAAAAATGAGCTGCTTTGGTGAATCATCTCTGGTGCAAGCTGGACAATGTGCCCGGTTAATAACAAACCCCAGGTCGAGGCGTTAACGAAGAAGGAGCTGCTTTTCCCCAGGTGGGCATTCCATTCGGCCTGTGACAGCTTGTCACGAATCAGGCGATCAGCTGTGGCTGAATCTGGTATGCGTAGCAGGGCTTCTGCCAGACACATCAACATGACACCTTCCTGAGAGCTAAGGTCATACTCCTGTAGCAGGGCATCAATGCCACTATTTGATGCGCTGTTTTGGCGCACCTTTACAACAAGTGAGCGGGACAAGTCCTCAATTCGTTGCAGTTGCTCAGCATTGAAATGCAGTGATTCCAGCAGGCTGTTAAGCAAAGCATCCTCATCAATCAAATAGGCCTGATTGATTGCGGCCCTTGCTGGTGCAAGTGGTAAGAGTGATTTTGCGTGAATCATGCCCAGATTTCTTCCTGACTGTTAGCATTTTTGTTTAAAGTGTTAAATGGTCGTTATTACCTGACCCTAAAATAAATAACGACCTGTTAACGGAAATTTCCAGTTTTTCCAACGAATTAGCGGGGAGGGTGGCGGGGCTGAAATTGCATAAACAGGTGTTTTGGTATAACATCCGGCGCCTTGTATGGAGAAGTGTCCGAGTGGCCGAAGGAGCACGCCTGGAAAGTGTGTGTACGTCACAAGCGTACCGAGGGTTCGAATCCCTCCTTCTCCGCCATATACAATTGTAATTCATTGAAATAAAAGAATAATATTTTTGGAATGTTATTCTACACCACGGGTGTTTGTGAAGACCCAAAGGCTCAGTAGACATGTAGAGCTTTTTTCTGAGTGGCCAACCTACCAGCGATCATTATACGTCTCTGATATCGCTTATTGCCATGTGTATTATAAGATTTTTGTCGATTTCACGGGTTGAATGCTTTGATAAAGCGCTATATTGCCACAAACGTTATTTTGAGACCATTACGGCTGTTCTATGACGGATAATAGTGAAGTGCCTCTTGGTGTAAGCCTTTTCATGCCTCTAAAGATTATTTTATAAATCGATATTGCTTTTTCGTCATCAGGCTCATTAGTAATTGATCGATCAGTTTTTGATTTTAGAGAGACTGAATTTCCATATCGTTTGATAAGGTCGGCCAAGTTATTTGACAGGTATATGTCAGTGTCCTTAGCAAGACGGTTTTTTGCCAACAGGTAGTTCTTTATTCCAACAATATTTTAGTCCGGAAAGATTGTGTAGGAAGGAGAACGGCTTGTTTCCGATAGCAAGCTCAATAGCGCTTTGGATATACGGGCTGAGCGATGGGGAAAATTGGTACTATCTCACGGCTTGGACCTACACCAACTGGCTGGTCTGCTGATCTTGGAGCTGACAAACAATCGCTATACTGGCGGCTGGCGTGTCCATCACCCGACAGTATTCCTGGGGTCAATCCCACGCAAGGCTGAATATTACTGCAGAATTAAATCATCATTCTATCTATGGCAACGCGGTACTCAAATGCATGTTACCAGGAGAATCTGTATAAGCTGCTCTAGATTTCTCACGGCGCATTATTTGGTCTATACCAATAATATCTAAATTTCTTTACAAGGTTGATTTGGAACCCACGATCAAGGCCTGACAATTGAACATTTAAAAACCACAAACCATTAAACGCCACCGGTGAGATGAACGGCGTCTATCAGGACAATAGAGACGGGCAGGCTCCGCAATGGATCACACATGCACACGTTACACATCTACAAACGCTATTTTTCCTGTGCCAAATTATTTATAGGCCTACTCGTTTTCAATCTGATGGCCGTCGGTACTGCTGATGCTACCGACTTCACGGATACGGGGCCACTTCGAATACGGGATCAGTTTCTACTGAACATGAGCCTGCTTGCCTTCGAAGCTGATGCTTCCTCTGTGCTCAAAACAGGCACAAGCCGGGTGGAAGTAATCGGGACTGTCAGCAATACATTTGCCATGTCAAATGCCATGAAAATTAACCTGGAACGACGTGGTACGCGACAACCTATTACGCTGGATGATTTGCGAGCGACTCCCGGCAACGGTTTTTATCTCGATGCGGAGGTGTATAGAACTGCCATTTCCATCGACCGTTCGGTAGCCGAAGGCCTGCAAATCGGTATTACGTTTCAATGGCTAAGTTTTATCGGCGGATCGCTTGACGGTTTTATAGAAGGTTTTCACGATACGTTCAACTTTGAACAGGGCGGGCGCGAGGTTGTACCCCGTAACGTTCATATAACCTATATCCGCAGCAATGGAATGGAGGTATTTGATTATAGTACGCCAGGGTTAAGTTTGGGCGATATCGTCCTGCGTGCCAAGTCTATACTGACAGACAATTATCAACATTCGGTAGTCAGCCTCGAGACGTCATTAAAACTCCCGCATGGCCGTGGCGACGACTTATTTGGCAGCGGTTCGGTCGATGCCGGCGTCCAATTGTTGGGCAGTTATTACCCATCAACAACTTTCTACATCCATTATTCAATGGGAATTCTGCGTCTTGGCGAGTGGCAACTCTTCGATTTGCCGTCTCAAACTTTGCTGTCGGGTATGTTTGGTTTGACGCTGAGGACAAGCCCATCATCGAGTCTCATTGCCCAACTGACGGCATCTCAAAGCCCATTTTTCGATCTCGATCTTCCAGAGCTCAGGGCAGTTTCTTTACAGCTGAGTCTCGGTTATAAACACGCATTCAGCAACAGCATAACGTTGTTTGGTGCGGTGACTGAAAATATTGCCAATTTTGATAACACGGCGGACATAGGATTTCATGCTGGCATCAGCGTGAATTTCTAGGTATCTGCCCATCAATACTTGGCGTTGATGTTGCTTATGCCTTAAACATCATCTGTCACCTTTGGCAGTGGCTCGGGGCTGGCGATATAGAGAACCAAAAATATAAAGTGAGAATTTCGGGCTTGTGTCTGTACCTTGACTCGCCGTCAGACCAGTCTAGGTTTGATAGTCGTTGGGATACTATCTTATGCCTGACAAGGACAGCAAGGTCATGAGCGGCCTCGCTTCTTCAGACATCCCCCCCCAAGCTCGCGGTCACGGGCACTACCGCTGCAACTTGGGCATTCTGCTTGATCTCCCCAACTCTAAATCGTGTATGCTTCTACTGGCTTATGGATATTTTATAGGTTTGGCTTTAGTTTTTTATCAGCATTACCTTGTCATTTCTGTTTTTTATTCCTAGCTTATGAGCAATAGACTCTTGCATACACGCGGTAAGGCGCTACTTTGAATTAGGTGGAGAAGAATGTTAAGCATAGTCTATGGGCCGGTCAGGAAATCCAAATTGAACATCAAATCAATAGCATTATTGATAGTGCCTAAAACGCTGTCTCTATGCCTTGTCGCAGTGACTGCATCGCTGTTAATTCTCACAGGCTGTAGCAAACAACCTGAAGAGCAAGGTGGGAGTTTTCCCGCTCCCACAGTCAGCGTTGCTGAAGTTGTCGTGCGTGATATGATGCCGTGGGCTGAATTTAGCGGTCGAATCGAGGCCAAAGAGACCGTTCAGATTCGTCCCCGTGTTGGTGGTGTCATTGAAGAAATTCGCTACCGTGAAGGTGAGATTGTCGAAAAAGGTGATCTGCTGTTTGTTCTGGATAGACAACCTTTTCTTGCCGAACTGAACCGTGCTGAGGCAGAGCTGGTGCGTGCCCGTACTCAGGCGGAGCTTGCCAAAGTCGAAAGCAAGCGTGCCAAAAACCTGGTGTCACGCAAACTTCTTTCCGATGGTGAATACGATCAGCGCGTAGCAACCGAGGATCAGGCCAATGCCAACGTCTTGTCTGCAGAAGCTACCGTGCAGCTTGCCCGTCTCAATCTTGAATACACCAAAGTCCGTTCACCGATCCATGGACGCAGTGGCTTGGCGCTGGTGAAGAGTGGCAATCTGGTCGTATCCAATCCCACGCCGGACCTGCTTACGACGATTCTTTCGCTCGACCCGGTGTACGTGGCGTTTGATATCGATGAATTGACTTACCTGCAATTTTTCATCAACTCACAACAATCGAGCGCGCTCGATGATAAGAAAAAGCGGGCTGTTTTTATCGGCCTCAGTGATGAAGAGGGATTTCCACGTGAAGGTTATGTTGATTTCATTGATAACCAGCTAACGCCAGGCACCGGAACAATCCGTTTGCGGGCAGTACTTGATAACAGAGATTATCAGCTCACGCCGGGATTATTCGCACGTGTAAAACTGCTGGCCACTCGAGCAGAGCAGACTATATTAATCAGCGATGAGGCGGTAATGACCGATCAGGATCGAAAATATGTTTATGTTGTCGCTGACGAAAAACTTGCCCAACGCCGAGACATTAAGATTGGCCGCAGCGTTGAGGGATTCAGGATTGTTACAAATGGCCTGGCGCCAGGTGAACATGTCATCGTGCATGGAATACAAAAAGTGTTTTTTTCAAACATGCCGATCACGCCGCAAGTTATCGCTATGGGCGATCCGCCACCATCTGCCGGGTCGATGCCCGCAACTGCACATTAATTCCGCTGGATCTGCGATGCGTAAGCCATGAAGGACTTCTCCCGCTTTTTTGTCGATAGGCCCATCTTTGCGGCCGTGCTCTCGATACTGATATTCACCTCTGGTTTAATCGCTGTGCCTCTGCTGCCCATCAGTGAATATCCCGCTGTTGTACCACCTACAGTCACAGTCCGTGCGGTGTTCCCAGGCGCCAACCCGAAAGTGATTGCCGAGACCGTCGCCACGCCACTCGAAGAAGCTATAAATGGTGTCGAGAACATGATGTACATGAAGTCGGTGGCCGGCAGTGATGGCGTGCTGGTCACGACCGTCACCTTCAAACCCGGCACCGATGTCGACCTTGCCCAGGTACAGGTTCAAAACCGGGTCAGCCAGGCAACCCCACGTCTGCCTGAAGACGTTCGGCGGTTAGGCATATCAACACAGAAACGCTCGATCAACCTGACCATGGTGGTTCATTTGCTGTCTCCGAACGGTAGCTACGATGCCACTTATCTGCGCAATTACGCGGTGCTGCATATAAAGGATGAACTGGCACGCATACCTGGTGTCGGCGATGCGCTGATTTTCGGCGCCGGCGATTATGCGATGCGCATCTGGCTCGATCCAGGCAAAGTTGCCGCCCGTGGCCTGAGCGCCAGCGATGTGGTCAATGCGATTCGTGATCAAAACATTCAGGTCTCGGCAGGGCAGATCGGCGCGCCGCCACAACCAAGGACCTCTGCATTTACCTTGTCAATAAATGCTAAAGGACGATTGGTTACTGAGCAAGAGTTCGCTGACATCATCATCAAGTCAGGCAGCAAAGGTGAAATTACCCGGCTGGGTGATGTGGCGCGTCTTGAACTTGGCGCATCGGAGTACGCATTACGTTCCATATTGAATAATAAACAGGCTGTCGCGATTCCCATCATGCAGGCGCCCGGCGCCAACGCGATTGAGTTGTCGGATAATGTGAGGCAGAAGATGGCCGAGTTGTCACAACAGTTCCCGCAGGATCTCACCTGGAAAGTTGTCTATGATCCGACAATTTTCGTTCGCGATTCCATCAAGGCAGTTGTCACCACGTTGCTGGAAGCCGTGTTACTTGTTGTCATCGTTGTTGTGTTGTTTCTACAGACCTGGCGTGCGTCGCTGATTCCACTATTAGCTGTGCCCGTATCCATTATCGGCACGTTTGGCGTATTGTTGTTGCTTGGATTTTCAATTAACACACTTACTCTGTTTGCGTTGGTGTTGGCGATTGGTATTGTCGTCGACGATGCGATCGTTGTCGTCGAAAACGTAGAGCGTAATATCGCCTCAGGTCTGTCGTCAGTTGCCGCAGCGCACCAGGCAATGCGCGAGGTGAGTGGTCCGATCATCGCCATCAGCCTGGTCTTGATCGCAGTCTTTGTCCCTATGGCGTTCTTGTCGGGAGTAACAGGCCAATTCTATCGCCAATTTTCGGTGACAATCGCGATTGCCACAGCCATTTCGGCCATTAATTCATTGACTCTGTCGCCAGCGCTTGCTGCGGCGATACTAAAGGGGCACGACGAAGAACCGGATCGACTCACACGGGTCATCAATGCGCTCTTCGGCTGGGTTTTTCGGCCGTTCAATAAATTATTTCAGAGCAGTTCAAACGGGTATTCCAGTACCGTCTCGCGCATGCTCAAACATCGTCGTCCGGTCTTCATTATTTATCTGTTGCTGATCGGATTAACCTGGATGATGTTTCAGGCCGTACCTGGTGGTTTTATTCCGACTCAAGACAAACTCTATTTGATTGGCGGTGTCAAACTGCCGGAAGGGGCCTCACTTGATCGCACCGAGGCCGTCGTCAACAAGGTCAGTGAACTGGCCTTATCCACCGACGGAATTTCAGACGCAGTGGGTTTCCCCGGGTTGAATACGTTGCAATTCACCAACACCTCGAACACCGGCACCATCTTTTTTCCACTAAAGCCCTTTAACGAGAGAACCCGCTCGGCGATCGAGATTACCGCAGAACTCCAGGGCAAGCTATTTTCCATTCAGGAAGGCTTCGGCTTTGCCATCATGCCGCCACCGATTCTGGGTCTCGGCACCGGCTCTGGATATTCTTTATATGTGCAAGACCGTGCCAGCCTGGGCTATGGCGAACTGCAGAACGTTGTCCAGCAAATGACCGGCGCGATCACTCAGATGCCTGGTCTTACGTTCCCGGTCTCGTCATACCAGGCGAACGTGCCGCAGCTTGATGTTGATGTAAATCGCGTCAAGGCAGAAATGCAGGGGGTATCAATGAAAGAGCTGTTTGAAACGCTGCAAATTTATCTCGGCTCGATGTATGTCAATGACTTCAACCGTTTCGGTCGCACTTATCAGGTAATAGCCCAGGCTGACGCACCATTTCGCGACAGTGCCGAACAGATTAGCAATTTGAAAATTCGCAATCAGAATGGAGAGATGATACCGGTTGGTAGCCTGGTGAAAATCAGCGAAAGCTTTGGACCCGATCCCGTTATTCGATACAACGGTTATCCCGCTGCCGATCTGATCGGGCAGGCCGACCCGCGTATCATGTCATCCACTCAGGCCCTGGCCGCAGTCAGCGATGTTGCTTCACAGGTTTTGCCTAACGGAATGACACTTGAGTGGACCGATCTGAGTTACCAACAGTCGATTCAAGGCAACGCAGCACTAATCGTGTTTCCACTCGCAGTTTTACTGGTATTTCTGGTGTTGGCAGCACTCTATGAAAGTTGGACATTGCCACTTGCCATCATCCTGATCGTGCCCATGTGCGTTCTTTTTGCACTTTTTGGTATATGGCTTATGGATGGCGACAACAACATCTTTGTTCAGATTGGCCTCGCGGTGCTCATAGGGCTTGCTTGCAAAAACGCAATCTTAATTGTGGAATTCGCACGTGAGCTTGAAATCCATGGGAAGACACCACTGCAAGCCGCGATCGAAGCCTGTAAATTAAGGCTACGCCCAATCATTATGACATCGTTAGCATTTATCGCAGGTGTGTTACCGATGGTTTTTGCCAGCGGTGCAGGGGCCGAGGTGCGTCATGTCATGGGCATTACTGTGTTCTCGGGCATGATAGGAGTAACACTGTTCGGGCTTCTTCTGACGCCAGTGTTTTATACTGGACTTAGAATGCTGGTGTTAAAAAAGGAGAAATAAGCTTAAGGAAAATAATCTGCTGGCATTGCCCCAAAATAGACGTTGATGATTCTTTGACAAAGTTTGGAAGGAAGTGCCTTCACTAGCCTTGGTTTGGATTAACCTCCTTTTCTTCATGCCGTCTAAGCCATCCGCAGTCCTCAAAAATCATATAAAGCACAGGTATTAGGAATAACACCATTACGGTGGTTGCGACCAAACCAAAGGCGATGCTGGCGACAAGTGGAATCAACACCTGAGCTTGCAGGCTGGTTTCGGAGAGTATGGGTATCAAACCTGCCACGGTGGTAGCGGAGGTAAGTAGTACTGCGCGAAATCGGGCGCGTGCTGCTTGGCGGGCGGCGTCGAATGGGCTCATACCTTCTTTGCGATGCTCTTTTATAAATGTGACCAGAAGGATGGAGTCGTTCACTGCGATACCGGCCAGGGATATCATGCCGAGAATGCTTGGCATGGAGAGCGTAAGCCCCATGAGCAAGTGTCCCCAGAATACGCCGATTAGTGCCATGGGAATGATGACCATCACCAACAGCGGTTCGCGATAGCTACGGAATTGAAAACTGAGCACCACGAAGATGCCGATGAGTCCGATGAGTACGGCGCGCAGCATGGAGACTGCAGTCTTGGCGTTCTCTTGGGTTGCACCCTCGAAGATCACGCTGACGTTAGGGAATTGTTTATTTAATTGTGGCAGAAATTTCGCTTGAGTGTCTGCCAGGATCTCAGTGGCGTTGCCCAGTTCGGTATCCAGGTTGCCTTGAATTGTGATGGTGCGCTGGCCGTCTACATGTTGTATACGGGAGTAACCGCGTACCGGTTCAATGACAACTACGCTGCTGAGGGGCACGTCCGCGCCACTGGGCGCACGTATAGTAAAACGCTCCAGGTCGATGAGTTGATTACGGTCTTCCAAGGCCAGCCGAACATCGATTTCGTATGACTCCACGCCGACCTGTATCTCAGTCGCTGTGGTGCCGAAATAGGCGGCGCGTAGTTGGGCGGCGATGGCCGCTGTATCTAGTCCTAGATTGAGTGCGCCTTCTTTGAGTCGCAATCGTAACTCCGGCTTGCCGGGGCGTAGATCGTCATAGAGATCACTGATGCCGTCGTATCCGCCCAGCCAGCCTTGCAGGGCGATGGAGGCGGCCTTCATTTCATCCAGATTACCGCCTTGCAGACGGATGTTGATGGGCGCACCACCGGGGCCAAAGCCAGGTTCTTTATAGGCGACATTGATGACATCGGGTGGAAGTTGGCTCAGTTCGCGCCAACGATTCAGCACTTCACTAATGCGCGCGTCACGGATTTCGGCGCTGAGCAGGTCAAGACTGACTGTGGCCAGGTGCGGGCCACTTTCATGGGCGTCGGCATTTTCACCGTATTTGACGATGACGTTTTTCACCAGGTCTTGTTGATCCGGTTGGCGGGGTTTGAACTCATCGTTGAGTTGTTGCAGGCTGCGTTGCAAATCGGCCACCACCGCTTGGGTTTTATGGAAAGGTGTACCTTGAGGCAACAATACACGTGCATCCACCTGATCGCCATCCACTTCAGGGAAGCCCTGAAATTTAAGTGCGCCGCTGCTGGCCAAACCGAGGCTGACCAGGAATAGGGCAATGACCAGGCCCACGGTTAAATAACGCCACTCTATGGCCTTATCAACCATACGCCCGAGCCAGTTTTCCCTGAAGTTTTCCAAACCGTTTTCGAACCGTGCTCTAAAGCCGCTGCTACCTACATGGTGGTGTGCCAGCGAGTGATGAAGATGGGCCGGTAGGATCAAAAACGCCTCAATCAAAGAGATTGCCAATACCGAAATTAAAACAATCGGGATGACCTTGAGCACCGAGCCTATTTCTCCACTGAGAAATGCCAACGGCACAAAGATGGTTAAGGTGGTGAGGAACGATGCGAGCACACCTGGTGCCACTTGCGAGGCACCGTCAATTGCCGCTTGCAGGCTGGACTTGCCTCTGGCGCGGTGGCTGGCGATATTCTCTGCTAGCACAATGGCATCATCCATGAGCAGGCCCAGCGCGACCAATAGGGCGACAAGGGAGATCATGTTGATGGACTGGCCCATCATATTCATTAAGAAAAAGCCGCCGAGGAAGGAGATGGGCAGGCCCACAGCCACCCAAAAGGCGAAGCGGGTACCGAAGAACAACCACAGGGTTAGCCCCACCAGGATCAAACCCTGCCAGCCATTTTTTATAATCATGCTCAGTCGGTCTTCCACCAGGGATGCCATGTCTTGTGTTAGATAAAGAGAGACGGTAGGCGGGGTGATGGCGCGTTCTTCTTCCAAAGCATTTTCCACGGCGGCAAACACATCCAGCGTGTCTTCGCTGCGATTTTTGGTGATGTTGAGTAGGCAGGCCCGTTCGTTGTTAAAAATCACCTGAGTCTCTTCATCGGCAAAGGTGTCGCTGATGGTGGCGATATCCCCCAGGCGCAACAACGCGCCGCTTTCACCAGTTACCACGATGAGATCCTCAAACTCCCGCGGTGAGTGGCGTTGTTCAGCAAAACGCAACAATAGCTCTTGTTCACGGCCACTGATTTCCCCCAAGGGTTGGTCCATGCTTTGGCGACGTATGGTGTCGGCAATGGTTGAAGCGGAGAGGCCATATTGGCGCAGGGTATCGGCTTTGAGTTCAATTCGGATTTGATGCTCGGAAAAACCACCGATGTTGATTTGAGGTATATCCCCCCGCGCCAGCAGGCGGCTTTTCAGGTCTTCACAATATTGTTTGAGATGGGCGGGGCTCATGGGGCCGGTAACGGCGATAGAAACCACCTGGTCCGTCCGGTTGAGTTCTTGGACGATGACCTTCTCGGCCAGTTCAGGGAAAGTAGTCACCGCATCGATAGCGCTATTGATATCATCGAGAAAGATTTGGTTATCCGCCCCTTCCTGAATATCGGCAAAGGCGATGGCGACACTTTCCCGTGCTTCGCAGCGCAGTTCATCCAGATTGTTAACGCTATCCAGCGCATCCTCGATGATGCGGCAGATGCCGTTTTCCACCTCTTCCGCGGTTGCGCCGGGATAGGGCATGCTGATTTGCACGGTGCCGGTGGTGAACTCGGGAAAGGTCTCGCGCTTCATCTCGGGCAACGACATCAGCCCCATCACGATGAGGATGAGCATCAACAGATTGGCGGCCGTGGGGTGGCCGGCGAAGAAACGGATCATTATTTAGACTCCGTCTTCAACAGGTTTTAGCAGCATGCCCTGCACTGCGGGAATCAGGTCGGAGACGATCACACGATCACCGGGCTCCAGCCCCGAGGCGATAGTGACAAAACCCGGCTGGCGCAGGAAAATCTCAACGCTGCGAAGTTGCAGACGGTTTTCCTGGGTAATGATGTAAACCTGATCAGCGTGTAGCGCTTGGCGTGGTATCACAATTTGGTTTTTATGGGCTGGGCCTTCCAGTTTGACGCTGACATACATACCTTTTATCAAAGGTGGGCGCAGCGGGGGAAGGGCGCCCAGATAGGGATCATCTACTGCGACCACGGCACCAACCGTGCGTGTTTGGGTGTCGATGGTGGCATCGGTACGCACAAAACGGGCATCCCATTCAATCACATTACTGTTGCGACTCAGTTGTACAGAGGCTTTCAGATTGAGTAGATGCGGGCCGGGCATCTCCCCTTGAGCCAGCACTGCCTTGATGTCGATGGGTGGCACCAGTTGCGAGAAGTGTTCCAGCGGAAACTGAGCCTCCACCTCGGCCTGATCCATGTCGTCCAGCACAGCTAGCACTTCACCAACGCGGATGTATTGATCCAGATCAATATTCACCTCAGCTAGGCGCGCGTTAAATGGTGCAACCAGGCTGGTGCGCTCAAGATTGAGTTGTGCCTGCTTTTGTTGTGCCTGCTGCTGAGCTAATTGTGCCTTGAGTACCAACTGATCTGACGGCAAGAGTTCGAGGCTATTTTTGATGTTTTGCAACTGCTGCTTTTGCGCCAGATAGGCACGCTCTTGTGTCTCCAATGCACTGGTAGAGACAGTACCTTGCTTAGCCAGTTTTTTCAGGCGTTGCCACTCTTTCTCGGCAGAGTCGAACACCTCCTGTTCGATTGTTAGTGATGTATTGAGATTGTTCTTCTGCGCCTGGAGCTGCTTCAGTTGCGCCTCGGTGGCCTGAATGGTCGCTTTGGCCTGCGCTAGGGCCAGCTGGTAATCAGCGTCATCAATGCGCAGCAAAGTTTGTCCCTTTTTAATCACCGTGCCAGCGCGGAATTGGCTGGGCAGCTCCACCACCCGGCCTTGAACCTGACTAATGGCCGACCACACCCGTGTAGGTATCACGCTGCCATTGCCAACGGCGATTGGAACTACATCCTGCGTCTGAACGGTGATAAAACGCACCGGCGTGGCACGTTCATTCTGCCCAACACGAGGCGCTTCGCTTTTGCCCTTGCTCATCAGCATGAAGATAATTACACCTACCACGATGGCCGGAATGATTAATAGACGACGGACTTTTTTGTTCATCAAAAGGAACCCCTGGTTTGAACATTGTTTTTCTACCTGGTTTACAGGATTCAGGTTTTGTATCCATAGAGTGTAGTGCGTCTATGTAGGGCTTTATGTTTCAGTTACTAACAAGTTGGTCACTTGAATTGTACTGAATGCTTGAGACAGCGCGGGATCATCATATCATTACTATCAGGATTAACCCCTGCTTGATAATGGTAGGAAAATGACTATTGGCCGGCTGGTGCTCATAGCGACGTGGCTCGCCACGAGATAATAAATTGTTGTGATGAGAATCTTTGATTCCCGGACAACTCCTTAGCAATACCGCGTCCGCTTGCGGCGGGGATGTTTATTCTCACCTTTAGCGGCTGGAAGCTGGTGCGAATGTGAAATTTACAGTCGCAATTCACCTAATGGACGGCAAGGTTTTGAGAAACCCAAAATTCAGCCCCTATTTTGAGATAAATTCACTATATTTATAGTGAAAAACGGAAAATTGACCTAAGCGTCTTTAATTTTCAACAACCTGCTAATAGACATGGTGGAGTGTGTGACACAGCGACTGGAGAGTGAGAGCGATCGTGAAGAAAGCGATGATATTGCTGCTGAGCTACTCCAGGCAGTTCAGCAGCTGGTTGCAGAACTACGTCCGCAGCAAGTAACCATCCGGCCAGTGACACTCGATAGCGAGCTAATGCGTGATCTTGGCCTGGACAGCCTCGCCCGGGTGGAATTGCTTGCCCGTATTGAACTGCGTTTCACTGTTACCTTACCCGAGCGACTATTTTCTGAGGCGGAAACTCCACGCGATTTACTCCGTGCCGTGTTAAGTGCTGGCATGCAAACTAAACCGAGTATGGTTGTTGGAACTAGCGAGTTGAGTTTGGCTGAGGTTGAAGCGGTGCCTCGTAGTACGAATACCTTGATTGAGGTGTTGCAGTGGCATGTGCAGGCTCATCCAGATAGACCTCATATTCGTTTTTATAGCAATGCCAGTGAAGATAAAAGCGAAGGTGAAAGCCTTAGCTATTCACAATTGTGGCAGGGTGCGGAGAACTTGGCTGCCGGACTGCAGGCGTATGGCTTACAGCCCGGTGATGCGGTTGCTATTATGCTGCCAACCGGCAGTAGTTATTTTTTCAGTTTTTTCGCAGTCCTATTGGCTGGCGGCATCCCGGTTCCCATCTATCCACCTGTGCGACGCTCTCAGCTTGAGGAACATCTGCGCCGTCATGCTTTAATTTTGTCGAATTGCCAGGCCACTATCCTGATTACCGTGCCTGAGGCGAGGCGAGTGGCGCAACTACTTAAATCACTGGTGGTGACACTACAGAGCATTGTTACCGTAGATGAGCTTGCAGCTGGCGCGGACACATTGATCATGCCAACACACGGGCCACAGGACATTGCCTTTTTGCAATACACTTCTGGCAGCACCGGTAATCCGAAGGGAGTGGTATTAACCCATGCCAATCTGTTGGCCAACATTCGAGCCATGGGTGAGGTGGTCAGGGCAGATAGTTCTGATGTGTTTGTTAGTTGGCTGCCGCTCTATCATGACATGGGGCTGATAGGGGCCTGGTTTGGTAGCCTTTATTACGCGGCCTTGTTTGTTGTTATGTCGCCGCTGGAATTCCTGCTGCGGCCACACGCCTGGTTGTGGGCGATACACCGCTACGGTGGCACTCTGTCGGCAGCCCCCAACTTCGGCTATGAATTATGTTTGCACAGGGTTAAAGATTCCCATATAGAAGGGCTGAATCTCGGCACATGGCGTGCCGCATTTAATGGCGCAGAAGCTGTTAGCGCCGATACGATGTTGAGTTTTTATGACCGTTTTCATCCATACGGATTGCAAAGAGAGGCACTCAAACCGGTATACGGCTTAGCGGAATGCTCGGTCGGGCTGGCCTTTCCGCCCTATGGCCGGGCCATGATCATCGACCAAATCCAGCGCCAGCCTTTTATGCGCTCCGGTCGTGCTATTCCCATTGTGCGGACTGATCCGAAGGCGCTACGTTTTGTTGCCAGTGGTCTGGCCCTGCCTGGTCACCAAATTCGCATCGTTGACCAGGCCGGGCTTGAGCTGCCAGATCGACAGGAGGGGCGTATCCAGTTTCGCGGGCCGTCGTCCACAAGTGGCTATTTTCGCAATCCGGAACAAACCGGACGGCTGTTTGATAATGAGTGGCTGAACAGCGGTGACCTGGGGTATACGGCGGGTGGCGATGTCTTTATCACCGGGCGCAGTAAGGATGTGATTATTCGCGCTGGGCGCAATATCTATCCCGATGAACTGGAACAGGCGATAGGCAACCTGCAAGGCATAAGAAAAGGACGGGTGGCTGCCTTTGCCTGCAACGCTTCCGGCACAGCTACTGGCTCGGGTACGGAACGATTAGTGGTGATCGCGGAAACCCGTGAAAAAGATCCCGATAAGCTAGTTCAGCTGCGCCAGCAGATTAATGAGATTGCCACGGACCTGGCTGAAACACCGCCCGATGATGTGGTGTTGGCCCCGCCCAACAGTGTCCTCAAGACTTCGAGCGGCAAGGTACGGCGTGCGGCATGTCGTGAACGCTATGAGCGTGGTCAGATCGGCAAAACTCAGAAATCAAATCTGTTACAAATATTGCGTGTGGCTGTGACCGGCCTGCGACCACAGCTGCGGCGTTCACGACAGACCCTGTTGACCAGGCTGTATGGGATTTATGCCCGCATCATTTTTTGGCTGCTGGCGCCGCTGGTATGGCTGGCGGCAGCGACCTTGCCACCGCTGGCCTGGCGATGGTCAGCCATTCGTGCCGGTGCACGTCTGCTGGCACGGACGACAGGAACCCCCTTCAATGTTCAGGGCATAGAGCACATTCCGCCAGCCGGTCAGCCATGTGTGTTTGTCGCCAACCATGCCAGTTATCTTGATGGCCCGGTGTTGGTGGCGGCGCTCAGGCGTCAATTCAGCTTCGTGGCCAAGGCGGAACTGCTAGATGATTCGATCTCGCGCATCTTTCTCAACCGTATCGAGTCAGAGTTCGTCGAGAGATTTGACCAGCAGAAAGGCATCATCGATGCCCAACGCCTGGCTACGCTTGCACAGCAGGGACGATCACTGGTGTTTTTTCCTGAGGGTACCTTTACGCGTGTATCCGGCCTGCTGCCTTTTCATATGGGCGCCTTTGTCGCTGCTGCCGAGGCCAATCTGCCGGTTGTGCCTGTCACCATTCGCGGTACCCGTTCCATACTGCGCTCAGATACCTGGTTCCCTCATCATGGTGTAATTACAGTGACCTTTGGCGAGGCGATCTATTCAAACAAAATAAAAGCAAACGCGACCGATAACACCTGGGCAATTGCCCTGAAACTTCGCGACGCATCACGCCAGGAGATCTTGATGCACTGTGGCGAGCCCGATCTGGACAATCAAACATGGCCGATTTAAAACCCACAGAGATAAAGCGAGTTACACATGTATAAGGGGGAGCGATTTAACAGTATTACTTACACGGTCGGTGCAGTGGCAGCACTTGCCGGTCTGGTGATGCTGGTCGTGTTGGCATCAAACCAGGGCGATCCATGGAAAATTGTAAGTTTTAGTATCTATGGCGTTACGCTCTTTTTGCTTTACCTCATTTTGGCGCTTTATCACGGCCTAGGCGGCAGGGCCAAAAACCTCATCCAAATGGGCGCCGGGGTTTTCCTGTGGTTATTTATCTGCGTATGGCCTTTCGGGCCGGACCGTCGTGCCATCCATGTCGTCCTGGTGCAGCGTAAAAATCCCGGCACGGCGCTGCGATGAGCGGGGGCTACACCGATATGCATGTACACTGTGTACCAAGAGATGGCGCGGTAAGCTTCCGCGGCTGGCGACGGCTGCTGTCACAGGTGCTTGCCCGCGGTGCAGGCACGCACGGCAGTGGCCCGCAGGCTGCCCGTATGTATATGGACCAGCTGGCACAACGGCTGCGGGATGCCCGCCAGGTGCGCCGCGCCGTGCTGCTGGCGCTGGATGGTGCCTATGATGCTCGCGGTATTCCCAGCAATCATATGCAGGGATTCGCGGTGTCCAATGCGGATGTGCGCGCCTGGTGCGCGGAGGCCCCGGACCTGTTTCTGTATGGTGCCTCGGTCCACCCTCACCGGCCAGACGCGCTGGATGCCCTGGAGCGGGCCGCTGCACGGGGTGCGGTGCTGGTCAAATTGATCCCCAACAGCCAGGGCATCGATCTTGCGGACCGTCGGCACCAGCCGTATTTCCACAAGCTCACGGAATTGGGTTTGCCGTTGCTGTGTCATACTGGTGCCGAGTTTGTGCTGTCGGCGCAGCGCCAGGCCTGGGGCGACCTGAATCGGCTGCGCCCGGCGTTGGACGCGGGGGTGACGGTAATCGCCGCCCATGGCGGTTCCAGCGGCTGGTTCTACAATCAACAGGCCCTGCGTCGTTACGCTGTCCTGCTGGCGAGTTATCCCAACTTGTACGGTGATACGGCGGCCTTGGGGTTGGTCAACCGCATGGGGGTCTTGCTGTGGTGGCGAAGGCATGCTGAGAGTGTCGGACAGTTGTTATTTGGTAGCGATTATCCCGTGCCGGTGAGCGTCGCAGCGTGGCGACCCTGGCTTGGTGCGGCGGACTATCGACGATTAAGCTGTGAAGTGAATCCTTTTGACCGTATGGCGGTACTGCTGCGGGTGTTGGATATTCGTCCACCGGTGCATGGGTTTGAAGCGCTGTTACGCGGGTTAGGGCATCGGTCAGGGATGATGCCAGAGGAGTGAGAGTGATAGGGGTGCTATCAATCTCTGAATTGAATATTGCCAGGTCGCGAATTCGATTTACAATTTGTAGGCGCTTGCGGATTCCCAGATTTCCTTCGGTTTTAGGGGTAGTTTCTGCCCAATTAGTTTGCCTTTATTCCAGGGGGTGTGGTTCTGTGGTGTGTGTGCAAGAAGGTACAGGGTGATTCCAGCATTTGTTGGTAGAAATCAAAGTATGGTCCATGAACCGTGAAGAATATGCGATTGGGTATCCATAACGGCCTTTTTCCGATTTCAGTCAAAAGGAAAATTAGTAATGGAAGTTGTCGTTTGGTCTATGATGATTGGCCACTGTCCCGACGTGGACGTTACCTTTTAGCTACAGTAAAGTATTAGTAAATTGGGCTACTATGAAAAATCCAATCATTGCAGACAACAAGCCGGTGAAAGTCAGTCTTTCCAAGGGGCAGGAATATCATTTCTGCACCTGCGGCAAGTCAAAAAGCCAACCTTTTTGTGATGGCTCACATGTAGGAACAACCTTTACACCCAGAGTCATTGTTTCGGAGCAAGATGAGGATGCTTATCTCTGTGCGTGTAAGCACTCCCGCAACACCCCTTTCTGTGATGGAACTCATCAACAATTTACCAATGAACAAATTGGAACAGAAGGTCCGGGTATCTCTGCAGACGAAAGTCTCATGCCAAAGCCTCGCGCAACTAGTGAAGAGCCAACACTAGAACTGATACATCAGCTAGCAGAAGAAGGGTTATCCAGCGTCGGTCACCATGGGCCAATGGTGGCGATGGGTGTTCCTCGAAATCAACTGCCTGATTGGGATGATATCCAGATTATGGTGGCGCAGCTGCATCGAAAACCACTAATGGAACATGTAGATGTCCAAACAGGTTTAGTTATTGGTCCAGAGAGTCAAAAGCCTTTGGAGCTGAAAATTCCCTTATTTGTTTCAGATATGAGTTTTGGTGCTTTATCGGAAGAGGCAAAGATCGCCCTGGCCAAGGGTGCTGAATTAGCAGACACCGGTATATGCTCTGGTGAAGGCGGTATGCTACTGGAAGAACAACAGGCCAATAGTCGCTATTTTTATGAGTTGGCCAGTGCCAAGTTTGGTTATAGCGAGAATCTGCTAGAAAAAGTGCAGGCGTTTCATTTCAAAGGTGGACAGGGGGCCAAAACAGGAACAGGCGGACACCTGCCCGCCTCTAAGAACATTGGCAAAATAGCGCAAGTACGTGGGATAGCCGAAGGTAAACCGGCCATTTCACCACCGACATTCAGTGACCTGAGTACGCCAGAGGATTTCAAACGTTTTGCCGATAGAGTACGAGACATCTCCGGTGGTATACCCGTTGGCTTCAAACTTAGTGCTAATCATGTTGAACGTGATATCGAGTTTGCATTGCAGGCCAGTGCCGACTACATCATTCTTGATGGTCGTGGTGGTGGCACCGGTGCAGCACCATCACTGTTTCGTGATCACATCAGCGTGCCCACCATTCCTGCACTGGCTCGTGCCCGACATTACCTCGACAAGCAAGGTGCTAGCGGCAAAGTGACATTGATAATCACTGGTGGCTTGCGCGTCCCCAGTGACTTTGTTAAGGCCCTGGCCCTGGGGGCAGATGGTATTGCGATTTCCAACAGTGCCATGCAAGCCATTGGTTGTGTCGCCGCAAGAATATGTAACTCGAACAATTGTCCCGCGGGTATTGCGACTCAAAAACCGGAATTAAGGGAGAGAATCAATGTCGACAACGCTGCACAACGCCTAGGAAATTTTTTCAACTCGTCAGTTGATCTTATGAAAGTGATGGCGAGGGCATGTGGACATTCGCACCTTAATGAATTTACTCGTGAAGACCTGGCAACATTTGATCGTAAATTATCTGAATTGTCAGGAATAGAGTTTTCTGGGTTTAGTCTTGATAGGTAATGATTGCAACGCAACACGCCGTATGATGGCGGTTGTCTTTTATGTTAGGTGATGGCTAATGATGTGTGAACTCAGGGTTTAGTCATTACTGTTGTTTGACAACAAACAAAGGCGAAATGCCGGCGCATAAGATTTGAAGAATAAAACCGTATGAGTACTAAACAAACATTAATGCAGCGCTGTGACTCAAAGTGTGAGCTCTGTGGGTCAGACTCAAACCTGGTGGTTTATGAAATTCCATTTTCTGCGGCCCATAATGCAGAGAATAGCATTATGGTGTGTGGTGTTTGCCATGTACAAATTAGCAATCCCGGCAGCATGGATGTTAATCATTGGCGTTGTCTTAATGGCAGTATGTGGAGTCAGGTTCCAGCAGTTCAGGTGATGGCCTGGCGATTACTAAAACACCTTTCAACCGAGAGCTGGGCACAGGATCTGTTTGACATGCTTTACCTTGATGATGAATTGAGACAATGGGCTGAGGCTGTGGTTGGTGACAGTAACGATGACAAAGCGCCAACCTTGGATAGCAATGGTAACGCGTTGCAGGACGGCGACACTGTAACGCTTATCAAAGACTTGAATGTGAAAGGCGCGGGCTTTACGGCTAAGCGTGGTACGGCGGTGCGCGGTATTTCCTTAACTCCAAACCCTGAGCAAATTGAAGGTCGTGTAAACGGTGTGCGTATTGTTTTGCTGACGTGTTTCTTGAAGAAGTCATGAGCCTTGTTGAGCTTGGAGTGGACTTCTATCTATGCCACTCCCAAGGCGTGCGCAGAACTTGGCAGCGGCAGGGCAGAGAGGCAGATAAGAAAACTTAAGTATAAAACTGGCAGTATATTGCTGAGGTCCGAAGCGCATGTCTTTTTTACCTTGAGCCAGCGTTATAAATTAGCGATTAAAAGGGCAGCTCCATGCTCAGATGTAGCTTGCCCTGTTGAACTCTAGCCGATTTGAGCACGCTCTTTGTCATTTTCTGACGCAGGTCATGGTCTTTTAGTTCATAAACAAAAATCACAGGCAGCGTTTGTTGGCTCATACTATTGACTATTTGTTGAATACTGTTCGCCAGTTCATAACCGGTATTGGCAAAGCGTACATTTTTTATTTTTGGTTCATGTAGGTAAAACTGGCCACTTTTTTGCCGGTATTCGAGCTTGCCATCAATTTGTCCACGCCCTGCGATGGCCATAATCCCGGGCATTTCTGCATGCATGGTGACTTCAAGGCCGATGCGGTTGGTTTTCTCATCCAAGATGATACTTGGGCTTGAATAGCGGACTTTTGAAAAAGGTGTCTGCTGGATGATAGGAAAGTAGGCTTGTGCATAAGCTTCTAATTCAGCCTTGCTGAGTTCCAGGGTGTAGGCGGATGCATTGATTGAAATGCTGAACAGGGTCAGAGCAATAAATAGGTGTTTCAGTTTTGACATGGTTTGATCCGATTGTTGTGACGTTACGTCCATCTAACAATTTAGTAGAATATTGGAATCGTGTAAAAATGCGTATAATCCTGTTACCAGCCGCTCGCGGCTGCATTTGTTAACCCGATTCTACGTGATTTGTAAACAATAAAAACACTTGCAAAGCGTAGGATTAATGAGAGTTTGGAATTATAGATGGAAAACTTCACCCCTGTTTCTGCATTGATTGGTGGCGCACTGATTGGTTTGAGTGCAACGCTGTTGCTACTGTTTAATGGACGGATAGCCGGCGTCAGTGGCATTCTCAGTGGTATATTTGTTCAGCCTGCCGGTGACCGATTGTGGCGTCTGATGTTTGTGGTTGGCATGATTGTCAGTGGGGCTCTGTATCAGTTTGTTGGCCCTGGTGGTTTTGAAAACTATACCAAGGTGTCGTTGTCGGTTCTGGTAGTGGGGGCCTTTCTTGTTGGCTTTGGTACCCGCATGGGTGGTGGCTGTACCAGCGGTCATGGTGTTTGTGGCATTGGCCGTATCTCACCACGCTCTATCACAGCGACCTTTGTCTTTATGGGTGCAGGGCTTGTGACTGTATATTTCATACGTCATGTGCTGGGGGCTGCGTAATGAGACAAAATATATTGGCTCTGATCGCAGGACTATTGTTTGGTCTTGGCCTGTGTGTGTCCGAGATGGCGTCCCCAGCCAAGGTGTTGAACTTTCTTGATGTTGCCGGCAATTGGGACCCCAGTCTGCTGTTGGTGATGGGGGGTGCCCTGATTGTGACTATGCTGGCCTTTCGCCTGATCTTGAAACGTCAGGCGCCCTTGTTTTCATCCGAATTCAAACTGCCGGATAGTTCTATTGTTGATAGACGTTTGTTGTTGGGTGCAACGCTGTTTGGTGTCGGTTGGGGTATGATTGGTTATTGTCCTGGACCGGTCATCACGGCCCTGGGGTTTGGTCTGATTTACCCTGCGATTGCCTTTGTTGCCATGATTGCGGGTTTTATGACTCATAGGCTGATATTCGAGCGTCATTCATAGTTAGATGATTGGCTGCGGCTAACTGCAGCCAAGTGCATTCATTGCCTCATGTGTGCTGAGAAAAACTTGGCCCGGTTGAAGGTTCTGTAGCAGCGGTGATTTTTTCAGTCTATCCATTACCGGGCCCTTAACCTCAGCCAGATGAACGGTCACACCGGCCTGTCTAAGGCTGTCAATGATAGTGTCCAGAGCCTCTAGTGCGCTGGCATCAATTATATTCACTGAACTGCAAACAATGACTAGGTGCTTGGCCTGCTGGTTTTCTGCTATCAGGTTGATAATGGTGTCTTCAATAAAATTGGTGTTGGAAAAATAGAGGTTTTCATCAACGCGCATGGTGATGACGTGTGGGCAGGTTTTGACTTCGAAACGGTCAACATTGCGAAAATGCTCGCTATCGCCAACACGACCGATAACCGCAACATGGGGTTTGCTACTGCGGTGCAGATAAATGCCTATGGAAAGGCTGGCACCGGTGAGGATGCCGATCTCGACGCCCAATGTTAAGACCATCACAAATGTCACCAGCAGTGCCAGGGCATCGGCCTTGTCATATAACCAGGCATGCTTGAGCGCCCTGTAATCAATCAAAGCGCTAACCGCGACGATGATAATGGCAGCCAGTACGCTATGGGGCAAATAGTAGAGTAATGGCGTTAAAAACAATAATGCCACTGACATCAGAATGACGGTGATGATTGATGCCAGCGGTGTGTTGGCGCCGGAATCATAGTTGACCATGGAGCGGCCAAAACCCCCGGCCGTTGGGTAGCCGCCAGAGATTGAGGCGCCAAGGTTGCAGATACCGTGTGCTAACAGTTCCTGATCGGCATCAATCTTTTGTCGTTTCCGGGTTGCCAGTGCCTTGGCGACAGAGACGCTTTCTAAATAACCGACGATGGCGATGATGAAGGCGGTGGGAAGCAATTCCCTGGCCAGGCTCATATTAATACTGGGAAGAGACAGTGATGGCAGGCCGGCAGGGATGGCGCCAACAATGTTGACGTTGGCACTTTTGTCCAGCGCTAGCCACCAGACAATAATGATTCCGCTAGTGACGATAATTAATGGCCCTGTACGAGAGACCCTATCAACGACTTGAGCTGATAGTTTTAACTCGCTATGTTTGCGCAACCAGTTGCTGCGCAAGACCAGCATGATGGCGATGCTACTGATACCTAACATGGCGGTTATTGGGTTAATTTCATTCAGATGTGCTGTTATGTTGGTGAAGGCTTCGGGTAGATGTACTGTTCTGGGTATCTCCAGGCCAAGCAGGTGTTTGATCTGGCTCAAGATAATAAGCACAGCGGCGGCGCTGGTAAAACCGGAAAGCACAGGGTGGCTGATGAAGTTAATCACAGAACCAAGTTGTAACATTCGCATCAGCAGTAGCAATACTCCGGACATACCCGCCAAAGTCACTGCCACCGTCAGTGCTTGTTCCTGCCCCAATAGGCCCATTTCGATGATTGTGGAGCCGACGATCAGTGAGACAAGACCAACAGGTCCAACTGCCAGGGTGCTGCTACTACCGAACAGGGCATAGAGCATGATAGGCAGCAGGCACGAATACAGTCCGACTTGCGGTGGCAGTCCGGCGAGCATTGCATAAGCCATTGCCTGGGGGATGAGCACTATGGTGACAATAATGCCTGCGTTGATGTCGCCGCCAAGAAGTTCGCGTCGGTACTTAGGCAACCAGTCCATGATTGGCAGAATGCTTTTTGATTTATTAAAGCGGGATTGTTTGTTCATTGCCAGCTTGTTAGAGATAAATAATCAGAGTTTATTATACATATCCTAATATATGCGGAAGGTGTGTGGCAGGCATTAAAAAACCGCCAGGGTGGCGGTTTTTGTCGGCCTGAAACTGTGCTGTATTTTATTCCTTTACCCAGCCTTCAAGTGCTTCAATGATAGCCTTGGCCTGGTCAGCGCTGGAGATATTGAACTTGGACTTTTGCATGTATTCACCATTGCGTTTTTGGTAACGGCGGATGGTGTATTTTTCCTTGGCGAATTCCTCTTTCTTGGCATCCCAGTCCTGATAGCGGTAGATCAGTGTTGCCCAGGCGCCCTTGGTCAGCACCTTTTTATCCAGCTCTTTGACCAGTACCTGATCGTCTTCAGCATACTCAATGGTTAATTCATCTACGGTTGCGGCCATTTCTTCTTAATCTCCATTCATGTGTTGATGTGTCTGGTTGTCATTTACTATGATTTAGTGGCGACAATACATGACAAGCATTATATGCTATTGCTAAGCATTTTTATTAAATCTGCTTATACCCATATTGACTGACGGGTGTAAAACCAAGAAATGTAACAATTGCTCGCTACAATAACAAAATTAATAGACAAGGAGAGTATAAAAAATGACCGCTAAACCAGACTTTGAAAAGATTGGCTCATCTGTGCTCGGTGGTGAGTTGACCCTCAAAGAGTGTGAGATCCTGAGTAGCATCATGAATGTCCGTGAGCTAAAGGCTGGCGAGCGCCTGGTTGATGAGAGCGGCACGGAACACACCCTGTTTGTGCTGGTTGGGGGTAAATTAAAGGTGATCAGTGAGACCGAGGGTGAGCCACAACATGTTTACACCATGAAAGCCGGGGAGGTGGCGGGTACCCGTGCCTTTGTTGATCGCAGTCCACGCAAGGCAACCCTGGAAGCCGATGGTGATAGCACTGTTTACACCCTTGAGCCGGGCGCATTTGAATCGCTGCTGACGTCCCATCCCGCGATTATCTATAAAGTGATGCGCTCTATTTTTAGAATTACCCATTCAAATCTGCTGCGTATGAACCAGGAGAAAGAACAGTTGTCGAATTACATTAATAAGACTCACGGCAGGTACTGATTTTTCAGTCTATTACATTCTCAGGGGACCGAAGTGGTCCCTTTTTTATTTGGCTGTGCTAGAATCCGCCTTCTCCTGAGAGCGTGTAAGTGTTTTCAGCGTGATACCAGTTTATGGTGGCTCACGTCGGTCACCTCGCAACGATATGTTACAAACTCCGCCAGGCCCGGAAGGGAGCAACGGTAGTAATGGACTCGTGTGCCGGGGAGCGGCGGGCGTGGGCCGCCACCTATTTGCTGTTATTTCAGCCATTTCCAATCGTGTGGTCGGCCCTTTTTTGGGGTAGAATCAGGACTTATGTTAATTATTACTCCTGACATCAAGCCCACCTTTCGGAGCTGCGAATGAGTTATCAGGTTCTAGCCCGAAAATGGCGGCCGAAGAGCTTTCCTGCCATGGTAGGGCAGGAGCATGTGCTGCGAGCCCTGATCAATGCGCTGGATAACGATCGTCTCCATCATGCCTACCTATTTACCGGCACCCGTGGCGTTGGCAAGACCACTGTGGCGCGTATTTTTGCCAAGTCGCTTAACTGTGAAAATGGTGTCACTTCGAGCCCATGTGGTGTTTGCAGCGCCTGCACCGAGATCGATCAGGGTCGTTTTATAGATTTGATTGAGGTGGATGCTGCCTCGCGCACCAAGGTTGAAGATACCCGCGAGTTGCTTGAAAATGTCCAATATGCACCGACCCGCGGTCGCTTCAAGGTCTACCTGGTTGATGAGGTCCACATGCTCTCTAGCCATAGCTTCAACGCCTTGTTGAAGACGCTGGAGGAGCCACCACCACATGTGAAGTTTCTGCTTGCGACCACTGATCCACAGAAATTGCCGGTGACCATTCTGTCGCGCTGTTTGCAGTTCAATCTCAAGCGCATGGCGCCGGAAATGATTGCTGGGCACCTTGAACATGTACTGACCGAAGAGGGTATCCGCTTTGACAAACCCTCCGTTATGCAGATATCGGAAGGTGCCGATGGCAGCATGCGCGACGCGCTCAGTCTGCTGGATCAGGCTATCGCCTACGGTGCCGGCAAACTGATTGACGCTGAGGTGCGGGTCATGCTGGGTAGTATCGACCGCAGCTATGTCTATAAATTATTGCAGGGGCTGGCCGATGCTGATGCTGTTGCTGTCCTGGAAACGGTTAATGGCCTGGCTCAACAAGGGGTAGATTTCACTGCGGTGCTGGCCGAACTGGTGTCACAACTACACAAGTTGGCTCTGGTCCAGGTCATGCCACAAACTGCCGAGGGCATGGCTGAGCAAGAAATCATTCGCGCACTGGCAGAGGCTATTTCAGCGGAAGACATCCAGCTTTATTATCAAATTGCTCTGATTGGCCGGCGTGATCTGCCATTTGCACCCGAACTGCGCAGCGGCTTTGAGATGGTCTTGCTGCGCATGCTGGCCTTTAGGCCTGATGGCAGTAGTCAGCAGCGGCAGGCCGCAACGGCAGTGCCGCAGCCTGCTCGACCTGACACGCCACTGCGAATTCCCACCGCGTCCAGCACGTATTCAAATACAGGTTCAGGTTTTTCTGCAGCGCAGGCTCAGTCAGTGGCCGCTGCAACATCTGTATCAGAACCCGGCCCTCCAGCTACAGCAGCAGGCTCATGGCATGAGATCGTTGCACAGCTCGGCTTGAGGGGGATGGCGCAACAGCTGGCAGCCAATTCAGAGATGATCAGTCGTGATGATGGCCTGATTCGTCTGGCACTGTCGTCTCAGCATGTCTCGTTGCGTAGAAAGGCATTGGAACAGCAGTTGCAGGAAGCCTTGCAGAATTATTTTGGCGAGACCATTAAACTCGAATTCAGCACGGCAGCGGGTGTCCAAGTGCAGCACACTCCAGCGGTGATAGACAAGCGCCAGGCTGAGAATCGGCAGCAGGCGGCGGTTGATGCCATTAACGCTGATCCTAATGTGCTGCGTATCCAGGAAAGTTTTAATGCACAGGTTGTGACTGACTCTGTGCGACCAGTTGAGTAACCATTAGTCACAGATAACTATTTAAAGAGGTTGATTATGTTAAAAGGTGGTTTGGGCGGTCTGATGAAACAGGCCCAGAAGATGCAGGAAAACATGCAAAAGGCTCAGGAAGAACTGGCCAATATGGAAGTGACCGGTGAAGCTGGTGGTGGTCTGGTGAGCGTGGTGATGACGGGGCGTCATGATGTGCGTCGTGTTTCTATTGATCCAAGCCTGATGGCCGATGACAAGGAAATTCTTGAAGATCTGATGGCTGCTGCGGTGAATGATGCTGTCCGCCAGGTAGAAAAAATGTCGCAGGAAAGAATGTCGGGCATGACCGACGGAATGGGGCTGCCACCGGGTATGAAGCTTCCTTTTTAAATTGATCACCAGGGGAGAGCAAGAGCTATGCTTCTCCCCTTGAGAATCCCTAATGCCACAGTGGCCGTTATCGCGGCGAGTTGTCTGAATGAAAGAAACATCTTTAATTGCTGATCTGATCGAGGCGCTACGCTGCCTGCCCGGTGTTGGCCCCAAATCCGCGCAGCGGATGACTTATCATTTATTAGAACGTGATCGTGACGGTGCTCGTCGTTTGGCTGCGGCCCTTGAGGCCGCCGCTGAGCATGTGGGGCACTGTGCTTCCTGCCGCACGCTGACGGAACATGAGTTGTGCTCGGTCTGTGCCAGCCCCAGTCGTGATCGCTCGCTGTTGTGCGTGGTTGAAATGCCTACCGACGTGGCGGCTATTGAGCAGTCCAGTATATTCAAGGGACTTTATTTTGTACTGATGGGACACCTGTCACCATTGGATGGTATTGGCCCTGATCAGATTGGTCTGGATCTGTTGTCTATTCGTCTGGCGGAGGGAGAGGTTGGTGAGGTGATTCTGGCCACTAACTCGACCGTTGAAGGTGATGCAACGGCTCATTACATCGCCGAACTGGCACGTGCCTATGAAATCAATGCCAGTCGCATAGCGCGGGGCGTGCCGATGGGAGGCGAGCTGGAGTACATTGATGGTGGTACGCTTTCACATGCCATGTCTAGCCGTCAGCTAATTTAGCGGCAAGGAGATTAGTGTGATAAGTGGTACCCTTATATTTGCATTTGCCACGTACGCTTTGATGGTGTGGGCCTTTCTGTGGGCCAAAAACCGTATCTTTCATATGCCTGTCATGGTCTTGGTGATGCTGATTGATATCGGGTTCCCGGTTTATCTGATAATGACCAAGGATTGGTATCGGCGTTTGATCGAGCAGGAAGAAATTCTATCGTTCATGATCTGGATGCATTTCATCTTGGTGCTGTTTCTTTATACGCTTTATTTTCTGCAAACGCAGTCGGCGTTAAGGTTGATGCGCGGTGATGAAGGTATCCGTGCTGAGCATCGTAATCAGGGTAAAGGGATTTTGATAGCCCGTGGCCTGGTTATTTTATCTGCAGCTATGTTGATAGAACCCGTCGATCAGGGTTAGAGTGTTATAAAGTTTACTGAGAGCGCGATTCTGAAATGCAATTAACCCTTTACACCGATTATTCGCTGCGTGTGCTGATTTATCTCGGTGTACGGCCGAGCCAACAGGTGACCATTACCGATATTGCCAAGAGTTATAGTATTTCGCGTAACCATCTGGTTAAGGTGGTGCACAACCTTTCTAATTTAGGCTATATCAAGACCAGTCGTGGCCGTGGTGGTGGCATGTTGCTGGCACATCATCCAAAGGATATTAATGTCGGTGAAGTGGTGCGGAAGACCGAGGCCAACTTTGATCTGGTAGAGTGCTTTGACAAGGAAAATAATACCTGTCCAATTGCACCAGGTTGTGCCCTGATCAAGGTGCTCAAGGTTGCGCGGTCAAGTTTTTTCGATGTGCTTAATCAATATACTCTGGCAGATGTGGTGGCCAACGCCGGCCAATTGGCGCCTCTGCTTAAGATGGATACAAGTTCTATTGAAAAAGGTTAGCTTGCTCTTGTAGCGATGCCAGTATTGCCAGATAGTTGTCGTAGCGGCGTTGATCTACGGTGCCATCCTTAATCGCTTGTTTGACAGCACATTGAGGTTCGGCCTTGTGGATGCAGTTATTAAACTTACATTGGGCAATGTGTTGCCTGAACTCTATGAAGTTATAAGCCAGCATCGCGGGCTCTATTTTACTGAGACCAAACTCCCTCACGCCCGGTGAATCAATCAGATCACCACCACTGCTAAGGTGATAAAGCGTTGTCGAGGTGGTGGTGTGTTTACCCTTGCCTGAACTGGCCGAGACCTCTCCGACGCGAATCTCCTGGCCAGATAACAGACTGTTAATAATGGATGATTTGCCTACCCCTGATTCGCCGACAAAGACGCTGGTTTGATCCTGCAATTGTTGTCGCAGTTGTTCCAGGCCGCGTTCCTGCTTGGTGCTGGTGTAAATCAGTTGATAGCCGACGTTTCGGTATGGCTGCATATCCTGATTAAGCTTGTCGAGCTCACCATCTGCTAGCAGATCATATTTGTTAAGCACGATGACCGGGGTGATGTTAAGGCTTTCTGCGGCGACGATGTAACGATCAATTAGGTTGTGGTGCAGGTGGTAGTTTTCGTCTACAAGGGCCTTTACGGTGCAGACGATGATGATGCGACTGATATTGGCGGCAATGGGTTTGTCGCGGCCGATATCATCTGGTCGTGCCAGCAGGGTACTGCGTGGTAATACCTCAACGATGATACCTTCATTGTCATGTGTCGGCTGCCATAACACTTGGTCGCCACAGACAACAGCGCCAAATTTGCGTCTTGAGCTGCAACGGATTAGCTTGTCCGTTTCATCCTCTATATCTTGTTTGGCGCCGTAGCTCACCACAACCAGACCAGTGTTAACCTCGGCAGGGTTGGATAGTTCTCGTTGCTGGACTTGTTTTTGACGGTGAGGAGGGCGTTTACGTGACATGCAATTTATACGTTCCGCCGTTACGGCCTGGGGTACTTGTAGTAGGTATCATTCAGGTAGTCGATGACCTGGTTGATCTGCGTCTCGGCCCAATCGGCCTTGCTGGCATTTTCACAAAATTCCACCCTGGCCTGCAATTCGGGATATGACTGAATGATGCTGTTACTGCGGTTGTAAATGCCGTTGTCATGGCACTGCTGGCAGGCCTGATTAACCAGGGCCTTGCCGGCGCTGCTGTCAGCATAACCGGGCTGGTGGATAGCCGTAGCGGCAAAAAACAGGGTGATGAGCAGTTTTTTCATGATGACTCCGGCGTGTTTGAACCCGCGTATTCTATCTTATTTATTACAACGATCACAGCTGAGGCAACGGTCGTCAGCTGGGCTAAGTGTTGCTAGAATCATAAGCAGTAATAATTGCCCACGAGGACGCTATGACACAAAATCAAAATAACCTGATCTGGATTGACCTTGAGATGACAGGACTTAACCCGGACACAGACCGGATCATTGAAATTGCCACCATTGTTACCGATGCGGATCTGAATATTCTGGCCGAGGGGCCGGAGCTTGCTGTACATCAACCTGATGCGTTATTGGATGGGATGGATGAGTGGTGTACGCGCCAGCACGGTCAATCCGGTTTGACTGAACGAGTCAAAAACAGCACCGTTACTGACCGTGATGCCGAACTGCAAACCATCGAATTTCTGCGTCACTTTCTGCCAGCAAATAAATCCCCCATGTGTGGCAATAGTATTTGTCAGGATAGGCGCTTCCTGTACCGCTATATGCCTGAGCTGGAAAACTACTTCCATTACCGCAATCTTGATGTAAGTACTTTGAAAGAGCTGGCCAATCGCTGGTCACCACAGGTTGCCAATGGTTTTAATAAAAACTCTTCGCACCTGGCGATGGATGATATTCGTGATTCGATTGCTGAGATGCAGTACTACCGTGAACACTTCATCAAACTGCCTGAATAAATTAGTCTTGATTTAGAGCCCATTGCACGTGCTCTTTAACTATATCTGATGGGTGATCGAGCCTGGATTGCAGTGCCTCGATCACCTGTTTGGTTTTAGGGCCATTGCCCAAGGCCACGGCAATATTGCGTAACCAACGTTCATGACCGATACGGCGGATGGGGGAGCCTTGCAGACGGTGATTAAATTCATCTTCACTCCACATAAATAGATCTAACAGCATGGGTGTATCGAGTTGGTGACGGGGCAGGAAATCATCTTCCTGTGACAGTTTGGCAAAGCGGTTCCAGGGGCAGACTAGCTGACAGTCATCACAACCATAGATGCGATTGCCAATCTGTGCCCTGAATTCAATCGGGATACTGCCGTGCAACTCTATGGTCAGGTATGAGATACAGCGGCGGCCATCGACTTGGTAGGGTGCAACAATCGCTTGGGTTGGGCAGATATCGATGCAGGCGTTACAATCGCCACAGTGCTGACTAACCGGGTTGTCTACGGGTAACGGCAGGCTGGTATAGATCTCACCAAGAAAAAACCACGATCCCGCCTCACGGTTAAGCAGGTTGCTGTGTTTGCCTATCCAGCCCAGTCCGGCCTTTTCTGCCAGGGCCTTTTCCAGCACCGGGGCACTATCAACAAAGACGCGGTAGCTATGTTTTCCAACCAGTATTTCAATCTGGCTGGCCAGTTGCTGCAGCCGTTTTCGCATTAGTTTGTGATAGTCACGTCCCAAGGCATAACGCGAGACAAAGCCAAGTTCAGGCCTGGCCATTACCGCGTCAGCATCACTGCTATTGGTGAGGTAATCCATGCGTACGCTGATCACCCGAATCGTACCTGGGTGCATCTGCGCGGGATTTTCACGCAGTTCAAGATTGCGTTCCATGTATGACATTTCACCATTGAATCTGGCCGCTAGCCAGTCACGTAAATGGATGGACGCCTCGTTCAACTCAATGTCGGTAATGCCAAGCTGCTGAAAGCCAAGCGCCTTGCCGCGTTGCCTTATTTCGCTGGCAAGTTCGGTATAGTCGACAACTGTCTCGGGCTGCGTTAATTTGTCTTTTTCCAGCATAACTTAATGATACCTGCCATGAGTCGATTGCCCTATACACTTTATCGTGCCGCTGATGTCAGAGCGCTGGATCTGCTCGCAATTAAAGAGTGCGGTATCCCAGGGATTGAATTGATGAACCGCGCCGGTAGTGCGGTTTTTGATGAACTGTGTATTCGCTGGCCAGATGCGCGCAATATTATTGTTATCTGTGGTGCAGGCAATAACGCGGGTGATGGTTATGTGGTGGCGCGCCTGGCGCACGAAAAGGGCTATTCGGTCAGGCTTGTGTCCATGATTGACCCTGAAGAACTAAAAGATGATGCGGCAACTGCCTGGGGTGCGGCTCGTGCTGCCGGCCTGTTAACAGAAGCGTTTGATGTTGATGCGCTAAGTCGTTCTGATGTGGTGGTCGATGCCATTTTCGGTACCGGACTGAATAGAGATGTAGAAGGACGATGGGCTGAAATCATTGACGTCATCAACGCCTCAACTGTGCCGGTGTTGGCGATTGATATTCCTTCTGGGTTGAATGCAGACAACGGCACGTTGATGGGACATGCGATTCGTGCTGCGGCGACGGTTAGTTTTATTGGTCTGAAACAGGGCATGTTTACCGCCGCAGGAGTGGATTGTTGTGGTGTGATTGGCTTTGATGATCTAGCTGTGCCGGCTTCGGTCTATCAGCAGGCACAGGCATCTTGCCAGCGCGTGGATTGGTTGGAACTGCGCCAACACCTGCCTGACAGGCCTAAAAGTGCCCACAAAGGCTTGTATGGTCACGCGCTGATCATTGGCGGTAATTACGGCATGGCGGGTGCCGTAAGGCTGGCAGCAGAGGCGGCAGCACGCGTTGGCAGTGGACTCACCAGTGTGGCGACCCGACCAGAGCATGTGGCCGCCATGGCAGCTGCCAGACCTGAGGTAATGTGGCACGGTGTGTCCGGCGCGGCTGAACTACGCAAATTGATTGATCATGCCACTGTTATAGCTATTGGCCCAGGGTTGGGGCAGGACAATTGGGCTATTGAGTTACTGGAGGCTGTGTTGCAATCGGGTAAGCCTATTGTTGTGGATGCTGATGCACTTAATCTTTTGGCCTATGAGCCAATTCAATACTCAAACTGGGTATTAACACCGCACCCTGGTGAGGCTGCACGTTTGCTAGGCTGTAGTGGCTATGAGATTAATCAGCAACGTTTTGATGCGGTTAAAGCTATAGCTGAAAAATTTTCTGCCGTAACAGTTTTGAAAGGGGCTGGAAGTTTGCTCTATAGTGCGCCTGGAGAAATTGTTCTTTGCAGTGATGGCAATCCCGGCATGGCTACTGGCGGAATGGGGGATGCGCTAACAGGGATAATCACCTCATTCATTGCTCAGGGGTTTGAACTGTTTGATGCCGCAAAGATGGGAGTTGCCCTGCATGCGGCGGCAGCCGATAAGGCCGCTGTTAGCGGTGAAAGAGGGTTGTTGGCTGCTGATGTTATTACCACATTACGCTCGTTGATTAATTGATTTTGTATTGCTGCGAGAGGCAAATATGCGTGTATTGATTGCTGAAGACGACCCTGATTCATTTGAATTTTTGGCAACTTTGCTGAACAGCTTTGGTTTCGAAGTCGTTGGGGTTGATAACGGTGATGATGCGTTGAAAATATTACAAGGCCCTGACCGTCCTATGTTAGCGGTGCTAGACCGGATGATGCCGGGTATGAGCGGTATAGATGTCTGCCATAGGCTGCGCGAACATCCGTGTGATAACCCTCCCTATATAATCCTGTTAACCTCATTGAGCAGTGAGAGTGATATTGTTGAAGGATTGGAGGCCGGTGCCAATGATTATATCACCAAGCCGTTTGACTTTTATGAGCTGAATGCTCGAATCGGTGTTGGTCAACGAGTCATCGACTTGCAGGCCTCACTCAGTACGCGTGTTAAGGAGCTGGAAGATGCCCTGGGACACGTCAAAACCTTGCAAGGTATTTTGCCTATCTGTATGCACTGCCACAAGATCAGGGATGATAAGGAATCCTGGCGGCAGATTGAAGACTATCTATCTCAACACACGGATGTGCAGTTTAGTCATGGTATCTGTGAAAACTGTATGCAGGAGCACCATGGTGATGATGTCTGAACTCAAATGGTTAACGTTTTTTGCGGTGACGTTTTTTTTCCTGCCGGGCTGTGCGCCAGGCAATCCAAAGTTTTCGCAGCGGTGTGAGTGAAATGCGCTGATCGAGAACGCGAAAGTTATCGTCCTCAATCTCTTTTAGTGTTGCCTGGTAAATGGCCGACATGATGATGCCGCAGCGCTGACTGTATCGATCTGTCTCTGGTAGCAATTCAAATGCTTTTTGATAATAGTCATTGGCACGTTGGGCCTGGAAGGTCATTAGTTGGCGCGCGTTATCCGTCATTTGATGATTAAGAATATCTTCTTCTGTAACCCTAAACCGTTGTAACTCATCCTGGGGGATGTAGATACGTCCACGGGCGGCATCTTCAGCGACATCACGGAGGATGTTGGTAAGTTGAAATGCCATGCCCAGGCTGTGAGCGTATTTCAGGGTTTGTCGGTCTTCATAACCGAATACCTCGGCGGCCATCAAACCGACCACAGAGGCAACCCGATAACAGTACAGACTGAGATCCTTGAAGCTGGCATAGCTGAATTGCTCCAGATCCATTGCCATACCGTCAATGATCTCAAGGAAATATTCCTGCGGCAGGTTAAAATTCTCGGTCGACGTTTTTAATGCCTGGGTGACGGGATGGCTAGGCTTGCCTGAAAACAGGTTGTTGATTTCGTCGCGCCACCATTCAAGTTTGCTGCTGGCCAGGCCGGGATCAGAGCATTCATCAACCACATCATCAACTTCTCGGCAAAAGGCGTACAGGGCAATAATGGCCTGCTTTTGCTTGGGCGGCAGAAACAGAAAGCTGTAATAAAAGCTGGAGCCGCTCTTGGCTGCTTTGTCCTGGCAATATTGGTCTGGTGTCATGTGATGTTTGGTTGTACTGCAGAAAGGAGGTATAGGATACCTAAGTCGGTGGTGGGTTGCGAGTTTTCAATATCCTTTGGTGTTTGATGGTTTATAAACTAGGCGGTTTTCTTGTCTTGTGCCTCATCGGATAGGGGGTTACTGATTTCGGCGCCGTCCTGCATTCTTTTTTCAGCTTCCGCAGCGGTTGTGCCAAATACTGACACTGCACGATTGTAGCTGTTGAGTACGCCGCTAAGTTCAGAACCAAGTTCGGCAATCAGCTTGATGAATGTGCCAAAGCGCTTGTAGAGGTGTATGCCGGTCTCACGAATTTTTTTGGCATCAGCGCTGAATTGCTGTTGCCGCCAGCCGAATGAAATAGTTTGCAGTAGGTTGAACAGGTCAGTGGGTGTGGCCAGAATCAAGTTATTTTTTTGTGCCAGGTGTAACAGATCATTGTCAATTTCGAGCGCGGTAGCTAGATAATGATCATTCAATATCATAAGGATTTGTGTTGTAGGCTGTTCCTCATATTGTGAGGTATAGGCGCGGCTGTTCATTTCCATGATGCGATCGCGTAACTTGCGGGCGTGGGTTTCCAGGTGCCAGGCCCTGACGGTTACGTCCGGTGCCTGGCAGATGTTGATATAGGCTTCCAGAGGTGTGTTTGGATCGATGGCGATCTTGTTGTTGTTGGGTAGTTTAATGAGGCAGGGACGATTGTGCTGAGGTTTGTTGTTGGCATCTGATTCATTCATGCGGTAGTGATCGGTCATGTAGGTCAGTTCAAGCAGCGTCTTTAATGTTTGTATACCCCAGAGACTGCGTGCCTCATCATTGCCCAGCATCTTGGCTATTTCTTTGGCATCGCCACGCCCAAGTTGTTGTGGGGCATTGAGGATATCAAGCTGTTTCTGGATTTGTTGTTGTACCTTTTGGCCTTCGCGGATCACCCGTTTTGCCTGCCGGTCTGCACTGCGTAGCGAGTCTTGCAGCGGTGTAAGTAGGGTTTCGACAAATCTATCCTTGTCGGACAGGTCGGCGGGGATTTCGGTTGCGTCGCTGATCAATGTTGAGAGGCTGCTTTCCAGGCCTTCGCGCATTTTTTCAACAGTGGAAAATTTTTCCGAGGTGCTTGTTTTCTGGTTATCAAGTTTGTCATTTAGGTCTGCGTACTTCTGTTTTAAATCATCAATTTTGTGTCGGGATTTGAGTGTGGAGACGACATAGCCCAGGGCGGTGGCAATAATGCTGACCAGGAGAATAATTGCAATGATGGCGGTTTCAGACATCATTTACACCTTGTTGTCTAGTCTGGCTGACCGGCTGAGCTTGTAGCCAGTCGAGAATTTCACCGGGCTGGTTGATCATGCCATCCGCACCCCATGTCTCGGGGCGGTCATGGTCATCGATATAGCCAAACAACGCCGCCAGTGTTTTCATGCCAGCCCGTCGGCCGGCTTCGATATCGCGTTCGGCATCACCAACATATAAACATTCGTGACAGTGCGAACCCACCAGACTGCTGGCAAATAACATGGGCTCGGGGTCAGGTTTGCGTTTCGAAGCAGTGTCACCAGACACGATGCAGGCGGCACGTTCATGCAGGTTTAGCGCCCTTAACAGTGGCTCGGTCAGCCAGCTGGGTTTGTTGGTGACGACCCCCCAGTTACGGCCAGTGTTTTCTATTGTTTCCAGAACCTCAGCCATGCCTGGAAACAGACGGGTTTTGTTGGCAATATTGTTGAGATAGATGTCGAGTAAGTCTTCGCGAATTTCGGCATAGCCGTCATCGTCGGGTGACAGCTCAAAGCTGAGATAGATGAGCGCGTCAGCACCATGGGAAACGATAGGGCGAATCACATCAAATGACAGTGGCGCCAGGCCACGATGATCGCGGACACCATTGAGTGCATCGGCCAGATCCGGGGCAGTATCGGCCAGGGTCCCATCCAGATCAAATAATACAGTACGCACTTTTTGATAATCCTTCCTCATACAAGTTATGACCAAGCTATCGGCGCAACTGGCTGTTTTATTAACTTTTTGATTAGCTTTGCTGGTTTAATTAGCGGCTTTCTTCGCCTGTACCAGGTAATTGACATTGATATCCTGGCCGAGTTTGTATTGGCGGGTGAGCGGGTTGTAGCTCATGCCACTGATATCGATCAGCTCTAGTCCGGCAGCGCGTAACCATTGCCCTAGTTCTGCCGGGCGGATGAACTTGGCGTAGTCATGGGTGCCCCTGGGCAACATGTTGAGCAGATATTCGGCGCCGACAATAGCCAGGGCGTAGGCCTTGGGGTTGCGGTTGATGGTGGAAAAAAATAGATCTGCCCCCGGCTGGGCCAGGTCGGCGCAAGCCTGGATTACTGAGCCGGGATCGGGTACGTGCTCGAGCATTTCCATGCAGGTGACAACTTCAAACTCTGCCGGGAGTTCTGCCGCCAGTGCCTCGGCGGTGGTGTGCTTATAGTCGAGCTGCACATTGGCTTCCAGGGCGTGTAGTCTGGCAACGGTGAGTGGTGCCTTGCCGGCATCGATGCCGGTGACGATTGCGCCGCGTTTGGCCATGCTCTCGGACAAGATCCCGCCACCACAGCCTATATCAGCTACCTTTTTACCTGCCAGCACAGCACGTTGGTCGATATAGTTCAGGCGCAGCGGATTGATTTCGTGGAGGGGTTTGAATTCACTGTTTTGATCCCACCAGCGAGAGGCCAGTTGCTCGAACTTGCTGACTTCTGCCGGGTCGATGTTTGCGCTAGTGTTCATTGTTGTTCCCTTTCAATCTTGCTGCTTCAGATCGGCAGTCATGATCTTTCTGCCCCATTCGATGGCTTTTTGTCGAATAATGGCTTCGTCCATGGTTGTGAGTGTAGCATCCTTGACCACGTGTTTGCCGCCTACCCAGACATCGCTGACCTTGTCGCGGCCGGTGGCGTAGACTAGTTGCGATATGGGGTTGTAGATAGGCTGGCTGTCAATTGTGCCGAGATTTACGGCGACCAGATCGGCGGCTTTGCCAATTTCCAGTGAACCGGTTTTGTCATCAATTCCAAGTGCTTTGGCACCATTGATGGTGGCCATGCCCAGGGCGGCAGCCGCGGGTACGGCGCTGGCGTCACCAGCCACCGCCTTGGCCAGCAGGGCTGCGCTGCGCATCTCGCCAAACATATCCAGGTCGTTGTTGCTGGCGGCGCCATCGGTGCCCAGGGCGACGTTTACACCGGTTTTTAGCAGTTTGTCGACCGGGCAGAAACCGCTGGCAAGTTTGAGGTTTGACTCTGGGCAATGAATCACATGACCGCCTGTTTTGGCGAATAAGCTGATTTCGCCATCGCCGATCTGAGTCATATGTACGGCCAGCAATCTTGGTGTCAGTAAGCCCAGTTTTTCCAGTCGTTGCATAGGCCTGAGTTGGTGGTGTTCCATGCTGCCGCCAATCTCATCTGCGGTTTCATGAACGTGCATGTGGATCGGCAGGTCAAGCTCTTCAGCCAGCATCTGAAGTTTAGTCAGCGGTTCATCCGAGACGGTGTAGGGGGCGTGCGGGGCAAAGGCTGTTTTGATCAGTGGGTGATTGCGATACTCGTCATGCAGTTCAAGCCCCTTGTGGATGTATTCCTCTGCGTTGGCGGCCCAAACAGTGGGGAAGTCGATGACTATCATGCCGACAGTGGCGCGCATATTGGCTTCAGCGGCAACCCGTGCCGTTTCGTCGGGAAAGAAATACATGTCGTTGAAGCAAGTGGTGCCACCGCGCAACATCTCGGCCACCGCCAGGCGAGTGCCGTCGTGGACAAATTCCGGGCTGACCCAGGTGGCTTCAGCGGGCCAGATATGGCCGTTCAACCATTCCATTAACGGCAGGTCATCGGCCAGTCCGCGGAATAGTGACATGGCTGCATGAGTGTGACTGTTGATAAGCCCAGGGATCAGCGCGTGTTGATTGAGTTGATGAAAGACATCGGGCTGATATTTTTGTAACGCCTCATCCCTGGGAAGCAGGTCGATGATCTTGCCCTCATGAATGGCAAGGCAATGATCTTCATGCCAGGTGTTTTCAGGTACTGCGGGGATAATCCAGCCTGCATGAATTAGTGTGTCGATTTGTTGCATAGTTTCCAGCCCTGGTTTGGTGATGCTGGAAGTATAAACGATGTACGAGTTGCTGTTGACTGAGGTTTTAGCGGTTCCAATACAGTGCGTAGATAGACACGTGGCGATTGCGTCGCCGACCGTCATGGCTCCAGTTTTGATCGACGGGTTTGTGTTCGCCCATGCTGCTAAGATTGATAAGACTTGGGTCAATTCCTTTTACGGTAAGGTAGTTACGAACAATCTTGGCGCGACGCTCAGACAGTTGGTTATTGTAGTTGATGCTGCCCTTATTGTCGGTATGACCATCGATCAGAATGCGTTTGATATTGTTGTATTTAAGCAGATACTCACTCGCCGCATCCAGGGCCCGCTGTCCCTCGCGGGTAAGGGTGGCCTTGTTGCTGTCGAAGTAGACCGGACTGAGTGAAACATACTCAAAGCTGCCATCTTGTAATTCAGCGCCAGGAACATCTAGGGTTTCTGGCGGCGTGGCGGCGGTGCCATCCCACAGGCCGGGCGTGGTGGCAATGGCACAATGTGAAGAAAGGGCCATAGCGGTGCTAAAAACAAACTGTTTAATGATTTTTTTGGTCATGGCACTCACCGGTATTTCAAGTCCTTTTATGGATTATCGGCTGAAATTGCTTAACAGTTAAATAGATATTTTGGTCTGAATTGGATTAGCCGGTATCATGCCTGTTTTTTGCTGGAGTTAGTAACATGTCGATCCAGGATTATGACAAGATCAGGGCGGTTGAGTGGAGTAGTGGTCGTTTAAAGTTGCTGGATCAGCGCTTGTTGCCGCGTCTGGAGCAGTGGATCACCTTTGCTGATGCCCTGGGTGTGGCTCAGGCGATACGTGACATGGTGGTGCGTGGTGCGCCGGCCATCGGTGTAACTGCTGCTTATGGTGTGGTGCTGGCAGCGCAGGATCGTTACAACGAGTCCGCTGAGCACTGGAAAAACCTGATAGAGAAAGACTTCAAACTACTGGCCGAATCGCGCCCAACCGCAGTCAACCTGTTTTGGGCCCTGGATCGGATGAAGGCACAGCTGGCCGGGATTGAGGGTAGTCCGGTTGCGTGCTTGCTGGCCGAGGCTAAGCTGATTCACGCAGAGGATGTCGCCGCCAATTGTCATATGGCTGAGCTGGGTGCTGATTTGATCGAGGCCCCCTGCGCCGTGTTGACCCATTGTAATGCTGGTGCCCTGGCTACTGGCGGCGTGGGTACCGCACTGGGTGTGATTCGTGCCGCCTATGCCGCGGGCAAGGTCAATCATGTCTTCGCTGATGAGACCCGCCCCTGGCTGCAGGGCGCGCGCCTGACCGCCTGGGAGATGGTGGAGGATAATATCCCTGTGACTTTGATTGCTGATAGCGCGGCCGCCACCCTGATGCAGCAAGGCAAGGTTAAATGGGTAGTTGTGGGGTCTGACCGCATTGCGGCTAACGGTGATGTGGCTAACAAAATTGGCACCTATTCGTTGGCGGTCAATGCCCGCCATCATGGTGTCAAGTTTATGGTGGTTGCACCCACCTCGACCGTCGATATGGACATCACTTCGGGCGACCAAATACCCATTGAGGAACGACCGCAGGATGAGGTGTTGAGCCTGGCGGGCACCCGAATTGCTCCAGATGCCGCCCATGCCTGGAACCCATCTTTTGATGTCACTCCAGCTGAGCTGGTGGATGCTATTGTCACCGAAAAGGGGGTCGTCCTGGCGCCGACGGCCGCGAAGATGCTTGAGATGATGAATGGCTAGTTTTACAATAGCTTAGCCCCATAAAAGGGTGCCTGGAGCGTCAGTAGTGTGCTAAGCTTTGCTGCTAATTATAAGAGGGCTTGTGGCTGGCTGATTTGGGATTTGGTCGAGCTGCAGATAAAGCAGTTTTTAAAGATAAAGGCACTAAAATAATCCATGGTTGATTTTGCTCAAGAAGTCCTCCCGATTACTATCGAGGAGGAGATGAAGCAGTCGTACATGGAGTACGCCATGAGTGTAATCGTGGGGCGTGCTCTACCGGATGTGCGAGATGGTCTGAAACCGGTTCACCGTCGCGTGCTCTACGCCATGAGCGTATTGAGTAACGACTGGAACAAACCTTACAAAAAGTCTGCCCGTGTGGTGGGTGACGTTATCGGTAAATATCACCCCCATGGTGATACTGCTGTCTACGACACTATTGTTCGTATGGCGCAGCCATTCTCGATGCGCTACATGCTGGTCGATGGCCAGGGTAACTTTGGCTCGGTTGATGGTGACTCTGCCGCTGCCATGCGTTACACCGAAGTACGCATGGCTAAGATCGCCCACGAGTTGCTGGCTGATCTGGATAAAGAAACGGTCGATTTTATTCCCAACTACGATGAATCTGAACATGAACCGGCGGTGTTTCCGACCCGTCTGCCCAATCTGCTGATTAACGGCTCTGCCGGTATCGCGGTGGGTCTGGCCACCAATATCCCGCCGCACAACCTCACCGAGATCGTCAACGCCTGTATTGCTCTGGTGGATAATCCTGATCTAGATATTGCCGGCCTGATGGAATACGTGCCTGGTCCTGACTTTCCCACGGCTGCCTTTATCAATGGTGCTCAGGGCATTCAAGAGGCCTATTACACCGGCCGCGGTCGTATCTATCTGCGTGCTCGTAGTGAAATCGAGATTGATGAGGCAAGAGATAAACAGACCATTATCATCACCGAACTGCCGTATCAGGTGAACAAGGCCAATCTGCTGGAAAAGATTGCCGAGCTGGTCAAGGAGAAAAAGGTCGAGGGCATTACCGAGCTGCGCGATGAGTCAGATAAAGATGGCATGCGCATGGTGATTGAGTTGCGCCGCGGTGAAGTGGGTGAGGTAGTGCTAAATAATCTCTACCGTTACACCCAGCTAGAGAATGTCTTCGGCATCAACATGGTTGCCCTGGTGGATGGCCAGCCCAAGCTGCTTAATTTGAAGCAGATGTTGGCGGCCTTCATTCGTCATCGTCGCGAGGTGGTCACGCGGCGTACCATTTTTGACCTGCGCAAGGCGCGTGAGCGTGGCCATATTCTGGAAGGCCTGGCGGTATCGCTGGCCAATATCGACGAAGTGATTGCTCTGATCAAGGCCTCAGCCAGTCCGTCCGAGGCCAAGGCCGGTTTGATGGGCAAGGTTTGGCAGCTGGGTGCAGTGAGCGGCATGTTGGAGCGCGCTGATACTGATATGTCACGCCCAGAAGGTCTGCCCGCCGAGTTTGGTATGGTGGATGGCGGTTACCGTCTGTCAGAGACCCAGGCTCAGGCGATCCTGGAACTGCGTCTGCACCGTCTTACCGGGCTGGAGCAAGACAAGATTACCGTCGAGTTCAAGGAAATTCTTGAGCGTATTGCTGATCTGCTCGACATCCTTTCAAACCCGGGCCGTCTGATGCAGGTGATTCGAGGCGAGTTAGTCGAGATTCTTGATGAATATGGTGATGAACGTCGTAGTGAAATTCTTCAGAATCGCATTAATCTTTCCCTGGAGGACATGATTACAGAGGAAAATGTGGTGGTCACCTTGTCACATGCGGGGTATGTGAAATCACAGTCATTGACTATTTACCAGGCGCAGAAACGCGGTGGCAAGGGCAAATCTGCAGCTAACGTCAAGGACGAGGACTTCATCGACAAGCTGTTTATAGCTAATACCCATGACACTATTTTATGTTTCTCCAGTCGTGGCAAATTGTACTGGAAGAAGGTTTATGAACTACCACAGGCTGGCCGCACAGCCCGTGGCAAACCCATTGTGAATCTGCTGCCGCTGGAAGAGGGTGAGCGTATCAATGCTGTGCTGCCAGTACGTGAATATGAAGAGGGTAAGTTTGTCTTCATGGCCACGAGCACCGGTATCGTCAAGAAAACCCCGTTGAAGGATTTCTCGCGCCAACGTGCCAACGGTATTATCGCCCTTGATCTATTGGGTGATGATTGCCTGGTGGGTGTTGACATCACTAATGGCGATAACGACGTCATGTTGTTGACCAATGCCGGCAAGGCAATCCGTTTTAACGAAAAAGATGTCCGGCCAATGGGGCGCACTGCCCGTGGCGTAAAAGGCATTAAGCTTGGCGCCGGTCAGAAGGTCATTTCATTGATTAATGTCAGTGATGGCGATGTGCTGACGGTCACCGAGCAGGGTTACGGCAAACGCACTGCGATTGAGGATTATCCGATCCATGGTCGTGGTGGCCAGGGTGTTATCTCGATCCAGACCAATGAACGAAATGGTGCTGTGGTTGGCGCTGTTCAGGTCAATAGTGATAATGAGATTATGCTAATCAGTGACAATGGCACGTTAGTGCGCACCCGTGTGGCCGAGATTTCTTGCCTGGGCCGCAATACCCAGGGCGTACGCCTGATCAAACTATCCAAAGGTGAAAGTCTGATTGGTGTCGAAAAGATAGTCGATGTAGAAACTGACGCTGGCAGCGACGCTGAAGAAAAACCTGATAACTAACAATTCGAGGCAAACGATGGCAAGAGTGTATAACTTTAGTGCTGGTCCGGCGATATTACCTGAAGCAGTTTTGCAACAGGCTCAGGATGAAATGCTGGATTGGCAGGGCAGTGGCATGTCGGTGATGGAGATGAGTCACCGTGGCAAGGAGTTTATGTCGATTGCGGCACAGGCCGAAGCCGATCTGCGTGAGTTGATGGCTATCCCCGCCAACTATAAAGTATTGTTCCTGCAGGGTGGTGCCAGCAGCCAGTTTGCCATGGTGCCGATGAATCTGTTGCGCGGCAAGGGCGGTGCGGATTACATCAATACCGGTGCCTGGTCGAAAAAGGCCATTGCCGAAGCCAAGCGTTATTGCAAGGTCAATATTGCTGCCACCACTGAAGGTTCAAAATTTTCCACTACGCCGACACAGGCAGAGTTACAGTTGGATGCTGATGCTGCCTATGTCCATTACACCCCTAATGAAACTATCGGTGGGGTTGAGTTTCCTTACATCCCCGAAACGGGTGATGTGCCGTTGGTGGCCGATATGTCGTCAACCATTTTGTCTCGCCCGGTTGATGTCTCTAAGTTTGGATTGATTTATGCCGGTTCCCAGAAGAATATTGGCCCGGCTGGTCTGACCGTTGTGATTGTTCGCGAAGATCTGCTCGGACAGACCATCGCCGGCACACCGACCATGTTCAATTATGCCCAGCAGGTGGAAAATGATTCCATGTACAACACACCGCCGACCTATGCCTGGTATATGGCCGGTCTTGCCTTTACCAATCTGAAAAAAAATGGTGGTCTCGCGGCCATGGCTGAGATCAATCAGCGTAAGGCGGCCAAACTGTATGCGGCGATAGATAACTCTGATTTTTATGCCAATCCGGTCACGCCTGAAAGCCGTTCATGGATGAATGTGCCGTTTACGCTCGCTGATGCAGGGCTGGATGCAGTTTTTCTGAAAGAGGCTTCAGCACGTGGCCTCATTACACTGAAAGGGCATCGTTCTGTCGGTGGCATGCGTGCCAGTATCTACAACGCCATGCCCGAGGCTGGTGTTGATTCATTGATTGAGTTGATGGCTGATTTCGAGAAGCGTCACGGCTAAACCCTGGGGGCAGGACTAATGTACAAAATCCTGACACTGAACAATATTTCTGTTGCTGGTTTGGAACGCCTGCCGCGTGATCAATACGAGGTGGCTTCTGAGATTCAGCATCCAGATGCCATCCTGTTGCGCTCGTTCAAGATGCACGATATGGAAATTCCTGCAACCTTGAAGGCGGTGGGGCGTGCCGGTGCCGGGGTCAATAATATTCCGGTTGACAAGATGAGTCAGCGTGGCATACCTGTATTTAATGCCCCGGGTGCCAATGCCAATGCGGTAAAAGAGCTGGTGTTAGCCGGCATGTTGCTGGCCAGTCGTAATATTTGTCAGGCCTGGGACTACACCAATCAACTTAACGGTGATGACGCCAGCTTGGGTAAACAGGTTGAGGCTGGCAAAAAAAAATATGTAGGATTTGAATTGCCGGGTCGAACCCTGGGCGTGGTTGGCCTGGGTGCCATCGGTATCCGCGTCGCCAATGCCGCCCTGAGTCTGGGGATGAAGGTGATTGGTTATGATCCACAGATTACCGTTAAGGGTGCCTGGCAACTGGCTGCCGAAGTCGAACAGGCCCACAGCGTGGATGACATGGTATCGCGCTGTGATTTTATTACCTTCCATGTGCCATTAATCGATGCCACCCGTAATATGCTCAGTGCCGAACGCGTGGCGACGATGAAAAAGGGCGCGGTAGTACTTAATTTTGCCCGCGATGGCATTGTTGATGAAACGGCTGTTTGCAAGGCCCTGGATGCCGACAAGCTTTACGCCTATGTCACGGACTTTCCTTCTAACTCGCTCAGTGGTCATGAGCGTGTTATTGCGTTGCCTCACCTGGGGGCATCGACTGCTGAAGCAGAAGATAATTGTGCCGTCATGGTCGCTGATCAGGTTAGCGATTTTATTGAGAATGGCAATATCGTCAATGCAGTCAATTTCCCTGAGGTGGTGTTGCCGCGTAGCGAAGGTAACCGCCTGGCCGTTGCCAACTCCAACGTGCCCAACATGGTTGGCCAAATTACTACCATGTTAGCGGATGCCGGTTTGAATATCCTCGACATGCTGAATAAATCCAGAACCGAGCTGGCCTATACCCTGGTTGATGTGGAAGGTGAAATACCTGCCGCCCTGGTCGAGCGTATCAAGTCAATCGAAGGCGTGTTGTCGGTAAGGGTTTTGTAAGATTGTATGAGTAAAAAATTTACAGACCTATCACAGGTGCGTGAACGTATTGATCAGCTGGATCAAGCAATCCAGGACCTGATCAACGAGCGGGCCGAGTGTGCCCAGGCTGTTGCCGAGATCAAGATGCGTTCAGGCGATACCGCGGCGGATTTTTATCGTCCTGAGCGTGAGGCGCAGGTATTACGCAAGGTGCTGGGGCGCAACCAGGGTCCCTTGTCCGGTGAAGAGATGGCACGCTTGTTTCGTGAGATCATGTCGGCCTGTCTGGCGTTGGAACAGCCGATGCGGATTGCCTTTCTGGGGCCGGAAGGCACCTATACCCATGATGCGGCGCTGAAGCACTTTGGCCATTCTGTTACTACGGTGCCACACGCAACAATAGCTGAAGTGTTTCGTGATGTAGAGGCCGGGTTTTCCCATTATGGTGTGGTACCCATCGAGAATTCGACCGAGGGTGTTGTTAATCACACCCTCGATACCTTTGTTAACTCGCCATTGCAGATTAGTGGTGAGGTTGAGCTGCGCATCCATCACTGCTTGTTGTCCAAGCATAATCAGATTTCAGAGATTAAATCTGTTTACGCCCACCAGCAGTCATTGGCCCAGTGCCGTGATTGGCTGGATGAGCATTTGAACGATGTGCCGCGGGTTGCTGTTAGCAGTAATGCCAAGGCCGCGCATATGGCCGGTGCCGAAGCTGGCGCTGCTGCGATTGCCTCTAATGCGGCGGCTGAGTTGTATGAACTGAATGTACTTGAGTGTAATATTGAAGATGAGCCGGACAACACCACCCGGTTCCTGATTATTGGCCGTCAGTCACCAGCCGCCAGCGGTAGAGACAAGACCTCGTTGCTGGCTTCTACCGTCAATCGTCCTGGTGGTTTGAATAATCTGCTGATGCCACTGGCAGATGCGGGGATTTCCATGACGCGCATTGAATCTCGCCCCTCCAGGCGCGCCATGTGGGAATACGTGTTTTTTATCGATATTGAGGGGCATAAAGAGGATGCCAGTGTCGCTGCGGCATTGCAGACACTAACCGATCAGGCATCGGTGTTAAGGGTGTTGGGCTCCTATCCAATCGCTGTGCTTTAAGCCGGCTGCAAACGTTACAGAACAAGGTAAGATTTCATGATTATTATTCTCAGAGCTGAAGCGGCGGATGCAGAGATTCGCGCCGTAGAACAAAAGATCCGCGACATGGGGCTTGATCCACATGTCTCGAAAGGTATTCAACGCATAGTCATCGGCGCCATAGGCGATGAGTCCAAGGTGGACAAAGAGGCGCTTGAGGCGCTGCCTTGTGTTGAAAATGTTGTTCGCGTAATGAAACCACACAAGATAGTTTCACGTGATTCCCATCATGAAAATACCATCATCGATGTTGCCGGCGTCAAGATTGGCGGCAAGACGGTGCAGGTAATCGCCGGGCCATGTTCAGTTGAGACGCTTGAGCAAATGCAGCAATCAGCCACGGCGGTTGCCGCTGCCGGCTGTAGCATGATGCGCGGTGGTGCATTCAAGCCACGTTCCAGTCCTTATGCTTTTCAGGGCGTTGGCGTTGAAGGTCTGGAGATGTTTCAGACGGCTGCCAGGGCACACAAGCTGCCTATCGTTACCGAGCTGATGGATGTGCGCATGCTTGACACCTTTCTTGAACATAAGGTTGATGTGATTCAGATTGGTACTCGCAATATGCAGAACTTTGACCTGCTGAAAGAGGTAGGTAAGGTACAGACACCGGTAATACTCAAACGTGGTATGTCGGCGACTATCTCTGAGTGGTTGATGGCTGCCGAGTACATTGCCGCCAATGGCAATCACAACATCATCTTCTGTGAGCGCGGTGTGCGCTCGTTTGAAACGGCCTATCGCAACATGCTCGATGTTACTGCTATTCCGGTGTTAAAGCGTGAGACCCATCTACCGGTCATCATTGATCCAAGTCATGCCGGTGGCAAGGCCTGGATGGTGCCTGACCTGTCACGTGCAGCGATTGCGGCTGGCGCTGACGGCTTGCTGATTGAGGTCCACCCACGTCCGGCCGAGGCCTGGTGTGATGCGGATCAGGCTCTGAGCCCGGATCAGCTTAATGTGTTGATGGGCGAACTGCGTGGCATAGCCCAGGTCATTGGTCGCGATCTCTAGTGGTTACATAAGAACAACGGAGAATATGCCTCATGTTCAGTATTATGGCGCCAGTTATTAATAAATCCCCCCTCGCCCCCCTTTTTAAAAGGGGTGCGAGGGGGGAATTTTTATGATTCAGCAACTCACTATCATTGGCGTCGGTTTAATTGGCGGTTCACTGGCGCGTGCCTTGAAACAGGTCGGTTACTGCAAGACAGTGGTCGGCTGTGGCCGTAGTGAGGCACAGTTACAAAAGGCGGTTGAGTTAGGTGTGATCGACCGTTATTGCACCGATATTGCCGAGGCCGTGCAGGGTGCTGATGTGGTGTTGCTGGCCGTACCGCTGGGCGCAATGGCATCCTGTTTCAAGGCTATGCAGGGGCATCTAAAGGCTGAGGTGGTGATCACCGACGCCGGTAGCGCCAAGGGCAGCGTGGTAGCGGCAGCCAACGCAGCATTTGATCAGCTGCCGCCTGGTTTTGTTCCCGGGCATCCCATTGCCGGCACGGAGCGGAGCGGGGTGGAGGCCTCTTTTGCTGAGCTCTATCGAGGACGGCGTGTGATTATCACCCCCCTGGCCAGCTCTTCCGTCAAGGCGGTAAACAGTGTACGACAAATGTGGCAACAGGCGGGCGCGTTGGTAGAGGAGATGACGGTGAAGCACCATGACGAGGTGTTGGCGGCCACGAGTCATCTGCCGCATGTTTTGGCCTATGGTCTGGTGGATACCCTGGTGTCGATGGATGAAAGCGAAGAGATTTTTCGTTTCGCTGCCGGTGGTTTTCGGGATTTTACCCGTATTGCCTCAAGTGATCCGGTGGTCTGGCGCGATATCTGTCTGGCTAACCAGGCGGCCCTGTTGGCAGTCCTGGAACGCTATCAGCTTGACCTGGAAAAGCTTACCCAACAGGTTCGTGATGCAGATGGCGATGCCCTGGGGACAGTCTTTATACGCGCTAAATCAGCCCGTGATCGTTTTATTGAACAGCTTGAAAAATAGATCTTAACTTATTGAAATAATTGATATGTCTTCTGAAAAAAATATCCAGTTCAAGGTTCAGCCCGGGGGACGCCTGAACGGTAGACTTCGTGTCCCCGGCGACAAATCCATTTCACATCGTGCCATCATGCTGGGCTCCCTGGCGGAGGGGGTTACCCATGTCAGCGGTTTTCTCGAAGGTGAAGATGCCCTGGCCACGCTCAAGGCCTTTCGCGCCATGGGGGTGCAGATTGAAGGGCCGGATAATGGTCGGGTAGTGATTCATGGTGTCGGCATGCATGGACTACGGGCACCTGAGTCGGCGCTGGATTTAGGTAACTCGGGTACCTCAATCAGACTCATGGCGGGTCTATTGGCAGGCCAGGGCTTTGATGTGGAGATGGTCGGCGACGCTTCGCTGAGTAAGCGTCCCATGCGCCGTGTCACCGAGCCGTTGGCTTTGATGGGGGCGCATATCGATACTGCTGAAGGGGGCATGCCGCCGCTGCATGTTCGTGCTGATAGTCGGTTGAAGGGAATTAATTACGCCTTGCCTATGGCCAGTGCTCAAGTTAAGTCCTGCATCTTGCTCGCCGGTCTGTATGCCGAGGGAGAGACCAGTGTTACCGAACCTGCCCCGACCCGCGACCATACCGAGCGTATGTTGCAGGGTTTTTCCTATGAGGTAAGACGCGATGCTGCGACGGCGAGATTGACGGGTGGTGGCTCACTTCAGGCAACTGATATCGATGTGCCTTCCGATATATCCTCGGCGGCCTTCTTTATGGTCGGTGCCACGATCGCTGTAGACTCTGATGTAACACTTGAGCATGTTGGCGTAAATCCAACCCGTACAGGGGTTATTGATATTCTGCGTCTGATGGGCGCGCAGATAGATGTTAGCAACCAGCGTGAGGTGGGCGGCGAGCCAGTGGCTGATATCCGTATTCGTTCCAGTCAGCTTAAGGGCATTCATATCCCTGACGCGCTGGTGCCGTTGGCGATTGATGAATTCCCGGCGCTGTTTATTGCAGCGGCCTGCGCCGAAGGTGAGACTGTCCTGACCGGTGCAGAAGAGCTGCGGGTCAAGGAAAGTGACCGTATTCAGGTCATGGCCGATGGCTTGCTCAAGATGGGCATCAAGGCCGAGCCAACCCCTGACGGAATTGTGATTCAGGGTGGTTCCATGCAGGGTGCAGAGGTCGATAGTCATGGTGATCATCGTATTGCCATGAGCTTTGCCATGGCTGCTTTGCGGGCACAAGGCATTGTCATTATTAATGATTGTGCCAATGTGAATACCTCTTTCCCAAATTTTGTCACACTGGCCAGTGGCGCTGGTTTGGGCATTAAATGAAGAATTAAGGGTGGAATAGATATGGCTGAACATGAGGCCGATGTCATCACCATTGATGGCCCGAGTGGCTCTGGTAAGGGCACCATTAGTCGTTTACTGGCGAATGGGCTAGGCTGGCATTTTCTTGATAGTGGTGCGCTGTACCGGCTGACGGGGCTGGCAGCGACACGCCATGGCATCGATTTCAGCGATGAGAACGGTCTGGCGACATTGGCAGCCCATCTGGATGTCGAATTTGTTTCGGATGATAGTGGTGTAGGTACCCGAATTTTCCTTGAAGGAGAAGAGGTTACAAGCACTATTAGAAGTGAAGAGTGCGGTAATGATGCCTCCAAGGTTGCGGCTGTTCAAGCGGTTCGTGATGCCCTGTTTGAGCGGCAGCGGGCATTTTTAGTGGCACCTGGTCTGATAGCCGATGGTCGAGATATGGGGACGGTGATTTTTCCCAATGCCCGACTGAAAATATTTCTTACCGCAAGCCTGGAAGAAAGGGCCTCGAGGCGCTATAAACAGTTGAAACAAAAGGGGCTTGATGCTAATCTACCGGCCCTTCTGGAAGAGCTGACCGAACGCGATGATCGCGACAGGAATCGATCTTCCTCGCCGCTGGTTGCGGCGGTTGATGCCGTAAGCATTGATACGTCGAACATGAGTATTGATGAAGTGGTGGCAAAGGTATCTGGCTTGTGGCAACAAGCCATAGCGTAAAGACAGGGACGCATAGGCGTTGTCTGCCGATGTTTTTATCAAGGTGGCCTGGTTGTCAGGCTGTTTTTTTTAACTCCGCGATTGAGCGGAATAACTAGTACTCATTCAAGACTGGATGGTTTGTGGTCTGAATGCAGAAGGGTAAATACTAAATATGAGTATGAGCTTTGCAGAATTATTAGAGGAAAGCCAGGTCGACGAACGCATGCGTCCGGGCTCCATTTTGAACGCAATTGTCATCAGCATTGATGCCAATATGGTTTTGGTGAGCGCCGGACTGAAGTCTGACAGCGCCATCCCGGCCGAGCAGTTCTATGACGAAACAGGCAAGGTCAATGTAGCTGTTGGCGATGAAATCGAAGTTGCGCTTGAGGCCGTTGAAGATGGCTATGGTGAAACGCGCCTGTCACGTGAAAAGGCCGTTCGTGCCCAAGCCTGGACTATCCTTGAGAAGGCCATGGAAGCGAGTGAAGCCGTTATTGGTGTCCTTACCGGCAAGGTTAAGGGTGGTTATACGGTTGAGCTGAATGGCATACGTGCCTTCTTGCCGGGTTCTCTGGTTGATGTGCGCCCTGTACGTGATGCTGCACACCTGGAAGGCAAAGCGCTGGAGTTCAAGGTTGTTAAGCTTGATCGTCGTCGTAACAACGTGGTTGTTTCACGACGTGCGGTAGTTGAAACCGAGTCTAATGTTGAACGTGAACAGCTGCTCGAAAATCTGCAGGAAGGCCAGACTGTCAAGGGTATTGTTAAGAACCTGACTGACTATGGTGCGTTCATCGACCTGGGTGGTATCGACGGTCTGCTGCATATTACTGATATGGCATGGCGTCGTGTGCGTCAGCCATCTGAAATCGTTAACGTCGGTGACGAGATCGACGTTAAGGTTCTGAAATTTGATAAAGAGCGTCATCGTGTTTCTCTTGGGCTCAAGCAAATGGGTGAAGATCCATGGGAAGATATTGCACGCCGTTACCCTGTTGGTGCCCGCCTGTTTGGCAAGGTCACTAATATTGCTGACTACGGCTGCTTTGTTGAGATCGAGAGCGGTGTTGAGGGTCTGGTTCATGTTTCAGAAATGGATTGGACTAACAAGAATATTCATCCATCCAAGGTTGTTCATGTTGGTCAGGAAACTGAGGTCATGGTGCTGGATATCGATGAAGAACGTCGTCGTATCTCGCTGGGCATGAAGCAGTGCGCAGCGAATCCATGGGACACCTTTGCAGCCACTCATAATAAGGGTGACAAGATCGCAGGCACCATCAAATCGATAACAGATTTTGGTGTGTTCGTTGGCCTGGAAGGCGGTATCGATGGTCTATTGCATCTGTCCGACTTGTCATGGAATGATGGTGGCGAAGATGCTGTGCGTAGTTACTCTAAGGGTGATGAGGTTGAGGCTGTTATTCTGGCGATCGATCCTGAGCGTGAGCGTATCTCTCTGGGTGTTAAGCAATTGGACCAGGATCCTTTCTCACAATATGTTGCCGAGCATGCCAAGGGCTGTATTGTTAAGGGAACGATTACTGAAGTTGATGCCAAGATGGCAGTCGTTAATCTGGCTGACACCGTAGATGGTTATCTGCGTTCCTCCGAGCTTTCGCAGGATCATGTTGCCGATGCTCGCACTTTATTGAGTGTTGGTGATGAAATTGAAGCCAAGTTCATCGGTGTTGATCGTAAGAACCGTACCATCATGCTGTCGATCAAGGCGAAAGACAGTGATGAGGAGCAGGAAGCCGTTAAGGAATACAGCTCTGGTTCTGATGCTGGTGCGACCACTTTGGGTGACCTGCTGAAAGAGCAGATCGACTCCAAGGGCTAAAAGCCAGTGAAATATCCCTCTGGAAGCAATTCCAGGGGGATTTTTTTGTTGAGCTGTTGCCAAATCTGCACAGATAAGCCAATATTGTATTATCTACAAGGAGTTAGGTGCTCCTGCATGCTAGAGGAAAACAATAATGACAAAGTCCGAGATGATAGATTTGCTGGCCCAGCGTCAAAAGCATTTGACCTATAAAGATGTGGAATTTGCGGTCAAAACCATGATTGAGCAGATGGCGCAAAACCTTGCTACCGGCGAGAGGATTGAAATCCGCGGTTTTGGCAGTTTTTCCCTTCATTATCGTCCACCACGCCTGGGCAGAAACCCTAAAACCGGCGAATCAGTACCACTGGTGGGAAAGTATGTGCCTCATTTTAAACCTGGCAAAGAACTGAGAGAACGCGTTAATCAAAGTATTGAACGTGTTGAAATCATTGAAAGCTGATCATCCTCTCTTTACGGGTGGGAAAGATGTTTAAAATATTAGGACTAATCTTGTTGCTGTTTATTGGGATTGTGGTGATTAGTTTTACCACGCTCAATGCGCAAACAATTCAGCTTAATTACTATTTTGGCTCTATGGATTTGCCGCTGGCGGTGGCCGTGGTTGTCTCCATAGCTGCTGGCATATTATTTGGTTTTTTTGCCAGCCTTGGCTCTATCATGCGGCTTAAGCGTGAAAATCTGAAATTAAAAAGAACAACCAAGGCTGTAGAAAAACAGTTAGCCCAGCCTCGTCCCACTCCCGTTCAAGAAAACTAGTCTATGAGCCTGACCCTGTTATGGTTGTTGCTGCCTGTGGCTGCGGCCTCAGGTTGGTATGTTGCCCGCAGGGAATATCAAAAAAATAGTGCCAAGACCGCAGTAAACCTGCCCCAGGATTACTTTAAGGGGCTTAATTACATTCTTAACGAGCAGCCAGATAAGGCGATTGACATCTTTATGAAGATGTCGGAGCTTGATGAGAGTACCTTTGAGATTCATCTTGCCCTGGGCAGTCTATTCCGTCGCCGGGGTGAGGTTGACCGGGCTATACGTTTACACCAAGGTCTGGTAAATAATCCATCTCTAAGTACCGAGCTACATGCTCAGGCATTGCAAGAACTCGCGCTTGATTACATGGGCGCAGGTCTGCTTGATCGAGCTGAAGATCTTTGTCTTGAACTTGTCGATGTTGATGCCAACAATATTGCTGCCTTGAACCTGCTAAGAGATATTTATCAGCAAGAAAAGGAATGGTTCAGGGCGATTGATTTGGGCCGTAAGATCGCTGTTTGCAAGAACGAACCACAAGCATTGATTATTGCCCATTACTATTGTGAGCTTGCCCAACAGGCACGCTGTAAGGATGATCTGGCTCAGGCAAAGCGAATGTTAGACAAGGCCCTGCAGGAAGATACCGTGTGTGGTCGTGCAGTCATAATAAGAGCGCAGATTGAACAGCAATTGGGAGATTACGATGCTGCTATTAATTCTTATCAGCAGCTTGAAACAAAAGCGCCAGAATATTTATCCGAAATTCTTGATGAGCTGAAAAATTGTTATCAGGCAGTCGGGCAAAAGGAAAAGATGATTGCCTACCTTAGACGCATAATTCGCAATCATCATGGGGTTGAATTGGTGTTAACTGCTGCGCGGATGCTTAAGGAGTATGAAGGTGAGGATGTCGCCATGGCTTTTCTCAGCAATGAAGTGAATGTACGACCATCCTTACGTGGTGTGCAATATTTGCTTGAGCTGAACCAGGTCCAGCTCAATGATAAAAAGGGTTATCTGGCAGTTGTTAAGTCTTCGCTGGACAAGTTGCTCGAGAACAAACCCGTATATCGCTGTAGTCATTGTGGTTTTACCGGTGTTGATATGCACTGGTGCTGCCCCAGCTGTAAAACCTGGTCGAGCATTAAACCCATTCATGAATTCCAATGGGGTGCGAGCATTTGATAAGCCAGGCAAAGTCATCAGGGGAAGGTTTATAAACCCCCTTAATACCCAATGATTACCTCCCCCTTTGAAAAAGGGGGATTGAGGGGGATTTTATCAATGCAGCCCCTGTCTCTTTCTCAAAGGAAAGGGCTCAATGTTTGGCATGTGCTGAACCATGATATTTTATGTTTGATTGCCAAGTATAAAGTCTGAATTAACTGATGCGCAGAATTAAATTAAATTTACCAAATTACTATGTAGGCTAGCCGTGATTGAAGATAAGAACAGAATTGTCGTAGCGCTCGACTACCCATCTGCCAAAGAGGCAATCAATCTGGCAGAGCAGCTTGACCCAGAAAACTGCCGGCTCAAGGTCGGTAAAGAGCTGTTTACCCGTGAAGGCCCGGCAATCGTAGAAAAACTGCAGAATAAAGGCTTTGAGATATTCCTTGATCTGAAATTTCACGATATTCCCAACACCACCGCAGCGGCATGTGCCGCGGCCGCGGACCTAGGCGTATGGATGATTAATGTGCATGCCCTGGGTGGAAGGCGGATGATGGAGGCTGCCCGTAATGCCGTCGATAAGTGCGGTCATCAGCCGTTGCTCATAGGTGTGACTATTCTGACCAGCATGAGCGCAGATGATTTGTTAGAGGTCGGTTTGTCTGATCAGCCAGCCAATGAAGTTGCTCGCTTGGCCGGGCTTGCCAAAGACTCCGGGTTAGATGGGCTGGTCTGTTCGGCCCAAGAGGCAACAGCTATGCAAACAAGGTTTGGTCCTGATTTTATATTGGTCACCCCTGGCATACGTCCAGCCGGTTCTGAAATAGGCGACCAGAGGCGTACAATGACACCTGCAGACGCTATAAATACCGGGTCATCATACCTAGTTATTGGCCGGCCTATTAGTCGTGCTGCCAACCCAGCCAACGCACTGAAAAATATAGTATCTGAAGTACATTATGTAAAAGCTTGACTGCCTGATTCCTCTTGTTGCATTCTTTTGTTTCAGCAACCTTGCTGGGGGTCAAATAAAACTTGCTAGGGGTCAAATAAAAGGAGGTAGGTATGATTAGGGGGGTATTTTTCGCTTTTGTATTGGTTTTGAGTGCATTTTCAGTTCAGGCCAGCGAAGTGGTAAATATTAATAGCGCTGATGCAGCCACTATTGGGCATGAGCTCAAGGGGATAGGGGCAGCAAAGGCGCAAGCAATTGTTAAATATCGCCAGCAAAATGGGCCGTATAAATCGGTTGATGAGCTGACAAATGTAAGTGGTATTGGTGAGAAGACGCTTGAGAAAATACGTGATCGGATTCGCATTTCAAGCGCCGAAAAAACACCTAATTAACAGATAATAAGTGCTAGAATTGACGCCATGCATTAGCATGGCGTTTTTTTTATATAAAATGAAATAGTAATAGTAATAGTTGGTAATTAATTAGATGGTCATACAACCAGTTATATTGAGTGGAGGGTCAGGTTCTAGACTATGGCCATTGTCCCGTGAGCATTATCCAAAACAGCTAATTGCATTGTGTGATGAAAACAGCTTGCTACAAAATACGGTTACTCGATTAGTAGGCTTGGATAATGAAAAAACCGCGACGGGCGATAGTGTCACAAGCAGCCTTCCATTGATTATCGCTAATGAGGAACATCGATTTTTAGTTGCGGAGCAGATGCGACAAATTAATGCTGAATTTGAAAAAATTCTGCTAGAGCCGTTTGGAAGAAATACAGCCCCAGCACTAACACTTGCTGCGTTAGCAGTTAACAAAAAAAATGATGATCCTATACTGTTAGTATTGCCAGCGGATCACGTGATACAGAATATTGAAGAGTTTCAAAAAAGCATTGTAAGAGGTGCAGAGCTTGCAAATGATGGTGCAATTGTAACGTTCGGAATTGTGCCAGATGGTCCTGAAACTGGCTATGGATATATTAAGAAGGGTAACGACCTTAAATATGGAAACATAATTGCACAGTTCGTCGAGAAGCCTGATCCTGAAACTGCTAAAAATTATGTTGATTCTGGGGAGTACCTCTGGAATAGCGGAATGTTTATGATGCGTGCGTCTGTTTGGCTTGATGCGATAGCGCGTTACCAACCTGAGATTAGTCAACAATCAAAACTTTCAATTGAAAATGGAAGTGATGATGTTGACTTTTACCGTGTGGATAAAGTTGCCTTCAAAGCCTGTCCGAGTGATTCAATTGATTATGCGGTTATGGAAAAGTTAATTGATCAGTCTGGTAGCGATAATTCGATTCAAGGGGTTGTTATTCCGCTTGATGCTAATTGGTCTGATGTAGGGACTTGGTCAAGTCTTTGGTCTGTAAGTGAAAAAGATCAAAAAGGTAACAAGATTAAGGGTGATGTCTATACATATAATACCCGTAATTGTCTGGTAATGTCTGAATACCGTCTGGTTGCCACGGCGGGCATTGATGATCTGATCGTGGTTGAAACGGCAGATGCCATAATGGTTGCGCATAAAGATCATTCTCAAGATGTTAAAAAGTTGGTTGAAAGTCTGAAGGCAGATGGACGAACACAGCATGAAAGTCATCGGTGTGTAAGTCGGCCATGGGGATATTATGAATCAATTGATGATGGCGACAGATTTCAAGTTAAACGGATTACTGTTAATCCCGGTTCCTCACTATCGCTGCAAATGCATCATCATCGTGCCGAACATTGGATAGTAGTAAAAGGAACCGCCAAAGTGACACGTAATGGCGAAGAGGTTCTGCTTGCCGAAAATGAGTCAACATATATTCCGTTAGGTGTCTCACATCGTTTAGAAAATCCAGGCGTGATTCCGTTGGAGCTAATTGAAGTTCAGTCTGGAAGCTATCTAGGTGAGGATGACATAGTAAGGTACGACGATGTATATGGACGTGCTGCCGTTTTAGAAACCAATACTAAAGAAAATAGTTAATGTTCGGTATGCTTCGTAGTTTGTGGCAGTATCGCCACTTTGTCCTTAGTTCCATTCGTAACGAATTTATTAGCCGTTTTGCGCGCAGTAAATTGGGTGGATTGTGGATGATCATAAACCCCCTGGCCCAGGTTGCGATCTACGCGCTCATTCTTTCCAATGTGCTGGCAGCCAAGCTACCAGGGATAGATAATAAATATGCCTATGCCATCTACCTGATGGCTGGTCTGCTCGCCTGGACCCTATTTAGTGAAATCATCAGCCGCTGCCTCAATCTCTTCATCGAGCAAGGTAACCTGATGAAAAAAATGAGCTTTCCTCGAATTACCCTTCCAGTCATCGTCGTTGGCTCCTGTCTTTTCAATAACATTCTGTTGTTCGTTGCCATGCTGGGTATTTTTGCTTTGCTTGGGCATCAATTCAGCGCTGCTATGTTATGGCTTATTCCCCTCACCCTTGCCGTAGTAATGCTCGCCCTGGGTATTGGTTTAATAGTAGGGATAATGAATGTCTTTATCCGTGATATTGGGCAGGCCATCCCAATTATTCTGCAAGTATGGTTCTGGTTCACGCCTATCGTCTATCCAGAGAACATCATTCCGGAAGACTACCGTCATCTACTGAACCTGAACCCCATGTACCCCATCACCAGCGCCTACCATCAGGTACTGGTTTATGGCAATGCGCCATCTCTTGACAGTATCGCCATTATCTCAGGCATTGCCTTGGTGTTGATGCTCTTGAGTCTCTTTTTGTTTCGCCGTGCCAGCGCAGAGATGGTAGATGTCCTATGAGCCTGCTCAGTGTTCAGAATCTTGGCAAGGCCTTCCGCTCATATCGGTCAGAGTGGCAGCGTTTCGCCCGTTGGTTTGGTATACCCGCAAAGCCGAGCGAAGAGCACTGGGTAATACGCCATGTGAATTTCGATATTCAGCCCGGGGAAGCCATTGGTATCATCGGCCAGAACGGCGCAGGCAAAAGCACCCTGCTCAAGATGATCACCGGCACATTGCAGCCGACCGAAGGACAGGTGCAGGTCAATGGCCGCATTGCCGCCATTCTTGAACTCGGCATGGGGTTCAGTCCCGAGCTCACAGGGCGTCAAAATGTATTCCATGCCGCTGGCCTCATGGGTTTTAGTGCCGAGCAAATTCAGCAGGCTATGCCGGATATAGAGGCATTTGCCGAAATTGGTGAATACTTTGATGAGCCAGTACGCACCTACTCTAGTGGTATGCAAATGCGCGTTGCCTTCTCAGTTGCAACAGCCAACCGCCCCGAAATCTTGATCGTAGATGAAGCGCTTGCTGTGGGTGATGCTGCCTTTCAACGGAAATGTCACCGTCGTATTGAGTCTTTCATTAATGACGGTACGTCGTTATTGTTCGTTTCGCACGATATTGAAGGTGTCAAGAAGCTTTGCGAAAAAGCGTTATATTTAGATCAGGGTAGGCTAGCTATATTTGGAGATGCAAAGACCGTGTGCGACCAGTATGAAACTATGCTGTTTGGTGGTAGCCGGGCTATCGAAAGTGCTGGATCGGTTACAGACACAAATAATGCATTGCATCCTGCTTCTCTAATCGATTCTTCGCTGTTTGGTTCACAGGAGGTCACTTATGGCAATGGTGGCGCAACTATAGAGCGAGTGTGGATTGAAAATTCAGCAAAGCAAGAAGCTAATATACTAGTATCACGCGAGGAATTCTCTGTTTGCTATCTTGTGAGATTTCATAAAGAGTGTGCAAGACCAGTCGTGGCAATGCTGATCAAAACATTAGAGGGTATTGCGCTCTACGGTACAGACAGCAAATCCTTGCGAAAGACATTAGGCGATGTTCAGCCTGGGGCAACTCTTCTTGTGCGTTTCCGTATGAAATGCTACCTCTCAGCGGGAACCTATTTTTTGAACTGCGGAATTCGTGATCACTTAGACGATGAGGTATTCCTGCATCGCCGAGTAGATGTAATGATGTTCAAAGTAATAAAAGAATCTGATCTGGGGCAAGCTGGGTTTGCTAATTTGTGTACGGATCTATTAGTGGAGAGACCTTGATGGGGGACGTTTCACCAATTTTTATTCATTCCCTATTTCGGGCGGGTAGCACTTACATTTTCAATGCCTTTCGGCGTGCAGAAAAGGGGTATTGGTGTTATCAGGAGCCAGAGAACGAATTCCTAATTCATCTTAACGGTGATGCCAACAAGCTACTTGAGAACTCTGAAGGTACTGTCTCCGTGCTTAGACATCCCCAACTAAATAAGCCATATTATTGGGAGTTCTATCAGATTAAAGATGACTTGAAGGGCTTATTTCGAAAGTCTTTCAGTTACGACACGTATTTTATTGAGACTATGGCGGGATTTACGGCGGACCTGTCACAGTATTTTAATGCGTTGATTACCTATGCTAAAGGAAGGCCTGTGCTTCAGCTCTGTCGTAGTTCCGGGCGTATTGGTGCATTCAAGCAATCCTTCGGAGGTATTCATATACACCTTTGGCGAGATCCTCGTAATCAATGGTGGTCATTCAAGGTTAATAATTATTTCGACTCGGTAGTGCAGCTGATTTTTAATGCCAGCGGATTGCCGACGGTGTTAAGTGAAACTAGAGACCGTTGTGGAATAGCTAAATTTCATAGTGATGAAATTGAGGAAGAGTTGGAGTATGCGCTTAGGCATCCTTTGGTATCAACCAAGAATTACTTCGCATTCTATTCCATCTGGCTTTACTCTTTTCTGGAAGGTGAAAAATATGCTGATGTAACAGTCAATATCGATCATTTAAGTGTCGATGAAATTTATTGTAACCAAATTTTGCAGAGATTTGTGGGTTTGGGAATAGATGGTCTTGATTTTTCTGACTGTTCAATTCCTAGTGTGAATTTTACTGTAAATGAAAAAAAAAATTTCACGACGATAGAAAATCAGGTGCATGATCTTTTTTTATCGAATGGGTATAGTAAATATGAAATCGAAAAGTCAGTTGCTTCTCGCGAGAGAGAATTAAGGCCAAACAGCTCAGGGCAGGAAGAGGTTTTGCGAGATGCAACTCGCGCGCGAGAAATGGCCCTTCGTTATTTGGATCAATATGCCCGAGCTGCAGAATGTTGTACTCAGAACGAAGAATATGCTGCACAGGCAGAGGAGCGTGCTGCACAGGCAGAGGAGCGTGCTGCACAGGCAGAGGAGCGTGCTGCACAGGCAGAGGAGCGTGCTGCACAGACTGAAGAACGGGGACGGTGGGCCGAGGCTAATATGATAGAGCTTGTTAATAAAATGACTTCTATTGACAGGGAATTAGCATGCTGGAGGAGAAACCCGATAAAGTCCTTGTTGTTACATTACAGTATTCTGCTAAAAAAGGATGAATCATGAAGAAAATTTTGCATCGAATCTATTTCGAGAACCTTCCGCCATACCACGACCCATTTCTGCACTTCCTTGAGACTTGGGGAAGGCAGCTTCCTCAATATGAGATAATGCGATGGGGACATACGAACGTTGATGTCAATTCTAATGAATGGATGTCTAGATCGGCGAATGCCAAAGACCCAGTTTTTATGAGTGAGTTTGTTCGTTGGGATGTATTGAGGCAGTATGGAGGTGTATATCTCGATAGCGATTGCGAGGTGTTAGATGGCCATAAGCTTGATTCATTGGTGGAAGATTTAAATAGCTCAGATGAATATGATGCGTTTATTGGTGTGGAAGAGTACAACAATGGCCATCCTACAGCGCAGACAGTTGCTGCGAAGAAAGGGGCCGCTTTGGTTGATTTTATGCACAACCTTTACACCACTTCTTTGTCGAGTTCTTTGTGGTATTGGCGCGCTGAGAGAGGTTTGATTGGACCTGAGCTTATGAGTTTATACTTTAGAGAGCACGGACTAGAAAAAACAAAGGGATTTTTGACACACTTGCGTGAGCCAATAATTGTTGGGCGTGTAAAAATTTATCCACAAGACTATTTCTCACCAAAATTCACAACAACCGGAACTAAGCTGAATGTTACTGAGAACACGTGCGTATATCATCTGTTCGCTAATCTAAATATTCAGACGGTAGATCCGGAGTCTGAAAAGCATCGAAAGAAGCCTCTTCTATTCCAAGAATATTGCGATTATTTATCAACGCTAGATGATAGCCGGAAAGAATCGGGGGCACTAAGCAGTGAGTTTTTGCTCAGAGATTCCAGAGGAAAGCCTGATTTTGCAAAAATAGCAAAGGTTGCAACTAAGAACCCGCAGTATATTTTGCGTAAGATTCTAAACAGAATGAAGGTTGGCTAAATCGTGACTATTAAGAAACTACATAGAATTTATTTTGGCTTTGACGGGAAGCCAGACCCATATCGTGGTTATCTTTCGACATGGTCTGAACAGTTGCCAGAGTACGAAATATGCCATTGGGATGCATCAAATCTCCCAGTTGGCCAATGCTATTTCTCTCGCATGATGCTTGAGTTAAAGGATCATGCATTTCTAAGCGATTATTTTAGATGGTGGATTCTTCGTGAGCATGGAGGAATTTATCTTGATGCTGATATAGAGGTTGTTAACGGTGCAATTTTTAATAATCTTATTGAAGATCTCGAATCAAATTCAATTATCCATTCAGTGATCGGGATAGATAATAAGGCAGGCGGCTGGTATACCGGTCACTCGATGGCGTGCAAACAGGGTAGTGATCTTGCGAGCTTTATGTGTGAGGTATACGAGAGCTTGGGTCCCGTTTCGCTCTGGAGAAGGAAAATATTTTATTTCATGGCTCCTCAATTAACAGCATTGTATTTCGCCACTAATGGTTGGAATGTAGATGGCATGGGGAGCTCGCCAAATGTCGATAGCCCAGTGATAAGGGCAGGGGTTAAGATATATCCACAGGAATTTTTCTCGCCAATGACGCCGCATGTCGAGGATGGTGTTGGAGGGTTTATTATTGATAGTTTTACTAACAATACCTGTCTATGCCATCATTTTTCTTGTTCATGGCATGATGAGTCTTCTCCATACAAAAAAACGTCAAGCATAAATGAGGAAAATACAAAAATTGCGCAGCTTATTAATATGCAGCAAGATGACAAAAAAAACGAGATTACCTCATTTATTAAGAGAGCAATCAGGATATACAGGGCTGTAGCAAGGCTTATGAGGAAAGGCCCGAAAGCAATTGCTGCAGCCATCAGAAATGCATAATTATTAAGTTAGTTAAACTTCACCTTGGTGGGGAGGAAATATCGAGAGATTATACTAAATACCTGTCGTTATGAATTCTATCTCTGCTAAGAGAAAAGGTCTTACGAAGGAATAATGTTAAATTTTGAGTCATTCGAGCTTGGTTTGTATGTAAAGTATAGGGGCAGGGATCAAATATTTAGTCTGCTGGTTGGATAGTGGCGGTGATATTTCATGGGGTTGTAGTACGAAAACCAAAGACCGTCGATGGGTGATTATAATTATAAGTGTTAACTAATTTAGTTTCCTAGAATAAAATCTTAGAGCTTGGAAAGGAATTTTACGGGCGAAATCTTTAGGTGAAAGGCTGCTTTGGTTCGGCTATTGATTCATCAAATGTATAGTGCGGGCCTATATCAAAGATTAAGATAGGGAAGATGAGAGTTATGGACAGAAGTAAGGAGCTATGAATGAAAGTATTATTGTTGGCTGGAGGTTATGGTACAAGGCTTGCTGAAGAGACGGATGTGCGACCTAAGCCGATGGTGGAAATTGGTGGTATGCCAATCTTGTGGCATATCATGAAGATATACTCTCACTACGGATTTAATGAGTTTGTGGTTCTTTTAGGATACAAAAGCTATTACATCAAAGAATATTTCGCCAATTATTTCCTTCACCAGAGTGACGTAACGATAGACTTAAAGAATGGGAAGATGGAGGTGCACAATAATACTAGTGAAGATTGGAAGATCACCTTACTTGATACAGGCCTCGATACCATGACAGGTGGGCGAGTGAAAAGGGCGCAATCTCTCATTGGAGATGAGAGGTTTATGCTTACGTATGGTGATGGCGTGGGGAATGTCGACATTAAGGCCCTGCTCGATTTTCACAAAGCACATGGCAAAGCAGTAACTATGACGAGTATCCAACCGGAAGGCCGATTTGGATCTCTTAAATTCGATAGAGATGGAAGGGTCACGACATTTTCCGAAAAACCGAAAGGGGATGGGAATTGGATTAATGCTGGTTTCTTCGTCTGTGAGCCGAAAATTTTTGATTATATAGACGAGTCTGATTCGGTTGTTTTAGAACAGGCACCGCTCAAGAATTTGGCAAGGGATGGGGAAATGCATGCATATAAACATGAAGGCTTCTGGCGACCGATGGACGCTTTACGTGACAAGCAGCAATTGCAAGCGCTTTGGGAAAGTAAAAGCGCTCCATGGAAGGTGTGGTAATGTTTGATTCGACATATAGAAATAAGAAAGTACTAATTACGGGACATACTGGTTTTAAGGGGGCTTGGTTGACCGCTTGGTTGTTAAAGATGGGGGCTCGTGTTTGCGGTATTTCTGACACAATCCCTACACAGCCATCAATGTTCGAGAGGCTTGGTTTTGCAGAAAAAATAGAACACCATTTTTGTGATATCCGAGATCAGAGAGCCTTCGAAGATATTGTAATTTCATTTTGCCCGGACTACGTTTTTCATCTGGCCGCACAGCCTATTGTATCTTGTTCATATGAGGAGCCGATTGAGACCATAACAACAAACGTTGTTGGGACTGCTGTGGTGCTCGAAGTGCTGAGAAAGCTTGAGCATAATTGTATTGCCGTGATTATCACTTCAGATAAGTGTTATGAGAATGTGGAGTGGGAGTGGGGTTATAAGGAAACAGATCACCTTGGAGGAAAAGATATTTACAGCGGCTCGAAAGGCGCTGCAGAGGTTATTTTTCATTCATATTTTCATTCTTTTCTAAAGAATAAAAATAATTTAAAGGTTGCGACTGCGCGTGCAGGCAATGTGATTGGAGGTGGAGACTGGGCTAAAGATAGGATTGTGGCTGACTGTGTTCGTAGCTGGTCCCAGGGAATTCCGGTCGAGATTCGCTCTCCAGAAGCCACACGGCCTTGGCAGCATGTGTTGGAGCCGCTTAGCGGTTATCTTACTTTGGGGATGGCGCTGCAGTCACGACCTGCACTAAATGGTGAATCATTTAATTTCGGGCCGCGATCAGAACAGAACAGAAGGGTTTTGGATCTTTTACGAGACCTGAGTAAATATTGGAAATTCGATTCTTTTGATCAAGCTTATTGCGTTACGGGAAATATTCCATTTCATGAGGCTGGTTTGCTCAAACTTAACTGTGACAAGGTTCTCTTCCATCTTAGATGGGAATCTAATCTAGATTATGATGAATGTGTTAGATTCGTAAGCCAGTGGTATTATTCATTTTATAAAGAAAATGTCGATATTTTCGATTTAACGATGCAACAGATTGAGGAATATACGGAGCTGGCGCGGGAACGGGACTTGATATGGGCGAGAAATTAATTTTTCCGAGTGGTGTATTTCTGACACCATTAAAAAAAATAGCAAATCCAAAGGGTGATATATACCACGCCTTAAAAAGTACGGATCCTGGTTTTAATGGGTTTGGTGAAACATATTTCTCGACTGTGCACCATGATTCGATTAAAGGCTGGAAGAAACACACATTAATGACAATGAACTTAGTAGTTCCTGTCGGAGAGGTCGAGTTTTTCTTGCATGACGAGTCTAGCAATTGCACTTATTCGATTCGGCTGGGGGAGAGTAATTATCAACGACTCACTGTTACCCCAGGGTTGTGGATGGCATTTCGTGGCGTGGGGAGAGGTTTGAACTTGGTATTAAATGTAGCGAATATACCACATGATCCGGATGAAGCGGTTAGTACCTCCTTGGAAAATTTTTTAATATGAAAATTTTATTGACCGGGGCGACCGGGATGCTTGGTAGTGCCATAAGCAGCTCTTTTGGAGCAAAAGGATGGGAATGTGAGCCGTTGGCGCATACGGCCGTTGATTTAAGTCGGTTTGATAATGTAAAGGCTATTGTTGCTGACTGCGATATATTCATTCATGCAGCTGCAAATACTAATGTAGAAGAATGTGAAATTAATCCTATTGCATCCTATAGGGATAACACCTTACTCACTGAGATTTTGGCAACGGCTGCACAGCAGTGTGGAATTCGCATGGTTTATATATCAAGCACAGGGGTTTATGGGGTACACAAAGATACGCCTTATCATGAGTATGATGATGTGCACCCCACAACACATCATCACAAAGCAAAATGGTTAGGTGAAAAAACTGTATTGAGAGATTGTAGGTCACTTGTCATCAGAACTGGATGGCTTTTTGGTGGTGAGCCTGGAAACAAAAAGAATTTTGTTGCTCGGAGGGTAGAGGAAGCTCTTCAATGCAATACTGAAATGTTTTCAAATCAGGATCAGAGGGGGTGCCCAACTTTCGTTGGAGATGTTGCTGAGCGATTATTTTACATGCTTCAATATGAGTTCTCAGGACTTTTTAATTGCGTTAATTCTGGCAGTGCGTCTCGTTATGAGTATGTAGAGTCAATAGTAAAGACTTTTGGGCTGAATACCCCCATCAGCCCTGTCTCATGCCAAATGTTTTCTAGGAAGGCACAGGTTTCTAATAACGAGATGGCTATTAATTTGAAGCAAAATTTGCTTGGAATGCCCCCTATGCGTGATTGGAACGAGGCCTTGAGTGAATATATGATCGAACATATTCTGCCTGTGTATGGTGATTGAACTGCGGGGGGTAAATCTTCGTTGTATTTATGTTGGGTACTTTGAGGTTGAAGATTTATATATTTGTTTAGATTAGATCTGACACTTTTAATTGAAAAGTAAAGAGTTATCCGTTTTATTAAAGTGTCGAAACCTGAAATCCAAACAACATGAGGGGTAGCCCGCGTGCTTCATGGTTATGAAGGAATTATCAAACATAAGGTAGGCTTGTTGAATCATTGTAAATGAGCTAGGCAATGTCGCCAAGATATGCAAGATTATGGGCTTCTCTCCATTTAACACGATACAAGTCAATTTTACTGTTGGTCTACGGTTTGTCAGCTGTATATTAATTAATTGAATCAGTAAGTTTTATTCTTTAGGTTAATATCATTGACTTTGCAGGTAATCCACGGAAGAAAGGGGGCATTAATTTGAATGATATTAGAGCACAGGAAGTTTGTGGCGCTATATTTCTTGGATAGAACGATCTTAGTAAGATGCTAGTATATATCGCATTATTTTGTAGGCTAGAATGAAGATTGCTGTTGATGCTCGACCTCTTTTACCACCCCTGACAGGAATTGGGCGTTATACACTTGAATTATTAAAATATTTGGTTCTAAGTGATCATCATTGGTACCTCTATTGTAGCGCACCTATTAAATACGCATTTCTTGAAAGGTCTAATGTTTCAGTTCACGTGATCCCTGCGGCTAGGTTTATAAGTGGCATATCCACGATTGTATCCCAAGTGCTCTTTCCTTACTGGGTAAAACGACATGGCGTTGATTTGTTTTGGGCTCCACGACATCATCTACCATTATTACTTCCTTCATGTATTCCAACAGTACTAACTATTCATGATTTGGTGTGGATGCGTGCCCCCACAACGATGACCTTTAAAGGAAGGTGTTTAGAAAGGTTGCTTATGCCTCTATCAATTAAAAAAGCTAATGCTATTGTGCCTGTTTCAAACTCAACGTTGGATGCCGTTGCTAATGAATTTTCTATCAGTCGAGAGCGAATGCTCGTGATTTACCCTGGTGCAGAAAAGGCTGATGTTGGTATCAGGGATGCCACGCTTGAGCATATAGCTATTAGTGGCTCTTATTTTTTATTTGTCGGTACAATAGAACCACGAAAAAACTTGGAAAGGCTTCTTCAGGCATATTCAAATCTAGCTGATGAAGTAAAGAACCGCGCCTTGTTTGTTATTGCTGGTAGGCAAGGGTGGGGAGGGTGTGATTTGGATAATATGATCGGTTTACTGGGGTTGCGGCGCCACGTAGTTATAACAGGTTATGTGAATGAAAAAACATTGGCAATGCTTTATGCAAATACAATGTTTTTGGCTATGCCATCACTTTATGAAGGGTTTGGCATACCTTTGGTTGAAGCTATGAAATTTGGAAAACCTGTACTTACTTCAAATAACTCCTCGATGCCTGAGGTTTCTGGGGATGCGGGCTTTTTAGTTGACCCATTAGATGTCGACTCAATAACTTATGGTTTAACACAAATGATTGAAAACACTGATCTAAGATGTAAATTAGCGGAAAATGCAGAGAAAAATGCCTCTAGATTCAATTGGCATGAGTCGGCAGCTGAGTTGATTAGCCTGTTTGAAAAAAGCGTTATTAATACTACCAAGCAATAATGTAATTAGTGAGTAAAAAATAGTAAGTTGATGAGAGTTCTAGAAAATTATTTCATAAGAGATTGTTGTTGCCTTCATCAATAGAGTATTTGCTGATTATGCATCGTTTTAGGAAGGGAAGGGGGGATACTCTCGATTTTCGTTGTGCGGTATAGGGTGATACTTTTTTTATGCGTGTTCTACACATATATCGAACCTATTTTCCAGATACCCAGGGTGGGCTGGAAGAGGCTATTCGCCAAATTTGTATTAATTCGACTAAACATGATGTTGAAAACCGCATTCTCACTTTGAGTGCTCACGCCAAACCAAGAGTTATTAAGCGACAGGAGGCAGATGTTTATCGTTTTTATCGTATTTTCGAGGTTGCTTCGTGCGGCGTCTCTGTTAGCGCTTTGACTGGGTTTAGGCGGCTGGCAGAGTGGGCTGATATCATTCACTATCATTTCCCATGGCCGTTTGCAGATTTTCTTCATTTTATTTCACAGGTGAAAAAGCCATCATTAGTTACATACCATTCAGACGTAATTCGTCAGCAAGGCTTGTTAAAACTTTATAGACCGCTGATGAAGGCGTTTTTGAATAGTGTAAATGTAATAGTCCCAACAACAAATAAATATGCTCAAACTAGCCCTGTACTAGAGGGCTATAAGAGGAAAATTGATGTAATTCCAATAGGGATCGATAAGTCACTTTATCCTAAAGTTTCTAAAGAATCATGTAATGCCTGGTTTGAGAGGCTTGGAGATGGTTTTTTTCTTTTTGTAGGTGTATTGCGATATTACAAAGGCCTTAGTTTCCTTTTGCAAGCTATTAAAAACACAGATATCAAAGTTGTGATTGCTGGCAGTGGGCCTGAAGAAAAACTATTGCATGAACTGGCAGATAAACTTGGGCTGGATAATGTTGAGTTTTTGGGCTTTGTTACTGATGAGGATAAAGCGGCTTTAATGTCATTAGCTCGTGGTGTTGTCTTCCCTTCTCATCTGCGTTCTGAGGCCTTTGGCGTTACTCTGGTTGAGGGGTTGATGTATGGAAAGCCATTGATTTCTTGTGAAATAGGGACAGGTACAAGTTACGTTAACGAAGACGGTGTGACTGGTTATGCTGTCCCACCTGCTGATCCAGTCGCTCTTAGGAATGCCATGTTGAAGCTTGCTGTTGATGACGACTTGGTTGTGCGAATGGGTTCGGCTGCGCGCGAACGATATGAGCGGCTTTTCACCGGTAAGGTGATGGGCGAGGCATATTTTCGTCTTTATAATAAGCTTTTAGCTAATGACTAAAACTTTTTTGGTCACCGGGGCCTCTGGCTTTATTGGTAGAAGACTAACTAAATATTTGAAGGTACGTGGTTTTTACGTTCGTGCACTTCTTAGGACACCTTCAGAAGGTCCTTGGGATGAGTCATATTTGGCAGAGCTTGGCGTTGATGATATATCAGCAGAGGTTATGAGTTCCATTGACGGTGTTTTTCATCTTGCTGGCGTTGCTCATACTACTATCAGTAACTCATCAGAAATAGAAAATCATTACTGGCAGGTCAATGTGAAGGGAACTAGCCAACTATTACAGGCTGCTGTTGATGCAAACGTTAAATGTTTTGTTAATTTCAGTAGTGTAAAAGCGGGGGGGGAGCACCCCGAGGATTGTTTGGATGAAAATTCTGATTATCAGCCTGCTGATGTTTATGGGCAATCAAAGTATGAGGCTGAAAAACTTGTGCTTCAGGCTGGGCATGAGAGCGGAATGCATGTGTGCAATCTACGCCCTGCGCTGATTTATGGAAAGGGTATAAAAGGTAATATCTATAAGATGATGAGATCTATAGAGCAAGGCCGTTTTCCGCCTGTTCCTGAGTTTGGTAATCGACGATCAATGGTTTCTCTAGATGACTTGATTGAGGCAGCCTGGTTGGCTATGAATACCTCAACTGCTAGTGGTGAAACATATATTGTCACTGATGGTGTTGAGTATTCTACTCGAGAAATCTACCAGTCAATCGTCATGGCTTATGGAATGACAGTGCCTAGATACTGCTTTCCTAAATCAGTATTCCGGTTTGGGGCAAAGGTTGGTGACTTTATGAATAATTTATTTGGTATTGAAATGCCTCTCGACTCATATAAGTTGAATAAGCTTTCATCGTCTGCGTGTTACAAGGCTGATAAGGTCAGGCGTGAATTGGGCTGGAAGCCTCAGTTTAGCTTTGCTGATGTTTTGTCTGACATTATTAAAGAGATGGGTGACAAGTATTGAGTGTTCTCATAGGATGATTTTTGTTGTTTTAATTGGACTGTTTCTGCTTTCATGGCTTTTGACATATTGGGTGCGTATTTATGCACTTAAAAATCAAGTTTTGGATGTACCCAATCAAAGAAGTTCTCATACTATCCCCACACCAAGAGGGGGTGGATTAGCGATAGTAATTTCATCGCAATTAGGTTTTTATTTCTGCTATTTGTTTGGCTATCTGGCGCTTGATGAGTATTTAGGTTTATTAGTTGCAGGGCTGACAATTGCTGCGATTAGTTTTATTGATGATCATAGACATATTCACCCACTATTACGACTTGTGACACATTCAGTCGCAGTGGCATTCTGTTTATATATTCTCCGTGAATTACCAATAATCAATCTAGGTGGTTTGGTAATCACTATTAATTGGTTGTTGGGTTGTTTTTTATTTGTTTCTCTCGTTTGGTTAATAAACCTGTATAACTTTATGGATGGTACTGATGGGATTGCTGGTGTTCAGGCGGTTCTGATAGCTATCGGCGCCATCATTGTTCTTATTGCTATTGGTGATTATGAGCTTGTCGTGTTTTGGGGGGTTTTATTGGTCACTGTAGGGGGGTTTCTTCTGATGAATTTACCTCCTGCAAAAATATTTATGGGGGATATCGGGAGTTGTTACCTGGGATTGGTCATTGGGGTTCTTGGTTTGATTACCACACTTAATACTGGCGTTTCTCTTTGGGTTTGGCCAATTTTGCTCGGTTTTTTTGTTGTTGATGCTACAACGACACTCATTATGCGGGTTTTTAGGGGCCAAAAATGGTATGTGGCACATCGTAGCCATGCTTATCAGATTTTAACTGTTAGGTATTCTAATCATAAAGCAGTATTGAAAAAGTTAATATTAATCAATATTATATGGCTGTATCCTTTAGCTGTTTTTACAGTGTTTTTTCCAGAAGCTGGATTGTATTTATCATTACTGGCACTTTTCCCTGTGATGGCATGGGTTGTTAGTGTAGGAGCTGGTAAAGTGCACGCTACAAATAATTATTAAGCTTCATTTTCTAGCTATTTGTTATTGGGTGGGGGGACTGGTTAGATGAAAAAAACAAACCTACGCCTTTGGGTTGTTTGTCATGACTTGTTCATGGTGACGCTGGCTTGGCTGTTAGCATTTTTTGTTAGGCATGGACTTTCAATTCCTCAAGCCGATTTGTCTGTGTTTTTCCAATCTCTTCCTTTTGCGCTTATTGCTCAGGCTTTTGTTTTTAAATTTTCAGGCCTTTACCGTGGTCTTTGGCGCTTCGCCAGCATTCATGATTTGTGGAACATTATCCGCGCTACGGTAATAGGTACGCTGCTTATCATGGTTGTACTTTTTTTCTTTAACCGTGGGGTTGGCGTTCCTCGATCAACCCTCGCACTTTACCCCTTCTTTTTAATGTTCCTTTTGGGGGGGCCGCGTCTGCTTTATAGGATGTGGAAGGATTATGGCCTCAACATTCAGGCCGCGCCTAATGCCAAAAAAGTGCTTATTTTAGGTGCTGGGCGTTCTGGCGAAATGCTTGTGCGAGATATTCGACGTGAGGGGATTTATCAGCCAATTGGGTTTCTCGATGATAATCCACGTTTAAGGGGGGCTAAGGTTCATGGTTTGCCGGTGTTTGGGCAAATTAATGGCCTAAATAGTCTGTTGGAAAATGAAGATGTTGATATTGTCATCATTGCAGTTCCGTCGGCAACCAATACTCAGATGAGGCGGCTTGTCGAGTTATGTGAAGAGGCAAAAGTGCCTTTTAGAACATTACCGCGGCTACAGGATTTAGTCTCTGGTCGTTCTTCTGTCAACGAACTTCGAGAAGTGGCGATTGATGACTTACTTGGTCGTGATCCTGTCAGGCTTGACTGGAAGAGTATTAGTGATGGCTTGGCGGGTAAAGTGGTATTGGTTAGCGGGGGTGGTGGATCCATCGGCTCTGAATTATGTCGCCAAGTCGCTAGACTTGGGCCTTCAAGGCTAGTCATTCTTGAACGTTCTGAATTCAATCTTTATCAGATTGAGATTGAATTAAAACAAAGCTTTCCTAACCTTCAGCTTGAAACATGTTTGGTTGATGTGGGTGAGCAGGTGGCTATTGACCATCTGTTTTCTACCTATAAGCCTGATGTCATCTTCCATGCCGCTGCATACAAGCATGTGCCCATGCTTGAGGAACAGGCGCGCGAGGCTGTAAAGAACAATATCATTGGCACGCAAACCATTGCCTTGGCGGCAGATAAATACAAGTCCGGAATCTTTGTTTTGGTCTCCAGTGACAAGGCGGTTAATCCCGCGAATGTTATGGGGGCTACCAAGCGGACGGCTGAGATATTTTGTCAATCACTCGGCCAAAAATCGAACACTCGTTTTATCACCGTCAGGTTTGGCAATGTGCTTGGCTCTGCCGGCAGTGTGGTGCCACTATTTCGGTCCCAGATTAAAGCGGGCGGGCCGGTTACAGTGACTCACCCTGAAATAAGCCGCTTTTTCATGACTATTTCTGAGGCAAGTCAGTTGATTATCCAGGCGGGTGTAATGGGGAAGGGGAGTGAGATTTTTGTGCTGGATATGGGGGAGCCGATTAAGATTGCTTATCTTGCCGAGCAGATGATTCGTTTATCTGGTAAATCACTGGGTGATGATATTAAGATCACTTATACCGGCCTGCGACCTGGTGAGAAGCTGTTTGAAGAGCTGTTCCATGATCAAGAGTCGCTTGCGGAAACTGGGCATGAGAAAATTTTCCTGGCGCAAAGTCGTGCGGTTGATCAAAAAGAAGTTGAGTATGTGCTTAAAGAAATGAGCGCATGCTGTCAGGGTTATGATAATGAAAAGCTAAAAGATTTATTGAAAAAGCTGGTGCCTGAGATGGGCGCATCGGGCGTACCAACTGTAGATAATGTTATCCAATTAAATGTTGCAAAAGCTTAGTTATGAAGATTAAAAAAGCCGTTTTTCCCGTTGCTGGCATGGGCACGCGATTTCTACCTGCCACTAAGGCCAATCCTAAAGAGATGCTGCCGATTGTTGATAAGCCGCTCATTCAATATGCGGCAGAAGAGGCAATTGCAGCGGGAATTAATGAGCTGATCTTTGTTACCAGCAGTAGCAAACGCGCCATTGAAGATCATTTTGATAAGAACTATGAAATGGAGACAGAGCTTGCTAAGCGCGGTAAAAAGGAATTGTTACAGGTGCTGCGTGACATTGTGCCTGAGGGGATTTCATGTGTGTACGTGCGTCAAGCTGAGGCGTTGGGTTTGGGCCACGCGGTGCTGTGTGCTCGACCGGTGGTAGGCAATGAACCGTTTGCGGTGATTCTGGCTGACGACATGATTAATGGTGGTGACCAGTCCTGCTTGTCACAAATGGTCGATTTGTATGAAACAGAGCAATGTTCAGTGCTTGGCGCCGAAAGAGTTGCACCAGAGGACACCAATAAATACGGTGTGGTCAAGGAATCGATCTTACGTGAAGGCCTAAGCAGGGTCGATGGCATCGTTGAAAAACCGCACCCCGAAGTGGCGCCGTCAAATCTTGCCGTAGTGGGGCGTTACATACTGACACCTGCCACCTTTGATTTTTTAGTTAAGACGGGGCGTGGGGCGGGTGGTGAGATCCAATTGACAGACGCGATCGCTGAATTGCTCAAGCATGAACAGGTGCTTGCCTACGAATTCAGGGGCAAACGCTATGATTGTGGTAGTAAACTTGGCTATCTTCAGGCGACAGTTGAATATGCCCTTGAACACAAAGAGCTTGGCCCGGATTTCAGGAAATATCTAAAGAGCTTTGTCTGTGATGCAGGGCTTGATGGGTAGTTCTTAAATCCCCCTTAATACCCAATGCACTTCGTACCCAAAGAGCTTCGCGGGGCAGGCTCTCTCCAAAGAGCTTCGAGACTGATGCTTTTTTTGTTCCCCTCTTTAGCAAAGAGGGGTCGGGGGAGATTTGAAGGCTGTTAAATCCCCCTTAATCCCCCTTTTACAAAGGGGGAGACTGGTGCTTTTTTTGTTCTCCACTTTAGTAAAGAGCACCCAAAGAGCGGGCACTTGTACTCGAAGGGTATACCCTTAATCCCCTCTTTGGAAAAGGGGAATGGATAATTCAAACACCGCGGAGGACTATCCGTGTTTATGCCACCGAGAGGCGAGTAACATGGAGTTCATTACGGTGTTGCTCAGCCTGCCAAAGATCGTATTGAGATTGCTGGTTAATCCAGCTCTCCGAGGATGTATTGAACGCAATTGATAAACGAACAGCCATTTCCGGGCTTATACCTGCTTTTCCATTTATAATACTCGACAATGTTTTTCGGCTAACACCAAGCCCTTTTGCGGCCTCAGTTACCGTTAAGCCAAGGGGCTCAAGGCAAAGTTCTTTAATAATTTCACCTGGGTGAGGGGGATTGTGCATAAGCATGATATTACCTCAATGATAATCTTCGTAATCTAGTGTTTCCGCGTGCTCTCCATTGAACCGAAACGTCACTCGCCAATTACCGCTAACTCTAACCGACCAGGCGTTTGCGCGGTTCCCTGACAAGGAGTGTAAAAACAATCCTGGTAAGTTCATATCGTTAGGCGAAGTTGCCACATTTAACAAACCAAGAATCAATTGAAGTCGCTTCGCGTGCTTGGCTTGAATGCCTGATTTACGGCCAGTTTTGAAGAATAACTCTAGTCCTTTGTGTTTAAAGCTTCGAATCATTTTCTAAGTGTAACTTGAGACGTAACAGGTGTCTATCTTCTGTTTAATACATTAAGTAAGTACGATGAGCCCCCAATCCCCATCTTGTCTACCATTCCTCGTCACCCTGAGATTGTTCGGGTAAAATACCCGGCTATGAATTTTCCCACACTAGAAGACTTCGTCGGCAATACGCCGCTTGTGCGCCTGCAACGCCTGCTGCAGGAAAGCTCCAATACCATTCTGGTAAAGCTGGAGGGTAATAATCCCGCCGGTTCAGTCAAAGATCGCCCTGCGTTGAGTATGATCAAGCGGGCCGAGGTGCGTGGCGAAATCAATCCTGGTGACACCCTGATTGAGGCTACCAGTGGTAACACCGGTATTGCCCTGGCGATGGCAGCCGCAATCAAAGGCTATCGCATGGTCTTGATCATGCCGGAACATATGAGCGTGGAACGTCGCGCGGTGATGAAGGCCTTTGGTGCTGAGATCATTCTTACACCACGTGAAGGTAGCATGGAGGCGGCCATTGATCTTGCGGCCGAGATGCAGGCCAGGGGTGAGGGCAAGGTGCTTAACCAGTTCGCTAATTTTGATAATCCCCAGGCTCACTATGAGGGCACGGGTCCTGAAATCTGGCGCGATACGCAAGGCACGGTTACTCACTTCGTCAGCGCCATGGGTACCACAGGAACGATCATGGGTACCTCTCGTTATCTGAAGGAACAAAATTCTGATATTCAGATTGTCGGTGTTCAACCAGCCGATGGTTCCAATATCCCCGGTATCAGACGCTGGCCGCAGGAGTATCTGCCCAGGATATTTGAACCCGCCAGGGTAGATCGAATTATTGATGTCACACAAGAGTCGGCTGAAGAGACTGCTCGTGCTTTGGGTACCCAGGAGGGGATTTTCGCTGGCATCTCTTCGGGGGGTGCTGTTAGTGCCGCTTTGAAGCTGGCTAGTGAAGTAGAGAATGCAGTGATCGTTACCATTATTTGTGACCGGGGTGATCGGTATCTTTCTACGGGGGTGTTTCCGCAGTAAATCAAATCCCCCCTAACCCCCCTTTTGCAGAGGGGGGGATAAAAACTGCGTTGTGGGCTCATTGCAAAGGGGGGAGGATAAAAAACTGTCTTGTGGGACTCTTTGAAATGTGGGGAAACTAAAATAGTTTTGTGGAGCTCCTTTGAAGAAGGGGGGTTAAATTAGGTTTTTGTTCCCCTCTTTAGTAAAGAGCGCCCAAAGAACGGGCACTTGTACTCGAAGGGTATAAAGGGTTAGGGGAGATTTGAAGGCTGACAATCCCTCTTTAAACAGGAGCAGGCAGAGGCAGGTTCCCTTGAAATGAGGCTTTGGTATTTTTTTCTCGGCCAAAGAGATATAAAAAGGTTTCAATGTGCTCAAATACAACCGCCAACTAAAGCCTCTTTCACGCCGGTTACGTTTAGACATGACGGATAGTGAGCAGCTGTTGTGGTCGCGGTTACGAAGAAAGCAAATTTTGGCTGTGCAATTTTATCGTCAACGGCCCATTGGGCAATACATTGTTGATTTTTATGCGCCGACTGCAAAGCTTATTGTTGAAGTGGATGGCTCGCAGCACTTTGATAACGAGCACGTAGTTAATGATGAGCAACGCGATGCCTATTTGAATGGCGTGGGGTTGCAGATATTACGTTTTAATAATCTGCAGGTATTAAAGGAACTTGATGCGGTGATGGGTGTGGTTTTTCAGGCAGTGAAAACAGGTCAGGCTAAATAGCTCTTTTTTAGAGAGTACCTAAAAGGTAGGCACTTGTACTTGAAGGATGTAAAGGGTTTTAGGATTTAAACAAATTCAAATCTCCCCTAACCCCTCTTTGCTAAAGAGGGGAACAAAACCCTCGGTATTTTTCGAGATTATTCCCCCCTTTGTAAAAGGGGGGCTAGGGGGGATTTAGAAAGCTTCAACTTTCCACCAACCCTTTATACCCTTCAAGTACAAGTGCCTACCTTTTAGCGTCTTATAAAATGGGCGTAGCGTTTAATTGGAGAAAGTTAATGGCGAGACGCCAGCGTAAATCAAAACCTATGCCATCAGAGGCATTTTCTGCCCACATTGAGTCGCTTGATCACGATGGCCGTGGTGTTGCCCACATTAATGGCAAAGCGACTTTTATCGAGGGTGCCTTGCCAGGCGAAGAGGTAACCTTTCATTATCTTAGCCAGCGTAAAAGTTATGACGAAGGTACGGTCAGCGAGATCATCAACGCTTCACCTGATCGCATTGAGCCGAAGTGCCCACATTTTGGCATCTGTGGCGGTTGCAGTCTGCAGCATATGGATGCCAGGGCCCAGATTGAGGCCAAGCAACAGATCATGCTCGCCAATTTCAAACACATTGGCGCTGTCCAGCCGGAAACTGTATTGGAGCCATTGACTGCTGTTGATTGGGGCTATCGACGCAAGGCTCGGCTCGGTTGTCGTTATGTGGCTAAAAAGGGTTCTGTGTTGGTGGGCTTTCGTGAAAAGCGTACCGGTTGGCTGGCTGAAATGGGCCGCTGTGAGGTGCTGCATCCAGCGGTAGGTGAACGCATCATGGAGCTGCGCCAATTGATTGCTGAATTGAAGTGTTATGAACGTCTGCCGCAAATCGAGGTGGCCATTGGTGATGAGGTGGTGGCGCTGGTGTTTCGTAATATGGATGAACTTGTGGCTGAGGATAAGGCGCGCCTGATCCAGTTTGGTCAGCAACACGATATTCATATCTATCTGCAACCCAAGGGTCCGGATACTGTCCATCTGATCTGGCCGGAGCAGTCGCAGCTGAGTTATCGCCTGGATGAGTTTGAACTGGAGATGCTGTTCAAACCCACTGACTTTACCCAGGTCAATACCGATATCAATCGCAAAATGCTTAGCCTGGCCATTGCCATGCTTGATCCGCAACCCAATGAGCGTGTGTTGGATCTTTTTTGCGGTCTGGGTAATTTTACCCTGCCGTTAGCGCGTCGCGCTGGTCATGTGGTTGGTGTTGAGGGTGAGGCAGGATTAGTGCAACGTGGTAAAGAAAATGCTGCTCACAATCAGATCAGCAATGTCGAGTTTCATGCCGCTGATCTGACCCAGGAACCGCATCAGCATCCCTGGTTTGGCCCAGGCTTTGATAAGCTTTTGATTGATCCACCCCGCAGCGGTGCCTTTGAAATTGTCAAACTCGTGCCCGCCTTTGGTGCCAAGCGTATTGTCTATGTGTCGTGTAATCCGGCCACGCTTGCGCGTGATGCCCAGGTGCTGGTGGAGGCGGGCTATCAGCTCAAATCAGCCGGGGTGATGGATATGTTTCCGCATACGACACATGTTGAATCGATTGCATTGTTTGAGCGTGGCTAAATCATTTACATCGCGGATTTTAGAATGATAGTTCTGAGAGAAATACTCTCTAACCTTATCTAGACCTAAGTATAAATATACATGCGGCCCCTCGTTTAATCCTGAGTATCAATAATGTTAACCAGCATCCCCGGTAGTTCCCCCGAACAAGATCAACGGCAACAGTTCATCGCCCAACTTATCCAGAGCCTTGAGCAAGAGGGGTTCAGAAAACTGATACTGAGCAAATATCGTGGTGCTGACACTGACCTGGTGCGCATCGTGGTGCGACAGGTGGTGCTACGCGATCAACCGCAGCTCTGTTTTGTCTACACTTATAAAACCCGCGATATCACCAAAAACCTGCCCCTGCCAGAAGGGATTGCCAGCATCACCGGCCTGCTGGGCAGCGACTTCAAAAGCGCCAATCTCTTCACCCAGGGCGAAGTGCTGCAACTAAGCTTTAGCAAACGCGGTAAGGCAATGTTGCATCGTGGCAAGAGTACACCGAACGCTGTCCCCTCGCGTGCACATAACCGCGAGAAGCAGCGTTATCTTGATCTAGACAGAGCGTTTTTGGTTGAGCTGGGAATCACCAATGGGCAGCATCAGCTGATCCCGGCCATGTCTCGTAAATGGAAGCAGATTAACAAATTTATCGAACTATTTCAGCGTGCCTTTGATTCAGCAGGGTTGAAAAAGAAAGAGTCTGTTCATGTGCTCGATTTCGGCTCGGGCAAGGGGTATCTCACCTTTGCCATTCACGATTTTCTCCATAACAGCCTCAAAATGAATTGCCAGGTGACTGGAGTTGAACTGCGTCAGGATATGGTGCAACTTTGCAGCAATGCTGCCACTAAACTGCACATTGACGGGTTGCAGTTTCATTTGGGGGATGTCAGGAGTTATACGCCCGCAGCGGTTGACGTCATGATAGCCCTGCATGCCTGCGATACGGCTACCGACTACGCTATCCACATGGGTATCCGTGCTAATGCTGCCATCATCATGTGTGCGCCTTGCTGCCATAAACAAATCAGGCCACAGATGCATAAGCCGGTGGTGCTGCAACCACTGTTGCAATATGGCGTTCACCTTGGTCAAGAGGCGGAGATGGTCACGGACACCCTGCGTGCCTTGTTGCTTGAGGCGAACGGTTACGATACCCAGGTGCTGGAATTCATCTCACTTGAACACACCAGCAAGAACAAGATGATCCTCGCCGTCAAACGTAATCATCCAGGCAAACAGCAGCAGCTATTGACTCAGATCAGCGCGATCAAGCAATTCTACGGCATCAAGGAGCAGCAACTGGAGACACTGTTGCTAGCGGAAAATATAGGATCGGAGCAGTAAATTATAGGCTGGAGGGGGGCTGTCCTCCTGGTCATAACTCTTTCCCGTGTGGTCATGCCCTTGACTGGAGTCAGTGGATTTTGTCATCCATCGCCGTCAGACGGGTTTGATACTTCTTGACCAGCGAACCACCTAGGTCGCGGGCGAATGCCCACCCAAAACTGGTCATCATCGCGGATCAGCATCTTGCTGTAGTAGCCGTCTCAACGGTGATTTTCTTGAGCATACGATTGAAGTTGCTGAGGTTTTTCTCAGTCTTGATGCGTTTGGCTGCCTCACAGGCAAAGGTTTTTAACGCTTTTCTGTTCATCATGCTTATCTCCCCAGAAGTGGACCCCATCCCTGACACAATGAATTCGCTTTTATAATTGAAATCCTGAGTCTCAATTGTGAGACTTCAGAATAATCAAACAATTCGACCAAAGCCCTCGAATAGAGCTCGCTATCGTTACATCAGTTTTCGTATACGTTCAAATCCGTGTTTGATTTCGTCGGCAACGAGTTTGGTCGCTTCAATAACATCCTCCGATGCTTCGCCCGCCTCTTTGCGCAGTGCCTCGGTCTTGCCCTTGAGTTCTTCAAGTTTCTTTTCAAGTTCAGACCACTCGTCACGCGCTTCAGCGCCAGCCAAATGGATCTGAAGTCTTACTTCATCCTTCTGTTGCTTTAAACTTTCAATAATGCTGTCGATATCATAAAGCTGATGTGACATTTTCCCCTCCCTGTACGGGTCGTTGGTTGAGATGTGTTTTGATAGTTTAGCCTAATGTGTCGCGATTAACTTCAGCTACCCTTCTATACACGCCCTGAACGTGATATGCCTCGTAATAGGCGAAAAGTCACCCACAAAGCAAGGGTGTAACCCCCCAGGGCGACCAGCGGTATGCCGGCAATCAGTGGTTTCAATTGACTCTGTGCCAGCAATGATGATGCGATATAGAGTCCCAGGGCGACCAAGGCCAGGGCAATTCGGTTGCTGCTGCGATCGACATGGTTTTCGAAATCCCGCAAGCCATGGTGGTGCAGCGGTATTTCGAACTTGCCTGAGCGCGAGTTTTTGAGCATTCTGGCCAGGGCCCCGGGTAATTCCTGGGCAAGCACCGCCGCTTCGTATTTGAGGCGTGCCGAGGTCGATCCGCCTTCCTGTTCCTTGAGGGCGCTTGTCATCAGGGTTGCTCCTTTGGACTTCCAGTAGGCCATCATGTTGAACTGAGGGTCCAGGCTGCGCAAAGTGGATTCCATGATCAATAAGGCGCGCATGATTAATAGCAGATGGTAGGGCATGCGTAGCTGGAAGCCCCAGCCCATGCGTGCTGCACTCAGCATGGCCGTTGCCAGTGACCATTCCTTCAATGGCACACTGGCATATTCCTGGATGAGTTCGCCCATCCCCCTTTGTACCTGTTGCCGATCCACTTCTGGTCCAAGCAACCCCAGATCCAGGTAGGTATCAAGTAGCCATGCGCTGTCCTGGTTGATCAGTGCCAGGAAAAAACCGGCCAGCTTTCGTCGTGTCGTGATATCAATGAGCCCCACCATGCCGAAATCATGAAAACAGATCTTGCCGTTGTCCATGATGAAGAGATTACCGGGGTGCGGGTCGGCATGAATGCAGCCCATGAAAAAAAACTGCTGTAGATAGGCATCTAAAAAGTTGATCGCCAGTTGCGGGCCGTCTTTCTGTAACGAGGGATCGGTTACCAGCCGGCCAGCACTCATCTCCTGAACCATCACAGACTCGGTGCAAAGCTCCGCTATGGCGGCAGGGATATGAATGCTTGATGAATCTATGAAGGCTTCACGAAAGCGCTGAATATTGCGCATCTCCTGGCGAAAATCCAATTCCTTCATCAGGCTGAGGCCGCTTTCACGCACAATTTCCAGCAGGGAATATTTTTCCAGCTGAGGTACCAGTGCCAACACGACACGCAATACCAGCTTGAGCAGACGTATATCCTGCAGCACCTGATTGCGCAGGCCTGGTCGTCTCACTTTGATGATCACCTGACGACCGTCGGGTAGACGTGCCTTGTGTACCTGCGCGATGGATGCGGCTGCCAGGGGCGTGCTGTCAAATTCGGTAAATAGATTTTCGACCGAATTGCCCAGCGCCTGCTCGATTTCCCGCCTGGAAACGTCGCTGTCAAAACCCTGTACGTGACCTTGCAGGCTTTGCAGGGCTGTCACGTAGTCATCGGGCAGGATATCCTGGCGCAGGCTCAGGCCTTGTCCCAACTTGACGAATGTTGTTCCCAGCTTCTCTAGCACCCGGCACAGGCGTTGTGCCGGGCTGGTGGAAGGACGCAAAAGGTGAGTGTACACCAGCCCCAGCCAGATGATGTGAGCACCTATCGCCCAGGAAATTTGAAGCAGTCTCAGCAGGGTACTCATGAAAGTAGGATTGTCTCCTTTTGTGGCTGAGGGGTGTTTGTGTCCTAGCCGGTGACTCGGTGGTTGTTCTGTAAAAGGTCTGGCCGCGGTTTCCAGTACTGCAAATTGTCTGTCTTTGTCAGCAAGGCTAAGACTCGGTTTTCCAGGTCAGTCGCATAGTGGCTATATTATGAGATTTTATCTGGTTTGTCTGTTTGTTGCACTAGACTATATTGTTTTTACCATTATCTCTTCGGATGAGGCGGTATGACAGGGATACAGGACGTCAAAGATTTCGAGCGGCCGCTGGCCTTTTTGGGCGACAGTCTGGGGGATGTCCCCGAAACATCGGTGCTGCGTAATTATGAAGCCTGGTGGGAAGAGGAGGGAAAGGCAATCTCGGCGGCGGTGGACTGTGCGGGCACGCCGTGGTTGCGTATGTTTGACCGTGGCGGTGCTCGGGTTGATGAAATCTGTTTCCCGCCTGACTACTGGGTGATGCTGCGCAAGGGTTATCGTGAGGGCATTCTCTCCCGCGTGTTTGAGCAGAACTCGTTGTTACCCTTCTATCGCCTTGGCTATATCACTGCCTTTTATGATCCGGGACTCTATTGCCCTTACACCGTGTCGTTGGCCACGGCCGTGGCGCTGGAAAAATATGGCACCGAGGCCCTCAAGACGCGTTTTCTGCCGCTATTGCAACGGACTGATGAGACGGTGTGGCAGGGCGCCACCTGGATGACGGAAATCAAGGGCGGTTCCGATCTGGGCGCCAGTGTTGAGACTATTGCCTATGCGCATGATGAACGGTGGCGGCTTACGGGCGACAAGTTTTTTGCCAGCAACCTCGGTGCCGAACTGGCCATCGTCGCAGCGCGCCCCGAGGGCGCACCCCGGGACGTGCGTGGCCTGGCGCTGTTTTTGCTGCCGCGGCTGAAAGAAAACGGCGAACTCAACTACACGGTGCGGCGTCTCAAAGACAAGATCGCCACCCGTTCCGTGCCTACCGGCGAGGTCGAACTGCGCGACAGCGAGGCCTGGCTGCTGGGCAGCCGTGAACAGGGTATTTACATGATACTTGAGGTGTTGAACCTCTCTCGCGTTGCCAACAGTGTGGCCAGTGTGGCCTTGGCCCAGCGCGCCATTGCCGAGGCCGGTGATTTCGCGAGGCAGCGCCAGGCCTTCGGCACGGCCATCATCGAACATCCTCTGCTGCGGCAACAATTTCACGAACGCCGCCACGGCTTGCAGGCCGCGATGGCGCTGGCCCGTGAAGCCGTGCAGATGCTGAATGAGGTCTGGCGCCAATCCCCGCCCTATAGCGAGTCTTATCACCTGTTCCGGCTCATTGCCCATCTTGCCAAATACTGGACCGCTGAGTTTGCCGCGCAGACCGGCAAGTGGGCCATGGAAGTCCATGGCGGGCTGGGGACGCTTGCCGAACATGGGGTGGAACGCTGGTTCCGAGAGGCCATGATCCTCTCCATCTGGGAAGGCACAGCGCATCGCCAGATCCTGGACGGGCTGGAAGTGATGCAGCGCAAGGCCGCGCATCAGGCCCTGTTTGCGCATCTCCGCCCGGCCGCCGATCCGGCGGCGCTTGCTGACATCGAGAGACAAGTGGAGCGCCATCTTCAACTCCCGCTGAATGATCAGGAATCCGGAGCCGAAAGGCTGTTTGGCAATCTGGCCAGGTTCACTGCCGAAACGTTGCTCAAGGTGTCACGCTAAACTAAATCCTTGACCTGTGCGTTACACACAGGGTCTACATTGTTGTCATGGTGGTGGTGCATCGACAACAGCTGCAAAGGTGACCAACAATGTTAACCGTAAATGAATTATCGAAGGTGGCGCAGGTGACGCCGGGTGCGATCCGCCACTACGTTCGCGTGGGTTTGTTGAAACCGCAACGGCATCCCGTCACCGATTACAAACTTTTCAGTGATGACGACATCAATAGGGTGCTGTTCATTCGTCAGGCCAAAGGGCTGGGTTTTGCCCTGAGTGATATTCAGGTGATTTTTGAACATAGTACAAGAGGGCGGTCTCCCTGCCCGGCAGTGCGTGAGATTATTCAGCAACGTATCGAGAAAAACAGGACTCGGCTGAGTGAATTAGCCGCTTTGCATAATCGTATGGAGAAAGCTGTAGAACAGTGGAAAACCATGCCGGACGGCGTGCCGGATGGTAATGCCATTTGTTATTTGATTGAGTCAGTGAGTTGAACCAAGGAATCTGTCGGCAGAGGGTGGTAAAACGGACGTAAGGGCTGTGCTAAATGAAGGAGTGCCGGTCGACAAAATGTTCGACACACAAGGATGGCGGAGGAGGTATAGGGATGAATGAAGAGGTGCCCGAGTACGGCGCGGCTATAGCCGGGCGGCGGATCCTGCAACGGGTGCTGGCGGATTATCGCGGGCCGGCGGCGGTGCGGCTGTGGAACGGGGAACAGGTAACGGGCAGCGACAGTGCTTCGTGTGTCGTGGTATTCAAACATCCCGCCCCGCTACGTCATCTGCTGCTACATCAGGCGCTCACCCCGCTGGGTGAAGCCTATCTGGCCGGGGATATTGTCGTGGAGGGTGATATGGAAGCCCTGTTCGGTCTGGTGGAGTACCTGCGAACCTATAAAGCACGTTGGCCGGACCGTGTGCGCATGCTGGGTCAGGCACTGCGCTTGCCGGCCAATGGGCACGCCTCTGTCGCCGGCGTGGCGCGCGCCGGGCGTGCGGAACACGAAAACTCAGCGGAGGCGATCGCCCGCCATTACGATGTCAGTAACGAATTCTACCGTCTGTGGCTGGACCCGGAGATGGTCTATTCGTGTGCCTATTTCCGGGACGCCGGGCAATCATTGGCTGCGGCGCAGGAGGACAAACTGGACTATATCTGCCGCAAACTGCAGCTGAGCCCGGGCCAGTCGCTGCTCGATATCGGCTGTGGCTGGGGCGGCCTGGCGATCTGGGCGGCGCGCCGCTACGGGGTGCAGGTCCATGGCATCACCCTTAGCCGGAAGCAGTATGATTTTGCCGTCGAGCGGGTGCGGCGCGAGGGGCTGGAGCCACAGGTGCTGATCGAGTTGCGCGACTACCGTGATCTGCCCGGCGATGCCAGCTACGATCGCGTGGTCAGCGTGGGGATGTTTGAACACATCGGCATCGCCAATTTTCCACTGTATTTCGCTACCATACAGCGTGTGCTCAAGCCCGGTGGGCTGTTCCTCAACCATGGCATCACCAATGACACCGGCTGGCAGCGCACGGCGATCACCCATTTCATCAACCGTTATGTGTTCCCGGACGGTGAGCTGACGCGCATCAGCGAGGTTTGCAATGCGATGGAGGAGACCGGCTTTGCGATTCTCGATGTGGAGAGTCTGCGCCGCCATTACGCGCTGACCCTGCGCCGCTGGATCGAAGCGCTGGAGGGGCATCGGGACGATGTCGTCAAGCAGGTGAGTGATGCGACCTACCTGCTGTGGCGGCTGTATATGGCGGGTTCCGCCTACTATTTCGAACAGGGCAGCATGGATGTGTACCAGGTGCTCGCGGCACACCGTTACCAGCCCCTGGCAACGCCGTTGCGACGCGATCACCTCTATCCCAGGGAAATGCAGTGACGGCCGCCGGATATATCCCTTGTTCTTGTGCTCCAGCGCAACAGTTCCATCTGGAGTCGTATCGCTTTGCTGCCAACGAGGCGGGGCTGGCGTGCGCGACCCTGGTGGTGAGATGAGGGGATTCGTATGTGGTCTCATTGATTCAGATCGAATTGGCGGCAGGTTGGCTGAGAGTATGCCCCGGGTTTGAGGTGTAGTAACAAGCAAGGAGTAAGCACGGAGGGACTATTGTGGAACATCGTTACGGAGAGCGACTGTCGATCACGCTGGATGTGCTGCTGAAGCGTCAGGGCAAGCCGGTATTACGCGGTCGAGTGCGGAATATCGGTCTGGGAGGCGTGCTCATCCGCATGGAGAGTGGCGTTTTGATGGAAAGGAAAATGGTAGATATTGAACTGCCGTTGGACAGTGCGAGTAATGACGGCTGTTGCCGTGTCAAAGGGTGGGTTGTTCACAGTAGTGACGCAGGGGTAGGGCTGTTGTTTCGCTCGCTTACCCAGGAAAACTACCAACGCCTGCGACAATTTATTCAACAACAATCAGCGGCCACTGAAAACAAGGAGGTTTAGTAATATGTCTCCGACACACGTCATCCGTGAAACAGTCGAAAAGCACAGGTGAGCTGATGATCAGGATCGTTGTCGGTTCGACCACTGTGAAGTGTGTCGTCGATCCCAAAATCCCCGCTATTTACTGGCAACGCTATAAGCGGAACAAGGCCCCCGCCAGGCGGAGCAGGTCGCCGAGGTATTGGCGGCCATCGAGAACTCACAGAACCAGTGATAGTATGGATATCAATGAGCAATGCGTCACCTAATCAGTTAATAAGTAATCGAGCGCAACAAAGTACACGTTATCTCTCCGTGGATATATTGCGTGGCGTCGCCATCGTGATGATGATTGCCTTCCATTTTACCTATGATCTGAATTACTTTCATTTTGTTACGGCTGATTTTTATCACGACCCTTTTTGGCTCAATTTTCGCACATTGATCCTTTCACTCTTTCTCGTCTTGGTCGGTTTCAGCCTCCAGTTGGCGGCCGCCCACAAACTGAATTACCGGCGTCATCTGCGCCGTCTGGCGTTATTGATTGGCGCGGCGGTTGCCGTTACTGCGGGTAGTTTTCTGATTTTTCCCGATATGGTAATTCTGTTCGGGGTGCTTCATTTTATTGCCCTGGCCAGCGTACTTGGTCTGCTATTTCTCCGTTTTTACTGGATCAATCTGTTGCTGGGAGTAGGGGTCGTCGTTTTGGATCTGTGGTTCCAGCATGCCTGGTTCAATCAGCCGGCCTGGCACTGGATCGGGCTCATGACGCATAAACCCACCACACTGGATTATGTGCCGCTGTTGCCCTGGTTTGGTGTGGTTCTGGTCGGGATGTTTCTGGCGCGCCTGGCACTGAAATACGAGCTATTGAGCACCACGAACAGGGGCGGCAATTCGCTGACACTGCTCCTTGCCCTGAGTGGTCGCCATAGCCTGTTTATCTACATAATCCATCAGCCGTTGTTTTTTGGAATTCTTTACCTGGTGAGGCTGATTTTTTGGTAGATACGGCCTCGCATTCGCCCCGCAGCCGTTATTCAAATAAGTGCCAGATAACCCGGTTACCTGCCAGGCAAATGGAGGCCTAGTGTTGAATTGACTCGAGGAGACATTAAAGCCTTAGGCGCTGATGTGGCCACTCTCAATTCGCTGAGCATCCATCTTCTCCAGTTCTCGCGAGCCCGATACCACCACCTTGGGATCCGGCGTATATTCAAGTGAGCTATCAAGACGCTCATAAGGAACCGAATTGAGGATGACCTTGATGGCATTAAGCCTGGCGAGGTGTTTGTCGTTGGAGCGGATGATGGTCCAGGGGCCATCGGCCGTATGGCTGCGTTTGAGCATTTCATATTTGACGTGGGTGAATTCATCCCAGCGATCCTGAGCCTGCAGGTCTACTTCACTCAATTTCCACTGTCTTAGGGGGTCGGTGCGGCGTTTTTCAAAGCGCACGGCCTGCTCTTCCTTGGTGACACTGAAATAGAGTTTTAGTAGATAGGTTCCATTGCGGGCCAGATCTTTTTCAAAGCCGGTTACCCCTTGCATGAAGTTTTCGTATTCATCTTCGCTGCAAAAGCCGAATACCTTTTCAACCATAGCGCGGTTGTACCAGCTGCGATCAAATAAGACGACTTCGCCACCACGGGGGAATTGCGATACGTATTTCTGGAAATACCACTGGGTGCGTTGTTCTTCACTGGGTTTGCCAAGGGCGACGATGCGATAGTGTTTCTCGTTCATATAACGAGTAACCTCGCGAATGGTGCCACCTTTACCGGCAGCATCACGGCCTTCGAAGACGATGATCATGCGTTTATTGGTGTCTTCAAGGTAGCGCTGCAGCCGGATAAGCTCAGCCTGAAACGGTTTGAGCTCTTCGTCTTCCTGATATTTACGCTGTGCTATGCCATGAATGTTGGCCAGGTGGGCGTTTTCAGCTTCGAGTTTCTGATAACGCTGCAACAGATCTTGAAGCTCAATTTTTTCACCGTTGAGTTCAATCAGCGTGGGTTTGGTCTGATTATTCATGACGACTCCTCTACAGCATGGGCCTAGGCAGGTAGTGTTTCTGTCCCGTTTGGTTTTAGTGTAGCAGTAACGGCGTCAGGCTTGAATGACGATTTGACGATTTGACGATTTGACGATTTGACGATTTGACGATTTGACGATTTGACGATGGGAGCCGCGATGACTGAGGATCCGTACTGATGCTGAGGGCGACAACATTGGCTTAAAGCGCTGTGTTCAGATTGTTTGGCTGGTCACGCAGAGGTATGTCTCGGTTTGATGCTTGGGAATCACAGCCAATGCGTGGATGATGTCCTGGCCTTGCTACTGAGCGACAAGTTTTTAATACTGTTGTTTGATGATTGTTGGGGCTGGAGCAATTTGTACTCCAAGGCTACTTCAGTCCAATTTCAATCAACTCAGAGTGGCTGTAATAGTCTCTGTGTAATGGCCTGACCACGCAGTTGCGACGGGACATTTATGGCTCTGAGCTTGGCTAGCTGTTCGGTTCTTTGTGTCACATCTTTGCTGGCCTTCTTGAATAAGGATTTCAAATAACCTTTGATGTGCGGATAGACTTGTTTGGCTGGGATTTGTTTTAGTTCACAGAAGATGGCCAGTGCATAACAGGCCTGCATCTCGGTGAGTGCGCCAACTCGGTCCATGGTTGGATTACCGCAGCTGCCGCAGGTTCGACGTGGTGGCACGGCGGTGTCTACAAACATTAGACCGAAGCCCATGTAGACGGCAAGCAGCTCCATCATGTGCGGCCATTGTTCCTGATCGCAGGGAGCCGGCTGTGGAGCAAGCGTGCCCAGGTGGTGGGCCAGGGCATGGGCGTAATTGGCGATCATGACGTTGGGGCTGCCGACTTGCTGTGGTTCGTAGAGCAGTGTCAGTGGAGTCGTCGCGGCCTCATTCAGACTCTGTAGGGCTTGCAGGGCATTGGCTGTTGGCGTTTGCTCTACCTTATGGTGATCGATGAGCTGACAGGGCCAATGATCCAGTCCGCAGTAGTGTCTGACCTTGTCAAAAATCAGTCTGGCCATGCCCTCGATATCCTCATCACCCCCGGGGAAAAACTTTTTCGAGGGTTCAATTAGGTTGGTTTCGGCATAAAAAACATCACTGCCGAAGTTTTCCAATGTCCAGGAAAAGCCATCAAATAACCACTGAATGGTTTCTTCTTCAAGTACGGGTTTAGTTTTAAATAGACTGCCAAGCATGATGAGATAGAATATTTGTATTTTTGTGTTCACCAGTATAGCTCAGTATTGGATCGTCTATTTATCTATACAATCTACGAAAGGCCATTAGATTGCCAATCTTCCTGCCTTGGCTTGTTTTAAATCGCCTGTAAAATATGAAAAATTCTAGTTATTTGATTTTTCGTGCTTGCCGGCATAGTTCAAATGCTGGTTCTTTTAGCCCAAATAATGAGGAAAGGGTATAATTCAGCTAATTAAATACTACGAAGAAGATTTTCCAATGGCACTAGATATAGAGCAATCCTTGAATCAGGCCCGTAGCCTTTCCGAATCCGGAGAATCAGATGCGGCACGGATGATATTGCTTGAAGTTTTGCAGCAAGAAAAGAGTAACCAGACTGCTTTGCTAATGCTGGGCGGATCTTATTTTTACGCTGAAAAATTTCTCGAAGCCGAGATGGTGTTTGAGCGTTTAGTGCTGATGGAGCCTGGCAACGGTAAGTTTTCAATTGCCCTGTTTAATACTTTATGGAAGCAGAACCGTACTGATGAAGCAGTCGAAGAGATTAGACGTTTTCTGGCGGTTGCCGACAAGGTAAAAGAGGTTGAGACTGTCAATCAGTACGTGGCGATTACCAAGGAAATCACGTCGAATCAGTAATTCCTTGCCTAATTGTGGATGCCAGTGCCGGGTAAATGCCTGCTTCTGTTAATATGGCGTCACTTTTCGACCTGGAGATTCCGGTTTGTTTTCTCATTTTTCCTTGCACCGCCTGCTTGTCAAAGCCGTTAGAGAGCTGAAGTACCGGCAACCCACACCAGTACAGTCCGAGGCAATACCATTGGCGCTGGAAGGACTTGATCTTCAGGTCAATTCCGAGACCGGTAGTGGCAAGACACTGGCCTATTTGTTGCCAAGCCTGAATCAGCTATTAAATCGATCAAAACAGGGCGGTGGTACACGTGTGTTGGTGCTGGTGCCGACCCGCGAATTGGCTCAACAGGTGTATAAAGTCTGTCAGGCCCTGATCAAACACACCAATCTGTCTGTTGTGCTGGCGAGTGGTGGTGATGATTTTGAAATGCAGGCTGAGCAGCTGGAACAAGCGCCAGCGATAGTCATTGCTACAACCGGACGTCTGCTTGAACACATCAAAAAAGATACGATTGATTTAGGGCAGCTTGCAGTTCTTGTTTTGGATGAAGCCGACCGAATGCTGGATATGGGCTTTAGTGATGATGTGCATGCCATTACGGCGGTAAGTAACCCAGATCGCCAGACCTTGATGTTTTCAGCGACACTGAATAACAAATGGTTGCCCAGCCTGGCCAAAAAACTATTGCGCGAGCCAGAGGTGTTGACGATCAGTGGCGGTCGTACTGAACATGCTGACATCCGTGAGCAGGTAGTGCTGGCTGATAATGATACCCATAAGCAAAAACAGCTGCTCTGGCTGTTAGCCCATGAATATTTTGATAAGGCCATCGTCTTTTGTAATAGCCGCGAACGGGCCGAAAAACTGGCTGACGCAGTGATTCCACGACGTAGAAAAGTCGGAATCTTGCATGGCGAGATTGAGCAGAAAAAGCGCAGTAGCGTGATGGCCTCACTGCTGGAAGCTAAGATCAATGTCTTGATTACCACCGATGTCTCAGCCCGTGGCCTGGATATTGAGGGCGTTGATCTGGTGATTAATTTTGATATGCCCCGTCGCGGCGACGACTATGTTCACAGGATAGGCCGTACCGGTCGTGGCGGTAAAGAAGGCCTGGCAATTACCCTGGTGAAGTCCACGGAATGGAATTTAAAGGCCAGTGTAGAACGATATCTGGCACATAAATTTGAACCGCGCATTATCGAAGAATTAAAGGGTAGTTATACGGGGCCGGAAAAACTTCGTGCATCGGGGCAGGCCGTCGGCAGCAAGAATAAAAAAGACAAAAAGAAGGTCTCAGGAAAAAAGGTCAATAAGCGTAAACTTAAGAAGAAAACTGCAGGTAAAAAACGTCCAATTTCTGCAATAAAGATTAGTGGTAACAAGCATGAGTGATAACCAGCCCAAAAACCCTTTGCATGGCAAAACCCTCGAAGCTATTCTCATTAGCCTGGTTGATTATTATGGTTGGAACGAACTTGGTCAACGCATTGATATTCGCTGTTTCACCAGTGATCCATCGATCAAGTCCAGCCTAAAATTTCTGCGTAAGACGGACTGGGCCCGTCTGAAGGTGGAAAACCTTTATATTGAAACGCAGCACAGTATTTGGAAGAAAAGAAACTAGTTTTACTTCCATCGTATTTATAGATGTTTGGCCGAGATTAAAACTCAACCATAAAGTCCATGTAGTCTAGGTAGTAGGTGACGGTGATGCGTAGCTCCTCGACGCGCTGCAGCATTAGCTGACAGCGCTCGCATACATATTGGCCTTGTTCCAGGCGATCGACATAGTCAGCGACTTCAAGTTCCAATATTTCTCGGCTGGCCCAATGGTTAGTAAATTCTTGTTTGAATTCCTTGCAGACGGCACCTTGCAACGCCTTTTGACCGAAATAATTCATGTGTTCGCCACAGGCCTCAGCCATATCGGTAAGCGTGGCGAGGGTTTTGATTAACTGGGTTATTTGCCCCAATTCAACCGGCTCTGATTGACTATAAGTTGCCCCGGAAAGCAGTGTTGTGCAGATCAATAAAAGGGTCTGAATTCGCTTCATTTCCGTTGTCCCTACCTGGCTACGTTAAACAACTTAGGCTAGATAATTCATCTTAAGGGCGCTGCCATGACAAATCCTGCGATGACGTTATAGTTTAGGATAGTGTCTGCAAAACCTTTGTCACTGCCTCAATACGCTGCGCTGCCGTTTCTGTTGTAATCGCAAAGCGCAGTTTTTCATGTCCTTCCAATCTGTATGTTCTGCTCTGTTTCTGTATCAGGTCGATGATCCGTATCGGGTCTATATTGGGTTTGTCGCTGAAGATGAGTCGGCCACTGGTTGGCCCCGCCTCTATCTTTTTTATGCCCATGGGTTCGGCGATGAGTTTTAACTCGGTGATGCGAATCAGATTTTTGACGGCTTCTGGCAACAGTCCAAAACGGTCTATCATCTCGACCTGTAGTTCATCCAGTTCATCTTCATTGGCGGCGTTGGCGATGCGTTTATAGATTACTAGACGTGTCTGCACGTCGGGCAGGTAGTCAGCCGGGATCAGGGCGG